>BNJT01002407.1_pt1 | contig 200088 bp, 216 predicted proteins | sample 8540491 | NCBI WGS metagenome assembly BNJT01 (sample SAMD00202455, study PRJDB9452) | human saliva metagenome | host: Homo sapiens | reverse complement strand
CTCACCTTGGAGGTAGTCTTCAACCGTTTGGTTCACCAACTCTGTACTTTCACGCAAGATATCACGACTCTTCTTGAGATAGACAAATCCACGCTGTGCACTCGAGCTCTAGCAATGATTTTTTTCTCACGACGGTTAACAGTGATAGCCACGATGAAAAATTCCATCCTCTGACAAGACCTTACGGTCACGAAGAACGACATTCCCAACATCTCCGATAGCATTCCCGTCAATCAAGACGTCGCCTGCTGTAACTGCACCAGATGGAACAAAGTCCCCCATGCTCATAAGACATGGTTGTTCCCTTTTTAGGGATAAAAATACGTTCTGGCAACATACCAACTGCCATAGCAGCCTTGGCATGGGCATCCAACTCACGGTATTCTCCTTGAATCGGGAAGAGATAATGAGGTTGTAAGAGATTGATCATCAATTGAAGATCACGCGCATTCCCGTGTCCAGACACTCGCAAACTTTGGGTAATGGGTTTAACTACACCTCCAGCTTGGTAGATCATATTTTCCACACGTGCCATCACTGCTTCCTTGGCGATTGATGGTGTTGTAACGATATAGACCAGATCACCTTCTTTGATTTCAACATAACGGTGACGACCGATAGACATCTTGCGTAGGCCGTTAATGGGTTCACCCATACGTCCAGTTTCAAGGATAATTAATTCGTGATCTTCAAAACGAGACATATCTTTTGGCTTAATCAAAAGATTTTCACTTGCTAGAGACAATTTTTTCAAGCGAATCGCTGTACGGACGATATTTTCAATATCAAATCCTGTCAAAACAACACGGCGTCCTGTCTCCGCGGCTGCATCAAAAACCTGCTGGATACGAGAAAGGTTACTTGCAACTGCAGCAACGATGATACGTCCATCCCAGTCAGAAATGGTTTGCGTGATTTCTACACCAACTTCATTTTCACTGGCTACTTGGATATTGCTATCTGCATTAGCCGAGTCACTAAGCAAAGCTAAGACCCCTTCGCGACCAATCTCTGCCAATCGACCGAAGTCAGTAGCATAGGATTCACTAGCCGTTTGGTCAAACTTGAAATCCCCTGTATAAACGATGTTTCCTTCAGACGTTTTTAAGACCACACCCAAACTTTCTGGGATAGAGTGGGTTGTACGGAAGAAGGACACTACCGTTCCGCCAAAAATCAATCTCTGTATTTTCATCAATGACGTGGAAATCATCAAATTTCTTGACGCTGTCATTTCCTTAACAAATAGTTTAGCCAGTTCGATAGTCAACTCTGAGCCAAATACAGGAACCTTAGCTTCTGCCAAGAGATAAGGAAGGGCTGCCAATCGCATCCGCATGCCCGTGTGTTAAGAAAACCCCCAGCAATACGGTCACTATTTTCAAACAAATAGTCCATGTTGGGAATAACGACATCGACACCCAACTGTTCGTTTTCAGGATATTTCAAACCTGCGTCCAATACAAAAATCGAGTCGTTAATTTCTGCGATGTACATGTTTTTTTACCATTTTCACGCACACCACCAAGTGTTGTTAATTTAATAGTATTCATTTTTCCTCCGAATAGTCACTTCAACTTGTTTGTAGAGCTTTAAAAGCTCTCTTTTTCTGAAAGTCCAATTTACTTTCAGCCGAATCTTTTCCATTCATTATACCATTTTTTTACTAATTTTTCAAAAATGAATCTCACACATAATCCGACTTCAACCATCTATTTTTATCTTATAATTACAAGATGGCTAAATCCCAACTAATCCATCAGTTTACCTCGAATCTTCAACTACTTCGACAAGATTAACAAGTATTTGTCAGCCACAGCAGGTTCTCTTTGCACTCAACATCTTTCCCCTATTAACCTTTATATCACACATTTTTACACATTACCATCTAATAGAAAATCATCCTGGCAAGCAGCTTTATCTCTTATTACAAAAATCATACATATCCAAAAAGTATCCCTTTAGTAAAGATGAAGTCACTTCAACCCTTTTCCCTGTCAGTGTTTATAATCTACTAAGAATTCCTTTCTCCATTTTCTCCTCCAGCCAACTTCCACTTGATAGCAAACAAAAAGAGTCAGCAAGCCAACTCTTTCGATCTCTATTCACTTTTTTCCATCAAGAAATCATAGATTTCCTGGACTGTTCCAAGCGCCATAATCTCCTGATCTTTAACAGTTTGTTTTAGCTTTTGATAAATCTGACTTTCAGCCATATCACGCTTTTCAACCTCTTTATTCACCCTCATGACACCATTTTCAATAGTCACAAAGCCAAGCTCTTCAAAAAAATCTGAATCATTTTGACTAATAGAATTTGCTCAATCTTGAGATAGGCCGCCAAATCCTTGAGTTTATAGCGAATGTCAAACTCTGGGAACTGATAGATGGTTTTATACAATTTTGCAAACTGCTCTCTTGTGCCATAGCCCGTCAAGTAGTAAGCCTTAGCTATATCATTTTTAAAGTAAATAGCTGAAAAGTCCTGCTCCTGACAGATCTTCTTAAGGAGGATATATCCTCAGGAATATTCTTAACGACAATAGCTGGACAAGAGGTCACATCAGGCAACTCTTGCCTAAAGTCCAAAACAGGTACACCTTCTGGCAACAGGGCATTCTTGCCACGGATGTTAAAGAGCTGGACACCTTCTACACGGGCGTCAACCATCATCAACTGCAAGGTGGTTTGTCCATTCCATTGGTTGACAGAGAGAGTCACCGCCAATTCCAATTGCTTGGTCTGTGAGAATTCAGTCGCCCATTTCCCTTGACCAAAAGCGACCACCTCAAAACTGGCTTCACCTTTGGAAATTTTCAGCTTGAGATGAGCATTACCAGCCCCCATAACGCGAGCATTTTCAACTTGAAAATCTCGAATATAGAAGACAGGTTTTTGGTTATCCATCCCAAAAGGAGCTAGACGTTCAAAACTTTTCACCGTCTCCAAACTCAAGGCCTCTAAATCCAGTTCTTCGTCTAAAAATAGATTGTTTTTACCTTGGGCATCTGCACCTTTTTCTCGGATATAGGCTTCCAAAACATCAGACAAGACTTCCAACTTATCCACTTCGAGGGTCATACCTGCAGCACCTGCGTGACCACCAAATGCGATAAACAGTTCTCGATGTGGGTCCAAGGCTTCAAAGATATCGACTGCTTCTATGCTTCGAGCACTACCCTTGGCACGTCCATCTTCGATATTCAGTACAATAACTGTCTGACCTAGTTCTTCAAGCAAACGCCCTGCCACAATTCCAAGAACTCCCGGATTCCAGCCTTCTTTAGCCAAAACTTGAACACTTTTATCAGGATCCACCATGCCCTTAGCTTCATCGTAAATAGACTGAACAACTTCCTTACGTTCTTCATTTTTTTGATGAATCAAAAGGGCGATTTCATGCACTTCCTCATCGTCAAATCCAGTCAACAAATCAATAGCTGGATTGGGATCATCCAAACGTCCTAGAGCATTTAAACGCGGTGCTAACTGAAAACCAACTGTCTCTTCTGTCACATCACTACTCGAAATCCCAGCGATTTCAAACATTTCTTGCAATCCCATTCGCTGAGTATTGCGCAAGACCTCAAGACCATACTGGACCATGATGCGATTTTCGTCCGTCAAGCTGACCATGTCGGCAATTGTACCGATTGCAACCAAGTCTAACAACTCAACCTGTACTTCTTCCAAAAGGGCACAAGCCAACTTAAATGCGACCCCACAACCAGCCAAATGTTTGAAAGGATAGTCCGCCCCTGGATGTTCAGGATGGATAATAGCATAGGCATCTGGTAAAACCTCAGGCATAGAATGGTGGTCGGTCACAATGACGTCCACTCCCAGAGACTGAGCCAAATCAATGGCTTCATGCCCCGCCACACCATTGTCCACCGTCACAATCAAAGACACCCCTTGCTGTTCGATGAAATATTTGTAGACACTGGCATTTGGACCATAACCATCCGTAAAAGCGATTGGGAAGATAAACAAGACACTCTACGACCTAACTGTTCTAAACTTTCCTTGACAATGGAAGCCGAAGTCATCCCATCCGCATCGTAGTCCCCGTAAATGAGAATCAACTCCCTTGCTCAATAGCCTGACGAATCCGCTCTACTGCCTTTTTCCATATCATGCAGAAGGTAGGGATCATGCAAATCCTCCAAAAGAAGGTTCTAAAAATTTTTTTCAGACCGATCTCATCCTTAATACCTCGCTCAAATAACAAACGAGCCACTTCAGGGCCCAAACCAGCTTTCTTAGCGATCTTTGTAAAATCCGCATCCTCAACTTGCGGAGCAAATTGCCAATTATAAGTAGGAATTATCAAAAAAATCATCCACTCTTTCTTACGATTCTATCGTTTTATTATAACATGATTTCCAGATTTTTCTCCTCTTTTATTTTTCTTAACTCTTTCAATCAAAATCCCAAAAAACTCCTGTCTCATCAAAGTAAAAAAATCTAAACAACCCGTCAATAACTCTATCTCTTTTCAACAAGACGTAGCCAAAATTTTAAAACATCTTCTCTTTATGCTACACTATTGACATGGAACATCATTTTAATCATCGAGCAGAATCATTTGATTCTTCAAAAAATCAATTTTTTTGGGCCGATCTTGTTTATCAGCATCTAGTAAAAACAAAGTGCCTGATTTGTCGAACAAATCAGTCTTAGACTTTGGAGGAGGAACTGGTCTTATCGCTCTTCCACTTGCCAAAAAAGTCAAGTCCGTAACCTTGGTTGATATTGCAGACAAGATGCTTGCGCAAGCTCGCATCAAGATTGAAAGTCAAAAACTTAAAAACCTATACTTGCTTCAACAGGATTTATTAATTGAACCACTTGAAGAAGAGTTCAACCTTATTATCGTCAGTCGAGTTCTTCACCATATGCCCAATCTCGAGGATAGTCTAGCTATGTTTAAGTCACATTTGATTCATGGCGGACAACTCTTTATCGCTGATTATACCAAACCAGACGAGGAAGAACACGGTTTTATCATTTCTGAACTTGAAGAAAGCCTGAGCAAACAAGGTTTCTCGGAAATAACAAGTTAAATACTCTACAGTTCAGACCATCTCTTTCTTCGTAAACCTTCCCGATTATTTCTTACAAGTAGCAAGAATATTTAACCCTCGAGGTATTAGACAAGTCCTAAAAACAAAGCATGTACTAACCTTTACTCAGCTTTTGCATTTTCCCAACAGATAAGGTATAATAGTTGTATTGTCTTTTGGGGTCGTTACGGATTCGACAGGCATTATGAGGCATATTTTGCGACTCGTGTGGCGACGTAAACGCTCAGTTAAATATAACTGCAAAAAAATAACACTTCTTACGCTCTAGCTGCCTAAAAACCAGCAGGCGTGACCCGATTCGGATTGCTCGTGTCTGATGACAGGTCTTATTATTAGCGAGATACGATCAAACTTTGTCTAGCAGTTTGATAAGAGATTTATAGACTCGCAGCTTCTAGGCTTGAGTTATGTGTCGAGGGGCTGTTAAAAATAATACATAACCTATGGTTGTAGACAAATATGTTAGCAGGTGTTTGGACGTGGGTCTCGACTCCCACCTACTCCATTATATTAAAAAAACGTTGATAATATCAACGTTTTTTTTCTGTCTTTATACAAGTTTACAATGTTACACCAAGATACTTGAAAGATGAGAACATTAACTTTTCTTCCATGGAAAAATAGCATATACATTGAACAGCTATTCAATTAAATTTTTTTAACATCTCAAGGATCTGTAAAACTGACATTTAACCATTTTTCCTAATCATTATCTATCAAAAAAACCGTAAGAATTTCTTCTTACGGTTTTTTTCTAGCAAGCTCATAGAATCAAGATTCTCAAGTTTGCTTTTATCCGAGTAATATTTTACTCTTCTTCCTTGCGTTTTTTAGCGAAGAGAAGTCCACCTGTCGCTGCTGCAAGTAGTGCTAAGCCAAGTGAAGCGTTAGATTGCTCTGTACCAGTATTTGGCAATTCTTTCGCTCCAGCTTTCTTAGCTGATTGGTTAGCAGCTGACTCTTTAGTTGCTTCCTTAACAGCATTCTCACTTGCAATTACTGCTACTGAGCCATCTGGGAAGGTTACAACTACTGATCCATCATTGTTAACCTTGATATCTGTTGCTGTTGGGTTAGCTTTCTTAACTTCCTCAGCTACCTTAGCTTTTTTTCGGCATCTGTAAGATCTGATGGGTTCACTACTGGAGTGATTGCTGGGGTCTTAACGCCATTTGAATCAGCTTCTTTAACTGTTTTCGCTGGAGTCAAGACTGCTACTGAACCATCTGGGAAGGTTACTGTTGCTGTACCATCGTTGCCTACTTCTACCTTGCTTGCTGTTGGGTTAGCTTTCTTAACTTCGTCGGCTACCTTAGCTTTTTCGGCATCTGTAAGAGCTGATGGGGTCACTACTGGGGTGATCGCTGGGGTCTTAACGCCATTTGAATCAGCTTCTTTAACTGTTTTCGCTGGAGTCAAGACTGCCACTGAACCATCTGGGAAGGTTACTGTTGCTGTACCATCGTTGCCTACTTCTACCTTGCTTGCTGTTGGGTTAGCTTTCTTAACTTCGTCGGCTACCTTAGCTTTTTTTCGGCATCAGTCAAGTTGCTTGGATCTACAACTGGTGTTACCGCTGGATCCTTAACGACTTTATCATCTGATTTCTTAACTGTCTTATCTGCTGGAATTACTGCGCTTGTTCCATCTGGATAAGTAACAGTTGCAGTACCGTCGTTACCTACTTCAACCTTGCTTGCTGTTGGGTTAGCTTTCTTAACTTCGTCAGCTACCTTAGCTTTCTCCGCATCAGTCAAGTTGCTTGGATCTACAACTGGTGTTACTGCTGGATCCTTAACGGCTTTTATCATCTGATTTCTTAACTGTCTTATCTGCTGGAATTACTGCGCTTGTTCCATCTGGATAAGTAACAGTTGCAGTACCGTCGTTACCTACTTCAACCTTGCTTGCTGTTGGGTTAGCTTTCTTAACTTCGTCAGTTACCTTAGCTTTTTTTCGGCATCAGTCAAGTTGCTTGGATTTACAACTGGTGTTACCGCTGGATCCTTAACGACTTTATCATCTGATTTCTTAACTGTCTTATCTGCTGGAATAACAGCTGTTGTACCATCTGGGTAAGTAACAGTTGCAGTACCGTCGTTACCTACTTCAACCTTGCTTGCTGTTGGGTTAGCTTTCTTAACTTCATCAGCTACCTTAGCTTTCTCCGCATCAGTCAAGTTGCTTGGATCTACAACTGGTGTTACTGCTGGATCCTTAACGACTTTTATCATCTGATTTCTTAACTGTCTTATCTGCTGGAATTACTGCGCTTGTTCCATCTGGATAAGTAACAGTTGCAGTACCGTCGTTACCTACTTCAACCTTGCTTGCTGTTGGGTTAGCTTTCTTAACTTCGTCAGTTACCTTAGCTTTTTTTCGGCATCAGTCAAGTTGCTTGGATTTACAACTGGTGTTACCGCTGGATCCTTAACGACTTTATCATCTGATTTCTTAACTGTCTTATCTGCTGGAATAACAGCTGTTGTACCATCTGGGTAAGTAACAGTTGCAGTACCGTCGTTACCTACTTCAACCTTGCTTGCTGTTGGGTTAGCTTTCTTAACTTCATCAGCTACCTTAGCTTTCTCCGCATCAGTCAAGTTGCTTGGATCTACAACTGGTGTTACTGCTGGATCCTTAACGACTTTATCATCTGATTTCTTAACTGTCTTATCTGCTGGAATTACTGCGCTTGTTCCATCTGGATAAGTAACAGTTGCAGTACCGTCGTTACCTACTTCTACCTTTGCTTACTGTTGGGTTAGCTTTCTTAACTTCATCAGCTACCTTAACTTTCTCCGCATCAGTCAAGTTGCTTGGATCTACAACTGGTGTTACTGCTGGATCCTTAGTACCTTTATCATCTGATTTCTTAACTGTCTTATCTGCTGGAATAACAGCTGTTGTACCATCTGGGTAAGTAACAGTTGCAGTACCGTCGTTACCTACTTCAACCTTGCTTGCTGTTGGGTTAGCTTTCTTAACTTCATCAGCTACCTTAACTTTCTCCGCATCAGTCAAGTTGCTTGGATCTACAACTGGTGTTACCGCTGGATCCTTAACGACTTTATCATCTGATTTCTTAACTGTCTTATCTGCTGGGATTACTGCTGTTGTTCCATCTGGGTAAGTAACAGTTGCAGTACCGTCGTTACCTACTTCAACCTTGCTTGCTGTTGGGTTAGCTTTCTTAACTTCGTCGGCTACCTTAGCTTTTTTTCGGCATCAGTCAAGTTGCTTGGATCTACAACTGGTGTTACCGCTGGATCCTTAACGACTTTATCATCTGATTTCTTAACTGTCTTATCTGCTGGAATAACAGCTGTTGTTCCATCTGGGTAAGTAACAGTTGCAGTACCGTCGTTACCTACTTCAACCTTGCTTGCTGTTGGGTTAGCTTTCTTAACTTCGTCAGCTACCTTAGCTTTTTTTCGGCATCAGTCAAGTTGCTTGGATCTACAACTGGTGTTACCACTGGATCCTTAACGGCTTTATCATCTGATTTCTTAACTGTCTTATCTGCTGGAATTACTGCGCTTGTTCCATCTGGATAAGTAACAGTTGCAGTACCGTCGTTACCTACTTCAACCTTACTTGCTGTTGGGTTAGCTTTCTAACTTCATCAGCTACCTTAGCTTTCTCCGCATCAGTCAAGTTGCTTGGATCTACAACTGGTGTTACTGCGGATCCTTAACGGCTTTTATCATCTGATTTCTTAACTGTCTTATCTGCTGGAATTACTGCGCTTGTTCCATCTGGATAAGTAACAGTTGCAACACCGTCGTTACCTACTTCAACCTTGCTTGCTGTTGGGTTAGCTTTCTTAACTTCATCAGCTACCTTAGCTTTTTTTCGGCATCAGTCAAGTTGCTTGGATCTACAACTGGTGTTACTGCTGGATCCTTAACGGCTTTATCATCTGATTTCTTAACTGTCTTATCTGCTGGAATTACTGCGCTTGTTCCATCTGGATAAGTAACAGTTGCAACACCGTCGTTACCTACTTCAACCTTGCTTGCTGTTGGGTTAGCTTTCTTAACTTCGTCAGCTACCTTAGCTTTCTCCGCATCAGTCAAGTTGTTTGGATCTACAACTGGTGTTACTGTTGGGTCTTTAACGACTTTATTAGTTGGTTCTTCAACAGTTACTTTAACTGGAACTTCATCCTTAGAACCATCTGGGTAAGTTACAACGACTGTCGCATCTTTTTCACCTGGAGTAGTTGTGTCCACTGGTGTCTTGAACTCTACTGTTGTACCCTTAGGAAGATCACCTACATTACCAATTGAATCTTTGGCATTTGGTTTATCTCCTGGTTTAACAGTTTGATCTTTCGCTACTGGAGTGTTCTTTTCTGCGTCTGTAGCTGGTGCACTTGGATCTTTTACAGTTACTTTAACTGGAACTTCTTCTGTAGATCCATCTGGGTATGTTACAACGACTGTTGGTGCTTTGTCACCTGGTGTTGTTGTATCTACTGGATCCTTGAAGGCTACTGTTGTACCCTTAGGAAGATCCTTGAGGTTGTCAATTGAATCTTCTGCTTTTTGGTTTTTCACCTGGTTTAACAGTTTGATCTTTCGCTACTGGAGTGTTCTTTTTCTGCGTCTGTTTGGTTCCTTTAACAGTTACTTTAACTGGAACTTCATCCTTAGAACCGTCTGGGTATGTTACCACTACTGTCGCATCTTTTTCACCTGGTGTTGTTGTGTCCACTGGTGTCTTGAACTCTACTGTTGTACCCTTAGGAAGATCACCTACATTACCAATTGAATCTTTGGCATTTGGTTTATCTCCTGGTTTAACAGTTTGATCTTTCGCTACTGGAGTGTTCTTTTCTGCGTCTGTAGCTGGTGCACTTGGATCTTTTACAGTTACTTTAACTGGAACTTCTTCTGTAGATCCATCTGGGTATGTTACAACGACTGTTGGTGCTTTGTCACCTGGTGTTGTTGTGTCCACTGGTGTCTTGAACTCAAACTTAGTTCCTTCTGGAAGATCACCTACATTACCGATTGAATCTTTAGCAGATGGTTTATCTCCTGGTTTAACAGTTTGATCTTTCGCTACTGGAGTGTTCTTATCTGCGTCTGTTGGTACAGTTACTTTAACTGGAACTTCATCTTTAGATCCGTCTGGGTATGTTACCACTACTGTCGCATCTTTTTTTCACCTGGTGTTGTTGTGTCCACTGGTGTCTTGAACTCAAACTTAGTTCCTTCTGGAAGATCTCCTACGTTACCGATTGAATCCTTAGCGTTTGGAGTTTCTCCCTTGTTAACGTTTTGCTCTTTCGCTACTGGAGTGTTGTTTTCTGCATCAGATGTTTTCTCTGGATCTTTTACAGTTACCTTAACTGGGACTTCATCTTGTGAACCGTCTGGGTATGTTACAACGACTACTGGTGATTTGTCACCTGGTGTTGTTGTGTCCACTGGTGTCTTGAACTCAAACTTAGTTCCTTCTGGAAGATCTCCTACGTTACCGATTGAATCCTTTAGCGTTTGGAGTTTCTCCCTTGTTAACGTTTTGCTCTTTTCGCTACTGGAGTGTTGTTTTCTGCATCAGATGTTTTCTCTGGATCTTTTACAGTTACTTTAACTGGAACTTCTTCTGTAGATCCATCTGGGTATGTTACAACGACTGTTGGTGCTTTGTCACCTGGTGTTGTTGTGTCCACTGGTGTCTTGAACTCAAACTTAGTTCCTTCTGGAAGATCACCTACATTACCGATTGAATCTTTAGCAGATGGTTTATCTCCTGGTTTAACAGTTTGATCTTTCGCTACTGGAGTGTTCTTATCTGCGTCTGTTGGTACAGTTACTTTAACTGGAACTTCATCTTTAGATCCGTCTGGGTATGTTACCACTACTGTCGCATCTTTTTCACCTGGTGTTGTTGTGTCCACTGGTGTCTTGAACTCAAACTTAGTTCCTTCTGGAAGATCTCCTACGTTACCGATTGAATCTTTAGCGTTTGGAGTTTCTCCCTTGTTAACGTTTTGCTCTTTCGCTACTGGAGTGTTGTTTTCTGCATCAGATGTTTTCTCTGGATCTTTTACAGTTACCTTAACTGGAACTTCATCTTTAGATCCGTCTGGGTATGTTACCACTACTGTCGCATCTTTTTTTCACCTGGTTTTTGTTGTGTCCACTGGTGTCTTGAACTCAAACTTAGTTCCTTCTGGAAGATCACCCTACATTACCAATTGAATCTTTAGCAGATGGTTTATCTCCTGGTTTAACAGTTTGATCTTTCGCTACTGGAGTGTTCTTATCTGCGTCTGTTGGTACAGTTACTTTAACTGGAACTTCATCTTTAGATCCGTCTGGGTATGTTACCACTACTGTCGCATCTTTTTCACCTGGTGTTGTTGTGTCCACTGGTGTCTTGAACTCAAACTTAGTTCCTTCTGGAAGATCTCCTACGTTACCGATTGAATCCTTAGCGTTTGGAGTTTCTCCCTTGTTAACGTTTTGCTCTTTCGCTACTGGAGTGTTGTTTTCTGCATCAGATGTTTTCTCTGGATCTTTTACAGTTACCTTAACTGGGACTTCATCTTGTGAACCGTCTGGGTATGTTACAACGACTACTGGTGATTTGTCACCTGGAGTTGTTGTATCCACCGGTGTCTTGAACTCAAACTTAGTTCCTTCTGGAAGATCACCTACATTACCAATTGAATCTTTTAGCAGATGGTTTATCTCCTGGTTTAACAGTTTGATCTTTCGCTACTGGAGTGTTCTTATCTGCGTCTGTTGGTACAGTTACTTTAACTGGAACTTCATCTTTAGATCCGTCTGGGTATGTTACCACTACTGTCGCATCTTTTTCACCTGGTGTTGTTGTGTCCACTGGTGTCTTGAACTCAAACTTAGTTCCTTCTGGAAGATCTCCTACGTTACCGATTGAATCCTTTAGCGTTTGGAGTTTCTCCCTTGTTAACGTTTTTGCTCTTTTCGCTACTGGAGTGTTCTTATCTGCGTCTGTTGGTTCCTTAACAGTTACTTTAACTGGAACTTCGTCTGTTGACTTGTCTGGGTAGGTTACAACTACTACTGGTGATTTTTTTCACCTGGTGTTGTTGTATCTACTGGCGTCTTGAACTCTGCTGTTGTACCCTTTAGGGAAGTTTGTCAAAGTTACCGATTGAATCTTTCGCAGATGGTTTTTCACCTTGTTTAACAGTTTGATCTTTAGCTGTTGGAGTGTTATTGTCTGCATCAGATGTCTTATCTGGGTCTTTTTACAGTCACCTTAACTGGAACTTCATCCTTAGAACCATCTGGGTAGGTTACAACTACTACTGGTGATTTTTTTCACCTGGTGTTGTTGTATCTACTGGTTCCTTTTGAATTCAAATGTTGTACCACTTGGTAGTTCTGCAACGTTACCGATTGAATCTTTAGCAGATGGTTTATCTCCTGGTTTAACAGTTTGATCTTTCGCTACTGGAGTGTTCTTATCTGCGTCTGTAGCTGGTGTTGCTGCTGTAGCTTCTTTTTGGTGCGCTTGCATCTGATGTTTGACCATCTTTTCGTAGCTTTAGCTGTTACATTACCTGCTGGAATATCAACGGTTGGCGTAATCGTAGCTTTTACCATTTTCATCAGCTGTTGCTTCACCAATCTTAGTTACCATCTTTGTCGAACAATTCTACCTTAGTGCCTGGTGCTGCAGTCACTTCAACTGGGTCTTTAGTTCCTGCTTTTACCTGTAAGGTCTGTATCGACAACTGGTTGGCTTGGTTTAGCTGGTGTTGCTGCTGTAGCTTCTTTTTGGTGCGCTTGCATCTGATGTTTGACCATCTTTCGTAGCTTTAGCTGTTACATTACCTGCTGGAATATCAACGGTTGGCGTAATCGTAGCTTTACCATTTTCATCAGCTGTTGCTTCACCAATCTTAGTTACCATCTTTGTCGAACAATTCTACCTTAGTGCCTGGTGCTGCAGTCACTTCAACTGGGTCTTTAGTTCCTGCTTTTACCTGTAAGGTCTGTATCGACAACTGGTTTGGCTTGGTTTAGCTGGTGTTGCTGCTGTAGCTTCTTTTGGTGCGCTTGCATCTGATGTTTGACCATCTTTCGTAGCTTTAGCTGTTACATTACCTGCTGGAATATCAACGGTTGGCGTAATCGTAGCTTTACCATTTTCATCAGCTGTTGCTTCACCAATCTTGTTACCATCTTTGTCGAACAATTCTACCTTAGTGCCTGGTGCTGCAGTCACTTCAACTGGGTCTTTAGTTCCTGCTTTACCTGTAAGGTCTGTATCGACAACTGGTTGGCTTGGTTTAGCTGGTGTTGCTGCTGTAGCTTCTTTTGGTGCGCTTGCATCTGATGTTTGACCATCTTTCGTAGCTTTAGCTGTTACATTACCTGCTGGAATATCAACGGTTGGCGTAATCGTAGCTTTTACCATTTTTCATCAGCTGTTGCTTCACCAATCTTAGTTACCATCTTTGTCGAACAACTCTACCTTAGTGCCTGGTGCTGCAGTCACTTCAACTGGGTCTTTAGTTCCTGCTTTACCTGTAAGGTCTGTATCGACAACTGGTTGGCTTGGTTTAGCTGGTGTTGCTGCTGTAGCTTCTTTTTGGTGCGCTTGCATCTGATGTTTGACCATCTTTCGTAGCTTTAGCTGTTACATTACCTGCTGGAATATCAACGGTTGGCGTAATCGTAGCTTTTACCATTTTCATCAGCTGTTGCTTCACCAATCTTAGTTACCATCTTTGTCGAACAATTCTACCTTAGTGCCTGGTGCTGCAGTCACTTCAACTGGGTCTTTAGTTCCTGCTTTTACCTGTAAGGTCTGTATCGACAACTGGTTTGGCTTGGTTTAGCTGGTGTTGCTGCTGTAGCTTCTTTTGGTGCGCTTGCATCTGATGTTTGACCATCTTTCGTAGCTTTAGCTGTTACATTACCTGCTGGAATATCAACGGTTGGCGTAATCGTAGCTTTACCATTTTCATCAGCTGTTGCTTCACCAATCTTAGTTACCATCTTTGTCGAACAATTCTACCTTAGTGCCTGGTGCTGCAGTCACTTCAACTGGGTCTTTAGTTCCTGCTTTTACCTGTAAGGTCTGTATCGACAACTGGTTTGGCTTGGTTTAGCTGGTGTTGCTGCTGTAGCTTCTTTTTGGTGCGCTTGCATCTGATGTTTGACCATCTTTTCGTAGCTTTAGCTGTTACATTACCCTGCTGGAATATCAACGGTTGGCGTAATCGTAGCTTTTACCATTTTCATCAGCTGTTGCTTCACCAATCTTAGTTACCATCTTTTGTCGAACAACTCTACCTTAGTGCCTGGTGCTGCAGTCACTTCAACTGGGTCTTTAGTTCCTGCTTTACCTGTAAGGTCTGTATCGACAACTGGTTTGGCTTGGTTTAGCTGGTGTTGCTGCTGTAGCTTCTTTTTGGTGCGCTTGCATCTGATGTTTGACCATCTTTTCGTAGCTTTAGCTGTTACATTACCTGCTGGAATATCAACGGTTGGCGTAATCGTAGCTTTTACCATTTTCATCAGCTGTTGCTTCACCAATCTTAGTGACCATCTTTGTCGAACAACTCTACCTTAGATGCCTGGTGCTGCAGTCACTTCAACTGGGTCTTTAGTTCCTGCTTTTACCTGTAAGGTCTGTATCGACAACTGGTTTGGCTTGGTTTTAGCTGGTGTTGCTGCTGTAGCTTCTTTTGGTGCGCTTGCATCTGATGTTTGACCATCTTTTCGTAGCTTTAGCTGTTACATTACCCTGCTGGAATATCAACGGTTGGAGTAATCGTAGCTTTTACCATTTTCATCAGCTGTTGCTTCACCAATCTTAGTGCCATCTTTGTCGAACAACTCTACCTTAGATGCCTGGTGCTGCAGTCACTTCAACTGGGTCTTTAGTTCCTGCTTTACCTGTAAGGTCTGTATCGACAACTGGTTTGGCTTTGGTTTAGCTGGTGTTGCTGCTGTAGCTTCTTTTGGTGCGCTTGCATCTGATGTTTGACCATCTTTTCGTAGCTTTAGCTGTTACATTACCTGCTGGAATATCAACGGTTGGCGTAATCGTAGCTTTTACCATTTTCATCAGCTGTTGCTTCACCAATCTTAGTTACCATCTTTGTCGAACAACTCAACCTTAGATGCCTGGTGCTGCAGTCACTTCAACTGGGTCTTTAGTTCCTGCTTTACCTGTAAGGTCTGTATCTACAACTGGTTTGCTTGGTTTAGCTGGTGTTGCTGCTGTAGCTTCTTTTGAGTCGCTTGCGTCTGATGTTTGACCATCTTTTGTAGCTGTAGCAGTTACTGGTCCGGCTGGAATGTCTACTGTTGGAGTAATAGTAGCTTTACCATTTTCATCAGCTGTGGCTTCACCAATCTTAGTGCCAGCTTTATCGAACAACTCAACCTTAGATCCTGGTTCTGCTCTTACTTCAACTGGAGTCTTAGTACCTGCTTTACCTGTAAGGTCTGTGTTCACTACTGGTTTCGCTGGTGCTGTTTTTAGCTTTTAGTTACAAATTCTGATAATGGTTTTGTATCTTTAGAACCATCTGTATAGGTTACTACAAGATTGTTTCCATCTTTTGTGACTGATTGAATCTTACCATTTTTATCAACTGGAGAATCTTTTGAGATGTTCGCATCGTCATTGTTCTTGTTGTACTCAAGTTTCAGTTTTTCTTTGATTTTATCTAAGTCATCGTTTGTTACATTGTTTGGATCTGCTACCTCAACTTTATCAGCTTGAGCTGGAGTTGCAATATCGTACTTATCTGTTTGTGATTTAACGATGAATTGAACATAACCTGGTGTCTGAGTCGCATTCGGATTTTTATCTAATGCATTAAAGTCTGTTGCTGATGGTGCATTATCATTATCGTTAGCAACAACAAAACTTGTCCAACGGTTTGGAGCTGTAAGTGTTGTAACACCTGTCATCTTAATAGTAGCTGTATTACCTGATACAGTACCATCACCATGAGTGACAGCTGAATTTTCTATTTTACCAGTTGTAAAGCCGTATCTTGCTGTATTATCCTCTCCAATACCACCAGGACCACGTACATACATGTCTTTAACAGCAGTGTTGTCTGATGCTTTGAATGTCAAATCAGTGTTTTCACCTGTATAAACATAGATTTGTTTATTGGCTTCATTTGAGTATGGAAGTTCAACTTTTGGTGCTACGTTTACAAATTCTGACAATGGTTTTGTATCTTTAGAACCATCTTTATAGGTTACAACAACATTGTTTCCTTCTTTTTCTACTTTATCAACAACTTTTGAAGCATCTTCTACTTCTTGACCTTTTTGTCAGCCAAACGTGCATCTGGATTGTTTTTGAGAATATTCAACTTTAACTTTTTCTTTAATTTTCTCAAACTCTTTATCAGTAACATTGTTAGCATCTGATACGGTTACTTTATCAGCCGATGCTGGAGTTTTTAATATCATATTTCTTAGTTTGTGCTTTTAATACGAAAGTTACTGCGCCTGGGTCAGTCTTATAAGACTCTGTGATAGTTTTTAGTACCTGAAACATATTTTTGTTGCTTCATTTTTTTGATTTCTTTTTCCATCTGTATCTGTTGCTGTTGCAAAACGTGTTACAAGATCTAAAGAATCGTTTTCTGTTTTTGGTAATTGACTTTCCTTAAGACCAGAAACTTGTCCTGTTACTTTAATTTTCGCAGGTGTAGGAGTTTCAGAATTAATGGCTGTTACAGTGTAACCAAATTGATTATCTTGTAAATCTGGATTTCCACCTATAGTTGATAATGGTCTGTTACCACCTTGTTTTAATGCAGCAAATTTAATTTTTTTCCAGAATCGTCGTTAAAGGTAATATCAACGTCAGCTTCTTCTCCTCTATAAAGATAAATTTCTTTTTTTATCCGGAGCTGGATCTGAATACGGGATAGACACTGTTGGTGCTACTAGTGATGCTGCTGGAGTTGTTGCTGTCGCTGGGTCACTTGCTACAGATGTGTTACCTGCTGCGTCAGTTGCTGTCGCTGTCACATTACCTGCTGGAATATCAACTGTTGGCGTGATTTTAGCTTTGCCATTTTCTCCCGCTGTCGCTTCACCAATCTTGTTGCCGGCTTTATCGTAAAGGGCGACTGTTGAGCCTTTTTCTGCAGTAACCTCAACCGGAGTCTTAGTACCTGCTTTTCCTGTAAGATCTGTGTTCACAACTGGTTTATCTGGTGCTGTGGTGTCTTTTGTTGGGTTAACGAGATATGCAGCTGCAATCTTATCTGTTGATTTATCAGGATAAGTGATGGTAAGGTTTCCTTTTTCGTCAACACCATATGTTGCACTTGCTGGAAGACTTGGGTTAGCAGTTTTTAACTGAGTCGATGATCTTGTTTTTTTGTCATCTTCACTAAGCTTGTTAGGATCAGCAACTTCGACTTTTTCACCTGCAACAGGCTCATACTTCTTAGCTGACTCGAGAACTGTAATCTTAAGAGGTGTTGATACTACTTTTCCATTTTTACTTTCTAAGACGAAAGTAGTGACGAAATCACCTGCTGGTTGCTTCTCATGAACAGTACCATGATATTTGTTATTAAGTTGTCTATGTTGCTGACTACCAGTTGTTTGGAAGTAAATCCCATCTGGAAATAGTCCGTACACACTATTGGGATTCACAGGATAAAATCGTTTAATATAAGAAGAGGCAGCTCCAATTACATCGATATCAACGTTATCTCCTGGATAAACTGTAATGTGAGTCTTAGACAATAAAAGCTGAGTATAAGCATCGCCGTTTCTGTTCAGTCCCGATTCAGTTATTGGTGATTTTGTAACCGTAATCGGTGCACTCTTAGCTGACTCACTTCCACCTGCTGGTGTCGAAGTAGCTGTAATTTCTCCTTCTGGAAGGCTGTTTGTAGGGTGAACAGTGGCTACACCTTGGTCGTTAGCCACTGCTTCACCAATCACAACGCCATCTTTGTTGTAAAGTTTAACAGTTGAGCCTGCTGGTGCTTTTAACTGTTACATCAGCTGGCGTACTTGCTTTTACCTGATAGGTTTGAAGTGATTTCTGGCGCTTGAGTTGTTGGGGTAACTGGTTTTGGTGTTTCTGGTGTTGGTGTTTCCCCTTCAACTTCAAACGTAACTGTCACTTCTTGTGGAGCTTGGTTATAATGAGCTGGGTAAGTAACCACTACGGTTTTAGTATAAGTACCAGCTTGTGTAGCTGTTGGAGCTTGACCGTCTTTCCATGCAAATGTTGTTGCACCACGATAGTTATTTGGAAATTCTGGAGTTCCAGCTTTATTGGTTACATAAGTAGCTGGATCCGCATTAAAACTTCCACCAACTTTGGCAGTGTACTTTTCTTTGACTGCAACTGCTTGGAATTTTGAACTTGCATTATCAATGAAGTTATCCGCATAACCAGCCATAATATTAGTTTTTCCACCAATACCTGCTGTCCCTTGTAATCCTGCAGTGTAGTCTAAAGGCTTAGACTTATCTAAAATTGGTGTATCAAAAGTAATAGTCCAACTTGGGTTCTTAAATATTCCACCTGCTACATCAGCCGTCAACATATACAGTGCTTGTGAACGTTCTGATGCTTGTTGCGCTGCTGCCGCTTCATTTCCCTTAATGGCTGGATTACCGATTTTTTTATATAAATCTGTTAATTCCTTAGTCATTTTAGAACCGGTATAAACATTCATTCTACCAGCTCCACCCATAGGATAGGTTCCATCATTATCTTTCCAATAACGACGATCACTCATGGTGTTTCCATTTTTATCCGTTTGCAACACTCTCCAGTTAGTCGGAGCCCCCACAGAATCCTTTGGAACAGTAAAATAAGAATAACCACTAGTCTGGTTTCCCACGCGGCCACCATTTACAACAACTGTCCAGTGGATTGTATTTTTTTGGCATTATCCACTTCATAAGTCGCCTTGACAAAGCCTTCAGGATTTGGTTTGTTAGAATAATCAAGGTTTTGAGCACCTTCAGATGATCGTGTTGCTGTTGCTCGCGCTGCACGATTAGTACGTGGTTTCGCTACTTGAGAACCATCTTTAATCGTTTGAGTTGCTGTCAAGTTTGCACTTGAACCATCTGCAAAAGTAACAACTACTGATCCATCCGCTTGGACTTGAACATCAGTCGCTGTAGGGTTTGCTGCCTTGACAGCTTCTACAACTTTTGCTTTTTCTTCATCAGTAAGTGCTGATGGATCGTATACAACAGTCACTTCTGGAGCTTTGATGCTGTCTGCTTCCTTAGCCTTTTCAGTCGCCACTACTGCTTCTTCTTTAGAATTTTGAGTAGTTTCAACTGGTTTTTCAGCTTTTTCTTCAGCCACTGCTGCTGGTGCTACTTCTACAGCTGGTGCTGCATAAGTTGGGTTCTCTTCAGATACAACTGGCTTAGCCCCTCTGTTGTAGAGCTAGTATCTGGCTTAGCTTCTACCGTATCTGCTTTGACTGATGGTGCTACTAAAGCAGCCCCAACCGCAAAAACAAGCGAACAACCGAAAAGGAAATGTTTTCCTTTTTTGATCATACGCCAATTCTTTTGTTCTGCATTTTTACGATTAAAATACATGACATATCTCCTTTTTATAAATAAAAAGCATGTTTTTTTACATACATAATTATTATATACCATCTTCAAAAAAATAGTCAATTGAGGTCTTCTTTTTAAAAATTATTCTTTTTAGAATACGTAAACGTGCAAACCTTTGTAACTTATTAAATATTAGTTTTTTTCGATATATATTAAAGATGTATTTAAACGAAAAATATTGATATCAAAAACAAATAGATTATTGAAACCTGTGGATTGATATAGCTTTTTGTAATTTGTATGTTTTCTTGATTCTTTTTGTATTTTTTTGTGTATCGTATGGTTTTTTTGGTGGTTGTTTTATTTATAACTATTTTTTTAAAAAAATATTTGTTTCTAATCATTTTTATCACAAAAATTTAAAAACTTAATACACGAACATCTGTTTTACAAAATTGTTACTAGTAAAAAAATTCCAATAAAAACGCACAATACCAGATTCTCAGTTTTAAGCTTTTTTTCAACATCTCTAGGACTAAATTTTAACACTCTCCTAGTCATTATCCATCAAAAAGCTTCTCTCCACTACAGTTGACATACTAAAAAAACCGTAAGAATTTCTTCTTACGAGTTTTTTTCTAGCAAACTCATAGAATCAAGATTCTCAAGTTTGCTTTATCAGAGCCCAATGTTTTACTCTTCTTCCTTGCGTTTTTTTAGCGAAGAGAAGTCCTCCTGTCGCCGCTGCAAGTAGTGCTAGGCCAAGTGAAGCGTTAGATTGCTCTGTACCAGTATTTGGCAATTCTTTCGCTCCAGCTTTCTTAGCTGATTGGTTAGCAGCTGACTCTTTAGTTGCTTCCTTAACAGCATTCTCACTTGCAATTACTGCTACTGAGCCATCTGCAAAGGTTACAACTACTGATCCATCATTGTTAACCTTGATATCTTTCGCGGTTGGATTAGCTTTCTTAACTTCGTCAGCTACTTTAGCTTTTTCGGCGTCAGTCAAGTTGCTTGGATCTGTAACTGGGGTTACTGATGGATTCTTAACTCCATCTGATTCCTTAACTTTATCAGATGATTTCTTAACTGTCTTATCGGCTGGAATAACAGCTGTCGTACCATCTTCAAAGGTTACAACTACTGATCCGTCTTTATTAACCTTGATATCTTTCGCGGTTGGGTTAGCTTTCTTAACTTCGTCGGCTACTTTAGCTTTTTCCGCGTCAGTCAAGTTACTTGGATCTGTAACTGGGGTTACTGATGGATTTGTAACTACTTTATCAGCTGATTTCTTAACTGTCTTATCGGCTGGGATAACGGCTGTTGTGCCATCTGGGTAAGTTACAGTTGTTGTACCGTCGTTGCCAACTTCTACCTTACTTACTGTAGGGTTTGATTTCTTAACTTCTTCTGCTACCTTAGCTTTTTCGGCATCAGTCAAGTTGCTTGGATCTGTAACTGGGGTTACTGATGGATCCTTAACAGCTTTATCAGCTGATTTCTTAACTGTCTTATCGGCTGGAATTACAGCTGTTGTGCCATCTGGGTAAGTGACAGTTGTTGTACCGTCGTTGCCAACGTCTACCTTACTTACTGTAGGGGTTTGATTTCTTAACTTCCTCAGCTACCTTAGCTTTTTTTCCGCATCAGTCAAGTTGCTTGGATCTGTAACTGGGGTTACTGATGGATCCTTAACAGCTTTATCAGCTGATTTCTTAACTGTCTTATCGGCTGGAATTACAGCTGTTGTGCCATCTGGGTAAGTGACAGTTGTTGTACCGTCGTTGCCAACGTCTACCTTACTTACTGTAGGGTTTGATTTCTTAACTTCCTCAGCTACCTTAGCTTTTTCCGCATCAGTCAAGTTGCTTGGATCTGTAACTGGGGTTACTGATGGATCCTTAACAGCTTTATCAGCTGATTTCTTAACTGTTTTATCTGCTGGGATAACCGCTGTTGTGCCATCTGGGTAAGTGACAGTTGTTGTGCCATCTTTGCCAACCTTAACATCAGTCACGGTTGGATTAGATTTCTTAACTTCCTCTGCTACTTTACCTTTTTCGGCGTCAGTCAAGTTGCTTGGATCTGTAACTGGAGTTACTGTTGGATCCGTTACAACTTTATCAGCTGATTTCTTAACTGTCTTATCGGCTGGAATAACGGCTGTTGTGCCATCTGGGTAAGTTACAGTTGTTGTGCCATCTTTGTCAACCTTCAACATCAGTCACGGTTGGATTAGATTTCTTAACTTCCTCTGCTACTTTACCTTTTTCGACGTCAGTCAAGTTGCTTGGATCTGTAACTGGAGTTACTGTTGGATCGTTACAACTTTATCAGCTGATTTCTTAACTGTTTTATCTGCTGGAATAACCGCTGTTGTGCCATCTGGGTAAGTGACTGTTGTTGTGCCATCTTTGTCAACCTTAACGTCAGTTACTGTTGGGTTAGATTTCTTAACTTCGTCGGCTACTTTAGCTTTTTCCGCGTCAGTCAAGTTGCTTGGATCTGCAACTGGGGTTACTGATGGATCCTTAACAGCTTTATCAGCTGATTTCTTAACTGTCTTATCTGCTGGGATAACAGCTGTCGTACCATCTGGGTAGGTTACAGTTGTTGTGCCATCTTTCTCAACCTTAACATCCGTTACGGTTGGGTTGGATTTCTTAACTTCGTCGGCTACTTTACCTTTTTCTGCATCAGTCAAGTTACTTGGATCTGTTACTGGTGTGACTGTTGGATCCTACAACAGCTTTATCAGCTGATTTCTTAACTGTCTTATCTGATGGGATAACAGCTGTTGTGCCATCTGGGTAAGTGACTGTAGCTGTACCGTCGGTACCTACTTCAACCTTGCTTGCTGTTGGGTTAGCTTTCTTAATTTCGTCAGTTACCTTAGCTTTTTCGGTATCTGTAAGAGCTGATGGGTTAGCTACTGGAGTCACAGCTGGATCTTTGATGACTTTATCAGCTGATTCCTTAACTGTCTTCTCTGATGGGATAACTGCGGTTGTTCCATCTGGGTAAGTGACTGTAGCTGTACCGTCATTACCTACCGTTACATCTGTTAAGGTTGGGTTAGCTTTCTTAACTTCGTCGACTACTTTAGTTTTTCTCTGCATCAGTTAAATGACTTTGATTTACAACTGGAGTTACCACCGGATCCTTAATGACTTTGTCATCTGATTTCTTAACCGTTTTATCTGCAGATAAAACAGTTGTCTTACCATCTGGGTAAGTGACTGTGGTTGTACCGTCATTACCTACCGTTACATCTGTTACAGTTGGATTAGCTTTCTTAACTTCGTCGGCTACCTTAGCTTTCTCTGCATCAGTCAAATTGCTTGGATCTGTAACTGGGGTTACAGCTGGATCTTAAGTTCCTTATCTGCTGATTCCTTAACTGTCTTATCTGCTGGGATAACCGCTGTTGTGCCATCTGGGATAAGTAACTGTTGTTGTGCCATCTTTGTCAACCTTAACGTCAGTTACTGTTGGGATTAGATTTCTTAACTTCTTCTGCTACCTTTAGCTTTTTTTCCGCATCAGTCAAGTTTGCTTGGATCTGTAACTGGGGTTACAGCTGGATCATTAAGTTCCTTATCTGCTGATTCCTTAACTGTCTTATCTGCTGGGATAACAGCTGTTGTGCCATCTGGGAAGTGACAGTAGCTGTACCGTCGTTACCGACTGCCACATCTGTTACGGTTGGGATTAGATTTCTTAACTTCGTCTGCCACTTTAGCTTTCTCTGCATCAGTCAAGTTGCTTGGATCTGTAACTGGGGTTACAGCTGGGATCTTTAAGTTCCTTTATCTGCTGATTCCTTAACTGTCTTATCTGCCGGGATAACAGCTGTTGATGCCATCTGGGTAAGTAACTGTTGTTGTGCCATCTTTCTCAACCTTAACGTCAGTTACGCTGTTGGGATTAGATTTCTTAACTTCGTCTGCTACCTTTAGCTTTTTTTCGGCATCAGTCAAGTTAGCTTGGATCTGTTAACTGGTGTTACTGTCTGGATCTGTTACAACTTCTCATCATCTGATTTCTTAACTGTTTTATCTGCTGGGATTTCTGCTGTTGATCCATCTGGGTAAGGTTACAGTCGCTGTTCCATCTTTACCTACTTCAACATCTTTCGCTGTTGGGTTAGCTTTCTTAACTTCGTCTGCTACTTTAGCTTTTTCAGCGTCTGTCAAGTTAGCTGGATCTTTAACTGGTGTCTTAGCTTCTGGATCTTTAACGCCTTCTGCATCTTTAGCTTTCTCAACTGCTTTAGCTGCTGGGATTTCTGCTGTTGATCCATCTGGGAAGGTTACAGTCGCTGTTCCATCTTTACCTACTTCAACATCTTTCGCTGTTGGGTTAGCTTTCTTAACTTCGTCTGCTACTTTAGCTTTTTCAGCGTCTGTCAAGTTAGCTGGATCTTTAACTGGAGTTACTTCTGGATCTACAAGACCATTTGAGTCAGCTGATTTCTCAACTGTCTTATCTGCTGGGAATTTCTGCTGTTGATCCGTCTGGGAAGGTTACAGTTGTTGTTCCATCGTTACCTACTTCAACTTTCGTTGCTGTTGGGTTAGCTTTCTTAACGGCTTCTTCTACTTTAGTTTTTTCTGCGTCTGTTAAGTTTGCTGGATCTTTAACTGGAGTTACTTCTGGATCTACAAGAGCATTTGAGTCAGCTGATTTCTCAACTGCTTTAGCTGCTGGGATTTCTGCTGTTGATCCATCTGGGAAGGTTACAGTCGCTGTTCCATCTTTACCTACTTCAACATCTTTCGCTGTTGGGTTAGCTTTCTTAACTTCGTCTGCTACTTTAGCTTTTTCAGCGTCTGTCAAGTTAGCTGGATCTTTAACTGGAGTTACTTCTGGATCTACAAGACCATTTGAGTCAGCTGTTTTAGCTGTCTTCTCTGGTGTTAGTTTTGCTGTTGATCCGTCTGGGAAGGTTACAGTTGTTGTTCCATCGTTACCTACTTCAACTTTCGTTGCTGTTGGGTTAGCTTTCTTAACGGCTTCTTCTACTTTAGTTTTTTCTGCGTCTGTTAAGTTTGCTGGATCTTTAACTGGAGTTACTTCTGGATCTACAAGACCATTTGAGTCAGCTGTTTTAGCTGTCTTCTCTGGTGTTAGTTTTGCTGTTGATCCGTCTGGGAAGGTTACAGTCGTTGTTCCATCTTTACCTACTTCAACATCTTTCGCTGTTGGGTTAGCTTTCTTAACTTCGTCTGCTACTTTAGCTTTTTCTGCATCTGTCAAGTTAGCTGGATCTTTAACTGGAGTTACTTCTGGATCTTTAACGCCTTCTGCATCTTTAGCTTTCTCAACTGCTTTAGCTGCTGGGATTTCTGCTGTTGATCCATCTGGGAAGGTTACAGTCGCTGTTCCATCTTTACCTACTTCAACATCTTTCGCTGTTGGGTTAGCTTTCTTAACTTCGTCTGCTACTTTAGCTTTTTCAGCGTCTGTCAAGTTAGCTGGATCTTTAACTGGTGAGTTAGCTTCTGGATCTTTAACGCCTTCTGCATCTTTAGCTTTCTCAACTGCTTTAGCTGCTGGGATTTCTGCTGTTGATCCATCTGGGAAGGTTACAGTCGCTGTTCCATCTTTACCTACTTCAACATCTTTCGCTGTTGGGTTAGCTTTCTTAACTTCGTCTGCTACTTTAGCTTTTTCTGCATCTGTCAAGTTAGCTGGATCTTTAACTGGTGTCTTAGCTTCTGGATCTTTAACGCCTTCTGCATCTTTAGCTTTCTCAACTGCTTTAGCTGCTGGGATTTCTGCTGTTGATCCATCTGGGAAGGTTACAGTCGCTGTTCCATCTTTACCTACTTCAACATCTTTCGCTGTTGGGTTAGCTTTCTTAACTTCGTCTGCTACTTTAGCTTTTTCAGCGTCTGTCAAGTTAGCTGGATCTTTAACTGGTGTCTTAGCTTCTGGATCTTTAACGCCTTCTGCATCTTTAGCTTTCTCAACTGCTTTAGCTGCTGGGATTTCTGCTGTTGATCCATCTGGGAAGGTTACAGTCGCTGTTCCATCTTTACCTACTTCAACATCTTTCGCTGTTGGGTTAGCTTTCTTAACTTCGTCTGCTACTTTAGCTTTTTCTGCATCTGTCAAGTTAGCTGGATCTTTAACTGGTGTCTTAGCTTCTGGATCTTTAACGCCTTCTGCATCTTTAGCTTTCTCAACTGCTTTAGCTGCTGGGATTTCTGCTGTTGATCCATCTGGGAAGGTTACAGTCGCTGTTCCATCTTTACCTACTTCAACATCTTTCGCTGTTGGGTTAGCTTTCTTAACTTCGTCTGCTACTTTAGCTTTTTCAGCGTCTGTCAAGTTAGCTGGATCTTTAACTGGTGTCTTAGCTTCTGGATCTTTAACGCCTTCTGCATCTTTAGCTTTCTCAACTGCTTTAGCTGCTGGGATTTCTGCTGTTGATCCATCTGGGAAGGTTACAGTCGCTGTTCCATCTTTACCTACTTCAACATCTTTCGCTGTTGGGTTAGCTTTCTTAACTTCGTCTGCTACTTTAGCTTTTTCTGCATCTGTCAAGTTAGCTGGATCTTTAACTGGTGTCTTAGCTTCTGGATCTTTAACGCCTTCTGCATCTTTTAGCTTTTCTCAACTGCTTTAGCTGCTGGGATTTCTGCTGTTGATCCATCTGGGAAGGTTACAGTCGCTGTTCCATCTTTACCTACTTCAACATCTTTCGCTGTTGGGTTAGCTTTCTTAACTTCGTCTGCTACTTTAGCTTTTTCAGCGTCTGTCAAGTTAGCTGGATCTTTAACTGGTGTCTTAGCTTCTGGATCTTTAACGCCTTCTGCATCTTTAGCTTTCTCAACTGCTTTAGCTGCTGGGATTTCTGCTGTTGATCCATCTGGGAAGGTTACAGTCGCTGTTCCATCTTTACCTACTTCAACATCTTTCGCTGTTGGGTTAGCTTTCTTAACTTCGTCTGCTACTTTAGCTTTTTCAGCGTCTGTCAAGTTAGCTGGATCTTTAACTGGTGTCTTAGCTTCTGGATCTTTAACGCCTTCTGCATCTTTAGCTGGTGTTGCTGTAACTGGATCACTTGCTTCTGGTGTTTGACCATCCTTGGTTGCTACAACTGTCACATTACCTTCTGGAATGTCGACTGTTGGTGTGATTGTAGCTTTACCATTCTCATCAGCTGTTGCTTCACCAATCTTGTTGCCGTCTTTATCGTACATTTCAACCTTAGATCCTGGTTCTGCTGTCACTTCAACTGGTGTCTTTAGTTCCCGGCTTTACCTGTAAGGTCTGTATCGACAATTTCTGGTTGAGCTTGGTGTTTAGCTGGTGTTGCTGCTGTAGCTACTTTTTGGTGCGCTTGCATCTGATGTTTGACCATCTTTCGTAGCTTTGGCAGTCACATTACCTGCTGGAATATCTACAGTTGGTGTGATGATTGCTTTACCATTTGCTCCTGTTGCTGCTTCACCAATCTTGTTACCATCTTTGTCGAACAATTCAACCTTAGTACCTGGTTCTGCTGTCACTTCAACTGGTGTCTTTAGTTCCTGCTTTACCTGTAAGGTCTGTATCGACAACTGGTTTTGCTTGGTTTAGCTGGTGTTGCTGCTGTAGCTTGTTGCTGTAACTGGATCACTTGCATCTGATGTTTGACCATCCTTGGTTGCTTTCAGCTGTTACATTACCTTCTGGAATATCTACAGTTGGTGTGATCGTAGCTTTACCATTTTCATCAGCTGTTGCTTCACCAATCTTGTTACCATCTTTGTCGAACAATTCTACCTTAGTGCCTGGTGCTGCAGTCACTTCAACTGGGTCTTTAGTTCCTGCTTTACCTGTAAGGTCTGTATCAATTTCTGGTTGAGCTTGGTGTTTAGCTGGAGTTGCTACTGTAGCTTCTTTTTGGTTCGCTTACGTCTGATGTGTTTCCAGCATGGGTCTGTCGCTTTCGCTGTTACGTCACCTGCTGGAATATCTTTCGTTGGAGTGATTGTTGCTACACCGTTTTCATCAGCTTTCTGCTTCACCAATCTTGTTGCCATCTTTATCGTAGAGGGCTACTGTTGAGCCTGGTTCTGCAGTCACTTCAACTGGGTCTTTAGTTCCTGCTTTACCTGTTAGATCTGTCTTAACTTCTGGTTTCGCTGGAGCTGTTGTATCTGTCGCAACTTTTTGGTTCACTTTACGTCTGATGTGTTTCCTGATGGGTCTGTCGCTGTCGCTGTTACATCACCTGCTGGAATATCTTTTCGTTGGAGTGATTGCTTGCTACACCGTTTGTTCATCAGCTCTTTGCTTCACCAGATCTTGTTGCCATCTTTATCGTAGAGAGCTCAACTGTTGAGCCTGGTTCTGCAGTCACTTCAACTGGGTCTTTAGTTCCTGCTTTTACCTGTTAGATCTGTCTTAACTTCTGGTTTCGCTGGAGCTGTTGTATCTGTCGCAACTTTTTGGTTCACTTACGTCTGATGTGTTTCCTGATGGGTCTGTCGCTGTCGCTGTTACGTCACCTGCTGGAATATCTTTCGTTGGAGTGATTGTTGCTACACCGTTTTCATCAGCTTTTAGCTGTCACCAAGCTTGTTGCCATCTTTATCGTAGAGGGCTCAACTGTTGAGTCCTGGTTCTGCAGTCACTTCAACTGGGATCTTTAGTTCCTGCTTTACCTGTTAGATCTGTCTTAACTTCTGGTTTCGCTGGGGCTGTTGTATCTGTCGCAACTTTTGGTTCACTTGCATCTGATGTGTTTCCTGATGGGTCGGTTGCTTTCGCTGTTACGTCACCTGCTGGAATATCTTTCGTTGGTGTAATTCTTGCTACACCATTTTCATCAGCTTTAGCTGTACCAAGGCTGTTACCATCTTTGTCGAATAACTCAACGGTTGATCCTGGTTCTGCTGTGACTTCAACTGGATCTTTAGTTCCTGCTTTACCTGTTAGATCTGTCTTAACTTCTGGTTTAGCTGGGGCTGTTGTATCTGTCGCAACTTTTGGTGCGCTTACGTCTGATGTGTTTCCAGCCTGGGTCGGTTGCTGTCGCTGTTACGTCACCTGCTGGAATATCTTTCGTTGGAGTGATTGCTTGCTACACCTTGTCGTTAGCTACGCCTGCTTCACCAGATCTTGTTGCCATCTTTATCGTAGAGAGCTCAACGGTTGATCCTGGTTCTGCAGTCACTTCAACTGGGATCTTTAGTTCCTGCTTTACCTGTTAGATCTGTCTTAACTTCTGGTTTCGCTGGGAGCTGTTGTATCTGTCGCAACTTTTGGTTCACTTACGTCTGATGTATTTCCTGATGGGTCTGTCGCTGTCGCTGTTACGTACCTACTGGAATATCTTTCGTTGGAGTGATTGTTGCTACACCGTTTTTCATCAGCTTTTAGCTGTCACCAATGCTTGTTGCCATCTTTATCGTAGAGGGACTCAACTGTTGATCCTGGTTCTGCAGTCACTTCAACTGGGATCTTTAGTTCCTGCTTTACCTGTTAGATCTGTCTTAACTTCTGGTTTCGCTGGGAGCTGTTGTATCTGTCGCAACTTTTTGGTTCACTTGCGTCTGATGTATTTCCTGCTGGGTCGGTTGCTTTTAGCTGTTACATCACCTGCTGGAATATCTTTTCGTTGGTGTGATGCTTGCTACACCATTTTCATCAGCTTTTAGCTGTCACCAATCTTGTTGCCATCTTTATCGTAGACGGGCTCAACGGTTGATCCTGGTTCTGCAGTCACTTCAACTGGGTCTTTAGTTCCTGCTTTACCTGTTAGATCTGTCTTAACTTCTGGTTTCGCTGGGAGCTGTTGTATCTGTCGCAACTTTTTGGTTCACTTACGTCTGATGTATTTCCTGATGGGTCTGTCGCTTTCGCTGTTACATCACCTGCTGGAATATCTTTCGTTGGAGTGATTGTTGCTACACCGTTTTTCATCAGCTTTTAGCTGTCACCAATCTTGTTGCCATCTTTATCGTAGAGGGACTCAACTGTTGATCCTGGTTCTGCAGTCACTTCAACTGGGATCTTTAGTTCCTGCTTTTACCTGTTAGATCTGTCTTAACTTCTGGTTTCGCTGGTGCTGTTGTATCTGTCGCAACTTTTGGTTCACTTACGTCTGATGTGTTTCCTGATGGGTCTGTCGCTGTCGCTGTTACATCACCTGCTGGAATATCTTTCGTTGGAGTGATTGTTGCTACACCGTTTTGTCATCAGCTTTTCGCCTGTCACCAATCTTGTTGCCATCTTTATCGTAGAGGGCTCAACTGTTGATCCTGGTTCTGCAGTCACTTCAACTGGGATCTTTAGTTCCTGCTTTACCTGTTAGATCTGTCTTAACTTCTGGTTTCGCTGGGGCTGTTGTATCTGTCGCAACTTTTGGTTCACTTGCGTCTGATGTGTTTCCTGCTGGGTCGGTTGCTTTCGCTGTTACGTCACCTGCTGGAATATCTTTCGTTGGTGTAATGCTTGCTACACCTTGGTCGTTAGCTACGCCTGTTCCAAGACTGTTGCCATCTTTGTCGAACAACTCAACGGTTGATCCTGGTTCTGCACTCACTTCAACTGGTGTCTTAGTTCCTGCTTTATCTACTAAAGATCTGTGTTGATTACTGGTTTAGCTGGGGCTGTGGTATCTTTTGAGTTACAAAATTCTGATAATGGTTTTCTTTATCTTGAGATCCATCTGTATATGTTACTACAAGATTTCCAGCGTTATCTTTTTTTCTACTGATTTAATCTTAGTCTTAGCATCTTCAGCATCTACAGTTTTACCTTTTTTGTCTGCAAAGTTGGCATCATCATTAGTTTGAGCATACTCAATTTGCAATTTTTTTCTTTGATTTTATCTAACTCAGCGTCTGTTACCTTAGTTGGATCTGCTACTTCAACTTTATCAGCTGGAGCTGGAGTTGCTATATCGTATTTAGATGTTTGATTTTTAACTACAAATCGAACATATCCTGAGTTTTTCTTTAGCGTTAGGATCTACATCTAGCGCTCTGTAATCAGTGTTTGAAAGTTCGCCATTGTTGTCTTTAGAAACGATAAAACTTGTCCACTCTTGACCAGCTTTAAGGTTTGTAGTACCAGTCATCTTGATAGTAGCTGATGTCTTATCTTCAGATACTGAACCTTCTCCAGTCACTGCGCCATTTTCAACTTTACCTGTTGTAAATCCATATTTATTCGCGTTATTCCATGAAACATCTCCAGGTCCACGTAGGTAAAGATCTTTAACTTCTTTTTCATCCGTACCTTTGAAAGTTAGATCAGTATTTTCACCTGTATAAACATAGATTTGTTTATTAGCTTGATTTGAGTATGGAAGTTCAACTGTTGGTGCTACGTTTACAAATTCTGACAATGGTTTTGTATCTTTAGAACCATCTTTATAGGTTATAACAACATTGTTTCCTTCTTTTTCTACTTTATCAACAACTTTTGAAGCATCTTCTACTTCTTTACCTTTTTTGTCTGCTAAACGTGCATCTGGATTATTTTGAGAATACTCAACTTTAACTTTCTCTTTAATTTTTTCAAACTCTTTATCAGTAACATTGTTAGCATCTGATACGGTTACTTTATCTGCTTCTGATGGAGTTTTGATATCATATTTCTTAGTTTGTGCTTTTTAATACGAAAGTTACTGCACCTGGGTCAGTAAGGTAAGTACCAACTATTTCTCCATTATTTTTAGTTTTGGTTGCATTATTAGAAATCTCTGCACCATCTGTATCTGTTGCAGTGGCAAAACGAGTTACAAGTTCTAATGAATCTGATTCTGTTTTTGGTAATCTATTTTCAGCAATACCAGAAACTTGTCCTGTTACTTTGATTTTTGCTGGTGTATTTGTTTCAGAATTGATAGCTGTTACAGTGTAACCCCATTCATTATCTTGTTTTTTTCTGGATTCCCATCAACGTTATTTAGGGCAATATTTCCACCTTTTTTAAGTGAAGCTGATTTAATTTTTCCAGAATCGTCGTTAAATGTGATATCAACGTCAGCTTCTTCACCAGTATATAGATAAACTTCTTTTTTGTTTGGAGCTGGATCTGAATATGGAATCTCTACTGTTGGTGCAACATTTGTACGTGCAAAATCAGTCAATGGTTTTGTATCTTTAGAACCATCTTTATAGGTTACAACAACATTGTTTCCATCTTTTTCAACTTTATCAACAACTTTTGAAGCATCTTCTACTTCTTGACCTTTTTTGTCTGCTAAACGCGCATCTGGATTGTTTTGAGAATATTCAACTTTAACTTTCTCTTTAATTTTTTCAAACTCTTTTATCAGTAACATTGTTAGCATCTGATACGGCTACTTTATCTGCTTCTGATGGAGTTTTGATATCATATTTCTTAGTTTGTGCTTTTAATACGAAAGTTACTGCACCTGGGTCAGTTAAGTAAGAACCAACAACCTCTCCATTTTTTTCTTAGTTTTTACCGCAGTATTATTGATTAATGCACCATCTGTATCAGTTGCAGTGGCAAAACGAGTTACAAGATCTAAAGAATCGTTTTCTGTTTTTCGGTAATTTTTTTCTGCCGCTATGCCAGAAACTTGTCCTGTTACTTTTAATTTTTCGCAGGCGTCGCTGTTTTCAGAATTAATTGCTGTTACAGTATATCCATATTCATTATCTTGTTTTATCTGGATTACCATCAATATTATTTAAGGCAATATTTCCACCTTTTTTTAAGTGAAGCTGATTTAATTTTTTTCCAGAATCGTCGTTAAATGTGATATCAACGTCAGCTTCTTCTCCAGTATAAAGATAAACTTCTTTTTTTGTTTGGAGCTGGATCTGAGTAAGGAATCTCTACTGTTGGAGCTACGTTGTCACGTGCAGGATTTACAACTACAGTAACTTCAATCTCACCTGACTCTTTTACCTTGGCTATCAACAGCTTTATACTTAACTGTGTAAGTGCCTTGGGTATTTGTATCAACTGTCTTGGTTGCTGCGTTACCGTTTACTGAAACAACTTCAGCATGAACCTTATCACCTAGGGTTGCTTGAGCATCATCTTCTTTATCTGCTACTGTCACAAGAGATGCAAGGTCAAGTTGAGCACCTTGAGCAACAGTTTTTTTGTTTCCTTCAACAGCTGATGCAATAGTTGGAGCTTGGTTTTCTACTCCACGTGGTTGCCAGTCAGCCACACTTGAGAATCCACCTTCCATCACGTTTGAAATAGCTGCTACTTCTGTACCAGCAATCTTGTCAGCCATTGTAAGGACAATCGTATCTTGAATTTACCTTTCTCAATTGATTTGACAGTCGCTGCTTCTGGTTTTTGTGATGTCCATGCAGCTGAGAGATTGTCACGTTTGACTGGAATCTCGACTGATTGACCTGCAGTATTTGTATAGCGCATGTAGGCAATCCCTGCATCGTGAGGAACCTTAAGAGTCACCTCTTTTTGTCCTGCTACAACTGCAGCTTGATTAGTAGTCAAGCTTGAAGGTTCAACGGTTGTCACACCGACAGATACTGGTACTGTACGACGGCTACTTTCAGTTCCGTTGACAGTTTGACTCACCTGTACCGTTTGACGTGGTTTTAATAGTTGTACCATCACCTTGGTTGTTGTTCAAGGCTGTCGGAAGCTCACCTGTAGTCCAGTTTCCATTATTATCAACAGTGACATTGCCGATATTTTGCTCTTGACCATCGATATAAAGCTTGATAGTCGCACCTGGAGTTCCTGTCCCTGAAAGAGTGCTTGACGTTGAAGCTACTGTCTGAACAGGAACGTTGACTGAAGTTTTGGTCAAATTTGGAGTTACATTTGGTGTTGCAACCTGACTAACCAAGTTCTTGTCGTACTTACCTGAGATTGCATACCAGTTGTTCACAGCTAGGTTTTTTGCAGCTTGCACACCTGCAAGATAAGAAATCGTTTGTGATGGGTCTTCAACCACTGTACGGTAACGAACAGTGAACTTGCGAATACCTGAATAAATATTTGTTTGAAGGACGTAGAGCTTCTTAGAGTTAGCCATAACACCGTTCAAACCTGGAACTTTATCGTACTCACTAGCACCAGTAGTGGCCTTTACACGCATCTCAAGCTTACTGCCATCATCAATAAACTGCTTACCAGATTCATTTGCGTTTCCGTCACCGTTATTCCATTCAGTTCTAGTCGTATAAACTCCGTCATACTCTGTTACTACATTATATGGGTCAGATACGTTTTTAGGAATTGAGAAATACCAGAAGGCACCTGCTTTATCGTATTGAGCCTCGTTAAAGGTTACAGTCCATTCTAAGACTGGACGTCCTTGACCGGATGGGTCTGTAGGAACTGTTTTCCCATTGACGACTTCATAGTCATCCAGCTGTCTGTACTCGATTTTTAGCACGCTGAGTTGGATCTCCATTCTCAACTTTTTACCACTCCTATATTCGAACTTAATGTCCTTGCCTTCCATAGAGCGATCTTGAGCACGTTCTTGCCCTGCAGCTCGACGGCTTCTTGACTTAGGTTGAGTGGCTGAAGTTTCTGCTGGAGCAGCCACTTTAACAGTTTGAGCTGCTGACAAGTTTGCACTTGAACCATCTGCAAAAGTCACAACTACTGATCCGTCTGCTTGGACTTGCACATCAGTTGCAGTAGGATTTACCCCCTTAACAGCTTCCACAATATTTGCTTTTTCTTCATCTGTCAAAGCTGAAGAATCTGCTACCACTGTCAAGGAAGGGAGCTGAACTCCATCTGCTTCCTTAGCTTTTTTTCAGTCACAACTACTGGTTCTTCTTTAGAATTTTGAGTAGTTTCAACTGCTTTATCAACTTTTTCTTCAGCCACTGCTGCTGGGGCTACTTCTACAGCTGGTGCTGCATAAGTTACATCCTCCTCGGCAGCAACCGGCTTATTCCCCTCTGTTGTAGATCTAGCTTCTGCCTTAGCTTCTACTGTATCTGCCTTAACTGTTGGAGTCACCAAGGTTGCTCCCAACTGCAAAAAACAAGCGAACAACCAAAAAGGAAGTGTTTTCCTTTTTTTAATCATACGCCAGTTCTTTTGTGCTGCATTTTTACGATTAAAAATACATGACATTGTCTCCTTTTTATAAATAAAAAGCATGTTTGTTACATACAAATTAATTATACAACACCTTTAAAAATAGTCAAAGAATGTTCTTGTGAATTTAATAAGGTTATGTGTACGATATATTTCTAAAAAATCATAATTCCGAGCAAATTTTTTCGCATTTTCAAAATTCCTGTGGTATAATGTTTGTTGATTTAAAATTATCACGAAAAAAACAATAACAAGTATAGGAGAAACACACATGAGAGGATTACTCGCTCAAAAAGATCAAAGACAACTCGAAATTTTTAGAGTATTTGTTTGAAAAACCTGACTGGATTCACTTGGATGAACTCGCTGAAATCCTTGACACCAATACTCGAATTTTGAAAAGTGATATCAAGGAGCTGCGTGAAGCTCTTAACCACTTTGATATCCAGTCTTCGACAGCTGGGATTCGGCTTACCAATGATAAAGGTTTGGGAATCGAGCATATCTATAGTCATTTTCTAAAAACATCTACAAATTTCCAAGTTTTAGAAGCCTTCTTCCTACTAGATGCACCCTTTACCTATGAACACTTGGCTGAAAAAAACTAGATATCTCTCTTCCATCTCTGCGAAAAAGTCGCAGAAATCAACAACCTCCTTCATTCAAATTATCGCTTTAAACTTAAGGTCACTCCCATCTCTATTATCGGAGACGAGAGAGATATTCGTTTTTTCTTTGCCCAATATTTCTACGAAACCTACGGTTATTATGAATGGCCTTTTTCAGAATCAAAAGAAGCCCTAGAGGAGTTTGTTGCTTTCTTTATAAAAGCAACTGCATTTCCAGCCAACTATGCCAATGTGTTTCAAATTAGAACTCTGGTAGCTGTCAACCTCCAAAGATTTAAAACTGGCAATCTTAATAATTTCCCAAATAAACCTCATAGTGAGGTTCCCATCTATGCGCAACTTCCTAGCATTCAAGAAGAACTCCAACCTATCTCTGAAATTTTAGGAATTACAATCGACCCTACAACCCTAGAACAACTCTTTGATGCATATACACAGACAGGGCTCTACTTTACCGTTGAAGATTTATTGGCAGCTCGTGAAACGGATGAACTGGCAAATCGCTCTTATCACGCTGCTCGTGATATACTCGATAACCTCACCCGTCAGTTTGGAATCCACTTTGAAAATACTGACCGTCTAGTCTGGCATATCCATAACACTGCTCTCCTAGAACGTCAAGAAATTAACTCTGAGTCCATTATTTCGCATAATAGAGCTTATTCCCTCAATAAGCTACAAACAATCTTCCCAGATTTTTACGAAGCAGCCGTATTTGAAATGATGCGATACAAATCTACACTGGGACAAAAGGACCACATCCATACTGTAGTCCATTTGGTTTATACCCTCTTTACTCACGCTGACAATCTTATCCCCCAACTCCTTGAAAGTCAAAAATAAGGTTAAAGTTCTCGTTTTAAGTTCCTTCGACTTCGCCCATCCCTACTCTCTCATTTCTCTTTATAAATACCACACTTCAAAAAACATCCAATACGAGGTTTGGGATAAAGATACTTTGAATGTAGATGAAATCATGGAAGCTGATTACGATGCCATTTTGACAAACTTTGATGTTGAAGGATTGGTTCATCCGAAACTGATTAATGTTAGCCGTATGTCAAATCTCCAAATCATTAACGAGCTCAATACTCTTTCCCTCACTAAACTTTAAAAACTTGCTTTATAGCTAGCTAAATAAGTTTCAAAACATAAAAACGCATAATATCAGGTATTCAAATAACTTGATCTTATGCGTTTTTGTTATAGAAAACTTTGCTAGAATCTATCTTCAAACTGATACACATTTACAATCAAAATAGCCGAATTTTTGTTGCGTGAACCTATATATTCATGTCGAGTTAAAAACCTTTTCCTTGCTTTGCTAAAAATACAGTCAGATCCATTGATTAGTAGGTACATTTCAAAGTTTAGGCTTAGACTATGATATTTCTTTAGTAGGCTATCAACAAAAAAACGTATTGATTTTACGTGAGTATGATTTTTCACAGAGTCACATTTCTTTTCTACAAAACCAAAGAAAACGATTGCATAAAATTTTACTCCATGCTATACTAGGATAGAAATAAATGATAGGAGAGTGTCTATGAAAAACACGTCATCTCAACCAGATAAAAAATGGTTTACAGTATCCGTTCTCTGAAAAAAACGGAACTGGCTCTGTCCTTATTGGAGCAAGCTTTGTCCTCCTTGCCCTAACAGCACCTTCTGTATCTGCAGCTGAAACTAGTCTTGGCACGCAAGAAAATGTAAGCGCTATTAGTACGAACCCAGCTACTACAGAAACCAGCCAAGCTGAGGAAAAAACGCCTATTTTGGACCACAAAGATGCAAACGCTTCCCTAGAGTCTAAAACATCTGAACCAGTAGCAGTTTCTGAAATAACTACAACTGAAGCTACTCCAAACCTTCCAAATAACAAAGACGAGAAAACAGAAGTATCAAGTCTAGCCGCTGAGAAATCTTCGCCAGCAGACACTGTATCTGAAACCCCAATCGCAGACAACTACTTCCGTATCCACGTTAAAAAACTTCCTCAAGAAAACCAAGATTCGCAAGGTCTTTGGACTTGGGATGATGTTGAAAAACCATCTGAGAACTGGCCAAATGGCGCCCAGTCCTTCAAGGATGCCAAGAAAGACGACTACGGCTACTACCTAGATGTCAAACTAAAAAATGAACAAGCCAAGAAAATCAGCTTTCTCATTAACAACACCAAAGGTGACAATCTTACTGGAGACCGTTCGGTAGAGCGCCTCTCTCCAAAGATGAATGAAGCTTGGCTAGATGAGGACTTCAAGGTTCATAACTACCAACCTCAACCGGCAGGAACTATTCGTGTCAACTATTATCGAACAGATGGAAATTATGATAAAAAATCCCTCTGGTACTGGGGAGATGTGAAGAATCCAAGTAGTGGAGAATGGCCTGATGGAACAGACTTTACTGCAAGTGGAAAAACACGGACGCTACATCGATATTCCGCTCAATGAAGCCGCAAGAGAATTTGGATTTTTACTATTAGATGAGAGCAAGAAAGGCGATGATGTGAAAAATCAGAAAAGAAGATTATAAATTTACTGACCTGAAAAAAACCACAGTCAAATCTTCCTTAAGGATGATGACGAAACAATCTACACCAACCCTTACTATGTGCATGACATCCGTATGACTGGTGCCCAACATGTGGCTAAATCTCGTATTGAAAGCAGTTTTTTTCTACCTTGGTTGGGGCTAAAAAAGAAGACATCCTTAAACATTCCAACATCACTGACTACCAAGGGAATAAAGTGGCTATCTCCGATGTTACAATCGATGAAGCTGGTAAGAAGGTAACCTACATCGGTGATTTTTCGGACACTCAAAACCCTTACACCGTTGCCTACGATTCAGACCGTTTTACAACTCGTTCAAGCTGGCGTCTCAAAGATGAGACTTACAGTTACGATGGCCCTCTTGGTACTAACCTTAAAGAAGATGGTAAACGTGTTGATTTGACTCTCTGGTCACCAAGTGCTGATAAGGTTTCTGTTGTTGTCTACGACAAGAAAGATCCTGAAAAAGTGATCGGAACTGTAGCCCTTGAAAAAGGAGAAAAAGGAACTTGGAAACAGACCCTGGATGAGAATTCAGGTCTTGGCATCAGCAACTATACTGGCTACTACTACCACTACCAAATCGAACGCCAAGGCAAAACCATCCTTGCGCTAGACCCTTATGCTAAATCTCTAGCAGCTTGGAACAGCGATCTAGCAAAAACAGACGCTGCCCATAAAGTTGCTAAAGCTGCTTTTGTCGATCCAGCCAAACTAGGGCCTCAAGACTTGACCTATGGTAAAATTCGCAACTTCAAATCACGTGAAGATGCTGTTATCTACGAGGCACATGTTCGCGACTTCACTTCAGATCCCGCCATTGCAAAAGATTTGACTAAGCCATTTGGTACTTTTTGAAGCCTTTATCGAAAAAAACTAGACTACCTCAAAGACTTGGGCGTGACCCACATCCAGCTCCTTCCAGTCTTGTCCTATTACTTTGTTAATGAATTAAAAACCATGAACGCTTGACTGACTATGCTTCAAGCAACAGCAACTACAACTGGGGTTATGACCCGCAAAACTACTTCTCCTTGACTGGTATGTACTCAAGCGATCCTAAGGATCCAGAAAAACGTATCGCAGAATTCAAAAATCTCATCAACGAAATCCATAAACGTGGCATGGGTGCTATCTTAGACGTAGTTTACAACCATACTGCCAATGTCGATATCTTTGAAGACCTTGAGCCAAACTACTACCACTTCATGGATGCTGATGGTTCTCCACGTACTAGCTTTGGTGGTGGTCGTCTAGGAACAACCCACTACATGTCTAAACGTGTCTTGGTAGACTCAATCAAGTATCTGGTTGATACCTACAAAGTGGATGGTTTCCGTTTCGATATGATGGGAGACCACGATGCAGCTTCTATTGAAGAAGCTTACAAGGCTGCACGTGCCCTCAATCCAAACTTAATCATGCTGGGTGAAGGTTGGAGAACCTATGCTGGTGATGAAAATACGCCTACTAGACCTGCTGACCAAGATTGGATGAAACATACCGATACTGTCGCTGTCTTTTCAGATGATATCCGTAACAACCTCAAGTCTGGTTATCCAAACGAAGGCCAACCTGCCTTTATCACAGGTGGTAAACGTGATATCAATACCATCTTTAAAAATCTCATTGCTCAACCAACCAACTTTGAAGCGGACAACCCAGGAGATGTTATTCAGTATATTGCAGCCCATGATAACCTGACACTCTTTGACATCATTGCCCAATCTATCAAGAAAGACCCAAGCAAGGCTGAAAAACTACGCTGAAATCCATCGTCGCTTTGCGACTTGAAACCTCATGGTCTTAACGGCACAAGGAACACCATTTATCCACTCTGGTCAGGAGTATGGACGTACCAAACAATTCCTTGATCCAGCCTATAAGACTCCTGTTCCTGAAGATAAGGTTCCAAACAAATCTCACTTGTTGCGTGATAAGGATGGCAATCCATTTGTCTATCCTTACTTCATCCATGACTCTTATGACTCTAGCGATGCTGTCAACAAGTTTGACTGGACCAAGGCAACAGATGGTAAAGCTTTCCCTGAAAATGTCAAGAGCCGTGAATATATGAAAAGGCTTTGATTGCTCTGCGTCAATCAACAGATGCTTTCCGACTCAAGAGTTTGCAAGATATCAAGGATCGTGTTCGCCTCATCACTGTTCCTGGACAAAATGGCATTGAAAACGAAGACTTGGTCATTGGTTACCAAATCACTGCTCCTAATGGAGATGTCTACGCAGTCTTTGTCAATGCAGATAATAAAGAACGTGAATTCACTCTAGGAACAGATTTTGCTCACTTGAGAAAGGCCGAAGTCTTGGCTGATGAAAACCAAGCAGGACCAGTAGGAATTGCCAACCCTCAAGGTCTCGAATGGACTGAAAAAGGATTGAAATTGAACGCTCTCACTGCTGTGGTTCTCCGCTTGTCCCAAGGTGGTGCTATTGTCGCTCCAACTGTGGAAGAAAAAGCCAGAATTTGATCTTTCTAGCTTGGAAGCCGACCAAAGTCAAGCCCAAAAACCTAGCTACAAAACCTAAAAACTCAAGAAACTGTTGTAGAGACTCTGTCTCAAAAAGTCCTGCCAAACACAGGTACTGAAAAACAATCTACTCTTGTTCTTGCAGGAATTGGTCTCCTCACATTCCTAGGACTTGGAAGTTTCCTAAAGAAAAAAGAGAAATAATAGGGCTATAGACTTCAATAAGACAGCACGTCACAAATAATTAATAAAAAAGCAAGAACTAAAAAATTCTTGCTTTTTTACATTAGCGAGTTAAAATAGAGACTTTTATTACCAAAGAATTCCCTTATAGGATAAAAGAAGAGCTAGGAATAATAATCCGTAGAAGAACATAAAGAGCCACTTCAATTTCACACATAGAGCTACAAATTCACGGATAAAGGCTGATGGAATGTAATAGCCCGCTGTCCGACAACCTAGACCATCACCTTTCATTTTTAGCTTACGAGCATAGGTACTTGTTCTAAAAACATGATAATCATTTGTCACAAAGAGAAATTGAGGTTTGGCTACTAGTTTCTCACCAATCTCTTTGGAATAAAGAAGATTCTCATAGGTCGTCCTTGATTGGTCCTCCAGGATAATCGCATCACGGGGGACATCTGTCTCCGTAAGCAGATAGTTTGTAATCGCTTGGGCCTCAGAAATCTTTTCGTCCGCCCCTTGTCCACCGCTGGCAATGATTTTGATATGAGGATTCTTAGACTTGTGGTAAGCTTCTACTGCCTTATCAATTCTCCTCTTTAGCAAAGGTGTTACCCTTTCTCCACCTAGTAAACCTGCACCATGAATGATAATAAAATCATAGTGCTTCTTCTTAGGAATAAAGAGATACAAGATAGAGTAGAGCATAAAACCCGCAAAGGCAAAGCCAAAAATAAAATAAGAGTAGAAAATGAATACAAATAAAATGTTTAGAAAGTGATTGGTGTAAAATAATTCATTTTGACCTCCCAATCGAAATGAAATCAAGGCAAAAAATACCAAAATGACTATTCCAAGGAGCATGGAGAGATAATTGGCCTTTGAACGTCCCTCTCGCTTCAACAAAATGACCCCATTATAGATTAAAAAAAGATACCACTCAGAAAAAAAGCAAAAAAGGGGAGTAAAACAAAGGGCAACTCCATAGAAAAAGCGAAACTGAACATTCTCATACCCATTTTTATAAAAAAGGTGGGATAGATAAATATAACTTGAAATGAGGGATAATAAAAATAATACTGGATTCCACAAACTTCTATTATCCTTCCAAAATGACACTATAAAAGGCAATACAATTCCTATAACGAGATACATTTTCTTTCCTTCTTTAATAGCTACATTTTTATCATCATTATCCACATAGAAAGAGAGTGGGACAGAAATCGGTAATTCGTTAGAATTCGATTTCGTCGTCCCACCTCCGCACAGTTGAGTAGGGCTATAAAAGCTGATAAAATCAGCGTAGTAGAGCCCACTCAACCACTGCGTCTTGCTCGACAATCCAAAAGACAATTGAGAGGCCAGGACTTTTGTCCCAGCCTCTATCCTTCTATCCTACTCTCTGCATCTGCCACCACTTGAGCAAGACTGGTTTGGCTCAGCTCCTGCTCCATGGCTAGCTGAATCTTTTGTAATTTCTCATCTAAAACCCCATGGATGTTAGCTCCTACTGGACAGGCTGGATTAGGATTATCATGAAAACTAAAGAGTTGTCCAGTCTTTCCAAGGCATTCAACTGCTTGGTAAACATCTAAAAGACTGATGCCCTCTAGATCTTTGATAATCTCCGCTCCACCAGTTCCACGTGCGACGGAAATCAAAGTCTGCTTTTTTTTCAGTTGGGACAAAGTTTTTTTCGGATAATAACAGGATTGACTCCAACACTACTAGCTAGAAAAATCGCTAGTCACCTTGCTTTCCTTCCCTTTTAGGGCAATGATAATCAACATGTGAGTTGCAATGGTAAATCGACTTGAAATTTGCATCCTCTTCTCCTTTTTTCGTCAGATTAGTTCCTTCTTTTCTTAAGTTTATTATATCTCTTCTAGGTTGTAATGTCAAGAGTTACCACTAAGCCAGTCATCCAATTCAACATCATGTCCTTGACTCTGAGCGATTTCGTGCAACAAGTCCTGATTGTGGGTATGGTGAATCCCATTAACTAAGCTCTCATAGTAGACTTGATAGTAGGGTAATTGTCAAAGTCTTTAGCTAGTTGTAATTCTGCCTCAACATCGTAATCGATACGACGAAAAATCTAGCATCCTTTCAAGCCTTTGTTTCATCAAAATTCTAAGATCATGTATTGCGCCCGCAAAGTCTTTCGCGTAACTCTGCAGATAAAAAGAAGGGTTGACCAATTGAGCCTGGGTTCAGGATAAGCTGACCACCACTACCATAGCGAAGTAACTGCTGATGGATATGACCATAAATGGCAACATCGCAATCTGGATTGGTTACCAAACGGTCAAAGTCCTCTTGCTTACCAAGATGAATCAATTCTCGCCCCCAGTTTTTATCAGGCAAGTGATGACTAATCCCTAGCTTCAGATCTCCAAACTGACGATGCACTGTGCATAGGGATAGTGCCTGCAGTGCCTCAATCTCCTGACTACTAATTTCTTCCATGATATACTGACACTGGCGCAAGAGATAACGATGGCTAGGTCTAGTTTCATCTAACTTACGATGACAGGCTCGCCATAAGCTCTCCTCCCAATTTCCCAGAACTCTAAGAGTGATGGGTAAAGTCTCCAATGTCTGGAGAATATTTTTCCGTCCTGTTCCTAGGCATGAGGATATCTCCCAAAGAGCCAATATTCATCAACTCCTGCCGTTTCTGAGCATCTTCTAGTACAGCCTCCAGAGCTCGTTGTATTTCCATGGATATCTGATAGTACTGCAATTTTTTTGTCATGACGAGTCCCTCTTGATTTATTCTCTGCTTTTCATTATACCAAACGCTCAAAGTCTAAAATCAAAAACCTACTTCCTTTTCCATCATGTTTTTACTTTACTTTTTTTAGTGAAAAGGGTTACAATGAAGGTGACAAAATGTTAGGAGGTTTTTGCTATGACACAACGTTATGAAAAATATCATGGTCGCTAGTGATGGTTCTAAAGAAGCTGATCTTGGCTTTTGATCAAAGGGAGTTCAGATCAGCCCTACGTAACCAAGGCTAAATTAACCCTTGCCCATGTGATTGATACTCGTGCCCTTCAAAGTGTTTCAACATTTGATGCTGAAGTTTATGAAGAACTACAACTCGAAGCTCAAAACTTGATGGCAGAATACGAAAAGCGTGCAAAGAGACGCTGGAGTCTACAGACATTCAGCTAGTCATTGAAATGGGAAATCCGAAGACCCTGTTTGGCTAAAAACCATCCCTGAAGAAGAACATGTTGACTTTGATTTTTAGTCGGAGCAACAGGACTCAATGCCTTTGAACGTCTCCTAGTTGGTTCTTCATCTGAGTACATCTTTGCGCCATACCAGCGTTGATCTCCTCGTCGTCAGAGATAAGGATAAAACTTTGTAACTAGTAAAAGACAAGAGGTCGGGATAAGTCCTGACCTCGTTTTTTTATAAAAGTTTTCTTTTGATGCAGTAGATGAGTGGTCTTTTTATTGGTCTTTCAGACTCCAAAAAGGCCCTATACGAAAAACAGCATTTTTCTAGCCACATCCTATTTTTATTTACTCTTTCCTTTATGACGTTCATAGGCCTTTAATCTGTCGCTCAATTTCCTTTCTTTAATAGCTGGTTCTGGAGCATACTTTCTCCTCCCAATCATCAGGTTTAAGTATTTTATGAGTTACTGGATCAAAGTGGGCCTTACCATCTGGGAAAAACTTTTACCCATATTAGCCTGATGGACGATTTCAAAATATACGTTCTGGGATCCACTCCCATCAGTACAAAAACTTCCATAAGTAAAATACAGAGTATCAATCAAGGCATCTACCTGCCCTATCAAAAGTACTGCTTTAGCTGGAATTTTTTTGAAACTTTTGTCTGCAGCCTATATCAAGTGCTTGATGCATCTCTGCAACAGCTTGCTTGAAAATCCTCGTCTGAGTTGCTTGCAGCACGAACAAACTCTACCAATTCTTCAATCTTAAAGTCCGGCACGATGGGTTGCCCCTTCCAAATCCCAAGCCTATTGGTTCTTCCTGGGTTCTCTCATCCATCATATGATGGAAGGCCTTGACCTTATTAAAAGTGATAGTCACGACTGACAAAGACTTTTTTTCAGAAGCCAGAAACTCCCAAAAAGTGCTCCAAAGGCTTTATGAATCCCATCCTCTTTGGTTACTCGTCGTGATATGTTTGGCTACTTCCTTTTAACGCTATTGCTACCATTTCCCATGGCGACAGACATCCCAACGCCAGCCAACATTTCTAGGTCATTATCCGAATCACCAAAGGCCATGACTTGGTTCAGATCAAAAGCCGTACTCTTTTCCCGACGCGACGGATTCCTTCTAACTTTCGAATTTCCTTGATTGATGATATCTGCTGCAAAATGGATTACTTCGTGTAAACTTTCAAGATGATTTCAAACTCTGAAGCTGCATGATTTGACTCCTCAGGTGTCATCAACATGAGAACCTGATAGATGGGTTGGTTAATCAAATCTAGTAAATCATCTTCCTTTCTGAGGAAGGGCCTTACTGACCATACGATTAAAGGAATGACTAACTGTTCGAGTCAAAAAAATTTAGGAACAAAAGCGGCTCACTAGCTGTGACAAAGAGGGACTGATCCCAAAGGACATAATCCGAGAGCCAATCAACATCTTGTCTCGTTCCCCATAGCGATTTCTTTTTCGATTTTTCCTTGGCGTATGCAGATGACTTTGTCTGAGACTTCGTTTATCAATCGGACTAGCAAAAGTACACGTTCTTTGTTAAAGATATATTGGCCATTATAGGTAACTGCAAAAATCCAGATCCAAATTCATCCATCAAATCCTTAACAAAAAAATGGTCCTCGTCCCTGTTGCTACCCCCAACAAAGCACCCCTTGATCCTTTCACAATCTTGATAGCTTCTTTAGTGGATTTCAAAAACACTCTTTACTGATCATTTGACTAATCGTTCCATCAATATCAAAAAAACACAGCTTTGACTTCCATGACTATCTCATTCCTTTCTTTTTATGATACAATGATTATACCATTATTTCAGAAAAAAAGTGAGTGAATCATGACTAAGAAAAATCCTCGTTTTACATACAGGTGGCACTATTTCCATGCAGGCAGATGACTCTGGAGCTGTTAGGACTAGTGCAGATAACCCTATGAATCATGTCTCTAAATCCCTCTAGAGGGTAGTCCAAAGTCCATTCTTTGGATTTTTTTAAATTTGCCCAGTCCTCACATCAAGCCCAAAGCACATGCTGGCTCTCTATCACAAAAAGATCAACAAGAGGCATAGAATCCTATGATGGTGTTGTCATCACACATGGGACAGATACACTCGAAGAAACGGCTTATTTCCTCGACACGATGGAAATCCCTCACATTCCCTATCGTCCTGACAGGTGCCATGAGAAGTTCCAATGAGCTAGGGAAGTGATGGTGTCTACAACTATCTCAGCGCCTTACGCGTGGCCAGTGACGACAAGGCAGCTGATAAGGGGTGTACTGGTCGTGATGAACGATGAAATTCACGCTGCCAAAGTATGTCACAAAAGACGCATACCACGAACGTCAGTACCTTTCAAACACCGACTCATGGACCCACTTGGTCTCATCATGAAGCAAGAAATTCTCTACTTTTAAAAACGGCAGAACCTCGTGTCCGTTTTTGACTTTAGATAACATCCAAGGGTCTGGTCCCTATCATCCCTGTTTATGCTGGGCATGACCGATGAACTCCTCGATTTACTGCCTGTCGACCAACTAGATGGATCTCATCATTCAGGCTTTTGGTGCTGGAAATGTACCCTAAAGGAAACAGCTCGAAAAATTAAACACTCTCAGTCAAGCAGGGACTTCCCTATTGCACTTGGTTTCTCGTTGTTTTCAATGGGATTGCAGAACCTGTTTATGCCTACGAAGGTGGTGGGCATTTGTCTGCAGAAATGATGGTGTATATTTTTGTCAAAAGAGCTGAATGCTCAAAAAGCCCGTCTCAAAGCTCCTCATTGCAATCAATGCTGGCCTCAAGGGAGATGAATTACGAGCCTATATGGAAGGATAATACTCTTCGAAAATCAAATTCAAACCTCGTCAACGTCGCCTTGCCGTAGGTATGGTTACTGACTTCGTCAGTTTCATCTACAACCTCAAAGCAGTGCTTTGAGCAACCTGCGGCTAGTTTCCTAGTTTGCTCTTTGATTTTCATTGAGTATAAAAAAGTCGGTGAGATAGAAATTACTAGATCAAGTCTTGTTTTCTAGTCACCCCCAAAGCCTTCTACCATCAACTTGATACTTGAACTGTTTACCAAAAAGTTTTTTTGCCATTAACAAGCGAGGTCGGGATTTTTGATCCCGACCTCTTTTTTTCTTATTCTTTTTCGAGTTGAGCGGCGTTCAATCAAACCATGTGGTAGGAGAACTTCACGTTCTTCTAACTCTTCCTTATGCATAATCTTTAGTCAACATACGCATACTAATGGCACCTAGGTCATACAAAGGTTGAGCAATGGTTGTTAGATTTGGACGAGTGTAGCGTGCGATTTGAGAGTCATCACTGGTAATGATTTCAAAGTCTTCTGGTACTGAAACTCCTTTGATCAGAAAGACCGTTCAAAGAGACCAGCTGCTAATTCATCGCCCAGTCACAATCGCTGCTGTTGCTTTTGAAGAAATCAAGCGTTCTGCCAAGGCATAACCATCATCATAACGATATTTTAGATTCAAAATACAAGACCTTCACTGTAGTTGATTCCCTGCTGCTTTCAAAGCATCTTTGTAACCAACCAAGCGAATTTTACCCGTTGATATCATCCACCAATGGACCCACTAATAAAAGGCAATTTTTTTGTTACGCTTTCAACAGATGGCGGACAGCATCCGCAGTAGCATGTCTTATAGTCAATATTGACACTTGGAAGTTGGTGCTCCACATCCACTGTTCCTGCAAGAACTACAGGAGTACGTGAGCGTGAAAAACTCTGAGCGAATCTTTCTCTGTCAAATGATAGCCCATAAAGATAATACCATCAACTTGTTTTGAAAAAGAGTGTATTGACTACTGCTACTTCCTTCTCATCATCTTCATCACTATTCGCAAGGACGATGTTGTATTTGTACATTTCTGCAATATCATCAATCCCTTTTAGCTAAGGGCTAGCAAAATAAGTATTTAGTGATATCTGGGAATAACGACTCCCAACAGTTGTCGTTCGTTTTGCTTGCCAGAGCCACGAGCTACTGCATTTGGACGATAGTCTAGGCGATCGATCACCTCTAGAAACCTTTCTTACGAGTGTTTTCCTTTGACATTCTTGTTGCCATTGACTACACGACTGACAGTTGCCATTGACACTCCTGCTTCTCGGGCAACGTCATAAATTGTTACTGTATCATCTGTATTCATACCGTTTCCTTTCTAATGTTGAAAAATTTTGTTTTCATGATTCCACCATTACTCAGTTTCTACCACTAATTGTAAGCATTTTTCAAGCATTTGATTGAAGATTTCGTTTGAAAAAAAGTTTCAAACAGCATAATCATACTTTTTTTTGTAAATTAGTTTGACTTTTTCTTGATTTTTTTCTAGCCAGTTTGCAGTATGATAATAAGAAAAATCAGTCAGGAGGATGGATGGCTTTTACAGATTCTCATAGACGTTGTGCCAGCTTTTCGGTGTGGTGACCAATCTCCCAGACGATGTTATCGACTCAATCTGGTACATTATTGATCATTTTTTAAAGCATGTTTTTGAATTAGAAGATGAGTTGGAATTTCAGCTCTTAAACAGTGACGGCTCCATCACCTTCCGTTTTTCAAGTGAGCATCTACCTACAACGATTGACTTCGATTTTAATCATCCCTTTGATCCCATTCTACCCACCAAAAAGTTCTGGTGCTATGGATATGGATGGCAAGGAAACCATTCTCCTACCTGAAGAAAAATGATCTATTTTAAAAAAACTCTAGTCTCTCTAAATACTAGGAAACTAGAGTTTTCTTATTTTTTCAATTCTTGATACAAGTGACGAATCGGTTGTCCTAGGACTGGATGGATGAAATGAGGCGCAATTTCCTGCAGCGACTCTAAGACAAAGAGTCGCTCAGCAAGATAAGGATGCGGCAAGATGAGGTCATCTGTATAGATAGACTTTGATCCTCGACAAAGAGCAAAGTCCAGGTCAATCAAGCGAGGTCCCCAATGCACTTCTCTAACCCTGACCCATTTCTGCTTCAATTTCCAACAAGGTTTCTAACAAGATTGGAGCTGGCAGCCAGGTTTCGACTTCAACCACCTGATTAGCAAAAGCTATCTTGTTCTACACCACCCCAAGGCTCAGGTCCTAATCACACTAGACTCTTTGAGAATATGGATGCCCTCGAGCTATGCATCTTTGTCAATCGCTTGCTGGAGATTAGCTGTCTTATCCCCCATATTACTACCTAGAGCAATAAAGGCTCGTTTGCTTACGGCGATGGATGGTTACTGAACAGGTTTCTAGTGGGCAGATGAATAGGTGCCCATGGTTTTTTTGAGTTCCAGCTCAATCTCTTGAACGATTGGATAGGTCTCAAAATGTGCGCTCTACTAGTTTGTAAGCAACTGTTTCAATCAGGTCTTCAGCTGTCTTCCTGAAACCAAGTCGTCCATTGTTGGCAGAGCTCGCCATAATGGACAGAAGCTGTCTAAATCCAAGTCCGTCGCAGCCTTGGTCATATCATAGGATAAGCTAGCATGCAAACGATAACTTCTGACCCCAGTTCCTTCTCACTAGGGAAAAGAGTCCATGATAGGCGAAAAATTTCCAGATCCTTTAATTCGCAGTTGATCCATAACTAGTCCTTTTCTAGAAAAAAATCGCTTTGAATCGGATTTTTTTATAATCCCCATAAGACGATAAGCTTGATCTCGAAGATCTTTGTCTGTCTCAAATACTCCACGAGCTACTGTTGTCAAGGTTGCAGTTCCTGGTTTTCGAACACCGCGCATACTCATACACATATGTTCTGCTTCAATGACAACGAAGGCTCCCTTGGCTCCCAAATACTCCATCAAGGCATCAGCCACTTCGATATTCAAACGCTCTTGAATCTGTGGCTTTTTAGAGTAGACTTCCACCGTACGAGCTAACTTTGATAAGCCTGCTACACGGCCATCTGGAATGTAGGCTATGTGCGCTCTACCATAAAATGGCAAGAAGTGGTGTTCACACATGGTATGGAAAAAGATATCCTTTTCCACTACCATATTATCATCAATAATCTCAAAGGATTTTGACAAATGCTCCTCCGCAGTTTGACCAAGTCCTGAAAAAATCTCCTGGTACATGCGAGCTACACGTGCAGGAGTTTCCTGCAAGCCTTCGCGGTTAACATCTTCACCGACCGCTTCGATAATCATTTTTACAGCCGTCTCAATTTTTTGTGTATCCATTCTCTAGTTTTTCCTCTCCATTAGATAGGCTCTCACTTGGGCTCAAAAAAGTATAATGAACCCGTGACTATCCTAACTGTTTTTTTCTCTTCATTTTCTGTCATTTTTTGATCTAGAAAATCCTGCCAACTTTGATAGTTGAGATTTCTAGAATAAGCTACTTTTTTTAGTACTTCTTCGTCTGTCGCTCGATCATCATCAAAGTGAGTCAATGTCAGCTCAGTATCTGGCAAAGTTTCTAACAAGTCTAACATTTCCCCCAAGGCCTTAGTTTTGATACATGTAAAAAGTATTTCCTTGTGATAATCAGCAAATCGTTCTTGCAATGTTTCTACCAAAGCCTTGATAGCATGGGGATTATGGGCCCCATCTAAAATCATTAAGGGTTCTCTACAAACAACTTCAAAGCGTCCAGGCCAACTTGTTTTTTCTAAGGCTTGAGCTAACAAGTCATTTTCTGGTAATTCTCGTCCAGTCTCTTGACAATAGGTATCTAACAGGGTTATGGCCATCCCAGCATTCTCTATCTGGTGCAAACCCAGCAATCCTGTCTGAAAGCGACCTTGTCTAAGCGGGCTTGTATAGTCAAAGACTTCTCCCGTCCCCACACTCCCTTGATTACTCACTTGATAATCTTCCTCATAAGCAAGCCTAGAAGCTTGTTTCGCTTTCGCGATCTGGTCGATAACCGACAAGGCTTCTGGGACAATATGTCCCTGTCACTAGAGGAACTCCTTGTTTGATAATTCCAGCTTTCTGCTCCGCGATAGCTTCCAAGCTATCCCCTAGTAGAGCTACATGGTCCAACCCAATGGTCGTAATGCCCGTTAAAATCGGTTGACAGACATTGGTGCTATCCAAAAGTCCGCCCATACCTACTTCCATAATGGCCACATCGACTTGCTCAGAAGCAAAATAATCATAGGCTATAGCAGTGATAATCTCAAACTCTGTCGTTCCCTGCAAGGCTTGAGCATGCTCCCCTTCAAGTAGTGAGCGATAGTCTACCATCAAGCGTCTCTAATCTCGCTTCTGGGACAGATTCACTCATTAATGGCAATCTGATCCGTATAATGAATCAGATAGGGTGAGCTAAAGACTCCAACTCTTAGCTCCCATCTTTTACCAACATGGTTTCTTCAAAAAAGGCTATAGTAGATCCCTTACCATTGGTTCCTCCGATATGGATAACCCTTGAGCTTTCAGATGGGGATTGCCACGTAGGGCTAATAGCTCCACCATCCTCTCCAAAACCAAAATGCGGTTGGTCTGTCCGATAGGTTAGCTATCCACTGATTTCGTTTCGTTTTTTTATTCATCTTATTTATACTGTTTCAAAGTTTAAATTTTTCCGCATCATCTGCCAGACGGATAGCTGATGCGATTTCAACTGCCATCTTGTGGCTGGCTACATCGTGTACACGCACCACTTCTACACCCTTGTCTTGCAGCGATACTGGTTACATGAGCTGAAGCTGTATCACGATTGCGGAAACCAGACTTCAGTTTCTGGCTGACTTCAAAAGCCACTTTTCTTCCAGAATATTGATGACAAAGCGCTTGCGAGAGACTCCTAGAAAAGATAGGATAACCCATCTCGTGTAATTTATCAAGGTCACGTAGGAGTAGTAGAGTTTTCCTTTCTTTGGTCAAGCCAAAGCCAATCCCTGGATCCAGCATGATCTTTGTCTTTCGAAATTCCCTGCTATTCTCTGCTCTTGACTAGAGCACGGTCCAAAGAAAGCTGTCATCAGTTCTTCTACTGATAGTTTGTTTCAAACTCATCTAAGTCTTCCTTTGTAAAAGGCTCTCCAAAGCCAAAGTGAGGGAAGATAAGTGAACTAGGGTGCTGAGGGCGTGCCATGACTGGATTAAACATGATGACTACCTGAGCTCCAGCTTTGGCAACCACTTCCGCCATCTTCTCATCACCCCATAAGACCTGTAATGTCATTGACTATATGGGCTCCCAGCCTGTAGAGCTGCTTCTGCAACTTGACTTTTCCAAGTGTCTACCGAAATCAGAACATCACTTTCTTGACGGATAGCCTTAATGACTGGAACCACACGTTGGATTTCCTCTTCAATCTCAACATAGCTACTTCCAGGTCGAGTAGACTCTCCACCGATATCTAAAATAGTGGCACCTTCAGCAATCAATTTTCGAGCTTGTTTTAAGGCTTCTTCAATAGCAAAAAATTGGCCCCCATCAGAGAAAGAATCTGGGGTGACATTGATAATACCGCAAATAGCTGTTTTTGTATGATTGTCTCTTTTTTCCACGATTATCACTCAAATTTCATTTAGATTGGTATTCCTCTATTTTACTGTTTTTTTTTGATTCTGTCCAATTATCCCTCGCTACTCTCAAACTTTAAAAGAGCGCAAAAAAAGAGTGTGGGACAGAAATCGGTAATTCGTTAGAATTCGATTTCGTCGTCCCACCTCCGCACAGTTGAGTAGGGTTGTAAAATCTGATGAAATCAGCGTAGTAGAGCCCACTCAACCACTGCGTCCTGCTCGACAATCCAAAGACAATTGAGAGGCTAGGACTTTTGTCCCAGCCTCCTTTTTTATATTCTTATTTTTCAGTCAAAGCTGCAAGTCCTGGAAGAACTTTACCTTCAAGAAGTTCCATTGAAGCTCCACCACCAGTAGAGATCCATGAGAACTTGTCTGCACGTCCAAGGTTGATGGCTGCGGCAGCTGAGTCACCACCACCGATGATTGATTTAACACCTGGTTGTTTCACGATAGCGTCCATCACACCGATTGTACCAGCTTGGAAGTCAGGGTTTTCAAATACACCCATTGGTCCGTTCCATACAACTGTTTTAGCACCAGTCAAAGCTTCGTCAAATTTAGCGATAGATTTAGGACCGATATCCAAACCAAGGAAACCTGGGTCTACTGCTTCACCTTCAGTGTCTTTCACTTCAGTGTAGTCTGCAAATGCGTTTGCTTCTTTTGAGTCAACTGGCAAGATCAATTTACCGTTTGCTTTTTCAAGAAGAGCTTTAGCAACATCCAATTTGTCTTCTTCTACAAGTGAGTTACCAATTTCGATACCTTGTGCTTTGTAGAATGTGTAAGTCATCCCACCACCGATAAGAACTTTATCAGCTTTTTCAAGCAAGTTTTCGATAACACCGATCTTGTCTGAAACTTTTGAACCACCAAGGATAGCCACGAATGGACGTTCTGGAGCTTCAACTGCTTCTTGGATGTAGGCAATTTCGTTTTCAAGAAGGAATCCAGCAACTGCTTTTTCAACGTTTGCTGAGATACCAACGTTAGATGCGTGTGCACGGTGAGCTGTACCGAATGCATCGTTTACGAAGATACCATCTCCAAGTGATGCCCAGTATTTACCAAGTTCAGGATCGTTTTTAGATTCTTTCTTGCCGTCAACATCTTCGTAACGAGTGTTTTCAACCAAGAGAACTTGTCCATCTTCAAGAGCGTTAATCGCTGCTTCCAATTCAGCACCACGAGTAACACCTGGAAGGAATGTAACTTCTTGACCCAATTTAGCAGCCAAGTCAGCAGCTACAGGAGCAAGTGATTTACCTTCTTTGTCTGCTTCTTCTTTTACACGTCCAAGGTGAGAGAAGAGGATTGCACGTCCACCTTGTTCAAGGATGTACTTGATAGTTGGAAGAGCTGCAGTGATACGGTTATCGTTAGTGATCACGCCATCTTTTACAGGTACGTTGAAGTCAACACGAACGAGAACTTTTTTCCCTTTCAAGTCAACGTCTTTAACAGTCAATTTTGCCATTAGATATGACTCCTTCTTTTTTTTTACGTGTTAATTATATCACAAAATCAATAAAAGAGATAGCAAAAACCTTAAACTTTTTCCAGTTCTTTATTGCCCTTTATTTCTTATTGTTTTATAATAAAAAAATAAGATAAGGAGCGCTAAATGATGAAAAATACTCTAACAGATAAGCAAAAAGAGGCAGATTCAGACCTCAATATCATTGCCATTTTGACAATTCTTTCGTTTATAGGATACATCCTTTTCCAAAAACAAATACTTGATTTCTCTCACCAAACTGAGTTTCCCGTCTGGATTCGTCTTCTTTTTCTCGCAACTCTCCAGTTTTGTGTTGCTGGATTGGGGACGAGCATTGTAATGATTCGAAGAAAAGAAAGCTGGAAACAATATGGTTTGCTAGCTAAACATCTCCTCCCAACCATTATTCAGACCGCTGCCATCTGTCTCCCCTTACTTCTTTTTCTCATCAGTAGAGGGCAGATTCATTCCTATCTCCCTTTTCAATCCATCCTCTTAACCAGAGAAGTTCTGGCAAGTTCTTTTTCCGACAAATATCTTGGGGTTACTCCTTATTGGACTTATCTGGGGATTCTGGGAAGGTTTTTAATTATGTTGTCATTGCAAACAAAAATTAACTGTCGCTTTCCATCACATCAGACTTGGCTTGATTACGGAGCCTTGACTTGTGCTCTTATCTGTCTGATGATTCACGGGATGATTAGCTTTCATCCCCATGCCATTTTTAGAGGCTTTGTCTGTTTTTATCTTGATTTATGGTATGCTCGTCATTCAAAAAGAGAACAGGTAACGCTTGGGGTTGTATTTTTATCTTCCTATTCATTTGGAACGCATTTTAACCCCCCCAAAAACAAGATTTTCACTTTTTAAACTCAAAAAGATTTGACTCTATTATGAATCAAATCTTTCTTTTTATTTCTAAGAAGTTACATTAAGCAAAAGTTATTAACTTACTCTTCTTTTTTTCTTTTTGAGCTAGCAAGTCCAAAGCCACCTAGAACTCCAACCAAGCCTAAAGCAAGGAGATTTGCATCTACTTCTTCACCCGTACTTGGAAGTTGTTTTCCTTCAGGTTTTTCAGCTTGTGCTTCTGCTTTTACTGGTTCCTGCTTAGCTGCTTGTGCTACTGGAGCAGGTGCAAGAGGTTTGTCATCTTGGACATCCACTTTTGGCCCAATCTCAACAATCTCAGTAATAGTTTCTTTGATAAGCTCTGTTCCCTTAAGACTGCGGTTGCCTTCAGTATCAACTTCTACAAGATTTCGACGAAGTCCTTCAACTCCTGCTTGAACCAAGCGACGTTCTCCTGCTTTGAAGGCTAGGATTTACTCGTTCTTCATGGCCGTATGCAACTTTTTCTTCTTCAATCACCAATGCTGGATTGCTGATAGTCAAATCTTTGACTCCGTCTAGCGGTTGAACACGACTTTCTACCTTGGTACCAACTTCAGTGATTTCTGCAACTGCCTCCTTGACTACTTCTGTATCAAGAAGAGTGCGGTTGCCTTTAGCATCCACTTCAATCAGACGACGAGTTTGACCTTCTACACCTGCCTGAACGATTCTACGTTCACCCAACAAGAGGTCTCCTGACGGACGTTCTTGGCGTTCGAAGGCTTGAGTTTCTGTTTCAACCACTAGCTCAGGTAGAGATTCAACTGTTGGAGCAGTTTCACCTTCTTCTAAGCTACCTACATGGTGGCTTTCTTCTGCAGGAGCTAGTTTCTTATTCAGCTTTTCTTTCATGTCCGCAAATGCTTCTGGACTTGGATTTGTTGAGCCAATAAGAGTTTCTGCTTGAGCGATGATTGGATCGTCTGCATTTTTCTCACGAACTTTTCTTAGAAGAGTTTCAAGCTCTTCCTTAGCAGTTTGATAACGTTGATTTCCATCCAAGTCTGCACCTGCTTGTTTTAAATCGTTCAGGGCTTGGTTGACCGCTTCTTGACTAGCATCGTGGTTTTCTAAGATGGCTTTTGCTGCAGCAAGCTTCTCAACAAGAGCTGCTTGTTTTGCTGCATCAGCAAATGTATAAGCTAATGTTTCTTTGCGTCCTTGAGCAGATGTGATTTCTTGTTTCAGATATTCGTCATTAATGGCTGCCTTAGGTGATACTAGAACATCAAATTCGACAGTTTGTCCTTGATAGTGCAACTCAAGTTTTTGACGGCCTGTTTTTTGAGGATCATAGCCTGTAATTTCGACTCCTTGGTCTGTAAAGCTATGTTCTGTCTCAGTTTCATCATCATACAAGACCTTGAAGCGTCCCTCTGATAAGTCAAGAGCATCGCCTATAAAGTAATCAATTTTCGGTTGCTTGCTAATATACAGGGCTGCGACTTCTTTTGGACCAGCTTCTTCACCAGTCACTTGAACCTTGAAGCTTCCTGCAACTGGAAGACCAAGATAGGTTACTGTTAACTCTTGTTCACCATGATGGTGAGCATCATAACCGTTAACAACTACACCTGCATGACTAAGGTTGATGACTTCATCTGCTTCTTCACCTTCGTATTTGACACGGAGAAGACCACCTTTGAGATTCAATTCCTCGCCATCTTGGTAAGTTATCTTTTTAGGTGCTACTTCTAGACTGACAGCTTTAATCTTTCTCTCATCCTGAGGAATCGTCACAGCAAGAGTATTACTGATTTCTTTCCCTGGCAATTGTGTACGATAGTAAAGAAGGCTTGGACGTTTTTCAAAGCTCAATGGTTCTGTTGCCAAATCCCCTCCAACTACCGTATTTAAGGTAGCGATTGGAGTTTGTGAATCTGCCTTGTCATAGACTGTAATGGTTGCTCCAGCAGGAACTTCTGAGAATCCAAGCTGAATCTTATTGTCTGTCAGAACACGCGCTGCAACTTTAGCCATTGGAATGTTTTGGCTCTCCGTATCAAGAGTTTCATACATCTTCCAGTTGTAGATGCGGATAGCTTTCCATGGTGTTCCATTGTCAGATGTAATAACGTGCAAACGCCAGTCTTGCGCTGTAATTGGGCTATCAAGGGTAATATCTGAAACATGGGCTCTATTGCCACGAACAGCCTTGGCTAGTTTCCATTCTCCAGCTTCATCCTTATAGTAGAGGTCAAAGTCCTTAGTATTCATCAAACCATCGTTGACGGATTCTCCACCAGCACCGGCATGATCCATGACCCATCTAACGACACGGCGTGGTTGTGTCAAACGGATATCAACACTACCACTCAACTGAGCAGAAGACCATTTATCAGATAAGCTAGTGATAGTTCCATTCAACATACCTTCGATACCTTCGCCACCTTCTGTGTCTGGGAAGGTACTTCCGATAACAGTCGCTCCTGGAACGATATTTTTTGCTAATGGTCTTGGAAGACTTGTGTCTTGGACAGTCATCCCCCACTCAAAGTTTGTAGTTGCTGCTTCAGAACGAAGACCGTTCTTCCCAACAGCGACAACCTTCAACTCTTGACTAGTACCAGTTGCACTAGCTGAACGGCTAACTTTTGGTAGGTAGATCGTAGTGGCAGATGAGCCTGTCAATAGGCGCCAAGCATCGCCATCCTTCTCATAAACTTCATAGAAATCAGCATCTTTATTTCCAGTAAATTGGACAATGGCTTCTGCTTCTTGGGCATTTTTCAGAGATTGCTTGGCTACTTTAAGAGCTGTTGGTGCTTGAGGAGCCTCTTGATTATCTGTTACAGTCAACTCACCCAAGTTAAATTGATAACCCTTAAGAGCAGCAGTATTTTCAAAAGTGAGCTTGATACCGTAAATAGTCTGACCTGCCAAGGCACTCAAATCAAATTCATCTTTTGTCCAATCGTCAGATAGAGTCAGTTCTTTACGAGCATTCTTGCCACCATAGGTGTAGTTTTTCTGAGTCGCAAACTCTACATAGACCTTGCTTCCCTTACCACCTTTATGAGCAACACGAAGTTTTGTTTTATCTGTTACTTCCAGTTTTGTAGAGTAGAGACGAACATCTTGGTTGGTATTTTCAGCTAAATCACCCACAAACTTAAGTGAGTTACCACCATTGTAGGCATCTTCAAAGTCATAGTCAGCTTGAAGTTTAGCACCTGATGACGTTTGCCACCAGCGCCATGTAGGCAAGATACCTGATACAGAACGATAGTTCCATTCAGAATCCTTAGAAACTTTGCCGTCCACAAACCATTTTTTACCATGTCCTGTGTTAAAGGATGTTGTAAAGGTACGGCCTACTGCTGGTGTGCGGTCAGCTACGAGGTTAGCAATTCCCGTACCAGTCCTTGTCATCTGGTTTTTGACCAGTTGGATCTCCTTGGTAACCTGTAAAGAAGATATTTTCATTCTTATGATAGTCTTCGCCTGTCTTACCCAAGACTAGTAATAGTATCTGGGAGCAAAGAGTCCAAGTGATAAGCGGAGCTTTGCCATTTTTCATCTAAAAAGGGCATCCCATTTCACTTTTGTCTTGTAAGAACCACCTTGTTGCAATTCCAAACCTGCAAAAACATCATACTGACTACGTCCAAGCCATTTTGCCATAGTTACAGAGTAATCATTTTTCTCTTTGGTCCAGTTAAAGTTGGCAAAGAAGTGATCCGCAGGAACCTTGTCTCCCTCTTTTTCCATGAATTGGTAATTGTATTCACCCAAACCATCTTCATGATAACGACCATATTCATAGGTCATGGCATCATACCAAGAATATTTCACTGGATGATTGACTTGAGCTGCATATTCCTTGGTATAGAGCATGAAGTCACGCATTTTCTTACCAAGAGGCGTTACGATATCTCCTGTTGTTTCTTGGTTGATAAAATATCCATCAAATCCATAGTATTTAGCCAAATCAACCAACTTACGAGCGATAGGGAAAGTTCCGTCTTCATCTTGTTTAAGGGCTTCGGCAAATTTTTCTTGGTCTGCAATACTATTAGACCAGTTGAAGAAGAGTGTACCCAATACAGGGACACCATTACGGTGACCAGCATCAATCACGTCCGGAGTTGGAACGAGCCCTTCCCAGAAGACCATTGAATTCAAGTATTGCCAGTAGTCAAAAGCATAGGCTTTAAACTCTTCACCACCTACAGAAGCGTGGTCTTTAGCCTTAGAGTTGGTATTGGCAAGAGCTTCAACCTTGGCATCCTTATTGGCTTTTTCGTTGACTACATGCCCACGGTAACGTTTAGCCAATTCAACTGAAGAACGATTAATAGCATCGTCTTCACGGGCACCCGGTTCCCATTTCAACAAATCTTCCCAAGTGTCAAACTTAATTTCTTTTGGTCGAAGACTTTTTTCTTCTTTCTTAGGAACATCTGAAACAGTTGCTTTCTCTTCAGCCTTATTTTCTGTAGCCACAGGTGCTTCTTCAGCCTTATTTTCTGTAGCTACAGGTGCTTTCTTCAGCCTTAGGCGCTTCAGCAACCGGACTAGCTACTTCCTTATCAGCTGCAGTCAATTGGTCCAAGGTTGGTTTTTCTTCTGAAATAGGTTGTTCACTAACCTTGTTTTCTGTCTCTTCCAACTGCTTTAATACCTCAGGTGAAGCTGTAGTTGGTTGCTCTGATGTGGCAGGTGATGCTTGCTCTGTAGCCACAGCAGTAGTCCTTGTTTCATTCGCTGGGATTGCAACTTCTTCTGCTAGAGCTTGGTTGGCAAATAAAACCGAACCAATCATCAAAGAGCAGGCACCCACTGATAATTTTCGAATACTATAGCGGCAACGTTTCTCAAAAAATGGATTCTTCATTTTTTCTCCTTTCACTTCAAAAAAGTAAGCGCTTTATTTTTTGTTTTAAAAAAGTAACTGCCCTTAAAATAGCAGAACTGTTCATTTTTATTTTACGCTATTTATAAGTAGAGTCAACAGTCATCCTAAAATATCTATAAAGGGGTGAATAAATGATATAAATTAGACAATCAATTACCTTTTTTTACATTTCAATGATATTTTTCTAAAAAAATGCGTTTACTACTTGTTAGATTGCTTAGAATCCTTTAAAATAGAATGGGAGAAATTCCGCGATTAGTTTTCGGAGGAAAAATAAAATGTCCATTAATTGGCAGGAAATTGCATTTCACTTTTTAGGTGGCCTGGGACTATTCTTATATAGTATCAAAACCATGGGGGACGGTTTGCAACAAGCAGCTGGAGATCGTCTTCGATTTTACATTGACAAATATACTAGCAATCCTTTCTTTGGAATTTTAGTTGGAATTGGGATGACTGCCCTGATTCAATCGAGTTCAGGTGTTACGGTTATTACAGTTGGTCTGGTTAGCGCTGGACTATTGACTTTACGTCAGGCTATTGGGATTGTTATGGGAGCCAATATTGGAACAACTGTCACATCCTTTATCATTGGTTTTAAATTGGGAGACTACGCATTACCTATGCTCTTTCTCGGAGCAGTCTGTCTCTTCTTCACAAAAAATAGAACCATCAATAACATCGGACGAATTGTCTTTGGTGTCGGTGGTATCTTCTTTGCCCTCAATCTAATGAGTGGTGCCATGGAACCCCTTAAGGATTTACAAGTCTTTAAAGACTACATGGTAGAACTTAGTAAAAACCCAATCTTGGGTGTTCTTGTCGGAACAGGTTTAACCCTTCTGATTCAAGCCTCCTCAGCGACCATCGGGATTCTACAAAATCTATACGCTAGCAATCTGATTGACCTTCAAGGAGCCCTACCAGTGCTCTTTGGAGATAACATTGGAACAACCATCACTGCTATTATCGCTTCCTTGGGTGCTAATATTGCAGCCAAACGTGTGGCAGCAGCCCATGTGGCCTTTAACGTTATCGGGACTGTTATCTGTATTATCTTCCTCGTTCCATTTACAGGCTTAATCCAATGGTTTGAGAGCTTCTTAAATCTAGCTCCAGAAATGACCATTGCCTTCGCCCACGGAACCTTCAACATTACCAATACAATCATTCAGTTTCCATTCATCGGTGCTCTTGCCTTCATGGTAACCAAACTTATCCCTGGAGAAGACGAAGTTGTCAAATACGAGCCACTTTACCTTGATGAGCAACTGATCAAACAAGCTCCATCTATCGCTCTTGGAAATGCTAAAAAAGAACTTCTACACTTGGGTAATTATGCTGCGAAAGCCTTTGACCTCTCTTACGACTATATCATCAACTCTAATGAAAAAGTTGCAGAAAAGGGACATAAGACTGAAGAAGCTATCAATACCATTGATGAAAAGTTGACTCGTTACCTCATTAGTTTATCTGGTGAAGCTTTGAGCCAAAAAGAGAGTGAAGTCTTAACAAATATCCTTGACTCTTCACGAGACTTGGAACGTATCGGAGACCACGCTGAAGCCCTGCTCAATCTTAACGATTACTTGCAACGCAAGAATGTTCAGTTCTCTGAGGCTGCCTTAGAAGAACTAGCAGAGATTTATCTTAAAACTAGTGATTTCGTCAAAGATGCTCTTGAGAGTGTGGAAAACAACGACCTCGAGAAAGCTCAAGCTCTTATCGAGCGACACGAAGACATCAATAATATGGAACGTGTCCTTCGTAAGACTCATATTAAACGTCTTAATAACGGAGAATGTTCTACCCAAGCAGGTGTCAACTTTATCGATATTATTTCACACTACACTCGTGTATCAGACCACGCTATGAACCTTGCTGAAAAGGTTTTGGCAGAACAAATTTAAAACGAAAAAAATGCTTTGATTCTTTCGAATCAAAGCATTTTAAATAGCTCTCCAATCATAAAGGAAGATGCGGCTGCACCCCTGTATCTCGCTTCTTCCTTTTTGATAAAGCGGGCCAGATTGACTAACTCTGGCGCTGGAGTCTTGGGATTTTTGAGTAGTTCAAGTGTGACTAGCCCTGAAAGTCGGACTGCTAGCAAGCGCTCATTGGTGCTGGGCAATTGCTTAGCAGTCTCTACAAGTGCAAGCACTAGATCTTCACTCAGGTTTTGACGGGCATTATTGTAAAGATCCCGTATCAAGGTTTCTAGGTTTGGTTCTTCCATCCCTATCACCTCCATCTTTTCTGTTTAATAATTTTTGATTAAATCTACTGTAGAACGATCCAATTTTTTAACCAAGGCTTGTAAGAAAGCTTGAGCTTCAAGGAAATCGTCCATAGCATAAAGGGTTTGGTGAGAGTGGATATAACGGGCACAAACACCGATTGTTGTTGATGGGACACCACCATTTTTCAGATGAGCTGCACCTGCGTCAGTTCCACCTTTTCCACAGTAGTATTGGTACTTGATTCCCAGCTTCTTCAGCTGTTGTCAAAAGGAAATCCTTCATACCTGGGAGAAGCAAGTGACCTGGATCGTAGAAACGAATCAAGGTTCCATCACCAATCTTACCTTGACCACCATAAACATCACCAGCAGGTGAACAGTCAACTGCCAAAAATACTTCTGGATCAAATTTAGTTGTTGATGTATGGGCACCACGAAGTCCGACTTCTTCTTGGACATTAGCCCCAAGATAAAGTTCATTGCCTAGTTTTTGGCCTGACAAGTTTTCTGCCAACTCACTAACCATGAGAACTCCGTAGCGGTTGTCCCATGCTTTTGAGATGATATTTTTTTCGTTAGCTGTTAGGATTGCGCTACTATCTGGAACGATGGTATCTCCAGGACGGATACCAAAACTTTCAGCCTCAGCCTTATCCGCAAAACCACCATCAAAGACGATATCTGAAACAGCTGGCATGGTTGGCCCACCTGTTCCACGAGTCAAATGTGGAGGTACTGAACCTGAGATGACTGGAATTTCACGTCCTTGGCGCGTAAAGAGTTTAAAATCGTTGGCTGCTGACAACCATCGGGTTCCAACCACCAATGCTCGACTACTCGGAAGGTTCCATCTGGTTTGATTTCACTCACCATAAAACCAACTTCATCCATGTGAGATGCTACCAAGACGCGAGGTGCATTCGCAACTTCTGAATGTTTGATACCAAAAATACCACCTAGGCCATCAGTCACTACTTCATCCACGTGAGGTGTTATTTTCTCACGAAGATAAGCGCGTACAGGTGCTTCATGACCTGAGATAGCAGAAAGTTCTGTTACTTCTTTGATTTTTAGAAAATAATGTTGTCATTTCTATCCCTTCTTTCTTTCAACCATTTTACCACTTTTTTTATAGGAGAAGGGTAGTGAAAATCATCAATCTATACGATCTATCTATCACTAAAAAAAGAATCACGACTGTGATTCTTTTTTTATTTTGAATTTCTCTTTTAAAGAAAAGTGATCTGGTACGGGGATCTTTACCCTATTTCAGACCAAGGATGACATCGCAATATCCGTGCCAATCCCATCAGAACCCCCTTAAATCCATGTTTTTCAATAGCCTGAATCATGTAGTTTGAACAAGTAGGCTCAAATCTACAAGAAGGTGGGAAAGCTGGGGATATAAAGCGTTGGTAAAAACGCACAGGCGCAATTAAAGATTTTTTCATTATTTATTAGTTGTTACAGCCATGGTGTGTAGTTGGCTGATTTCTTTTTTGTTAAGACGGCGTGATTCTCCTGGACGAAGACCCCTGTCAAGTCTAGGTGTCCAAAAACGTGTCCGAGACAACTTATCCACTTGAAGCCCAACTGCTTCAAACATTTTTTTGACCTGGTGATTGCGTCCCTCATGGATGGTCAACTGAACAACTGAGCGGTTTTTTACTGGATCTACTTTGAGAATTTCGTAAACAGCTGGCTTAGTCTTCTTGCCATCAATCTCAACTCCACGAGTCAAAGGACGAAGATTTTCTTTATTGGCAATTCCTTTCACACGCGCAACATAGACCTTGTCAATCTCATTACGAGGGTGAATCATTTCATCTGTAAAGTCACCATCATTTGTCAAAATTAAGACACCTGATGTATCCCAGTCCAAACGTCCCCACAGGGTAGATGCGCTCTTTAACATTAGGCAAGAGATCGACAACCGTCTTACGTCCCTTGTCATCTGTTACACTGGAAATCACTCCGCGTGGTTTGTTAAGCAGATAGTAGACTTTTTCTTCGTTATAGATGGGTTGACCTTCAACTTCTACCTTATCACCAGACTTGATAGTCGTCGCTAATTCACGTACCACTTGGCCATTAACCGTCACCAAGCCTTGCTTGATCAACTCTTCTGCTTTTCTCCTACTGGCCACACCTGCGTGGGCAATATATTTATTTATTCTCATCTTCTTCTATCCTTTCACCAAATAATTGGCTTTTCTTGTGCTTGAATGTCAAGCTCATCAATCACGGGCAATTCTTCCAAAGTGGTTAATGCCCATGTAATCTAGGAAAATAATCCGTCGTTACATAGAGATTAGGGCGTCCAAGAACCTCTTTTTTTCCCGTCTTCTTTTATCAAGTCAAAGGCTTGCAACTTAGCTAGCGCTCCACTTGAATTAACCCCCCGAATAGCATCAATCTCTATCCGTGTGATAGGCTGCTTGTAAGCAATGATGGACAAGGTTTCAAGGGCAGCCCGAGATAGGCTCTGGTTGATGGGTGCCTTAGAATATTCTTTCAAAATAGCTGCAAATTGAGGCTTGGTTACCAATCTATAAGCACCACCTGTCTCAATCAGGGCCAGACTAGAATCCTGGTCTTTTTCATACTTTTTGGCTAATTTTTCTAAGCTTTGCTGAATTCCTGTTGGTGGAAGTGATAGAAGCTCTGCCAACTGGCGAGCCCTAATCCCATCTTCACCCGACACAAACAGGAGCGCTTCTATTTTTGCTAAAGTACTCATACTTCCTCTCTATCAAGCCTGACTTTGCTCTACTTGACTTTCCTCATTCTTTTTCAGGAGATAGATATCTCCGAAACTCTCTTCCTGGATCAAGAAAATTTCTTGGGTTTTAATCAACTCCAAGGTCGCTAAAAAGAGTGTAATGACCTCTTGTAAATCCTTGGTTTCTTTAAACAAATCCTGCAAGCATAGTTGTTGACCTTCAACCAAGGCTTCTCGGACGATGACCATCATATCTTCAATCTTATATTCATCGCGTAAAATGGTTGTGTGACTTTTGGAAAATTCTTCTTTTTTCTTAGCTAACAAAGTTGAAAAGGCTAAGAAAAGATCGATCGTGGTCTTATCATGCACAAGTTCAGCATCCTCATAAATCAACTCAGTAGGTGCTTTTTGAGTAATATTGAGCTCGTTCTTGGTGCTTAACTTCCAACTGCTCTCCCAAGAGCTTGAATTTGCGGTATTCTTCGATCTGAGAAAGGAGGTCCTGTTCAAGATCATCTTCTAAATCTGTCACTTCTGCAACCTTTGGCAAGAGCTTGCGACTCTTTATGAGCATGAGTTGACTAGCCATCACCATATACTCACCTGCTACTTCGAGGCGCATGGCCTGTAAGGTTGACACATAGGCTAGGTACTGCTCGATAACCTCTGTAATCGGTACATCATAGATATCCATCTGGTACTTGGAAACCAAGTGTAATAGAAGATCTAGAGGCCCTTCAAAATCTTTTAATTTAATATCCATTATCTGTATTTTTTTCTAAGGTCATGACTGTCTTTAATCCTAGCTTTTTAGCAATTTCATACAAGTCAACCTTTTCTTCCATATGTCTCAAAATAAACTGTTCTCTCAGTCCTTGAGCGGATAATTCTGGGAAACCTCTTTCTTTTAGAAAGGCTTCTAACTGACGAAAGGCCCATTGACGAGAGTATGGCCTACCAGTTTTTTCAAAGAGGTAGGTCTGTCCCATCAAGGGTTCTAACTCTGCAAGTAATTTTGTGGGAAGACTCAAGATTCTTTGCTGAGAAGCTTTATTAATTCTCAATACTTGAAAATCTAGATTCACATCACTTATTTTTATGGCTAGAATTTCACTAGGCAAGAGGCCCAATTCAACTATCAATAAGGCTATTAAACGCCCTTCTGGATAGGTACTTTCTTGCCAGAAAGAACTCAAGTCCAAAAGCTCTGACTTGACTTGTTTTTTCTCAGCCTGTTTCGGCAATTCCAAACGATAAAAGGTGCCAATCTTTCCTTTCTGGTATAAAAAGTAAAGAAATTGATTGCAGGCAGAAACTTTACGCTTTTGGGCACTGATTTTAAAATTTGATAGCTGGGCTTGGTAAATTTTTAAACTTGTCTCAGAGATTCGTTCTCCTACAAGATCTAAAAAAACTGCTCCAAGTCATACTTATAGGATTGCTTTAGAATTTACAGACAAACCTTTGTTTTTCTTCTAAAAATGCTGAAAATTCCTTCTCTCATTTGCTTTCGAATCTCATATTCCTTTACTAAAAGTCATGCAAGAGAGCATTGACAGCCTTAAGGATTGATTTCCGTGTGATAATGCCTTGGAAGATACCATCCTTGTCAACGACTGGCAGGAAAGACTCATCCACTAGCTTATGTAAAACATCCGTCAATGTATAGTCTGGATTAACTACCGCGACATCCTTCTTTGTCATGTGAACAATATCCATATCCGCCATGACTTCCTGACTCAAACCCTGCTCCATTTGATATGCAAAAATATCTCTAAGCCCTATAGTCCCAACAAATTTTTTCTCAGCAGTCACTACTGGAACTCGTGTATAAGTCATCTGGCTAAGGAGGAGAATTGCATGATCTGCATTGTGAGTATCAATGAGCACAGCCAAATTTTCAGCAGGAGTTAAAAAGGTTTCCTCTTGCTCCAGTAAAAACTGTTCAAACTCTTTGGCAATCATCGAGCAAACTCCTTGGATAAGCCTGGATACACCTCATGGTCACGTGTCAAAAAGTCTACTTTATAGTAGCTATCATCAATCTCTACACGGGCATAGAGGCATTCTCTGATGGTTCCACGTGGTTGGCTGATAGAACCTGGATTTAGAAAGAGGGTCTTCCCTTCCATCCAAGCATTTGGCACATGCAAGTGACCATAGAGACAGATATCTGCATCTTCTTCCTGCGCCCAGAAATCAAGCTTTTGGAAATTGAAGTTAATGTCAAATAAGTGTCCGTGAGTCTGGATAATCTTGGTAGGCCCAAGTTGGGTCACCAAGCGTTCTGGGTAACCTGCATAAAAGTCCATGTTACCTTTGACGACCTGAATGCCCTCCCAGAGGGGTGAGTCGGGACGGAGTTCTGAGTCTCCATCGTGAAAAATGGCATCAACTTTACCCAGATAGCGATCACGAATTTCTTCCACAATCAAGCTATCTCCGTGAGAGTCGCTCATTACAATGATGGTTTGCTTTGCCATGATGGAAATACCTCCAAAAGTTTCTTAACGGCTAAGGCACGGTGAGATTGACTATTTTTTTCTTCAAGGGTTAATTCAGCTGATGACTTGCCTGTTTCTCCTACTAGGAAAAGAGGATCATAGCCAAAACCATTTTCCCCTTAGGTTCAAAGTTAATGTAGCCTGGCCAATCAGCTTCGACCACCAAACTTTCCTTACCTGGGCTAGCCACGACCAGGGTTGTATGGAATTGTGCCGAACGGTCCTTGAGTTCAAAGACCATAGCCAATTCGTGCAAGAGTTTGGCATTATTTTCACGGTCAGTAGCTCCAACTCCTGCAAATCGAGCTGACCAAACGCCTGGCAAACCACCCAGAACATCAACTTTAAGACCAGAATCATCCGCCAGAACCATCTTGCCTGTCAATTTAGAGATCGTTTCTGCCTTAAGGCGAGCATTTTCTTCAAAGGTCATTCCTGTTTCTGCTACTTCAGGTAGGTCTGGATAGTCATTAAGGTTCTCCACATCATAACCAAGTTTGTCAAAGATAGCTCGAAATTCCTTGGTCTTACCTTCGTTACGAGTCGCAATCAACAGGGTTTCTCTGACCTTGTTAGTCTCAAAGAAATCTTGGACATTAACCCCTTCTTTAGGCAATTCAACATACAAGAGTTGCCCATTTTCAACTAAGAGCAACCCCCCCTGACGTTGAATGACTTCCAAATTTCGTCCCATTTCTTGGTTAAGTATATCTACCACAAAGGACAATAAACGATAGGGAGAACCGTAGCGTAAAACGGTGACTGAAAGTGGAAAGCCTCGCTCCTCATCTCCAAATATTTTGGCAAATTGGAACAGAGGAAAGTTTAACTCATCATCCGTCAAAGTCCGAATGCCGCCAAAAACACTGTAGGACCCGACATACCAGTCCTGGTCGTCCTTGTATTCATAAATTTTATTTGTCATAATGTTACATGCTCCACATGAATCTCTTTTTTTCCAGCCATTCTGCACCAATCTGGGCAAAAACTCTGACTATTTGCTGTTGTGTAAAAAAACGGTGTTGTAGCGGGCCCTGCATCACGGCTACGATTGATTTCAAAATAATTGAGCAAGACTGAGATGTCCCGCACGCACTCGGCTCCACTATCGATGAGTTTTACATCTGGTCCCATCACATTTTGAATGATGGGACGAAGAAGCGGATAATGGGTACAACCCAAAATCAGGCTATCCACCTTTCCAACCAAGGGACGCAGGGTTTCATAGACCACTTTCTTGGTGACACTGGTTGACAAGGCACCAGACTCCACCAAGGGGGCAAATTTGGGACAGGCCAAACTCTCCACCTGTAAGTCCGGATCCAGATCATGAATTTTCTGACGGTAGATGTCTGATTGTACCGTCATGGGCGTTCCAATGACTCCGATTTTCCCACCTTGGCTGGACTTGATGGCTGCCGAAGCTCCTGGCAAAATCACACCCTAGGACGGGAATATCTAGTTGAGCCTTGATTTCTTCCCAGACGACCGCAGTCGCAGTATTACAAGCAATGACAATCATTTTGACATCCTTGGTCAAGAGAAAGTTGACCAACTGCCAAGTATATTCACGAATTTGCTCAGCAGGACGGGGCCCGTAAGGTGCCCGCGCCGAATCTCCAATATAGACGATTTCTTCATGGGGAAGCTGGCGCATGAGCTCACGCACAACCGTCAAGCCCCCGACACCCGAATCCAAAAAACCAATTGGTCGATTATCCATACAGTCTTCTTTCTAGTATTTTTTCTGATTGATAGTTCATTATGATTACATCTCTTAGTGAAAGCGCTGACAGACTGGCAAAATTTCCAACTGTCTCCCTCTTAATCATAATCAAATATCAATAGAATGCAAGGAAAAAGTCTTATCCTTAAATATAAGTCAAATATAGTGAGAAGTCTGGAACTTTCATCCCAGACTTTTTCCTATTTATAGTTCAAAAGAGCTTTTTATTTTTTTCTTTTTGCTGTTTGCAAGAGCTGCTTTTTGTTGGCGGATGATTTGGTGGTAAACTTGTTGTACCTTAGCTTCACTAGGCTTTTTGACCGTTTGCACTCAAAAGAGTACGAACTGCTTCTGCATTCAAACGTGGGATTGTCCGCAAATTCTTTTTCGATTTGCTTGCGCACCAAGTACATTCCTCCAAGAGCTCCCCCTAGAAAAAGCTAAAAACAATCAAGACAATTGCTAAAATAAGATCCATAATATTTCTCCTGTTTCTTTTTTTGAGTCTTCTATATTATACCATAAAGTCCCCCGCCTGACTAGTTTGATTTACGCTTTACATCCACTGTGATTTCCTAAGTAATTAGCAAATACTTTCATACTTAGTAAAAACTTAGTAAAAATAAGCCCATTTTCCTTGAAAGCCCTTGCAATAACTCCATTTATTTGTTATATTAAGATTATCTGAAAAAAATCACATATATTTCTGAAGACTTATTTTTTTGCAATAAAAATGTATGCGCTTCCAGATATGAGAAAGGAGAATTTTGTGGATAAAAAGATATTGGGAAAAAAATCCTGCAAGTATAGCATCCGAAAAATTGAGCATCGGAGCTGCCTCTGTTTTACTAGGGAGCTGTTTTTTTAGCAGCACAGGGTGTGGCTGCTGATGGTCATCGAGATTCCAGAAAATGAGGCAACAATTACTGAAACCTCTGCTAAACCGGATACGAAAGTTGAGGAAGTTGTTACTTCTAACACAGAGACTCAGCCTATAGCTGAATCATCTGAGAAAGCAAACCATCGCAGAACCAGAGTTACCTCAAACAAGTAGTCAGTCAGATACAAGTACAGCTACCGCTCCTGCTGAAAATAAGGAGAGCGAGAAACCAGAACTTCCTGTGAACAAACAAGAACATTACGAACTACATTACAACCAACCAACTGCTCCTTCCTATGACGGATGGGAAAAACAAGCCCTTCCAGTCGGAAATGGAGAAATGGGTGCCAAAGTTTTTGGTTTGATTGGCGAAGAAAGAATCCAGTACAATGAAAAAACACTTTGGTCTGGAGGCCCGCAACCAGATAGTCAAGACTACAACGGCGGAAACTACAAAGATCGCTACAAAGTCTTGGCAGAAACTGTAAAGGCCTTAGAAGACGGTGACCGTCAAAAAGCCAAAACGCCTAGCTGAAAGAAATCTCGTTGGGCCTAATAATGCTCAATATGGTCGCTACCTAGCCTTCGGTGATATCTTTATGGTCTTCAATAACCAAAAGAAAGGCTTGGAGAATGTTACCGACTACTACCGTGGCTTGGATATTTCTGAAGCTATCACAACTACCTCCTATACCCAAGACGGGACAAGCTTTCAAACGTGAGACCTCTCTAGCTTCCCAGACGATGTTACTGTCACCCACTTGAGTAAAAAAAGGGGATAAGACCCTTGATTTTTACACTTTGGAATAGCTTAACAGAAGACCTAATTGCTAATGGGCAGTATTCTTGGGAGAATTCTAATTACAAAAAAAGGGACTGTCAGTGTAGATTCTAATGGTATTTTTGCTCAAGGGTACTGTTAAAGATAACGGCCTTCAATTTGCCTCTTATCTTGGTATCAAGACTGACGGACAAGTCACTGCTCAAGATGGTTATTTGACCGTTACAGGAGCAAGCTATGCAACACTGCTACTCAGTGCCAAGACTAATTTTGCTCAAAAATCCAAAAACCAATTATCGCAAGGATATTGACGTAGAAAAAAACTGTCAAATCTATCGTAGAAGCTGCTAAAAGCCAAAAGACTATGAGACTCTGAAAAAAATGATCACATCAAGGATTACCAAAGCCTTTTCAATCGTGTTCAATTAAACCTCGGAGGTAGCAAGTCTAATCAAACTACAAAAGAAGCTCTTCAAACCTATAATCCAACAAAAGGCCAAAAGCTAGAAGAACTCTTCTTCCAATACGGACGTTACCTCCTGATCAGCTCTTCTCGTGATCGGACAGACGCCCTTCCTGCAAACTTGCAAGGAGTCTGGAATGCTGTAGATAATCCACCATGGAACTCTGACTACCACCTCAATGTCAACCTACAGATGAACTATTGGCCTGCCTACATGAGCAATCTTGCAGAAACTGCCAAGCCAATGATCAATTATATTGATGACATGCGCTACTATGGCCGTATCGCTGCTAAAGAATACGCAGGTATCGAATCCAAAGAAGGTCAAGAAAATGGTTGGTTGGTTCATACTCAGGCTACACCATTTGGCTGGACTACTCCTGGTTGGAACTACTATTGGGGTTGGTCTCCTGCTGCCAATGCTTGGATGATGCAGAACGTCTATGACTACTACAAATTCACCAAGGATGAAACTTATCTTAAAGAAAAGATTTATCCAATGCTCAAGGAAACTGCTAAGTTCTGGAATTCCTTCCTGCATTATGACCAAGCAAGTGACCGTTGGGTATCTTCTCCATCCTACTCACCAGAGCATGGAACTATCACTATTGGGAATACCTTCGACCAGTCTCTAGTTTGGCAACTTTTCCACGACTACATGGAAGTGGCCAACCATCTGAAAGTGGATCAAGACCTTGTAACAGAAGTTAAGGCTAAATTTGATAAGTTAAAACCACTTCATATCAACCAAGATGGTCGTATCAAGGAGTGGTTTGAGGAAGACAGCCCTCAATTCACCAACGAAGGCATTGAGAATCACCACCGTCACGTTTCTCATCTGGTCGGACTCTTCCCTGGTACCCTATTTAGCAAGGATCAACCTGAGTACCTTGAGGCTGCGCGTGCTAGCTTGAATCACCGTGGAGATGGTGGTACTGGATGGTCTAAGGCTAATAAAATCAACCTCTGGGCTCGTCTCCTAGATGGGAAATCGTGCCCACCGTTTGTTGGCTGAACAGCTCAGATCTTCAACCCTAGAAAACCTCTGGGATACCCACGCGCCTTTCCAAATTGATGGTAACTTTGGTGCAACCAGCGGTATGGCAGAAATGCTCCTTCAGTCTCACACAGGTTATATCGCACCATTACCAGCCCTTCCAGATGCTTGGAAAGACGGGCAAGTTTCTGGTCTTGTAGCCCGTGGCAACTTTGAAGTCAGCATGAAATGGCAAGAAAAGAATCTTGAATCCCTTACCTTCCTTTCAAATGTTGGTGGAGATTTGGTTGTAGACTATCCAAATATTGAAGCTAGCATTGTCAAGGTAAACGGTAAGGAAGTACAAGCTACCCGTATCAAAGATAACCGTATTCAGCTTGCTACTCAAAAAGGGCGATGTCATTACCTTTGAAAAACTTCCCTGGACGTGTGACTCGTTTGACAGCTGTTCGAAAAGATGCCATGACGGCTGAACTCGACTTTAACACAGTTGAGGGAGCAAGTCATTATGTCATCCGACGAGAAAGCAAGGATGAAAACAGTCAAACTCCTAGCATTCGTGAGTTTATCACCAACCAAACTCACTTCATCGATCGCTCGATTGATTCTAGCCATGCCTATACTTATACCGTTAAGGCTATGCTAGGGGATCGTACAACACCAGTTTCAGATCCTGCTTCTATTGATGCCTTTAGTGAGTTGGTAGATGACCGTGACAAACGCATCCAGTACGGCTCTGCCTTTGGAAATTGGTCTGACACAGAACTATTTGGTGGAACAGAGAAATACGCTGATATCTCAAATGGAAATTATTCTGATAAAGATGCGACTGCAACCATTCCATTCAATGGACCTGGTATTGAAATCTACGGTCTCAAGTCATCTCAATTGGGACTTGCCGATGTTAAAATTGATGGCAAATCTGTTGGAGAACTTGACTTCTATACAGCAGGAGCAACTGAAAAAGGTGTATTGATAGGACGTTACACAAATCTATCCTCAGGTCCTCATTTGATGACCATCACTGTTAAGCGCGAGCACAAAGGACGCGCAATGAGCGTGCAAAAAAATTTCTCTCGATTACTTCAAAAGTCTTCCCAGGCCAAGGAGAAGCTGTTGAGAAGATTGACGACCGTGACCCTCGTATCCAGTATGGTTCCATGTTTAAGGATTGGAGCGATGCAGAACTCTATGCTTCTACAGAAAAATACGCTGACATCAACGCTGATGATAGCCTCGCTTCTGAAGCCACTGCAACCATTCCATTCTCTGGAACAGGTATCCGAATCTATGGATTAAAAACAGCATCACTAGGCAAGGCACTTGTCACACTGGATGGAAAAAGAGATGCCAGCTCTTGATTTCTACACTCCGGGAGCGACTGAAAAAGGTGCATTAATTGGCGAATTTACCAATCTAGCAGATGGCGATCATGTTCTTACTTTGAAAGTAGATCCAAATTCTCCACAAGGACGAAAGAAAGTTTCTCTTGATTCCTTTGATATCTTAAAAGCTCCGTCCGTGTCACTCGATAGTCCAAGCCTTGAAGCTGTTAAGAAAGAAGACAAGACTGTTACTCTAACCTTACCAGCTGGTAATTGGGACGCTATCGCTGTGAAATTCCCTGGCATCAAAGATCCTCTCCTACTCAGAAAAGTCGATGAGGACCATCTTGTCACATCGGGCGAACAAACAGTATTAACCATTAAGGACAACAAGGTTCAACTAGATATTCCTGAGGCTACAGATCGTAAAGCTGGCAATTCGATAGAAGCTTATGCCATCAAAGATACAACAACTACTAGTCCTGTTGTAACTGTCTTTCCTAAGGACGAAACTGCTCCAGTTGAAGAAAAAATCCTTACGAGTAAAGGGGATGAGCCTGCACCAGTTGTAACCATTCCCGAGTACACAGATCCTATCGGAACTGCAGGTGACCAAGAAGCACCTTCTGTGGTAATTCCTGAGTACACAGATCCTATCGGCACTGCAGGAGACCAGGAAGCACCTTCTGTGGTAATTCCTGAATACACCGAACCTATCGGCACTGCAGGAGACCAAGATGCGCCTTCTGTGGTTATCCCTGAATACACTGAGTCTATCGGTACTGCGGGTGATCAGGAAGCGCCTTCTGTGGTAATTCCTGAATATACTGAGCCTATCGGAACTGCGGGTGAACAAGAAGCGCCTTCTGTGGTTATACCTGAATACACAGATCCTATCGGCACTGCGGGTGACCAAGAAGCACCTTCTGTAGTAATTCCTGAATACACAGATCCTATCGGAACTGCGAGTGACCAGGAAGCACCTTCTGTGGTAATCCCTGAATACACTGAGCCTATCGGAACTGCGGGAGACCAGGAAGCGCCTTCTGTGGTTATACCTGAATACACTGAGCCTATCGGAACTGCAGGTGACCAAGAAGCACCAAGTATCACACTTCCTGAGTTTAAACTCAAAGTAATGAAAGATCAGACTACAAGAGCTCAAGTTATTAGTGGAACAACTGAATTAGGAGGCGCAAGCTACCTTGACAGTCAAAAAGTTGAAAACAAAGAACTCTTAGGCAAAAAATACGATGCTTATGCCCTTCAACTCAAGGATAAAGATGGCAAACCAGTTCAACCAAAAGGTGCTGTACTCGTTCGTTTACCATTTTTAGGTGCTGTCCAAGAACTCTATCAATTGACTCCGACAAAAGACTTGAAATCACAAGAATTCACCATCCGAGATGGCTATCTTGAGTTTATCGCTCTTGACCTGAATACCTATGCTATTGTCTATAAGACAGAGAGCACAACTGTTAAACCAGTGCCAGCCCAGACAGAAGAAACAAAGGTAGAAACTACGACACCATTGGCTCAAAGAAAAGATGCCAATGATAAAGCTTCTACGAATGAAAAACAACTTCCAGCTACTGGTGAGCAAACTAGTCCTCTCCTCTTTATGGCAAGTCTCAGCCTAGCCCTCTCGGCTGCCTTCTTACTAAAAAAAGTAAGAAAGATTAAAAAAATTGTCCCCCAGGAATAAAAATTTATTCCTATATAAAAAAAGGATGGAAAAATCATTCCATCCTTTTTTTCTGTTTCAACCTTATCAATAAAAATCACTGACAACCAAACACCTAGAAATCAAGACCCAGAATAATCCATTCATCTACATAATCCCAAAAAGGTATCGGAGATTCTGGTAACTCATCCTTTGACCAAAATACACCTCCTTCATCTATTGGTTTAGACAAGTCTAATACGAGATACGTTCCCATACCATTGCTAAAAAAATTGTAATAACAGGAAATGTCAGCTGTTAACTGCTCATCAAATTCCCAATCATAATCTGCTATTGGTTCAATCATATCTAGGTCGTCTAATCCCATACTTTTACTCGTAAAATCATTAAAACCTGCATGAATGTGTGTATAGAAATCACGGATACTTCCGTCAAGTTCTAGTTTGGACTGATTAAAGTGATCTGTAAACTCTTGGTCCAAAATCGGCATTTTACCCTCATAAAAAACCAAGCTATTACTTCGATACGTTCTAATTGAATAAAGCAATGAGTAATTGCTTCCGATTTTGATAAGTTCTATATCTTCTGAAAACTCTTCTAGATATGAGATTGTATTACTGAGCTCAACTCCTAAATATTTTTTTCCATTCCTCAAAAAAATTATTTGTTTTCTTTTAGAAAAAAATCTGATGTTTGAAACGCATCCCGCCAATATTGTGGAATAGTATGGCTTGACAGATTTTTCAAAAATTAGATAAAATCTCGACCATCTCTCCAGATGGCACATATTTCTTTAAAAAAATTTAATTTTTTTCATTCATACACTACCTCTATTCATTTCTGTAAAAATTCCCTTGACCCCACTATCCTTCAACTCTTAAGTCCTAGATAGGTATAGTTTCGAGTCCCTGGACAATCTTTTTTTCCATCTTCACCCTAAAAATAAAAACCGATGTTCCCTGCCATCCTTGGCATTTTTCCTTGTTCAAAACAAAGTAGTTCTTTTGGTTGATAGCCATGGTTCGTAGAATGTCATCAATCAGAAAAAGTCAGGGGTACATTCATGGTAGAGTATTTTTGGAAATCTTCCTCAAAACGAATGTAGTCATCTGAAAAAAATAATCCATCTGCAATTTGTTTTTCATACAACTCTTTTTCTAGTCATCAACTTCCTCCTGCCAAAGTTGGATTGTGAGAATATCATCTACCCTTATTAATCGATAGCCCTCATCCGTTTTAACAGAGATTTCTTGAGGAGACAATTCTCTTAGTTCACCCAATATCGTGCTTTTATGATTGTTCTCCTTGACCACAAAAGAGCCTTTTAGTCGTCCGACGTAGAGCTGGGAAAGTAACAACAACTTCTCAACTGGATTCAAATCAGTCGACAAATCGATACGATTTTTTTCTTCACTGAGTGAACTCGTATGCTCCGATAAGAAAAAGCCCATCCACTTCTGCATCCCTGGATCCTGGTAGTCCCTCGCGGATTGGAAAGGGCAAATAAGAACGATCAATCATTTTAGTCCATCTAATCCTCCAGCAGAATGCCCTCCGATGAGCTTACTTCTGGCAATACTTCTTGAGGCGTCTTCTAAGGCAGTCGCCTTCAAGAGAGAAGTAAATCCGAATTGCTCTCGAATAGAGTCAATGGCGGTCTGGAGCCTTTCTTCTTTTTCTACTTTATCAACATCATCAAAAAGGGAAATCAAAGCAAAGGATTCGTCCACTAAATCCTGAATAACTGACAGCAACACTTCTGACCGCCCTAGAAGTGTATTTGCTATGGAATAATTTCAGTACATAACTGACTAAAAGACCGGTATTATTGGTCGGCTCAACCTTCATCTGGGTATGGATGGAGCGTTTTTGTTCCTGCTTAGAAAACCCAAGATGAATAGACACCACTGTCGTCTTCTTTCTGGCCCGTCGAAGCCTGATAGCCACCTGCTCAGCCATCTCTCGAAGGATAATTTCGATGTCTCGCTGCTTGACATAATCTCTCGGTAAAATTTGCGAATTGCCCAAGCCGTGAGATTTGGCTTTATAGGGCTTATGAACATTACTCTCGTCAATTCCATTGGCATGAAACCATAGGCGAAGTCCAGCTTGACCAAGTTCCTTCTTCAGGACATCAGGATTGCTATTGGCTAATTCCTTAATCGAATAGATTTCCAAGCTATTCAAGCGCTTCTCCATCCGATTTCCAATCCCCCAAAAGTCGGTCATCTTTAGAAATGTACCAGACCTTATCTTCCACGTCCTGGTAAGACCAATTGGCTCGCATGGTCGGTGTGTGCTTGGCTTCATTATCCAAGGCTAACTTAGCAAGCAGGGGATTGGCATTCGACATGCCGACTGTCGAGTAAATCCCCTGTCTGCCGCCAAATATCCCTCTGAATACGAGCCGAAAGCATATCCAGCTTATCTTTGCGAGAAATCTGCTGATCTGGGACAAAATAATTAAGCGAACTGGTTAGATCAATAAAGCCTTCATCAATTGAATAAGGATAAATATCATCTGGACTGCCATAATTCTGGAAAATGCGCTGAATTTCCATATTGACCGCGATATACTTATCCATCCGAGGAGGGACAATGACGGTCACCCGAGCCCAGTCTTCGATAAATCTCACATAGGTTGGATCTGTCCGTAAGCCTTGTTTCTTGGCATTATAGTAGGAAAATTTGCGTGTCTTGATATCAAAGGGCAGGTCATAGGCACGGCCAACATTTGCTTTCCCAAAAACCTTTTTAAACATAGGTGAGGAGGCAAGAATAAGCCCAACAGAATTATCCGCCCGACTCATGACACAAAGGGAGGTTTTGAGGGGATGGAGCCCTCTTTCCACACACTCAACGCTAGCATAAAAAGGACTTCATATCGACAAAGGCAATATCACTTTTTGGGCTCTCTGAATAATCAAAGTAGCCCATAGGCTATCCCTCCATCGGGTACAAAATTACCCACGATAATGCCTACAATCCTCGGATCTTCCTCATAGGAGATAAAAATATCCTTGTATTTAGGATTGATTGAGACCAGACGTAAGCCTTCTGCCTCACGATAGACCCGTTTGATATAGGTCTGGTTGTTGCAAACCACTGCATAGACAGCACCGTCATAATCAAATCCAGTCTCTCGAATCAGAGCTACGGAACCATTTTGATATTTGGGTTCCATAGAATCCCCTGATACCCAGGAAGCAAAATCATGAGCCAATTCTTCATTAAAGTAAACCGTATCAAAGTTGCGATCATCATAAACTGAAGCTCCGATACCGGCTGACATACGTTCGTAGACATGATACTCGAAAAGTTTTTCTGAAATGGCAGTCACCTTCTTGGCTTGTTCTTCTTGAGCCAGATCGCGAGCATAGACCACTACCTTCTCTTTTCCTTGATTAGAGAGGCTGTTATAGAGACGGACAATTTCGATTTGGGTGAAATAGCCTTTTGGTACTTTTAAAATCTTCTCTAACTGAGCAACCTTCTCTTCGGAAGGCTCCTTGACTCCACGTTCCCAAGCTGAATAAGCCTGAAAACTAATCCCAAGTCGCTCTGCAATCTCTTTTTGTGTTAGCTTTAGCTCTTTTCTTCGAGCTTTAAGTTTTTTTCTGGTTGATACATGATTAACCTCCTAGTCTGATGCTTTCGTTGCAGGTTGACTTTATTTTAAAAAATTCAACCTTTTTGGTTTAGTTTTATTATATAAAAAAAGCAGACGAATGTCTACTAGAAATGTTGAGTTTTGGCAAACGACTGGTAATGATGATGCTATAGATTCCTTATCTCAAATACTGCCGTATGAATCCACTCGTTATTCATTTGAAAGTCATTTTCTATGATTCTACTAAAGGTGAAACCATTTTTTTTAAAAAGCACTCTCTGAGAGGCCTGATTGTCCCTTGCCGTCCCTGCGATAATCTTATGTAAACCATAAGTATGAAATGCCTTGTCTAAAAACGAGTTTAACTGCTTCGCTTGCATATCCTAAATTAGTAACATTTTCTCCGATCCTATATCCAAGTTCCGCTGTTTTTCTATCATCCTCTAAGACACTTAAATTGATTCTTCCGACCATAGTGCCTTGTGCATCTCTAATAAGATGCATGTAGACATCATGATTATCTTGTTCCCTTAACAATTCCCTTGTAATTTCTTTAAAACCTTCTAAGTCAAAATAGTGGGCTGGTCTAGGAGGTAGACTCCGCTCAAAATACTCCCGATTTTCTTTTTCAAAAGAATAAATATCTATGCTATTTTCTTCAGACATCAGCTCTAAACTTATCATTGTAAACCATCTCCTATCATTCTATAAATTCAAATGTACTCATGTTCACACAAAGTGACATTTACAAAATTTAAAGAGATATCTTAATTTATTCATATCGTATCTACATTATAACACAACATACTATGAAGAAAAATAATATCCATCAAGGTCCTCATAAATTCCAACATCTTGCTAAACAGGCTGGAACGCTTATGGAAGCTATTTTTGAAGCATACTTGACTAACCTTCATAAAATGATATTGGCTTACAAATAAAGAAGAAAACCATCTCAAATTTGATGAGATGGTTAATCATTTAGTCTACTTTATAAAAAACTTGTTCTGAACTAGTTGGAGCAGCTTGACCAGCAATCAGCCTATTTTTAGTTAAATCAGTATCTAACCCAGGCATAATAAGTCCAGCAGGATAAATACTCATTCCATAGCCCGAGATACCATCTCTAATGCTGAATTCAATCGTTCCATGGCTACCCATGCTCTTTTTTTCAATGTTTCCACTGTTTACTAGTCCATTTTTATCGAATGTAAACTCTTGCCCAAGTCCATTTCTCCAAGTTCCAACTAGAGTCGAGAAATCTCCATTTAGAATGGCTTGCTCATCTATTTTTTGTGATCTAGCATTCGTTTGCTCTTCTTGTGTCGAGAGTTTTTCCTCAGTAGTCGTAACACTATCTTGAGTAGTCGTTGAACTAGTGGTTGTTGTACTAGTCGCTGTCGTACTAGTAGTAGAAACCTGTTCTGTTGTAGCATTTACTGCTTCTACATCTTGCTTCTTATGATTAAAGAAGAACATAAAACTTATCAGTACTATAGCAATTAAGCAACTTAACAGAATCAAAATCCAATTGATGCCTTTTCCTATTTTCATTTATAACTCCTTTATATTATTCGTATTTAATTATATCATACTAAACTGATACTAGGAAGAAATTGTATAAGACAAAGACTAGTGGTGAGAATTTTGGGGTGAACTCTCTATTGAGGATTAAAAAAGAACACCCCAAAAAGGTGCTCTTTGTAAGTATAGTCATTCTTTCGAAGAACGTTTACTAATTTGAAATGCTTTACGAGCTTTCTTAAGACCTGGTTTGACACAGTTGGATTTCAGGTACTTTCAGTTTAGCTTTTATATCAACCATCATCAAAAATCCAACTATTTTCTTATTTTTAAAAAAATATGAATAAGTTTGATTGAATGAGGGAATTTCTTTAAATTTTTTTCTTAGCACCTATAAGTTAATAATACTATTCTTTAAATTATAGTTTATAATTATCTGATGTTTCAATGACCACAAAAACAAAGTACAGCGAATCACTTCCTTTAGTCAAACATATAACTGAACAACATTGTTTATCTTCCTGCACTTTCATATTTTTTTCAATCCTTTTTCTAAAAAAATTGTACGACTGATAATAATCAAAAAAACTGTAAAAACTATTTGATAGAAAAAAATAGGTTCAATGTATCTTTCCCTAAAAAAATATTAATACTGCAGGATTGGCAATTAATAAATTGGGAACAAATAACATAGTGATCAATCTGTTAATACCTGTAAAAAAATATTATATGGATACTTAGAAATTCCAATATAATTCAAAAAAATACATCTACTTTTGAAAAATTTAGTTGAGAACTAAAAATGAACTAATCGTTATTAGAAACCAAATTGAATAATATATAATACAACCACACATTAAAGCAAGGATATAAAATAATATTTTTTTAATGAATTTAAATGTACATTTAAATTTCCATAACTTATAAAAATGATCGCAAGACCAAAAAAAGTATTCACGAATTGAACTAAATTAAATGATCTAAAAAAATATAGAACAACTGAGTATCAAACGGCCTCAATAAAAATTTGATCCAAGTTACCACTCAAAAATATCTGATTCTAAAAATTCCCATACTTCTAATTAACAATCCCATCATAACTCCATCTACAATAGTGTAGGAACCTACCAAAAAAATAAAATTTGATAATAGTCCCAACCATTAAAAAGAGTCTATGTTTAAGAAAAATCAATCTAAAAAAATACAATAGGTAAACCAATCCACAGTATCGACGAAAATAGACCACAAAAAGAAGTCAAAAATGAAAAATTCATATCAGATTTAAAAACCAAAAATGAAGTAGCCTAAAAATTACTTTTTATTCTAAACATTTTATCCTCCCACATTTGAGAAGTGCTCCACTCCTTTTCTCAATATGAATCTTGATATAATATAAAAAATGATGCACCAAATCAATTGAATACAAATAATTCTCAAATAGTCTATTAATTTATATGTATCATTACTAAACATCTGAAGCGGTTCATATACTAAGTATTTAAAAGGTAATACATCTAAAAACAGACGAAAATTATTTGAAAAAAAACTTAAAGGCAATAATATTCCTGATAAAAACTGAATTACTATTTCTTTAACAGTAAGGACAAAAAATATATTTTCTAACCAAAAAGAAAGCATACCTACACAACATGATATTAAAAACCATAGAACCATAGATAGAATAATTGCAATACTTCCTAAAATAAGAATTTCAATGGTTAATAACTCATTCTTGTAATAAACACTGGAGAATAAAATGACAGGAATGATGATAAATAATAAATGAGCAAGCCTATCTCCAAGCATTTTACAAAAATAATACTTATAAAAAGTAACAGGTTTTATTAATATGCTAAAAAAATTTCCTGAATGAACATCGTCATTGATTTCCCAATCAACTGGATAAAAAACAAAATATGAAAAAATTATAGTCCCCAAATAGTATTGAACCATTGAGGTAAAATCATATCCTGCTATATTTATCTGGTTACTCTGATATATATACGTCCATAAAAAAATACTGATATCATAATTTGTATACTTGCCTGTAACATTAACAATAGTACACTTGATTTATAGTTCAAAAATAGATCGAAATGATATCAGAATAATAGACATTTCTTTTTTTCAATTGTGCTCCTTTTTGTAAAAATAGTTTTGTAAAATAATTTCTTCTAAAGAAAGATTTGATATTTCAAAAATCTTCTATATCTACAAGCTTATTGATTGATTCTAATGTCTCAAAGACAAAAATCTCTAGGTATTTTTTTAGTATACATTCCGATTTTGTTTGAGAAATGACTACTACTCCTTTAACAGAGCATAACTCTGATATCAAAATCTAATGTCATTTTTTTATCTTTAAATATTTAAAAATCAGAAAAATTTAGATAAAATAACATCCATTGACTCCTGCAAAAATAATTTTTTTCCTTTGTCAATGACGATTAATTCGTCACAAACAGACGAAAATATCATCCATATCATGACTCGTTAAAATAATAGTAGTATGACATTCTTCATTCATTTTCTTTAAAAAAATGTTCTGATATCTTTTTTTAGACTGTATATCTAACCCTATAGTAGGCTCGTCTAAAAAAATAATATTTCCGGACTTGTTAAAGATGCCGCGATAAACTCCATTTTCATTTTTTTGTCCAAGAGAGAGGTCCGGACCTGCTGGTAAAGCTGATCTTTTACATTCAACAAATTGCTTAATTCCTGAATTCGTTCTTGTAAAATCGCGGTTCTACCTCATATAAAGTACCAATCATTTGAAAAATAATCCATAGCCGAAACATCTTGAAATAACTGTAATTTATTTCCTACTACTATTGAAATTTTTTTTCTAAAAATTTATACTTCTTTTTAAATGGAATTTCTCCATTCACTTCTAATTTTTCCGGAACTAGGATAAAGAGTCCCAGTCAACATTTTAATCGTTGTGGATTTACCAGCTCCATTACTCCCAATAAAAGCCAACTATACTCCCTCTCTTAATCGTAAAACTAATATCTTGAACAGCTCGAATCGTTATTTGATTACGTTTCAAAAATCTCTTGATAAATGGGAGTCTTGAATCAAAATTATAAAAATTTTTAGATAAATTCTGAGCATTAATAACTATTTCACTCATATATCTCTCCTTTCGATAAAATATATTTACTTGTACTTTTTTTCCATACTTTACCAAAAATGCTAAAGATTGAGCTAAAATCTTCGGGATGGGTAAAAATAATATTTGTCTTTAAAAAGTTTCTCAAAACCTTCAAGGCGATTATTGAAATCATTAAATTTTGTATTGTCTAGCTGGTTGAATGTCTCTTTAATATCCATAAACTTTCTCCGTGATTCTTTATTTCACTTTATAAATAGAAGAGTGTCTATATATTTATAGATCCTCAAGAACTTGCATTTTATCAAGTATAAGTAGAATAGCATGTAAGGGTTTACATATTCATATTATATGATTATTTAAGGAATCCGTCAATTTTTCCACATTATTATATGACAAAAATGTATTTTTTTAAAAAATGCAAAAAAATCTATGAGCAAGATGTTTGACTTCCTTTTTTTAAAAGTATATATACTTATATTAACCTTAGAAAAGAAAAAAATGTTTGAACAGATATTCAATAATAATTACTTTTTTTAAAAATTAAAAATTCGAACTTTAAATTTTTTTATCTTTTTTTATATTATTGAGTAACCTAAATTGCCCAATTTGTAAAAATTTAGCTAGACAAAAAAAGACATCCAAGAGAAATTTCTTAAATGTCTGTAAACGTTGATATAAGCGTGTTGATTAACGTTTTGATAATTGTGATGCTTTACAAGCTTTTTTCAATCCTAATTTGAAAAGTCTGGCTTTTAGGACAGCTCAAAAGCGCTTGATAGGAAACGTCCTAAGAGTTTCTGTCGATTTCTATTTCAAGAAATAGGAATAGATGTATCTATAATAGTGCAATTTCTTAACGTAAAACTTTCAATCCTATCCTCTTCCTTCTTATCCTAATAAAGTTTGTAATATTGGAATAACAACGATAAATAGAACCGTACTTAGAGTCACCACATTCGTAGAGAATTCCACATCTCCTTTGCCCTGATTAGCAAGGATTGGGAGAACAGCTAAAGCTGGTGTAGCGGACTGAATCATGAAGGTCTTAAATTCTACTGTCGCCATATTTGGTGCAAAGAACTTCAATACAAGAAGCATGATTAGAGGAGCTAGGATAAAGCGTCCAACTAAAGTGACAATTGTATCTTTATCAAAAGTAATAGTTTTCAAGCCTGCCTTTGCAAGAACGATACCAATATAAATCAGAGATAGGGGAGTAACGATATTTCCAACATAGGTTAAGGTATTCGTTGCGAAATCTGGAATAGAGATTCGAAGAATCAAAAATAGCAGAGCCACAAGAAAACCTACAAGCGGAGCTGGTAGCAATTTCTTCCAGTCAAATTTACTTGTCTCCTTGCTTTGACCCGATTTACTGTCACTCGTCATCAAATACACGCCCAATGTCCAGGTGGAAATCGTGTTGGTGATATAGTAAATTAAGAAATAAGGAAGAGCCTGATCCCCAAAAAGAGCAACGTTTAAAGGTAAACCAATAAAAATAGTATTGGCATTCACAAAGGTATTAATCATGGTTCCTCGCCGTCCTGGACGAACCTTGAAAACCACAACTGCAATATAAGCTACGATATAGCCCAATTTAAATGCTACAAAAGTATAAAGAAGACCTCCAGAAAGACTGATTAGTTTATCTAGTGTTAGGTATTTCATCACCGACACAAAGATTGACGCTGGCAAGGCTACATTCATGATCAAACGAGATAGGTTAGGTCCAAAGGCATCTCCAAACCATCCCTTCACCTGAAGAATATACCCCAAAACAATGATAGCGATAATCGGAATGATACTCGTAATCGAGGTTAAAGAGTGACATAGGCATCCTTTCTAAATTACTTAAGTCCACAGCCCATACAAATCTGTCGCTATAGAAGTATAGACAGCAGAAATGAATTATTTATACTCTGGATACCACTTCAAATCACGAACTGCTTTGGCCATATCTGTTTCCTTAGCGCGTGCAAGACCTTGCTCTTGTGCTTTTTTAGCGACTGCTTCTGCTACTTTAATAGAAACATCTGCTACATACTTGAATGGTGGCAAGACAGGAGCTCCTGGTTGGCCTGGATTGACAATACCACTCAATGAATGCGCCGCTGATCCAATCATTTCATCAGTCAAAAGACTTGCTTCAGAAGCCAGCATACCTAGACCAAGACCTGGGTAAATCAGGGCATTATTTGCTTGACCAATCACATAGTCTACACCTTTATAAGAAACCGTATCAGCAGGAATTCCTGTTGCGACAAAAGCTTTCCCATCTGACCATTCAATCAAATCTTTAGCACTAGCTTCAGCTAGTTTGGTTGGATTTGACAAAGGGAAAATCATTGGACGTTCTGTATTTTCACACATAGCCTCTACTATTTCTTTAGTGAAGGTATTAGGCTGAGTCGAAGTTCCTACAAGAATGGTTGGTTTCACAGTCTTCACTACTTCAAGCAGGTCAGTCAACTTATCAGCGTTACTAAAGTCAGCACGTTTCTTAGCAAACGGTTTTTGTTCAGGGGTTAGGTCATCCATGTCATCAAAGAGAAGACCTTGTTTATCAACCATAAAGAAGCGCTTATAGGCTTCTTCTTCAGAAAGACCTTCACTTACCATTTCACGAAGAACACGAGCGGCAATTCCTGCGCCCGCAGTCCCACCACCATAGCAGAGATAAACTTGATCTGTTAATTTTTCACCACTAATATCCAGTGAACCAAAGATACCACCTAGGGTAACGATTCCTGTACCTTGAATATCATCATTAAAAGTTGGAATTTGTTTCCGGTATTTTTCAAGAATATTGGCAGCATTCGAGCGGCCGAAGTCTTCCCAGTGAAGGTAGAGTTTAGGAAAGAGACGTTCTGCTGTTTGAACAAATTGGTCAATGAAGTCGTAGTAACGATCTCCGCGAACCCGTTCGTGACGATTTCCTAAGTAATTAGGGTTGTTACGAAGTTCTTCACGGTTAGTCCCTGCATCAATAACTAAAGGAAGGACCATAGAAGGATCGATTCCAGCAGCACCCGTGTAGACCATCAATTTCCCGACAGAAATATCGACACCATTTGTTCCCCAGTCACCGATTCCAAGGATTCCTTCTGCATCTGTTACAACAATGAGACGAATCTCGCGATCCCCAGCAGCATTTTTCAAAGTGGCTTCAATATTTTCAGGATGATTGATATCAAGATATCCCGCATATTGGGGATCTACAAAGAGGTCACTATAGCCTTCAATGGTATCTGCAATGGTTGGATCGTATACAATTGGATTGAATTCCTCCAAATGTTGAGAAAAGAGGTAATAGAAAAGAGTCCGGTTGGTATTAAAAATTTCCATTAGGAAAAAGACGTTTTTTTCCAAATCATTGGCTTTTTGTTTGCATTTGTGCATAAGTTTGCGCCGCTTGCTCTTCAATCGTTTGAACATACGGTGGCAGTAAACCAATAAAAACCTAGTTCCTTTTCGCTCCTCTAAGGTAAAGGCAGTACCTTTTATTGAGGAAAGGGTTGTTTAAAAATATCATGTGCAGTCATAGTGCAACCTCCTTTTTTTACTTCTATTATACCACTTAAAAACGAATTGTTTGGAAAAACTTTGTTGTTTAAAAAAATACTATTGTGTACGCATATGTTATAATGAGTCTACGAAGACAATTTTCTAATAAGCTCTTTATACTTAAAAACACTATTGTTAATGGCACTTTAAGTTGTTATATTTTATAAAGTTCTGAACTCATAAAAACTCTCGATGATCACTCTTTACTAAAAAGTTTCGAGTAAAAAGAAACTAATCATACAAATTGGCAATCCGAATTAAAAATAAATATTATATAAGTTTGTTATACAATACTTTGTATTTTTTTTAAGATGTTTTTTTGTCATGCAAAACTTGTATTCTATTTATATGACGAATAAAAACTATTTACAACACTATATTTCCCAAAAAGTGAAATATTTTCGAACACAGAAAAAAATGAGCCAGGAAGAACTTTCGGAACAAGCAGGACTTGGGCTTAAGTATATCAATCAACTTGAAAACCAAAATGTGAATCTGACCATTCACAGTCTTGAAAAAGTGATTGTCGCCCTAGAGATGACCCCAGAGGAATTTTTCAATTTTGATAGCCTTGAATCAACCTCTGATAAGACCGATAATCTTTCACTCAAAAGAATCAACATGAAGATTAAACAGCTCCCTATTGATAAACGAGAAAAGATGTTGGTCATTTTTGAAAGTATCTTAGATAACCTCTGATATCCCTGACTCACTTACATTTTAACCGGTGAATACTCGTATAGTCAAATTGTAGGGTACGGATAAAAAAAGTATTTATCTGGTGATTTCCCCACTTATTTTCCTTCTCCAACTAATGAAAGTGAGCCCATATGAATTTAAAAAGATCTACAATATTTTTTTATGACCTCTGCCAACTTCAATCCTATACGGAAGTAGCAAAAACAACACAAAGTCAGCCAACCATCTATTTCTTATGCCATCAAGCGCTTAGAGGAATCTTTTAATTGCAAATTGATTCACCACGATCCCTCGCATCGTTCCTTCAAACTAACTCCTCAAGGACAAATCCTTCTAAAGCATACAGAAAAAGATCTTACCTGAGGTTATTTCTACTCGCAAAAGAAATCAATCGTTCCTTGGCCCAATACTCTACTGTAGGATTCCCTCCTATTATCATTCAGTATCTCTTTGCTGCCTTAAACGAAAAAAAGATAAATTCGATTTTTTTAAAAAAAGTACGCCCCTATCCGCGGTGGCTCCGTAGAGTTATTAAATCTTCTCCTCAAAGGAGACCTTGATGCAAGCCTACTCGGCTTGATTGAACCACTCAATCATCCTTCAATAGAGACACATGAACTCTTTCATAAAGAACTGTATGTCGTTTTATCTAAGAACCATCCTCTTGCTACTGCTCCATCCCTCGCTTTTGAAGATTTAGTAGATCAATCCTTTATACTTTTAGACGAACACTTTGTTCACCTGAAAGCTTTTTGAACTACTTAATCAAAAAGCATCAAAACAAAGGCAGAAATATTCTTTAAGACTGACGACATTGTCATCATTAAAGAACTTTTAAAGAAAGGGATTGGCCTTAGTTTACTGGCTGATATCGCACTTTCTGATGAAGATGATGATTTAATAAAAATCCCTCTAATACCGGAGGACCAGATAACATTTACAGTTTATTATGCTTATCTCAAATCAGCTACACTGTCATCAGAAGTAGAAGCCTTATTTAATCTCATTAAATCCTATGAATAGAAAAAAACTCTAACTATCAACTACCTGATAGCTAGAGTTTTTTACATTATAGGTATTAGACTAAAAGCACGAAGAAATAGGATATGATCGCCAAATTTTTCATTTACCTGATACCCTTCAAGGAGATTTCTAATTATAAATCTACAAGATATCAATAAAAAAAGAACACCCCGAAAGGTGCTCTTTGTAAGTATAGTAATTCTTTCGAAGAACGTTTTGAGTGCAGTGGTTGCCATCCAATCAAACATCGCTTCGCTTGTTTTCTTGGGGCAACTGTGCATAGCATATCTCTATGCGACTAAAGTCGCTAGAGCTATCCTAATTGCGCACCGCCAGTTCTCATAGAAAAAAACACCTTGCAATATGCAAAGTGTTTTCGTTTGTATTCTGCTGTCCAGCAACGAATTAACGTTTAGAGAACTGGCTAGCTTTTACGAGCTTTCTTAAGACCTGGTTGAGAGCATCACTTATTTCATCTAATTTCAAAGTGCTTTAAAAATCAACGTTTTCATAAGTTTTCAAAAAAATAAAAATTTCAACTAATTTTTAATCAATTTCATCAAAAATAAGGTAAACTTTCATCAAAAAAATAAGCAAAAAAATCGAACCAGAATATCAAAAAGTTTACCTTATATAAAAATCTTTACATATCAGAGCAACACCATAGAAAAGAGAGCATAACGCTCTCTTTCTTTTTTTTATCTAAATTTTTCGTTTTTCCAGCTAAAGCAAGTAGTCCAACACTTGCTCCAAGCAATGCTAAAAAGTCCTGAATCCTTTGTTCCTGTATTTGGAAGTTGTTTCTTAGGTTCTGCTTTTGTATTTGTAGTTTGTGCAGGAGCTTGATATGTTTTATCGTCTTTAGTTCCCATCGTAGCAACATTAACAGGTTTGTTTTGAGCCTTAGCATCTACAATATCAACTACTTTACCGTCAGCGTTAGTGACTTCTTGAGGTTGACCACCTGCCTTACGGATTGCATCTGCTTTATCTTTCAAAGCTTGCAAACGTTGTTGTTCAGCAAGGTATGCGTCATGGTCGGCTTTGAGTTGCTTGAAGTTCTCATACCTACGAGCCTTAACTTCTGCGATACCCTCTAGGCGAGCCAACTCTTTCTTAGCAGTGGCAATATTTGCTTCCGCAGATGCAACAACTTCTTTTTGTTTAGCTACATCTTGATTAGCCTTGTCTGACTCAGCCTTAGCCTTATCAACATCAGCTTGACTAGGAACTTTAGGAACTATTTCGTCCTTAGCAACAACCGCACCATTACCAGCCCTTCCAGATGCGTCACCCGCCTTGCGAATTTCCTCTTCTTTTTCTTTCAAAGCTTGCAAGCGTTGTTGTTCAGCAAGGTATGCGTCATGGTCGGCTTTGAGTTGCTTGAAGTTCTCATACCCACGAGCCTTAACTTCTGCGATACCCTCTAGGCGAGCCAACTCTTTCTTAGCAGTGGCAATATTTGCTTCCGCAGATGCAACAACTTCTTTTTTTGTTTAGCTACATCTTGATTAGCCTTGTCTGACTCAGCCTTAGCCTTATCAACATCAGCTTGACTAGGAACTTTAGCAACAATCTCGTTATTGGCAACTACTTTTTGTTGCTGGCTCATTAACTGCTACCTCAGTCTCATTAGCAGATACCCCAGTAGTTACCCCAAGAGCCGAGATTGCAAGCGTTGAAATAACCGCTTTTTTTGATGGCATGCATGGCCTTGTGCGTTTGATTCCATCATATAAACTCCTTTTTGATAATTTTATAGTCCTATTTTATCATATTATATAGTTTTTTTAAAACTATTTTTATGTAGTATTTCTCTTCAATAGTAGTTGGGAGCACTGCTTATTTCATCTAATTTTTAAAGTACTTTAAAAAAACAACATTTTCCTAGTTTATATTATCATTCCTATAATACCCTTAAATGCAACATTTGTTAAGAAAAACAAACAGGACAACATCATAATGTGAGAATAGTTAAAATTTATAAAAAAAGCCTGAGGCTTAGTCAAAAAAATTCCTAAAAATATGGGAATCTCCCCTACTTCAAACTTACAATTCGTGTACACGAATTATAAGAATAATGAGGTTTCACCTCAAACACCAATTATTTCATGAAAAAAATTATTTTCAATTATTTATTCCCTAAAGGGTATTATATCCCCAAATCATGATTCTGTCAAGTTAAATTTCCGTTACAAATCTACCCTATCTTCCCTCCCCCACAAGTGCTGTGGGGGATTTTTTATTTTTTTTCTAAACTTTTTTTCACTTTTTTTGTCCGACGACACCCCAAAAAAATCTCCTTATAAATAAGAACAACTGTCCAGCTCATGACACTAAACCGAGCAAAAATCCAATTCACTATTTTGTCCAAAAGAAAGGTAAAGAATTATGACAAAAAAACAGAACTCAAAACAACCCAAACCTGACAAGGTCGCTATTCGAAGAGAAAAAGAAATTAAGGAAGCGGCTGAACGTGGCGACTGGAAAAAGAGTTGTCCATCTTTTATCATTACCATTTGATAACGCAGAAAGGAAAGACAGGTATCATGGAAAACTCAGCCTCAATTTCATTTATAAGAGGAAAGAAATGCTTGACTTTCTACCTGACAATTCCAGATACTCCAATCCTCTTGAGTCACTCATTTATGAAGAAGATACCAAGATTGTCTATCAGACAATTGACGAGTTTGACGACATCGAACAAATCATTATCTTTGGTTACTTTTTTTGAAGATAAAAAAATTTTCACTCAATTAGCTAAAGAAGTTCACCTTAGTGACAAAAACAGTCAAAAAGAAGGCTAGAAAAAAATCGCTCAAACTTCTGAGGGAAAAAAACTAGAAGAGTAAACAAAAGACTGTTCAGCTCATGACATGAAACCGAGCTTGTCTCTTCTCGGTTTTAAATCTACTTATAGAAAGGTACATCCATATGAAAATTAAACCACAACACCGCAAAGGCGGTTACTCAAACCACATCGCCCAACAATACGTTGACCTCAACGCTCCTATCTACTTACTGAGTGACGAACTCGAACCCCAACAAAAAGTACGAAAAACAACAAAACCGACGGGGAAATTGTCGCTTATAAGGCTTGGTTCGGACAAAAAGGACTGCCACCATTTCAAGTTAAATTTACAGAAGCACCTGACCTTCCTGAATATCTATCTCTTGTCATCTTTGATAACCTACAAGCATGTGAAGTCAATTATAATGTCTATTTCAAAGCCGATGGATTGAAAGAGGTGAAATAATGGTTCATTCTCTCGAAAAAAAGAGTTGGAACAATACCTTTTACAGAGTCTGAACATGGGTTTGGGCTCTGTTCTTCAAGGTGAAACATCTTATACCAACTCATTCGATATTGCAGTTAAAGAAGATGGATTTATCTTCATTCCACGTCTTCCATCTGGCTTTATTATTGATGATGATTTGTATCAAAAGATTTTTCTTAATTGCTAATGCGTCATTATTTCCACAATATACATTACTAAAACAAAATTCTGCTTTCTTTGTCGCATTGAAAAACAGATGATATCCATGTTCAACGTGGGCTGTTCTATCCATGGCAAAAGGGAATTTCTGAACGTCTTATTATTTCTAATCTTGAGCAATTCACCTCATCTTTAAGGGGGAATGATATTCCTATAATGAAAAATATGGTCATTAACTATGATAAAGTGACTTCTATCGCAATCGCAGGGAACTCAGGAAGTGGAAAAAAAGTTACGCTTTGACTTATCTACTCAGTGTACTGAAAAAAACATTTCAGACCTGATTATCATTGACCCTAAATATGATACCCCTTCACGCTGGGCAAGAGAACACCAAATTCCCGTTATTCATCCTCATGAAAACCGTTCTAAATCTGATTTTGTGTCAGAAATCAATGAAAGCTTAAGCAAGTGTCTGACCATCATCCATAAAAAGACAAGCTATCCTGTTTGAAAACCCTAGGCACGACTTTAAGCATCTGACAATAGTTATTGATGAAGTGCTCGCCTTTATCTGAAGGGGTCAATAAAACCATCAAAGATTCCTTCTTCTCTTTATTGTCTCAAATTGCATTACTAGGGAGAGCCACACGAGTTCATTTACTTCTTGTCAGTCAACGCTTTGACCATACTACCATACCAGTTTCTGTTCGAGAACAATTAAACGTTCTTATACAGATTGGAAACATTAATAAAAAGACCACACAATTTTTGTTTCCCGACCTTGACCCAGAAGGCATCGTTATTCCTATAGACAAAGGAACTGGCTTAATTCAAATCATTGATAATGAACACCCTTATCAAGTTCTTCCCCTTCTCTGCCCAACCTATTACACCAAGAAAGGAATTTTATAGACCATGAGAAAAACGAACTATCAAAAAATCATTCAACCCGCAACTACCCTTTTTATAGTGGAAATCCTATCTATGCTTATTTCAATTCTATTGAGATTCGGAATGAACTCCTTGGACAACAGTATCTACTTCACATCGCTACTTGATTTCCTACGCTTGCTTCACTTTATAAGCTCATCTGTCTCTTTCTTGTCTCTTCTCTTATTCCTTGGATTAGTTGGCTATGAAATCAAGATACGCCATAGAGAAGATAGAATATCAAACCTCTTTAAGTCCATTACACAGACCTTTTCTCTTCGTCTTTTTTTCTTATTCAAAGAGAACACACAGAATCTGTAAGCACAAGCGAGCAAGGAAACATAAAGAGATACAATCCTGTCAACAAACAGTTCAATAAAGCAATTCAGAAAGCGGTTGTAGATATAAGAGAAGGAAGCGCAAGCTTGATTATTCCTGTCCCTAAATCTCAACAAGCCATTAGAATTCTAAAAGATTTGGAAACAATCATCAGTGAAGAAATTTCTAGTCGCAATCCTGACTATTATTTTTCACGGCCTGAAAGAAAGGGCATGGACTTCTACTTTATCGGAACAAGACGCAAATGATTGGAAGGGCGCTATGGCGCACGAAGTGAGCGCCACCTAGCGCCCTTCTGTTAGGTATATGGACTAACGGGGTACTACGACCCCGTTAGTCCAATAATCAATAATCAAAAAATGTCTTCCACCTTCCGAAAAAAACTTCTAAATCTCCTTATAGATAGTAATATAATTTGAAAGCGAGGTATGTTGCATATGTCAAAAGAACAACGTTCCAATAAATGGGCTTTTCTTTTCTACAGAGAAAGCGCTCCTGAAGACTATTTAGAAATCCTTGAAGGTCTTCATGTTCCCTTTATCTTATCCCCTTGGCACGATAAAGATGTTAATAGAAAAACAGGGGAGCTTAAAAAAGCTCACAAGCACGGCGCATTTTTCTTTGATTCACTCAAAAGCTATACTCAAGTATCTGAGCTCATCAAGGATAAATTAAAGGGTCCTGCTCATGTAGAGCCTATTATGTCTCCCAAGGGGATGTATGACTACTTTTGTTCATGCAGAGAATCCTGAGAAAAAGTCAGTACGATATCAAAGACATAGAGACCGGATGCGGATTTGAACTAGACAAATTCCTCATAAACAATAATAATGATGATTTTCTATCAACTATTATTGACGTGATAGACAAAAAGAATTTCACAGAGTTTAATCATTTGGTTAGATATGCGAGAGAAGAAAATCCGTTCTTATTAAGGCTTATCGTAGATAAAAACTTACTTTTTTTGCTAAGTATTTAGATTCACGAAGGTATAGCACAGACAAAAAAGCAAAAATAACTTCATCAGAAAAACTCTTTGACGAATACTCCTAATGAAACTAGTGACGTCATATCAAGCACTGCTTCAATAGAAGTATAATGGAGGAAAAAGCTATGCAAGTAATCTTACCAGATGAGCAAATTCATCAAATTCAACTTTTACTCTCTAATCTTATAAATAAAGAAATCAGAGAGCAATTAGACAAGAGCGGTATCGATAGCCCCTATTTGAACAAGCAACAAGCTTGTAACTATTTAGGTATATCAAACAATACACTGGATTCTTGGATTGTAAAAGGCCTACCAAAAAAATCAAAAATCGGTAAAACGATTCGATTCCATAAAAGACGCTATCGACCAATGGCTAAACTCACATAACTAGAAATATCAAGATTTTTTTATTTTATAATGGTCATGATATTTTTCTGGTTCGATATAAAGGAGAATATCATGACTATCAGTAAGACAAAAAAACGGAACTTACCGCTTAAAAGTCTATATCCCAATAGAAGCACGAATGCCTCTTGGCATCGTTAATAATAACTATTATGATAAAAGATTCAAAAACAAGAAAGGAGGCAAGACAAGCAGAGATAGACTTACTTACGAAATTAAACCAAATTGAAGATAATGTCTTTTTCAGGACTAGGAAAAAGAAGAAATTCTTTTTTTCAGACTTCTATAATAATATTTGGTGGGAATCCTACAAAAGCAGGACAAACTACATCTACTTCGAAGCCACCAAGCAGGTCAACAATTGCTAATACCAAAAACATGTTTTGAAAAAGCATATACTACCACTTCTTGGCAACTATACGATTCAATTTTTAAACCAAAAATAAACAGGTTATTCTAAATTTGATGACGGCAAAAAGCCAACGAATATGCCAACTTCAAAAACTTTACGAAGTTACGTTATTTCTATTTTTTTGATTGGGCAGAAGAACTTGAATATATTGAAGCAAATAGAGTTTCAAAAAAACTTTAAGACGAATTAAGGCTGTTAAAAAAATTCAACTTGCAGAATCAAAAACGTGATGAAGATTTATATTTAACTCATGAGCAACTCCAAGAATGGTTCTCAGCTTTTTAAAGAAGATTTAGAAAACGATAAAAATATCACTCAAAGATTACGTCCTTTTTCTATCTCACTTTTTTTCCTTGGAGATAGAAAAATCAGAAACATATGCTCTCCAGTGGAAACATATCGACTTTTCAAAATCTCAGATTCAGTTAATTCAGGCTTTAGATAGATATGGACAAGTAAAATCTACCAAAGGAAATAAAAAAACTATCTTTTCTATTTCTAACGACTTGCTTCAACTTCTAACCTTATGGAAAAAAACAACAAAAAAATATGAACTAGCAAAGTTTGGTATCATCACTAATCCAGAACAATTCATCTTCACTTACATAGATACCAGAGGAAATATCAATAAACCTTTACACTCTGACTATCTCAATAATAAGATGAAAACTATCAGAAAGCGACACCCAGAGCTTACACACGCTACACCACATAAACTACGTCATACGGGAGCAACACTCGCTAAACAGGCAGGAATGAGCTTAGAAGCTATTTCCGAAGCTCTAACACATAGCGACACAGGTACAACACAGATTTATGTCAATACTTCTAATGTAGTCCCTATGGCAGTCGGTGAATTTGCCTTAAAGTCTCTAAAACAATAAGGTTAAAATAAGGTAAACTTTGAGGTGAACTTTTTAAAAAAACATAAAAAAAGCACCCATGAGGTAAACTCTTGAGTGCTTTGAAACGTTGATATAATCGTATTGATTAACGTTTTGAGAATTGTGATGCTTTACGAGCTTTCTTAAGACCTGGTTTCTTACGTTCAACTTTACGTGAGTCACGTGTAAGAAGTCCTGCGCGTTTCAATGAATCGCGGAAGTCTGGGTCTACTTGAAGAAGGGCACGAGCGATACCGTGACGGATAGCTCCTGCTTGACCAGCGTATCCACCACCTACAACGTTAACGAAAACGTCGTATGAACCTACAGTTGAAGTAACTGCGAATGGTTGGTTGATTACAAGACGAAGGTCAGCGTGTGGGATGTACTCTTCAACATCTTTTTTGTTAACAGTGATTTTACCAGTTCCTGGAACAAGGCGAACGCGTGCAACAGCGTTTTTACGACGTCCAGTACCTGCATATTGTGCTTGTGACATACTTTATTGTTCCTTTCCTTAGATAAGTCCTGAAATATCAAGAACTTCTGGTTGTTGTGCAGCGTGAGTGTGCTCAGCTCCAACGAATACTTTCAATTTCATACCTTGAGCGCGGCCAAGAGTATTGTGTGGAAGCATACCTTTAACTGATTTCTCGATCAAACGTACTGCATTTTTAGAACGAAGTTCACCAGCAGAGATTGATTTCAATCCACCTGGGTGGTTTGAGTGAGTGTAGTAGATCTTATCAGTTGCTTTTTTACCAGTCAATTTAACTTTTTCAGCATTGATAACGATTACGAAGTCACCTGTATCAGTATGTGGTGTAAATGTTGGTTTGTTTTTTCCGCGAAGTACGCTAGCAACAACTGCTGAAAGGCGTCCAAGAGGTACATCAGTTGCGTCAACAACGTACCATTTGCGTTCTACTTGGCCTGGTTTAGCCATGAATGTAGTTTTGTTCATGATTTCTCCTATATGAATATCGTTTTTGTTTACAGGGCGGATGTTCCGGTCCGCAAGTTATTTGAAAGGTTCCGGGGCCTTACAAATGGGGTAAACAATACCGTCTACTATTGTATCAAAATTCTCAGATAAAAGTCAAGAGATTGGGAAAATATTTTTTTATTTCTGCCAGATTCCTAGTCTTCTTTCGCCCTTCTCCTCAAGCATGGTCTGAAAAGCCTTAGAAACTATGTAAATGGCGCAAGTCAAGAATAGCGTTACCACTAGATAATTGATCAAACGACCGTGGTCTCCAACCAATGGTGGTCTTGTCAAAAATCCATAATCTCCACCTGTTACTAAATTAACCACGAAATCAAAGCATTGAGCGAAGACGTGATAATTAGTATTCGTTTGAAATCCAGTAAACTAGCATCGTAGTCCTTCAGGAGATAAATCAAGGAATTTCCAAAGAGAGCTAAGTGTCCGAAAATAAAGGACAGGATGGCAATGTGGGGGAAGGGATAGGGATCTGGCACTGGATAAATAAAAGCTGCCAAAGTTCCAAAGGTTCCCAATACAGCAAAGTACTGTTTGACTCTAGAGACACCCGGGGTCAAAAGCACTACAAACATAGCCAAACGGCAATGATAAAGGGGTAGACTTTCAGTTAGAGGCATCTGATTTACTAAATACCATCCGTAGAGCAGGATTAGCTGTACCGCCTGTAAAATCTGGAAAAATCGCTGACAGGCCTTTTTCTCACCATAACGATAGGCAAGAAACACAGTCAATGCTAATAAGGTAAATAGACTTCCATACCAAAGAAGGTCAAACTGGGGTGGCTCCGTCGGCTGCGTACTAAATAAAGCTTCCCAAAAATTCATGTAACTTTCCTCATTTTCATATAAGCCAATCTCTTACTGATTTTTATAGAGCCTAGCTTACATTTATTTCTTATATTTTTGTGTAAAAGAAACTGTCGATCTTAATATAAAACAAAGCTTCTAATCGACATATTGTTCCCGCTCACCCTGATAGACCTGCCATAGAATTTCCATTTGTTCTTGGGTTATTCGTTTTTCAGATAGGGGAGGGAGATTCTTGATATCAAAAAATTCAAGTTCTGCAATTTCTTGATTTTCTTGAAAGTGTCCATCCAATAACTGACAGTCAAAGACGAACTTGGCATACTGCTTGTTCTGAAGTTGAAAAGCGATTGGTATCAAAAACTGCTAATAAAGAGCCTACTTCTGCAGAAAAAGCCTGTTTCTTCCTGAACTTCTTTTCGGATATTTTCCTTAGGGCGAATAACCTACTTCACCAAAAACCACCAGGTAATGCCCAAGTATCCTCTCCTTGCCCTCTAACCAGGCAAACCTTCTGATTTTGAACAATCCATGCCCTTACATCCATCAAGGGAGTTGCATAGCTACCTGTTGGTTTTAAAATTGCAGTCAATTCCTCTTGATCAAGCTCTGTTTGTTCCTGCAAGACACTCCATAAAATCTGACGTAAATCCTTATAACGTTCACGGTCATAAGGATCCTTTGTATAGGTCAAGCCAGTATCAGTGATAGCTAACATTCTCTGAATAGCTTTGGCGAAATCAGTTGTGCTCATTTTCTAGGCTTTCTACTAGCTTGGCTAGATTCATAGAGTTCGAACCTTTAAGCAAAATCTGGTCATGTGCTCCAAGACTTTCCTTAACCTGCTTGACCATGGCTTCAAACTGGTCTTCTTCAACTGTTTTCTTGAAGTAGTAAACATGACCGATTGGGAACATTTGACTAGCTAACTGAGCCAATTCAGCAATGTCTTCACCGTAGAAAATAACGGTATCAAGAACATCGGGTGTAATGCTCAAAAATCATTTGATTGTGGAGTTGAACAGACTGGTCTCCAAGTTCTTTCATATCCGCCAGAACTGCGAGTTTTCTTGCCACCTTCATTGGCTGGGATGGCTGAGAAAGTCTCCAAAAATCAACTTCATAGCTGTTGGATTTGCATTGTAGACATCTGATAGGATATCCGCACCGTTGGCTGCTTTTTTCCACTCGGTACGATTGCGGGTCAATTCTAGATTTTGGAAGGCTTGACCAATCTGCTCTTCAGATACTCCTTCTTGCAGGGCAACATAAGATGCGATCATAGCATTAGTCGCATTGTACTTACCTGTTACTGGCAAGTCAAGAGCCTGCTCCAAGAAATTGGCCTTGAAAGTCAAGCTATCCTTACGCTCTATTAAGTCTGTAATTTCTAGTTCTGCACTTGGTCCAAAACGAACTACTTTTTGATCAGCAGGTAGATAATCCTCTACAATGGGATCAGCCGGTGCCAAAAGTAATGAACTCTTTTCCATCCCATCAGCGATTTGTAATTTCCCTTTTGCAATTTCAGAACGGTCCTTGAAGAAGGCCAAATGAGCTTCTCCGACCAAGGTCACAATAGCTGTCTTTGGATGAGCTAGTTCAGATAAGAGATGGATGTCTCCTAGGTGATCCTGTCCCATTTCCAAGACCAGCTTTTCAGTATCATCTGGCATATGGAGAACCGTATAAGGGAGTCCAATCTCGTTATTGTAGTTGCCTTGTGTTTTGTAGGTTTTGTAGCTTGTAGAAAGCAAATGGGCCAACATATCCTTGGTAGTAGTCTTCCCATTTGAACCTGTAACAGCAAAGACATCGACACCTGTTTTTTGAAGGTAATAGGCCGCAAGTGCTTGGAAGGCTGTCAAGACATCATCTACTAAAATGTAAGGATGACCTGCTACTTCTTTCTCTGATAAGGTTAAAGCTGCGCCATTTTCAAAAGCTGTCTCGATAAAGTCATGACCATCACGCGCTCCCTTGAGAGGAATAAACAAATCCCCCTCAGCAATCAAGCGACTATCAAATTCTGCCTTAACTAGCGGACTATCCGGATAGACTGATACGTCATTTTTAGCACCAATAAGACGCGCAACTTCGTGAATCGTAAGTTTCATATTTACTCCTTTAAAAAGGGGCAAGAAGTCTCTTCCCGCCCTTATGTCTGTCTTTACAATAGGTGCGCTTCACGCTTGTCAAAACTTTCCTTAGCAAGATCAACCAAACGCTCGATTAGTTCTGGATAGCTAATCCCCATATTGTCCCAAAGCAAGGGATACATAGACCATTGGGTGAAGCCTGGCATCGTATTTAACTCATTTAGGAAAACTTCTCCCTTATCTGTATAGAAGAAGTCGCAACGCGACAATCCAAGTCCACCGATAGCACGGAAGGCAGTTTCGGCATTCTTGCGCATGACTGCTACCACATCATCACTAATCTTAGCTGGGATATCCATAGTAATCTTGTTATCGATATATTTGGCATCATAGTCATAGAAGGCTACGTCTTTGACAACTTCACCAGGAAGAGTGCTCATGACACCATAGTTTCCTAAAAGTCCAACCTCGATTTCACGGGCATTTACCCCTTGTTCTACCAAGACACGGCTATCGTACTTGAAGGCAAGTTCCAAAGCTTGAACAAGTTCCTCTTGGTTTTCAGACTTAGAAATACCGACACTCGAACCCATATTTGACGGTTTTGTGAAAACTGGATAAGTCAATTTTTTTCCTCAACTTCAGCAATCTTAGAAGCCAAGTCATCCCCTTCAACGATAGCTACGTAAGGCACTTGGGCAATCCCAGCAGACTCCAAGACACGCTTGGTAGTAATCTTATCCATAGCAAGACTTGATGACAAGATGTTGCAACCAACATAAGGCATTTTTCAAGACTTCTAAGAAACCTTGAACGGAACCATCTTCTCCCATAGGTCCATGAAGAACTGGAAAGACAACCGCTCCTTCTTCGTAGATAGCACTTGGAGCAATTTTTTTGTCCCAATCGATCGTTTCATTGGTCATGAGACGGTCTTCCTGCCCAGGAGTTTGGGTAAATTCTTGGGTTTTGATAAAAGTCTCCAGACTGGCTGATAAAGAAGGTTTTTACTGTGAAACGATCATAGTTAACCGCACGCATGACACTCTCAGCTGACAAGACAGACACTTCACGTTCTGCACTGCGTCCACCATATAATAGAATAATTGTTTGTTTCATATGATTGTCCTATTTCTACTAGAATACTCGCCTTTTAGTATATCACATTTGTCTATTTTTTTAAACTTGAATAGCACAAAACAAGAAAAGAGACTGGAAGAAAAATGGTCCAGTCTCTGTGTTCTTAAAATTTTATACCTGCCAGCTAATTATTTAGCGATTTAACCTCCTAGACTAAAGCTCTGTACGATTTTCAATGGCCCTTAGGAGTGTTACTTCGTCCGCATACTCGATATCAGCTCCCACTGCTAGACCTCGCGCTAGGCGCGTAACCTTAATTCCAGCAGGCTTAAGCAAACGAGAGAGATACATCGAAGTCGCTTCACCATCAGCTGTCGCATTGGTTGCCACGATGACCTCTGAAACCTCGCTATCCATGAGACGAGTCATAAGACTCTTAAGATTGATGTCATCTGGGCTAATGCCATTCATTGGTGAAATCAAGCCGTGCAAGACATGGTATAGTCCATAATATTCTTGGATATTTTCCATAGCCGCTACGTCTCGGCTATCCTCTAATACTAGGATAGTTGTCTGGTCACGACTAGGATCCGTACAGATTGAACATGGATCATCATCCGTTAAACGTCCGCAAATCGAACAATAGGTCAATTCTCGCTTAGCTGCAAGGAGATTTTTGGCAAATTCATTGACATCGTCATCAGACATCCCAATGGTATAAAAGGCCAGTCGGGTCGCTGTCTTGATCCCGATACCTGGAAGTTTAGAATAGCTGTCAATCAGCTTGGCTATAGGTGTTGGGTAAAGCATGGCTTCCTTTCTAGTTCATTGGATGGTGTTGGTTGTAAAGGTTGATAATATCGCGCGCAATAGATGGACCGACACCATTGGTTAGATTGGTATTATGTGGGAAGACAACTGCAACTGCAATCTGAGGGTTATCTGTTGGCGCATAGGCCACGGCATTAGTATTGTTGGCTTTTTGACCACCATTGACGTAACTTTCGGCCGTACCAGTCTTACCACTGATAGAGACTGCTGCCCCATTTGAAAAAGGCACGACCTGTCGTAAGTGCACTTGTTCCGTGCGATACCTGGTAAAATCCTTGTTGTAGGATGGACATGTCAGATTCGGAAATATTAATTTTATTCATTTCCGTGCTGTCATTTTGCTTAATGAGTTCTCCTAGTCCACCTTGTTCGTTATTATCGTAAATCCCTCTACGATACGAGGAGTAAAGCGAACACCATTATTGGCAATCGTTGCTACATACTGAGCTAGCTGCATCGGCGTGTAGTTATCGAACTGTCCAAAAGCATTATTTAGATAATTAGCCAAATCAAAGTCTTTAGGGATAAACCCTGTTGACTCATCTGGTAGGTCAATTCCTGTAGAAGCTCCCAGACCATACTCACTAAAAGTCGCGCGTAGTTTTCCCATTGCAGACTCTAGTTTGTCGGTCTTAACTGTCATATCTGGTTGATAGGTTTGGCCCATCATTCCCAAAAGCAGTTTGAATCATATAGGCATTAGAAGAGTATTCCAAAGCCTCGACTGCTGTAATCGGGAAAGAACCATAAGCAAGAGTATACCAAGAATTGATAGCTGGGGATCCTTGGAAAACGATTGGTTGGTCTGTCAAGGTCTGGTTCCACTTAAGAACACCATTTTCCCAGCCTGAGCTGATGGTAGCCGCTTTAACGACAGAACCTGGTACAAAGACATTGGTCACAGTCCCCAGCGAGTCTGAGGTCAATTCACCCGTTTCCAGATTGTGCTTGATCCCTGACATGGCTAGAACAGCTCCTGTCTTAGGATTGAGGGCAACCGCATAGACACCTTCCGAATATTGGGCACCTCCGTTAGCAAGCTCAGAATTAAAATAGCTTTTCAGAAGACTATCCACACTATCTTGGAAGGCCAAATCAATGGTCAGTTTGATATTTTTACCCTTGCTACCTTCCTCAATATTTTCTACACTTTCCATATCTCCATGTTTGTCGAGATGAATTTCCTTAACAGTACGTTTCCCTTGTAGGACTTCCTCATATTGTTTCTCAAGGTAAGAGGTTCCAACACGGTCATTGAGAGAATAACCTTTTTTTAGATAGGCATCTACTTCCTCAGCTGGAAGACCTGACTTTTCACTTGAAACACTTCCCACTATAGAAGCAAGAGAGGTTTCAAGGACCTTGCGATCCCACGAGGTAGAGATGCTAATCCCAGGCAACTCTTTAGATGCAGAGGCGATTAGAGCGACTTGAGTATCACTTAAAGGATCTGTTTGGATATTGCCTGTTGCAAAATTTCCAACTGCATTGAGCTGACTAAAGAGATAAATAGCCTTCTTTTCATCCTCTGTATAATTAGTTTGGCTAGAGCTAACACTCTCAACAGCATTGTTATAAAGGTCCGATTCAGAAAGTTGATTACCATCAGAATCAAAAACGTTTATCTTTTGGGTAGGGGCCTCTACCGTTTTTTTATAAACTGCTGGATCAGCTAGATAATAGTCAGCAATTTGACGTTCTGTCAAATCTGGAGAGGATACCGTCACATAAGTTAATAGTTTAGTAGAAATATCCTTTAAATCAGTCGCTGTCATCTTATTGCTTCGTGTGAAAGCAACTACTTGTTTAACCGTATTTTTCTACCAAAGGTTTTTCCAGCTGCATCATAGATTTCTCCACGGGCAGAACCTGTTGTAACCCGCGTCTGACTAGCAGATGCTAACTTAGCTTCATAAAAAAATCTTTGTTCAAAACTTGCATATAGAGCAAGCGACCAATGATGGTCATGAAGAGCAAAAATAACGATTGCAAACAATAAATTAAGCCGAGTCGGTATCGAATGGCTGTTGAATTTTTCTCATACAAATCAGTCTCGTTTCTAATCAAAAATCTCACTCTTCATTGTACCATAATTTGATGAGAAAAATTACGGAAAAAAAGAAAAAGACTTTTTCCTTTTTTTATCCAAAAAAACAAAGCATCTATGGTATAATAGAAGTAAGCGCTATATTATTTGCTGGATTTTTTTATCAATAAAAATTTGACAAATAGCTACAAAGGAGGCCCATGAACAAGCAAGACATCTCTACGATTATTGATCTTCACTTTGAAGAAATGACCGATTTAGAGCAAGAGATTGCCCGCTATTTTTTGCAGGCAGATACCATTCATGATGACTTGTCTTCTCAGCAGGTCACTCAAAAACTTCATATTTCTCAGGCCGCTCTTACTCGTTTTGCCAAAAAAATGTGGCTTTTACGGGTTATCGAGAGTTCATTTTTAAATACCTACAACAAATTGACAACCTTTCAGTCCCACAGCAGGATATGAACCCCTTGACTCAACGAGTCTTGAGAAGTTATACAAATATCCGAGAGATGTCTCAAGAGTTGATCGATGATGACCAACTGGAGCGCATCGCTCAAATGATTGATCAGTCAGAACGCGTCTATTTTTTCGGAACTGGAAGCTCTGGCCTAGTTGCACGTGAAATGAAATTACGTTTCATGCGACTAGGAGTCGTCTGTGAGGCTTTGACAGATCCTGATGGATTTGCCTGGACGACCAGTATCATCGATGAAAAATGTTTAGTCTTTGGCTTCTCCCTGTCAGGAACAACTCCGTCCATCATTGATAGTCTACTTGACGCTCAAGATATGGGGGCTAAAACCGTTCTCTTTACAAGTGTACCTAGCAAGGAGACCCAAGCCTTTACGGAAACTGTATTAGTAGCAAATCAGAGCCAGGCTTCTTACATCCAGAGAATCTCTGCCCAACTTCCGATGTTGATTTTAATCGACTTACTCTATGCCTACTTTTTAGAAATTGACCGCGAAAGCAAAGAAAAAATCTTTAATAGCTTTTGGGAAAACAATAAACTAAATGGCTATCGTAGAAATAGAAGAACAAAATAATCCTACACAACTGGACTACTTCCTATTTAGTAGTCCATAAAGAAAATATTACCAATGGTCTTATCACTCCTTTAAAGAGGGATAAGGCCTTATTTTTTTCTTAACAACCTCCTCAACCGTTAATTAGAACTGCCTTTCAATATCGTCTGTTACAATGAGCATTCCCATCAAATCATGAAATAAGTAGACTCTATAATTTCTACAGCTTCTTTACTAACTGTGGGACTTATGGAGTTTTTTGATAATAGACAAAATAGCTCAACAGTAAAATAGAAAAGCACCACAAAAAGCTATTAAGCATACAATAGAATTGCCTAATCAAACATCAAGAAGTCACTTGTTTTTGAATCACAGATTATAAAGAAATACATGTACTACTCAGTTACACTTCCCTTTTATGAATTCATTCCCAAGATAAGAGGTTCGAAAAGATTTTTCAAAAGTCCAGCTTTCCTTCTCCTTGAGTAAGTTAAAATCATCGCCTTCCTTCATATTTCTATGGCTAAGAATATAGACAATCCCTCGTAATCGATTCACCTATCGTAAAAGCACCTTTATCAGATATCAGCGTTCATTTGCTAAAAAGCAACTCACTTCTAATAAACACTTTCTTTTAGATTTTACTTCTGTTGTGATTTTATCTACAACTCTATCCAATAGAAGATTTTTTTGTGCCTAATGAGTAAAAAACACCCCGAATCATGATATATCATAGATTCGGGATGACTTCATATCTTTTTATGAATCTTGTTACTAACATTTTCTTCTCATAGGCACTCAGCAGAGATTCTATTTTATAACTAGTCGAAAAAAAGGGAACACGTAGTTCCCCTTTTTTCTATGACTTAAAACCGGCTCTGGTCGTCAATCGTGACTTGTTATTTTTAAGCAAATAACTTTACTCACTTAAGAAAGATGACTATTTTTCGTCTTCTTTTTTTACGACGTCCAAGTGCTGCCAATCCTACAAGTCCTGCAACTACTCCGAGTACAGTTGATCCTGCAGATGTAGTTTCACCAGTATTTGGAAGTTGGCCTTTAGCTGATGTTGGATCTACTGGTTTACCTGGAGTTGGCTCTACAGGCTTACCTGGAGTTGGATCCACCGGTTTTACCTGGTGTTGGGTTCACTGGCTTACCTGGTGTTGGTTCCACGGGTTTACCTGGTGTTGGATCCACCGGTTTACCTGGTGTTGGGTTCACTGGTTTACCTGGTGTTGGGTTCACTGGCTTACCTGGTGTTGGTTCCACCGGTTTACCTGGTGTTGGGTTCACTGGCTTACCTGGTGTTGGTTCCACCGGTTTACCTGGTGTTGGGTTCACTGGCTTACCTGGTGTTGGTTCCACCGGTTTACCTGGTGTTGGTTCTACAGGTTTGTCTGGAGTTGGTTCTACAGGCTTATCTGGAGTTGGTTCTACAGGCTTATCTGGAGTTGGATCTACAGGCTTATCTGGAGTTGGTTCTACAGGTTTGTCTGGAGTTGGTTCTACAGGTTTGTCTGGAGTTGGTTCTACAGGTTTGTCTGGAGTTGGATCTACAGGCTTATCTGGAGTTGGCTCTACAGGCTTATCTGGAGTTGGTTCTACAGGTTTGTCTGGAGTTGGTTCTACAGGCTTATCTGGAGTTGGCTCTACAGGTTTGTCTGGAGTTGGTTCTACAGGCTTATCTGGAGTTGGCTCTACAGGCTTATCTGGAGTTGGCTCTACAGGCTTATCTGGAGTTGGTTCTACAGGTTTGTCTGGAGTTGGTTCTACAGGTTTGTCTGGAGTTGGCTCTACAGGCTTATCTGGAGTTGGTTCTACAGGTTTGTCTGGAGTTGGTTCTACAGGTTTGTCTGGAGTTGGTTCTACAGGCTTATCTGGAGTTGGTTCTACAGGTTTGTCTGGAGTTGGTTCTACAGGCTTATCTGGAGTTGGCTCTACAGGTTTGTCTGGAGTTGGTTCTACAGGCTTATCTGGAGTTGGCTCTACAGGTTTGTCTGGAGTTGGTTCTACAGGCTTATCTGGAGTTGGCTCTACAGGCTTATCTGGAGTTGGCTCTACAGGCTTATCTGGAGTTGGTTCTACAGGTTTGTCTGGAGTTGGTTCTACAGGTTTGTCTGGAGTTGGTTCTACAGGTTTGTCTGGAGTTGGTTCTACAGGCTTATCTGGTGTTGGATCTACAGGCTTATCTGGTGTTGGATCTACAGGTTTGTCTGGAGTTGGTTCTACAGGTTTGTCTGGAGTTGGTTCTACAGGCTTATCTGGAGTTGGTTCTACAGGTTTATCTGGAGTTGGCTCTACAGGCTTGTCTGGAGTTGGTTCTACAGGCTTATCTGGAGTTGGCTCTTCTTTAAGCTTGTAGATATATGTAACATTCTTATCTTTTTCAGCTACTTTACCAGTTGTTGGATCTGATGATGTAAAGGTGGCCTTGGTCATCAACTTCACCTACTGTGTAGTTACCAGCTGGGACCAATACATAAGTCTTACCGTCTTTTTCGATTTCTTCTGGACGGTTGTCTACTACTGTGTCGTAAGCTGAATCAACTGGTTCTTTATCCATATCAGTTACAGAAGTTTTAAGCTCATTTCCTTCTGTATCTTTATAGTGTACATAGACACTACCATTCACTTCTTTATAAACATAAGTGATAGTTGATTTTGGTTTAGTAACCTTACCTGTAACTGGGTCAGACTTTTCAAGGTGTCCATTCTCATCAACCTTACCTACTGGATAATCACCCTTCGGTACGATCTTATAGGTCTTACCATCTTCTGCCTTGATGAAGTTTGGTTTTTCACCTTTTTCAGTAGTGTCATATGGTGTATCATATGGTGAGTTTGGAGTGTCTTGACGAGGTTTTTGAATCTCTTTACCCTTCTCATCCACGTAAGTAATAACTACTTCACCTTTTGGCTCTTCTTTAAGCTTGTAGATATATGTAACATTCTTATCTTTTTTTCTGCTACTTTACCAGTTGTTGGATCTGATGATGTAAGGTGGCCTTGGTCATCAACTTCACCTACTGTGTAGTTACCAGCTGGGAGATCCAATACATAAGTCTTACCGTCTTTTTCAATTTCTTCTGGACGGTTGTCTACTACTGTGTCGTAAGCTGAATCAACTGGTTCTTTATCCATATCAGTTACAGAAGTTTTAAGCTCATTTCCTTCTGTATCTTTATAGTGTACATAGACACTACCTTTTGGTTGAGTTGGCTCTTCTTTAAGCTTGTAGATATATGTAACATTCTTATCTTTTTCTGCTACTTTACCAGTTGTTGGATCTGATGATGTAAGGTGGCCTTGGTCATCAACTTCACCAACTGTGTAGTTACCCGCTGGAGATACATACATAAGTCTTACCGTCTTTTTCAATTTCTTCTGGACGGTTGTCTACTACTGTGTCGTAAGCTGAATCAACTGGTTCTTTATCCATATCAGTTACAGAAGTTTTAAGCTCATTTCCTTCTGTATCTTTATAGTGTACATAGACACTACCTTTTTGGTTGAGCTGGCTCTTCTTTAAGCTTGTAGATATATGTAACATTCTTATCTTTTTCAGTTACTTTACCAGTTGTTGGATCTGATGATGTAAGGTGGCCTTGGTCATCAACTTCACCAACTGTGTAGTTACCGGCTGAATCTCAAATACATAAGTCTTACCGTCTTTTTCAATTTCTTCTGGACGGTTGTCTACTACTGTGTCGTAAGCTGAATCAACTGGTTCTTTATCCATATCAGTTACAGAAGTTTTTAAGCTCATTTCCTTCTGTATCTTTATAGTGTACATAGACACTACCTTTTTGGTTGAGCTGGCTCTTCTTTAAGCTTGTAGATATATGTAACATTCTTATCTTTTTTTCAGTTACTTTTACCAGTTGTTGGATCTGATGATGTAAGGTGGCCTTGGTCATCAACTTCACCAACTGTGTAGTTACCCGCTGATGCTCAATACATAAGTCTTACCGTCTTTTTTTCGATTTCTTCTGGACGGTTGTCTACTACTGTGTCGTAAGCTGAATCAACTGGTTCTTTATCCATATCAGTTACGAAGTTTTTAAGCTCATTTCCTTCTGTATCTTTATAGTGTACATAGACACTACCTTTTGGTTGAGCTGGCTCTTCTTTAAGCTTGTAGATATATGTAACATTCTTATCTTTTTCAGTTACTTTACCAGTTGTTGGATCTGATGATGTAAGGTGGCCTTGGTCATCAACTTCACCAACTGTGTAGTTACCGGCTGGTACCAATACATAAGTCTTACCGTCTTTTTCAATTTCTTCTGGACGGTTGTCTACTACTGTGTCGTAAGCTGAATCAACTGGTTCTTTATCCATATCAGTTACAGAAGTTTTAAGCTCATTTCCTTCTGTATCTTTATAGTGTACATAGACACTACCTTTTGGTTGAGCTGGCTCTTCTTTAAGCTTGTAGATATATGTAACATTCTTATCTTTTTCAGTTACTTTACCAGTTGTTGGATCTGATGATGTAAGGTGGCCTTGATCATCAACTTCACCAACTGTGTAGTTACCCGCTGGTACCAATACATAAGTCTTACCGTCTTTTTCGATTTCTTCTGGACGGTTGTCTACTACTGTGTCGTAAGCTGAATCAACTGGTTCTTTATCCATATCAGTTACAGAAGTTTTAAGCTCATTTCCTTCTGTATCTTTATAGTGTACATAGACACTACCTTTTGGTTGAGCTGGCTCTTCTTTAAGCTTGTAGATATATGTAACATTCTTATCTTTTTCTGCTACTTTACCAGTTGTTGGATCTGATGATGTAAGGTGGCCTTGGTCATCAACTTCACCAACTGTGTAGTTACCCGCTGGTACCAATACATAAGTCTTACCGTCTTTTTCGATTTCTTCTGGACGGTTGTCTACTACTGTGTCGTAAGCTGAATCAACTGGTTCTTTATCCATATCAGTTACAGAAGTTTTAAGCTCATTTCCTTCTGTATCTTTATAGTGTACATAGACATTACCATTCACTTCTTTATAAACATAAGTGATAGTTGATTTTGGTTTAGTAACCTTACCTGTAACTGGGTCAGACTTTTCAAGGTGTCCATTCTCATCAACCTTACCTACTGGATAATCACCCTTCGGTACGATCTTATAGGTCTTACCATCTTCTGCCTTGATGAAGTTTGGTTTTTCACCTTTTTCAGTAGTGTCATATGGTGTATCATATGGTGAGTTTGGAGTGTCTTGACGAGGTTTTTGAATCTCTTTACCCTTCTCATCCACGTAAGTAATAACTACTTCACCTTTTGGCTCTTCTTTAAGCTTGTAGATATATGTAACATTCTTATCTTTTTCTGCTACTTTACCAGTTGTTGGATCTGATGATGTAAGGTGGCCTTGGTCATCAACTTCACCAACTGTGTAGTTACCCGCTGGTACCAATACATAAGTCTTACCGTCTTTTTCGATTTCTTCTGGACGGTTGTCTACTACTGTGTCGTAAGCTGAATCAACTGGTTCTTTATCCATATCAGTTACAGAAGTTTTAAGCTCATTTCCTTCTGTATCTTTATAGTGTACATAGACACTACCATTCACTTCTTTATAAACATAAGTGATAGTTGATTTTGGTTTAGTAACCTTACCTGTAACTGGGTCAGACTTTTCAAGGTGTCCATTCTCATCAACCTTACCTACTGGATAATCACCCTTCGGTACGATCTTATAGGTCTTACCATCTTCTGCCTTGATGAAGTTTGGTTTTTCACCTTTTTCAGTAGTGTCATATGGTGTATCATATGGTGAATTTGGAGTGTCTTGACGAGGTTTTTGAATCTCTTTACCCTTCTCATCCACGTAAGTAATAACTACTTCACCTTTTTGGCTCTTCTTTAAGCTTGTAGATATATGTAACATTCTTATCTTTTTCTGCTACTTTTACCAGTTGTTGGATCTGATGATGTAAGGTGGCCTTGGTCATCAACTTCACCAACTGTGTAGTTACCCGCTGAGTACTCAATACATAAGTCTTACCGTCTTTTTCAATTTCTTCTGGACGGTTGTCTACTACTGTGTCGTAAGCTGAATCAACTGGTTCTTTATCCATATCAGTTACAGAAGTTTTTAAGCTCATTTCCTTCTGTATCTTTATAGTGTACATAGACACTACCTTTTTGGTTGAGCTGGCTCTTCTTTAAGCTTGTAGATATATGTAACATTCTTATCTTTTTCTGCTACTTTACCAGTTGTTGGATCTGATGATGTAAGGTGGCCTTGGTCATCAACTTCACCAACTGTGTAGTTACCCGCTGAGTACTCAAATACATAAGTCTTACCGTCTTTTTTTCGATTTCTTCTGGACGGTTGTCTACTACTGTGTCGTAAGCTGAATCAACTGGTTCTTTATCCATATCAGTTACAGAAGTTTTAAGCTCATTTCCTTCTGTATCTTTATAGTGTACATAGACACTACCATTCACTTCTTTATAGACATAAGTGATGGTTGATTTTGGTTTAGTAACCTTACCTGTAACTGGGTCAGATGATTCAAGGTGACCATTTTCATCAACCTTACCTACTGGATAATCACCCTTCGGTACGATCTTATAGGTCTTACCATCTTCTGCCTTGATGAAGTTTGGTTTTTCACCTTTTTCAGTAGTGTCATATGGTGTATCATATGGTGAATTTGGAGTGTCTTGACGAGGTTTTTTTGAATCTCTTTACCATTTTCATCTACATAAGTGATAACAACTTCACCTTCTTTAAGTTTGTAGATGTAGGTTACATTCTTATCCTCTTTGGCAACTGCACCTGTTGTTGGGTCTGATGACTTAAGGTGACCTTGGTCATCAACTTCACCTACTGTGTAGTTACCAGCTGGGACTAATTCGTAAGTCTTACCTTCGAATGTAATCTCGTTCGGACGATTGTCTACAACTGTATCGTAGGCCTTATTAACTGGTTGATCTTTTTCATCGGTTACATCTGGCTTAATAGTCTTACCTTCTGTATCTTGATAATGCACGTAAACATTACCTGTAACTTCTGATTTACGGTAATAGTGAGTTACATCGGTAGAAATTTGTTTAACTGAAGGAAGTGAGTAGTTGTTAAAGAATGATGGATATCCTGAAGCTTTATCTCCTGGTGTATTCCCACCGATGATATTGGAAACGTTGTTTCGAACAGGATCGACATCTGCTGAGAACTGCGGTGAAGCTGTAAAGGCATCACCTGTGGCTTTATTGTACCAACCACTCAAGCGCACATTCCCATTTCCACTATCAGTATATGTTTGTACACGAAGATGGTATTGTCCATCCTTACTGTCAACATATCCCAGATCATGTAAGGCATCTTTTGTTCCAGCAGGTGTTGGCTTACCTCCTGGTTTAACAGGATCTGAGGTATACAACAATGTATAGTTATCTAAATTAAGATTATTTACATCAGTTGCCGGGCTATATGATGACACCTTCGAAGGATCTAAAGCATACAATTTAACAACAGATGTCCCATCTTTATCGACTTGTTCTACAATACGTTTCACATAGTAGTGAGCGCGCCCACCCTGAAGTTCTAGGTACTTAGCTCCAACACCACCGAGTGATCCAGTCATGTCTTTTTCTGATTGAGTACGGGTAAATTCGTAACCTTCAAATGTACGCGGATTAGAGGCGTGATAAGTTTGGCTTTCAATACCAGTTTGAGCGTATGAAGCCAATTCCTCATCTGTACCCTCAACTTTATAGTGAGTTGTATGGGTTACTTTTTCAGTTGGAACGACTGTTTGAACATTTGGTTTTGTATCCCCAACATTTCCTGGTTTGATTGTGTCACGAATTTGAAGAATATGGTGTTTATATCTATCATCTAAAGTAGGACCAGCATCACGGTTATTCGTCCATGTTCCCAGAATTTGTGAAGCTTCTCCAGAAGTATAGTCAAACTGAGGTGCGTAAGTTGGATTTGCTTGCACCAAGGTCTTAAATTGGTAAGTTGACTTGGCAGTCATATCCAAAGTTTCTACTTCTTTACCCGTAGCTTTTTCTACCAAACGGGCATGAACAACTGGAGTAGTTGTAGTTCCAATAGCTGAGCGATCAACTGAGAATGTTACATAGTAACCACCATTACTGTATGTGAAACCACCTTGATCAGCAGGACCTGCCCAGTTTTGAAGATCCCAGATTGAATAGGTATAGCGTTCTTCATTTGGATCCAATTTGTAGTTTGGATTGTCCAAGGCTGGATCTTCAATTGAAGCACCATTTGGTTGATCCATTTTTTCTACAACAGATGGCGCAGTAAGAGTAGTTGACGTTGAAATAGCATCCAATTGTGCAGAGACTGCTGGTGATCCGTTAACAGTAGTGTTTCCTTCAAAACCTGCCACTGTTAAGACTGCCATCAGCTCATCCACTGACTTGCTCAAACGTGCACGTTGATCTGCATAAGTTTGAGCAGTTGTATTGGCCAAATCGGTGCTTGCAGACAATTCTGATTGAACCTTAGCAACAGCTGCATGGATCGCTGCTTTTTGATCTGCATCTTGATGGTTTGACGCATATTTTTCAGCGATGTTAATCAACAAAGCTGCTTCAGAAGCATTTTGTTCCAAGATTGCTTTGTCTTCAGACACAGGAGCATCTTCAACTAGTTCAGATGAAACCACTGTATCTTCTTTTGTTTCAGTAGCAGATTCATTTAGAGTTGCTGATTGGTCCGTAGAACCTTGTCCACTCAATGATTCTGACTCTGATGTAACCGCAGGCGCACTAACCAAAGCTGATGCAGTAGTTGCATCCTTTCCTAGCTCATCTGCATGACCAGTATTTACAAGCGATGTCGCACTAAGAACAGCGGCGGCACGACGATCCCTTTTTAAGAATCCTCGACTTGTCAGTCCCTTTTCTGACACCGCATCTTCATGCACTTCGGCTACAATAGTCTCCTCGACTTGACCACGAATCACTTTTAGAAGCCCAAAGTTCGAAGTAGATGCGCGCAACCAATTCTTACCCGACTTAATTAATTTGAACCGAGTCACTCGATCGGTTTCACGGAATTCACCGTTTGAACGTTTAAAAAACATTGCAGTCTCCTTTTTTTTATTATTATCCACCCCCATTATACATGATTAGTAGACAAAAGCAAGCAATTTGACCGTAAATCACTTAAATACTATAAAAAGGAGAAGTTCGGCACAAAAGCTGTAAAATACCGACTTTTTAAAGTCATGAAAAATTGTAAAAGAGGACACCTGTGTACAAAGATAATCACCCTTCTAAGGACATATTCCATGCTATACCGATCATGAACGAGATCTCCACTATGCTTGCTGGATAGAATAGTAGAAAATGCAATCCAAGCTTTCTCGAATCTGTTTTAAAAGCTTAAACATGCATAACTAGCAGTCTGTGAACAGTTTGTTTGCTCTTAAAAATCAGCAGATTGAGTTTAAGATTTCTAGAAGATTTACACCCATGTGAAACTTGGCTACATCACTAAGAAGCAAATGCCTAGCACTCTCAACCTTGACCAAATTCTCGCTCATCACAATTGAAAAAGAGCCAAAAAAGCGAACAAGACCAGCTTCTGTTCATCAGAAAACTAGTTTTGTCCGCTTTTTTTCTAGTTGAGATTAGCTTCTTGGTCCAATCTCTAAATGTTAGATAGATGTTATAGCAGTTTATCTAAACAATGCTACTATCGCGATAAGTTCTAACAAAATCTAAACTTCCTCAAAAAGTACTTTCGAGTCCTAAAAGATTTTATTCTTCGTCTTTTTTTCTTTCCCATTGCAGCCAGTCCAAGAATCGCTCCAACAGCACCTAAGGTTGCCAGTGTAGCCGTTTCTTTAGTTCCTGTCTCTGGGAGACTATGTTGACGATTTGCAGGCGCTTGATAGATATTGTCGTGTGAGCTTGCAGGAGCTACAAGAGACTGTTCATCTTTGTATTCTGGGAGTTCATGGACAGCTGCCTCTGCTCCATTGACACCACCTGTGAACTCTGGATCTTCTCCACGAACAGTTGCTTCTGCGCCATTGACGCCACCAGTAAACTCTGGTACCTCGTTGATAGCCGCTTCCGCGCCATTGACATTACCAGTAAACTCTGGGGCTTCTCCACGAATAGCTGCTTCTGCACCATTTACGCCACCAGTAAACTCTGGTACCTCGTTGATAGCCGCTTCTGCGCCATTGACATTACCAGTAAACTCTGGATCTTCTCCACGAATAGCTGCTTCTGCGCCATTTACGCCACCAGTAAACTCTGGATCTTCTCCACGAACAGCTGCTTCTGCGCCATTTACGCCACCAGTGAACTCTGGTACTTCATGAATCGCTGGATCTGTTTTACCTGTTTCAACTTTCTTAGTTCCGACTAGCACAATCTCATCTTGTGGTTCTTCAACAACTTCGCGAAGTTTTTCAGTACGGCTTCCATCCAATGCTACTTCGGTGATGATACGTTCTTTACCTTCACGACCTACTTGAGACACGCTAGTTTTACCTTCTGGAAGAGTTGGATCTTCTTTGCTTCACTGTCTTGAAGCCTCTTGATTCTTCAACTACCTCAAGACTTGGTTGACTAAAGCTCAATTCTTTAACGCCATCAGCTGGCTCAGATGTTCCTTCATAAGTACCAACTTCGATGACACGATCTTGAGCTTCTTCACGTTCAACCTTAACTGTCTTACGTGTATCTCCATCTACTTCTACATAAGTTGCTACTTGACCTGCTTTACCTTCTGAAACAACTTGTTCCTTACCTTTAGCTAGGAAGGCATTCTCACGACGAACTGTATTAAAGGCGATTGGTTCTGTCGTTACTTCAAGGCTTGGTTGCGTTTGAACTAAGACCTTATCTCCTTCAGCTGGAACTGTTGAATGTTTTACTTCCTCTTTCGGAGCAGCTTGAAGTTGGTTAATAGAAGCTAGGGCAGCTTGTAAAGCTTTATCTACTGCATCTTGAGTCTTAGCTTCTTCGATAGCAGCAAGAGCTTGCTCTGCCAACTCAACCAGTTTCTTCTTAGCTTCCTTATCATCACCCAACTCAGCTGTTTTTACTTTTAATGGCTTCGGACAAGCTTGCCATAGCTTTATCGTAGTCAAGCTTAGGCTCTTCTGGTTTGCTTGGTCCTCTGGCTGTGTTGGTTCTTCTGGCTTGCTTGGCTCCTCTGGTTGTGCTGGCTCTTCTGGTTTTTGGATCCTCTTTGGAGTTGCTTGAAGTTGATTGATAGCAGCTAGACCAGTTGCCAAAGCCTTATCTACAGCATCCTGAGTCTTAGCGTCTCTGATGGCAGTAAGGGCTTGCTCTCCAAGTTCAACCAGTTTTTTTCCTGTGCAGCTACATCATCTGACAAGTTCAGCAGCTTTTTTTCTCGACTGCTGCAGCCAATTCTGCAATCGCTTTATGACGGTCAACTTTAGACTCTTCTGGTTTGCTTGGTTCTTCTGGTTTTGGTTCCTCTTTCGGAGTAGCTTGAAGCTGATTAATACCAGCTAGACCAGTTGCCAAAAGCCTTATCTACTGCATCTTGAGTCTTAGCTTCTTGAATAGCTGAAACAGCTTGCTCTGCCAACTCAACTAATTTCTTCTTAGCTTCTTTATCGTCACCAAGTTCTTTAGTCTTTCTTTCAATCGCTTCTGCCAGACTTGCCATAGCCTTGTCGTAGTCAATCTTAGGCTCTTCTGGTTGAGCTGGTTGCTCTGGTTTTTTTGGTTCTTCTTTTGGTGTCGCTTGAAGATTGTTGATAGATGCCAAAGCTACTTGCAAGGCTTTGTCTACTGCATCCTGAGTCTTAGCTTCTTGAATAGCTGCGATAGCTTGCTCTGTAAGTTCTACAAGTTTCTTCTTAGCTTCCTTATCATCGCCAAGTTCTTTAGTCTTTCTTTCAATCGCTTCTGCCAGCCTTGCCATAGCCTTGTCGTAGTCGATGGTTGGCTCTTCTGGTTTGCTTGGTTCTTCTGGTTTTGGATCCTCTTTTCGGAGTCGCTTGAAGCTGATTGATACACGCTAGAGCATTTTCCAAAGCCTTATCTACTGCATCCTGAGTCTTAGCTTCCTGGATAGCAGTAAGAGCTTGTTCTGCCAACTCAACTAATTTCTTCTTAGCTTCCTTATCATCACCAAGTTCTTTAGTCTTTCTTTCAATCGCTTCTGCCAGACTTGCCATAGCCTTGTCGTAGTTTGGCTCCTCTGGCTGGTCTGGTGTCGGTGTGTCATCTGAACCGTAGTTATCTTCCTTATCAAGGATAGCTTGTAAGGTTGTGGCTGTCAGCATCAACTCTTGCGCATCGACAGTGCTTGCTGAAAGTTGTTCTGATAATTTGTCCAAGTTTGACTTGAAGGCTTGACGCGCCTCTGGAGTGTTTTTCAAGGCTGTTTGGTCAAATTTAGCCAATTCATCCTTCCAATTCTTCATAGCTTGAACCAATTCTTCTTTGGTATAAAGAGCGCTATCTTCACCACGAGTGATGAACTGGTCAACTTGGATACCAATATTTCTAGTAGTATCATTTCGTTTTTGGATCCAATTGCAAGGTTACAGCATGCCAACCTTCTTCTAGTCCAGTCAAACGAACAAGAGTCTGATCGCCTTGGCGTGTAGCTGCTGTACCACTGAAGTACTTCTTGCCATTGACATCAGTGGCATTTCCTTGACCATCTTGATACTCAAGTTCTTTACCATCTAGAGTCACCTTGTAGATACCATGTCCAGGATCAACAAAACCTTTGATTTCAAGACCTGTTCCGTAGAAGTAAGCTGTTACGCTAGCATTTTTTTCTTTTGCTCTTCAGTCAAACGACCAAATGATGCCCAAGACTCAGTATTTTTGGTATTTACCAGAAGAATTGGTTTCATGGTGCCAACCTGGGCTATAGTCAAGTTGACTGGCCTGATCATCGTGACTTACTTGATCTTTTTGAAGCAATTCAGCCTTCATTACTCGAACAGTTGCTTCAGTTGCAAATCCAAGCAAGGCATCGTCTGATGCGCTAGTCATTTTCACTTTAAAGTCAAAGATTGAATCAGCTTGTTCCGTAAAAGTCAATTGTCGGAATTGTCAAAGTCTTTTTCTGTTTCACCATCTTGGAAGGTCAAATCAGCCGTTGTATCTTTATAAACCTTACCGTGAACCCCTGTTCCTGGCTCAGTCACGACATGAACTGTCGCAGCTCCTTTGCTACCACCAACACGTTTGATGGTTACAGTAACTGGTTGACCTTTTTGAACTTCATAGGTGGTTTCTTTCAACTCAAACATACCTTTGCCAGCATTGTTGAGTGTGTAGATACCTTCAGTTGCAATAGCCTTGCCAGTTTTGTTAACAAGTTTGATGGTATGTTCACCTGGAGCCAAGTCATCTGTTTCATAAACCATCTGGCTACGTTTACGAGCTGCATTATTGGTTTGTACGTCTGCAACCTTTTGACCATCAACGTAAACCGACATTTCACCGTGGTTTGGATCCACTGTAGATACGACATAAGCCTTAGTTCCAGTTGAAACGGTAGGTTACGCTAGCATCTTTTTGGTTAGTCCACATAGATGTTCCGCGGATACCTTCAGATTCGTCATACCAAGTTGTATTTTCTTTATCAGCTGTTGTATTTGAATGGTAATCCAATCCAAGAGGGTAACCATCTGTCTTTTTCGATACTGCTTGGTGTCTTATAAACAGAGAAGTTTGTCAAAATAGGAGTCGCTTGTGCACCAGTAATAGTCACACGAATCTTTTGTGCTTCTACTGGTTGACCTTGGATAAGACGACGATAACCAACAGTTGAGCCTTCACCATATGGAACCCAACGACCATTGAGTTCAACTTCAACCTTGAAATCCTGAGATACGTTGACCTTTAGCGATATCTTCTTTTGAGTTCGACTACGTCAAAACGTCTCTTTTGACCAAGATCGACAGTAAATTCACCTGTCTTAGCATCATTTGCTAGTGCCCAGCTAGTATCATCCTTACCATCTGTCAAATGACTTGCTTGATACAAAGTGATTCTTACGAGTAGAGCTTGCAGTTACAGTTGCACCCTTTAGCAAAGTCAGTCGCATACATTTGATCCAAGGTTGCTCGGAATTCTTTGCAAAGCGAGCCACGTCTGCATCTGCGAATTTACCTTCTTTATTTGGTGGAATATTGAGGAGAAGCGGCGTTCCACGACCAACAGACTTGAAGTAGATATCCATCAAATCTTTGATTGATTTTGGTTGTTGATTGTCATGGTAGAACCAACCTGAACGGATAGAAACGTCTGCTTCACCGACAGAGTACATATCTCCTTCTGGATCTCCATGGTTGAGATAGTCATTCTTCACATCATCAGTGATTTTAGCTTTCTTGACCTTATGCCAAACTGGATCTCCTGCGATACCACGTTCATTACCAATCCAACGGACACTTGTCGGTTGTGCAGAGAAGATAGCGATATCTCCTTCAGCTTCCTTGATGTACTTGAACCATTCGTCAAAGGTGTAGGTTACTTTTTGAGCTCCACTACCACGCGCACCGTCCATCCATACTTCGATGAATTTACCCTTATTTCCGTATTTAGGATTTCCAAGGATTTCCTTGAGTTGGTTGAGGTAGTATTCATTGTACTCTTTTTCAGTTGAAACATGATATTTAGGGTTATTGGCGTCCCATGGTGATAGGTAAACACCCATATTCATGTCATACTTAGTCGCTGATTTAGAGATTTCTTCGAGAAGGTCACCCTTACCATCTTTCCATGGACTAGCAGCAACCGTATGGTCTGTATATTTAGATGGATAAATCACAAAACCGTCATGGTGTTTGACAACCATGATTGTTCGTTTGAATCCAGCATCCTTCAAAGTCTTAATCCACTGGTCTGTATCAAGGTTAGTTGGATTAAAGTTTTGAGGATTTTCTCTACCATTTCCCCACTCAGAGTTGGTATAAGTATTCATACCATAGTGGATGAAGGCAGCCAATTCTTCTTTATGGTAGTCCAATTGAGCCTTGCTTGGAAGTGGACCGTAAGCAGCAATTTCTGTTTCTTCGTCTTTTGGATCAACTGCTGGAGTCACAGGTGTTACTGGTTTTGGATCTTCAATTTTTTCGTATTCAAAAATAACTTGATTCACTCCTTTATGTTGGATGGTCGCTTCTTGACTTGCATTTGACTGCACGGTAGCCTGCAATTTCTTTGGCTTGGAATCTATGAACAAAGGAAACTTCATATTCTTTACCTTCGTTATTATCCACAGTTGCAGTTGCCAATTCTTGGTCGGTACCTTTTCAAACGATAACGAATGTCGAAAGGAACCTTTATTGACCTTTATAAACAACCTTGATAACGCGAGTTCCTGCAGGAGCCTTGCTCACAACGCTATAATCATCTTCCCCAAGCATCTTTTCAGTTGCTTGTTGACAGCTTTTGCCATCAATCGAGACAATCTCATATTTGTCTTTATTCTTCTTGTAGAAGTCAGTCTTTCTCAATTTCTGTTTTATAGTTATAGTCGAAATTGAGCTCCAACTTCTGTCTTTTCAACAAAAGTATCGTTTTTCTTTGACTGGGATTATCATTTTTCTGGTCTACGTGTTCGATAACAACTCGTCCATATTCAACACCTTCAAGAAGAGTTGCTACACCACTTTCATCGAATGAATATTTGTTTTCACCGATAACTGCTGTCTTATTTCTGAGCATTTCTCCCTCTGGAGTGAAATAATAACGGCTACCGTTATCGCCTTGATACCAGCCTTTAACACCGTATTTATCAATGATGCCTTTAGCCCATGCTAATTGTTCTGGAGACAAGACTAGACCTCCACCGAAGCGGTCTTTTTCAGCAATATTCGCATTATCAACCGTACCACGTTGGTGGATCCCAATGACCTTACCATCACCGTTGATAATTCCGCCACCAGAAAGACCTGATACAGAAGTCAAACGATAGGTAACACCTACTGTTCCCTTATCATCATACTTTTCAGTATCTCTAACGACACCGTCTGCCTTATACAATTGACCAGGGCACAATTGGTTCCTTTCAATTCTGGAGAAGTTGAATCTGTAGGATAACCAATCGTACTAACAGGTTCTCCAGCTTTGTATTCCCGATGCTCTGCTAAAGGAGTAAAGGTTGCAGCCTTATTTGGACTTGCAATCTGTACTGGAACTGGAGCCACAACCAAGGCTAGGTCATTTTTGTACCCTTCACCAAACTTTTCTTTATTCCAGAAATGAATATCCTTTTCTTGGAACAAAAACAGTTTTTCCTGAAGTTGGTAATGATCTTTCTTTTGGAGTATTAGAACCAACATTGTAGTAGAACTTAGCAGTATCACCACCTAAGATATTACCAGCATTGGTTTCGGCATCCTTCTTCAAGAAATTGTGAGCGGCTGTCAGCATGATATTTGGCGCAACAAAGATACCAGAGCCTGAATTGAGGTAACGCTGAGTTCCACCGTCTGCTAGAGGTGAACTGAAAGATTGTATAAATCATGGTAGCCGATGTAGCTGGTTGCCCCTCATAATTGATATGCTTAAGGTCTTGGCCACCATTGATAATGGCTCTATTTTCTTTTTCGCCTTCAGACGGAGCCACTTCTGTAGGTTTCAAAATGCTCTTAGTCTCTACTTGTGGACTTTCTTTCTCTGAAACAATGGCTGAAGTATCCATTTTTTTCACTGGCGTATCAGGATAAGCACGATCAGGAATTTCTTCAGGAAGTAAATCTCCAGCCTCTTCAGTAGTTTTTCCCTTTCTTCTGCTACTTTTTCTGCAGCAGGAGCTGCTTTTTTCAGCTACTTCTTCTTTAGGACTACTTCTTTAGTTTCCTACTGCTCTAGCTATCTGACCACTTCTTTTGCTTGACCTATCTACTTCAAGTTTTGGTTCTGTCACAACTTCATAGCCGCAACATTTCCCAGATGCAAAAAAAGCAAGACCAACTGCGACAGAAGCAACACCAACAGTCAGTTTACGAATACTAAATATTCGACCTTTTTCTAAAAAAATATTGTTTCATCAAATACTCCTAATATTCTAGAGCAGTCAGCTACTGCCCAGAGCCCAGCTTTATGCTGGCGACAATTTCTATGTTTCTGATTCCCTAGCTTTAAAAACTCTTCTCCTAAGCTATTTATCTTCTGTGTAGATTCATTTTTTAGAAATCGCTTACATTTTTTTCTGAAAAATAAAAATAATGACTTCGATTTTAGCAAACACTTTTTCTAGAGTTTCTGCAGTATAATAAATATACTATATTATCCCTAAAAAAATGCAAGGGCTTTCCAAAGTTTTAACTAGACTTTTTACTAAATGCTTTTTTCACTATTTACGACTAAAAATCCCTAAATTGGCAAAGCCAACTTTAGGATTGTTTTGTTTTGAAAGTGATAGTAAGCACCAAGCATACCCAGCAGTATTTCTGATGATGCGCAAATTCTAATCTTGTCTTGTCTGCCAAGACTTGGAACAAGCGCATTTTTCAGAGCTTTACGAATTTTTGGTTTCAAAATCGCTTCTTGCCCCATAATACCACCACCTAGTATAACAACCTCTGGATTGGCAACATAACAAATGTTAGCGAGACCCTTTCCCAAGATAGTCTACCATACGGTCAATTCCCCTCCATACAGAGTTTATTGCCTTCGGTAGCTTCTTTGAAAATTCTACGACCGTTCCAATGTGCCACTTCATCTCCATGAGCCTCTGCTACATACTCAACCAAGGCAGTTGTAGAAGCTAAATCTTGAAAGCACCATCCTGCATATGCATATAGCCAACTTCACAGGCAGAATTACTAAAGCCATGGAAGACTTGGCCATCAATGATTAAGCAACCGCCGATACCTGTTCCAATTGTCAAGCAAAGGGTAATACTTGCACCCTTTCCTGATCCAGAGACAGCTTCAGCAAGCCCTGCACAGTTGACATCATTCTCAATTTCACAAGGAATGTTAAAACTTTCTTCGATTTCCTTTTTAAATTGGGTTCCGGCATAATTTGGAATCTGTGGACCAGCGTAGAAAATCTCACCCTTATCAGGATCAACCATTCCCGCAGAGGAAATGGCTACACCTGACACTGGTCCTTTTTCTAGATAGCTAGCTACGATATCTTTTGTTTTCTGTAAGATGTGTGGACCACCCTTGTGAGCCTCAGTCGCTACTTCGTTAGACTCTACAAGTTGTCCATCCTGGTCAATCAAACCGTATTTGATATTAGTTCCACCAATATCAATTGCAACGTAATTAGTCATAAAGCCTCCTGTTGATTAGAGGAAACGCTCCTTAGTTTCACGAATCAATTGAGCAGCTGCTTCTACAACTGGACGATCTTCTTCGGTCACTGGTGTAAGTGGAGAACGAACTGATCCGATATTAAGTCCTTCATTGATTTTCAAGACTTCTTTAATGACACAGTACATATTACCATGAGCTGCAGTCAATTTTCCAATGATAGCGTTGATAGCGTATTGCAATTCACGCGCTGTTTCTAGGTCTTTATCTGCAATCAATTGGTTGAGTTTCAAGAAGAGTTCTGGCATAGCGCCATAAGTACCACCGATACCAGCTTTTGCTCCCATGAGACGTCCACCTAGGAACTGTTCGTCTGGACCATTAAAGACGATATGATCATCACCACCAAGACTTACAAAAGTTTGGATATCTTGAACTGGCATTGAAGAATTTTTAACACCAATGACACGTGGGTTTTTCAACATTTCTGTATAAAGACTTGGAGTCAAAGCAACACCTGCCAATTGAGGAATGTTGTAGATAACATAGTCTGTATTTGGTGCTGCAGCACTGATGTCGTTCCAGTATTTAGCAACTGAGTACTCAGGCAAACGGAAGTAAATTGGTGGGATTGTTGCGATAGCATCTACTCCCAAACTTTCTGCATGACGAGCCAGTTCAATACTATCTTTGGTATTGTTACAAGCTACGTGAGCAATGATGGTCAATTTACCTTTGGCAACTGCCATAACTTCTTCTAAGATCAATTTACGGTCTTCTACACTTTGGTAGATACATTCACCTGAAGAACCGTTAACATAAAGTCCTTGAACACCTTTATCAATGAAGTATTGCACCAAAGCACGAGTACGTTCTGGGCTTACTTCACCCTCATCATCATAACATGCGTAGAAGGCAGGAATAACACCTTCATATTTTTTTTAAATCTGACATAGATTTCTCCTAAGATTTTCTTATTTTTCTGCTCTGAGCAGATGATTTTTTTACTATTTTAGTATACACCTTGTGAAAAAGCGCTTTCAATATATCTCAGCCACTTAGATTTTAATTTCTATTCATCTCCCATAGCTTTTCTTGTTTGAAAGTAGTTTCATATCGTTTTCAATCTGCTTGATATTTAGCAAACAATTTTTCCATTAATCCAGCTTGGCAAAAGGCAAGAAGACCAAAGCCAAAAGAGTAGAAATGCTGAACCACCAAGCACTAGAGTAAAAGCCTGATAGATAGAGAAGCATAATGATTAACAAAAATAATCGCAAGCATCAAGAAGAACCACACGAAGTTAAAACTTACCAAAAGCAAGCCCTTTTGGAGCACTTCTTTCCAAGTTAATTCATAGCGTGCAGCAATTGGATAGCTAGCCAACATAACTAGGGTTAAAAATATCAGAATTCCCAAGCAAATGGCTTTAATGAGCTGAAAGGCAACTCTAGTTTGACTCCCAAAATAGATGATAAGTCAACCACACTGATCAAAAAGATTCCTAATTCCAGCAAACCTAACTGAAAACCTAATTTCAAATTTTGCTTAAAGGCTCTAATATAAATTTTGAAAACAGGAATACGACGGCTGCGCTTCACTTCAAAGATTGTCTGATAGAGACTGATTTTAGCTACTCCAATAGTCACAATAGGCAAACAAGACACAACAAAGAGTAGGTTAACCGTCACGATATCTAACACTTTCTCACAAAAACGCATCAGAAAGTTATCCGTATCAAATGCCGCTTTTATCAATCCAGATCCTTTATGTGCCATTGTTTGCTCCTCCTAACTGACTAATCGATTAAAATTTTAAATAAATATTTGCGAACTTTATCTTCCATACCTGCATAACCGTTAGGCTGATGAGGTTCTCCTGGGAAGAAAACTGCAAAATTGTGATATCCCAACAAAAGTGGGTATTGTTCGTGACAATGAACAAAGCCAATATCACTAGCTTCATCAAAGGCTACAGCCTCGTCTTTTGACACGAGAACCGTAGCTAGAATACTCATGCCCTTCAACTAACAAATGCAAGTCTGCATAGTTTTTTTATGATGCTCAAAGCGATCATTTTCTTCTTGGTTGAGAACATTTTCTTGCACAACTAGAAAGACCTTTATCTCCCATCAATCTCGTATTTACCCTAATTCAAAAACTATCTTTACGATGCTCATAGAGATAATCGATGGCCTTATCTAGATTTGGGATGAATTCCCTTTGTAAAAGCTAATGTTTTTTTAAATCATCAAAAAAATCATAGTAATTTCCTTTACCTGATTGTTACCTTCAGACATAAGATGTCTAGCCAGTAAGTTTATAAGTGTCTAAACAAAAACTTCGTGAAGTAAGCAACTCCTCTCCATTTTGTCGACACTTATATATCCTGTATTCTCTTAGTCTATCAACTATACTTCTGCATACTGATAAACAGATTGTACGATATTCAATTTTCGCAGAGTATTATCCTTTAACAGCTCCCATAGTAATCCCTTGAGTGAAGGATTTTTGGAAGACAAGGAAGACTGTTACGATTGGCACAGCTGCAAGAGCAGCCCCTGCCATAATTAAACCATAGTTGGTTGCCATCTCAGCCTGCATAGTCGCAACCCCGAGTGAGATGGTCAAGTTTACGAGATGTCAACATAACCAACTGCATAAAGTAATCATTCCATGTATTGATGAAGGTGAAGATTGCAAGAGCTGCAAATCCTGGTTTCACAATAGGGAAGGCTACGCTCCAGAAAGTACGAATCTCACCACATCCATCGATTTTAGCAGATTCGAGCAATTCTGTAGGAATGTTTTCACTGAACTGTTTCATGAGGAAGACCCCAAATGGCCATCCGATCAAAGGCAAGATAACTGCCCAAAGAGTATCATGGATTCCCATGAAGTTGACAATACGTACCAATGGTACAAGAACAACTTGTTTTGGAAGAGCCATGGCAGCGATAAAGATAGCGAAGAGAATGCGTTGTCCATAGAAACGTTTCTTAGCCAATACATAACCTGCTAGTGAAGACGTTGCACAAACCAAGAACATAGTTACTAAAGAAATGAAGACTGAGTTCCACATCCATTGCAAGGCTGGGTTTTGCACCATCAATTGTTGGAAGTTCTCCATTGTTGGAGCTTTAGGGAACCATTGTGGTGGAATCATAATGGTGTCCGGTTGTGATTTGAATGCACCTGTCAAGATCCAGTAGAATGGAAAGATAAACAGTACAGTCAATAAGAGCAAGAAGATGGTTGAAATAACAGTGAAGGCCGTTAAAGGTTTCTTTTGTGTAGATTGCATAGCTGTCTCCTTTCTATTAGTATTCTACGTCGTTTCCAAGTACTTTAAATTGAACAAAGCTGACGATGGCAATCATAACTGCCAAGAATACACCAATAGTATTGGCATAGCCATATTCAGTCAATTGGAAGGCTTTTTCATATAGGTAGTACATAAGTGTACTTGTTGAGTAGTTTGGACCACCAGAAGTTAAAAGCTGAATCAATGCGAAACACTGGAATGAGTTGATGGTTGTGATGATTGCGATATATAGAGTTGTTGGAAGAAGGCTTGGCCATTTAATCTTCCAGAAAACTTGTAATTCAGTTGCTCCGTCAACACGCGCCGCTTCAACAAGAGAGTTGTCAATATTACCCATCGCAGCGATGTAAAGAATGATTGGTTGACCAACTGATGTTGTCAAAAGGATAATCATAATCGCCATCAAAGCCCAGTTTTTATCTCCTAACCAAGATATGTTTTGGCTGATGATATGGCTTGACTTAAGCACGAAGTTCAAAATACCTGATAGAGGGTCGTAGATCCATTTCCATACTACTGTTACGGCAACACTACCTGTTACTACAGGAAGGAAGAAGACGAAACGATAGAAGGATCTAGCAACGGCATTTTGTTGGTAAGTTTGTGATGCCACAAAGAGTGAGAAAAGTACAACGACTGGTACAGAACCAATAACCAAGATAACGGTATTGATTAAAGACTTCATAAAGACTGGGTCTTTAAACATACGAATATAGTTGTCCAATCCTATAAATTCAAAGCTTGTCATCGAATAGTTAAAGAAACTTGTGATGAAACCCATAATCATTGGAGCTAGGACAAAGACGGTAAAGAAGATTAATACTGGTGCTAGGAATGCGTAAGAAATAATTGTTTCCCTCATGCGAATTTTGTTGACTTTCACAGTTGGCACCTCACTTTCAAATAGTTTTTGTTTTTGATTGTCATCTGACATTAATCTAAAATCAGAATGAAATTCTTTTAAAGATTAGCCAATGTAAGAACTTCATTTTAATTTGACCTGTCAGTTCCTTACATTTTTTAAACAAAACTCCCCCTTTTCGTACACAGATATGCACAGGGAAAAGGGGGGATTTTACTTTTTATTTAGGGCTTATTGTTTAGCTGCTTTTTTGATTGTTTCATTCGCTTTTTCAGTGAATGTCTTCAAAGCTGCAGCAGGTTCTTCGTCACCATTAGATACTGATTGCAACATTGGGAACCATAGAGTTCTCATTTCAGCAAATCCGTCGATTGTGTTGTAGTATGGTGAGTAGTATTGAGTCCAACCACTGATTGTTTCCATACGTTTGTCGTCGTAAAGTTTACCAAATGAAGTACGAACTGGGAATGCTCCTGTACGAACTACGTCTTTAGGACCCCACTCTTTATCATCAGCGATGAATTGGATGAATTTCTTAGCAGCAGCAACTTTCTTTTCATCTTTGTTGTTAAATACTGCAAATCCGTTTACAAGGTACTCAAGAGCTGGTTTGCCTGAATCAGATGGGAATGGAACTTCTACCACTTCAACTTTACTTGCTTCCAAGAGTTTAGCTTGGATACCGTTTTGAGCTGGTGCCCAAAGGATTGTGTATGATGTTTGACCGTTTGCAAAGTTTTGGATGTCTGCTCCACCGTCAAATTGTGAACCGTTGTTCAACAAACCATCTTTAATCCAGCTAGTTGCTTTTTCAAGACCTTTGACGAACTTTAGGATCGTCAGTTGTGTATTTAGTAACTTCTTTGTCTGTTACAGAACCGCCGTATAGGTTAGCGATGAAGGCACGTGTTCCTTGGTCTCCCCCTTGACCAGAACTGAACAATGAACCTGGAGTGTATCCTTTATCTTTAAGTGCTTTCAAAGACTTTTTTTCAAAAGTCATCTGTAGTCCAACCTTCTTTAACAAGGTTAGCTACACCAGCATCTTCCAACATTTTCTTGTTCATAGCCATGTAGAATGGTGCAGAACTGATTGGATACATGTAAGCTTTATCACCAGCTTTACTTGCTTTGAATGATGTTTTCATTGTTAACATCTTTAACAAATTCATCTGTAAAGAGGTCATTCAACTCAGCCAATTTACCATTTTTTTACCGTAATTGATGATACGACCTGGTGCATCGAAAAAGTACATCTGGAGCAGTTCCAGCTTCAATAGCTGTCGTGATTTTTTTCTGGACCAGATTTGAAGTCGATTGTTTCTAGTTTAACTTTGATATCTGGGTTTGCTTTTTTTCGAAAGCTTCGATGATAGATTTTTTTCATAAGTTCCTACACCGTCACCAGATTTTTTTCTTGAGTGAAGACTGGGAATGCCCACCAAGTGATTTCTGTTGTTTCGCTGCATCGCACTGATTTAGCAGCATCTTTGTTAGCGTCTGATTTGCCACAAGCAGCAAGAGATAGAACAGCAGCACCCGCAAGTACTGTACAAGCTAGTTTTCTAAATTTCATTAGTATTCTCCTAAATGATGATAAGCGTATCCGAAAACGGATAATGAGTATTGACAACTTTGTATACGTTTTACATTTTGTTTTTACTAATCAACCACTCTCCTCGTGTTTTTAATTGTCTTATTTGAGACCCCGCAACAAATCGTTCCGTGATCTCTTTTGGTCTAGTAATAGCGCCACCAACTACGATGCCTCGCACTCCGTAACCTAGGATTTGCTTAGCCTGTTCTGGTGTATGAATTTTTCCTTCTGCGATGACGTCTACACCTGCATCGCATAGTTTCTTGATGAGTTCAAAATCTGGACCATCCACTTTTGGACTATAAGATGTGTAGCCTGACAAGGTTGTTCCGACAAAGTCGATTCCCGCCTCAACTGCTGTTAGTCCTTCTTCAAAGGTACTTGTGTCAGCCATCAAGAGTTGGTTTGGATATTTTTCTTTGATTTGACGGATAAATTCTTGAATCTCTAGGCCATCATGGCGTTCTCTCTTGGTACAATCTAGAGCGATTACCTCAATATCTAGAGCTGCTAGTTCATCAACTTCTTTCATAGTAGCTGTGATGAATGGTTCCTGTGGTGGATAATCACGTTTGATAATTCCGATAATCGGAAGATTTGTGACCTCTTTGATTTCCTTAATATCCCGAACACTATTTGCTCGGATACCGACTGCTCCACCTTGCTCAGCCGCTTTGACTAGCAAGGGCATTACACCTCCCGCTTCTGTATAAAGCGGTTCGTGAGGAAGTGCCTGACAAGAAACGATGATTCCATCTTTAATCTGCTCAATCAAAGCTTCTTTACTGATCTGTGGCATCCACTTTCCTCCTTTTCTTTTTTCTTATGAGCCTATTATATATCATTTTTAAAGCGCTTTCAATAACTTGTACTAGAATAGATTGAAGTTTCAAAACAATTTTATGAAACAGAATCTCCTGAAAGTAGTTTCAGGGAGAAATACACGACTTTGAACTGCCTTCCATCCGCGGTTTTTCACTAGAATCTTCGATCTCTACAAATAAAGAGCCTGTAACGAATGAACGTTACAGACCCTTCTAATATAAGTCTAAACCTTTTTATAGAGACTTTTTAGATTCAATGTTGCCATTAATCTTCTTTTTTCTTAGCCATTCCAAACAAACCGAGAAGCATTCCAACCATTCCTACAGATACTAGAGGAGTTGAAACCTCACTTCCTGTTGCAGGAAGAGTTGGTTGTTGTGGTTGAGCTGCTGGAGCTTGATATGTCTTGTCTTGCTGTGCTACTAAAGTGACAAGCGGTTTTTCTTCAACCTTATATTCCGAAAGTTCGTTTTTGGCTGCTTCGACTGCATTTACTCCGCCTGTGAATTCTGGAAGTTCATGCTTAAGGGCTTGAACTGCATTTGCTCCACCTGCAAATTCTGGAAGCTCATTCTTGAGCGCTTCAACTGCGTTTACTCCGCCTTTTTTTTTGAAGCTCGTTCTGAGCGCTTCAACCGTTTACTCGCTGTGAATTCTGAAGCTCAGAACTGCAGCTTCGACTGCATTGACACCACCTTCGAATTCTGGGACTTCTACTGTTGGTGCCCTCATCACCTACTGTTGCGCTAGGAACAGAGTGTTCAGGAAGCTCAGATTCAGATGATGCTTCACCATTTACGTCACCTTTAAACTCAGGGACTTCTACTGTTGGTGCTGCTTCGTCACCTACTGTTCCAATAGCTTCAGTGTACTCAGGAAGTTCTGTTACAGCTGCTTCGTCACCATTGACACCACCTTCGAATTCTGGGACTTCTACTGTTGGTGCCGCCTCATCACCTACTGTTGCGCTAGGAACAGAGTGTTCAGGAAGCTCAGATTCAGATGATGCTTCACCATTTACGTCACCTTCAAACTCAGGGACTTCTACTGTTGGTGCTGCTTCGTCACCTACTGTTCCAATAGCTTCAGTGTACTCAGGAAGTTCTGTTACAGCTGCTTCGTCACCATTGACACCACCTTCGAATTCTGGGACTTCATGGATTGCCGGTTCGTCACCATTAAAACCATTCGTAAGTTTAGTACCTACCACAGATACTGGCAAGTTATGCATACTTTCAATTGCACCCGCTTCAATAGCTGTAACTTTTTGACCGATATCTTCAGGAGCTATTGTAAATAGGAGAGTCTTAGTATCATACTGAGTCATGAAGGTTGCAGTCTTACCATTAGCTAGTTTGAGAGTTGGAGCTTGATTTACCAAGACTTCTGAATCAAATTCCATAGCAATAATGCCTGGCCATTTTTCCATAGCCGTTGTAACTTTCACTTCTTTAGAAGCAACTCTCTCTTTAGTTAGATAATCCCAGTTGAATTTCTTGAAGGATAGAGTATATGGATTGCCACCAGCTTCATGATGTTCATACAAGAGACCAAATTCTTTTGGTCCAATTTGTTGAAGTGAGTTATAAGCATACTCACCTTCTTGAATCAAATGATGGTGCAACCAAGTCAACTCGCCATCTTCTTCTACGCGAGCCACTCTAATGTAGCCATTCTTACGACCTGGTCCATTAGCATTTGCTAGAAGGATATACTCTTTACCATCTTGAACCGTATGAGTCGCCGCCATTTGAACATAAACATCAGGTACATCATAGCGTGCTACATAGTTGTCCCATGTAATACCACCATCATTACTTGTCGCAACTTGCAAATCACCAGTCAAACCACGCATAAAGAGTTTTAACTGACCATTATTCAATTGAACAACAGAAGCTTCCGTATTTTGAGCGTAGTAATTGTTCATGTTGCTTGAATCAACTACTGTGCCATCATGAAGTGTACGATTGTCATTGACACCGCCACCCATATGCCAAGTCTTGCCATGGTCATCTGAATAGATGATGCGAGATGATTGAGAACCGTTGAGGTGATTAGTTCTGTTTGTCGTATAGACAGGGACAACAATCCGACCTTTATGAGGTCCATTCTGGAGGGTAATTCCCACTCCAGGTCCCACACCTAAGAATTTCATCCAATCAGCTTTAACCATTGGAGTAATATCTTGTGGTGCAGACCAAGTCTTACCATCATCATCACTGTAAGACATCCATAGGTAGCTGTCTTTAGCAATTCTAAATGGAGAAGTTTTATTGCTTGTAAAATAGATATTTCCTAGTAGCTGCTCACCTTGATAAAGATCGCCTTTATCACTATAAGCAGGTTTGACAGGATTTACAACAACACGGTAATCCGTTGCCTGACCATCTGGTGTGTAGACAACACCATTTTCACGAATCGTATAGGCTCCATTTTCTCCTTCACGGTATAGAATTTGATACGTTTTTCCATCAATTTCCTTATAGGCAACTTCTCTTTCAGAAGACATTCCGAAGATTCCTTTACCTTCTGGGAACATATCGTAAACTGAGAAGATTCGTTTTAGTTTCCGTATCTTGGACCAGAACCATATCGATGTTTACTGGTGAACCAATGTTTGGATCCTTGGCTTTTGGATTGTCACGTAGATTCGTAAGAGTGATGCGATCGCCCCATGTTTGGCCCTTGTCTTCACTTCGTTTAACGACCATACCGATATCACCCCAGTCAGAGTGGTGTAAGCGGCGTTCGTCAGCACCAGCAATCAAAGTTCCCTTGTCAGTCTTAAGGAGGGCTGGAATACGATAGCTATTAATACCATCTGGATTTGACTGCCCATTTTTACCCGCTGTAAAGACATCTGTTTTTTTAGAAATTTCAGCCCCTTCTGGAAGTTCTTGCCCCAAGTCTCCTCTTTCAAATAATTGACTTCGTGTTCGAACTTCATCTTGTGTTAAGGCACGGTCGTAGACCGTTAGATTACGAACTTGTAGATTTGAGCCCCAAACTGTCTTACTTCCTCGTTTGGTTGCTCCGATTTGAACGTGGTTAACATCTGGCATATCTTTGATGAATTTCCCAGATTTTAGACTTGTTCTAGACAAGACACCATTTACATATAGACGAACTCTTCCAGTAGGGACTTCAGTTGTTGGTTTTTCCACAGTAAAGGTAACTGAATTCCACTGACCTGGGCGAACCTTTAATGGCGCATCGGTGTATTTATCATAGAATTGCGCACCATTTGCATCACGACCTTCGATAAGGGCTGTATTATCAAAGACTGACATGGTGAAGTACTCATTTTCCTTGGTATCACTTGATACAGAGAAAAAGATTGTAAAAAAACGTGGTGCCGATGCATCTGGTTTGAACTCCATATGCACTGTTGCATCTTGAAGTTTCTTTAGTTTCTCTAAGTCACTTGTAAGATCATCTCGCTGATTATTTTCAGCATTGGTTGTAACGTCATTTTTTTCTACGACAGTGTTGACATTTTCCAATTCTCTTGAGTAATAATCACGAGCGATAGCTTCTTGTTTCTCAGTTTCTTCTGTCTTATCAGTTTCAGCTGCTGGAGTTTCAGTTTCTGTTGGTTTTTCAGAACCTGGATTTGCTTGTAGCTCCTCACGGTTTACCTCAGTTCCTTTATCTGTCGCTCCTGCCAACTTATCAGCAAGTTCCTTATCTATGTTAGCCAGATTTCCTGATTCTACTTCTTTTGGCAATTCTGGCAAAGCTTGTCCAGCTGTTTCACCACTGGTTGCTGGAGCTTCTTGAGCTAAAACTGGTGACGCACCAAAAACAACTGCCCCAATGACTACTGATGCAGCTCCCTACTGTAAATTTTCTAATTCCAAAACGTTGTTTCCGTTCAAAAATCTCTCTGTGTCATATATTTCCTTCCATTTTTCCACAAAAATAAAGCGCTTTCTTTTTTTTGCTTAAAAAAATTTTAGCCCCTAGGACTTTGAGCAAGAAAGAAACTGTATTGTTGATGGGTTTTTCCCATTCTTTTTCATCTGAAATTTCTGTTGCCTTTTATTTACTTTCTTCCAGTAAGCAACCATTTTTACTCCTTTTCGACTTGATGTTACACCTATTATATAATAAATATTCTAAATAATAGCCTTAATAAACTATAATAGAATTTACTTTCAGATATATTTTCTATGTTTCAAACTTTTTTGAAACTACTTTCTTTAATCTCCCAAAAAAGAAAGCCCTGTTTTAGCAGGGCTCTTTTTTTCATTTTTTTAATGACCTACATAGGTAAAGGGAATCTCACTACCACACAACCAGTTGTAAACCTGGTCATTGACATGGACATTCATAGCCTCGTGGGCATATTCTGGCATGAGACGATAGCTCTTTTCACAAGTCAAACGATTGTAAATAGCAAACTGGGTGATTGGATAGCAGACATCGTCATCAAGCCCTGTAATCATTCTCACCTCACCTTTTATTCGATGGGCAAGGTTTTTCACATCGATATAACCAAGCGTCTCCATAATCTGTTCTTCTGTCTCATGGAAAGGATCATGAAACTTAAAAGTAACGAAAAGAGCTCATCATAAGCTTCGCTGGTATTGCCCAATTTCTAGCACTCGTCTAAAGTCTGACAAGAATGGATAGATGGCAACTGTTCGCTTGATACGTGAATTGAGACCAGCAGCCACTAAAGCCAAGGCTCCACCTTGCGAAGCTCCATAACTAGCCAATTGCCCCTCATCCACTTGAGGGAGACTAGCTACAATCTCAATCAATTGATAAATATCAAGATAAACATCCTTATAGAAGAGTTGCTCTTTCCCTTCTACTGCACCACGGATGATTTGCCCCTTAACTGTATTTCCGAGAGGCGAACGCAAGCCATCTTGTGAGTAACCAGATTGCCCACGAACATCCATCGATACAACCCCATAACCAGCGACGGTAAAGGCTAGCATATCTGTCCAATCCCAACAACGTCCCATATAGCCATGGAAGTGGAAAATAACCGGTACTTTCTTATCTAATTTTGGTAAGACCACACGCGCATAGACAAGGCCATCACGTGTACCTTTAAAGGTTAACTCATAGCACTTAACATTTGGAATATGAAAATCACGTTCCTCTAGTTGGTAGTCTGGCAAGACCGAAACCTTGTCAATCTCACCATCCCAAAAAGCATCAAAATCCTGAGGTACTTCATCTCTTCCTTTATATGTTTTCATTTCTTCTACTAATGCTGGATTTCTCATAGAATTCTCCTTTATTTTGTAACCGTTATCATAACTGTAGCACATATGGGGAAGCAATGCAAGAAAGAAAGGGAAACGGAAAGTGGATTTAATGTCCGACCCCAGCAAGAATCCCTCTGAAAGTAGTTTTAAAAAAATAAAAAAGAGCGATTTCGCTCTTTTCTTAGTATTTAGGAGAAGGTTGAGTTTCCTTTTGAAATGTCTTTTGGTAATTTACTTTAATAGTCATGAGAGAGTCCTCGTTTCTTTTGGATGACTCTAGTATAGATACTCACCCTAAAAGCAAACTTAACATTTTCTTAGAAAAAGCTTAATCCAAATATTCTTTCTTCTCGAGATGTAAGGCAATCATGTGCCACTCTGGGTCCTCTCGCCAATTTGGGAGGGAGCTGATATAGCTAGCTACCTTTCTAGCTTCCTCAAGAATTGGGAAATCTTCGATGATATCAGCCACATGAAACTCCGGTAGACCTGACTGTTTGTTCCCAAAAATTTCACCAGAGCCCCGCATTTTCAAGTCTTCCTCCGCAAGGACAAAACCATTGGTCGTTTCCGTCATGATACGCATGCGGTCTTTCCCAGAGTCAGTTTTTGGATTGGCCACTAGAACTGCATAGGACTGCTTGTCTCCACGACCGACACGACCTCTGAGCTGGTGAAGTTGACTAAGTCCGAAACGGTCAGCATCCATGATAATCATGACTGTCGCATTTGGCACATTGACCCCAACTTCGATAACCGTTGTAGAGACCAGGATATCTGTCTTTCTCTCTTTGAAATCCTGCATAATCTGGTCTTTTTCATCACTCTTCATCTTCCCATGTAAGAGAGCAACTTTTGCTTTCCCAGCAAAATGAGTTGTTAACTCCTCTGACAGAGCGATAGCATTTTTAAGGTCCAGAGCTTCAGATTCTTCAATCAAAGGAGAGATAACATAGACTTGGGAGCCTTTCTGAATCTCACCCTCCAACCAAGTCAAGACCTGGGGCAACTGCTCATGCTTGATCCAGCGCGTTACGATGGGTTTGCGCCCTGCTGGCATCTGGTCAATAATAGAAACATCCATATCCCCAAAGGCAGTGATGGCTAAGGTCCGAGGTATAGGAGTTGCCGTCATCATGAGAACATCTGGATTTTCACCTTTTTCCCGTAAAATACGCCTTTGCCCTACACCAAAGCGGTGTTGCTCATCGATGATAATCAATCCGAGTCGGGCATAGTCCACGCCGTCTTGTATAAGAGCATGGGTACCGATGATCACATCGGCTTCCCCCTTAGCAATGGTTTCCAAGACCTTTCGTTTTTCTGCAGCTTTCAGTGACCCTGTCAGGAGAGCTAATTTCAAATCAGGAAAGAGACTCTCTAGACTTTCAAAATGCTGCTCTGCAAGAATCTCTGTTGGAACCATGAGGGCAGCCTGATACCCTGCTGTTACAGCTGCATACATAGCAAGACCTGCAACCACTGTCTTCCCGCTACCGACATCCCCTTGTAAGAGTCGATTCATGTGATGGTCCGACTTCATATCTGTTAGTATTTCTTGCAGGCTTTTTTCTTGGGCTTGGGTCAAGGCAAAAGGCAATTTCTCTTTCACTGCAGTTAATGTTTTCTGAGACCAGTTCAAGACCAGACCACTTCCATCAACCTTATTTTCAGACTTGAGGGTCTGTAATTGCATTTGGAAATAAAAGAGTTCCTCAAATTTGATTCTACGGAGAGCCTGTTTGTATTCTGCCAAATCCTTAGGAAAAATGCATGGCACGAACAGCCTGACTACGAGGCATGAGTTTGTATTTATCTAGCAAGGACTGGGGGATGTTTTCTTCTATCAAGAGGTCCAGCCCCTGATCAAAGGCGGTCTTGATGACCTTTAACAAGTCCTGCTTGACTGACGCCTTGCGCTAGACGATAGACCGGGTTGGAGGTCATCCTCGACTTGGGCTAAAACCTTCATTCCTGTGAGGCTTACCTTTGGCACGATCCCACTTTGCCAAAGACAGCCAAGGTTGCTCCTAGTTCAATCTTGTCAGCTAGGTAGGGTTGGTTGAAGAAATTAACTGCAAAAAAACAACCTCCCCTGCTTGAGGCTAAAAGCGTAGGCGATTGCGCTTAAAACCATAATACTGAACACTGGCTGGTGTCACTACCTGACCAGATAAAAACAGCCTTTTTCACCCGTCTTCTAGCTCTAGCACCTGCTTAGTCTTAAAAATCTTCATAACGGAAAGGGAAGTAGAGCAAGAGATCTTGCAAGTTTTCAATTCCTAGTTTGGCATATTTCTCTGCTGATTTTGGTCCCACGCCAGGCAAGACATGCAAGGGTTGATGTAAATTCATGCTCTACTCCTTTCCTTCTATTTCTTAATAATGTTCTCTTGGAATTCGATCACTGAGGAGACAAACCACCTCATAATTGATGGTTCCTCGGTAAACTGCTACATCTGTTGCAGTAATTTCTTTATCACCGTCTGAGCCAATTAAAGTTACCTTGGTACCCAATGGGTAAAGCTTAGGTAAGCGAATGGTGATTTGGTCCATGGATACACGCCCTACAATGGGACACAATTGGCCATCCACTAGAACTGAGAAATTCTGCATGTCTCGAGTCCAACCATCTGCATAACCGATTGGCAAAGTGGCAATGACTTGCTCACTGTCTGCCTGATAGGTCGCTCCGTAGCCCATACAAGCACCAGCCTCTACTGTTTTGACATGAACGATGGCTGACTCCAAAGTTAAGGCTGGTTTTAGTTCATAAGGCAATTCCAAAACTTGTCCACTTGGATTGAGACCATACATGGAATCCCCCATGCGAACAGCATTAAAAATCGTTTCCGCATGCCATAAAGTCGTTGCGGAGTTACTAGCATGAACGAATTTTGGCACTTCTTGCAAATCATCTAGGATTCCCTTGAAATACTCTAGCTGTTGCTTAAAGTAGCTATCTGACTCTTCATCTGCAGTAGCAAAGTGGGTAAAGATTCCCTCGACATTGGCTCCATGTTTCTCGAGTGAAGCTTGAGCTTGTGCCGCCTCACTAGCACTTCTAAAACCAATTCGTCCCATGCCTGAGTCAATCTTAAGGTGAACGGTTAAACCAGCTAAGTCTGACTCAGCATCAAGGAGATTTTCAAGCCATTCCAATCCTGCCACTGTCAAGGTAATATCAAAATCCTTAGCCAATGAAAAAGATTCAACCTCAGATACTCCCAAAATAAGAATTTTCTTAGCGATCCCTGCCTGACGGAGTTCGATGGCTTCATCAATATTTGACACACAAAAGCCATCTATATCATCCTGGATAGCTCTTGCAACAGCTATCGCTCCATGTCCATAGGCATTGGCTTTCACAACCGCCCATTTGAGGGTGTCTTTAGGAATGTGTGCTCCCATCTGTTGGATATTGTAGCGGATTGCTTCTAGATTAATAAGGGCCTTGGTTGGTCTATGTGGACTAGTTTTCATGATTTTCCTCCAAAATAACACTAGCTGTCACAAACTGTTCTGTATGGCTAATCGATAACCAAACATTTCCTGAAAATGGGGATTTGCTGAAGTAGGGAGCTCCCTTCTCATTGTTCAAGACTTCCAAATCCTGAAAGCCTAGCTTCCCAATTCCCGTTCCCATAGCCTTTGAGAAAGCTTCTTTAGCTGACCAACGACCAGCCAAATACTCGACCTGTCTGCGACCTTTGAGACTGGCAAAGCGCTCCATTTCCTTGTCTGTCAAGACACGCTGCGCAAAACCTTCTCTTTTTTCAACTGCATTTTGTATAGAAGCTAATTCTTCAATATCGATTCCGTGTCCAACTATCATTTTCATCAAAAGGAGTTGAGATTCCCCCAACTCCATCCTTTTCACTTATTTTGTTAAGGTAGAATAGATTTCTTCTACTAAAGCTACTGTATTTTCCCAGCCCAAACATGGGTCTGTAATAGAACGTCCAAAGATTTCTGGCTGGTTTTGGCGACCATCTGCTAAGTAAGACTCAATCATGAAGCCTCGAGCCGCCTTCTTAATCTTCTCATTCCAGTCACGGTTGAGAAGAGTTTGGCGAACAATGCGAACTTGCTCCATATACTGTTTCCCTGAATTATCATGGTTGGTATCAATCATGATAAAGGGATTTTCGAGCCCCATAGACTCGTAACGCCCAATAGCATCTAGAAGAGTTTCATAGTAGAAGTTAGGTTCATTTTTCCCGTATTCATTCAAAGCACCGCGAAGGATGACGTGAGCCAGGGATTTCCTGAAGTTTCAACTTCTTGACCATGAAAGAGAAAGGTTTGTTTGTTTTGTGCAGCATAGATGGCATTAAACATCACAGATAGATTTCCAGATGTTGGGTTCTTCATTCCCACTGGTGCATCGATTCCTGAAGCTACAAAACGGTGTTCTTGGTCTTCGACTGAACGCGCACCCACCGCGTGATAGCTTACCAAGTCGTCAACCAAAACCAGATTGGCTGGATAAAGCATTTCATCTGCTGTAGTCAATCCAGTTTCCGTAATTACCCGATAATGAAGCTGACGAACAGCCTGCAAACCATTAATCAAGCTTGGAGCTTTAGAAGTATCTGGCTGATGAACCAAACCCTTATATCCATCACCATTGGTACGTGGCTTCGCAGTATATACACGCATGACCATGAAAATCTTATCCGCCACTTTTTTCTGCAAGTCTGCTAAACGACGGGCATACTCTAGGACTGCTTCTTCATTATCAGACGAACAAGGCCCAATGACCAAAAGGATACGATCATCCTTACCTGAAAGGATATCTGCTAATTCTTGATCACGATTTCCCTTATATTGCAAGGTTTCTGCAGATAGCCGTGTTTCCGCCTTAATCGCTTCAATATCGATTTCTTGACCTTTCTCGATAAATGCCATATTATTCTCCTAGTCTTTGGTAGATTTCACGAACAAGAGCTTCCGTATTTTCCCATCCAAGACATGGATCCGTGATCGATTTACCAAAGACCTCAGGTTCGTTTTGGCGACCGTCTTCTAGATAAGACTCAATCATGAAACCACGAACATATTTTTTAATCTTTTCATTCCAGTCGCGGTTAATTAAAGTTTGACGAACGATACGAATCTGCTCCATATACTGTTTCCCTGAGTTATCATGGTTGGTATCAATAATGATGAATGGATTCTCAAGTCCCATCTTTTCATACTGAGCAATAGTATCCATCAAATTATCGTAGTAGTAGTTAGGAATGTTCTTCCCGTACTCGTTCAGAGCTCCACGGAGAATAGCGTGCGATAGAGGATTTCCAGTAGTCTCGACTTCTTTCCCTAGGAAAAGAAAACTCTGCTTGTTTTGAGCTGCATAAATACCGTTAAACATGACATTGAGATTTCCTGAGGTTGGATTTTTAAAACCTGTTGCAAAATCTGCTCCGCTGGCTACAAAACGGTGTTGTTGGTCTTCAACTGAACGGGCTCCAACTGCCATATATGAAATCAAATCATCTACTAAGGGAAGATTCTCTGGATACAACATTTCATCCGCCGTGGTCATTCCTGTTTCAGAAATAACGCGGTAGTGCAAATGACGAACCGCCTTGATTCCATTGATAAGGCTAGGTGCCTCTTTGGCATTTGGTTGGTGAATCAACCCCTTATAGCCATCACCATTGGTACGTGGTTTAGCTGTATAGACACGCATAACCATAAAGACGCGGTCTTTGACTTCTTCTTGAAGTTTTGACAAACGCTTAGCGTACTCTAGAACTGCCTCTTCATTGTCAGACGAGCAAGGGCCAATCACCAACAAGATGCGTTGATCTTCTCCTCGAATAATCGCTTCAAGTTCTTGATCACGTTGGAGTTTGTTAGCAAGTACTTGTCCTTCTAATTTAGACAAACTACGAACTTCTTGAATATTAATTTTAGGACTTTTTGCTGTAAATACCATTATCCATCTCCTTATAAAGCAAACGGATGCCAAGCGAAAATTCACTTTTCACTAGGCATCCGCCTGAAAATTAGTCATTCTTAACGTCGTTTACCGTGACAGTTTTTAAATTTCTTACCAGAGCCACATGGGCACAAGTCATTACGTTTAACCTGACTGAGGTCCAAATCAGCTGGAAGATTTGTCTGTTGCGCAGCGATATTGCGAGTTGCTGTTGTACTGATATGGTGTTCTGTTTGTGGACGTTCTTGTTCATGGATTTGCGCTTTCATCATCAAGCGAGTCACATCAAACTCAATCGAACCAATCATATCATTAAACATACGGAAACCTTCCGCTTGATATTCCACGACAGGGTTATTTTGGGCATAACCACGAAGTCCAACAGCATTTCTCAACTGGTCAAGGGCATCGATGTGGTCTGTCCATTTATTATCAACAACCCGTAGAATCAAGACTTTTTGGAATTCTTTAACGGCTTCTTCATCACGAAGTTTCGCAACTTGGCTATCGTAGACCTTCAATGCACGTTGGTATAACTCATCTTTGATAGCTTGATCTGATAAACCTTCTAGGTCTGAAAGTGAAATTGAATCTTCTGGAAGCAAGTTGTACTTGGCAAAGTTCAAGATTGCTTCAAGCTTTTCATCTTGTTTAGAACGAGCATGCCCATCGACAATACGGTTGATTGTACGCTTAATCATAGCGTGAATTTCTGGAGCCAAATCACGTTCTGCAGTGATAACATCATAGCGTTGTGCGTAGATGATTTCACGTTGTTCACGCATAACGTCATCATATTGGAGGACTTGTTTACGAGTATCGTAGTTGTTTCCTTCAACACGTTTTTGCGCCGCTTCGACCTGACGTGTCAACATACGAGATTCAATGGCTTCATCAGACATGTTAAGACGTTCAAAGACACCCTTCAAGCGTTCTGAACCGAAACGTTTCATCAAATCATCTTCGAGTGACAAGTAGAATTGTGATTCCCCTGGGTCACCTTGACGACCTGAACGTCCACGAAGCTGATTATCAATACGACGGCTCTCGTGACGTTCTGTACCGATGACGCAAAGGCCACCAAGTTCACGAACCCCTTCACCAAGCTTAATATCGGTACCACGACCGGCCATGTTGGTTGCGATAGTGATTGCACCACGTTGACCAGCGTTCATGATGATTTGCGCTTCTCTGTAGTGATTTTTAGCATTCAATACTTCGTGAGGTACGCCTGCTTCAACCAATTTCTTAGAAAGAAAATCACTGGTTTCAACGGCAACAGTACCTACCAAGACAGGCTGACCTTTTTGGTAACGCGCCTTAACATCTTCTACTACAGCCTTGAATTTTGCATCGAGACTAGCGTAAAGAAGGTCTGAATGGTCGATACGTTGGATTGGACGGTTAGTAGGAATTGGAATAACACGAATGTTGTAGATTTCGCGGAATTCTTCTTCTTCTGTTTTACCAGTACCTGTCATACCTGCCAATTTTTTATACATACGGAAAAGGTTTTGGTAGGTGATTGATGCTGACGTCTTAGTTTCATCTTGGATTGGCACACCTTCTTTAGCTTCAATCGCTTGGTGCAAACCATCAGAGTAACGACGACCTTCCATGGTACGACCTGTAAATTGGTCGACAATCAAGATTTCTTGTTCTTCGCTGACCACATAGTCAATATCAAGAATCATGATGTAGTTGGCGCGAAGGGCGTTGTCGATAAAGTGAGTCAAAGCCACATTTTCGATATCATAAAGATTTTCTAGTTTGAAGAAACTTTCAGCCTTGTCAATACCTGAATCAGACAAACCGATTGTCTTAGACTGAATATCAATGATGTAGTCATCTTTATCCAAAGATTTCACAAAGTGGTCTGCCATGTGGTAGAGCTGGCTTGTTTCAACTGCATTAGCTCCTGAGACGATCAAAGGCGTACGAGCTTCGTCGATCAAGATAGAGTCAACCTCATCGACCAAGGCATAGTTGAGCGGACGTTGAACCATGTTCTCTGCACGAACAACCATGTTATCACGAAGATAGTCGAAACCAATTTCTGAGTTTGTTGAGTAAGTAATGTCACAGAGATAAGCTTCTTTTTTCTCCATTGGAGATTTTGCAGCTAAGTTGATCCCTACTGACAAACCAAGCCATGAATACAACTCACCCATTTCAGTCGCATCACGTTCTGTCAGATACTCATTGACCGTAACTACATGTACTCCCTGACCAGCTAGGGCATTCAAATAAACAGGCATAGTTGCTGTCAATGTTTTACCCTCACCAGTACGCATCTCTGGCACGTCACCATGGTGAAGAACGATACCACCCATAACCTGAACCTTATACGGGAAGAGACCAAGGACACGCTTAGCACCTTCGCGAACAACTGCAAATGCCTCATACAAAAGTTGATCTAACGTTTCACCACTTTGATAACGTTGCTTAAACTCTTCTGTTTCGCTTGAAGCTGCTCATCTGTCATTGCAGCCATCTCGTCTTCGTATTTCAAAACCTTGTCAGCCATCTTTTCAAGACGACGAAGTTCACCTTTATCATTTTCAATGATTGTTTTTAGTAAATTTGCCATTTTTTTCCTTACTTCGAATTTTTAATATTTTAAAACGTTCTTCTCATTGTAACATATTTGCCAAGTTTTTTCAAGAAAGAATCCGTTTTCCCTAAAGACGAAAAAAGAGCTGGGACAAAAGTCCTAGCCTCTCAATTGTCTTTGGATTGTCGAGCAAGACGCAGTGGTTGAGTGGGCTCTACTACGCTGATTTCATCAGCTTTTACAGCCCCACTCAACTGTGCGGAGGTGGGACGACGAAATCGAATTCTAACGAATTACCGATTTCTGTCCCACTCTCCCTTTTAATTTCTCTTTCCAGCAAGGGTTTTTACTGAGATTTTTCCTCAGTCGATGCCAGCTGTCTTCTTGCCTAATCTCAGTTTGTTCATCTTTTTTAGACATTCAATAACTTTCCAGTCATTCACTAGGGACAATAAGATTAAGAGTAACCAAATACCCCACCTCGTTAAATCTCTAGGTTCTATCAAAATAAAAGCAAACAGTGAAAAAGAAAATACTGTAAAAGCTAGACTAAACAAAGCCCACAGAGGAAGGTAAATCCAGTAAAAATAATAGAAAAAAGTGAAGTATTTACTATCTCTATCTGCCTTCTCAATCCAATGGAAAAAATAAAAGTAGGGTGTCAAAATCAAGAATTTTAATAGTTTTTCCATCTCCTCACCTCTCCAACGCTTTCCTAATTTTATTATAGCAAAAAAATCTGGAAATATCTTTCCAGATTCTGCTTTTTTATTTTCGTTTTCTTGCGATTAGATGGATCGGTGTCCCTTCAAAGACAAAGGCTTTGCGGATTTGATTTTCCAAGAAACGCAAGTAAGAGAAATGCATAAGTTCTTCTTCGTTGACAAAAATCACAAAGGTCGGTGGTTTAGTTGCCACTTGAGTCGCATAGAAGATCTTAAGACGTTTCCCTTTGTCTGTCGGTGTTGGGTTGATGGCGATAGCATCCATAATGACATCATTCAAGACTGCTGATGGGATACGGGTATTTTGACTCTCGCTGATTTGTTTAATCATCTCTGGAAGTTTGTGAAGACGCTGCTTGGTCAAAGCCGAAACAAAGATAATCGGTGCATAAGGCAGATATTGGAACTGCTCACGGATATCCTCTTCCCAGTTTTTCATGGTGTGGTTATCTTTTTCAAGAGTATCCCACTTATTGACCACGATAATCATCCCTTTACCAGCTTCATGGGCAAATCCAGCGATACGCTTATCATACTCACGGATGCCTTCTTCGGCATTTAGCACCATCAAAACTACATCTGAACGGTCAATAGCACGCATGGCACGCATAACTGAGTATTTCTCTGTATTTTCATAGACTTTACCAGACTTACGCATACCAGCTGTATCAATCATAGTAAATTCTTGGCCATCCGCATCTGTAAAATGCGTATCAATAGCATCACGAGTTGTACCAGCTACAGGACTGGCAATCACGCGGTCTTCTCCCAAAATGGCATTGATCAAGCTAGATTTTCCGACATTTGGACGACCAATCAGACTAAATTTAATGACATCCGGATTTTCTTCTTCGACTTCATGTGGGAGATTTTCCACGATAGCATCCAGTACATCCCCTGTACCAATCCCGTGCACAGACGAAGTTGGCAATGGTTCTCCCAATCCAAGAGCATAGAAATCATAGATATCATTTCGCATTTCCGGATTATCGACCTTGTTAACTGCAAGGATAACAGGTTTATGAGTTTTATATAATTTACGGGCTACGTATTCATCCGCATCCGTAATTCCTTCTTTACCGGAAACTACAAACGATGACATCAGCCTCTTCCATGGCAATCTCTGCCTGGTGCTTGATTTGTTCCATAAATGGAGCATCAACATCATCAATCCCTCCAGTATCAATCATACTGAAAGAACGGTTAAGCCATTCACCAGTAGCATAGATACGGTCCCGTGTCACTCCTTCGACATCTTCTACGATTGAGATGCGTTCCCCTGCAATACGGTTAAATAGGGTTGATTTCCCAACATTGGGACGTCCTACGATGGCAACAGTTGGTAAGGCCATGTTTTCTCACTTTCTACAATAAGTTCTTTTGTTCAAGATTTTCTCTAGTTGAGCTTGGTTCAGGCTGACCGAATTGCTCTGCAAGACGTTGACTCCAAGTGGTAGTCGCACGAGCTCCTGCATATTCGGTCTGCACACGGTCATAGGCTTCAATAGCCTCAGCCGTTTGTTCTTGGTATTCTTCCTCAAAAACAACATTCTCGAGTGGCAATCTTGGTTTCACATCATGTTTTTGATTCGGTACACCCAGTGCAATCCCAAAAACAGGATAAGTATAGTCAGGAAGCTTGAACAATTCTGCTAACTCAGCAGATTTATAACGCACCAAACCAATAATCACTCCACCATAGCCTAGGCTTTCTGCCGCAAGCAAGGTATTTTGTCCAGCCAAAGCAGCATCCACAGAAGTAATGAGGAGACCTTCCACACCTTGAGGTTGGAAAGTATCGGTATGGAGACGAGCTCCTTTTTCTGCACGGTTTAAATCACCAACAAAGAGCAAGAATGCTGCAGATTGACGAATCGCTTCCTGAGGAACTAGTTCGTAAAGTGCATCTTTCTTCTCTTGACTTCTTACTAAAATCACTGAATAAGATTGGAAATTTCCAAGTTGAAGCCATTTGGGCAGCTTTCAAAATCTCATTCAAGTGTTCTTGAGGAATCTCCTGCTCCTTAAATCTACGAACTGACGAATGAGCCTGCATTAATTTAATTGTTTCTGTCATCGACGGTTTTCTCCTTCTAATCTTGTTTCTTCAGCTAAATAACGGATACGTTCCATGACACGTCTGGCTTCCCAGGTTTCATCATTTCCATTCTTACCTTTAGAAAAATGTTTTTCCAAATCTTCAAAATTGAAGTTGGAAGTGAAAAAGGTCGGCAAATCTTCCTGCATACGATACTGAAGAATGACCTGCAGGATTTCATCACGCACCCAAGGTGTTGATTGCTCAGCACCAATATCATCAAAAATCAAAACTTCAGCTTTCTTGATTTCATCCACCAAATTCTTAACATTCCCATCTCCAATAGCATTTTTAACATCAATAACAAAGCTCGGATAGTGAAGCAAAGTTGATGAAACGCCACGTTTTTCTGATAAGTCATGTGCTAGGGCAGCAACCATAAAGCTCTTCCCTACACCAAAGTCTCCATAAAGATACAGACCTTTTCGGATGCTAGGATATTCTTCAACAAAACCTAATAATTTTTCAAAGACTGGTAGACGTCCTAAATCATCCAAATCAACTTGGGTCAAACTAGCTTTTTTAAGACTAGCTGGTAAGTTAATCAATCTTAGGCGGTTCTTAATAGCAGCTTCTTTTTCTGCAGCGATTAGTTCTGGAGTTTCCTCATAGGATACATCTGCGTAACCATGATTCATGACTAGAATAGGCTTATAGCCACGCGCAATATAATCTGTATCTCCGCGAAGGAACTTATCACGCTCGGTGATGTATTGGTTAAACTTAGAGATACTACGATTCAATTCCTCTTGACTGAGAGATTCCTTCTGGATAAAAGCCGCAACATCAGGATCTTTTACAATTTGCTGGACCAGGTCCTGGTATTGAAAACGGCTGGGCTGACCTTTTAGCACGTTTCCTACACTTTCCATCTAGTCTCCTCCTTTTTCTAATCGGGCTAACATTTCTTTTTTCTTACGTTCCAATTCCAAACGAGTTTCCTCGCTCGTCTCATTCTTATATTCTGGATTGCTCCACTTAGGAACATTGGTTTTTGTCTGATGTGTCTTAGCTACTTTTTGTTCTTGCCCCTTTTGATTCTTCTCTCTGATTCGAAGTACAGCCTCTTCAGCAGAACGAATCTTATTATAGGCATAGTCATTTGCTACCTTCATAGCATACTTTTCATTAAGATTGGCAGAATCAACCTTATTGAAGGTCAAGAGTATAACAATGTTGATAACCTCATCAAGCAAGCCCAAGGCCGCCATCTGCTGTAACAAATCTCGTTCTGATTGGATAATCCCAGCATTTCGTGTTTGTTTGATTTCTGCCAAAAATTGCAGGGCTGTTTTACTCTTAGCCTCTCTGATAATGGTTGCTTCTTTAGGACTAAAATCCGACGAAACAGGATTTTGCTCTAATTTTTCACGCATGCGCTTGACAGAAATAACTTGTGAAACAGCTGTTCCTTTAGCTAACTGATAGGTTTCAAACCAGGTCCATTTTTTCTCATCAGCGATTTTAAATAACTCTAAAACATCTGACTGTTCATCTTGAAAACGGAGACCATCTCGAGCCATGAGCTGACGAAAATGCTCCAAATCAAAATCATTTTTAAAATCAGCTTTTACTGGTGTCTCATCATGACTAGCCAATTCTTCTATCTCTGGAAAGGCCTGACTCAAATGAACCGTCAAAGCTTCTCCGTCTGCAGCCTCTTGACGTAAATCAGAAACTGCTGTATCGCCAATCCTTTTCTCCAACAAAGTACGATACACTGTATGACGCAAGAAGTCAGATTGAGAAAGTGTTGGATGAATAACAAGTTTATATCCATCTCCATTTTGGTAGAGTGTGACTAAGTTAAAAGCTGCTAAGATTTTAAAAGCCTTTAAGAGTCTGTCCATCCCGAAATTGAGATGATTGAGAATAGCTGCAAAAAGGTGTTCTTTTTGTCCATCATCCCAAAAAGCTAAGGTATAAAGGTAAAGACTGAGCGCATCCTGACCGATAATCGGGAGGTAGCACTGCACCAAAGTTGTGGGATCTTGCGACACCCGATTATTCTTTAGAAAAGAAAAACGATCATTAGGCTTCATTTATTTTTCCTTTTTCTTCTTTGAAGATTGCGTAATTTGTTTGAGAAGATTTTCGAGCTCACTCACGTCCTTAAAGCTACGATAGACACTAGCGAAACGAACATAGGTGATTTCGTCAAGCTCAGCTAGCTCTTCCATTACAAGCGAACCAATATCTTCACTTTGAATTTCATTATCATTGCGACTGAGGAGTTTTTGTTCGATACGATTGACGACCATGCCAATCTCATCACTGGACACCGGACGTTTTTGAGCCGAACGAATAATCCCGTTAAAGATTTTATCCCTTGAGAACTGCTCCCGTGTGCCATCCTTTTTGACTACAACCAGCGTTCTTTCTTCTACACGTTCATAGGTTGTAAAACGATGTTGGCATTCTTCACACTCACGTCTTCTTCTAATCGTATTTCCTTCTTCAGCCTGACGGCTATCGATAACACTTGATTTTGTAGCGCCACATTTTGGACAACGCATGCCTTCCCCTCCTTGTCGTTTTCTTTTCATTATACCATTTTTTAAGCAATTCCCAAAATAATTCTCCTTTTGGCTTGACAAGTTTTTTGTTTAGTTGTATTATTTAAGTGATACAAAAAGAAATTGTAGAAAGGAGACTGTGATGTCCTGGACATTTGATAACAATAAACCCATTTATATGCAGATAATGGATAAGATCAAACTGCAAATCGTTTCCCATAAACTAGAACCCAACCAACAACTGCCAACTGTCAGAGAACTGGCTAGCGAGGCTGGCGTTAATCCTAATACCATCCAACGCGCCCTATCAGATTTAGAAAGAGAAGGCTTCGTATACACCAAGCGGACTGCAGGTCGTTTTGTCACCGAGGATTTGGACCTAATCCTCCAATCCCGGAAGCAACTATCAGAAGAACAGCTGCAGCAATTTGTAACAGGCATGGTAGAATTTGGCTATGAAAAAGAAGAACTACCAACTGTTTTGAGAGATTATATTGAAGGAGTTTAGACTATGACCTTGTTAACATTTGAAAATGTTTCAAAATTCTATGGAGCAAGCCCTGCTCTTCAAAATGTTTCCCTTGAAATCCCGGCAGGAAAGATTGTGGGTCTCCTTGGCCCAAACGGTTCCGGAAAAACAACCCTGATTAAACTAATCAACGGTTTACTCCAACCAGAGCAAGGGCGCATTCTTATCAACGATATGGAACCAAGCCCAGCAACTAAGGCTATCGTTTCTTATCTACCTGATACGACCTATCTCAACGAACAGATGAAAGTCAAAGAAGCTCTTACCTTTTTTTCAAGACCTTCTATAAAGATTTTTAATCTGGAACGTGCTCAAGGTCTTCTACGTGACCTTGGTATTGATGAAAAATAGCCGTTTCAAAAAACTCTCAAAAGGGAATAAAGAAAAGGTTCAGTTAATCCTTGTCATGAGTCGTGATGCTCGTTTATACGTGCTTGACGAACCAATCGGTGGTGTCGACCCCGCAGCTCGTGACTATATCTTGAACACCATCATCAACAACTACTCTCCAACTTCGACTGTATTGATTTCAACTCACTTGATTTCAGACATCGAACCAATCTTGGATGAGATTGTCTTCCTCAAGGACGGAAAAGTCGTCCGTCAAGGAAATGTGGATGATATTCGCTACGAATCAGGAGAGTCTATCGACCAGCTCTTCCGTCACGAATTCAAAGCCTAGTTAAAGGAGATTGTTATGTTTTGGAATTTAGTTCGTTATGAATTTAAAAATGTCAACAAATGGTTTTTAGCTCTCTATGCTGCTGTACTCTCCCTCTCTGTCATCATAGGAATTCAGGGCAGCACCCTCTCAAGCACCTATTATCAAGACAAGGGCGTTGTCATGTTAGTCTTTCTATCTCTGGTTTTTGGGGGTCTGGTTATTACTTTGGGCATCTCAACCTTGATTTTGATCATTCAACGATTTAAGGGAAGTGTTTATGACCGTCGTGGCTATCTAACCCTCACCCTGCCAGTATCTGAGCACCAGATTCTCTCCTCTAAACTCCTTGGAGCTTTTGTCTGGTCTTTATCAAGTACAGTAGTCTTTCTTTTGAGTCTTTACATTATCATTGCTATGATTCAACCAGACGCCTTCATATCCAACTTTGCCGAGTATATGCTAAAAAATTATACAGATGATTTCTGGTTAGCCTTGATTTCCTATATTTTTAACACTCTTGCAGGTATTCTTTGTATCTACTTGTCTATCTCTATCGGTCAACTCTTTAATGAATACCGTACAGCTCTTGCGGTTGTCGCCTACATCGCTATCCAAATAGTTCTTGGTTTTATCACCCTAAATCTTCGCATCGATTTCAACTACAATTGGGTATTGTCCTTTGAAATTTTCAAAGACTTAATCCTTAGCGTCGGCTTCTATCTCGGCACCTACTACATCTTGAAGAATAAAGTTAACCTTCAATAATCAATAACCCCTAGCAAATAAAGTTTTGCTAGGGGTTATTGATTATTGTTGTTAAACAGATAAAAGGCCAAGAGATACTTGACCTTTAACTTAATATCAAACCTGCTACGATGGGACTGACAAATACGTAGAGAATACCGGTGACACCGATAGCCAGGCCACCCATAGCCCCCGCAACAGCTCCATAGCGAAAAGCTGTCCCAGTCCCAACTGCGTGACCAGTCCCTCCAAGAGCAAGACCAACAGCTACTGGGTCGTCTATTTTTAGCCATTTTAAAAGTGTTGGTCCGATTACACTGGTCAAAATACCAGTCGCTACTACAACTACTAGGGTCACGGTAGTCAAACCCTGCAACTTTTCTGTAATCCCTACTGCCATAGCAGTCGTTACCGACTTAGGAAAGAGGGAAATAGCTAGGAAAAAGTCCATGCCAAAGATTTTTGCGACTAGAGCGGTAAAAGTGGTATTAACGATGACAGCTAGGAAGCTCCCCAGCAAAATACTTCTGACATGATGCTTCATCAAGTGGAAGCTCTTATAGAGTGGGATCCCTAGAGCTACTGTCGAGGGTACAATCAAGTTATTGAGGTAGACCCCACCTTGATAATAGGCCGCGTAGGAAATACCAGTTACTTTAAGAAATGCAATGATAAATAAGGTCGCTAGTAGTAAAGGAGTTGTCAGAGGATGAGGGTAGCGTCTAAAGATAATCATGCCTCCAAGATAGGCTAGGATAGACAAGGCTATCCCAAAAAGTGGATTAGATACAAATTCGCTCATTTGGCACCTCTTTCTTCGTAATCACCTTCATAACGCTTTTTGATAAACTGAACTACAAGCCCAATCAAGATTATATTGATAACTGCTGCAAAAAAGACAATCAAGACAATGGGCAATAAATAGGGAGCAATCACATCAAATTTCTCCATAATCCCAACTGCAGGAGGTAGAAAGAGGATAGTCATATTAGCTAGGAGAAAATTCCCAACCATGTTGACATGACGTACCCGCAACCACTTGAACTGCAAGGCTAAAAATAAAATAATCAAACCGATAATGCTTCCAGGAATAGGCAAATGGAAAAAGTTAGAGATTCCCTCACCAATCAGTGAAATGACAAAGAGAATCATTAACTGAACATATAATTTCATCGTTTACTCCACAAATAGACTTTCTGCATACCAGTTTACTCTTTTTTCAGAAAATTTCAAGGAAATACACAAGAAACATCCTTCTTGCTATCTATTCCAAAAAGTTGTATACTAATTGCGTGCGCAAGCATCTCAGATAGGTAAATCTGTTTATAACTACTATATAGAAAGGAGATTGATATGACTTACTTAGAAAAATGGTTTGACTTCAACCGCCGACAAGTAGAGCTAGAAGCTCTTTTAGAGCAAACGATTGCTGAGCAGAGTGACCAAAGCCTAACGCTCAAAGAATTCTATCTCTTGCACTTTTTAAATCAGGCTCAAGAAAAATCTTTGAGACAGATTGACCTGCCTGACAAACTCCATCTGAGTCCAAGTGCTGTATCACGAATGGTGGCACGCCTAGAAGCCAAAAACTGTGCTTTACTTAGTCGGAGATGTTGTGACCAGGATAAGCGAGCTAGTTTTATCTGCCTCACTAGCGAAGGACAGACGACTCTTGCCTGTCTACAAAAAGCTGTTGAAGAAAGCCTTGGAACAAAAGCGAGTTGGTTTTCCTAAAATTTTTGCAAAAAACTTGCGTGCGCAATCAATTTTCTTGACATTCCTTTTTCCAAGGAGTAAAATGAAGATATGATTTAGCAAAGGAGAACCCTATGATTGAAATCACTTATCTTGATGCCAGCAAGCAAGAGAGAACCATGACCTTCGAGTCATACGAAGAATTTGAACGTTCTCAACATGCCTGCCTGATTGGTGTCGCAGACTACTACCCTGTCCAAAAAGTAACCTACAAGGGGCATGATTTGGACTACCATGGGACTTATGGAGATGTTTTCTTCTATCTCATGAAACAAGATTTAAGCCAATATAATTAAAAAGGAGAAATACTATGGCAAAAGCAATTACAGATGCAACATTCGAACAAGAAACTAAAGACGGATTGGTCTTGGTAGACTTCTGGGCAACTTGGTGTGGTCCATGTCGTATGCAAGGTCCAATCTTGGATAAATTGTCTGAAGAACTTTCAGAAGATGTCTTGAAGATCGTTAAAATGGATGTTGATGAAAATCCAAACACAGCTCGTGCATTTGGTATCATGTCTATCCCTACTCTTCTCTTCAAGAAAGATGGACAAGTGGTTAAACAAGTGGCTGGTGTCCATACCGCAGAACAAATCAAAGCCATCGTTGCTGAATTAAGCTAATCAAAGGAGAGACCAAGTGTATTCATTTGGTCTCTTTTTTCTTGCCCTTTGCCATTTTTCAAAAAATATGCTAGACTGTAACTAGAATATTACGATGTTTGGGACATGCCATCGCTAAAAAAAACCTCTACTTGGTATTTTTTAGCTCCCTCTGGGGAGCTTTTTGCGTGCTCTGAACATTTCCCATTTTGGAAGGAGTACTATGAAACGTCAATCAGCCTTGGTCGTCTTTAGTGGCGGTCAAGATTCAACAACCTGCCTTTTCTGGGCCAAGCAACACTATGAAAGGGTCGAAGCCGTTACCTTTGCCTACGGTCAACGCCACCATCTTGAAATTCAAGTGGCCAAAGAAATCGCTGAGGAACAAGGAATTCGTCATCATATCCTAGATATGTCTCTGCTAGGACAAATTACTGAAAATGCCTTGACTTCAGATTTAGAAATTGAGCAAAAAGAAGGAGAGGTTCCTAATACCTTCGTTGACGGTCGCAATCATCTCTTCTGTCCTTTGCGGCAGTCCTTACCAAGCAGCGTGGAATTACGGATATCGTGACAGGAGTGTGCGAAACAGACTTCTCAGGTTATCCTGACTGTCGGGATGTCTTTGTCAAATCACTCAATGTCACACTCAACCTCGCTATGGATTACGACTTTGTGATCCAAACGCCTCTCATGTGGCTAGACAAGGCTGAAACTTGGGAATTAGCTGACCAACTTGGTGCCTTTGACTACGTTCGTGAGAAGACCTTGACCTGCTACAATGGGATTATTGGTACTGGTTGTGGAGATTGTCCTGCCTGCCATCTACGCCAACATGGTTTAGAGGTTTATCTCTCTCAGAAAGGAGAGGTCTGATGTTTTTTGCCCCCAAAGAAATCAAACAAGAGACTGGGGAATCTCTTGTCTACAATCCTCACAGAACCTTAGTCTCAAAAGAATTTACCTTCGATGCTGCCCACCACCTCTTTCACTATGAAGGAAAATGCAAATCCCTACACGGTCACACCTATCATCTGCAAATCGCTGTCAGTGGGTTTTTAGATGATAGAGGTATGACCTACGATTTTGGAGACATCAAAGCTATCTACAAGGACTACTTAGAGCCCCACTTGGATCATCGCTATCTCAATGAAACCCTGCCCTACATGAATACGACTGCTGAAAATATGGTTTACTGGATTTTCCAAACCATGAGCCAAGAGTTGCCAGACGAGCGCGGTCTCCGTTTGGAATATGTTCGCCTCTATGAAACTCCGACTGCCTTTGCAGAGTTTAGACGGGAGTGGTTAGATGACTAAGGAACGTGTCCTCAAACTACCAGTTCTAGAAATTTTTGGGCCCACCTTTCAAGGTGAAGGTCGTGCTATTGGCCAGAAAACCATGTTTGTCCGCACTGCTGGTTGCGACTACCACTGCGACTGGTGCGATTCCGCCTTTACTTGGGATGGTTCTGAAAAACCAACTCGTATGACAGCTGATGAAGTAATCGCTGAGTTAGACAAACTAGGAAGCTACGACTATGTCACCCTATCTGGGGGAAATCCTGCTATCCTAGCAGCCAACATGGCTGAGCTAGTAACCAAGCTCAAGGAACGTGGGGTCACTCTGGCTGTTGAGACCCAGGGATCCCGCTGGCAAAATTGGTTAAAAGATATCGACCAAGTCACTCTGAGTCCTAAGCCTCCTTCCTCCAAGATGGAAGTCAACTTTGAGACCTTGGACTTTATCGTTTCCCAACTAGACCCAGACAAAGTAACCTTTAAAATCCCTGTCTTTGATGATGCAGATCTAGCCTTCGCCAAAGGTATTCAAGAACGCTACCAACCAGATGTCCTCTTCTTATCGGCGGGAAATCCTGAGCCCAAGGCTACAGGCAATATTGTCCAAGACCAACTGGACCGCCTCAAAGAACTCTGGGAACGTGTCGCTGCCGACGATAGCTGGGGCAATGTCCGCGTCCTTCCTCAACTCCATACCCTCCTCTACGACAACCAACGTGGTGTTTAAGATTAGAAAGAAAAAATCATGTCACAACAAGAAGAAATGAAAAACCTCAGCCTACTGGGCAATAAAGAAACCAACTACATTTTCGAATATCAGCCCGAAGTCCTCGAATCCTTTGACAATCGTCATGTGGAAAATGACTATTTCATCAAGTTCAACTGCCCTGAATTTACCTCACTTTGTCCCATCACTGCTCAGCCAGACTTTGCAACTATTTATATTTCCTACATTCCTGACAAACTCTGTGTCGAGTCAAAATCCCTCAAACTCTACCTCTTTAGCTACCGAAACCATGGAGATTTTCATGAAAACTGTATCAACACCATCGGGAAAGACTTGGTCAACTTGCTAGACCCTCGCTATTTAGAAGTCTGGGGAAAATTTACACCTCGCGGTGGCATTTCAATCGACCCCTACTACAACTACGGTAGACCTGGAACCAAGTATGAAGGATTGGCAGAACAACGCCTCTTCCAACATGACCTCTATCCAGAGAAAATTGACAACCGTTAAACTCATACTCAATGAAAATCAAAGAACAAACTAGGAAGCTAGCCGCAGGCTGCTCAAAGCACTGCTTTGAGGTTGTAGATGGAAGCTGACGTGGTTTGAAGAGATTTTCGAAGAGTATCATACGAAAAAGCCCTGTTCCTCAAGATGAGAAGCAAGGCTTTTTAAGTTTCAATTATTCTTCAGTTCCAAGGAAGTTTTTAGCAACAAGGGCTGCAAGAACTCCACCAACGATTGGTGCAAGGATGAAAATCCAAACTTGTTGAAGAGCTGCGCCACCTACCAATACAGCAGGAGCCAAGCTACGAGCTGGGTTTACTGAAAGTCCAGTGATATTCAATCCAACAAGGATCATAGCTGTCAATGACAAACCGATCACCAAACCAGCGATTGCGCCATTCCCTTTGCTTGCTGAAGTTACAGTCATGATCAACAAAACAAACAAGAAAGTTGCGATTGTTTCAAACAAGAAACCACCAAAGACAGTTACACCGTTTGCTAAGGCATTTTCACCAAGACTTGCAGTTGACATTCCTGAATTTGCCAAGAGGAAGAGTACAGATCCTGATGCAAGGAAAGCACCAACTACTTGACCAAGGATGTAGTTTACAAGTTCTGAAGATGACAAACGTTTGTTCACAAACATAGCGATAGAAACAGCTGGGTTCAAGTGAGCACCTGAAACAGTTCCGATTGAGAAAGCTGCGACTACGATTGCCAAACCAAAGGCAAGAGCAATTCCAAGGTGTCCAAGTCCTTCAACACCATTTCCAAAAACAACAGCTCCTGTTCCGATGAACACAAGCATAAAAGTACCAATTAATTCAGCAACAAATTTTTTCATATTAAGTCTCCTTTTTTCAAACTATGTATTAGTCTATCAGAAGGAGGAAAGGGTTTCAAGAAATGTGCTTGGAAAATAATGGTTTGCCTTACTATCTTTTAATCGAGGAATTAAACAGAAAAATACATTTCCTCTATAGGGCTTATCAGTCGCTTATCTCACTAGCATTTAGCAACTTGATATAATCCAGACCCCATTTCTCGACAGCATCTAATACAACTTTGAATTCCTGCCCCATTTCAGTTAAGCTGTACTCAACTCGTGGTGGAACTTCGGCATAGACCTTTCGTTGAACAATCTTATCCTTTTCTAATTGACGGAGATGACGGGTCAAATAGTTTGAGTAATCCCAGGCAATAATCTCTGCAATTCTTTAAATCGTTTGGTACCCGTACTCAACTGATAAATGATTACCAGTGCCCATTTCCCCGTTAAAACCCTCTGCGTTGTCGCGAATGGATAAATACCATACTCGCTCACTTTATTTGGCATAAAATATCTTCTTTCTATTTTTTAAAAAAAATTTATCTTTTAGTATCAACAATAGTACTACTTTTGATACCAGCTATCGAAAAAGTGTCTACTTGTTTTTTTGATTGTAACTGTTACAATTATATCATAAAAAAGAAATGGAGAATAGATATGTCAACAAACTTAGAAATTTTCAATGCTTATAACCAAGCCTTAATTGCTGGTGACTTTCCTGGTGTCTTTGAAACGATGGCAGACGATATTGTCTGGCATCAACCTGGTAATCATAGTATATCTGGTACAGTTGTTGGTAAGGACAAGCTAGGAGCTCACCTAGCTACATTTGCTGAGAAAACTAATGGAACCTTTAAGGTGGTAACAAATTGGGTTTCTGACAATAAGGATTTAATCGCAGCTAATGTTACTTTTCTCGGAACACGTGCTGATGGTACTGAACTCAATATGAACGGGATTGACCTCTTCCGTATTGAAGACGGGAAAATCAAAGAAGTTTGGCTCTTCTCTTCAGATCAAGCTGAAGAAGATAGCTTTTGGGGATAATTTAAGAGGCCGGGACAAAAAATTTTGATTTTAGGAATTCTTTATTATAAATTTTTAAAATCGATAGATTAGAAAAAAGCGAACAAGACAGTATTCTGAGTGTCAGATAACTCGTTTTGTTCGCTTTTTATATTTAAGGTTAGACTTTTATCCCAGACTCTTTTAATTTACTCTCCTAACTGAGCACTGTAGGCGATAATCTGGTCAACTGTGTCTGACAAGAATTGAATGGTATCACGGAGTGGTTTGTCTGTTGAAATATCGGCTCCGATAATCATGGCTGACTCAAGCGGTGTCTTGCTACCACCTGATTTGAGGAGGTTGAGCCAGTCTTCAGCTCCAGTTTCCGAATGTTTCAGATGGAGATAACCTGCAGTCGAGATGACAAGTCCGGCTGAGTAGGTGTAGCTATACAAACCCATGTAGTAGTGAGCTTGGCGCATCCAAGTCAAAGCCGCATCGTCGTCAATTTCAATGGCATCTCCCCAGAAATCCGTCAAGACTTCCTTCATAATGCTGTTAAGTTTGCTTACTCCGAAGGTTTCTCCTTCTTCAATCAATGTATAAACCTTACGCTGGAAGGCTGCTTCCAAGAGGTGGGTGATGAAATTATGGAAGTAGGTATCTGTCAAACGGTGAGCAAGAGCGAAACGTTTTTGACGTGGGTCGTCAGATTGGTGTTCCAAGTAATCACTTAAAAGCAATTCATTGAAGGTTGACGGTGCTTCGACATAGTAGGTCGACATGTGGGCGTTGAAGTAACTTTGATGATTGTCAGAAAAGATAAATTGACCAGAATGCCCGATCTCATGAATCAAGGTATAAACATCGCTCAAACGACCTGTCCAGCTCATGAGGACATATGGATGCACACGGTAGGGATCAGCTGCATACCCACCAGAATCCTTGCCACTATTAGCAGCAAAGTCAACCCAGCGCTCTTCTTGATAGCGAGCAATTTCTTGACTGTATTCTTGACCCAATGGTGCGACTGATTTTATGACCAAATCGTAGGCATCATCAATGCTAACCTCTGGATTCAACGCACTATCCAAATCCAATTTCCAGTCCGCAAAGATCATCTTTTCAAGACCATTGACCTTGGCAACATGCTTGAGGTATCTCTGGGCAACTGGCGCAAAGTCCTTCATGATAAGGTCAATCTGGCGATCAAACATAGCACGGTCTACTTCTTGCTCAGCCAGAAGATAGTCAAAGACTGAGTCATATCCCTTCATATCTGCCAACAATTTCTCAGACTTGACCTGAGCAAGGTAGGCTGCCGCAGCTGTATTTTGGTGCTTACGTAGTCCATCTGAGAAGGAACGAAAAGATTTCTCACGAACCTCAGCGTCCTCGTGATTTTGGTAGAAATTTTCATAGGTCACAAAGCTGTTTTTGTAGGTTTTTCCATTGGCTTCAAAGTCAGCCATTTCGAAATCCCCAGCTCGCATCTTGGTGTAAATATCCTGTGGACTGTAGAAAACTTCGCCAAGATTAGTCAAGGCCTTCTCCACATCAGCCCCTAGATAGTGGGCTTTTTTGATTTTGGCCTGACGAATGGCTGCCGTCAAGTGAGGCAACTCACCCAAACGGTCCAAGACTTCCTCGTCTGCTGCCACCAAGGCGTCGTCAAAGAAGGTTAAGGCGACACTGGCATCTGTTTCAAAGTCCATCCCAGCTTGGGCAATATTAGCAAACTCTTCATTGCTATAATCTGTCGTCTGAGGCATAAAGGCATAGTTTCCAATATGACTCATCTGGATATAGATTTGCTCCAATTCCGCAAAAGCCTTCTCAAAATCCTCAAAAGTGTGAAGATTGCCCTTGTAATCAAGGCTAAATTGGTTAATATCTTCACGCGCCTTTTCAATCGCACGCAAGAAGTCCTCACGGTCTTGATATAGGGCTGTCAAATCCCAAAGTTCCTTTTCAGGAAATTCTGAACGGTGTTTTTGTTCCATTTTCTTCCTCTTATTTCTCTAATTCTAGCAAAACACTAAGGGCTGACAGGGCATAAAGCGGTGCTGTTTCTGCTCGCAAAATACGAGGACCAAGACCTGCCAAGACTGCTCCTTTAACTTCAAAACTCTCGATTTCTGCAGGTGAGAGACCACCTTCTGGACCAAAGATAAAGAGCAGTTTAGCTCCCTTTTCTATCCCAGCAACAGCTTGGATAAGCGCAGCTGATTCTCCTTCTTTGGCTGACTCTTCATAAGCAACCACGACACGATCAAACTGATCAAGTTGTGCTAAGAAGTCTGATTTTCTCTCAAACAGCTCTATGCTTGGAACAAAGTTCCGCTTGCTTTGTTCTGCTGCTCCAAGGGCAATTTTTTCTAGTTTTTCAACCTTTTTACCCAATTTTTTGCCATCCCATTTGGCGACAGACCAGTCTGCGGGAAAGGCCCAGATTTGACTAGCACCCAGTTCTGTTACTTTCTGAGTGATAAACTCCAGCTTGTCTCCCTTGGGAAAGCCTGAGGCAATGGTCACTTGGACAGGCAGTTCCACATTGTCAGCCAATTCCTCAACCAGCTCAAACTGACGCGCCTCTACATTTATCACGCGCGCCAAACGCTTGATGCCATCATCAAAGACCAAAGTAACCTCATCATTTTCCTTAAGGCGCATGACCTGAAACATGTGCTTGCTAGTTTCCTTGTCCTCAATGGTGACAGGTGAGATTGCACTCCCCTTGACAAAATACTGCTGCATACTAACCTCCAATCACACCAGAGATATCCTTAGTTTTTTTGAAGACACAGGCGTTCCACTCCCCTTGGATTATGTGAGTTTCAAGGAAAAATCCAGCTGCTTCTGCTGACTCACGGACCATGTCCCACTTGTCCCTGATAATGCCACTCATGATCAGGTAACCTTCATCCTTGACCAAGCGATAAGCATCGTCTGTCAGATGAATGAGGATATCCGCCAAGATGTTGGCCACGATTACGTCTGCCTCAATCTCCACGCCTTTAAGCAAATCGCCTGGCGCCACATGGATATTTTCCATACCAGGATTGAGCTCAATATTTTCCTGAGCGACCCGAACCGCTACATCATCTAGGTCATAGGCGAAGATTTCCTTGGCACCTAGAAGTGAGCTAGCAATAGAAAGGACTCCTGAACCAGTCCCTACATCTAGCACTGTTTCTCCACCACGAAGGACCTGCTCCAAGGCAAAAAGACTCATCTTAGTCGTCGGGTGTGTTCCAGTCCCAAAGGCCATACCAGGGTCCAGCTTGATAATCTTTTCTCCCGCAGTAGCCTCATAGTCTGTCCATGACGGCACGATGGTCAGGTCATGGGTAATGCGAGCTGGTTCATAGTATTTCTTCCAGTTGTCGGCCCAGTCTTCCTCAGCCAAGGCAGACGTCCCCATCTTGACTTCTCCTAAGTCCATAAAATCTGTCAATTCTGCTAAGCGAGCTTGTAAATCTTCTTCAACTACCGCTACATCAACCGTATCCGGATAGTAGGCTGTCACCACAATTTCTTCCTGTTGCTCGACATCAGGGAAAATCTCACCGAAACGATTGACGTTGCCCACATAGTCCATACTGTCTTCAATCGCAACACCCTGGGCACCCAGCTCAATCAAGAGATTAGAGACTAACTCCTCTCCCTCACGCTTAACTGTAACTTTTAACTCTTGCCATGTTTCCATTATATATTTTGCTTACCTTTCCATCAGATTAAAAATAGTCTTTCCAATAACAACAATAAGGTTATCTCTTAATTTCTTCTCTAACTCTAAATCAATTCCACTATTTTGTATGAATTTGTCTTCTACATTTCTATATAAGCGTTTTATCCTAGTGGGATTTCCTGCATCAAAATGAGGTACATAATGGTAAATTATGACAGGAACAGAACTTCTGATTGATTGTTCAGCAATCTGATTCCAGATATACCCATCAGTCTCTCCCAAAGAAACCCCATAAAGAATTATGATGTCAGAATTTTTTATAATATCGCTATTTTTAACATCCATATTTTCTCTATAGTTCTTCAAAACTAGATTTTTTATTAAGGATTCTTTTTGTTCTTCATCAAAACTATTTGAAATCTGTGTCTCGTTACTAACTCCTAAAACTGTGCAAATATCTACCGTTCCATGTGCATGAATTGGAGGCGCAATGTGAAATTTATAATTATTAGTTCGTAATTGATTGCTAAATGATTTTACTGACTCATTATATAATTTATCGATTACATTTGTGTAATTAAGAGTTAATATATTCACGATATCGTGTTGATATAGATTTTCATTATATTTTTTATCAATAGTGGGTTGATTGATTACAGGGAGAGATTTCTTCATATCATTTAGAGTACTTACAAAATCAATTGTATTGCCTTTCTCAAGATTTTTTTCTTGTTGTATACGTAGATATTCTCTTAAATCGTCAACTACTTCACTAAAATCGTCTATAAATTTCTCCTTCATTTCTACACTTGAGGAAATGAGGTCGTAATCTTTTGTTAATTTACCAATTGACAATTCAAAATCTGACCAATTTTCATAATCATTTACTTTATCAGAAAATAGAGACTCATAAATGAGATTTGAATACTCTTCCTCGTTCTCTTTCCTACTTATGTAAGCCTTATTTTGGAATTCATAGAAATCCTTATATCTTGTTTCCAAACCATATTGCAAATCTAAGCCATTTCCAACAACATATGTAATATTCATATCTTAGCCCTCTTGTCCCCCTGATATCTCGGATAATGATACTATATCCACTATTCAAATTCAATTTCTTCATTTAAACTATTAAAGAGATCTACTTGAGCTTCAACTTGTAATCTATTAACTAGCCAACCTCTTAATTCAGCTTGCTGAATAAAATCTTCAATACGATTAACCCCATTTAATTCTTTTAATGTAACTACTACACCAAAACGTACTCCTTGTCCATCACCACTTTTCAAACGTTCGATTGTTTAATGCTCATCCCCCACTGAGGATTAGATGGATTTAAAATTGCTTTAGCTCTCTTTCTAGAAGTAAACGACTCTCCAATATGCTTGACATTATCCCATTTCCTAAATATATTTCTAGCTGCGTTTTCTCTCACATATCCTGGGGTATCTTCGGCATGCTGGTTGTCTTTATTTATCGATTCGATACCGTCTGACTTTAACCTACCAAAAGTAAGCTGCATCTCAGTATTTGTATAATCAACCCCTTGATTTCTTGAGCAGTTAGGGAAATAACACATTGTTGCCTTAGCTACATATGGATAACTCTCACTAGAAATAGGTACTGGAAAATCATAATTATAGGTATCATAAGCCCTAGAGATATCTGATACAATAAATTTAATTTCATCATCAGGTGTAGATAAAATATCATCCATTTTTATTGGAACAATACCATTTCCTATCAAAGATAAATCAGTGAATGTTTTCTTATCATTCCAAGGTATTGCTGCATCAATTAGCAAAGCCTTTGCTTCTTCTCGGCTAAGTCCCATAATATGAATGAGATAGGCCATTTTCCTTGCAATAAAAGGTGCCGCAAAACTTGTTCCAGCTACACGACCTAATCCTAGAGGTTCACAAACATTTATAAAGTCACCATTTCCCCCTCCATAATATGACACATCTGGTTTAACAAAGAATGATAAAACAATACCCTCTCGTGAATAGGACACTGATTGATTATTAAAATCAACAGAATTTACTATTATAGAATTAAGCGAATCAGCAGGAGCACCTATTCTTTTACGTTTCCCATTTATTACTGAAGCATTTGTCCCAGCTATGATAAAAATTACATCATTCTCAAATTGAATTTCGTCTAATAAAGCTCCCTCTGCAGAGATAAAATTTTCTCTTATTTCATCATTGGACCCTAAAGAAAGATTCCAAACCTTAATATCAGAATTCTGAGAAACAATCTCTTTTATCTGTTTTATGATTGTAAATGAATTAAATCCACTTTGTAGTGACACACCAAAATGCCTTACTCTAAAATTTCCACAACCATCATCCAGATTAGGGTTCAAATTGGCTCCATCAACGATTAGAGAAGTCACAGCTGTCCCATGCTTGTAATCTTGGCTATCTTTTCTAATATCAGGTGAGACAAAATCATGATATTCTACCCACTCATTAAAGTAAACTCTTTTGTCAAATAAGGTATCAATAACGCCAACAACTGGTTCGTTCATTGGAGATGGAAGATTTATTTTTAAATCATTATTATCTAAAGAAAAATCATCTACAGATAACTTAGAAAAATCTTCCACAATCATGGAGACAAGATAGGGAGCTTTTGATAGTAGCAATTCAATATTTTTTTCATCAAGCAAGACCGTGGTCTGATTCATAATATTAGCTTCTGAAATATCAATATTTAATTTATTCAGTAATCTAAAAATGTCTGTATGGACATCATAAAATGTCACGATAGAATTTTGAATATCAGAAACAGTAGTGTGCTCAACCCCAAAATTCTCAATAAAGCAAGAATCTCTCAAATACTGTTGAAATTTGCTTTTTGAAATACCATACTCCGAAAAATTTATAGAAGCAAACGTTGATGAATCAGAGAACATCTCACATGTTATCGCTCTATCAAAATGTTCCTCAAAAACTTCAATTATCTTACTTAAAACGGTTATTGTTTTATTAAGAGTATCTCTAGAAATATAATGAGTAACAATATGTTTTGTCTTCTCCTCATTGAATTTTGCTCCCACAATGGTATCATTAGGGAATGGATTCCCTCCTCCTACATTGAAATAGCCATTAATACGGTTACTTTTGGCAACAATTCGATTATAGTAAATACTGATCAAAATACCATCGATAATGTTATTTTTCTCCCAATATGTTTTCGTTTCTTCTAATGAAAAATGAAGATACTTCAAATGTTCCAATGTAATTATTGCTTTTTTGGGTATAGTTATTGGTCCCATACCATTATTTCTTGATTTTTGTGTAAAACTTTTACCTCGTAATGTCAATAATGTATTCATTTTAATCCTCGCTTAACTCTCGTGATACACTACTCTTAGAAACACCTGTCAAAAACTCAATTTCTCTAACAGTAAAACCTAGCTTCGATAATTTAGAAATAGATAAATTTCTACCATTATGCAAACTTCTTAGCAGGCGTTTTTGGTAATCATGCGGATCTGATGGATCACTAAATGCCAATGACGTTCTTATTGCGTTTCTCAAATCACCAGGATTCGGTATTACATTGGAACTATTGATAATTTTTTTAAATAATTTTAAATCTCTAGCTACATTCTTAAATTGCTTTAATAACTCATTTAAAATAATAGTAGCTACTTCTACTTTATCTTCATCAGTATAACGGTCAAAGTCAATTATGGCATCGAATCTTCTCGTAACTGCTTTATCAAGATTTTCAAAAAGATTTGTTGTTGCAATTAATATAATTTCTGGTGATAGCCTATCCAACTCCTTTAAAAAGGCAGAAGTCACTCGTCCCATTTCTCTTAAATCATTCTGATTAACCCTATCCAGTACTATGGAATCAATTTCATCAAATAGGATGATATAATTTTGCTTGAAAGGAAGATTATTGATTTCATTAAAAAGAGTTGCTAAGTTTTTGACTGTTTGCCCCAGCTTACTATCTACTAAGTGACTGAAATCTACTACAAGTAATTCCTTGCCAATAAGTCTAGCTACCTGCTTTACACTTTCAGTTTTTCCAGTACCTGGAGATCCCACAAATAAATTTATTTATTCCAATATGATGATTAACAGCGTTTATTATTCCTTTTAAATCATTCATAATTGAAAGAGGCAATGGGAGAGGACCAATATCTAGTTTAGCAGGAGTCAAATACTCACTAAGATTTTCTATTTGTGGCATGAATCTATCACTTTGAGACATTAACCCCATAATATATTGTGCTAATTGAGTATCACCATGTTTATTGAAGTTCCGAGCAATTGCTATAGATTGATTTCTAAATTCTGTCTCTCTGCCCTCATAATGATACTTTATTAAATCAAGAACATCTGATTTTTTCATGATTCATTCCTCCTTACACAAATAATACTATATTTTTGGGACAAAATCAATTATTTTGGGACAAAACAAAAAAGAATAGCCTTGAAAGGATATTCTTGTAATGCAAAACTATATCAGATTTTCCCTGACACTCTTTCCACCACCTGGCAACTCCCAGGTTTTAGGATAGGGAATATTTGACTTATCATCCCGCAAGATAGTTAAGAGCTTATCACCTCAAAAGAGGGCAATTTTGTAACCAGTGAAATCAGAAAGTTCGATTTCTAAATTTGCCCCCTTCGGCTAATTCCTTCTCCAGCTCCTCTAACCAGTTTTCATAATAGCATTTCTCGTACCTCAATATTTGGATGTTAGTCACTCCTTATACAGAAAGATAAATATCCTAATTATTTTAGAATTTTCATTTGGCTAACTTCCATTAGACTTGGGACAACTAAATGTTTCCAAGAAGAGACAAAATCTCCTAAACTTCATAATCTTATAAATCAATAGTTCAGCCCAAATTCCTATCAGCTTCTTCTATATTTCATAGTAAGGAGCCAACTTTTTATTTCTTTTTTACACACTTCAAAAATCTTATCTTCAAGTTCTTTATTATCTTTTTCAAAACAAGCTTCCCATAACTTATCGTCTTTTATTTCATAAATTGGAATATCTTGTTTTTTTTAATTCTTTTTTTAAACTCTGTTAGATAATACAGTTTGTGAGAATGTAAACCAATATAACCTAGATATGGATATAATATAATTTCATCAAAATCATTTACTGTTACAATAATTCCATTTTGCAATGGCTGATGATTTGGATCAGCATTCTCCGAATAATCGCATGGATAGAATAAAATGACACCAACTGTATTTTCTCTCTCTACAATAGCTCGTGCATCATCAACTCCTTGAGAAGGATCATAAAATTCCTCTGCAAAACGATAAGTTCTTCCATCATGTATACCTTTCTTTCCTGGTTCAGATAGTTGCAACAAGATGTTTTTGAACTTTTCATCATCAATACCCAATTTTTTTAGATAATCTGAGAATTCTATATCAAAGTAGTAAAATTCCTCAGTTTGAGAATCTATATGATTAATTTTTAAAAAAGCAGTCTCATCTGAAAGTATCGTTGGTTTTAAAGCTAGCTGTCGCAAAAAATTACGAATATGAGATTCATTTTTATTAAACTCTCCCAATACTTCAGTCTGTCTAGACTGGCTTCGACCATCTTTTAGAATAAAAAAGTAATCAAAAGATCGTGTCGTTAATTGCTCTATTATTTTACGCAGAATAAACTTAATTTTTAAAGAATGCAAGTCATTATTATTAAAAAAACTATTCTCAAACTGTTCATATTCTTCTTTAGATAATTCTCCGACAAAATCCAGTAAATCAATTAACTCCCAATAAAATTTCAATATCATCGGTCTATAAAGTTCATTTATACCTTTATAAAGAGTAGAATTCATAAACTTGTAAAGTTCAAATCCCTTGGAATAATAAGTTTTTCCCTCATAATTTCTACCATAATTTAACTCCCTATTGTTCATTCTATTCACGAAATAGGAATCTAGAATAGTAATAAAAATTATAACTTAGGGATAGTCCTTTATTATTAATCCTGTGAATATAATCCAAAAATACCTAAGTCAGGGACAACAATGATATTAGGTTCAGAAATATAATCTGATTTTTCCAATAAAGATATTGCAGTGGATATATCTGTAATTAGCAATGTCGAAACATTACAATCAAAGAACAACCTTTTATTTTTATCAATCATATCAATTATTGTAGCTGTGTTACATTTATCTAATTCATCTATAGAAAAAGTAATATTAAAGTATTCAGACATGTTTTTTAAAAGTCGTAGTAGCTGACGCTCTTTTAATTCCTCAGTAATAATACTTTTTAGCTCCCGAGACAACTCTTCATTATTACTTGAAGAAATTTTCCCTCTTAACTGTAATCCCGATTTTATTATTCCTATATCAGTACTTAAATCAATAGATGACTCAGCTGCTATATCTGAAGTAGTTGATTCTAAATATCTTTTTGTATTTGTTATTTCTACATCAAAAATATTGCAGTTGTTGGTGAGAAATACGCAAGAATTCCTCTAATTTTTTTTCAGCTCATCCGATTTTTATTTCAAAAATACTCAACTTTATGATATAGTTCGTCAATATTTCTTCGAAAACTTGAAATATCTACTCGATTTTTTTCAAAAGAAAACCAGCTATTTTTTTGAAATCCATGTTGTTTATTTAAAAAGCTTAAATTGTTCCTCTACATCGCTGGTTTTACTTAATAACTTGTTACATAAATTAAGAATATTTGAAGTATTTTTCTTTTTTTCCTCAATTTTTTTCAACTTTTTTTATGAATTGTTGAAAAATTTTTTTCTAATTTGATTCTGTTCTAACCGATTGTATTCTTTTTATCTTTCTCTCAACATTAAATTCTAGAGTTGGATAAAACCCTCTATCATCATTAATAAAACCATCAAGATAGTCTTCAATATCCTCCATTCTTTTGGAAATAGCATTAGGAATTTGCATTAAAATTTCTCTATGAAAATCTTTATTACCACTGAAAAAAGACACATTCACTACAAGAATTTCTTTGTCATCTTTATCACAACTATACTTTTTATCAAATTCCAAAGAAATATTTTTCAGACTTGATTTTCCTGATCCTCTGTTACCACATAAGACAAAAAGCCCTTTCTCTTCTCTGTATATAGCCTGCAACTGCTCTACTATTTCTCGTTCTGTCGGCAATAATGAAAAATAGTCTCTAGCATCTCGGCTATAAGCACCAATATATTTTTTTTCCGCTGTCAAGATTTACCCCCCTTTACATTTACTCAAATCAAGCTTGTCTTCTTCCTAATATCTCGGATAAGGATAAAATTCTCCCTCCTCCAAGCCTGCTTTTCCTTCTTCAAAGACTTCTTGGTTCCATTCCATGACGAATTCTTCTGCTTCTGGGTCTTCCAAAAAGTCCATGAGGGCATCTAGTCCAACCTCTGCAGTATCTTTAAGGAATAGCGCAAAATAAGCTAAAAATTCACGAGAAAAACCTTTCTTCGGCAGATAAGGGATGACTGTGAGATAGTCTTCTGCATTAACTGTTGACTTGGCAGGGTTATAAAAAAGCATCGCTTCTTCAAAAAGGATATCATCTGACGAAACCTCTCCGTCTTCATCTAGCATCTCCACTCCTGCAGGATTTTGCGCCTCTAGCAGAAAACTCACTTCAACTGCATGATTGCGTTTGTCCCAGCTAATCTCATAGTCAAAAGGAAAGTTCTTGTCCAACTCTTCTTGTAAAACATCTAAAAATCCGTATGTTGCCATGTTGTCCTCTTTCTATACGACTCTTCAATCGCCCCGAATACTCGGAAATATGCTAAAATAGATACTACCATCTTACCACATTCGTATCAGAAAATCCATGTTAGAAAGGACTGCTATGCCAGACAATCTCGCGCTTCGTATGCGCCCTAAAACCATCGATCAGGTCATCGGTCAAGAGCATCTGGTAGGCCCAGGAAAAATCATCCGCCGCATGGTAGAGGCTAACCGCCTGTCTTCCATGATTCTCTATGGGCCTCCGGGTATCGGAAAAACCAGTATCGCTTCGGCCATCGCTGGAACGACCAAATATGCCTTTCGAACCTTCAATGCAACTGTTGATAGTAAAAAACGTCTCCAAGAAATTGCTGAAGAAGCTAAATTCTCAGGTGGCCTTGTACTGCTACTGGACGAGATTCATCGTCTTGACAAGACTAAACAAGACTTCCTCTTGCCTCTCTTGGAAAGTGGACTGGTCATTATGATTGGAGCGACGACTGAAAATCCTTTCTTTTCTGTCACGCCAGCCATTCGTAGCCGTGTTCAGATTTTTGAGTTGGAACCCTTGTCTAACCAAGATGTCAAAGAGGCCATTCAAATCGCCCTGACTGACCCTGAACGAGGTTTTGATTTCCCTGTTGAGTTAGATGATGATGCCCTTGATTTTATCGCAACATCTACCAATGGAGATCTCCGTTCTGCCTTCAATTCGCTTGATTTGGCCGTTCTTTCTACTCCAGCAAAGGATGACGGTGTCCGTCACATCACACTCGACATTATGGAAAATAGTCTTCAGAGAAGCTACATCACTATGGACAAGGATGGAGACGGACACTATGATGTTCTCTCTGCCCTGCAAAAATCCATCCGTGGATCCGATGTCGATGCTAGTCTCCACTATGCTGCTCGCTTGATAGAGGCCGGTGACCTTCCTAGCCTAGCTCGTCGTTTGACTGTTATTGCTTATGAAGATATCGGTTTGGCCAATCCCGAAGCCCAGATTCATACCGTGACTGCTCTGGATGCAGCACAGAGGATCGGTTTCCCCGAAGCCCGCATCCTCATTGCCAATGTTGTGATTGATTTGGCCCTTTCTCCAAAATCCAACTCAGCCTATGTAGCTATGGACAAGGCTCTGTCTGACCTTAAAACCTCAGGTCACCTACCAATCCCACGTCACCTGCGAGATGGACATTATAGCGGCAGCAAGGAATTAGGCAATGCCCAAAACTACCTCTATCCACATAACTACCCAGGTCACTGGGTCAAACAAGAGTACTTGCCAGAAAAAATTCGCAACCATAGCTACTTCTCACCAGAAGATAGTGGAAAATACGAACGTGCCCTGGCTCAACGCAAGGAAACCATTGATAAATTACGAAACTTATGAAATCCTTTTCAAAATTTTTAATTTTCCCTTGATTTTTTTTGAAAAAGTGGTATCATATAATCATAGAAACGCTGTGGTGTACGACTTCACATTTAAGTGTTGACCGACTATTTTTTGTATTATTAGGGAAACAAAAGTCTTCTAACAGCATGTAGGCCGTCTCACACGGAAACAGCTTCAGTTAGAGCGAGTTGCCCACCTGCTTAATTGCGCGGGTTCAATACAAACCGTGAAGTTTCGGCACCAATACAGCTTTTTATTTGCCTCCTTAGCTCAGTTGGTAGAGCAGTAGACTCTTAATCTATGGGTCACAGGTTCGAGCCCTGTAGGGGGCATCTAAATCAACAGGAAAAAGCCTTTATTTATAAGGCTTTTTTGCTTGTCTATAACTGATTTGCCCCATCATTTGCCCCACATTTTTTTATGAGCAATCTTTCCAGACATCTCTGATTACGAAAAACAAAAAAGCTATCCTACCTTTGCAAATTTGGATAAGATAGCAGAATATTTTAATGCAACTCCAACCCAACTATTTGGAACTAGTAAAGAAATTGAGTTAGAAAAGAGTGTTCTTGAATCGAATGAATACTCTGACAAAGTAAGTGAGATCTTAAAAGCTGTCAAATACATCGAACATTTCCTACATACTTATGGACAGCACTTAGAGGATTTACTTTATCTAACAAAAGGCAACCAACTATACACAGAAGATGGAGATGAGTTGTATATTGATCCAACTTCTCAGAAAAGAACATTTCATACTCAATATGAACCTGGTTTTATTGTAGCAAGAGAAAAATCTCCACTAGAACTCTTGATTGAAAATAAGGAATTGTTTGATAAATAGAAAAAGCGAGGATAACCTCGCTTCAGATTGAAGTTAAAATCTTTAGAAGACACTTTTATAAGGACTTTGTCTTCAATCTGTGAAAAGGAGTGGAAACTCCTTTTCTTTTTGTAAGTCAGACTGAAACTTCCAAATTGTTTATTTATTTTATTGACATTTTCTATAAAAATAAATATAATAGTTTTATTATCAGACTATACTATATAGGGGGGATTGAAATGAAATTTTCTAATCGTTTACTGCTATTCCTTGCAGGAGTTGTTTTTGTCCTTTTAGGACTTTTCCTATTTACAAACCCAGTAGCTAATCTTGTTGCTTACAGCTGGTGGATTGCATTTGATTTACTGGTTTCTTCTATAGCAGCTATTTTAGGCTATTTCTCTGCACCAAAAGAGCTTCGCTCACCTGTTTATCTTTTCCAAGGGTTTGTTAGTCTTCTCTTAGCTCTTTACCTCGTTGCTTATGGCTTTGTGACCCTGCCGGTCGTCATTCCGACCATTGTAGGAATTTGGTTAATTGTAGAAGCCATTATTGCTTTCTTTAAAGGCAAACGTCTAGGATTGATTTTCCCTATTATTGGTAGCAATATCACGTGGGTAGCCTTGCTTGTATTTTTACTAGGTCTAGTGATTCTGTTCAATCCAGTGGCTACAGGTGTCTTTGTCGTTTATGTCATTGCCTTTTCATTTTTAGTTACTGGCTTCACCTACATTATTGAGGCCTTTCGTAAATAGTCTAGTTGCTATTTCTATCGCATTCAAAAAAGCTGGGAAATCATATTCTCAGCTTTTTTGTCTCTTTAATTATCACTTTTTCGCATTCCATTCTGCGTAGAATTGCTCCAAGTATTCTTCCAAAGTATCGGCTAGAAATGCTGCTTTCCAATATTCTGGAATCGGTGCATTTAAAATCGTTGATTTATCAGTTATAAATTCTACTTTATTTTTAGATGACAACGTGTATCGATTTAAAAATGCAATTTTATCATTCATCTGTTGAACCATTTTATCCTCCGAGGTGGGTTGTTCTTTAGATATAGCTATTTCCCATTATGCTCTCTTTGGAAAGCTTCCATGGCCTTGAACTGCTCAAGCTCTTTTTCATTCGCTGGTTGCTTGCCGAGATATTTATATTCAAAAAAGTCCATTTGTTGACCTGAACTATAATCACTTTCATTCCAAGGTGCATAGTCAAATTCAGCAGATAATTTCGTGCTAATTACTTTTATAGTACAAGAAGTCCACAAAGGTTGGCCTTCTTTCTCAAAAATTTCTCTCAACTCCCAAGCTAATCTAAAGGTGCGTCTTTCTTGATTCCGAAACTCTAAATTAGGAATACCATACCGCTTTGGAATATATAGATTGTAGATATACTCATTTTTCCCCTCTTCATTAAAGAAATAATATACCTCTCCTCCATCAAAAGCTAAACTTATGTTAATAAAAAGATTATCCCATGCTACTGGTATTGTCTCATTAACACTCTGTGCAATCTCACGAATTTTCCCCATAATTTGTTTTTCCATTTTATTCTCCAATTTGATCTCGCACTGACATTTATTTATAACAAAACTATATATCTAGAATAGCATAATCATTAGGTATTATAGGTTTTCAAACAAAATACGAGTCATTCGTTTTTGCCCCACTTTTGCCCCATTTTTAAATCCTGACATTGAAAATACCTAAAAGTATTTCCCTAAAATCAGCTATATTTCAACATTTTTGTTTATTTTCAATATGAAAAGTTCTTACAAATCCATGTAGGGGGCATCTAAACAACAGGAAAAAGCCTTGATTTATAAGGCTTTTTTGCTTGTCATTTTGTTTTTTGTACCAAAAAGTTTATATTCACAAAATAAGCGACTCTCATCAAAGACTCGCTATTTATCTAACACCTCGATTTAATAGAAAAAAACACCTCACGGTGATTACTTATTATCAATCGTCCATTACTCCGCCTGTAAGTTGGTACATGAGATAAATGTGCTCCAAGGTTTTTAGCTTATCCATATGTTCCACATCTTTAAAGGCACCTAATGCTAGTAAAGGAACAAAACCGAAACATTGGTTATAAGACAAGGGACCATCTTTTAACACAGCCTGTCTATATAAATCCAGTTCAAAGTTATCAGTCACATATGAGTTATCTAAATACTGAAGAAAATATTTCAAGCTCTTGATAATAATGTCGCAGTTTTGAAGATTGTATTTTACAATACCAACAAATTCATTCTCTTCCCAAGTAATAATATCTCCAAAGGCTGTTACGAACATCGGAAAAAGAAGTAAGGAACTATTCATAATAATAGCCGTAGCAAATCTTTGCATTTTTGCCTTATCTTATTTAAGATAGTACTATTAAAAAAAGAAAAGGTGAAAATCATGGAAACATATACACTTGCAAATGGGGTTGCTATTCCTAAAATTGGTTTTGGAACTTGGCAAATTGCTGAAGGCGAAGAAGCCTATAACAGCGTTAGCTTCGCACTTAAGGCGGGTTACACACATATTGATACCGCACAAATTTACGGTAACGAGGTTTCTGTAGGTAAGGCGATTGCTGATAGTAATTTGGCACGTGAGGATATTTTCCTAACTACCAAACTTTGGAATGATAAGCACGATTACGAGTTGGCTAAGACTTCTATCGATGAGTCTCTCGAAAGACTTGGTGTGGATTATTTGGATCTTTTGCTTATCCATTGGCCTAATCCAAAGGCGCTTCGTGAGAATGATGCCTGGAAGGCTGCCAATGCGGGTGCATGGAAGGCTATGGAAGAAGCCTACAAAGAAGGTAAGGTTCGTGCTATCGGTGTGTCTAACTTTATGCAACATCACCTAGAAGCTCTTATTGAATCAGCTGAAATTGTTCCACATGTCAATCAAATCCTCTTGGCTCCAGGTTGTGACCAAGAAGACTTAGTTGCCTATTGCCAAGAGCGCGATATCCTTCTTGAAGCCTATAGTCCACTAGGTACAGGTAGCATTTTTGGAAATGAAGATGTTGAAGCAGTGGCTGAACGTAACGGTAAATCTGTAGCACAAGTTGCTCTGCGTTGGAGCCTTCAAAAAGGTTTCTTGCCACTACCTAAGTCTGTGACACCTAAAAATATAAAAGGTAACTTGGATATCTTCGACTTCGACTTATCAGAGGAAGATATGGCAGTCTTGGATAAGATTCAAGGCATCAAAACTAAGAATGATCCTGACACAGTTAATTTTTAATAGGATTTTAAGCAACTCGTCAGGGTTGCTTTTTCAAGTAAATGACAAAAGAAGTCAAGGTTTTGACAATTCGCGCCACATGAAATTATTTAAGCATATCCTTTTCTTTCATTACCATTTTCTGTTATAATGTATTGTATTTCTAAAGTAGAAAGGTATTAATATGACAACTCTTATTAAGCATAAACGTGTAGAATTTTCAGAACTATTTTATGACCTAGTGTTTGTTTTTGCAATTTCAAAAGCAACTGCTTTAATTCACCCTCTTCATAGCGGTGTTGTGGCTTGGGATTCTTTACTTGATTTCTTCATCTCTGTCATGGTTATCATCAATTCCTGGATGATTCAAACCATTTATACCAATCGCTATGGAACAAACTCGTTATTTAACATGGTAATCATGTTTATCAACATGGGACTTATGCTCTTTATGTCCAATATGATTGGATACAATTGGCAACAATGGTTCTATTATACCTGTTGGGCTGTTGGTACATTGACCCTTACCTTATTTTTTCAATATTTGGTTGAATTTTTTAGAAAATCAACCGATAATACTGATCGGGAAAGTATCAAAGGTTTTCTATGGTTAACAGGTCTAGGAAGTTTAGGAGTCTATCTGGCAGCTCTTTTTCCTATTTACGTTGGAGTCTATATCTTTATTGCTAGTATTCTGCTAACATTTATTGTGCCAATTTTCTTGATTACTAAAGATGAGCATTTCCAGGTAAATCTTCCCCATTTAATCGAGCGCGTCTCCCTTCTTGTGATTATTACGTTTGGAGAGATGGTTGTTGGGCTAGCTAGCTTCTTTACAGTCGAGAATTTCTCGATTTATTCGGTTCTCAATTTCGTTATCATGCTTTCCCTGTTCTTGTTTTATTTTGGCGAATTTGACCATGCTATTGATGAAGGATCTAGTCAAAAGGGATTATTTGTAATTTATAGTCACTATCCTATTTTCATCGGGCTTATGTTGATGACAGTTTCGATGGGTTATCTCCTGAATCCCGAGGCTAATCTTCTCGTTGCAATCAGCTTCTTTTATATCGGAATTGGCCTCTTCCAAGCTGCTGTCCTAGCAAATGGGCCCTATAACAAAAACTATCTTCGCTATCCGAGAAGTTACTACTGTGCTCAAGCGACACTCTATCTGGCTGCCTTGATTCTCTCTTTGCTTTTCGCTTCTAATCCTATAACAGTGTTGAGTATTGCAACCATTTTTACTCTAGCTATAGCCATTCATTTTATTTATTTTTATGTGACACAGAATAAAAAATATTCCAAATCTAACTGGGGGTTCTTTTAATGAGTTTATAGCATTAAAAAAGCCTTGGTTTTCCAAGGCTTTTTTTTCATTAATTTGTTTTTCCATTTTATCCTCCGATTTGAACTCGCACTGACATTTATTTATAACAACACTATATATCTAGTATGGCATAATCATTAGGTATTATAGATTTTTCAAACCAAATGTGAGTCATTCGTTTTTGCCCCACTTTTGCCACGTTTTTAAAGCTTGACAGTGAAAACACCTAAAAGTATTTCCCTAAAATCAGCTATATTTCAACACTTTTGTTTATTTTCAATATGAAAAGTTCTTACAAATTCATGCAGGGGGCATCTAAATCAACAGGAAAAAGCCTTGATTTCAAGGCTTTTTTGATGTCAAATAACTTTTTGTAGCAAATCATTATAAAGGTTTTCCAACCTTATCAAACTTATCATTTATTCTCAATCAATTGCTAGCAATATTTGATAAGACCAACTGTTTTTTACAGTACAGAGCTAGTCTATAATTAACTAAACTATACTAATTTGTGCCCATATTACATGGCCAATCCGCATAGAGATTAAAATGGGCTATTATGAATTCATAAATTTTCGCAACAGAACAAGAGCAAGTCATTTAGAAATAAAAGAGAAGAGAATCTTTCACTCTCTTCTTAGTATATCTTATTAAATTCAGTCTTTCTCAATCTACCTGATTTTCCTTTGCAACGACAAATTCTTTAACCAATCGATAGATAACAGCAAATATGGGTGTAAAGAATATCATCCCAAGTAAGCCAAAGAGATTGCCTCCAATACTAGCAGCCGCAAGCGTGAAAAGGGCTGGCAAACCAATAGACTGACCTACAACTCTAGGATAAATAAGGTTTCCTTCAATCAGCTGTATAACTTGATATAGAAGAAGAGAAAGTAAGGCTTGAGTAGGACTCACTGTGAAGATAAAAATCGCTCCCACAACACAAGCAATCATAGGCCCTACATAAGGAATGAACGATAGCACTCCTGCAAAGATACCTGTCATTACTCCATAGGGTATCCCAAACACGCTGTAACCAACCGCTATCATAACTCCTATGATAACTGCTTCAATCAGCTGACTCATCAAAAATTGGTCATAAGTCTCTAGTGCTACTTGTCCAATGTAAGTCAACTTTATCACCACCTTCTCTGGAAGAAAAACTTTTAGAAGTCGACTCGTCATCGCTGCCAAATGTTCCTTACTGGATAAAAATAAAAAGGTGAAGACTATAATCAAAAAGGCATTCATCAAACTTGAAAAAATATTGCCGATATTACTAGTCAGACCTGATAAAAAACCTATCAAAGCTTGGCTAATAGAGCTAGACTGTCCCTGAATTCCTGATACGATAGTTGACAACATGTCTTTGGTTACAAATTCCGAGCTGCCTAGCAATTTCCCAAGTTGAGTAAGGACTGTTGAAAGGACTGTTCCCAGCTGACTAATAGTCTGGGCTAGGGTTGGCAGCACCAAAACCAAAAGAGCAATCACGATTAAGATAAGAGCTAGGAAAACAAGTACCATGGCAATCGGACGACGCAACTCTGCCTTTACCTTCAATTTAACTAAGTACTGTTCAATTTTTTTCATGGGAACATTGAGCACAAAAGCAATAACAGCACCATAAATCAAGGTTGATATTACATCAAAGAGAGAGATTGCTCCTGATATAAAGCTCGATGCATTCAGAATTACAAGAGCAACCAGCCCTATAAAAAGTATTAACGGGGTGTATTTTTTTACTAAGTTCATAAATTCTCCTTAATAAACATGTTTAGATACGACTATACTATTTGGTTTTTCAAACTCTCGATTAAGGTAGGCTTGGTAAGTTCCTGGAGCGATAAATCCTTTGGGTGAGAGGATATCGGTGCCAGCCTGACCGACTATGGTATCAGCCAAGAGCACACAGTTTGTAGATAAGACAAAGTAGGATTTAAACTTAGATTTGATAAATTTATAAAGTTCCCCATCCGTCTCATGTCTGATTTTATAAGCGTAGGTGTAGTCTTCCTTACCATCTTCCGTTTTAATTTTATCTGCGCTTGGCTCCCAAGGAATCGTTAGTTGTTTTAATTCAGCTAATTTTTCCTGAACCGCTTCTTCCATTTCCGGTGTCAAATCTATTCCGTAACCAAATAGCGTTTTTTGACTCTCCCGTTTACATAAGTCAATGTACTTATCACGGTCGCAAAAATATAAAACACCATCTCCAACCATACCAAATAAGGTCTCAGATGACGGATCATAGTTTCCATAAGAAATCACACGTCCTTGATAACAAAGGTCCACATGACCAATAGCTGAAAATAGAGAAGTCTCCGCTGTATGAACGAAAATTTCAAGATCTGCTGTCTTACCAAACTTCACCATTCCAAGATAGATTTCCTCTTCCTCATCAGCATTTTCCTGCATGAATTTATTGATTTGCTAAAGTACTTGCAGGGATGAGAGCGGCTAGGGCAATAGGTAAGCTCATTCTGACACGACGTTTGAGATGGTTTTTCCCAATTTCCTCCTCAAACAAGAAACCATCACGGATATTGGACACACCATAAAGGAAAAAATAAGCCCCTAATACAAAGAGTTGAAAGACAGAATTTCCTGTAGAGGACAAAAGACTAGTCCCACCAAGAAAAACTAGTACGAGACCATCTAGTAAGAAACGAAAACGAGGTCGAATTTTGTTTTTGCGGTAGAGAACATAGGTGACAAGGTTGATACTAGCATGAAAAATCTGAGAAATTCCAATCACAAGAGCCAAAATATAAATTGGCACATCAGTAGCAAGATTCGAGCCTAGCAAATATCCCATCACTAACAATTTAACCAGTGCAACTCCCAAGGTGTCCGTTGACTGACTTTTTTTGAAAATACGTAATACTAAATCTAAGACCGTTGCTATCCAAGCTAAAAACAGAACCAGTCGAATAACCGTCACTGGCAACCAAGTTCCCGTGACCATCAAGATAAGACCTAGCAGAACAAACAAGAAACCCTGAACAAGTAATTTCTTACCTGTCAGACCTAAAGAAAGAATTTTTTCCATAAAAGACCTTTCAAAAATAATAATTAAGCCCTTTGATCAAATTGACTGGTAAATAGCTGACGGCACAAACAGCCTGTGCCAGCAAGACATGGCGACTGACTGTAGCAATGTCACCATCTTGTCTTTTGCACTTCTGAAATTTGTTTTATTGAGTCGAAATCAGAGCTTATAAAAACTAGCTAAACTTGAGAGATAAGTACAATTGAGACGAAAAAATGTCTAACCAATACTACTTGTAAAGGTAAGAAAATATTATTTCTATTCTATTAATGATTTATATACTATCTATTATGACACAATACTCACTATAGTTCAACTTTTTACCTATTTAAAACCATAAAGCCTACATAACTCTTTGAAGAGAACAAAAATCTGAATGTAATAAGATAGTACCCATTACCCATATTATAATTAGATTATGAATTGAAGCTTTTTGGAACTAAAATTAGGAATAATTGAGAAAGTAGGGAGGGAAATTTTGCTTTTACCCCATTTTGAAATAATTTCATTTTAGATTTTTCTAAGTTTCTTTCAAAGAGCCTGCAGGGGGCATCTAAACAACAGGAAAAAGCCTTGATTTACAAGGCTTTTTTACTTGTCAAATCAATCTCATCCATACTTTTCACCACTCAAAAAGCGAGCCGTCGATTTGGCTCACTTTTTCTTTTTTCATTCTTAATTTCGGTAAAAATGACTATCTTTGTCGCTTGGTGATTGGCCGATTGCCAAGACGTCTTGGCTGCCATCCGTACCTGTCAATTCATTTGCTACACCTGCTGGTGTAAAGATAAGGCGTGCACCTTCTCCACCATCGACAAGATGGATTCCTGTTGAGTAGTAGCCATCTTTTTCCTCTACTTGGCCCATTTCATACTGGAAGGTTCCTTTTGAACTTTGAATGGTCACGATCCCATCAGCAGTGACTGTAGCAGTTGTTCCAGCATAGTTTTCCCACGTTCCAAGGAATTTTGCGTAAGCTTCTGGCGATTTTTTCTTTTCTTCCTTCTTATCCGTTTGAGTGCTTGCGGAACTTGATGGGCTCGTCTCAGACTTCTGCTCCTCTTTTTGACTAGCTTCTTTTTTACTTGATGACTCCTTAGTTACTTTAGAGGATGAGGCCTCTTTGCTTGAAGATGCTGTAGTTTTTTCAGCATTTCCTCCACAAGCAGCAAGTGTCACAGCAGCCAACAAGGCAAGAGCTGAAAGACTGGTGTAGCGCAATGTTTTTTTCATGATAATCTCCTTTTAAAATGATGATACAGTTTCATCTGTATCTAAAATGCCTAGCCTGAAATTACATATATTTTTGAAGGCTAAGCTGTAGTTTTCAGTGTATCATTTATTTCCATATAATTCAATAGCTATTGACATCAAAAAAGGCTAATCCAAGTAGGAATTAGCCCTTCTATTTTTAATAGATAAACATGGCATCACCAAAGCTAAAGAAACGGTATTTTTCATCAATAGCATGCTGATAGGCTTCAAGGACCAATTCACGTCCTGCAAAGGCAGAAACAAGCATGACCAAGGTAGACTTAGGCAAATGGAAATTGGTTGAGAAGGCATCGACCACCTTCCAGTCATAGCCTGGTTTTATAAAGATATTGGTCCAACCTGAGTCGGCTTGGATTTGACCGTCAAACTTGCTTCCGATGGTTTCTAGTGTACGGATAGAGGTTGTACCCACGGCAATGACACGGCCACCATTTTCCTTGACCTGACGCAAGGTAGCTGCAGCTTCCTCAGACAATTGATAAACTCTGAGTGCATCTCGTGTTCATCCAGGTTATCTACCGAAACAGGTCTAAAGGTCCCAAGTCCAACGTGCAAAGTCAAGTAAACTAGGTGAACACCTTTCTGCTGGATTTCTTCTAGTAATTCCTTGGTAAAATGCAAACCTGCAGTCGGAGCAGCGGCTGAGCCACTTTCCTTGGCATAGACTGTCTGATAACGTTCGCGGTCATCCAACTTTTCGTGGATATAAGGAGGCAATGGCATTTCTCCCAGGCTTTCAAGTACTTCTAGGAAAATCCCCTCATACTCAAAACCAACAATACGGCCACCATGGGTTAATTCCTCGGTCACGACTGCACTTAGGCGACCATCACCAAAGACAACTCGAGCACCAACCTTGAGACGTTTGGCTGGCTTCGCCAACACTTCCCATTCGTCTCCTGCCGTATTTTTCAAAAGCAAGAGTTCAACGTGTCCACCTGTTTCTTCCTTTTGACCATGAAGTCGTGCTGGCAAGACGCGGGTATCATTCATAACTAGGGCATCACCTGGCTCTAGCATCTCGATAATAGAGTGAAAATGGCGATCTTGAAATTCCCCAGTCTGGCGATTGACCATCAAAAGCTTAGAGGCATCGCGCTTTTCCAAAGGAGTTTGAGCAATTAGCTCCTCTGGCAAGTGAAAATCAAAATCATTGGTATTCATTGGTGTCATATTTCCTTTTCTTTTCTAATGTACTTATGATTAGCTATCAAAACGAACTTCTTCAAGCAAATACTCGATGAAGCGTTCACCCATCTTAGATAAGCTTGTCTTTTCATGCTGGATATAAACCAGCTCAATGGGATCATCAATATCAAGTGGAATAGAGACGATATTGTCTCCGTTGAGATTACTATTGAGGATACCTGTCGCGATGGTATAGCCGTCCAAACCAATCAAGAGATTGAACAAGGTCGCACGGTCACTAACAACGATGGATTTCTTGTGGTGTTCTTGTGACAAAATCTCCTCTGAGAAATAGAAGGAATTATGGGTACCTTGGTCATAGCTCAAATATGGGAAGTCTTCTAGGTCTGCCAACTGCACCTTGTCTCTTTTAGCAAGAGGGTTGGTCTTGCTGACAAAGATATGGGGTTGGGCTGTAAAGAGGTGATGGGCAACCAGATGATTGTCATCCAACATCTTCGAAAGAACGTCCCGGTTATAGCTATTTAAAAAGAGAACTCCCACTTCACTTCGGAAGTTTTTGACGTCATCGATGATCTCCCAAGTTCTGGTTTCACGCAAAAAAAGCTCGTACTTTTCCATATCGCTTTTCTTGAGCAAGGAAACAAAGGCATTAACTACAAAGGCATAGTGTTGCGAAGACACACTAAAAAGCTCGCGATGAGCGATTGGATTCTTATAACGTTCTTCTAGGAGTTGAGTTTGCTCGACAACCTGACGGGCATAGGATAAAAACTCCATCCCATCACGTGTGAGGGTAATTCCCTTGGGATTGCGGATAAAAATCTCAATCCCCATCTCATTTTCTAGGTCACGAACTGCATTTGAAAGACTAGGCTGAGTGATAAAAAGCTGCTTGGCAGCCTCATTCATAGAACCAGTCTCTACGATTTTGATAATATAGTGTAATTGTTGAATTCTCATGCTTTTATTGTACCATACTTGACGCAATATAAAAAGGACCAGTCACTGAAAGCCAAGCTAGCCGTATATCAGTCTTTTTGTAGTCCATAAAAAGAGGGTGGAAGATTTCCAACCTCTCTATCTATTCTAGCAAGTTAAACCTAGCTTCCTCTTTCCCAGAAGATGGCTAATAAAATCATGGCACCAAGAACTGATGGGATAATGGCTGTACCGTTTAGGCTTGGTCCCCAAGCACCAAAGAGTAATTGTCCTAAAAAAGCACCAATCCAGCCCAGGAACATTTTCCCGAAGCATCCCATCCGTTCTCCACGATTGGTGATAGCTCCTGCTAATAGTCCGATCAAAAGACCGACAAACATACTTCCAAGCATAGCTCTCCTTAATTTGCCCAATCTCCATTGCGGAAGAGTGGTACGCGTGTTCCATCCTCACGGATACCATCGATATCCATTTGGTTCGAACCAATCATAAAGTCAACGTGAACATCTGAACGATTAAGTCCTGCAGCTTCCAGCTCTTCTTCGCTCATCTCAGCTCCACCAACAACGCTCGTTGCATAGGCTGCACCAATAGCCAAGTGGTTAGAAGCATTTTCATCGAAAAGAGTGTTAAAGAAGGTAATCCCTGACTGAGAAATTGGACTTGGATCTGGTACCAAGGCACACTCACCCAAGGCACGCGCACCAGCATTCTTAAAGACGAGGTCCTTCATAACCTGATCACCCTTTTCAGCTGTGATATCAACGATTTGACCATTTTCAAAGGTCACCTTGATGCCTTCGATGATATTTCCATTGTAGCTAAGAGGTTTTGTAGAAGTGACATAACCATCTGCGCGACGGAAGTCAGGGGCTGTAAAGACCTCTTCTGTTGGCATATTTGGTAAGAAACCTTCACCTTGAGCATTGATCGCTCCTGCTGATTCCCAAACGTGGTTCTTCGGTAAGCCAAGTATCAAGTCTGTTCCAGGAGCAGTGTAGTGAAGGGCTGAGAATTGCTCTTTATTCAGCATTTCCGCCTTGCTCTTGAGGATAGCAGCATGTTTTTCCCAAGCCTTAACTGGATCTTCTTCGTAGATTCGGCAAGTCTTGAAGATTTGGTCCCAAAGGAGGTCCACTGCTTCTTCATCGCTTGCAGCATTTGGAAAGACCTTCTTAGCCCACTCTAGTCCAGCAGCTGCTGCTACAGTCCAGCTAACCTTGTTAGATTGAGTTGCAATACGCATTGGCTTCATAGCAATTCCCATAGCTTTAGCAGAAGCTGAAAGTTTTTCTGCATCTACTCCGTTCAAGGCACCTGGGTCAGAAGAACGAACACCGAGACGACTTGCTTTGTTTTCAAGAAGGTAGTTCATCTCAGCAATCTTGTATTCTGGTACATTGTCCAAACGCTCCATCGGCGCGTGAAGGAATTTTTCACGGTTTACAAAGTCATCTGCCCATTGAACGATAACTTCGTGCGCTCCAAGTGCATAGGCTTCTTTGACGATTAAGTGAGCCAACTCACGTTGCTCCACATCGATAGAGAGAGCCAAGGTATGACCAGGTTGCACGTTAACTCCGTTTGCAACCAAAAGCTTAGCGTATTTTTCTAGATTTTCTTTAAAATTTGGTAAAACCATCTTGTTTCTCTTTTCTATTTTTATTTTTCTTTCAAAGCAGAAAATAATCCTGCTAAAGCAATAGCACCAGACAAGAGTGCTGTCGATAGAAGAATTGTCTGATCAGCAATCTCCAATTGATACTCAAACACCTTCTCAGCCGGTTTATCTTCCGCAAAAATTCTTAGTTTCATGAAATATCCTTTCTTATTCTTCATGCTCTCCTAGGTAGAGGCGTCGTGCTTCTGGACTATTTGTGAGGATATCTATATAGGTTTCATAGTCATCAGGTAGAGGCTTTCCTAAAGAGATATCTTGTTCTGGATTTATATTTTTCCCATAAAGAAAGCAAAGATAGAGACGTTCGTTGAGTGTTGGAAATACTTCAATAGACATATGTTCAGCCTGACCTACCCGATCCCAATCCTGTTCTTTGATATCTGATATGATATAGGATTGGAAGAGTCCCATAAGTGGATTATCTTCTGGTAGTCCACTATCTTTATCCGCCAGAACCAAAGAACAACGTCTACCAAAACCAGCAAGTTGGCGCTCCCTTCCCTTTACCGAAACAGTAATAGGATGTCCTCCAATATGGCTATAAATCCATTCTTTAGGCAGTTCATAATCTAACAGGGGGGTAACTTCTTTGACAATCGCTACAGGACTATAGCGTAGAAACTGGCGAGTAACAGCCTTACAAAAGAGGATATCTTCCTCTTTCAAGGTCACTCCCTTCCAGTTATTTTCCTCATTAAAATGGTTGAAAAATACCAGATAGGGATCACGCACCATTTGTGCTAAGATATAAACGCCATTTCGTAAACATATAGAAATAACTTTCCCTGATTTCCAGGGTGTTGCTCTATTTTTCTTTAGCATTATTAACCAACCTCAAATCTACACAAGACATTTCAAACTATTAAAACAAATCATCAAACAAACTCAACTGGTTATCCTCTGGCATATTGCCGAGAATGCCCATTTCATCCATCTTTTCAACCAAGGTTGAGGAAAGTCCTCCACGCTTGCGGAGTTCAGTTTTAGAGAGGAATTCTCCCTCTTGACGGGCACGAATCAATTGCTTGGCAACGTTCTCTCTAGCCCATCCATAGCGACAAACGGTGGGATGAGGGTGTCCCCATCGATGATGAATTCAGTCGCATCACTACGATAGAGGTCCAATTTGCCGAACTTAAAGCCACGTTCCCACATCTCATTGACGATTTCAAGAGTTGTATAGAGGTCAATTTCTACGTTGGAAGCTTCATTGTTCTTACGCTTTTCAGCAATTTCTTGCATCTTGCGTTTAATCGCATCCAAGCCTGCCCCCATGGTCTTGATATCAAAGGCCTTGGCACGGATTGAGAAGTAAGCACAGTAATAATAAATCGGATGGTGAACCTTGAAGTAGGCCACGCGAAGGGCCATCATAACGTAGGCTGCCGCATGGGCTTTAGGGAACATGTACTTGATTTTTCCACAAGATTCGATATACCACTCAGGCACATTATTGGCCTTCATGGCTTCGATATAACCATTTCGTTCTTCTTCGGAAATCTTCAACCACAAGCCCTTACGTACGCGCTCCATGATGGTAAAGGCCATCTTTGGTTCTAGACCCGCGTGCATGAGGTAAACCATGATGTCGTCCCGACATCCGATAACGGTTGATAGGTCCGCAATCCCTGCCTTAATCAAGTCCTGAGCATTTCCCAACCATACGTCGGTACCGTGAGACAGCCCAGAAAGTTGCAGCAACTCCGCAAAGGTCGTCGGATGGGTTTCATCCACCATGCCTCGAACAAAGTTAGTTCCAAACTCTGGAATACCAAGCATACCAGTTGAAGTCCCGATTTGCTCAGGCGTCACTCCTAGGATATCTGTACCTGAGAAAAGATCCATGACACCTGGGTCGTCCATAGGAATATCATTTGGATCAATGCCTGACAAGTCCTGCAGTTTCCGAATCATGGTCGGATCATCATGACCAAGGACATCGAGCTTGAGGACGTTCTCATCGATATCGTGGAAGTTAAAGTGAGTGGTCTGCCATTCAGCAGTGACATCATCTGCAGGATACTGTACTGGAGTGAAGTCATAGACATCCATATAATTAGGGATAACAACGATTCCTCCTGGGTGCTGACCAGTCGTCCGTTTAACACCAGCAGCTCCTTGAGCTAGGCGCTCAACTTCGGCTTCTCGGTAGAATTTGCCATAGTCACGCTCGTAACCTTTGACAAATCCATAGGCTGTTTTAGCAGCCACCGTACCAACCGTTCCTGCACGGAAGGCATACTCTTCCCCAAAGATATCACGAACATCCAAGTGGGCGCTCGGTTGGTCTTCACCTGAGAAGTTCAAATCGATATCAGGTACCTTATCCCCATCAAAACCAAGGAAGGTTTCAAAAGGAATGTCCTGTCCATTCTTGCTAAGCTTGTGGCCACAGTTTGGACAGTCTTTATCTGGCATATCAAAACCTGAACCGTAAGAGCCATCGGTAATAAACTCACTGTACTGGCACTGACCACAGACATAGTGAGGAGAGAGAGGATTAACCTCGGTAATTCCAATCATAGTCGCAACGAAACTAGATCCAACAGACCCACGTGAACCAACCAAGTAGCCTCGTTCGTTTGAACGGTGCACTAGCATTTGCGAAGCCAGATAAATCACGGCGAATCCATTCCCCAGAATAGAGGTTAGTTCTTTTTCAATCCGCAAATCAACGATATCTGGCAGTGGATTTCCATAGATTTCAAAGGCTTTTTTATAGGTTAACTCAGCGACCGTTTCTTCAGCCTTATCAATGAAAGGTGTATACAAGTCGCCTTTAACGACCTCGACAGGCTCAAAGATTTCTGCCAAGGCATTAGTATTTTCAATGACAATCTTGCGAGCCAAGTCTTCCCCTAGAAAGGCAAATTCATCCAACATTTCATTGGTTGTTCTAAAATGCGCCTTTGGTAGCGGAGCTGGCTGGGCAGCTTCTCCATGACCGATAGTCCGGTTAATCATAGCTCCCTGACCTAGACTTCGCACGATGATCTCCCGATAAATCTCATCCTCAGGTTCGATATAGTGGACGTTTCCTGTCGCAAGAACTGGCTTACCGAGACGGGCTCCGACCTCAATCAAGCTCTTGATGATGGTCTGAAGCTCCTCCATATCCTTGACCTGCTCTTTGGCAATCAGAGGTGCATAGATAGCTGGTGGCATAACCTCGATAAAATCATAGTATTTGGCTACTTCGACTGCCGCATCTACACCTTGTGATACGACTGCATCAAAGACTTCCCCTTCCGTACAGGCTGAACCTAAGATCAAACCTTCTCGATGGGCATCTAGTACCGTACGTGGAATCCGTGGAACTCCTTCAAAATACTGAGTATTAGAGAGGGAAACCAGCTTAAAGATATTTTTCAAGCCCACTTGATTTTTCACATAGATGGTCGCATGCTTGACACGAGCTTTCTTATATGAATCTGGACTGATTAAATCAAGGTTTAATCGTGCTAAGTCCGTCACACCGTGTTTTTCTGCTACTTCTTTGATAAAGATAAAGAGCAGACGGCCAGTTGCTTCCGCATCATAGTTGGCCATATGGTGGTGTTCTAGAGCTACACCAAAACGTTTGGTCAAGGGTCCCAAACCATGTCGCTGTACTCTGGATAGAGATTTCTAGCGAACTCTAGCGTATCGATGACAGGTTGAGTAATTTTTGGAAGACCGTGACGCTCATAGTTGGCATTCATAAAACCAACGTCAAAGCTTGCATTATGGGCTACAAGAACGGTATCTTTACAGAATTCTTGGAATTCTTTCAGAACTTGAACCAAGGGTTTAGCATTTTTTACATGGTCATCAGTAATCCCAGTCAATTCCGTAGTAAAGGCTGATAAGGGGTGCCCAGGATTGATAAATTCATCAAACTCAGCGATGATATTGCCCTTATACATCTTGGAAGCTGCCACCTGAATCAAATCATTATAGATAGCTGATAGACCCGTCGTTTCCACGTCAAAGACTACATAGGTAGCTTCAGACAAATTCATCTCCACTTCGTTGTAGACGATAGGAACACGGTCTTCTACGATATTGGCTTCCATCCCATAAATGAGCTGAATACCAGCTTTCTTGGCTACCTTATAACCGTGGGGGAAGGACTGAACATTGCCGTGGTCTGTGATTGCCACTGCTTTGTGGCCCCATTTGGCTGCTGTTCCAACGATTTCTTCGACCTCAGGAAGAGCATCCATGGTCGACATGTTGGTATGGGCATGAAACTCAACGCGACGCTCACCTTCTGGCATCAAGTCCTTACGTTCATAGTGGACTACTTCCTGCACATCTTGCACATTCATGGTCAAATCTCGTGTGAAATTATTGACCTCGACATTTCCACGAACACGGAGCCATGAATTTTTCTTAATGATGTCAAACTTCTGAGCTTCCTCTTCATTTTTGACCCATTTTTGCATAGAGAAACTAGACGTATAGTCAGTCATCTTGAAATTAATCAAGACACGACCTGTTCTAGTCACCTTATGCTCCACATCAAATACAACCCCTTCAAAAACTAATCGATTTTCTTCGGTATTGACCTCAATCATTGGAGTAATCTCTGCCTTGTCAAGTTTAGGCTTAGCAGCTGCCTTCTTGGCTTGGAAATCAAAGACAGGTTTATCCTCAACTGGAGGAGGCGGTGCCATCTGTTCTAACTGTTCCATAGCTCGAAGGGTCTCGTCATTAGCAGCCTGAACAATCATTTGATTTTCAGAATGGAAAGCTTCCTGCTCTTCCTTTGTTAAATCTTCATTTTTCTCTAAATGGCATGTAAACTTAGGAAAACCAAAGAGTTCAAGTTGTTTGCTAAGATTTGGTAGGTGGTTTTTTCTAAAATGCTCTGTATCTGCTGCTTCAGAAGCTTCAATAATCAATTGATCATTCTCAAATCGGACTTGAAAATCCTGATACATGGTCCGAAATCCTTGACTAGAACAAGGCCCATCTGAAAAAGCCTCCCGATAGTAGGCCTGTAAAAGCTCTCTTGAGAAATCTTGGTTTTTCGTTTTAATCTCGTAAGTCGCCTGATTTCCTGTTTTTGAAAATTCCTCTTTCAAGCCTTTTTTCAATTCTAGAAAAAGTTCAAAAGGCAGGATATTCTCAAAGACAAAACGAAACTCCCAGATTTTACTACGCTTATGCACCAGAACCTGTTCAATTTCAGCCTGGGAGAAGGCCTCATGATTTCTTATGTCAGCGGGAATTCCCAACTGATTCATTAAAATTTCAAAAGTGGTTGACATCCATTTTCCTCACAATATACTCCTTCTATTTTACCATATTTGAGGTACTTTTTCCTATTTCTACTAAAGAGCCAATATAAAAATGGAGAGGACAACGATTGTCCTCTCCAGATGTTAGCTTTTATTCAACCCACTAGAGTTGACAAAGAGCCCCATTTTAGTTTACAAAGAACTAAATTACGGCTTCCTGTAAACTGATTTAATGCGTTTTAGTATATAAGCCATCCCCATAGTTTAACAGAGCATGAAGCTTTTATTCAACTTTTTTAATAAACACTAGTTTCTTTTCTTCTTGAAAGAGAATTTAAGGAGCGTCATCATTCCTAGTAATACTGCTCCAACTGAGCCTAAAAGACTACTACTTTCTCCTGTTTTTGGTAAAGCTTTTTCTTTATCTTCAGTCTTTTCTATTTCTTTCTTAGATGGATCAGACTTCACATCTTCAATTTTTTTCGGCTCCTCAGACAGACTCCTAGAATCCTTATTCTTACCATTATCCTGAGGTTTCAGGTTTAGTTTCGGCTGTGGTGCTGGATCTAGTTGCGGTGTAGGATTCGGCTGTGGTGCTGGATCTGGTTGAGGTACAGGATTAGGCTGCGGTGCTGGATCTGGTTGCGGTGCTGGGTTCGGCTGTGGTGCTGGATCTGGCTGTGGATTTGGTTTCTCAGTGTCTTGAGATTGATAAACAACTCCATAATTTGAGAAATGAGAAACCTTGAAATGAACATATTTCCATCAGCACTCAATTCAAACGGCAGTTCCTCAACTGCTCCCGTTTCTGGTAAGAAGTAGATTACTTTTTCTACTTTACGATTAGGATCCACAGGAATCGTTACAGTTGCTTCTCCTGAAATTTGTACAAAGCTACCATCTGCCTTTTGAGTCTTAACATCGTAAAGTTCAACATTTTTGGCTGGAAGTTCTGCTGGGAGTTTAGCCAGAATAGTGGTATCTAGAACCTTGTCCGCTACAATCTTATCAACAGCTGCAACATCCGCTCCTGTTAGAGAAACAGAGACGTTCGTCGTAGGAGAAACGAGTGTCTCCTTGGGATGAGATTTGTAGTATACCCTTGCTGCTACTATCCCTACAGCAGTATCAGACACTTCATACTTCAACAAGGTTCCATAGGCAGGATTTGCAAGGTCTTTAGGGTCAAAACGTTTCCCAAGGGGAAGGCTATAAGTTCTTGTCAACCCCCACTGTCCTTTCCAATTTTGCTCATCCCAATCTATAAGATGAGATACCTTCACGATTGTATCATGCTTTATCTTACTAGCATAGATATCTGGGCTGGTCGAGTCTGTAGGGTTTGGAACCTCTCTGATAATTTCTTGGAAGGTGATAATATACTCCTTTTGGATTTGCTCAGAGCCGTCATTGGTAATGGTTCTGCCGATATTCTTAAGGTTTTCCTTATAATCATAGCCTTCTTTATAATCATCAAGCTCAAAATCCTTATAGGTATTGGCCTTTAAGGTGTAGCTTTCTCCTGGCTTGAGAGTGATTGTTTTTCGGGATAATTCAGCATCCCCTCGACCGCCAGCTTGGAAATAGTGATATACTTCAACCACATCAAAGGTGACCGTTTGCAAAGCTGGTTTCTCTCCCTCAACCGTCTTCTTTTCTTTATCTAGTAGTTGACTAGAAGTTTCCACAGTAGAGTTTGTATTTTTTTCTGCTGTTTGCTCCTTTTCCTTGGACTTTGGAGTATCGACTAAGCTCTTTGAAGGTTCCGTTACAGTTTCCTCTGCGTGTACAAGGGCTGTTCCAGCTATACTAACCGTCACGGCTGCTAGACCGAGCAAAGCAAATTTCTCCAACTTAATAGCCTTTTTTCGATCATGTTTATAACGTTTTATTCTTGACATCTTATCACTCCTAATTTACTTTGTAATATATCTCCTATATTATACCCCCCCCCCGAATCCCTTTGTCAAGCCTTTTTCAACACTTTTTAGAATTTTTATATTCAATTGAAACAAGAATAAGATAAAAGAGCCTCGGAAAAAGTATTGCAATTGGTAATACCTTTTTGAGATGCTTTTTAATATGAGCCCATTTCTTCTCAATAGGATTGTACTCAGGTGAGTAGGGAGGAAGAGGTAAAAGTTCATGCCCAAATTCTTCACATAAGAGCTCTAGCTTACCCATTCTATGGAATCTTGCATTATCCATAATAATAACTGATGGTGTGTTTAATGTTGGTAAGAGAAACTTCTGAAACCAAGCTTCAAAAAAGTCGCTCGTCATCGTCTCTTCGTAAGTCATTGGAGCGATTAACTTGCCATTTATTAGCCCAGCAACCAATGAAATCCTCTGATATCTTCTTCCAGATACTTCACCTCTTATTAACTGACCTTTCAGAGAAAATCCCTTGTGAATAGGCAAACAAAAGAGTAGATAAAAGCATTTTAGGGTGATAAGACGGCGACTAAAGGCGTGATAGAAGGCGTGGACGTGTCGTTCCTCCAAGGTATTCACCACTTTTTCAATAGTAAAACGAGATGATCTTGTGGCAAGAATGAACTGATTTCTAGTGGTAAAGTTGTTTGATTTTTGTTATAGTGAATATACATGGAATAGCTTTTCTAAATAGTTTATTGTGAAATTCTATTTTACAAAGACTATCGCAAATATGCAAAAAGCAACGGCAAAAACCATTGCTTTTTTGGGAGACAAGGGACTATTGTCCTAGACTCAGATGTTAGCTTTTATTCAACCCACAACAGCTGACAAAGAGCCGAAAAAGAAGCCACAAAGTGACTTCTTTTATAGTGGCGACAAATTAGTCTTCACCTTTGTTTTTCTTAATGATTTCTTCTTGTACTGACTTAGGTACATCTTCGTAGTGGTCAAATACCATCATGAAGGTACCACGTCCTTGTGATGCAGAACGAAGAACTGTTGCATAACCGAACATTTCAGCAAGTGGAACATAAGCACGAACGATTTGGCTGTTACCGTGTGCTTCCATACCATCAACACGTCCACGACGAGCAGTTACGTGACCCATAACATCACCAAGGTTTTCTTCTGGAACAGTGATTGTTACAAGCATCATTGGCTCAAGGATAGCTGGTTGTGCAGTCTTAGCAGCTTCTTTAAGTGCAAGAGATGCAGCGATCTTGAAGGCAGTTTCAGATGAGTCGACATCGTGGTATGAACCATCGTAAAGCTTAGCTTTAACGTCAACCATTGGGTAACCAGCAAGAACACCGTTAGCCATAGATTCTACCAAACCTTTTTCAACCGCTGGGATAAATTCACGAGGAACCACACCACCGACGATTGCGTTTTCGAATTCGAATCCTTTACCTTCTTCGTTTGGAGTAAATTCAATCCATACATCACCGAATTGACCTTTACCACCAGACTGACGTTTGAAGAATCCACGTGCTTGAGTAGAAGCGCGGAATGTTTCACGGTAAGATACTTGAGGAGCACCTACGTTCGCTTCAACTTTGAACTCACGACGCATACGGTCAACAAGGACGTCAAGGTGAAGCTCACCCATACCAGAGATAACTGTTTCACCAGTTTCAACGTTAGTTTCAACGCGGAATGTTGGATCTTCTTCAGCCAATTTTTGAAGGGCGATACCCATCTTGTCTTGGTCTGCTTTAGATTTTGGTTCAACCATCAATTGGATAACTGGTTCTGGAACGTTGATTGACTCAAGGATGATTTTAGCTTTCATCTGTCAATGAGTCACCAGTTGTAGTGTCTTTCAAACCAACGGCAGCAGCGATATCACCTGAGTAAACAGTGTCGATTTCTTGACGGCTGTTAGCGTGCATTTGAAGGATACGTCCGATACGTTCACGTTTACCTTTAGATGTGTTCAATACGTATGAACCTGATTGAAGAACACCTGAGTAAACACGGAAGAATGTCAAACGACCTACGAATGGGTCAGTCATGATCTTGAAGGCAAGAGCTGCAAATGGCTCTTCATCAGACGCTGGACGAGTTTCTTCTTCTTCAGTATCTGGGTTGATACCTTTGATCGCTGGGATATCAAGTGGGCTTGGAAGGTAGTCAATAACCGCATCAAGCATCAATTGAACACCTTTGTTTTTGAAGGCTGAACCACACAATACTGGGAAGAATTCAACATTGATAGTCGCTTTACGGATACCAGCTTTCAATTCTTCGTTAGTGATTTCTTCACCTTCTAGGTATTTCATCATCAAGTCTTCGTCAGTTTCAGCAACTGCTTCAACCAATTTTTCACGGTATTCTTGAGCTTGTTCAAGGTATTCAGCTGGAATGTCTTCTTCAAGGATATCTGTACCAAGGTCGTTCGTATAGATTTCAGCTTTCATCTTGATCAAGTCAATGATTCCACGGAAGTCATCTTCAGCACCGATTGGCAATTGGATTGGATGTGCATTTGCTTGAAGACGATCGTGAAGTGTGCTTACTGAGTAAAGGAAGTCAGCACCGATTTTGTCCATTTTGTTGGCAAATACGATACGTGGAACTCCGTACTCAGTTGCTTGACGCCAAACTGTTTCAGTTTGAGGTTCAACACCTGATTGTGAGTCAAGAACTGTAACCGCACCGTCCAATACACGAAGAGAACGTTGTACTTCGATTGTGAAGTCCACGTGTCCTGGTGTGTCGATGATGTTTACGCGGTGGTTGTTCCATTGAGCTGTTGTCGCAGCAGATGTGATAGTGATACCACGTTCTTGCTCTTGCTCCATCCAGTCCATTTGAGACGCACCTTCGTGAGTTTCACCGATTTTGTGGATTTTACCAGTGTAGTAAAGAATACGCTCAGTTGTAGTTGTTTTACCAGCATCGACGTGGGCCATGATACCGATATTACGAGTTTTTTCAAGTGAAAATTCGCGTGCCATGAGGTTTGTTTCTCCTATATTTTTTATTTCTATTCTATTATAACACGATTTCAATAAAAACGGATAGGCAGGACCCACCCGTTCTCAATGTTTATCTTGTTTAGTTGGTTTCAACTTGTGAGATGGGAAGTTGAATTGTACTCGGGCTAAAGTTAGTTAGCCGATTTGAGCCGGAACGGGATGCTGTGTGAAAAAGATAAACTTCCTTGTATTCGTCGAATACTGCGTCAGTTTCCTATTTTCACCTTGCATCCTTACCGTTCCTAGCATCATTTTCTTACCAACGGAAGTGTGCGAAGGCACGGTTAGCTTCAGCCATACGGTGAGTGTCTTCACGTTTCTTAACTGCTGCACCAGTGTTGTTAGCAGCATCCAAGATTTCTTTTGCAAGACGGTCTTGCATTGTGTGTTCACCACGAAGGCGAGCGATTGTTACCAACCAACGAAGTCCAAGTGTTGTACGACGTTCTGGACGAACTTCAACTGGGACTTGGTAGTTAGATCCACCAACACGACGTGCACGTACTTCAAGTACAGGCATGATGTTTTCCATAGCTGTTTCAAATACTTCAAGTGCATCGTTACCAGTAGCTTCTTTGATTTGCTCAAAAGCACCGTAAACGATTGAAGCAGCTGTACCACGTTTACCGTCAAGCATAACGCGGTTGATAAGACGAGTAACTAATTGTGAATTGTAAAGCGGATCTGGCAATACTTCACGTTTTGGAGCTCTATTTTTACGACTCATTTCTCTTTATCCCCTTTCCTTATGCTTTTTTCGGACGTTTAGTACCGTATTTAGAACGGCCTTGTTTACGATCGTTAACACCTGCAGTATCAAGTGCACCACGGACGATATGGTAACGTACCCCTGGAAGGTCTTTTACACGTCCACCGCGAAGAAGCACCACGCTGTGCTCTTGCAAGTTGTGTCCGATACCTGGGATGTAAGCAGTAACTTCGATAAGGTTGCTCAAACGTACACGAGCAAATTTACGAAGGGCAGAGTTAGGTTTTTTAGGTGTCATAGTTCCAACACGAGTTGCTACACCACGTTTTTGTGGTGAAGAAACGTTTGTTTGAACTTTTTTATGACTGTTGTAACCAACGTTCAAAGCTGGTGATTTAGATTTTTCTACTTTTGATTTACGCGGTTTGCGAACCAATTGGTTAATTGTAGGCATCTACATTCTCCTGTGTTTTTTTATTTTTGGTGATGATACACTTGGTGACAGCTATCATCTGTGTGTACTTTTGCAACATTTGTCAGCACGTCCCTGTACACTCTTGAGAGACCAAAAGTAAAAAGTACCGTCTAACATTGTACCACTTTTTTTCTATTTTTGTCAATATATTTCTTCTTATTTTTTGACTTCTTTGCTCTAAAATCTCTTTGAAAACGGTCACCTACCAGATAGACTCTTCAACCGACCACATAGACAAAGCATCTTGTATTTGTCGACAAAATGGTGTTTAATAGATTTGTAAGTAAGAGATCTCTATTACAACTTTATAAAGGAGAAATTATGAAACTCAGACTTGATATTGATGCCCAATACACCGAAGAGCAAATCATCATAGAGGCACCTGCCTTGTCTTCAAAAATTCAAAAGGTTCAGGACTTTGTACAATCCCTGGATCAAAAAGAAACCATCAAAGGAAAATTCCAAGACCAGGTCTACTTGATTCAGATTAGCAAGATTCAGCGTGTATACATTGAAAATCGTAAGGTTCTGGCCGAAACGGATAGCCAAACCTATGCACTTGACATTCGTCTCTACCAAGCAAGTGAAATTCTACCTGCTTCCTTTATCCAAATTTCCCAATCGGAAATTGTCAACATTGATGCAATTAGTCATCTAAAACTAACCTCTAACGGCTTGATTGAAATCTATTTAAAAAACGAAAGTTTCACCTACTCATCTCGCCGTTACCTCAAAACTATTAAGGAGAAATTAGAACTATGAAAAAACAAGTATTTCACGATGCCACAACTGGTATCCTCATCGGTCTCATCCTATCTATTATCTTTTCTTTTATCCACTCACCAAGTAACTACGCACCTCTCAGCCCCAACTCTTTAATTGGGCAATTCATGACCCAACATCAGGTGCATGGATCACTCGTCCTACTATACTGTCTGCTCATCTGGGCAGCTATTGGAGTCCTCTTTAGTTTTGGTAGCCGTCTATTCGCTCAAGATTGGAGCCTTCTTCGTGCGACTGTCACTCACTTCTTCCTTATGTTGCTAGGTTTTGTACCTCTAGCAATCCTAGCAGGCTGGTTCCCTCTTCACTGGACTTTCATCCTTCAACTCATCCCAGAGTTTGCCATCGTCTACCTCATCATCTGGGTTGTTCTCTACAAGAGAGAATCAAAGAAGGTTGCCCACATCAACCAATTATTAGCTCAGAAAAAATAAGACCTAAAAACCCACTCCGTTTTGTGAGTGGGTTTTTGATTATAATTTTTGTTTCAGCTCTAATAAGAGATTCATGGCTTGCATAGGTGTCATATTGTACACATCTACTTGGGCCAACTCTGCTAGGATAGGATTCTCTTCTTTTTCATCAAAGAGAGACATTTGCTCATTGACAACATTCCTTTGATTGATAGAAATTGGATTTTCCTGACCTTGGCTCTCTAGTTGAGTTAAAATCGCATCCGCTCTTTTTAGTAAGTCTGCTGGCAATCCTGCAATCTTAGCAACGTGAATACCGTACGATTTGTCTGCTGGACCTGGTTCAATCTTATGAAGGAAAGTGACCTGACCATTTTGCTCAAGCGTAGCTACGTGTACATTTACTAGATGTTCAAGACTAGCTTCCAGACTGGTTAATTCATGGTAGTGCGTTGCAAAGAGAGTCTTGGCACCAATATGCTCATGGATATACTCGATAATAGACTGGGCTAGAGCCATACCATCATAAGTTGCGGTTCCTCGACCAAGCTCATCAAAAAGAATCAATGAATCCTTTGTCGCATGACTAATGGCATTATTAGCTTCCATCATTTCTACCATAAAGGTAGATTGGCCTGAAACCAAGTCATCTGCCGCCCCGATACGTGTTAAAATCGCATCAAAGATTGGCAGTCGAGCACTTTCTGCAGGGACATAAGAACCCATCTGAGCCATAACCGCTGTAATGGCCAGTTGACGCATGTAGGTTGACTTCCCGCTCATGTTCGGACCTGTAATTAGTTGAATGCTAGTATCTTCATCCATCTGGATACTATTGGGAATATAGGTCTGAGCTCCCATAACCTTTTCAACAACTGCGTGACGACCATTCTGGATATCAATCCGCGACTCTTGCCCAAACTCTGGTCGAATCAGGTGCTGTTTTTCTGCAACTACTGCCAAGCCTTGCAAGACATCGACAGTAGCGATTCCTTGAGCCAGAGCCTGTAGACGTTGGATATACTTGCCAACCTCCTCACGAATACGCATAAAGATTTCGTACTCTAGGTTTGCTGATTTCTCACGCGCCTCTAGCATTTCTCCTTCGATACGCGCCAACTCCTCTGTTCCAAAACGTTCAGAGTTTTTTAGCGTAGCCTTGCGGAAAAAATGGGCTGGAACATTGCCGAGCTGCGAATTGGTCACATGGAAATAGTAGCCGTCTTTTTTATTGTAGTCAATCTTGAGAGTATTGATGCCAGAATTTTCTCTTTCCTTGGCCTCAATCTCAGCTATCCAGCTGGTTCCTTCTCTCAGAACACGGCGGTATTTATCCAAGGTCTCATCAAATCCAGTTCGAATAATCCCGCCCTCTGTAATCACATGAGGAGCCTCAGGAGCAATGGCTGCACTAATCAAACTTTCCAACTCAGGAATAGCATCCAGTTGTTCAATTAGATAAGCTAGAGCTGGTTGCTCCATTCCTTCTAAAATGGCGCGAATTCGTGGAACACTTCCCAAGGTAGTCGCTAATTGCAAGAGATCTTTAGGGTTGCTTTTGCCAAAAGATACCCGACTAGCCAGACGTTCGATATCGTAGACTCCCTTGAGGCTTTCCGTTAAATCACTGCGCTCAAAGAAATAATCCAGAAAGACTTGCACAACTTCCTGACGTTCAAGGATACGGTCCTTATCAATCAAAGGGCGTTGAATCCAGGAACGTAAGAGACGCATACCCATTGCGGTCTTGGTCTCATCTAACAACCAGAAAAGGCTCCCTTGTTTCTTACCTGAGCGAGCATTTTCAACCAAATCCAGACTAGCCTTGGTCGCAAATCCATCTGCAAGAAATCTTTGATTTCATAACGGATAACAGGCTTCAAGTGGCTGAGCTCTCGCATCTGCGTCCGATGGACATACTGGAGAAGTTTACCACTAGCTGCTCCTTCAACAGTTGCCAATCTTGAATCCAGCAGATGAACGTCTTCATACGGTTCCTGCTCATAGGAAAGTACCAGATTCATTTGACAACTGAGAATCTGTTCTTCCGCTTCAGACAAGTCGTAACCAACCACCACTTCTCTGGCCTTGAGGTTACGGATTTCACCACAGACTAAAGAGAAATCTGATAATCCCGTTACATAGAAATCACCTGTCACTAGGTCCATGTAGGCTAGTCCATACTGGGAACCTTCACGATCAATAGCCACTAAAAAGTTATTGTGACTATCTGGCTTACTACTATCAACCACTGTCCCTGGTGTAATGACCTGGACAACTTCACGCTTGACCACACCAACAGCTTGCTTAGGATCTTCCATCTGTTCAGCGATAGCAACCTTGTAGCCACGCTCAACGAGGACATCGATGTACTGTTGGGCAGAGTGATAAGGAACTCCAGCCATGGGAATCGGATTTTCAGCATTTTTATTGCGACTGGTCAGCGAGATTTCTAATATCTGTGCAGCATTGACTGCGTCTTCATAAAACAACTCATAAAAATCACCCATGCGAAAAAGCAAAAAAGCATCTGGATATTGTTTTTTGATATCCACATACTGTTGCATACCAGGTGATAATTTTTCTGTCGTCATCCATTCTCTCCTTGTAAAAATAGAGAGTGGGACAGAAATCGGTAATTCGTTAGAATTCGATTTCGTCGTCCCACCTCCGCACAGTTGAGTAGGGCTGTAAAAGCTGATGAAATCAGCGTAGTAGAGCCCACTCAACCACTGCGTCTTGCTCGACAATCCAAAGGCAATTGAGAGGCTAGGACTTTTGTCCCAGCCTCCTTATCTATCCTTCATCAAATCTAACAAACGATCTTCCATGAGTTTAGCAACATGCTGATCTCGGCAGATTACCAAAAGGGTATTCGCTCCAGCAACTGTACCTAGAATCCCCCCATCTTTATTTGAATCTACTACGTTTGCTAATACTGCAGCTTCTCCAAGTTTGGTATGGAGAACTAAAGTGAATTCAGCTCTCGCTACACCTTCTAAATGATGGGATAAAAACTCAACCAGGTCAATCTTCTCTGTCTCATTTGCTAGTACGTAGTAGACCATATCATTTTTCTTAACCTTGGTCAAGCCAAGTTCACGAAGGTCACGCGACAAGGTCGTTTGTGTCACAAAAACGTTGTGTGCTTCCAAACGATCTTGAATCTCCTTTTGAGTTCCTAACTTCTCCTCAGTGATCATCTGCTTGATCAACTGATGACGTTCTCTTTTTCTCATAACATCCTCTCGAGTGAATATTTATAACATTTTCATCTATTTAATAAGAACATTATACCAAAAAAACCGAATATTTCAAAAAAATTTCGTCTTTCTTTAAAATTGTGATAAAATAGAAGAAAAGTCCAAAGGAGCCTATAATGAATACAAAACAATTGATCGCTAGTGAATTGGCTAGCGTCATTGATAGCCTGGATCAAGAGGCTATTTTCAATTTACTAGAACAACCAAAAAACTCTGACATGGGAGATATCGCCTTCCCAGCCTTCTCTCTAGCAAAAGTAGAGCGTAAAGCACCTCAAATGATTGCAGCAGATATTGCTGAAAAAATTAATAGCCAAGCCTTTGAAAAAGTTGTTGCGACTGGTCCTTACGTAAACTTTTTCCTTGATAAGTCTGCAATTTCTGGAGCGGTTATTAAAGAAATCATCGAGAAAGGTTCTGACTACGCTCAACAAGATGAAGGCCAAGAGCAAAAATATCACCATTGACCTTTCAAGTCCAAATATTGCAAAACCATTCTCTGTTGGTCACTTGCGTTCAACAGTTATCGGTGATGCCCTTTCAAACATCTTCAAAAAAATGGGCTACAACACTATCAAAAATCAACCACCTTGGTGACTGGGGTAAACAATTCGGTCTTCTTATGGTAGCCTACAAAAAATGGGGTAGTAAGGAAGCGGTTGAAGCCAATCCGATTGACGAACTGTTGAAACTTTACGTGCGTATCAATGCTGAAATCGAAACTGATCAAGCTCTTGATGACGAAGGACGTCTCTGGTTTAAAAAAATTGGAAGATGGCGATCCAGA
>BNJT01002472.1_pt1 | contig 200991 bp, 277 predicted proteins | sample 8540491 | NCBI WGS metagenome assembly BNJT01 (sample SAMD00202455, study PRJDB9452) | human saliva metagenome | host: Homo sapiens | reverse complement strand
ATTGATTATTCTAAGCGTGACTTAAATGGGGTAGAATGTGATATACTGGTACAGGTTTTTGAGCAAAACAACTAAGTCGTGAAATATATTTTTAGAGAATTCAATGTATTACAAGATAAGAAATGTCTTAGAGGAAGTAAAACAGGAAGAAATATTTGGAAGTGAGAAGGATGTTATGTGGCGGTAATCAGTCCTGAAGAATGGGCTGAGAGATAAAAGAAAATTCAATATGGGTATAGACCTCGGAATTCGATACAGAGAATCTTTTTATGACGAGAGAGAAGTAAACTACGACTCTCTGTAGGGAAGCTTTTCTTGTACCTGATAGAAATGACCTGCTTGAAAAACAGCGACAGCTTTGCTTTGCACTTGATGAAAAGGAACAGTATTTATCGACCAAACGGCTATACAGAAACTTTTGTAAGAAAGAGTTGCGACCAAAAGTGGAGAGCTCCAGTCTGGAGAGATTCATCTACGATTTTCCAGAAATGATATTAGTAGAGATTTGACCATACTGGAGAGATATGAGGATGGAAATAAACACCACAGAAGACAGGATACTGGAAGCAATCTATGGGGGAGCTGAGAGAAACAATGAAATAAGAGGAGAACCCTTACAGCTTAAAATGCATTATGAACAACTAATCGACCTTGACAGGAACTTTTCGAGAAAATGAAAATGAGTTTTTCCAGACTGATAATCTGTGCTTTTGAACTTTCACAGCCAGAGTGCCAGACTTCAGGCATAGTAGTTCACCCTTAGAGAATACACAGGACAGGTCAGAGAGCTTACTCAGTCAGAGCTTTCAGTCAAGCAGAACCGTATAATGACGGTCTTAACTGTGGTTACGACTATAATTATGCCCTCAACCCTGATTACAGGCTGGTATGAGTTTAAGTACATAGCTGGAGCTGGAATCTCACTTGCGTATCCGATTGTTATAGGAGTGGTGATACTAATGCAATCAGTGGAATACTATATTTCAAGAAGAAAAATGGTTGCAATTGGCTATGGATTAGCTAAACTAATGAAAAATCACAAAACTATCGAACCAGTGGAATAAAAATGATATAATAACACAGGTGTCAAAAGTATAAAAATTCCTTGGGGCTAACTTGAGGAGAATTTACTATCTTTTGACACGCATATGGTGATATAGCATTTTTGTAAAAACTTAGCTTTTGAAAAGGAAAATTAGAAATGATTCAGGCAAGCAACATTACTTTGAGACTTGGTAGGCACTTTTTGAAGATGTAAATATCAAGTTTACAGGAAGCGAAACTATAGCTGGACTTATTGGAGCAAATGGAACAGGTAACTACCTTCTTAGATATTATCGGGGCAGTTGGAGCCTACCACAGGCGAGGTTATTATAACGGGAGCAGAGACTCCTCATTTCTGCAGCAGTGATCATAGTATGACGCATATCCTGTACTTGATACAGTAATTATGGAAATAAAAGACTTTATGACATAATGAAAGAAAAAGAAGTACATCTATGCCAAGGAAGACTTTACAGATGAGGACGGTATAAGAGCAAGTGAACTCGAGGGAGAATTTACTACAATGAATGGTTGGGAGGCAGAATCAGATGGCTACCTCCTTAACGGACTTGGCATAGATACAGAGTTCCATTATGTGATGATGAGCGAGATAGAGGCATCTAAAAGGGTTAAGATTCTTCTTGCTCAGGCGCTCTTTGAGAGCTCTGATGTCCTCCTCCTTGACGAGGCCTACCAACCACCTTGACATGGATGCAATAGGCTGGCTTTAGGAGTTCCTTTATCAACTTTAGAAAATACCGTAATTGTAGTTTTCACACGACCGTTATTTCTCAACAAGGTATGTACACACAGCGGACATTGACTATGGCAAGATTCAGCTTTACGCAGGAAACCATGACTTCTGGTATGAGTCCATGCCACATGATTCGTCAGCTGAAGGAAGCAAATAAAAAGAAAGAAGAAAAATCAAAGAACTTTCAGGAATTTATACAGAGATTCTCACAACGCAAAGTAAGTCTAAGCAGGCTACAAAGCTAGAAAGAGGGCTTTGAGAAGATTGAGCTTGATGATGCTAAAGCCATCCAGCCGTAAATATCCTTATATAGATTTCAGATCCTGCAAGAGAGATTGGTAATGAAGTACTTACAGTTAGCGGAATATCTAAGACAGTTGACGGCGTAAAGGTGCTTTCAGACAATATCTCCTTTGTTGTAGGAAGAGAAGACAAGATAGCGCTTCTGTAGTACCAAAATGTAAAAAGCTCATATCCACTTTATTTAAGATACTTGCAGGAGAAATGGAACCTGATGAGGAGATTATAAGTGAGGGAGTAACCACCACTCAGGGCTATTTTCCTAAGGACAATACAGAGCTTTTCAAGGAAATGAGAATATTACTGAGTTCCTTTGCCATTTTCACCTGAAAAAGATGCAACCTATGTAAGAAACTTCCCTAGGGACGTATGCTTTTCCCTGGAGATGCAGGTATAAAAGCAGGTAAGAGTGCTCTCCGGTGGTGAGCGTGAAGAGTTCTTCTTTCTAAGATGATGATAATGGCTACAAATGTCCTCATTCTTGATGAGCCTACCAACCATCTTGATATGGAAGCCATTACCTCATTAAATAACGCAGTCATCAAGTTTCCGGGAGTTGTACTCTTTACCTCTCAGGATCACTCAGTTCATACAGACAATTGCAAACAGAATTATAGAAATTACACCGAACGGACTCATCGATGAGGGTAAGTACCTATGATGAGTATCTTGAAAATGATGAGATGGCAAGAAAGGCGCCGGATTATGACTATTTCAGAAGAAGAACTGCTGAAAATGAGGGTAGTGAAGAAGGTAAACGGGAGGGTATGCAATGCTATGAGTATGATTTTGTCTCGATTATTGACAGAAAAGGGAAAGGATGCGCTGGCTGTAGACCTGATTCCGATGTTTTTGGGAAGGAGAGAATCCTGTTAAGGTAAGAGAAGAAGCTTTGATATAGATACCTATGTGGGTTGCGGATATGAATTTCCGGTACTTTCCACTATTTCGGATGCGATTATAGAGAGGGCAAAAGCATCCGACCTTTTAGCTATTTTGAGATAAGAGATGAGTACTATGACAGCATAATCAGATGGCAGGATATAAGAAACGGTGTAAAGGGAATTAGAAAGAATACATAGGATATGAAAAATGGAGTCCTGGGAGGGGTTGCGACTGCGCTCCATGTATTCTGCTCTCAGGGGGATAGCGTACTCGTGCATCCCTCTACCTATATAGGTTTACCAATGTGCTAAAAAAATAACGGTTTATAACATTGTCCACAGCTACCTTAAAAAGGATGAAGAGGGAATCTGGCGTATGGACTTTGAGGATATGGAAAGAAAGATAGTTGAAAAATAATATTCAGTACAGCCATTTTTTTGTTCACCTCATAATCCTTCCGGTACGTGTCTGGGAAAAATGGGAGCTTGAGAAGTAATGGAGCTTTATAAGAAGCATGATGTAATGGTTATTTCAGATGAAATCTGGTCGGATATCATACTTAGCGGATATAAGCACATACCTACCCAGACCATATCAGAGGATGCAAAAGAACCGTACAGTTGCATTTTACGCACCGTCAAAAACCTTTAACCTTGCAGGGGCTTACAGGCAGCTATCATATCATTTTATAATGACAGAATCAGACATAGAATTGAGAAAAGAAGCCTCTCTTGGGCATTATAATTCAATAAATGTACTTTCAATGCATTCACTTATAGGAGCTTACAAGGATGAGGGCTATGAGTGGGTGGATGAGCTTAGAGGTAATAGGAGAAAATATAACCTTGCCTGTGACTATATTGACACTAAGTTCAAGGGGAGTAAAGGTTGCAAGACCTCAGAGCACATAGATCTCTTTATAGACTGTGAAGAATGGTGCAAAGAAAAGGGGCAAGACCCTTGAGGAACTGCTTAGAATGGGATTTGAAGTAGGGGTAATCTGGCAGAATGGTAAAGCTTTTAATGGAAGTGGAGCATAAGGATGAACCTTGCTTCACCAAAAATCAAGGATAGTGGAAGCCTTTGAACGCTTAGATAAATATGTATTCAATTCATAATGTGAGTGCCACGCTAATACTCATCAGTTGCCAATTACTCATATATTTTGCGTGTTAAAGTTAAAATGTTCTCTTGTAAGAAAGCTACAAGAGAATATTGACAGAAATTTCTCCGAAATTACCTGTCAAATAAAAATATTTTAAACTACTAAAAATTTCAGTGAAATCTAACTGTGCAGATATGCGGATATCGCTTTCGTATCCTGTAACACTTATATAAGAAAAATTATAAATATTGGAAATTATTGTATATCTTTCTTTTAACTAAACAGCATTTATTGTATACTATTTAGGTTAGAAATTGCTTTATTGAGGAGGTAGTATTGTGGATACAACTGTATGTAAAGAGGGACAAGAAATTTGGGAGGATTACGAAGAAAAGCGTAAAGCAGGCTTTTATAAAAGGCTATGGAGTTTAAGAAAAAGGGTGGGAAAGATAGCTGGCTGTCTTTGGCGCACACACCTGTTGAAATCCTTGAGTACTTGAGGGATGGCGTCAATTGGGCTTTAAAGTGGTACAAGCCAGGAGACTATTCCCTGACGCTGAAAGGGTGTTGCCCTAAAGACTATGCCCACTGATAAAGTCAACCTATGGCTTCGCACTTACTAAAAATGCCCCTTATACATATTTTTCAGACATCATAATAGGGTGAAACTACCCTGTGACGGCAAGAAGAAGATGTATGAGCTTTTTGGGAGAGATTAAGGATGTACATATTCTTCATCTTCCTCAGGAAAAGATGTACCTTATGCAAAGAAGATGTGGTACGAAGAATGTGAAGACTTAAAGAAGCACTTGAGGAGAAATTTGGAATCACTATCACAGATGAAGCCTTAAGAAATGCGGTAAAGAGAAATTATGCAAGAAAAACTTGTGTGCGAACTCTATGCTATGCAAAAGGCGGAGCCTCCTATGATGAGGGAATCGATATGATGCTTAGCATCCAGGAGGAAACCTTTGCTATGAGTGTAGATGACTATATGCTGATATGGAAAAACTGATAGCTGATGCAAAAAGCCTATTTAGAGGATGGAGAGAGTACGGGTATCAGCTGATGCCAAGAGGATTCTTCTTACAGGCTGTCCTAGTGGAGGTCTTATTGAAAAGGTTGTAATGACAATTGAATCGCTTGGTGGAGTTGTAGTCTGTCGAAATGACTGTTCGGGAGAGAGAAGCCAGAGCTTTTTAATAGATGAAAATGCAGAGAATATCATGGAAGCCATAAGCGATAGATATTTTAAAAATCGATTGCTCTGTAATGACACCAAATACAGGAAGATATGAAGATACCTTAAACATGATTGAAAAGTACAAGGTAGATGGAGTAATAGACATAGTTTTGACGGGCTGTCATCACTTCAATATCGAAACCCATAACATGGCAAAGGTATTGAAAGAAAATGATATCCCTTATATGAAGCTTGAAACTGACTATGCTTTTAGCGGATAAGGGACAGATTGACACCAGAATAGGTGCATTTATAGAGATGCTTTAAGGATTATTACAGAGTCATTTATTGGAGATAGCAATAAAATGACTCGTTTAATTATAAAACAAAAATTAGCCAGATAAGCAGGGTGGTGGTACAATTAAATTGTGCTGTCAAAGAAATAAAGGGGACTTATGAGGTGTCAGAAAAGATATAATAAACAAACAAACTACTGCCGGTTTAACAAAAGAACGAACTTTGGGAAATTGAAGAAAATAATAAGAGCAGACATCAAAAAGATACTTGACTTCATCATATCTCCTATAGTATGTTTTGTTATAGCAGTTCTTGAGTATATATTGGTACCTGACAAGTATCCAAATGCAAGTCCTGAGAGGTATCTGATATTGCTGTCACTTCCTATAACAGTTTATATTTTTAGATTGATTCGTGCGGTATTGCTATATAAAGGGGTAACAAAAAGAAATTTGCCAAGGTAAGGCACAAAGCACCTTTTCTTTCAGCAATTTTCTTTTCTTAACACTTTTTTAGATGTGTTTACATTAAAGACGGGTATACTCTTATATCCTTTTTATACCTTGGGTAAATGACATTATAAATGCTGCAATTTTAGATAGAGAACAGCTTACGATATGTACCTTTATTTACACTAAGACTGTTGTTTACAGGCTATTTTTGCGGCGTTGTACTTGGGATTATAACCGGTGTAGCAAGTGGTTATAGTGAAAAGGTAAGATACTGGATAAATCCTATAGTAAAGGTGCTTTGTACCCATACCTACAGCTACCTGGATTCCTCTTATTATGATACTTTGCAAGCTCACTTATGGCGGGCTCGGTCTTTTATAGTAGGACTTGGTACCTGGTTTGCAGTTACAATAGCAACTACATCGGGAATATCAAATGTGGACAAATCCTACTACGAAGTTGCCAAAACCCTCGGCTCTTCTGATCGCCAGCTGGTATTTAATATGGCAATTCCACATGCCATGCCCAATATTTTACAAGGAATGACACAGGGAATGAGCTCTGCCTGTATTTCGCTTATGATAGCTGAGATGCTTGGTGTGGAAGCGGGACTTGGCTGGTATATTACCTGGGCAAAGGCTTGGGCAGCCTATAACAAGATGTTTGCGGCAATAGTAATCATCTGTATAGTATTCAATATAGTAACAAGGGTGCTGGATAGAATTAAGATTATATTCTCCGCTGGCAGATAGGAGTGGTGAAATAATGAGTGAAGCAATAGAATTAAAACTTAAAGATGTTTCAAAAAGCTTTTCAAGGGTAGATTCTACAGAAGCTACCAACGCTGTCACAGATGTAAGTATCAGTATGTTTAATGGGTGAGTTTGTAAGTCTTGTAGGTACTTCAGGATGTGGAAAGTCTACCATACTTAGAATGATAGCGGGACTTATATCTCCGACTACAGGCAGAAATTACTACAAATGGAGACAAGATAACCACTCGAAAATTTTCGATATAGGTATGGTTTTTCAAAAACCTCACACTATTTCCCTAGCTTACAGTTGAGGACAATGTAGCGCTCAGCCTGAAGATGCAGGGAAAGCTAAAGAGGGTATGGAAGATGTTCAGAGACTTATAAAGGTAATAGGTCTTGAGAAATTTAAGAAAGACTATCCGGGACAACTCTCAGGTGGTATGGCTCAGAAGAGTGGCTCTTGCGAGGGCAATGATAAGCAAACCGAGAATTCTTCTTATGGATGAACCTCTGGGAGCCTTAGATGCATTTACCGGATGAATATGCAAAATGAGATACTCGACATGTGGCAGGTAAATAAGCAGTTAGTTGTCATGGTGACACACGATATAGATGAGGCGATTCATATGAGCAGCAGGATATTAGTAATGGAAGCTCATCCGGGAAGAATACGCGAGGAAATAAAAGATAGATATGGATTATCCTCGTAACCGAAGCAGTTCTTCATTTGTGGAGTACCGTAATCATATACTTCGATTTACTGCACTTCGCTTAGATATAGAGTGCTCATGAGACACCGTGAATAAATAATAAAGGAGGGAAAAATGAGAAGAGGTATTAAGTATTGCACTTTGTGCAGTGGTAGCATTTTCGGTGGTTGGATGTGGGGCTAAAAGTAGTGCGGATAGTTCCAAAACATCATCAAAGACAGAGGTGTCAACTAGTCAGTCCGCATCTAAGTCCTCTGCGGCATCTACAGCTATGTCTGCTAAAAAGCTCTGTAGCGTCTGCTGTAAACGCAGCTGATGAAGAGAGCATGGAAGAAGGAGCCTGCTGTATGGGCAAACAATCAAAGTATTTTTACGGGTGATGGCTGTACCGCCGCTGTTAACTTGGCTGAGGAGCTAGGCTACTACAAGGAGCAGGGGCTACAGTTGGAAAGGATTTAAAGGAGATTCTGATGTTGAGGCTATAGGTACTAATCAGGTACAGGTGGCTATAGGACATATAGCTACAATGTATGGTTCCTGCTACAAATGGCGTAAGCCTCTGCTTTGTAGGTGGAGCTCACTTACTTACAGGCTGTAAGGCTATGTATGTGCTTGATGAGAGTGATTACAAGAATTACAATGATTTAAAGGGGAAGTCGGTATCTGCACCAAGCGGAATAGGAACAGCTGATTACAATATTTCAGCAAGACTCTTCATAGAAGCAGAATCGATCCTCTCAAAGACTTAAAGATAATGCAGGTTGAAAAGGATGCCTGTGTAGCAGCGTCATGAAGAGTGGAGAGATAGCAGCGGCTCTTCTTCCTGAGTCATATGGCTATCCTCTTGTTAAGCAGGGACTGCTTCGCAAGGTAGAGTCCGCTGACGGAAATAGCAGAAATGAACTTTGCTGTATAGTTATGATGAATAAGGATTTTTGTAAATGAGAATCCTATTACTTCAGCGAAGATGGCTTCAGCGGTTAAAAAGGCTCTTAAATGGATGGGAGATAATCCTGAGGAGTGTACAAAACTTCTTATGAAGATAGGGCTTAACGGAAGTGACTATGATATGAACCTTGAATTAAATGAGCTTATGCAGTTTGGTAAGCAGACGGATGAATACACAACTGAGCAGATGAAGAGCATAGTTGACGGTTATATAAATGCTAAGCTAATTACTGCCACAAGCGATGCAGATGCTGTATATAACAATATCTGCATCCTATCGGTAGTGCAGAATAGGCTCCTTTAAATCTGGGCTTGTGCCTTTTTGCATAACTTTTTTTGGGAGAAGTCTTCGGAAACCGTTTTATCCAATATGCATTCTCCCAAAATAAAAGCTGCCATACTTGAAGAGGTTTCAGCATGGCAGTTTTTATTCGATAGGAAATTACACCGAAATTACCTGTCAAACATAAATCTATCCGTGGGATCGCACTGCGGCGGATAAGTAGATGTCGCTCTAACGCGGGCCTGCCGCAGGCGGTAAATCCTGATAGTAGAATCCTTTCTTATATCAAACTCTATTTAACCACAGCCTGCCCAGCATTCCAGCTTGAATAGGTAGCCTTTGACCTTACATAAGACATAGCTGCTTACTGCAGGTATGCTTTATAATAATCATTGTAGCCACAGCCTCAGGTACTATGTAGGGTTGCGTTATATCCCAGTGAATATACTACTGCTGGTGTGCCCTCAGGTGCATAATTTCCAAAGAAAACAACCCCTGATATAAAGGCAAAGATATATCTTCCAAGTACTCCCACGATATAGCCCTCAAGTAAGCCATGCTTCTTCTCGTAGAATATACCCGATAGACGGGGCTCCAAAGGCAAGAGGATAATCAGTAAGCAGCTGGATAGGGGCTGCAGAACACAGGATCAGCCAAGAACTGAAGCAGTCCGTAGGCAAAGCCTGTCATAAGTCCTGCCCTTCAGTCCGTACCAATATCCTATGAGCACAATGAAAAGCATGCTGTGTGTAATAGAGCCTCCCATTGGGAGTCTGGTAAAACTTGATTTCAGCGGTTACTATTGCCAGTGCCATAGCGGCAGCTGAAAAAAGACCAGCTGGGTAGTTGCCATTGCTCTTACCTTGCCTGCTGTCTTAGTACTTAAGACGATGGCTATTGCAATGAGCAAAGCTATGAGGACTCCTACGGTTACAAGCCCGTATGGTGTCAGTTTGAATACATTTTCACCCCAGTCATTTACGGTTGGTGTTGCTAAAAATGACATAAAAACCTCTTCACAGTCTGGCGTAAGGAGATTATCTTGCTTCCTTACGCCGGTATTATCCGGTTCAAGTATTAAGGGTCTGAAGCTTTAGCTTCATCTCAGCCCTAAAGGCTCCCCTAGCAGACACAATTATACTACTGCAATTTTTATTTGTCAAATGAAAATTACTATCAATTAAATATAGAAGTTAAGAATCAATATCATCTATCAGATAATTTTACGAAATGTTTTAAAAATATCCACAATTTGATTGAAATTAGTATCGTTAAATGTTAGAATTCCAATTGAGGCTTGTCAGAACGCTGTAAGACCATGTTAAGGGAAGATAGCATCTGACGGAGGCCTAAAATATAGAAAAATGGAGGTATAAGAAATGGTAGAAGATAGGTTTGAACAGTTAGGAAAAAGATATTAAGGGTACAAAGACAGAAGAACCTTATGGAAGCTTTTGCAGGGTGAGTCACAGGCAAGAAACAAGTATACATATTTTTGCGTCTAAGGCAAGAAAAGACGGATATGTTCAGATAGCTGAAATATTTGAGGAAACAGCAGGCAACGAGAAGGAACATGCTAAGATTTGGTTTAAGATTCTTTCAGGTATAGGAGTTACAGCAGAGAACCTTGAGCATGCTGCTGACGGTGAAGCTTATGAGTGGCAGGAAATGTATCCTACTTTTTGCTAAGGAAGCAAGGGAAGAAGGATTTACAGCTATTGCAAAGCTTTTTGAGATGGTAGCAGATATCGAGAAGGAGCATGAAGCAAGATATCGTAAGCTTCTTGCCAATGTAAAGGGCGACCTTGTATTCTCAGCAGATGGTGATGCTATATGGCAGTGCATCAACTGTGGACATATCGTAGTTGGACCAAAGGCTCCAAAAGTCTGTCCTGTATGTAACCATCCACAGAGCTATTTCCAGAAAAAGCTGAGAATTACTAATTAGAAAGCTAAGGCATGTCAGTTGCTTTTGACAGCTAAATTATGAAAAAGCCTCGGAACTAAGTGTTTCGGGGTTTTTCTTTGCTCTTAGAATGATTAAAATTAAATATATATAGAACGAAACCACCTGGCGATGCACACACTTTATGATTGTATATTTTTCGTTATTTGTGATAGTATACTTAGGATAGGCGTTTTTATTTTAAACGCAGACTCCGGTAAAGGAGAATATTAAAATGGGCAGGGTTTTGAAAATGGCAGATGTAAAGAAATATTTTTAGATGGTTACCGCTTCAGTGATTCAGATTCTTATGAGCAGGCAAGGAGAGCTTGCCAAAAATAGCTGAAATCAAATCTGAGAAAGATCTTAAAAATGAGGAAAGCCTCAGGGAAATCTATGACACTCTGGTGGAGAGCGAAGAGTTTGAAACTCCGGTTGGAATAGGCTTTCTTAGAGAAGCACAGAAGAGGCTAATAAGGAATCCTGAGCAGAGAAAGACTATGAAGCGCAATCCCTTTTTCATGTCTTTGTCCGCGAGGTAACTATAAATAACAGTATAGCTGAGACAGATTATGGATTTAGAGCCAGTTATCAGGACAGATGCTGAAGAGGAAACAGAGGCAGATGATCGAAAAGCAGGCAAGTCTTGCAGAACAGGATAAAAAATCTCTCTGTGATAAGTTCTCTCAAGGCTAAGATTAGAAATTATAAAATCATAATTGCCTTTTTGATAATTATGGTTATTGTTCCTTTTGGAGTTTTTGTTCTATGATAAGGTGCTTTAATCCAAACCTTGCAGAAGAAGCTCTTATCAATGAGTATGCAACCTGGGAAGCGAAGAACTTACAAAGAAAGAACAGGAACTGAACGAGCGTGAGCAAATCCTTGAGGACATGGAATATAGTAAAGTAAAAGTTAAATGATTCCGGAGAATGAAAAATGGAAAAAGCCAAAAATTCTAGTAGTTGATGATGAAAGCAGGATGCGTAAACTGGTGAGTGATTTTTGCATCACGAGGGATATGAGGTTGTAGAGGCTGAAGACGGTGAAAAAGGCAGTAGATATCTTTTTTGAAGATGGCAATATTGAACTCATCATATTAGATGTAATGATGCCTAAAATGGACGGCTGGCAGGTATGCAGAGAAATAAGGAGACATTCTGAAGTCCCTATAATTATGCTCACAGCCAAGTCAGATGAAAAGGATGAACTTCAAGGCTTTGAACTTGGAGTCGATGAGTATATATCAAAACCATTCAGCCCTAAGATACTTATGGCTAGGGGTGGAAGCTATACTTAGAAGAGTGGGTGCGGCAGGTGACGATAGCTTTGAATTGGGCGGCATCAAGATAGATAGGGGCTTCGCACGAAGTTATTATTGACGGAAAAATCTATTGATTTAAGTGTGAGGAATTTGAACTGCTACTTTATTTTATGACCAACAAGGGGATTGCCTTATCAAGAGAAAAAGATACTCAATAATGTATGGAATTATGACTATTTTGGAGATGCAAGAACGATAGATACACATGTGAAGAAACTTAGGGCAAAGATGGGTTCTAAGGGGGATTTGATTAAAACTATTTGGGGAATCGGCTATAAGTTTGATACCTAGTGCCCCTGTAAGAGGTTTAAATGAAACATTCCATTAAAGTGCGTCTGATTATAATTTTGATTACTCTGTTAAGTGCAACCCCGTCTTAGCTGGGTTATTAATAAGGTATTTCTTGGAAAATACTATGAAAGTTATAAGATAAACAGTCTGGGAGATACTTATGCACAGGTAAATTCAACCTATGACGCTTTTAAAAATAACTGACCTTAGTCTTGGCTATGAACAGCTTGCCTCTAAGCAGAATGTATCTTTATACATTTTAACGGATTTAGCTTATTCAGGAGGAATCATACTTCAGACTAAATTTCCGACAAGTATGAATGAGATACAAATCAGAAGACTGCAAAGCGATATTATAGAGTATTATAAAAAAACTCTTCCAAATGAAGAAGAGGTTAAAAGCGAGAAAAGAGGCTACAAGGCTATTAGTCAAGACCGATAAATATAGCATATACAGGCATTTTGATACAAGACTTGAGGTCAATTATATCGAACTATATGGCATTCTTGATGCGGGAGACAAGATATTTATAAGAAGTAACTACGATAATATTAAAGAAAGTGCAATGATATCCAATACATTTTTGTCTATGTGGGTATTATTTCTATATTAATAGGCTCCTTAATAATGTATGTTATAGGTGTTGAATTTACCAAGCCTATACTTAGACTGTCTCAAAATGACCAGGGATATAAGCAACCTAAACTTTGATGTCTGCTATAAAGGTAAGAGACAGGACGAGGTTGGAGCGCTTGGACATAATATAAATGTCTTGTCAGAAAAACTGGAAGAAACCATATCGTCACTAAAATCTGCCAACAATGAACTGCAAAATGATATAAAGAAGAAAGAAAAAGTGGAAGAAATGCGAAAAGAATTTCTTTCCAATGTTACTCACGAGCTTAAAAACTCCTATTGCCTTGATTCAGGGATATGCTGAGGGACTTAAAGATAATATTCAGGGAGATGAAGAAAAGCAGACAGTTTTACTGTGAAGTAATTATAGATGAAGCTGCAAAGATGAATAGTATGGTAAAGAGGCTTCTAAGCCTCAGTGAGCTTGAGTTTGGAGACAGTAAGCTTCAGTTTGACAGATTCGACATAGTCAGCCTGTTAAATTCAGTTGTGGCATCCATGAACATGGTCTACAAACATGTAGTTTCTAAGATGTCAGATATTAAATCATGCTATGTATGGTACTGGGATGAATACTTAGTAGAAGAAGTTATACTAATTATGTAAGCAACGCACTAAACTCATGTCGAAGAAGATAGTAATGGCGAAAAATAATATCAGTCTCTGTAGAAGGAAAGTGACTCTACGGTGAGGGTGTCAGTATTTAATACAGGACATCCCATACCAGAAGAGGCAATTGAGAGGATATGGGACAAGTTCTATAAGGTAGATAAGGCAAGAACCAGAGAGTATGGTGGCAATGGTATAGGACTTTCCATAGTAAAGGCGATTATGAACTCACTCAACAGGGAATGTGGAGTAAAGAACTGGGACAATGGAGTAGAATTCTGGTTCGAACTGGATACTAAGGCTTAAAGGAGAATATAAATAATGAAGAAGAAGTTTTTGTTACTTGTACTTACAGCTGCGATGGCGCTTAATCTGTCTGCCTGTGATGTAGGAGATACAGGGCTTTCAGAAAGTGAACTAAATCAGGTGGCAGAATATGCTGCAAAAACTGGTGCTTAAGCATACAAGGAACTATAAGCCTACTTTACAGGAAGAACTTGAGATTAAAGAGAATCCCAACGTAGTAAAAAGAAGACTTTAATAAGGCGGGTGGAGATAATAATGAAAAGAATAATTCTAATACCTCTTCATCAATTGAAAAAATAATGCCGATATAAATAATGATAAGAATAGTTCCGGAGATAACAGTAGTACATCAGACAGTAATGAAACCAATGAAAATAGCGATACTGCAGCTACTTTGAGTGAGGTTTATCAGTCAGACGGATTCGAAGTGGTTTATGGCGGTGCTGGAGAATATTCAAGATATCCAAAAATGAAGGATATTTTTCTCTGGTGGCGGCAGACAATATGAAGCTATATGTTGTTGAATTTTCAATTAGAAACAAGACAGAGAAGAGCAAAAAGTTTTCACAGAACGATGGAGTCTCTTACACCCCTGACTTTTTGACGGAAGCAATTATATTAAAACCGAGCCTCACTCTTCTTGAAAATGATATGCAGACAATTGAAGCAAATATAGCAGGCGGTAAATCTTCAAAGGGTGTCATTGTTTTCAATGTACCAAAGGCTGCTGACAGAAACAAAGCAAAGTTAAAAGTTTCAAACGGAAACAGATCCTATACCCTCAATGTCACACAGTAAGGATGAGATTTAATATCAAAAATTATCCTTTGCCTGAGAGTAAATTGAATGGTATAATATAAGGACTGTAGCCATGAATTTTAACATTCCGGATATTTATTATACATTATGGACAAAATTGTGGGAGGTTATTATGGATACTGGAATTTTACTTCAAAGTGGAACAAATGAGTTGGAAGTGCTCGAATTTAACATTGGTGCCAATCACTATGGAATCAATGTTGCTAAGGTAAAGGAAATTATGCCTTATGCAGAGCCTACACCAATTCCAAATGCACACGATACAATCGAGGGTATTTTTATGCCAAGAGATACAATTGTAACAATAGTAGATCTTGCAAAAAGCCTTATGATACCGCCATCACCTGATAAGACAAAGGATATGTACATCGTTACCAATTTTAACAACTTAAATATTGGTTTCCACGTACACGGCGTACAGGGCATTCACAGACTTACCTGGTCTGATATAACAAAGCCTGATGAAACAATTAATGACGCTGAGAGAAGCGTAGCTACAGGTATAATTAAGTTTGACAGCAGACTTATAGTTGTACTTGATTTTTGAGAAGATTGTATCTACGATCGACCCTGAAACAGGTATAAAGGCTCAGGATATTGACAGATTGGGAGTAAGAACCAGAAATAATTCTCCTATACTCATAGCAGAGGATTCACCTATGCTTGAGGAAGATGATAATAGACTGTCTTACAAGGGCAGGTTATGTAAATATAACTGCAACTGCAAATGGTGAGGAAGCTTGAAACACCTTACTTCGTTATAAATCAGAGGGAGACCCAACTACTCAGTGCCATTGTATAATTACAGATATAGAGATGCCGATGATGGATGGTCACAGGCTTACAAAGCTTGTAAAGGATGACAATGAACTTAAGAAAATTCCTCTCATCATATTCTCATCACTTATTAATGATGAGATGAGACGCAAGGAGGAGTCCCTTGGTGCCGATGCTCAGCTACTCAAGCCTGAAATCGGACAGCTGGTTGAAGCAATTGACAGATTAGTTTTTAAGCTAGTTTATAAAAAATAACTAAAATAAAGCCAACAATGCTTTAGGGATGGAGGAGAGATTGGATAAGGATAATGAATCTTACCTAGACGAACTGCTTGAGACTCTTGGGCAGGAACCCATATGAAACTGACAGGAGGAGAAAAGCGACTGCACGAGCCAAGAAGAGTAAGATGTCATCCGCCGATGTAACTATCGATTCTTTGGATGAAGAATTTAGCTTTGATGATTTGGATGATTCATTTCTTGATGATGTGGATTTGGATGAACTTATTAGTCTTACAAAGACTGATTCTACTAAATCAAGCTCGAAAGCTGCAGAAGTTATCCACTCTGATAGTGAAACGGCTAGTGATTTAGATAGAGTTGAAACAACAGAAATGGCAGAAGCGCCTCAAGCGATTGAGGAAGATGTTGCTATAGGTGAAATGCCTGAGTCTGTTTCGATACAAGTATTGAAGAGCCATCCGTAACCGAAGACTCATATTTATCAGGAGGGGAAGAGGTTTCTGAAGTTTCCGGACAATGTAACGGAGGAGACAGTATCCCTAAATGAAGAGAGTGCCGAGACAGCAGGAGAAATAGGGTGAGGAAATTGGCTCTGAACTTGGAGTGGAGACAGGTGAAGAAATCGGTGTAGAGATAGGCAGTGAAGTAGGTGGAGAGATAGGTACTAAGATTGGTACCGAAATCGGAGCAGAAATAGGAACCGAAATAGGCGAAGAGATTGGCACAGAGATAGGGCTCTGAAATCGGTGAGGAGATAGGAACCGAAATAGGAGAAGAAATAGGTGCTGAATCTGAGCCGACAGCAAAGGTTGCTGCAAAATGATATATCTGAAAGTGTAGAAGCTGATACCTCTGATGAGATTAACTTTGATGAGGCTGAAGAAGCAGTCGCTACGATCCTCTGCCTGATGTCAATGCGGCTTGAGGATATTGGCGAACCTGAGGTCTTATCAGATAAAGAAATAGCATCTAATAAGTCTCCTAAGAAGCGGTAAACCTGCAAAGAAGAACGGAGATAAAAAAAGGATTATTCTCAGTTATTTTTCAGAAACTTTTGCCAACATTCCTCTTACCGAAGAAGAAATAGCAGCCATACCTACTCCTGAACAGGAAGAGTACTGCTAAAGTAGTGAAAAGGAAGCTGAGGCTGCCAAGAAGAAAGAAGATAAAAAGGCAGCGGCAGAGGCAGATAAGAAGAAAAAGGCTGAAGAAGCCAAGAAGAAGCTGCTGACAATACAGGCAAAGAAAGCTGCTAAGGATGCGGCAAAAGAAGCTGCTAAGAAAGAGGCAGAGCTTAAGAGACTTAGAGCAGAAGCCCTAGAACAGCCTGAAGCGTAAGATAAAACAAAGCAGGTGCAACTATAATTCTTCTTTTTCTTCATTGTAGCTGCGGCTGTTGTAATAATAGGAACCAATATATTCTCTTATGATATAAGTATAGCGGATGCTACCCACAAGTTTGGAAATCATAAGTATACAGAGGCTTATGAAGCATCAGAGGACTTGAAATCAAAGAGAAGGATATGTTAATACATGACTAAGATTTACACCTGTTATGTTCGTTAACAAACAGCTCAACTCATACAACAACTTCTTTTGCTATGGGTGACTACTCATCGGCTCTGACTCCTTGATTAAGGGTATGTCAAGATATGATAAGTACATAGCTCTTGCAAGGCAGCTTGGTATACATACGGACCTTGACTATGTGAGAAAGCAGATAATGGCAGAGCTTCAAAGCGTTTATGGAGTAGACGAGAGAGAGGCGCTTGAACTTATGGATATGACTGACAGACAGGACTACAGTGAGAGAATATATGCTATTATTTCTAAGCTTGATACCAAGGCTATCGAAGCAGAAAGAGAAAAAGATGAATTGGTGCTATAGGTGATTACAGGTGGAGGACTTAGGTCTTTCACCTTTTTATGGAGGGATTATGGGAAGTGTAACAAACGACTGGCTGCCTGTTGTTGAGGCAGAAACAAAAGAAGGAATACTACAAAAAGCTCTATACATTCTTGAAGGATGAATACAGCCACCATATTATATATCCAAAGTCTGATGATATATTCAATGCTCTTCACCTTACACCATTAAGTGAGGTAAAGGTGGTAATACTGGGGCAAGATCCGTACCACGAGCCGGGGCAGGCAGAGGGGCTGTCATTTTCAGTTCCAAAAGGGGAGAAAATACCTCCATCTCTACAAAAATATATACAAGGAGTTACAGGCTGAGCTATGGTATACGATTCCTGAAACAGGCTCTCTTAGGAAGTGGGCTAATCAGGAGTATTACTGCTAAATACCCTGCTTACGGTAAGGGCTCACGAAGCATTTTCGCATAAAGGAAAGGGCTGGGAACACTTTACTGATGCACTCATCTCTGCTGTAAGTAAGGGAAGACAGACCTATAGTCTATCTCCTATGGGGGAAAGGCTGCGAGGGATAAAAGAGATGCTAAGTAACCCTAAGCATCTCATATTGGAATCAGCCCACCCAAGTCCATTGTCAGCCCATAGAGGTTTTATGGGAAATGGTCATTTTAAAAGAGCCAATGAATTTCTTACTGCACACGGTGCAGAACCTATAGACTGGCAGATAGAGGATTAGAGTAAAGTAATACCACACGAATCTGCATTTTCCATAGTGTTAGGAGTCCATACTGAGGATTGAACTTCCCCAATATGGGCTTTTTTTAGATAGAACATACAAATCCTTGATTGACCTATACCCACCTACTGTATAAGGAAGCTCTTTATTCAGTATGGCTTTTTGGAAAGGAAGCTCTGCCCTGTCCATACAGCCTGATATCTGTAGCTGATCCTTAAGGCGATTTTCATCTACCCTCACACCCATTGAAGAAAGCTCAAGGGCGATGTCAAGCAAAGAGTAATATACAATTATATCTCCGTTTAACTGCCAGTCATCATAGTCAGGCGCTCTTCCATCGTGTCTTTCTCCGGAGTTTAGGGCACCTCCTATCTGGCTTATAAATACTGCTCCGTGAGCTTTTGCGTATTGTACTCCCTTTCCTTTGGAGTAAGGGTAGGATATTCATCCTCTAGCTGCTGGGAACTTACAAAGCAAATCTGCTCAGAAGCTCTGGCTTAATGTAGTTATATTTTTCTTGCCATATGCATCTCTGTACTTTTAAGAGCTTCGTACACAGACATAACTGTCTTTTTGAGAGTGTGTTCATTTCCTCTTCTTTATTGATTATCTTCTCCCAATCCCTACTGGTCTACAAAAGATAGAATGAATATTGTCAGTATCCTCATCCCTTCTTATAGCGTTCATATCTGTATACAGACTCTTCACCCGAATGAAATCTGTATCTTTTTAAGGGCATATCTCTTCCATTTAGCAAGGGAGTGCACTATCTCAAGAGGTTTCTGCATCAGGCTGCTCCTTTTAGGTCAAAAGGATACAGGTCTTTCCACTCCGTTTAGGTTGTCATTAAGACCGGTTTCAGGTCTTACAAAAAGAGGTGCTGACACTCTGGTAAGGTTTAGCTGTTTGGCAAGTTCTCGCTCAAAATAGTCTTTTACAGACTTTATAGCAACCTCGGTTTCTCTTATGCTTAGAGCAGGAGAGTAACCATCAGGAAATATCTCGTTTTTTCATAGTGTATCCATTAGATATATAATAATCCCATATTACCACCGTAAAATACGGATAACACGGGATTATTATATGCTATTTTAATTCAGTTATCAAGCGTGATATATATTATATACCCATAATCCGTCTTCGTCTTCTAAGCCATCCGCCTTGCAGATAGTATATCGTAAATACAAAAAGTAAGTAAGAAAACCATGTCATAGGATATACAGTAAGCACAGTTCCTATATGATGGTTAGTAGGAACAACAAAGAATATCCAAAGAATTCTAAGTCCACATATTCCGGCTGCTGTGATTAAGGTAGGTATAAGAGAATCCCTCTGTAGCCCTTATAGCTCCTGAAAGAATCTCTATTCCTACAAAGAAAAATATAAAAACTGGCAGTAATGCCTAAACATATATACGCCAATATCTATTACAGACTGCTCATTTGTAAAAATGCAATATATGCTCACAGCCGATATAAAAAGACTAAACTAAGAAACACAGCAGATATTGAGGTAAAGATGAGTAATCTTCACACTCTTTTTGATACGGTCAAAAATTCCCTGCTCCAAAAGTTCTGCCCTACAAAGGTAGTAACTGATACACCGAAGCTCCTATTACCATCCAGTAAAAATTATCATTTGTGGTAAATACTGTCCATACTCGCAACTGTATCAGTACCGAAGCTGTTTACCGAAGACTGAACTATAATATTTGATAGAGAGTACATTACTGACTGAAAGCCTGTAGGCAGACCCTATCTTAAGCATTGCGATAAGTTCATCTTTATGAAAGCCGATTTTCTTTATGTCTAACTTAGAGCTAAACTCTGCTCTCATAAGCATGATAATTACAACCAGGGCACTTACTACCTGAGCAAGCAGGGTAGCAAGAGCTGCAACCGAAGATACCCATCTTAAATACTGCCACAAAGAGGATGTCAAGCACAACATTTACTACTGTACAGACTATGAGTACATACAGTGGGCTTTAGAGTCGCCTACAGCCCTTAGGGATGCTTGATCCCATATTGTATACAAGTACAGGAATAGAGCCTAGAAAGTACACCCTCAAATAAGTTGTTGAGAGATCTATTATATCAGATGGCGTATTCATAATACGCAGTATCATAGGAGAAAATATTATTCCCACTATCATGATGATGACGCCGCTTACAAGGGAAAGAGCAATAGAAGTGTGGACAGAGTCGCTAAGATTCTTTCCTTTGTTTGCACCCTGTAAAACTGAGATATAATCACTGCAGCTCCCGCTGAAAAGCCCTACAAAAAGCCAATCAAAAATATTTATTATATAAGTGGTCGCTCCTATTGCGGCAAGAGCTTCTATTTACATATTTTCCTACAATGACAGTCGGTTTGTGCATGTAAAGCTGCTGCAAAAACGAACCAAGCAGGATGGGAAAGAAAAAAACATCAGTATATTCCTGCTTATTGAGCCTGTAAGTATCGAGTTTGTGCTCTGTGTCTGTTTATCCATTGACAGTTCCATTCATCTTAAAAATTATTTTCTATTTTTCTTCATAACCATTATAAATGCAGGTATGAGGAAGATATTCGCTGCTATCCAGGCAGTAGCGTTGGAATAATATATTGCATCTACTCCAAACCAAACTATACCTATGAAAGCTACTGCACATCTTGCTATCATTTCCATTATGCCTGCAAGCATAGCAAAGAGGCTGTACCCAAGTCCCTGTATGGCATATCTAAGCACCATAAGAAGCCCAAGTGGGAAGTAAAACGAAGCATTTGCAAAGAGGAACTTATCCACGTAGCCAAGGAGCTCAACCTGGTCAGCATTTACAAAAGAGAAGAGCTACGTATCTGCCTGCAAATACAATGGCAAAGAATGCAAACACGGTATACACTCCCATTGCGATTATGCCCTGCTTCATACCCTATGTATACGGTCAATCTTTCTTGCACCAAGATTCTGCCTGCAGAAAGTAGCCATAGCGGTTCCTATAGTATCATAAGGCTGAGTAAAGAGAAGAGAAACCTTGTTTCCTGCAGTATTGCTGCGACACATACAGAGCCAAGACTATTTACAGCGGTCTGTATTACAGTTGAGCCGATTGCGGTTATGGAGTACTGAAGCCCCTATAGGAAGCCCCATTAACAGCAACTTATTCGACAGCTTTGTATTAAACGTCCAGTCACCTTTATTCATTTTTAATATAGTGTATTTCTTCTTTATAAATAAAAAGCATAGTATACAAGATACAAACTGAGATATATCTGTTGCAAAGGCTGCTCCAAAGACTCCCTATTTTAAATACGATTACAAATAGCAGGTCTAAGGCAATATTTATAAATGATGAGAAAATTAAAAAAATACAGTGGAGTCTTAGAATCTCCCAAAGCCCCTCATTATCCCCTGAAAGCAGGTTGTAAAACATAATTCCCAGAATTCCTGCAAAAATGGTTACTATATATTCATAAGAACCCTGAAAAATGTCATCCGGTGTATTCATCAGCCTTAGCATTGGTTTTGTAAATGTAACAGTTACAGCTGTAATTAGAGTGCCGACTATGAGAGAAAGCCAGACTGCGTTGGTTACAAGTCTTCTTAGTCTGTCAAAATCTTTTGCACCAAAGGTACTGCGATACAGGTATCATAAAACCACTCGCTTACGCCGATAATGAAGCCAAGTACAAGGAAATTGATAGCACCCTGTACCACCAACGGCTGCAAGTGCCCTTACACCTACGTATTTACCTACGATTATGGAGTCAGCCATATTATACATCTGCTGAAAGATATTTCCAAAAAGCATAGGCACCGCAAAAACCAAGTATGGCTTTGATAGGATTTCCTTTTGTTAAATCTTTAATCATTGCTGCCCTCCAACTTGTACAATTAAGTTTATTAGTATTAGTAATACTAATACAAATAAGTATTTTTCAATGAGTAACTTGCTTTTATTTAGTTGCGTAGAAGAGGTAGTATTGATATAATGAAGATAGATTATAAACTCGTGCTAAACAGTAAGAGGTTATATATAAGATATACTTAAGAATGAGGAGGGAAAATGAATTTGCAAGGAATTGGTGACTGGATACAGTCGATGGGTGGTACGAAATGGCTTATAGCACAGGTGTTAAGCTTTAATAGGATACACATTGATGGTAATCACAGGCTATATCAAAAAGAAAAGAAAAATGCTTAGAACTCAGGATGTACAGCTTTTGTTTATCATAGGAATGGGAGTGCTTCTTAACGCATTTTCAGGAATAATAATCAACACGATTCAGATTATCAAAAATGAGGTTTATCTTAGAGGAAAGCTAAACAAATACACAAAGGCTGTCATAGTTGGACTTGGTATAGTGATGACTCTCATATTTAACAATGGAGGCATAGCCGGATGGCTGCCTGCGGTAAAACCTTTTCATCTTTACCTATTTCTTGGGTATGGGTGGTGCAATTGGAATTAAAAATTCTTATTTTTCATTACAACCTGTGGCTGGGGAGTGTATGATTTTTCCATAAAAAATTATGTAGGATTTATCTTTGATATCCTCACGATTATCAGTTGTATAATAGGAATTATTAGACTTAAAAGATGGTGGCACAAGAAGCGATAGCGTTGTAGAAAAATATTTAGTTGATGACACAGTAATTATTAACCTCAAATCATTAGAGCACCGGATAAGATAATATTGCTTTAGAATGATTGAGATTAACACATTAAAAGGAGGAATTATGAGTAAAGTAGGTATTGTAATGGGAAGTGACAGTGACCTTTTTCTGTAATGAAGGCGGCTATGGAGACCTGGAGAAATTCGGGATTGAATATGATGTGACAGTCATATCTGCTCACAGAATGCCTGACATTTTCTTCGAGTATGCAAAGAGTGCTGAGAGTAAATATGATGTTCTTATAGCAGGAGCAGGCGGAGCTGCACATCTTCCGGGTATGGCAGCGGCTATAACTCCCATCCCTGTAATCGGTGTGCCTATCCATACCAAGAGCCTTGGAGGTGTGGATTCACTTTATTCTATAGTTCAGATGCCTGCAGGTATACCTGTTGCAACAGTAGCCATCAACGGAGCAAAAGAATGCAGCTATACTCGCAGCTAAGATCGATTTTCCGCTAGAGCCTGAAGTAAGGCAGAAGATAAAGGACTTTTGCTGAGGGACTTAAAGATGAGGTACTTGCAAAAGAAAACCAAGATTGAAAAAGTAGGTTATAAAACTTATCTTGAAGAAATGAATTAAGAAAGAGAGAGTATATAATGGATTACAAAACTTCTGGAGTAGATATAGAAGCGGGCTACAAGTCAGTTGAGCTTTAAGAAAAAATATGTGGCTGAGACTATGAGGGAGTGAGGTGCTTTGCAGGAATTGGAGGCTTTTCTGGAGCATTTTCACTGAAAGCAATAAAAGACATGGAAGATCCTGTACTTCTCTCGGCACAGATGGAGTAGGAACCAAGATTAAGTTAGCTTTTGAGCTTGATAAGCACGATACCATCGGTACTGACTGCGTGGCAATGTGTAAAATGATGTGGTTTGTGCAGGAGGAGAGCCTCTTTTCTTCTTAGATTATATAGCCTGTGGGAAAAACGAGCCTGAAAAATAGCATCCATAGTGAAGGGGAGTGGCAGAAGGCTGCAAGCTCTCAGGAGCTGCCCTTGTAGGTGGTGAAACTGCAGAGCATCCGGGACTTATGCCTGAGGATGAGTACGATCTTGCAGGTTTTGCTGTAGGCGTATGTGACAAAAAGATCTTTATAGACGGAAAAGGACCTAAAGAGGGAGATGTGATTATAGGAATCGCTTCCTCAGGAGTTCACAGCAACGGTTTTTCTCTTGTAAGAAGTGTATTTAAGATGGAAAAAGAAAGTCTTTTGTACATACTATGATGAGCTTGGCAAGACACTTGGAGAAGCACTTCTTGAGCCAACCATTATATACGTAAAAATCTAAAAGAAGTAAAAGAAGCGGGAGTTAAGATTAGCAGCTGCAGCCATATAACGGGCGGTGGCTTCATGAGAATGTTCCCCGTATGCTTAAGGAAGGAACTCTATGTTGTTATCCGTAAGGACTCTTATGAGGTACCTGCGATATTTAAAAATGCTTGCAAAAGAAGGTGATGTAAATGAGCAGGGTTATGTACAACACCTTCCAACTATGGGAGTAGGTATGATGGTGGTTGTGGATGAAAGTGATGTAGAAAAAGACAATATCAGCCATTACTAAGGCGGGAGAAAAAGCGTTTGTAATAGGCGAAATCAAAGAGGAGAAAAAGGGAGTAACCCTTATATAATTATGAAAAAAGCAGCGGTTTTAGTATCCGGAGGAGGAACCAATCTTCAAGCCATAATAGATGCCAAGGATTCGGGGCTTATTAAAAATGCAGAGATTTCTCTTGTTGTAAGCAACAATCCCTCTGCCTACGCACTACCTAGGGCAAAAAAATGCCGGTATAGAAGCAAGGTGCATATCACTCTGGAGTTTGAGAGCAGGGAACTTTTTAATAAAGCCCTCATACAGACCCTTGTTGAAGCTGAGATTGACCTTGTTGTACTTGCAGGCTTCCTTGTTATCATCCCTGGCGAAATGGTTGAGAAGTTTAGAAATAGAATAATAAATGTACATCCGTCTCTAATTCCGTCATTTTGTGGTACAGGCTGCTATGGGCTTAAGGTACACGAAAAGGCACTCTCACGAGGAGTGAAAATAACAGGTGCCACAGTGCATTTTTGTAGATGAGGGAACAGATACAGGACCTATTATCCTCCAGAGAGCTGTAGTAGTAAAGGATGATGATACTGCTGAAATCCTCCAGAAAAGGGGTGATGGAAGAGGCTGAGTGGAAGATTCTTCCAGAGGCTATTGAACTTATGGCAAGCGGGAAGGTAAAGGGTAGTAGAGGCAAGACAGTAAGAGGATAAGGTATATTTATTATTAGAGTCTCATGGATAGAACAACGAGAGGATATAATGACGCATAGTTCGCCGTTTCCATTCTGACTTCGTGTTCCGCACTCGTCACTCGTGGACGGCTATTATATAGGCAGGGACTAACACACTTAGCTTCATTGCTTCGCAATTTGCTAAGTGCGAGTCACTGCCAAAAAGCGAGCGCGATTAGGCGTAGCGAAGCGGATGTACGGAGAGAGTCATTGCATTTATCCTCTCTGCATAAATTTTTAATATATTTTTATCAATATAAGGAGGTCTCTATGAATGTTTTAATAGTCGAAGTGGTGGACGAGAACACGCTATAGCCTGTAAAGTAGCCGAAAGCAAGAGAGAGCAGATAAAAATTTACGCTGCTCCTGGCAATGCAGGCATAGCCGAAGTGGCGGAGTGTGTTGATATTTCAGTGATGGATTTCCCTAAACTAATAGAATTTGCCAAAGAAAAACATAGACTTTGTCATAGTAGGACCTGACGATCCTCTCGTGGCAGGTGCAGTAGATGAATTTGAAAAGGCAGGCTTTAAGACCTCTGGACCTCGTGCAAAATGCGGCTATTATAGAAGGCTCTAAAGCATTTTCCAAGGACTTGATGAAAAATACAATATACCTACGGCGGGATATGAGGTATTTACTTCTGCGGATAAAGCAATAGAATACCTTGAAAAGGCTGACTATCCTATAGTCCTTAAAGCAGACGGCCTAGCCCTTGGTAAGGGTGTGCTTATATGTACAACGGGAGAAGAAGCTATAGAGGGCGTGAAAACCATAATGGAAGATAAGAAGTTTGGCAGTGCAGGCAATACCCTCGTTATAGAAGATTTTATGACCGGACCTGAGGTATCCGTACTCTGCTTCTGTGACGGAGAGACCATCAAGCCTATGACTTCAGCTATGGATGCACAAGAGGGCAAAAGGACGGAGATGAGGGCTTAAATACAGGTGGAATGGGAAATATTTCCCAAGTCCTTTTTATACCAAAGAAGTTGAAGACTTTTGTGTGAAAAACATATACGAGCCTACAATGGCTGCTATGAAAAGTGAGGGCAGTACTTTTTAAGGAGTTCTTTTTGTATGACGTTTATGCTTACCCCTGGTGGAGTTAAGATACTTGAATACAATGCAAGATTCGGAGACCCTGAGACACAGGTGGTTCTTCCAAGGATGAAGTCGGATATCCTTGATATAATGGAGTACTCGCGTAGAGGGAAGCTTTGATAAAGCAGAGCTTGTCTTTGATGACAATGCTGCAGTCTGTGTAGTGCTTGCATCTGAGGGCTATCCTCTTGACTATGAAAAAGGGTAAAGAAGTAACCATCAAAAGAAAGCTTTTGCTAAAGATGGACTCTATCTCTACCACGCAGGTACAAAGCTTCAAAATGGCAAGATTGTTACCGCAGGAGGCAGGGTTTTTGGAGTGACAGCTACAGGAAAAAGACCTAAAAAGAAGCAAGAGACAGGGCTTATAAGGCTACTGAACTAGTAGAATTTGAGAATAAATATATGCGTACAGATATTGGGAAAAAAAGGCAATAGAGGGATAAAAATTTGTAAACATCTTGACTGCCACCTTTGTAAAGTAGTCTATAGAAAGAGTGAGATTAAAAATATTTATAGATTTGGAGATGTTATGTTTAAGAAAAAGTTTGGCTAAGGGTATATTATCAGCAGTTATAATGGGTACAGTCCTGACAAGTGTACCTTTATACGGTAATAACCTAAATAATTCAAAGATTGTGTATGCGGCAACAAAGAAGTGGCAACCTGTACAGTAGTATAAGCTTAGGTAAGAACTGATTCAGGCACTGAGTTTGCACAGCTTACCTCAGATGACAACTGCTATCTTGCATTAAATGATAAGGCTGACATTCTTGGAGAGAAGAAGGATAAAGGGTGGAATTGTTCTGGTATAAGGTTAGATTTGCATTTGGCGGCAAGACTGTGACCGGCTTTGTAAGAAGCGACTTTGTTAGGATTACAAATGAGAATGCAGACAGCGCTGACAACAAAGGTAAGAAAAATACAAAGAAAACAAACCAATAAGACAAAGAAAGCATCAAGTATCAAAGAAAACTTCCAAGTATTCCTACAAAGGTGAGGTAAAGATTAAGGGACTGAGACTTAGGACAGGAGTAGGTACAGATAAGCCACAGTACAAGATTGGTAATGTGGGAGTTGTACTTCAAGTGGACAGGTTCTAAGTATTACTGCTGAGAAGAATGATGCTAAGAAGGTAAAGTGGTACAAGATAAGCACTAAGGTTAACGGCAAGACAGTTATAGGGTTATGTAATAAGTGATTTTGTTAAACTTTCAGTAAATAAGAGCTCGCCTGCCTATGCCAAGGTAACTGCCAAAAAGGTGCAGTTATAAAGACAAAGGCAACAGCTAAGGGCAATGAGTTTAAGGATAGCAAGGGTAAGACAGTAGTTCTTGATAAGAACGCCATAGTAAGCGTTTTCCACGAAATTACCCTCAGTGATGTAAAAGTACTACAAAGTTCACTCATTAATGGCAAGACTTATTCCGGCTATCCTCGTAGCCAATACAGTGAAGTTTATCGGATAGAAAAGGAAACTCCTAAGGCTAATGACGCCGATAATACTGATGATAACGAGAATACAGATGACAATTCAGATGGTAACGATGGAACAGACGATACTGATGACGGTAATGATAACGGGTTATAAAATAACAACAACGGCAAGTTTGTGACACAGAGGGCTTACATTACTTCTGATAAGGTTGAACTTTATAACGAAGCTGATTATAAGGCGGAAATCTTTAAAAGAAAGCGAAACCGGAATTTCATATAAGTTAAACATGAACCAGGAGGTTATTGCCAGAAAACAATACACTGTCGGAAATGAAAGTGGTATCTGATAACATATATAGTGAATGACAGTACTCGGAAAACAAGTAATTGGAGCCGGCTTTGTACCTGAAAAATTTATTAAAACTAGTGGAGAGCCTGTAGATGATTCTACAGGCTCTAGTAATCAAGAAAAATCAGTGATAAGGCTTTTTGAAAAGAATTAACCAAACAGGGCTTTCCTGAGGATTACAAACCTTTTTAAAGAGTGCTCACGTGCACATCCATACTGGCATTTTGAAGCTAGACACCTGGGACTTGACTGGGCAATACGCTGTATCAAAGGAGGCGTGGTAGGTCTCAATCTTTTGCAGAACTCCAGTAATTATGCTTGAAATCTATGGAAGCCAAGGCTTATGACTGCGTACGTATGACGCCTTTGTGCCTGATGACGGAAGTACTTGGGTTACAGCTTCAAACAAGGCTATGAGGTATTATATGGATCCTCAGAAATTTCCTGAATGAGGACTATATTTATCAGTTTGAGCTTCTTACATACAAGCCTGGACATCATACAGAGGAGGGATTTTCAGCTATTCTTGCAGGACCTCCTATGAAAGATGCTGTCTACGACTATCGTTGCATCAGACGGCACGAACAAGAGCCCATAAGCTATGCAGAGACATTTTTACTTGCAGGAGTGTATTCGGGTGTAAGCCCATCACCATCTCGCCAGCAGGGTAAAAAGCAGGAGGTCAGGGTGCAGGAAGATTCTCTTCAAGCGTAACCGGTACGAGTTCAGGCTATGAGGCTATTAACTTTTTACAATATTGGAGCTTATAACAATACGGCTCCCGGTGGGGCGAGTGGCAAGCGGTCCTAGGGGTTTGCAGCAAACAGCAGTACTTCTAAGAGCAGTAATAGGCATAAGAGCTTTAATGATTTTATCAAGATACCTTGGAACAACAGGTATAGTGCAATCCTCGGAGGAGCAGCATTTATAGGAAATAACTATATATTAAGAGGGCAGAATACACACATATCTTGAAAAAGTTTAACTTCACTGAGAAAAATACTTTTTCGCACCAGTATATGTCAGCTATCTTTTCTCCAAGCTCAGAGTCTCTCCTTACCAAGAGGGCCTATGCTGAGTTAAAGGATGAGCCTCTGGTATTTTCTATTCCGGTATTTCAAAAATGACTCCTGTTACATGTCGGTGAGAGTACTGTAGATTTTGCGAAGTCCAAATAACTGGCTCATCCTTACAGGTTACGGGATATCAGCTCACACCTGCATTTAGACCTGATACTACTGAAGGGTATAACCTTGTGGTTGGGAAGGATGTGGATGTCATAGAGTTGACAGGAAAGACAGCTAACAGAAAGGCAGTTATAAATGGCTTTGGACAGATAAAGCTTATGTCCGAGGGTAATGGATGAAATAAGGATTGATGTGACCGCAGAAGACGGAACAGTTAGAACATACAGGATAAATGTAGCAAAGGAGGGATAAGGGTGAGAAAAATATAGTAATTATATTTGTATTGGTATTCTCCTCTTTTGCTTGGAGGTGAAAAGGCATTTGCCTAGCAAAAGCGCAAGTGTAGAGCCTAAAAGGTGCAGATAAAACAATAGTCGGTGAAAAGTTTTGATGTTACCTTGAGATTGATTCTGAAGAAAGTCTAAGCGGAGTAGAAACCTATCTTTCCTATGACGACAGTCTGGCTGAGTTTATCTCTGCGGATGAGGGCATAGCAGGGGGAAGAGAAGGTCTGCTTAGGGTAAATATAAAGAATTTTGAAGATGTGGACTGGAAAGCTTAAATATAAAATGTCTTTCTTAGCAAAGGCTGGAAGCTTTACCGTGACATTTTCTGATGAGGGTACATCTGTATGCTATTGACATGGACGATGAGATATCTGCTGCCACAAGCGACTTAGAAAAATGCGAATAAAGAACCCTAAGTAGCGTATCCTCAGACAGCAGCCTGCTTGGAATAAAGGTGGCAGGCGGAGTACTTACCCTAAGTTTAGTTCGATGTACTTGATTATAAGGTGAGTGTTGGCAAAGAGATGGACGATATTACTGTAGGGTGACTACCAGCTGATGCCAGCCGAGTATAGCCTAGTAAAGGATTGATGGCATAAGCCAGGCAGGGGGAGAATAACATCTACATCTTAGTCAAGGCAGAAGACGGAAGCAAGACCACTCTACAACATCAAAGTAAACAAGGAGACGAAGCTTCTCAAGACAGGAAGAAACAGTCAAAGATACAAAGAGCGGTGAAAAAGGCTGAGGAAGAAAGTTTCAGAGGCAGAGGACAAAGAGGAGAGCCAAGAAGGCCTGATGATAGCCTGGACGCTCCCGGTGAGGAAGCAGAGGAAAACATTAATAATGATAGCAAACAGACAGTTGTTTATGTTATAATAAGTGCTGTAGTTATTTTAGGCATTGATGCTTATGTTAGGAATAATGCTTTATATGAAAAATCAAAAGAAATGAAGAAGATGAGGAATAAAGTCCTCATGGAGGTAAAATGCAGGATAAATTTACGAATAATGCGGTAACTGCTATCGACAGCGGCTAATTCGGCAGCTATCTCATTATCACAAAATCTATGTTGGCTCAGAGCATCTTTTGATGGGGCTCTTGTCGGTGAACGGAGTTGCAAAGAAGGTGCTTGAGGAAAACGAGTTTCATGACAGATTTATGGAGCTTGTAAATAAAGCTCTTAACACAGGAAAGTGAGCGGTGGTTCTACTGAATCTATGACACCTAGGGCAAAGAGGGATAATATCTCTCGCTGCATCTGAGGCTTATAGGCTCAACTCAGGTCAAGATAGGTACAGAACACATCCTTATAGTGACTTAAAAGAGGGCGGCAGCATTGCAGGTTGAGACTTTTTAACACAATGGGGAGTAAATCTACAAAGGTGTATCTGGATATACTTACAGCTATTGGAATGGATATTTCTCAGGCAAGAAATGACTATTCTAATTTTAAGGAATTCATCTAACAATGCCGCTAACAACCATAAATCAAATACTCTATTCTGACCAGTATTCGAGGGATTTGACGGAATACGCAAAGAGCGGAAAAGCTTGATCCTGTTATAGGCAGGGATGTGGAAGCACAGAGGGTTATACAGATACTTAGCAGGCAGTACCAAGAACAATCCTTGTATAATAGGAGAGCCGGGTGTGGGAAAGACTGCCATAGTCGAGGCTCTTGCAGAAAGGATAGTGGAGGGCAGTGTACCTGATACAATCAGAAACAAGAGGTTGTAACCCTTGATATGTCAGGGATGGTGGCAGGCTCTGAAGTACAGAGGAGAGTTTGAAGAGAGAATAAAAGAGTTATAGACGAGGTTATAAAGGTGGAAATGTTCTTCTTTTATAGACGACACATACTATCATTGGAGCTGGTGGGGCAGAGGGCTCAGCTGATGCATCTAACATTCTCAAGCCTCCTCTTGCCAGGGGTGAGCTTCAGGTTATAGGAGCAACTACCAGGGAAGAATATAGGAAGCGATAGAAAAAGGATGCTGCCTTGAGAGAAGATTTCAGCCTGTTGTCATAGAGGAGCCGTCAGAGGAGGAATTAGTAATTACATTTTGAAGCGGCTCATGAGAGATACGAGCATCGTCACGAAAGTAAGGATAACAGATGAGGGCTATTGAGGCTGCAGTCAAGCTCTCCTAGCAAGGTATATAAATGACAGATATCTTCCTGACAAGGCGGTTGACCTTATGGACGAAGCTGCCTCCAAGGTAAGGCTTTCGGTATTTAATAAAAGAGCCTGAAAGTACTGAGCTTGAAAGAGGAGATAATAAAGCTGGAGGAAGAAAAGGAAGAGGCAATTAAAAATGGGGCTTATGCACAAGGCAAGCTCATTAAAGAAAGGAGCAGAATAAGCTCAGGATGAACTTAGGTGAGATCAGCTTGCTGAAGAGCAGAAAAAGCAGCAGGAGAGGTGCTGGGTTATAGGTTATGATGACATAGCAGGGGGTTAGTTGCTGACTGGACAAAAGATTCCTGTAAAACAGAAGCTGAAACAGGCAGAAACAGATGGGCTTATAAAACTTGAATCTGTGCTTCCATGAGAGAGTTATATACTAGGATGAAGCAGTTGTCGCTGCATAGCAAAGGCTATAAGGCAGGGGCAGAGTGGCTTTAATGCAGAGGAAGGAAGCCCATAGATACTCTCCTCTTCCTTAGGACTCTACAGGTGTTGGTAAAACAGGGACTTATGCAAGGCACTTGCTGAGGCTATGTTTGGAAGTGAGGAGTCTATGATAAGAGTGGATATGTCTGAATATATGGAAAAAGCATAGCGTATCCAAGCCTCACTTTGGTTCTCCTCCGGGCCATAGATGGGACATGAAGGAGGGACAGCTTTCAGAAAAGGTACGAAGAAATCCCTACTCGTCATGCTTTTCGATGAGATAGAAAAAGGCTCACCCTGATGTGTTTAACATACTTTACAGGTATTAGACGATGCGTAGAATAGCTGCACTCTCAGGAAGGGTGGTTAATTTTAGAACACCGTCATCATTATGACCTCAATGCAGGGAGCTCAGGAGGATAATGACTCCTGGAGAAGCTTGGCTTTAAGGCTGAAGAAAAACAAAAGAGCTGATTATCGCTTTATGAAAGACGAGTTTATGGAGGAAGTAAAGAGGATATTTAAGCCTGAATTCTCAGCAGAATAGATGAAACCATAGTTTTCCATACACTTTCCGAGAAGGAGCTTAAAATGATAGTTAAAATTATGCTTAAAGGGCTTGGAGAAGAGCTAAGGAGCAGATGGGACTTAAGTTTAAGTTCACTGAGACAGTAGTGAAGCATCTTTGCAAGATTGACAAGGAGGCAACTACGGTCAAAGACCCTCTTGCAAGAAAAATAAAAACAGAAGTAGAGGATCTACTTGCTACTGAGGTACTTTTTAGGACTATATTAAAAGGAAATGAAATTAAAATTGGTTACAAAGATGGGAAAATTGAGGTAAACTTATCTAAGAAGTAATAATGAATATTAACAAAGGAGACCAAAATGGCAATCGTAGAAGAATTAATCCGTAAATCAGAAGAAGCGCATCGATTTTGGAAACTATAAGCTTACAGCAAGGCAAAACTTGAAGCTTCTCATTTTGAAAGGAGATGTATATAAGATAAAGACTTTCAAGGAGATAACCAAGCTTGAAAAGAAAACGGGCTTTTTGCCTACGAATCAGTACCAGGTACCGCTGTTTTTTAACTATCTAGCGTAGTGAAAACGGAGTAAAGCTTTTCGGTTGAGGGAGAGTCTGATGCACAGATTACCCTTGAGCTTGGAGAAGAGAAGGAATGATAGAGATTGAGATTGATTGGTGTAAACTCAGGCAGGATTAAGACCACATCCCGTGGAAAACTTACTATAAGTGTAGAAACAAAAAGAGGATACTGCTAAAGCAGGGTAGTTGTAAAGAGGCATAATGGCAAAAGAGTAAAACAAAAGTATGCGGGAATGTGGCTAGGAGTCACTAAGTGGCTCTACCAGTGCTGCCCTGCAAGGCTTGGAATGCTTCGACCAGTATAAAGAGCCGAGGCCAGCAGCCTGAAAACCGGGCGTGGCTGCCTCTTTGCCGATTAAGATAAGGATGTATCACTTGAAAGTGATGAGCGATGTAACTACGGAATCTCAGAGCTTGACAGGTACTGAGGTGGTATATAGTGAAGGCTCTCGTCCTTGTGGGATGGAGATCCAAGGCATAGGTAAGTCCACCCCTGCTTTTGCAGATGTGTGCAAAGCTTGCTGACAAAAACGCATGCGCACGCGACGTATCGGGAGAGGAGTCTGAGAGGCAGATTGCTATAAGAAGTGAGAGGAAGCAGCAGACAGTCTTCTGATGACGACTGTGTACAGAGACAGATAGAGAAAGATAGGAAGCAGCCATAGGAAAACGGTAGCCTGAGGTTGCTCATAGTGAGATCTCGATTCAGACTATGTATCTCATCTAAGGCTGACTCTGCGGCGGGCAGCATATCTCAGGTAAAGGAGGTAGCCTCTGCCACACTTCCCGCACGCATATCAAAGTGGCCTTGAGTATCCATCTTCATAGCAGGACAGCGTGACTAAGGAGGGTACTGTAGCAGGACCTAGGACCCTTGAACATATATGGTGAATACCGTACTTTATTTTGGAAGGGGAAGATGTGGCTTCATACAGAATGCTTCGTGTGAGCCAAGACACCGCTTTGGCTCGACCAATGAAGTAGGAGTACGTGACCTGTAGCGGGGGCAGACCGGGCTTAGAGAGGTAGCAAAACCCATCGAATATATGCTAAAGGGCATGCCTGAAGAATGCACCGGGCTCTGTGGTTGCCTGCACTATGGAGGGCAGCAAGGTACCGTACTTGTTGAGGTACAGGCTCTCGTCTGCCCAGACTAATTTTAACTTTCCAAAGAGAACTACAGCTGGGGCCGAGATTATAACAGGGTAAATATCTTAATAGCAGTACTTTGGAGAGTGCTGCGGGCTTAACCTGCAACTGTGATGCCTATGTAAATGTCGCGGATGTTTTGCAGATAAATGAGCCTCGCTTTGACCTTGCCATAGTGGCTGCCCTGATATCACTACAGAAACAGAGAAAGTAAAGGGAAAGATTATAGCCTTTGGAGAAGTAGGGCTTACAGGAGAGGTAAGAGGGGTAAATCTATGCAGGGTTAAGAATTGGAAGAAACAGCCAAATTTGGTGAGAACTCTCGTCATCATGCTAAAGGTAAATTATGCTAAAGGACCTGCTGCTGTACAGGTATTACCGCAGTAACGTAAGGAGTTAATAGATATAATATAATGGGTAAAACGCTGATTATAACAGAGAAACCGCTCGTTACGCAGGAGAATGTGCGCTGAGATACTTGGAGTCCGTAGGGACAGGGGGCATATAGCAGTAATGAATACACAGATTACCTGGGTGTGTGGGACATCTTATAGAAATGTGCTATCCAGAAAATACGATGAAAAGTACATGGAAGATGGAGGGACTGCGTTTCTTCCTCAGACCTACAAAGTATGGCAAGGTTATTCAATGTAGCAGTATGATGTGGTTCATAACCTTATGAGATTCTACAGAAGTAGACACCATCCTCTATGCGGGCGACAGCGGGCGAAAGGAGGGAGAGGTCATCATCAGGCTTATCAGAAACTTCAGGAGAGCAGAGGAGGAATCGAAGAAAGAAGAGTATGGATAGATTTACTTTGAGGATAGAGATAAAGCGTGGTGATAGAGGAGAAGCCGAAACCCACATCTCAAGCCTATGACAGCTCTCGCTGGTGCAGGCACTAAGGAGAGGAATAGAAGACGTATACCATGGGCATCAATTTCTCAAGAGCCTTATCAGTCAAGTATGGCTCCCTCTTAAACACACAAAGCAGGTACTACACTCTGCCATAGCCATAGGCGACTATGACCTCATAATGCTGGTATGGTGGTGCAAGAGGGAAAGAGAGAGTCAAGGAACTTCGCTCAGACCAGACTTCTACAAGAGATCAAGGAGCTTGGAGCTGAGGGTGTCAAACTAGGAGGTGGAAGTCAGGTAAGGCAGAGTAAATGCTTTGAAAGCCCTCTGCTTTACAATGAAAAGGAGTTCACAGCAGCAGATGCCGAAAAAGCTGATAGCTGGAATGAGGCTATTCACAGCGCTGTAGTTTTGGAAAAAGGATAAAACAGTGAGAAGAAGAAAGTGCCTCTGTTATTCAATGATTTGGCTGAGCTTCAGGCAGAATGTACCAAGATTTCATATAAGTCCCGATGCCACACTCTAAAGCAGTTCAGGAGCTTATATGGAAAGTGGAAGCTGACCACATAGTCCAAGAACTGATGCGAGGGTAATCACCGAGGCAGGACGAGGAGATAACCAAGAATCTAAGCGGACTCTATGCATACAAGCCTGTAAAGTGAATTTGTGCTATACAAATAAAGGGATGAAAGGCTATACAAGGGACTTGAGAAGACTGACATGTGGATGATAAAGAAAGGTTACAGACCACTATGCCATCATTCCTACAGGAATCTAAAAGAAATTGCTAAGCACAGAGAATTCAAACCAGAAAATTTACGATATAATAGTTAGGAGGTTTTAGCAATTTTCTATCCTCCTGCAATTTATGATAGCTCAGTCTTGTGACCGATTAAGCATAAAGAAGGAGATTTCTACCGAGGAATTTATTCTCTGGCGGAGGTGCTTAAAGAAAAGGCTACCCTCGAAGTGGTAAGCTCTTCCGTCTAAAGAAAAGTGATGGCATGAAGGAAGAGCTCTGATACAGGATGCAGCCGATGAGGTGTCAGATAACGAGAAGCACAATGGCAACCTTTTATCATCACTTACAAAGAAGTCCTCTTTCCGTCAATAGACTTTGGAAAACCAGCATGAAAAGCACAACGCACAGCGCTTATGCCTCAGGCTCTATGATTGCCTGCATGGAAGTGCCAGCGCCCATAGAAGATATGAAGAGCTTAGGACCCAGCCATAAAGGGAGCGGGTATGGGTGCACTTCTGCCACAAGGGGCAGGCAGCATTGAAAGCTGGGTAAAATTGGCTACCTGCGCGCTGAATAAAAAGACACAGATACTTACGCGCTCTATGCTTTTGGGGAAATGGTCATGTAGAGAGTTGCAGACATATGCCATTCCCTGCTATGTTAACAGCCATGACAGCCAGCTGGGAAAAGGGGCTGTCGGGAGTTGGAAGCCGGAGAGATAAGCACCGATAACACGAAGACACATAATACGCGTAAGAAAAGTACATTGATAATATAAAGTAAAAGACCCTGAGCAGAGAAACTCGAGTAACAGGCTTTGAAACTATATAAAGAAATTGCAAAAATAACTAAAAATTATCTTGGGTCCAGTGCAGCTGCAGGAAAGCCTATATCGAAAGCGGTGCGGTCGCAGATAGTTTCGGAGTAATTTGGGTGACAAATAGAGGCAGGATATGATAAAAGAACTTAACACAAGGTTATTTTACAGTGTATTATCTTTATGTTTATTACACTATTACCAAGAAAGCTGCAGTTAGTTTTAACAGTGTGGAGTTTACTTGCAGCCGAAATATATCCGGATACTGACTACGGTGCCGGAGGAGAAAGTCTGACTGACCGTGAGCAGCAAAGTATGGCGATAAGCGAAGAAAGTAAAGAAGCAATAAAGCAAAATGGCTAAAAAGAGGACAAGGAAGAAAACCTGATAGACGACAAGGACATAAGGGATATAAGACCAAGTGAGACCGCTTATATTAGCACTCCAGCTGATCAGGACAGCTGAAGTCTAAAAATACAGCTAAGTTTATTTTGGACCTTTAGCTGGAGATGAAGTGGTAAACGGGTGGAAGAGCTTGGCGCTCGCACCAGATGTCTTTTATATATCGAAAGATCTTGACTACACACTTCCTCGGAGAAACGAAAAATGAGGCTGGAAGGTTGACTTTGAACTTGCGGGGCCGGTAAAGAATATATATAATTATTAGTAGTTCTCGTAACAATTTGAAATATGATGAATATTTTGAAATAAAGCTCATTAGATTCTGATAACAATGAATCAAAGTCCAGAGTTATATTCAGAGAGTAGTCCAGAAAAAGTGCAGGAGACTAAGGTAGATACTTTAGGATGCAATCTGATGATGCTGACAGTCTACTGATACTGAACGGCAAGAAGATAGAGCCTGATACGACAGATAAAGTAAAGAAGAAAATTTGAGTGTGGTATCAAAGAACGGAAGCTATAAATATAGCGTAAAATCAAATGATGAGACTAACCAGAGGAGCATTAAAGTGAATAAGAATCCTTACAAAATAAACTGGATGTACCTCTTGGTCATCGGGAGTCCTGATTATCCTGAGGGCTGTGAAAGCTATGCTCGCAGAAGCTGTCTTAAAGCACTTTGGACGGTAAGATAAAAAGAATCCGGAATTCATATCAAAATATCTGGATATGATAAATCTGTGGGATAAGAGAGTCACTAAGATTAAAAATAGTTTGATAAGTTCTATCTGCGTGATCGCTTCAAAATAAAAAGCAGCAGGGCCATCTTGCACAATCCACCGGTTTTAGCTATAGGCTGTGAATAAGTACTTAAGAGAAGAAAAATTCACATATGTTGCAGTGGAGCACTACCGACCACACTGAAGAGGCTTCTGGAAGAGTATTAATGATAATCCTGTTATAGTATGAGACTTTACCATAGACAATAAAGAACCTCATACTGCAAAAGTAAGAGGGGTTCCGCACGTATTTCCAAAGCCATCACAATGCTATATCCGGACAAGGATAGGAAGGAAGGAGCTTATTTATCTAACGGACAGCACCTCGGAGATGGGTACGGTAAGCCATGATACTGTAGCTAATGAATTATATAAACTTACAGGAAAGAAGAGCTTTATCCTACAAGAAAGTAAAATAGAGAGGGAGTTATATATGGAGAATATAAAAATCCACAGAACTTTTCGACCATACTAAAACTATGGCGTCAGACTATTTGGACTTCTTTACTCTATCCGTTTTGAGCGCCAAAGGAATAAGTGAGCCCATGGTGCACGGCTGGGCGAAAGCCTTGATAGCAGTATTTTATGAGAGGAGAAGGACGTTTGGGTGGCTAAGTCTCCAGAGAGCTGCCCTACGCGCTTGGAGGTCCTTGCATCATAGGTGAACATACCGAGGTAAGGCATTGTGCTTTCTCATAAGAGGCAGTGCTTTGGGTTGGCAAATGGCTGTGTGGTGGTAGGTAAACTCTGTTGAACTTAAAAATGTGATAATATTTGATGATGTTCAGGTACCACATTACAACTATGTGAGACTCCATTCTAGGCTATCGTACTCACAGTGGGAGCAGGCTCCATCACCAGACAAGCAGTAGCGCTGATAAGACAAATGTAGTCGATGCCAGTCAGCCGAGACAGACAGGTATTGCAACAGGGACTTAGGTAGGAGCAGCACCACTCGGCGACTGCGCAGAAATAGGCTGCAACAGCGTACTAAACCCCGGAACAGTGATAGGGAAGACATTCCAACGTCTATCCTCTTTCGATGGTTAGAGTGGTTCAGGCTAACAGTATATACAAAGAAAAAGGAGAGAGTGTAGCTAAAATGCGCGACTTTAAGCATTACGAATTTTCGAGAGGCTTTTTAGCAAGGAGCTGTGCCGTGGAGGAGCATCCGCCCTTGTTGGTGCCCTAGCTGTATCTCTTGCAGTGCAATGGCGGCAAACCTTACTCTCGGTAGGGAGAAAAGTATGCAGAATATACTGAGGAACTGAGGTACTAACCCAGAAAAGGCGGAGAAGTTAAGACTCGCTCTTACTTGAGCTTTATTGAAGAGGGACGCTGTGGGCTTTGGAGATAAACAAGAAGCCTATAAGGTAAAACCAAAGAGATGAAGAACTCATAGAAAAAGCCCTTTGTAGTGCGGTGGCTCCTCCTCTTAAGATGATGGAGGCTATTAAAGGAGGTAGTGATGTTCTATATCATTTTTCGGACAAAACAGAAAGTATACTTGTGGTAGCGACGTGAGTTGGTGCTAAGCTTTGCTGACGCAGCCCTAAAATCAGCTTATCTGAATGTAGAAGCCAATGCGAAGTGCTTATAGAGCGATGGAAAAAGACAGCGGCAGAAATCAGAAGGGCAAAAGGCTGGAGAAACTAATTACTTATGCAGAAACAGAGCTCGAGCAAAGTATATGAGAAAATATTGGAACGGTTAAAGGACAAATAAAACGACTGAAAATGTCCAATAAAAAGCATCAATTGTTGCATTTTGTCATAGTGCGATTGAGTTTGATGATTTTTGGAGTCTTTAGTGTATAATCACACTGGGGAAAGCAGTTTTAAAATTTCTCGTTTGATTTCAAATTATTCACGCTTTACATCTTATTTATTTCGAAATCAACTGTAAATAAGCCTAGAGCAGGGAAATGGTTTGTAAAGCATGAAAGACCAATATAATATCACAAAGAAAGAGGTACAACAGAATGGGCAAAGATTGATTTAACACAGTGCGGCATTACAGGAACAACAGAGCATCGTTCACAACCGCTTCTTTATGATGAGCTCTTCAAAGAAAGAAAGACGGGCGGAGACACCTCACTGCTGGGTGAAAAGGACAGGTAACAGGAGCTTGGCAGCTGTTAACGTAATGACAGGTATTTATACAGGCTCGTTCTCCCTCAGGATAAGGTCTCATCGTTATGGATATGAGAATTCAGGATACCGTATGGTGACAACACAGAGTATGGGGATGCCAACCACCCTGCTTCAAAGGAAGCTTGGGATGTGAAGTTAAGAAAGCTTTGTTCCAGGAAGAGCTTTCTAACAAGCGTCTTTTCGTTGTTGATGCATTCTGTGATTGCCAACAAAGGTACAAGAATGGCAGTTCGTTTCATCGTTGAGAGGTTGCTTGGCAAGGCTCACGCTGTAGCTAAACATGTTCTATTCAGCCAACTGCTGAAGAGCTTGAGAACTTCAAGCCTGAGTTTCATCGTTTACAATGCTTCCTAAGGCTAAGGTTGAGAGCTATAAGGAATTAGGGTCTTAACTCTGAGACAGCAGTAGTATTCAACATTACAAGCACGCGAGCAGGTTATTCCTCAATACCTGGTACGCGGAGAGATGAAGAGCGGTATGTTCTCGCGATGAACTACCATCTTCCACTTAAGGGCATGGCTTCAATGCACTGCTCTGCAAACACAGATATGGACGGAAAGCATACAGCTATCTTCTTCGGTCTTTCAGGAACAGGTAAGACCACACTTTCAACAGATCACCAGCGCTTTATCGGTGATGACATGAGCACGGCTGATGACAACGGAGTATGACTTCGAGGGTGGCTGCTACGCTGCAGTTATCGACCTTGATAAAGAGTCTGAGCCTGACATCTACAGCGCGCAATCAAGAGGGATGCTCTCCTTTGAGAACGTAACCGTGGATGCCACCGCGCAGATTGATTTTAAGTGATGGAAGCACAACAGAGAATACTCGTGTATCTTATCCCATCGACCACATTGAGAAGATTGTCCGCCCTGTATCAGCAGCTCCTGATGCAGAGAATGTTATCTCCTCCTTTCAGCAGATGCTTTTGGAGTACTTCCTCCTGTGTCTATCGCTTACACCTGAGCCAGACACATGTTACTGCCTTTTCAGGATTTACTGCTAAAGCTTGCAGGTACAGAGCGTGGTAATTTGCCTGGAGCCTGCTACATTCTCAGCTTGCTTTTGGTCAGGCTTTCCTGAGCTTCACCCAACAAAGAGTATACGTTTGAAGAGGCTTGTAAAGAAGATGAAGAAGAGTGGAGCTAAAGGCTTATCTCGCAAATACAGGCTGGAACAGGAACAGGCAAGAGAATTTCTAGTTAAGGATACCCGTGGTAATATCGATGCGCCATCCTTAATGGTGATGTAAACAAAGGCTCCTGGCAGAAGATTCCTTTACTTTGATTTTGAAGTCTCACACAGAGCTTCCTGGTGTTGATACACACATCCTTGACCCTAGAGATACTTTATGCAAACAAGCTTCTGAGTGGGATGAGAAGGCAGACCTTGCTGGAAGCATCTCATCAAAAACTTTACTAGGAGTATGGGGAACAACGAGGCGGGTAAGGCGCATTTGTTGCATGCAGGTCCTAAGCTTTAATTTAAGATTATAAGATGTACTACAACCTCTCTCCAGCTTAGCTGGGAGAGGTTAGTTTTCTAAAATATAATGGATTATAAAAGTCTCTCAAGGAAGAGAGGTAGACCCAATGAAACATAAATTTATTATATTTAGCCTGATAGTAAACATCTCGTCTGTTAGGCTATCTCTTAACACTACCCTGTTTCGGCACTTGCAGAAGATGATTATGTGTATAGTAGAAGACTATGATGGTGGCGTGACGATCGTAAGATAGTAATACGAATAGCAATTAAGGACTACAATTTTGGACAAATTACTGGGAAAACAATTCTTTGAAAATCAGTCTGGTAACCAACGGAAGGAGAAGCAGAAGTGAGAGAATCAGCGCCTGTAGAAGAAGATGAGGCTAAAGATGAGACTGACAAATGCTCCAGAAGCTTGATATGACTAATGTTGGCCATTGATAAGACATCTCAAAGCAAAGGTGGTATAGTCGATTATGGCATGGTTGGATAGAAAATGCTGAGTTTAAGATTAAGGTGCCAAATAGTGCTCTTTAAATCAGGATGAAAATGCCAGATGTTTCAGCATTAGCTCAAATAAAGATATGTATTTTTATACTGATTTGCTGACAATGTTCTCAACAATCTCTACAAGCTTCAGCAGGGAAAACGACTTTGGAAGCTACACAATAATGAAAAGGTGTTTGAAAGAGTAAAATATCAAAAGCATAGGTCTGGATGAAAGAAAACTATTACATTGCAAGCTAGGGAAAAGCGAGAAGATATCAGCTAAGGGATTAAAAGGATGAACTTTGACTGGAAGTCTGCAAAGCCGGATATTGCAGCAGTGGAGAAGACGGCAGGATAAAGGGCTTAAAAGAGGAAATGGTGCACTACAGCTGGTGCGGTGACGTGGAGCTAAGATTGGCTTCTTGTCTCGACAGCTTGAAATCAAGAAAGCAGTTAAATGGCAATTGATACTTCAAAAGTTGGAATACAGCAGCCTAAGAGGATGCAAAAAAGGCTACTATGATCGTAGTTCCTTAGTTTGGAGGGCATACAACAAGTTCGGCTGCACCCTTGCAGGAGCAAAGTACGCACCTACAGCCGCTGAGAGCTATGCAGACACTATGACAGCAAGAAACAGTACATAAAGGTGAAATGAACGAGAAGAACTCTGAAGCGGCTTAAGCTGATGCTGGGGATTTAAGTTTATCTCGAGAAAAAATGCATTGGTATAAGAATATATATACCATAGATGGTGGCAGGATATAATTTATGAATAGATGAGAAGTGAGTCCAAATGTGTCCATCAAATATGTAAGATCGTACTTGGCGGAGGTCAAATGCAGCGAGGGTACTTGCTAAATAAGGCAATGTATAATATGAGTATTTTGGGGAACAAGAAACTGACTGTTTCGCAAGGCCGCAAAACTATATTGGTAATTAGGGGTATTATGAAAAATAATGGCTAACTGTACTAACACTTATATTTGCATTTGATTTGTGCCAATGCTTATGCGGGATAATTGATGATGAGAGTACGAGGACAACATGCTGCAGTTGACAATGACTATTATGACTATGTGGCAACCTACAGTAGTAAAGTCATCAAAGGCGTAGTGCTAAGGCGCCTTCGAAATAGCGGCATTTAGTGGAAAACTCAGCTTAAGGATGTGGATACAGCAGAAGACATTACAGGAGATGAAGCAACGGAACTCATATTCTGCAAAGGATACAGTGGTAAGAATCATGAGGAAAGATGTGAGAGCTGTATACAGCATTGTAGATGAAGAGCCCAAGCTGATATTCCAAAGTAAGAATTATAATAATTTTTCCCACATAGGTAAGGGTAAGCTTACTCATTCAGGTAATAGCGGGAAATATCAGACCTTAGGTATTTGCAGACTTACAAAAGTCAGGCAGTGAGAGCTTAAGTGGGATAATTTTTATTTCCTTAAAGACTAAAAAGTTTATGGTTATTACAGGTCAAATACTTTTTATAAATAAAACGGGAAAAACAGATGAGAAATCTTCAAAAGAAAGAGATAATTAAAGCATCAGGAATTTGCCAGATTATGGAAGAACACCTTTTAATCAGGTTGCTTCATAAGATTACTCCTTTAGCCTTCCTTTATACAAGAATGTTGGGTATTATAAAGAGACGGAAGGGCAGATACAAGGACTATAAAAGGTATGGAATTAGAGAGTCGGAAGAGCCTGAGGCGAAGCGTTTTCTTTGTACCGATCGTAAGAGCGTAAAGAACTTTAAGCTCATAGGTCTACATATAAGACAGGGATGATGAGGAGATATAGAACATCGATGATAAAAGATACTTTACAAGACCAAGACTCTCACCCAAGAAAACCATTGCTAGCAGCATGTTTCGATGTTATGCAACTGCACCAACACGTGGCATAGCATCCTATGTTGATGATAGGAGTTACGCACAAATACACAGTGTACTTCAAAGCGGAAAAGACGGATCTGTACTCCTAGCAAAAGAAGCAAGATTTCTACATCAACAAGGCAGGCGGCAGGATAATCATGAAAGAAAATGAAGTGCGATTGCTCTGCTGCTTCTTGACAAGGCTTTGACACCTATGTCAAAATTCTAATATTTATAGCTTAGTGTTGAATATTTTGCCAAAAGGTATACTGAAGAAATATAAGGATATTTGGACAGTTCCAACTAATAGGAGGTGTATTTGACGAGCTAATGGGACTTGGCTTTTGAGGCATTTTAGCAGCTTCCCTTGTGTATTTGGTCTCGGTAAAGGCGGAAACCACTCCTGGAAGATATTACACCTAATCTCAATGTTGTAAGAAGCACAGAGGACACGACTCAGATTAACCTTTATAAGGCGGTTATTGACGAAAAATGCATATCAGAACATAACCTAAACTTTTGACGCTACGAAAGACGGATGATGTGAATAACGCTGGACCTCGTTTAAAGCGTATATGATGAGAGAGAGGAAGAATTATACCAGGAAGTGAATAGTCACAGTTTACCAGCGAGTTCTTCCTACACAGCGTAGCAGCATACTCTAATTGGAAAGTGGACCAACATCGCTGTATGCGCCAAAAGGAGCGAGAGCAACTCAAACTCCACACTCATGCATAGTGAGCACGAAAGAGAAAATAATAATAAATACATTGATGCCAATGAGATACCTACCGGTGGTGCGGTTAAGGAAGCCCTTAAACAGTATTGAGGAGGACTACTTGTACACCAGATAATTTGAAAGTGGCCATACCCAATGTTTATGGTCAAATAGCTGATTTTGTGCCTCACAAAATCTTGGGAGGCTGAAACCTCGAAATCATATGAGATATGAATAAAAGTCTTACCTATAAAGAGACAGGAATAACTCGTGATGTCACACTCCGAGCTCAATTGGCAGGGCAAGAAGATAGCAGGCTGAATTCTCACTAAAACCTGCAGTAAGCACCTTTGCACCCGCAGAGGCCTCTGTACAAGCTAAAGGTAAACACAACAAAAGCAGTAAATGGGAGGCTGAGGACTACGTGCCTCCAAAAGGCAACAAACTTAGCGGAACAAAGTCAATGCCACTGATAAACAGCTCTGATGTAGATTATTTCACCTTTTGCTAAGGCTGCAAAGACAGTAAATATGCAAGCTAAGCATAGATACAGGTGACAACAGCTATAGCTTATAAGATAGAGGCTTTTGTAAATAAGAGTCAGCAGCAGCATCCATACGTTACTAGTGAGTGACAAAAGCTATACATTTAAGGCACAAAAAGGCAAGAAAGTAAGGGTGAGAATCAGTGCTACCCATGGCAACAGTCCAATAGGCACAATGATAGCCCAAATATAAGTTTGTATAAACACATGAAGAGCTGTTGCAAGCAGATATATTCTCTTACCGCTAAGATTTGACTTGATGTTATATCACTGTTGGTAGACTTTGTTTGAAGAGATAACTAAACCGAATGTTATTGGAGGTAACTATGGATTTTCTAAAACTTGCATAGGGAAGTATATTCGCAGACAGTTAAGTGATAAGTAGCGCTGAAAAGGAAAACCTCGATAAGATTATTGAAGCAGGAATACTGCACCACACAGCTACCAATGCACATACAGAATCTGGCATGTGCTAGAGTACCAAAGAAAAGCTTACCCAAAGGCAAACAGATATCAGTTTGGAGCGGGGTTTTTATGGTCGTGCAAAAAGGATGAGGTCGGGTAAGGAAGTTTGACATCCACAACTTTTGGTAGAGGTGATGCTTCCAGATGGTACACCATATGATGCTTGAGATAACTGAGCTTGACTTGGAACTACTGTGGGACATTTCGATGAGCCTTTACTTAAGGAAGAATTCCTGATAAGGAAGGAGTACGAGCTGATTGCTATCTTCCCTGTGGGCTATCCACTGAGGACGCAAGCCTTCAGAGGCATATGGTAAGAAGAAGTGTGGAGGAGGCAGTCTTATTTTGTAAATGAGATACAAGTATCAATAACGTAAGAACTTGATGCTTGCTTGCAGAGAATTTATTGCCTTTTAATACCTTAATCAATATCAGCAAAACTAATCGCTAATAATTAGGGTTAAATTAAGTAAGAGGTCATAGATGATGAGGTGATTCTACTCACAGAATGTTGTGACTCTCTTTTGAATTGTGATATTTTTGTGATAATTAAAACTACTTGCAAAATCAATTGAAAGAGGTTATTATATGTTTATGGTTTAGCACTCGAATAGAAAGAGTGCTAACATATAGTTCAAAATGATTTAATGTAAAGGAGGAACACAAGATGAAATTAGTACCATTAGGGCGACAGAGTTGTCATTAAAGCAGATGGCTGCAGAAGAGACTACAAAGTCAGGTATTATTTTTACCCGATCGGGCTCAGGAGAAGCTGCAGCAGGCTGAAGTGGTAGCAGTAGGTCCGGGCGGTGTAGTAGACGGTAAAGAAGTGACTATGCAGGTAAAAGAAGGACAGAAAGTTATTTATTCTAAATATTCAGGAACCAATGTAAAGCTTGAAAAATGAAGAAGTATATCATAGTTAAGCAGTCCGACATTCTTGCGGTTGTTGAATAAAATAATAGGCTGTTTGGTAAATTTGAACTGATTACAAATATTTAATATATATGTAAGGAGAAAGAAGATGGCAAAAGAGATTAAATTTGGTACAGAGGCTAGAAAAGCCCTTGAAGCTGGTGTTAATCAGCTTGCAGATACAGTTAGCGTAACTTTGGGACCTAAGGGAAGAAACGTAGTTCTTGATAAAGAGCTATGGTGCTCCTCTCATTACCAATGACGGTGTTACCATTGCAAAAGAAATTGAACTTCCTGATGAGTTTGAAAATATGGGGAGCACAGCTTGTAAAGGAAGCTGCTACAAAGACAAATGATGTAGCAGGTGATGGTACTACTACAGCTACAGTTCTTGCACAGGCTATGATAAATGAAGGTATGAAGAACCTTGCAGCAGGAGCTAACCCTATCATCCTCAGAAAAGGTATGAAGAAGGCTACTGAGTCATGCAGTAGAGGCTATTTCCAAAGATGAGTCTCTCCTGTTGAAGGGAAAGAACCATGTACAGAGAATAGCAGCTATTTCAGCAGGTGATGATGAAGTGGGAACACTTGTAGCAGATGCTATGGAAAAGGTGAGCAAGGACGGTGTTATCACAGTTGAAGAGAGCAAGACTATGAAGACTGAGCTTGACCTTGTAGAAGGTATGCAGTTTGACAGAGGTTATGTATCAGCTTATATGTGCACTGATATGGATAAGATGGAAGCAGTTCTTGACAACCCGCACATCCTTATCACAGATAAGAAACTTAGCAATATCCAGGATATACTCCCACTCCTTGAGCAGATTGTACAGCAGGGTGCAAGACTCTTATCATCGCTGAAGATGTTAGAGGAGGCTCTTACACACTTGTAATCAACAAGCTCGTGGAACGCTTCAAATGTGGTTGCTGTTAAGGCCCTGGATACGGCGACAGAAGGAAAAGAAATGCTTCAGGATATCGCTATACTTACAGGCGGACAGGTAATTTCAAGCGAGGTAGGGACTTGAACTTAAGGATGCTACACTTGAACAGCTTGGACGTGCTAAGAGCGTGAAGGTTCAGAAAGAAAATACAATTATAGTAGATGGCGAGGGCGAGTCAGAGGCTATTAAGTCAAGGGTTGCTCAGATTAGAAGCCAGATTGAAGAGACAACTTCTGATTTTGACAGAGAGAAGCTTCAGGAAAGACTTGCTAGCTTTCGCAGGCGGAGTTGCAGTTATCCGCGTAGGTGCTGCTACAGAAGCTGAGATGAAAGAGAATAAGCTCCGTATGGAAGATGCTCTTGCAGCTACCAAGGCAGCTATAGAAGAAGGAATAATCGCAGGTGGTGGTTCAGCTCACATCCACGCTTCAAAGGATGTAGAGAAAGCTTGCCGCTACACTTGGAGGAGATGAGAAGACAGGTGCTAAGGTAGTACTTAAAGGCACTTGAGGCTCCACTCTTTAAGATAGCTGCCAATGCAGGACTTAGAAGGTGCAGTTATCATCAGCAAGGTAAAAGAGGGCAAGGTAGGCTTCGGCTTCGATGCACTTAAAGAAGAGTATGTAGACCTTGTTAAGTCTGGTATCCTTGATCCCATAAGGTAACCAGAAGTGCACTCCAGAACGCTACAAGCGTAGCATCTACACTTCTTACCACAGAAAGCCTTGTTGCAGACATTAAAGACAGCCCCAGCCGTTCCAGCCGGAATGGGTGCCCCAGGTCATGGGAATGATGTGATGATACAGAATAGAGGAAAGCAGTATCCGCTGCAAGCTTTAGCTTTGCGAGCGGATACTGTTTTCTCTATTCGTTTTCAACTCTGCACGCGCAGCCATTTTTCCGCCAGGAAATGAGCGAGAGCGTGCGTATTGTTGAGGACTGCGGGAGTGCGAGCACAGAAGCAGTCCGTATCAGTGATGATACTACTTGCCACCTCTCACGCTCTCAGGCAGCAAGTCAAGATTTACAATCATATCGGTGTCACAGGGTCAATTTCTAAGTTTCTTAAGCTTCAACAACTCTAGATATATCAGTTACATAATTTTTGAGATATCCAGCTCCTCTAAAGAGCGATCTTATCCACAAAGTCAAGATTATCAATATGAGTATTGGACAGAGTTAAAGCTTCCTTAAATTAGGGAAATGAGAGAGATCTTGTTGAGCATACTCCAAACTTTTCTGTACTTCCATTATCAACATCTTTGTTATAAATTTCAATACCGGATAAATCAAGTCCTTAAGAACCTTATTGTTCTTTAAGTTATTTACTGAAAATGACTATGTATTTGGTATCTTTATAGAAATGGTACCCCATAGTTATTTTTGTAACCTGTGGCAGAGAAATACACCCGTATAGTCGCCATAGTGAGCAATACTTCCATATCCAAAAATTGATTGTTCTAAGCTGGAAGCTTTGACAAATACTGTGTCATATCAGCCTTTAATAACCGATCGTATTCATAAATTGAAAGCTCTTCAAGATTATTCAAGCCTGCGAGAGGCTTAAATGAGTAGTTTGTGCCAATGTCCATTATTATAAGCTTCTTTATGGATGAATTACCTGCTATTATGTTAAGATCCTAGATCTAATTGTTACATCGCTAAGAGCTGTTGGTTTATTCGGGCTTAGGGATGGATATGTTATAATTCAATATAAAGTCAAACTAAGATTTTTGAGGCTGGTTAAAGTAGTAAGTGCATTTACATCAATCAAATCGCTAGCAGTTTATGAGTTCCAGTGAAGTAAGTGACAGGCAGCCTTTCAAGCCGTTAAAGCTTATGACAGGACAGCCATCAATGCTTAAACTCTTTTAGGTAGGGCATATTCTTTAGCAAAATCAAGAGTCTTTAACTCACTTACATACTCAAATGTAAGATTCTCAATCTGAGGCATTCCGCTAGAGTACATTGAAATGTTCAAATTTTGTTTTTATTGCCTCTAATAAAAAGGGTTTTAAGTTTTGTAAGCAGAAGTTATTCCCGCTAAATCCAGGTTTTTTCATCATAAAGGCAAGCGACAGTGATTCTACATCAGGAAAAGATGAAAGGAAGGATAAACTTAATTGTATTGCCCTTTTCAAGCTTCTTAAAATTGAGAACTTTAAGGGTTTTTATAGTGCTTCAATTCCTCTATATCTTTATCAATGCTATTTAGGAAAAACCTTACCTAAACTATAGATATTATTTATATTAAGGGCAGGCATAGTCTTTATACTTTCTCTTGAAGTACTCCCTGTAATAGTGAAGTTTTTAAGGTTCGTAAAATTCACTGGATATAGCCTCCGCCTGCAGGGAGTATAGTGGATTCATCGCTAAAATCCTAGGTTTCAACTTCGGTAAATGCCTGAAAAATCATCCTGTATGATTATGCTGGTTCCGGGTACTTTTACTGTAACAGGTTTAACCGCACTGCCCAGGTTACCTACTTTTTCGCGTATGTAAATATCCATGGAGTACTATCGGTTTTATTATCGTATATGGAAGAAAGAGCTCTCTTTCAACCTTAAGATATTTTAATGGATTCATAATCAGTCTTTTAATTTCGGAAAAAGTGAGCTTGCCAAATACGGTTTCTAAAGTTAATCACTGCTTCACTCTCAGGCTTTGTTCTAAACGTAACAAATGAAAACAAAAGGTGAAGAAGCCTCGTTCTTCTGTTGTAGAGGATGTATCATTATGTATATTACTGCTTGTTGTTGTAGTACCTCATAATCTGTGGAATAAGTATAGCAAGAACTGATGCAACTATACAAAACTACTACTAATGGAGTGCTCGCATTATTTGCTTTGTTTCTTGTATAAGCGGGATTCTTGCCGGTATCACCAATATGGACCTCTTTAATGTTTATAGTCTGGTTAATATCAGGCTGTTCTTCTTCCAGTAAGAATTTGGTGCCGCAAAAAGGACAGGTAGTAAATTTACCTTTCTGTTCTTCGCTAATATCCAAGTTACCTTGACAAATCGGGCATTTCATACTGACAATTTTCATTATTCTTCCTCTTTGAAAAACATAACCGATAAAATTTAATATAAATCAGCTCCCGTTTTTGCGTTGCTCTCAGAGCGCGTTGCGAAGCAGCTAAGCCTATGAGCAATGCAAAAGGTAGGAGCGTCACTTAGTCAATAACAATCACATTAGCCAAACAACCTTGCTGGTTTACGTTTCACACTCTTAGGGCAGCAAATCAAGGTTCTTAATCAGTGTATCCGTATCGCAGGTCGGTTTCTTTGAAGTTTCATAAGCTTTCAATAGACTTAGATACATCAGTCACATAATTTCCGGAAATGTTACAGCTCCTCAAGTAGAGGCATCTTATCTACAAAGTCAAGATTTTCTATATAGGTATTTGCCAGGTTAAAGCTTCCTTAGGTTAGGGGAAAATGGAGAGAAACTTGTTGGCATATACACCAAACTTATCAGTGACTTCCCTTGTCTACATCATTGTTATAAATCTCAGTTCCTGACGATCAAGCTCCTTAAGGACTTTATTATCCCTTGCTCTTTACAGAGAGTATAATGTAGTTAATGCCTGAACCATCTGATTTCGAAGAGAAACTAACTATTTTTGTTACCTGAGGCAGTGAGAATACATCTGCATAATCTGCAGTGGGCAATGCTTCCCGTATCCAAAATTAATCGTTCTAAGCTTGGAGCTTTGAAAGATACTGTGCCATATCAGGCTTAATCAACCAGTCGTAGTCATGAGAGTAAGCTCTTCAGGTTATTCATACCTGCAACAGGTTTAAAAAGAGTAAGATTCGTTACTAGCCTCTTCTATCTCAAGCCTCTTTATTGATGACATACCGCTATTATACTCTCAGATCCATAGCTCTTATATCCACATCGCTAAGAGCGGTGAGCTTGCTAAGATTAGGAAAAGGTTATATTATAATTCATATACCGGATATACTTAGCTTCTTGAGGCTCTTTAATGTAGCAAGAGCGCTTACGTCAGTCAAATCTCCACAGCTATCAAGCGTAAGCGAAGTAAAGTGATATACAGTTTTTAAGCCATTAGCTTACTAACAGGCAACTCGTCTATACTAAAGGCTCTTTAGGTATGGCATATTCTTAACAAAAATCAAGAGTCTTTAAGTCTTTACATTCTTAAAAGTTAAAGCTTTCAATCTGTGGTATACCGCTAAGTACATTGAAATGTTCAAAGGTTGTATCATAACCGTTAATTGAAAGGACTTAAGCTTTGTAAGTGAGGATTAATACCGCCAAATCCCAGGTGTCTTTTTCTGAAAAAGCCAGAGAAAGTATCTCAACATTGGAAATGAAGAAAGGAAGGACAAATCCTTTATAGCATCTCCCTTTTTAAGACTTGTAAAGTTAAGCATTTTAAAGGTTCTTATAGGTCTTTAATGCTGCTAGATTCTTTTCTATGTCGTACAAGCTCAGTAGTGCCAAGACCATAGATGTTGCTTACGTTTAAGAGCAGGCATATGTGTTAAGTATTCGGAAGAAGTACCTGTATAATAGTGAAGCTTTTTAAGGTTTCGAAGTCTGTAGTATCATAACTATCGCCTGCAGGTACTATATCGCCTCATTGCTAAAAATCCAAGGTCTCAAGCTCTGTAAATACCTGAAAATCTTCTTCTGTTATATTCTTAGTGCCTGCAATTTTTAGCTTAACAGGCTTATCCGGAGCACCGTAGTTAGCTGTGTTCTTTGCATGTAAATATCCAGGAGTGCTGTCATTTTTCTGAAGTAATCGGAACAGCCTCTCTATCTACCTTTAGGTATTTGATGGACTCATAATCAGTCTTTTTAATCTCGGAAAGAGGTTTCTTAAATGCGGCTTCGACGAAGTCTATCACTGCCTTGCTTTCAGGCTTTGTTCTATATGTGACAAAAAGGTGAAGAAGCTGTCTCTTCTGTCGTAGAGGTACGTATCACTGTATATATTTTTACTTGATGTAGTTTTCATAATCTGTGGAACAAAGATAATAAAAACTAAGCCAATTATCAGAAAATAACTGTTAGAGGCGTAGCGGCACTTTGAGCTGTCTTCCTGCTATAATCAGGTTTCTTTACCGGTATCACCAATATGAAGCTCTTTAATATTGATAGTCTGGTTAATGTTAGGCTGTTCTTCTTCCAGTAAAAATTTAGTTCCACAAAAAGGACAGGGTGAACTTTCCCTTTGCTCTTCTTTAATATCCAAGGTTCCTTGACACTGAGGACATTTCATGCTGATAATTTTTCATTATTCTTCTCCCTTATGAAAATAGTGAATGACTATAAAATAAACATAACTTTATCTCGTTTTAATATTATACAGCAAATGATATCAATAATAAAGAGGTAATATATTTTTAAAAATTGCGAGAAATTCTAAATGATTTAGTTAGGATATCATGGTTTTTAATAAAATGATATCTGCGTCTATAACTTTGCTTTGAGCCTCTAAATATTCGTATTCACCAATACTATACAAAATAGTATCTTGAAAAATGTAAAGATTTGTAGTAGAATAAAAGGAACAGTGTCCTAAGATTTAGGAACTTTAATTTATGATAAGCTTTTTAAGGAGGAATTTTTAATGATTTCAGCAGGCGATTTCAGGAATAGTACTTTTACAGTCGAGATTGACAACAGTGTTTTCCAGATTATTGAGTTTCAGCATATCTTAAACCGGGAAAAGGTGCAGCTTTTGTTCGTACCAAACTTAGAGACATAAAGAATGGTGGTGTTAAAGAGACTACATTCCGCCCTACTGAGAAATTCCCTCGGGCTAGAGAATAGACAGAAAGAACATGCAGTATATGTATGCTGACGGAGATATGTTCAACTTTATGGACAACGAGACTTATGAGCAGTTTGCTCTTACCTCTGAGCAGGTTGGTGACGCACTTAAGTTTGTCAAGGAGAATGAGACAGTATCAATGCTCTCACACAACGGTGTGGTATTCTCAATTGAGCCACCTATGTTTGTAGAGCTTGAGATTACTGATACTGAGCCTGGCTTTAAAGGGCGATACAGCTACAGGTGCTACAAAGCCTGCAGTAGTTGAGACCGAGCTACAGTTTATGTGACCTCTTTTTGTAAATCAGGGTGACAGATCCAGATTGATACAAGAACAGGTGAATATCTTAAGAGAGTATAAAATTACTGAGCTGTCACAGTTTTGTGCCGGCTCTTTTATAATTTGACAGGAAACTTCTCCGAAATTACCTGTCAAATAAAAATCTCGAGTGACCAGCGCTGTGCGGATATGTAGATGTCGCTGGTGCGACCCGCCGCAGGCGGTGAATCCCGCAAGCAGGATTCTATCGTAAATAGTATTAAAAGGAGATATTATGTATAAAAGCAGTTTTATTTGATATGGACGGGCTTATTATAGACACTGAAAAGCATTACCAGACGGCTTGGATACAGGCTGCAAGGGAAATGGGCTTTGACATGACGGTAAAGGAACAGCTTTATCTTAGAAGCTGTAGTAAGAAATACGCAGAACCTATAATGCAGGTTTTTTGGTCCAACCTTTGACTATGAAAAGGTTAGGGACGAGACGCAAAGAAATCATCTGGAAGAGGAGCTAGAAAAGCACGGAATAGAGAAGAAGCCTTATGTGGACGAAATACTGGCATATCTAAAAAGAAAATGGCATAAAGAGGGCTTCAGTCACAGCAACTCCTGAAAACAGAACAAGGAAATACTTAAAAGAAGTGGAGCTTGAGAGAGCTTTGACAAAATTATCTGTGCAGATATGGTGAAAAAAGGTAAGCCTGATCCTGATATCTACCTCTATGCCTGCTCTCAGATAGAAGAGAAGCCTGAGGACTGCTTGGCACTAGAGGACTCTCAAACAGAGTCCGCTCTGCACATGGTGCGGGAGTGGATGTGATTATGGTTCAGACCTTTCAGAGCCTGATGAAGAGATAAGTAAAATCATTGTAATGAGGGCAGGAAATCTAAATGACGTAATCACATTTTTACAGGGGTTAAAGAAATAGTCCCAATTATTGAAAAATATCTTGATACAAATGTGAAAAAGCCAGGCTGTAACAATTCTATACAAATGGGTGTCAGATACTTTTACACTAACATCATTATCACAAGTGAAATAACACCGCCCGGAGCAATCACTGCTAAAGGAGCCTGAAAACAGGATTCTTACGCGGACGCTCGAGTGGTGTTTATTGATGGGTAATTTCTCAAAAATGTCTTATCTAATAATACTGCTGCGTATATGTAAATGCCTTTTTCTAGACCCAGCGGGAGGTGAATCCTTTGAAACGGGTTCTTTATCATCTCATCAAGTGTAACTTCTCAGTAAGCCTTATGATTGAATGTCCCTTAGGGAAATGTGCAGTTCTTTTTATTTACTCCCTTTAAGAGTATTTCAAATACAAAGAAAGTAAACATCTTAGAGGCAGGGGCTAAGAGGAGCCCCAGGTAGTACTTTCCTGTAAACTTAAGCACCAGGTTATAGACAAAGTATACAACTATTCCCATTATTCCTGATGCTATGGCAGGAATGACAAAGGTTCTAAATATTTCAATTTTTATTCTAAGCTGCAATCTGATAACAAGAGTACAAAGCACTATAACTATCGCAGGCATAAGCATACCGCCAAGTACAAGAGCAAAGATATTAAGATCGGTGTACATAAGAAGAATATATGTAAATACAATGACAACAAGCATTGCGATTAGGTTGATAATCACAGGTATCATCATACTGTATATACTCTGAATTATAGTACAGAATAGGATGGATACAGTGTAGCGCAATTGTCAGCAGCACTGACTGTCATTACTTTTTCCTATGACAGGATCTGTATCTCCAAAAAGATAACCTTATAATAGGACCTCCAAGTATGGCAAGACCGATGGTTGCAGGAATTGCGATAATCAGATTGAATTTAAGCGCCATTCTTACCTTTTTGCCTACTTCCTTTTTTGGTGCTAAGCACATTGCCTCTGACCAAAGACAGGGATGGAAGCGGTTGTTATTCGCTGGTGATGCCCATTACTATATTGCAAAGGAGAAGAAATTTGCCCTCATGTATATTCCGTAAAAGTGAGGTATAGGTCTCCTTTGCGACACCCTTGTGATTGAGGATGTTATTAAACAAGGTCATTGAAATAAAGGTAGTTGCTTCTTACAAGTATCTGGCTAAGCATCACAGGCACTGAGGTTGCAAGTATTACCTTTATTAGATAAGGCATAGCTTCAGGCTCACCCCTATCTCTTTTTCTCTGCCTTTTTAAGTATAGGCAGGTTGATAAAACAGGAAAAGAGATGAACATAAGCCCTGCAAATGCACCTGCAAAAGTTCCTGTAACTCCGCCAGCGGCACCGCTGAGCAGCTATATTCATCGCGCTGTGGTACTTTGCAAATTCAAAAGGCTGCCCACACACTCACAACTCCGTTTACTATTTGCTCGAAAAGCTGTGAAAGAGCAGTTGGCATCATGGTTCCCTTGCCTTGGAAGAATCCTCTCACTACACCAAGAACTGCGGAAACTACCACGGTTGGAGCAAGTGCTTTAAGAGGTATCTGTATGGCAGGGATTAGCAAACATATGGGTAGATATAAAAGCCTGCTCCAAAGTAAACACCGGCAGATAATATGCCACCCGAGGTTACGGCAACTATCAAAAGCACCAAGAAGGAGCTTAAGTGAGTTAGTGTATTCTTTCTTAGCAGTTCTTTCGGATACCAGCTTTGACACAGCCATAGGCATGCCGTATGAGGAAATGATGAAGTCAAAGTTATATATTTCAAAGGCATAGCCGTAATAACCTATTCCTTCATTTCCAAGTATCTCTTGCCATCGGAATCCTGTATACCAGACCTATGATACGGACAAGTATAGAGGTTGCGGCTAGTATGCTTCCCTGAATGAGGAAATTATCAGTTTGTCTTTTTATTTTGTGAATTCATTGTCTATCTCGTTTCTCAATATTGATTGTACTTACCATTGTACATTTTTCAATAGGATATCAACTTTTTAACTTTGACTTTATTCTGACTTAAAAATAGCCGATAAAGACAAATATATGACTTATTTTTTTATGTTATGGTTTAGTAAAAGTGAAAGAAATGTGTATTGTTATTTTAAAGAAGGAGAAATAAATGAGATTCAAAAAGGCAGTAATTGCCGGACTTTTGAGCTTAGGTATCCAGAGCTTTAGCCTTTCGGATTAAATAATAATCTCGCCTATGCGGATACTACAGAAGTAGTATATAAAGCATTTGACGATAAGGTTAGCTTTTAGTGACAAATACTTCATTTACCAGTGGGGAATGGAGAATGAGGGAGATTTTTAAATACAACGAGCAGGTTGGAGAGCAAGCTGTCAAGCAGCCTGTTACAAGCGTTAAGGCTGTAAGCGGTATAGACATTAGCCTTACCGAGGCGAGGGCAAAAGTACAGCGGTGGGAAGGCGTGAAACCATAGTTGCTATCATTGATACGGGAGTAGATTACCGCCACGAAGACCTGCAAAATGTGCTATGGGTAAATAAAGGAGATACCGGGCAATGGCATAGATGATGATGGTAACGGGTATGTGGACGATGTAAACGGCTGGAACTTCTATGATGACAACAACAAAATCTACAATGGCAAGGATGATGCACACGGAACCCATATAGCAGGGAACCATAGTTGCCAATAACAACACTAAAGGGAGTAGCAGGAATAGCAGGTGACAGCACAGTTAAAATCATGGTACTTAAAAGCTGCTTGGAGGAGATGATGAGTCAGGCTCAACCTCAGGAATAGTTGAAGCTATAAAGTATGCAGAGAAAAATGGGTGCAACTATATGTAACTTTAGCTTTGGTACGGATAAGCCAGATAAATACCTTGAAGAAGCCATAAAAGACTCTGATATGCTCTTTGTGGTAGCAGCAGGTAACGGAGATGAAAATACAGGCATAGGCTATAATATAGACACGAGACCTATATATCCCGCATCCTACAGATATGCCAACATTATTACAGTTGCCAATCTTCAGGCGGACGGCGACCTACATATAAGCTCAATTACAGCAATAACCATGGGATATGGCTGCCCCTGGAGCAAGGATACTAGCACAATTGACTCAGCAAGCTTTTAACAGCGGCTATGCAACAGGCAAAATGTCCCTCCTTATGCCTATATAGACAGGTACGTCAATGGCTGCTCCATATGTGAGTGGGAACTGCGGGCGCTTCTTTACTCTGACTTTCCGGGTATTACCCTAAGTCAGGTAAGGCAGTCAATACTAAGTGGAGTTAAGGTGCTTCCCGAGCTTGAGGGCAAGGTATCTACAGGAGGCATCTTAGAAATGCAAATGATGCCTATGCTTATGCTCTAAGTAACTATCAGTCTTTTTGTGGCTAATAATAAAAATAGAAGAAGAAAAAAGGCGGAAGAGGCAAGACAGATTGAAGAAGCTAAAAAGGCTGAGGGAGGCAAGAAAAGCTTGAAGAAGCTAAGAAGACTGAAGAACTAAAGAAAGTCTGAGGAAGCTAAGAAGGCGGAGGAGCTTAAGAGGCTTTCAAAATAAGACTTCAAAGGGAAAGGCGCCCGTTATCTTCCTTTCTCTTACAAAAGATGGCAAGGTTCTTGTCAAGATAAGTGATAAGGATAAGGATGTATCTCTGGTAAGATACGCTAGGGGCAAAAAGGAGATTCATACTTTACTAAGAGTAAGAAGGAACCAAGCTAAAGCTTAATAAAAAGAATGAGAAAGTACTGAAACTAAAAAAGGCGTATATACCTTTTACGCCGTAGATAAAAAGGGAATAGAACCATCACACGGTGGTTATCAAATGATGACTATTCCCAAGTAAAAATCTTTGATTTATCAATGTATCCAGCTGATCGGTCTATGAGAAAACCGGTCAGCTTTTTGTTTTCCTTAAGCCCATAAGAATAGACTCCGTCTTCAAGCACATAGGGATAGTTTAGTATGGCAGAGTTTTCACGCCGCTTTCGCATTTTTCGAGAGAAAGTCCTTTGAAGTTCTAAAAGCCGCCTATGCTTATATCCCTTAGGCAGTCAGGAGAAATCTCGTTAAATACCCTCTCAAGCATATCCCCGTATAAGTCCTCGTAATCAGGGACTTTAAGTACAGGATCAAGCAGAGCCTAAGGCTTAGCCCACGTGGAAGCTTCTTTTACAGCCTTAAGCCTGCTTGTAAAAATCAGGGGTTTTATGCTCGTATTTCTCCACAATCAAAGCAGGGGATAAGGTCCAGGCGAAGATGAAGTTAGCAGGCACATAAAGTCCCTCATCCATATATTTCTTTATGATTCCTATATTGGCTCTTTGTACGGCACTCCACAGTCAGATTCTTATGGCAGGCGGTAAACTTTATAAACTCTTTTACAAAGCCTGTAAAACCCTCCAGGGCAAGGAGGTCGGTATCGTATGAAATACAGATATATACAGGATGTTCCTCTAGTAAGCTCTCAAGTTTGTTTAAAAAACCTCATCAATATTTACAAAGATTACGATATTTGCAGAAGGGTACATTCCTTGGAGATAGCAGTATTCACAGTCATAGTAGCAGTTCATTATAAGAGAGGTGTAGTAAAAATGCTCATTGCCAAAATCTTCACAAACAGCGCACCCTCATATATAGCCTGCCCTCCTTCTTTTGCAGGATAAGGGAGGAGAGTTCTTTGCTAAGAGGAGATTCTGTCCTGGAAAGGGGTGAGACATCCTTATAATGTCTTATATCAATGATGGTACTGTTCTTAAAGTTAGATAGAATATTCTCAGTCACAGGGTGATTTTTAATTTTTATCTTCCACATATATATGTGAAAAACGGCTTATTAAGACAGTCTTTGCCTGAGCACATTGATAAACTCCTTTCTGAGCTGTTTTTTTGTTAGCACCTTCCCCTATATTCGTTTGTAATTTCCTGTATTAGCTCCGTGACAGATATACCTGTTAGAAAAGCATACTTAAACAGCCCCTTTAATATAAGGTTTCAGAGGCAGTGAAAAAGCCAAATTTTTCAAGAAAGTCATTATAAAAAGGGCTTTTCATCAGGCTTCAAATTCATCTGATATATGGGTGGATTTTATCTCGTTTTGAGCCTTGATTACCTCTTTTACATATTCAGTGAGGGAGTTAATGCTATGTGTATTCTGCCCATCATTGGCGGGAGCTTGGGTATTCAAAGGCTTCAAAGACAAAGATGTTCTCATAACTTACATCCCTCTTCAAACCATCATATAGGTCATAGACCTCATCTGATACAATTTCTCCTTCTTTACAGTCAAAACCTCGCGTAAAGGGAGGGAATAAGAAAAGAAGATTTATCTGCCCTTGAAATTTTGTTTATAAATCTTAGATTTATCGACTCATCACAGGTATGTGGAGGGTTTTAGTACAAGTATAATCCGCAGTCTACTCTAATAGTATCAACAACAATATCAGACATTTTCGGATAATTCCTCCCAACGCTCAAGAAGAGTATTTATACGCTCATCATTTGCCTCTTTTGTTTGTGGAGTTCCATAAGCTTACCTACATTTGCGGCAATCTCAGGATTGGCAAGCTCTTCATCTAGCTTTGAGTTAGCCTCCTCAAGCTTTGCTACCTCATCTTCAATCTTCTTAAGTTCATTTTGTATTTTCCTAAGTTCCTTTTGCTCCTCTTTTTTTAGTCTGCCAGTTCTGCTTGTTTGCAGAAGCTGTTACAGGCTGTTCTTCCTTAGGAAGTTCGTCTAATAAGGGCAGTATCAAGAGTTTCTTTTTTTCTCGAGATAATAGTCATAGTTTCCTATGTAATTGATAAAGCCTTTTTCCTGTTAAATCAAGGATGCGGGTAGCGGTTTTATTGATAAAATACCTGTCGTGGCTCACAAAGAGGACAGTTCCCTCGTAGTTGATTAAGTGCATCCTCAAGAATCTCTTTGGAAGTGATGTCAAGGTGGTTGGTAGGCTCGTCAAGGAGGAGGAAGTTGGTATCTGAAAGCATAAGCTTTGCAAGGGACACACGCCCTTTTCGCCACCTGAGAGGGACCGACAAGCTTAAATACATCATCCTTGGTAAAGAAGAAACATTTGCAAGTACATTTCTTATTTCGGTATTGGTCAAATAAGGATAGTCATCAGATATTTCATCAAACAGGGATTTATCATAGTGCAGTACCTGATGCTCCTGGTCATAATAGCCTATCTCAACATTTGTACCAAGGATGACCTTGCCGGTATCAGCAGGAGTGATTCCGTTTATTATCTTAAGCAGGGTAGTCTTTCCAGTACCGTTACCGCCAATTATAGCAACTCTTTTCGCCTTTTTATTTCAAAGTTCAGATTCTCAAAAGGGTTTTCATCAAAGGACTTACTTAAATTCTCAACAGTTAGCACATCTTTACCGCTTTCCTTATGAGGTTTTAAGACTTATGCTCATTGAGGCATCAAGCTCAAGAGGCTTATCGATTCTTTCGATTTTTATCAAGCATCTTCTCCTGACTTTCAGCCCTCTTTATAGATTTCTCACGGTTAAAGGGCAGAGCTTTTCTATGACCGCCTCCTGATGGGATATTTCCTTTTGTTGATTTAGATAAGCCTTAGCTCAGCCTCTCTAAGAGCCTTTTTCTTGGTAGCATAATCCGAATAATTCCCCATAAAGGTAGAGTACTGCAGTTGTTTAACTCGATTATCTTGGTAGCAACCCCATCAAGGGAAATATCTGTCGTGGGCAACTATCAGTACAGCGCCGTTAAAGTTCTTAAGATAGGGTCTCGAGCCAGCCAATAGCCTTCATCATCAAGGTGGTTGGTAGGCTCATCAAGCAGGATGAGGTCAGGCTTTGACAGTAGAGCCTTGCCAGATATACCCTTGTTTTCTGTCCTCCCGAGAGGTATTTACCTTTCGCGTAAAATCCTCCTCTTCAAAGCCCAGCCCCTTTAGTATACCTGTGATTTCACTCTTATAAGCATAACCGTTTTTAAGTTCAAACTCATCTGTAACCCTTGAATAATCCTCATATACAGCGTCAAGAGCATCTCCAGTCAGCCTGTTTCATCTTTATCTCAAGAGCCCTCATCTTATCTAAGCTCTAAGATATCTTTTTACCTCAAGGAGTACATCGAAAATGGTAAGTTCGGTATTTATCTCCTGATGCTGAGCAAGATAGCCTACAGTAGCGCCCTTTGAAAGAAATACATCTCCGCCATCGGCAGACATCTCTCCCATGAGTTATTTTTAAGAGGGTGAGACTTGCCCGCTCCGTTAATGCCGAAACTATTGCTGCCTTTTTCATGCTCATTTATATGAAAAACTGACCTCTTTAAGTACAGGTCCTGTGACAAATTCTTTTGATATGTTATTGCAGGATAATACCATATTGTCCTCCTATTTTTATGAGAAATCAGCCGTTTTCTCATGTTTTGGCTATCGAGAATGAAAATCCCTGAAATTATATTTTACTACAGAATGGAGTATAAGTGCAAAGAGGGCTGAATTTCTATGCTAGTGCCTATGCATCTATATAAATGATGTAGGTGTCAAAAGTATTTGAAACCCATTAATACAGGATTGCTACAGCGCAGCTTTAGCAATCCTTATACTATTTTTGTACTCTAAGATTCACAAAATATATTATAAGTCATTAGAATATCTTGATTATAATATGGGTTTATCTTATGATTAGTTATAAAAAGTGTTCAGCTTCCCTCCTTGTCCATGAAGGTCGGGTGATAAGAGAATATTTGCTCTCTCGTGGTTGCTGTTTCAGTGGATAGTAGGTGAATATGTGTGCTTAGGATGATGTAATATAGACAAGGATTATTAGAGAAAAATATGCTTACAGTTGAACTTAAATCTAAGGATAAAATGCACTTTATGAGCAGCTCTACCTAAAAGATTGAGGGGCTTATAACTGAGAACTGGCTGAGGGAAGAAAGCTTCCATCAGAGAGGGCTTGCGCTAAACGCTTAGATTAGCAGGAACACAGTTACCCTTGCCTATGAACAGCTCTACGCTGAAGGGTATGTGGAAGTCCGCCCTCAAAGCGGTTATTATGTGAATAAAATAGACAGGATAAACAGTGAAAAAAAGGAATTTACCGATATAAAAAAATGAGAGTATCAATCCTGAACCAGAGTATGAATATGATTTTTCTACCTTTTTCACTGTGTGGAGAAGCTTCCCTTACAGGATGTGGGACAGACTATATAGACAGTGTATAGCGTGACAGGGAGAGAGCTCTTTAACTTGGAGAGAGACAGGAGACTTGGAGCTAAGAGTGGCTATAGCTAAGTATCTTTTTGGATACAGAGGGCTAAGCGTGAAGCCTGAAAATATGATAATAGGTGCAGGAACGGGCTATCTTTTACAGCTTTTAGAGCATTTGATAGACGAAAAAAGTATAATTGCAATGGAAAACCCGACCTATATGCAGGCTTATAGGATATTTTCATCATTAAACAGGAAGGTTTATCCTATAAACCTTGATGAGAATGGACTTAAGGTGGAAGAGCTTAAATCTTCAGAGGCAAGGCAGTCTATCTGACTCCCTCACACCAGTTTCCTACAGGAGTGGTAATGCCTATAAAGAGGAGAAAAGAAATCCTTGGCTGGGCAGCAGGAGAAGACAGGTATATAATAGAGGATGACCACGACAGTGAGTTTAGATATAAGGGACTGCCTATCCCCCCTCTGAAGGCGATAGATTCGGGTAATAAGGTGGTTTATCTGGGCACATTTTCAAGGACTATCGCCCCTGCAATAAGGATAGAGCTTCATAGGTGCTTCCTGACGGATTGCTTAAGGTGTATAGGAAAAAGCTTTGCCTTCCTAGCCTGTACGGTGCTAGGATTGACCAGGCTGTGCTTACGGAATTTATCCTTGGAGGGCATTATGAAAGGCATATCAACAAAGCCAGAAAGATATATAAGTCAAGACATGATAAGCTGATTTTCTCGCTCAAAGTCTTTGGCGACAAGGTAAAGATAATGGGCGGCAATGCGGGTATGCACCTTATGGTTAAATTTAAGCTTGAAATGACCGAAGAAGAAGTTGTAAGCAGAGCAGAAAAAGTGGGATAAAGCTTGTAGGACTATCAAAGCACAGGATAAGGAAAACCCTGAAAGCAGTGGGGCTTACATATTGATAGGCTATGGGAATATAAGTGAGGATAGGATAGAAGAGGAATCAAAATACTTGCCAAAAATCTCATTTCATAGTATACCTATGTATATAATGATGTAGTCATCATAAGTTTTGATACCTATTGATACAGGTAGCAACTGCCGCATTTAGCAAAGTACTCATCAAAAATATTAGGCACTTGTATCTTTACATTTTGAGTTTTAAATAATTTTATAGTATAATAACGCCTAAGTTAAAAACCCTAAAGGGGATGTTTGTTTTATGCTTGAAAGGAGCAAAGTAATGCTAAAAAGACCGGTAGTACTTTTAATAATGGATGGATTTGGAATTAATGAAAGAGAAGACTATAATGCAATAGCACAGGCAAAGAAGCCTAATCTCGATATGATTATGAAGACTTATCCTTGGAAGAAAGGATATGCAGCAAGCGAAGTATAGCTGTGGGTCTTCCTGACGGACAGATGGGTAACTCTGAGGTGGGACATATGAATATGGGTGCAGGAAGAATCATATATCAGGAGCTTACCAGAATCACAAAAGAGATAGAGGACGGAGATTTCTTTAAGAATGAGGCACTTCTATCAGCAGTTAAAAACTGTAGAGGGAGAAAAACAGCGCTCTTCACTTGATGGGACTTCTCTCTGATGGTGGAGTACACAGCCATATTACTCATATGTACGGACTTTTGGAGCTTGCTAAAGGAAAAGGCGTGATAAGGTCTATCTCCACTGTTTCCTTGACAGGAAAGGACACACCTCCTAAGGCAGTAGTGACTTCATGTAGCAGATGCCGTAGCTAAGATGAATGAGCTTGGCGTAGGCAAGGTGGCTACAGTGATGGGACGCTACTATGCTATGGACAGGGGATAACCGTTGGGACAGAGTGGAGCTTGCATATAAAGGCTATGGTATACGGTGGAAGGTAATACAGCAACAGACCCTGTGGCAGCTATAGAAAGTTCTTACGGCGGTGATGTAACCGATGAATTCGTTGTACCTACTGTAATTGAGAGAGACGGTGCACCTGTTGCTACTATCAAAAATGATGACAGTATCTATCTTCTTTAACTTCCGTCCTGACAGGGCAAGAGAGATATCAAAAGGCTGCTGTAATGATGATTTTGACAGGGTTTGAGAGAAGAGGTGGGAAGGATTAAGACTAAGTTTGTCTGCTTTACAGACTATGATTCAAATATGCCTAACAAGACAGTTGCTTTTCAACAAGATGAGACGTTAATAGCACCTTTGGGAGTATCTCTCAAAGCTTGGCAAAAAACACAGCTTCGTACCGCAGAGACTGAGAAGTATGCACACGTTACGCTTCTTCTTTAATGGCGGCTAGAGGAGCCATTCCCTGGAGAAAGACAGAATCCTTGTAAAGTCACCTAAGGTTTGCAACCTGATGACTTACAGCCTGAAATGAGCATATTTGAGGTGTCTTGACGGACTTCTAAATGCTATAAAGTGGAAAATATGACGCGATTATCTGTAACTTCGCAAACCCTGATAGTGGTTGGACATGCAGGAGTCATCGAAGCAGCGGTGGAGGCTATAGAGGCAGTTGATACCTGCAGCGGGAAGAGGCGGTGAAGTAGTTAAAGAAGTTGACGGTGCTATGTTCATCTGTGCTGACCACGGAAATGCCGAGCAGATGATTGACTACGAGACAGGAGAGCCTTGGACCGCCCACACAACCAACCCTGTGCCTTTCATCCTTGTGAATGCGGGAGAAAGAGTATGGTCTTGCAGAGGATGGCAAGCTTTGTGACATCATCCCTACCTCCTTGAGCTTATGGGACTTCCACAGCCTGAGGAAATGACAGGAAAGTCACTTTTGATTAAAAATAAATCTTATAAAATAGTTATGGAAAAGTACAGTGTAGTATTGTTAAAAGAATGTAAAATAGAAAACTATGTATCTGAAGATGATGCAAAAATCTTTGAAGAGAGGCGTTGTTTGTGTGAGCTTGAAGATGATTTTTTTGAAGAAACATCACCAGAAGAACTGTTAGAATATTTTGCAAAGAAAATACCAGCCAATAAGTATACAAATGCTTACGGAGAAGAGTCTCTGTTGAAGTTGTTGCTGCTAATTGATTATTTTAACTTATTTGAAAATGTAGAATTTGATAATTTTACGGAAATATAGCAGGCATTTCATAGAAAAATCGATGGTGGTGGCTGATGTTATAGAAAAATATTATCTGACTTTTCCATAACGAAATAGCATATTATACAAAAAGTGCTATAACTGATTAGTATCTGTGCATAACAGAGCTTTTATTTCTGATTTGCTGGATGTTACTCTTCAAAATAAAAATCTCATTATATGGTAAAAACTACCAAGATATGAGCGAAATAAATCTGCATGGTTTTATGATGAAAAATAATGACATAAAGAATAAAATGTGTTAAGATTATGCTTGAAGTGTTGAGTTAGGTCGACATTTTGGAAAGAGTGAGTGTAAATTTTTCTGAGAGGACTCTGATTATCTTAGTCCTAGAGTAACAACAGGAGGAAAATACAATGGCAAGAGAAGTGGGTATATCTATTCACTGGAAGGAAAAGCTGAGATGCGTGAGCTTCTTGGTGGTAAGGTGCAAACCTTGCAGAAATGACAAATATCGGACTTCAGGTACCTCAGGGCTTTACTGTAACAACAGGAGCTTATACTCAGTACTATGAAGACAGTGAGAAAATTAATGAGTGAGATCCGTGGTCAGATAGACGAGCATATCGTAAAGCTCAAAAGCAATCACAGGTAAGAAATTTGGAGATCATGAAAAATCCACTTCTTGTTTCAGTTCGTTCAGGTGCCAGAGCTTCAATGCCAGGTATGATGGACACAATTCTTAACCTTGGTCTTAATGAGGACGTTGTACATGTTATCGCTGAGAGTCAGGAAACCCTCGTTGGGCTTGGGACTGCTATAGAAGATTTATTCAGATGTACTCTGACGTAGTTATGGAGTTGGTAAGAAGTACTTTGAAGAGCTTATCGACAAGATGAAGGAAGAAAGGGAGTTACTCAGGACGTTGACCTTACAGCTGAGGATCTTGAGGAAGCTTGCAGGACAGTTCAAAGAAGAGTACAAGTCAAAGATTGGCAGGACTTCCTACCGATCAAAGGAACAGCTCTATGGAGCAATCAGGCAGTATTCCGTTCATCGGACAATCCTCGTGCCAATGTTTACCGTCGTGACAACGACATCCCTTATTCATAGGGGAACAGCCGTTAACGTACAGTCTATGGCATTTTGGTAACATGGGTGATGACTGCGGTACAGGTGTTGCATTTACAAGAGATCACTGCTACAGGCGCAAAGGGACTTTTTCGGAGAATTCCTTACCAATGCACAGGGCGAGGACGTAGTAGCCGGTGTTCGTACACCCTATGCACATTGACGAGATGGCTAATAAGTTCCCAGGAGCTTTCAAGGAGTTCAATGAAGTTTGCGCTACACTTGAGAAGCACTATAGAGATATGCAGGGATATGGGTTTACAGTTGAGCATAAGTAAACTTTATATGCTTCAGACCAGAAATGGTGAAGAAGAACAGCTCAGGCTGCTCTTAAGATAGCTTGTGACCTCGTTGACGAGGGTATGAGAACTGAGGAAGAGGCTGTTGCAATGATTGACCCTCGTAGCCTTGATACTCTCCTTCACCCACAGTTTGATGCTAAGGCACTAAAGGCTGCTACACCACTTGGCAAGGGACTTGGAGCTTCTCCTGGTGCTGCTTGCGGTAAGGCAGTATTTGCAGCTGATGACGCCGTAGACTTGGGCGGGACGTGGTGAGAAGGTTGTTCTCGTTCGTCTTGAGACATCTCCCGAGGATATTTCAGGTATGAAAGTCAGCACAGGGTATCCTCACAGTTCGCGGCAGTATGACATCCCCACGCAGACAGTAGTTGCCCGTGGTATGGGTACCTGCTGTGTATCAGGTTGTGGAACATCGTTATGGACGAGGCTAACAAAGTTCACTCTTGGTGGCAAGACGCTACGAGGAGACAGAAATTTCTATCGATGGTACAACGGGTAACATCTATGAGAGCTAATCCCAACAGTTGATGCTACTATCGCAGGTGAGTTCGGCAGAATCATGCCCAGGCAGACAAGTATAGAAGACTTAGAGTTAGAACAAATGCAGATCACCTACAGATGCTAGAAGGCTCGTGAGCTTGGTGCAAGAAGAGTATCGAGTAGCTGCCGTACAGAGCTATGTTCTTCCGAGGCTGACAGAAATTTCGCAGCATTCAGAGAGATGAGTTTGTTCAGATACAGTAGAAGGAAGAGAAGCAGCTCTTGAGGAAGATTCTTCCATATCATGGGGAGACTTCGAGCAGCTTTATGAGGCACTAGAGGAACACCTGTTACTATCGTTTCCTTGATGCATCTTCACGAGTTCGTTCCTACAACAGAGGAAGAGATTCAGAAGCTTGCAGATGCACAGGGCAAGAGCGTTCAGGCTATGAGGATATAATCACAGGACTCACGAGTTCAACCTATGATGGGACACAGAGGACTTCGTCTTGCAGTTACCTATCACTGAGATTGCTAAGATGCAGACAAAGGCTGTTATCCGATGCAGCTATCAATGTACAGAAAGACATCCTGACTGGAAGGGTAGTTCAAGTTATGATTCTCTTACAAAGTGAAGTAAAAGAGCTTAAGTTCGTTAAGAAGATAGTAGTAGAGACAGCGAGGATGCTGAGATTAAGCGCAGCTGGCTGAGACTCACTATGAGGTTGGTACTATGATGAGATTCCTCGTGACTTGCCTCACAGCTGATGAAATCGCTAAGGAGGCTGATTTCTTCTGCTTCGGTACTAACGACCTTACACAGATGACATTTGGGTTTCTCTCGTGATGATGCCGGTAAGTTCCTTAACACTTACTATGACACCAAGATATTCGAGGGCCATGACCCATTTGCAGCTAGACCAAAAACGGTGTAGAAAGCTTATGGAAATGGCTATCAACTTAGCAGACCTGTTAATCCAAAGCTTCACATCGGTATCTGCGGAGAGCACGGTGGTGACCCATCATCAGTTGAGTTCTGCCACAGAATCGGTCGTGACTATGTATCTTGCTCACCATTTTAGAGTACCTGTATGCAAGACTTGCAGCGCACAGGCTGCTATCCTGAAAAAGAAGGCAGAATAATTAAAATAAGATATATTGGGTACAGAGGACTGGCTCTCGTACTTTTGATTCATAGGAAATTTTGCAGAAATTCCAAGCTATATAAAAACTCAACTGGGAAATGATGGCAGATGTAGGTATCCCCGTGACTGACTGCAGGTGGTTATTCAAGAAGGAAAATTCTATGTTTGTGATGAAATTAATTTTGAGGTTTTATATTACATAAAAACTCACCGAGGGATATACTGTGGTTGAAATATATATGCTTATACCTACATGGGCAATGTAGAATTCTACAAGGAAGGTTTTTCTTAGAATTGATAGTCAGACAGAATTTGTATCGAACTTACATTATAAGGAAAATAAATCACAACATAGTGGGCAGGATATAAAATCGACTTGCTACTATAAACTCATAGGAGATTAAAATGATGAATATAGGCAAACAATGGAAGCCTTAAATGCAATGAAGGTGAGGAAGTAAAAGAAATAACGAAGAATCCTGCTTGAATCAGCGAGGTTATTATCACGAAAGCACATAGTAATCAGGTTGATAAGGCAGGGGTTGATTATTTTACAGTATATTCAAACCGTTGTTAATTCGGATCATACGCATAGGAGAAGATAGTGGCCTATCTCTATAATTACAGTGCAGAAGATACAGAAGTTTCGATAGAGAAGATATACGAAGAATTTGGAGAAGAAATAGGAGGATGCAGTTAAAGTAATCACAAAGGCCGGAAAACGAGTTACTGCTAAAGTACATCAAGAGGGATAAAAAGCAATGAACTTGCCCAGAGCTGTTAAACATCGCTGACTTAAAACACTGGTATGGATTTATCTAGGCTAGAAGGTTGTAGGGGAGAGAAGGATATTAGGAGGGTAGAGAAGTATAGGGCTGCAAAGGGATGCTGGAGGGGGAGTGATATAGATGAGGCATTTGAAAATTAAGAATTTGTATATGATGATAGTTAAAAGCACTCAGTGCCATTGGGTGAGTTGCGCTGGTGAAAGTGATGAGTCGTTGAATTTTAGAGGTGTAGGCTATTTAAGGAATATTATCTCTGAATCGTGGGAGATATGTGGAAGTGTGGATAGTGCTTAAGGGTAGAGATTGTAATTAGTATAGATATGTGGAATGAGGTAAAAGTACACGACACAGTTTCAAATAAAATACAGCAAATTGATTTGATTAGTATAGAATTTTGTGGAATAATAATGATATAATAGGGTGATTTGCGTAAAAGTCTAAGAAAAATATTGTGCAGAGTAGAGATTATGGGGAATAGTGTAAGTGAGAATTTGGAGCAAGAACATTATCGAGGAGAGTGAAGTTAACTCTTTCCGACCTATGACAAGATATTTGAACAGATTGAAGACATAAGGAAATGATGAGTGGGATGAAGAAGGACTAAAAATTACAGAATCAGAAAATTAATAATATCAGTATATTGAGGTGCCAGAGGTACTGGTAAATCGTCTATCTAAAACATTGATAGCAAGGTTAGATAAAGGATAATAATGAGAGATCTTCTTGGTAAGAATATTATTCTTCCAATGATTGTAATGTGAACATATCTGCAAATTGCAATTTAATGTCGATGATTTTAGGTTTACTTTAAAGGGATAGTGGATAAGACTGAGAGAGAAAGAAAAATCTAAAAATAAGGATTGTTGGTTCAATAAAGAAAAGAAATTTCGAGAAGTATGAGAATTAGTGAGAAAATTTTTGCTTTATACAACCTGATTTTAAGTCTGTGTCTATAGAACTAATATACTACTGAGAATGACTATATCAAGAAATCTTCAAAATATATCAGGCTGATATTGAATTTATATCATCTTTAATGAATTTATCAATATTCTCCTTAAAAAGATGGACAAGATAAAAACAGAGGCTTATTTTGTTTTTATAGACGATAGGGACCTCAGTACCCATCGTTGTGTTGATGCTGTGAGGAACATTATTGGCATATGTTTCTCATCCTAGAGATAGTCACTGTTTTAGCAGAGACTTAGAAACATTTGAAGAAGCAATGACTTTAGACTTCATCAGAGCAAGAACAGACTATGAGGAGGCGATATTCTGGGAAGATACATTTTGTATTAGGAAATGGTGAGAGGTAAATACTTAAACAGATCTTTTGACTTATGAATATCTTAAGAAAGTAATGCCCGGTTGTTTATAGACATAATTTGAGAGAATGGAGTCTGGAAACAAGAGAAATTATCTTGTCAAAGATAAAGTGAGACTAATAAAGAAACAATAAAAATTGGTAGAACTTTTAATAATGCTTTTAGTCACTTAAAAATCCACCAATTTTCAACGCTTTAACGAAGAAAAATGAATGGGTAAATCTACCACAGATGTTTTCATATATTTGGTCATACTGCTCGTGGCTTAAACGCAGTATATAATGTGTGTGAAACTTTTTGATACTATACAAAATGGGGAGGAAGATAAAAATTTCCACAGATAAAGATTTTGCTTTGAGAACGATAGTGGGGTCAAATGCATTATTTAACCAATATGAAAGCAAATTTTTGAAGATATAATAGATTTGGACTGATTTTTAAAGAAACTAGGATTGACTGCGATAATTTCAAGAGTTTTATAGAAAGATGAATTTTCGAAAAATGAACCTGTAGGTGGCAATGAACTGACGAATAAACCATCAAATGAACAGATTGAGAAGATTAGAGCTAGTAAAATTACAAAAATATGTTTGATTTTTGTGCTTTTAGATTTTCTGTCGGGGTATTAGATGGTGCTGGAGGATGAAATATATATTGAATTAAGGCAAGATAATATGCTAATTTTAATAAATAATCCTGCGATATCCGATAGTATAGTTGCTTCTAAGAAATTGTTAAATATAGTGATGTGGGAAAACCCTATAATACAAATTAAACTATAAAAATGAAGATGCAAAAAGAAAGATGGCTAATATTATTTTGGGTTTTTATTAAAAGTGATTTTAGTTTCGCCACTTACTTTTACTTTAATGATCAGATGAGGTGATATGAAAGTGATGAAAGACACCTTGGACTTGGATACGAATATCTGTAAATGATTGGGATGTTCAAATAAAGAACATATTAGCTTTTTATACTGTTTTATTTTAAAGATGACTTTAGGTCTCTGATAGAACTTATAGGAGAGGTTCAGTTCTCAAATCTTGAAAATATTGATGATGGAATCCTAAGTGAAATAGAAAAGAAAGAGTTTTTATTTTGGAGAGTAAAAGAAGTACCTATATTCGTTAAATACCTTTTCCAGTATTCTTGAGGCTAAAATTTCTTTGACAATAGCTCTTTAATATCATTAAATAAAAAGGATGAAGAATACAAAAATCTTTGAAGAAGATGAAGATAAAAATATGCCTGATAGACTTTCTATCATATTACCTCTATTGATAAAAATGATTTATGGAAGATGATTTTCAAATAATGTAAGAAAATATGTAAAGGATAAAATAATCAGTTTTACCATTAAAATAATATAAGTGATGAAATGGTAGACATTTCTTGTATGTAAAGAAAGTATGGGAACAATTTATATATATAAAGGGTAAGTGACACTCTAGCTAAAAATTAGAAAATCATATTATTATCATTTGGTAATAATGGTGACTACAAGATAAAAGCTTTTCTGAATTTAATGAATAACAAGATAGATTATTTAGCATACTCCACTGCTTGGTATGGTGAGAAGCGTTTTGCCATGTTGGAAGCACTTAATAATGCAAAATTAGACACAAATTTTGGAAAAGCAGAAGCAAACGCTCCAATGCAATTAAATCTTCTTGCTTTTTATACATATATATGCAAGTTATGACTTTTAAACTGAAAATAAAGAAATTTATATTTTAGCTGAAGTTTCAGAGTTTATAAATTGTACTTGACGCTTCTATTAAAGGTGTAAATGATCGAGATAAAATCTTATAAAGATCTTGCCTGCAGCAGCAGATGTGGGGTGAAGAAGTAGTATCAAAAATTTGAAGAAATTATTCTCATAAAAGGAGAAAAGAATGTTAAATGATGATATCAACCTGACTTTAGCTGTATTTGCCTATCCATTAGTCCATCTGAGCTTTTTGTTTTGCGGATGACTTCGAAGAGTATTACAAAACAGTAGTGCAAAGCTAAAAAGATAGGACGGCGATACGTGAAAAACTAATTAAATATCTGAGAAAACAAGTATTATCTATCTTCTCATGACGAGGCTCATTTGTTATTAGATAAATGGTATCTTTATCCTAAAATGGATGACAGGGGGAAATATAAAAGAACAGGATATTTTTCGATATAATCTGGCATCATTTGAAATGTTTTTCAACTTCTTTTCATTCACAGCGTGATGGAGAGATTGTTTATAAGTATTGGGAAAATGAAGATGATGCTAAGTTTCTGAGGTTTCTCAAAGAGTAATAAGATTTATTTATTTCATAGTATGAACAGGCTGATACTCTACAGATATCCTTACAATGATTTACTTGGTAAAGAATGGTAAGGATATCTGAAAGTGAAAGGATATTATGAAATATGGCGGTATCAGATGCTTTGTTGGATAAGATTCTAGGAAAAGGGCGTTGCAGAAAATCACTTACATGGTGGCGTTGCAGTTTCTAAGCAATTGGGATGAATATAGAAACCTTTGACAGAATCTGACATTGTACATTTAAGTAAACTGGCAGGAAAAAGGTGACAGGATTTGAGATTATCAATAGTAAAGAGAATGTTTTTCTTCTTATGCTAGCCAATATTCTACGTATGTTTCTTTTGTAGCGTTTAAACTCTATCTTAAGGAGAAGGAAGAAAAACTTTAAATAGAGAAAGAGAATGATTGGATAAAGATATCGGAACTTACTGAGTATTTTATTACAACATTTAAGGACAGCTTAAAAGGAGCAAATTATTTTTGTGAAATGATAATCCGTTAAAACTATGGAGAAGCATTTTATTGAAAAAGAATTGAGGTGCTTAGGAGTAGTTATTCGAAAGAAATTGCTGATTTAAGTGATATGTTTACTTGGAAAAACAGTAAAGAAATCAAGGATACTACTGATGAGAATATATTTTTGTACTGAAATGGTAAATTTTGTAGAAAATGAGCAATCAAAAGAGTATGAAAAAGAAGCTGAAGTTATAAAAAGCTGAACTATTTAAGGATAAAAAATCATTTTTATCAATTAGTGGTTCAACAAAAGACAATACGATGGGCTAAACTTTTTCCAGTCAGAATTTTATGGTAAAAACTCAACATTTTTCTAAAACAAGCTACTGCCATAAAAATAAAAAGAAGTGGGTACGTGCAATTAGAGAGCAGTTGCAGGATCCCTAATTTAAGAAAACTGGAACTTAGAACATCTATTAATGATAAAGAGAGTAAGTTTAGAATAGAAGTGAATGATTTTTAAGGGCTTATCTTAATATACTGCATAAATATTATTGTGAATATTGTGAAAAGGAAAGGGTTATCGCCCTCATAAAAATGTTTCCAAAGAGTTGGACTTGTTTTTCATTTTTAGAGCAAGAATATCCAAGTATTAAGAATGTATCAAAGGGTGGATGGCTCAGAGCATATCTTCAATATGCTTTATCTTTATTTCACATATAAAATGCAACTAACTAATTTGATTTCTATGAGAAATGAAAAAAATAGCTTTTCCAATCGACAAATATCTTTTGGGGATTGATGTAGCTAGTCTTGAAAGTGAAGTTCCCACATGGGTATTTGCGACTGTTTATGAAAATGCGAGAGACAGCAGATCAGAGCCTATTAATAAGCCTACGGAAGAATTCACCAGAGTCTAAGTTTCACCTTTTCACGCAGGTGAGGATTTTAGACATATTATTTCAGGACTTAGAAGAGCTCACAAAGTTATCGTCCATTTACATTCATGCAGGGGGATAGGATAGGGACATAGGTGTCGCGCTGGGAATCGATCCTAAAAGATGGGCGATTCAGAACAAGACCATTATCATTCCGAGGATCGAGGCTGCTGGAAGATTATCTATGGGCTTATGATTTGTTAAGCAATTATTGTGATGAATCTTCTATCATTAATTTAGATTATCTGGAAAAGAGAATTCACAAAATAGCAGAAGATATTTATGGTGATGATGTTAATGTAAGTGTTATACCCTGCTAAAAGCTTTATCGAGGTCTCTTTACAAGGAATTTGTTTGAAGAGGATGAAGCTTTTGACAAAATGAATGATAAAGTAGATAGCTTTTATTAAGGATAAAGGTGAAGCGACTCAATTATCTTCAGAATTTTGGCAGTATGCAAGGCAGAGTAATTTATTCGCACATAAATTGAATGAACCGATCTCATGTCAAGATTGAGGAACAAGAAGTTGAGATTACAAAGGATTATTCAATCATTGGTATCTGTTGATGAAAAAGGGCGTAGTGGTTGAAATCAATCCTTCTTCAAATGTGGTAATAGGGATATTGATACAATAGATGAGAATCAGGTCTATGGTATTAATAATTATGGTTATAAGTTTGACAATTTGATTGTATGTATTAATTCTGACGACCCATCTGTCTTTAATACGAATGTCGCAAATGAATTGGGTTATATTTATTTTGAATGCTAGAAAATTCAAATAGGGAGGCTGCCTTAAGCTGGATAGATAAGCTAAGAGAAAATGGAATGTCAGCTAGTTTTATTCGAAGAACTGAGAGTGATGAACAGATTTTTAAGGGAATTGGAGGATTACGTGAACAGCTTATAAGCAGAACATTTATGCATTAAGAGAAAAGGGTTAAAGACCCAGAATCAGGAGTGCTGAATGATAGGTTTTCGCATATTGCTTTTGGGAGTCCTAGGGTGAGAATAAAAGCAACGAATGGTTTACGCTATTTACGAAGAGGAATATAATTCCATTTTCGACACTTAAAAAGATAAAGTGACGGTAAGCCTTGTATTAGTAGCCTTTCCTAAAACAGAGTATCAAAGATGTATTGTTCATCAGGTAAGAAACACATTGCAATATGTACCTGATAAAGACAGGAAAGCATTTTGCGACAGATTTTAAGACCATTTACCAGGCTTCTGATGAAAAGAAAGCTCATGCGTTTTGAACACGTGACAGAAAAATAGACACCAAAGTATCCTAACTCAATGAAACATTGGAAAGATAATTGGGATGTTATTTCCCCTATTTTCAAGTTTTCTTCCGTTGTTAGAAAGGTTATTTATACAACTAACGCTATAGAATCGCTTAATTCTACATACCGTAAGCTGATAGACAGAGAAGTGTATTTTCAAGCGATACAGCCCTCCTTAAGGCTTTGTATTTAGCCACTTTGGAGGCAACCCAAAAATGGACTACCACAATACGAAACTGGGCACAGGTCTACGGTGAGTTAAGCATTATGTATGAGGGACGACTGCCTGAATAGAATATAGTGGTAAAAGAAACGGGTGGCTTAGCGTCCATATATTGACAACCCTTTTTTTAACTATTATACATAACACTAGGGGAGAAAAATCCAATCTGAGAGATTTTCACCCTTTATTATCATAGAGATTTTATTCACAGACTTTTTCATAGTCTCCTCGTGTGCTCTGGATGTATCGCTATCCCGCATAAAGATTATAAGTCAAAGGAGGAGAGGCACAATATCATAACTTGTTTGGCGCCTTGAGTAAAGCGAAAGGAATGTTAAAATTATGAAGCGTATAAAAATATCAATAATATAATATCCATATTTTTAAGCATAATTACAATTGCTTGGGATATATATTAGTACCTAAGTTTTTTGGACTTAATATGCATTAATTATTGGTTTAGAATAGCAATCATATTCTTATTTCCTATTCTGTTTACATTTTTCAGTATTCTTAAGACACAATCAATACAAAGACCCAAATAATAAAAATAGAATCTGGAGTGGAATTCTTTCTGATATATTTATTATATTAGCAATCGCTATAAATATATTTATAATTGCTTATAGTATTTCTAAGAAGTTTTTCCGATTATTACGGATTATGTGTTGACAGCAATTATATTGCTTACAGTTATGAGTATTTTTCTTGTTACTATTAAAAATTGCTTAATACCACATATTGGTCGGTGATATTTGTATGTTCAATAATAGTCTTTTACTAGGGTGGTTTAATTCTCAAGAGCTCTCCCTAATAGCGATATTATCACTAGTTTCATACAATTGTATCAATAGATGATAGAACTATACTTGTCTCATTCTTAAAGAAAAAGGAATAGGAAAATGAGTTTATATGGAAACAAAATGTAAAAAGGTGAATTAACTGATGAGGAACTAAAAGGTAAATTGATCGCACAAAAATTAATCATTTATATAATAATTGCATTGATGTATATTGTTATGAAAGTTACAGAAAATATCAATTGCATTTTATATATTTATTCGATAATCGAGAATGAAGAACTTAATTCATACCCACAACCTATAATATATTTATATAGGGGAGCTGATAGAATTACAATAGCTATAGTAGTAATTGTGTTCTTATATACTAATAAAAATATACGACATATATTGAAAGAAATATCAACCACAATGCCAAATAATAACAGAGCATATACATAAGGTCTCCAAAAAGGGTACTAAGAAAAGAAGATGAGGAGTGTGGACATGAAGCTGGACTCATAAAGAGCTCTGAAAGGAACTGTTATGTATTCGAAACAACAAAAAGAGGCAGGATTAAAAACTATATTAGCATTCCAAATAAGTAAGTGACACTGTGAGATTTTAAGTTAACCCACTAGAATACAATCATATAACCTGGTATATGAATGATAAAAATAAGTCCAAAGTGCATAGGAAACTTATTCGCTTTTTCGAGTTGCTTATTATCTAGATTTAGCTTATAATGATGGTAAGAAGCGGTTAGGGGAAAAAGTAGTATTGAATACAGAAATAAAAACGCAGTAAATGCTGCAGGAGACAGGGCTCAGTATGACAATCGTGTCAAGAGAATTCTTTCAGAGAAGCACATATTGGCTCATATTTTGGCAAAAACAGTCGATGAATTTAGGGATGAATCCAGCAGATATAGTGTCATATATTAGCGTGAGCCTAAGATAGGGATTGTACCGGTAGAACCGGGACTAACCAATATAGAAAGAACAGATGAGTCAGGACAAAGAGTAAAAGGCTTGAACTCTGAGAATGTGGAAGCAAACGAAGTGGTTGATTAGGTTTGACATTATATTTTTATGTACGCTTAAAGAGTGGACTTTCACAGATTATAGTGAATGTTGAGGCTCAGAAGATGAACCTGTTTCATATAAGATACTAAATAGAGCAATTTTTCATGTAAGTAGGCTTATATCGTCACAAAAGGAAAGAGATTTTGTAAACACTAATTATGACGATATAAAGCAGGTATTTAGTATCTGGGTGTGCATGAATATGGAAAAGAATAGCTTGAGTCATTTTCACCTTAAAAAGATGAGATGTTAGAGCCTTATGACTGGAAGCGGAAATACCGACTTACTGAATATCGTGATGATTGGAGTGACAAATGAGCTTCCTACGATGATGAAAAATACGAGTTACACCGCCTGATAGGAGCTTTTATTGTCAGACAGATTAAGAGAAATGAGAAACTGGATATTATAGAAAAGGAATACAAGATTCCTCTTAGCAACGATTTTAGAAAGGAAGTGGATACTATGTGTAACTTAAGTCAGGGAATAGTGGATAGGGTAACTGCGGAAGTAACTGCGGAAGTAACTGCAAAGAATTTGATAGACTTTATTATGAATATGTACAATAATAAATTTTCACTAGAACAAATCTCACTTGCTACGAAAAAGAGTGTAGATGAAGTAAAAAGAATAATTGAAGAACATGAGGCAGTTTTAGTATAGACCTAATAAAGGAAGTGGATACTATGTGTAACTTAAGTCAGGGAATAGTGGATAGGGTAACTGCAGAAGCAACAGCAAAAGAATTTGATAGACTTTATTATGAAGATGCATCAAAAGGCTATACACTTGAGCAGATATCTGAAATAGCAGAAAAAGTGTGCCTGAAATCGAAGAAATTATAGATAAGAATTCTGTTTTAGTGTAATCTGAATCCGTGAAGTTAAAAACTAATTTTTATGAAAAACGCCTACAATACTGTGGTTTATTGGCTGAAGAATTTTTGGCGCATTCAAGGAACAACATATATGATAGGGAAAGTAATTCTATTAGATAGAAACAGGGAGTGTGCCTGTCCAATTTTAGGGACAGGCATTTTGCTATAATAAATTTCACAAAGAGAACAAGCAGAGCAGGTTTTATCCGTCTTTCAATCCTTGTTTTCCACCTCCCACCCTGTATAATAATCATAAGAATAAATCCTGTGGGGTGGGTAATGAAGAAACGAAAACTATTTTGTGAAATTTCTCCATTTACGTCATGAAATTTCTGTGGAAAGAAAGAATCAAGAGAAGTGGTAGGGATTTTAAGAATGCAACTAGATTTGCAAAGGAAAAGCAGACAGAGAAACTCCCTGTCCTACTTTACGAGCATAAGTCCTTGATGAGGAGAATGCTTGGAGGTGTAAGGCAGGATTTACAGGAAAATAAGGTGGTGAATCTTGGCTTGGCGGCACCAAGGGTTTCAGGAATTTTGATTAGACCGGGAGAGGTCTTTTCATTCTGGAGACTTGTGGGCAATTGCACTGCGAAAAAAGGTTACAAAGAGGGGATGACCATTTCTCTTGGAAAGGTTTCGGGAAGGAGTTGGCGGTGTAGATGCCAGTTTACCAATCTACTGCACTGGATGGTGCTCACACACCTCTTACCATCACTGAACACCACCACTCATAGACGGCTTTGACCTCTTTCCTGACTTTGGGAGGCAGGTTCCTTTTGGGACGGGAACTTCCATTTTCTACAATCATATAGATTATAGATTCAGAAATGACACTGACCAGACTTTTCAGATTCTTGTGTATACTTCAGAAGAATACCTCTGTGGAGAGATTCGTGCTGAGAAGGAACTGCCGGTTAAATACCATATTTTTGTAACAGATGAAAGGTTTGTAAGAGAGGAGAGGATATTTACAGGGTTGGAAAAGGTGCTTAGACGATGTAATGATAAAACGACAGGCGATATATCCTGTCTGAGGGGCTGTTGAAGCGAAAAATCATGCAAGGTAATGTATGAGATAGCAGAGGATAAGGCGAATGGGGAAGATAGCTAAGCTATTTGTTATTCGTTTTTCAAGTTGCTTATTATCTGGATTTAGCTTATAATGATGAAAAAGAAGGGGTAGGGGGAAGTAGTATTGAATACAGAAATAAAAATGCAGTAAATGCAGCAGGAGATATGGCTCAGTATGATGAGAATGCCAAAAGGCTTTTTGGGAAATAAGAGCATACTTGACATATTCTTACAAGTACAGTTGAAGAATTTAGGGATATGAGTCCCGTAGATGTAGAAGGTATATCGAAGGAGAGCCTTGTATAAGTTCTGTTCCTCGTAGAGCCTGGGATTACTAATACAAAGCAGGATGGAAAAAGGATAGCAGCACTTAATTCAGAAAGTATAGACATAAATGAAGCGTACGGTAAGATTTGATATTGTGTTTTTATGTGAGACTGAAAGATGGAGTATCACAGATTATAATAAATATTGAAGCACAGAAAGGTATACCATCAGAATATCATATCTTAAACAGGGGAATTTTTCTATGACATGTAGGTTAGTATCTTCTCAGAAAGAAAGAGACTTTGTAAATACCAATTATGATGATATTAAGCGTGTTTATACCATTTGGATTTGTATGAATATGCCTGAAAACAGTTTGGATTATTATCAATTAGCTAACAGGAAAGTTTTTAGGATCTAAGAAATGGAGCGAAAAGCAGGACATGATTAATATAGTACTAATCGGTCTTGCAAAGGACTTACTCTGAACACGATGAGAAGTATGAGTTGCATCGTTTACTGGTAGCATTGGTGTCTAAGAAGCTGACTACAAGTGAAAAACTGGAAATTATTGAAAAAGAATATAAAATTCCAGTAAATGATAATTTGAGAAAGGATGAATGTTATGTGTAATTTAAGCCAAGGAATAGTAGATGAAACAAAAGATAGAGGTAATGATAAATATTGTTATGAATATGTATAAAAACAAATTTTCACTGGAACAGATTTCTCTTGCAAACCAATAAGAGCATTGAAGAAGTTAAAAATAATTGAAGAGAATGAACCAGTACTGGCATAATCTAAGAACCAACACAAAGAAAGTACCTTTATGTACGATTACAAAAATACTTAGCAAAAATAGCATTCAAGGAGCAGGAAAAACCTAAATTTCCCTGCTCTCTTTCTGTACTTTTTCTGTTTTTATGCTATATTTATACTAAAAATCAGCTCATTTTGTGACTTATAGAATCGCCTAGACCACGCAGTATTACTAAGTTTCAGCCAGTCATACAATATAGTTTTGGTGACCTACATTCGTATTTTATACCGAATTATTCACGAAACATCTTTCGGAAACACATAATCAAGCCGAAGGTTTGAAATTATGTGTTTTTAGAAGATGTTTGGTAATAACCAACTCATAGTCACAGACCGAAAAGATTTCGTTCAATTATATTAAAGCAGATTAAGAGGTCTGTGACTTGATGTGAATAATTCGGTGTCCGGAATATTGAATTAGGCGGAAGGATTTAGAGAACGCATGATTACGGATTCCTGGCGAATAGGCGAACTTTTTTACTATGACTTTTAGGAGAATAAACCATGATCACTTCATTTTACATAGCGAATATGCACCTACAGGAGACCAGCCACAGGCCATAGAAGAGCTTGTTAAAGGCTTTAAGGAAGGCAACCAATTCCAGACTCTACTTGGGGTTACGGGTTCAGGCAAGACATTTACGATGGCAAATGTAATAGCCAACTTAACCTCCCTACCCTTGTCATTTCACACAACAAAACCTTGGCGGCTCAGCTCTATGGTGAGTTCAAAGAATTCTTCCCTGAGAACGCAGTAGAATACTTTGTGTCGTACTACGACTATTATCAGCCTGAGGCATACGTGCCTTCCTCAGACACCTACATAGAGAGGATTCTGCCATAAATGATGAGATAGATAAGCTCCGCCACTCCGCCACAGCCGCACTCTCTGAGAGAAAAGATGTGGTTGTGGTATCCAGTGTAAGCTGTATATACGGACTTGGAGATCCTATCGACTACGAGGATATGACGCCTCAGTGCGCCTGGGGCAGATAAAGGACGATGGAAGAGGGTTGTAAAGAGGCTAGTGGACATTCAGTACACCAGAAATGATATGGATTTTTAAGCGTGGTACATTTTAGAATACGTGGCGATATAGTGGAAATCTTCCCAGTAGCGTCTACAGACAGAGCCATCAGGCTTGAGTTTTTGGTGATGAGACAGACAGGATATCAGAGGTTGATGTCCTTACAGGAACGGCACTTGCAGAACTCTCCTGATGGTAGTCTTCCCGGCTTCCCACTATGTAGTTGCCCCTGAAAAATGAAAGAAGCCCTTGCCAAACTTGAAGATGAACTTGACCTCAGGGTAAAGTATTTTAAGAGTGAGGACAAGTTGATAGAGAGCAGCGTATCAAAGAGAGAACTAATTTTGACATAGAAATGATGAGGAAACAGGATTTTGCTCCGGTATAGAGAATTATTCAGGTCCTCTTTGGAAGACCACCGGGCAGTATGCCTTTTCACCCTTATCGACTATTTTCCAGACGAATTCTCATCATAGTGGATGAGTCACATATTACGATTCCGCGAGATAGGGAGGAATGTATGCAGGAGACCGTTCGAGGAAGACCACGCTTGTAGACTGTGGCTTCAGATCTACCTTCAGCCCTTGACAACAGACCCTCTTAATTTTACCGAATTTGAAAATAAAATAGACCGTATGCTCTTCGTATCTGCAACTCCTTCGGAATATGAGGCAAAGCACGAGTCTTAGGACTGAGCAGATAATAAGACCAACAGGACTTAGGATCCGGAAATCAGCGTAAGGCCTACAGCGGGGCAGATTGACGACTTGATAAGCGAGGTAAAAAGGAAACTGAGAAGAAAAAATAAGGTTCTTGTAACCACACTCACCAAGAAAATGGCAGAAGATCGAACTGACTATGAGAGAGGCTGGTATAGGGGTAAGGTATCTGCATCTGACATAGATACTCTCGAAAGGTCTGAGATTATTAGGGATAAGGAGGCTTGATGTCTTCGATGTACTGGTTGGTATCAACCTCCCTAAGGGAGGGACCTGACATACCTGAGATTACTCTGGTAGCAATCCTTGATGCAGACAAGGAGGGCTTCCTGTTCGGAAACTTCCCTTATCCAGACCATAGGTAGGGCTGCAAGAAATGCAGATGATCATGTAATAATGTATGCAGATACAATCACAGGCTCTATGAACAGGGCTATTACGGAGACTGAGAGAAGACGAGCCATCCAGATGAAGTACAATGAGGAGCATGGAATCATTCCTCAGACGATAAAGAAGAAGCGTTCGTGACCTTATAAGCATATCTAAGAAGGTAGAGGAAGACAGCTCCAAGATAATTAAGGATGCTGAATCTATAGAGCGAGACTGAGCTTAAGGCAGTTATCAAGGAGCTCACTAAGAAGATGAATCAGGCAGCGGTTGAGCTGAACTTCTGAGCTGGCTGCCAAGCTTTAGAGATGAGATTATAGAGCTTAAGAAGCATTTGGTTGATTTGACTGCTATGTAAAGTGGGGAAAGTGCCTCGAAGTAAAGATATGAGTAAGTAACTGTTTTGAAAAACATATCTTCCTGAAGACCGAAGAGTGAAGTAATATCATAAACCGCAAAGATTTCGCGTTTAGGAAAACGAAACTTGGAGTAACATATTAATAAACTATGTTACCGCGATTGCGAATTGTGTATATTTAGCTTTCTCTTTTGGTCTCTTATTAATTTAACAATAATTTCTGTAATTTATATTAAATCTCCATTAACAATAAGGGTTAATTATTTATAGTTTTATTAAATATTCCTTTGACAAAATATATAAAAATAGTATAAAAATAAGGATTAATCAGACAATATAGATAAAAACTATAATTATATATCATTTATAGGGAAAAATCTATAAAAACAATGATTGATTATACTTAATCAATTCACATTGAAGATAAGTTATATCTATGGTATTTGCTTGAGAATTCATTAATCAGCTGTTTCCAGTCAAACTCAGCAAAAATTAAATCTTGAATAATATTATGGATATAATCAGTCGGCTCTAAGTAATCGTTTATAGCAACTTTTATTTATTTTATTCGCGATGAGGAGAATCAAAGAGATGAGAAGGACAAAAGTTCTATTAGCCGGAGTTATGGCTATGTCACTTGCAATTAGTTCTACTGTTGTACCAGCTGGAGTCAACTCGACTCTAGGCAGTCTGACAGGTGTTAAAAGAACAGTTGCTTATGCAGCTGAGAACAAAAAATACCTGTGAAGGCTTGAATGATGGAGGGTATTGTTATTAAATGGTGGTGGTTTTGAAGAAGAAGAAATTACGATTGGAGGAGTAAAATACCACTTCCTGATTTACAAGAAGGTCAAAGATACTATTTAATATATATTATTATGATAATTCGAGGCCCGGAATATGAACTTCAATTACCTGGCGGTAAATTAAAAAAATAATCTTGATTTTATTGTTGAAGGAGATCAGCTTTGGGAAGTAGATAAAAATAATAATTACTCTAAAACAGGAAATGAAATCACTAAAAATCATTGTAAAAGAAAAAGCACTCCTAAGAATAGTGTAAAATTTCCTGAATTTACTTTAAAGTATAATGATGGAACACCTGTTGAGGATGGTGTTGAAATTATCGTAGTTTTAACTCAGGATCAGGGTGGAGAACAAAAACTACAGGTTAAAGATGGTAAAATAATTCCTACGTTTAATGCGAATACAAATGTACTTTACACAATTGAATGTCAGCACTTAGCAAGAATTTTTGATTTGGTTGATGTTGAAAATTCAAACGCGCTTAATAATGTAAAGAATGTTAGCGTATTTATAAGCGATAAAGACAATGAACTGTATGATATGAAGAACCGCGTTGATGATTTCGGTAATACAAGTAATAAGTTCAATGGTTTAGTGCTTTAGAAAGAAAGTATCAGCCCCTCTTTACACAGTACTGTAGTAGCTATAGGGTGTACAGCCGGTAGAAGAGCTTAAAGACATTGCAGACGACAAGACTGCTCTCGGTGAGTCTTCAGGAGCAGCAGTAAAGGGCAAAAGAATTGCACCGGGTAAGGATGTAAAGGTTGCTGATATAGCTGTTGTATTTGAAGATGGTACTAAGGTTCCCGACGGTGTTACCTAGATAACTTCCGTGATGAAGGACATCTGGGCTGAGCCTGCACACTATAAAGTGAAAGACGGTAAGATATCAGGAATAGTTCTTAAAGCTGATGAACAGTATAAGCTTGGTTTTGATGTAACCAACGCTGACTACAGCAATTACGAAGTTGTCGGTGCTTACAAGAGTAAGAAGCTTCTTAGAGTATATGCTCGTTATGAAGGCGGAGTACTCTTGAAGTATGATTATGATGAGGGTATTGAAGCTCCTGAAGAGGAGATTTCTAAGATAGTAGTAAGAAAGACTAATGGCAAGCCTTCAGAACCAGTGAAGTCAACTTCCTGTTTGATGAATTTGATACTTAGTGATCATGGCTATCAGCCACAGGGCGTACTTCCTTTTTAGGCTTGTAAGACTGGATAATAAAAATCAACACTAGTGTATAGCAGTAATGATGGAATACTCTCTCTTAATGGAGAAGCTGGTGTATGGTATGAGATGAAACTTGATAAGAATCCTCTCTACAAGCTAAAAGATAAGACTGTCTTTAGATTTGTGCTTAATAAAGAAGGAAAGTATGTGGCTTTACTCAAGGGGTACAAGAATCCTGATAATCTGGAAGGAGTTGTGACAAGCCATTATGTAGACCTTGTAAGACTTGATGGCAAGATTCCTGTAGGCTCAGCCCTTGATACAGGAGAGTGTACAACCGGTCAGAAGTACAGCCTCAAAGACTACAAGATTATCTACAATACAAAGAGGGCAGCAGTTAAGGATATACCTGTACAGTTTAAGTCAGCAGCATTTAAGAAGCCGGTTAAGTTTGAAGTTTACAATGCTACAAAGCAGAAGGTTGAGAAGGTTGTTCTTTCAAAGAACGGCAAGCTTTCAGGACTTAAGCTAATAGTTGGAAATGACTACATCATTTCAGCCTTAGATAAAGAATACAACATGAAGAATGCTTTACGTAACTATCAGTAACGACGGTGAGAAGCTTATCAAGCAAGGCTCCATACAGGTGAATTCAAGGGATTAAAGCTTTGCTAAGCGTGAGAAAGCGTTGACAGATGAAAAGCTGGCGAACAGAGTACCTTACAAGCTTCCTGTATATGTACTTGGCAATAACAAGAAGAAGGTAAACAATGTAACACTTAAGTTCATCTCTCCTAGAGAGACATTTGAAGCTAAGGTAGTAGATGGATGGGTAGACCTTTCACTTCTTGAGGATACCAACTATGTTATGGAAGTAGTAAGGGCGACTACGCTATAGATGCTTTCCCGCTACAGTGAAGGATAAGTCAGAATTCGGCAGCAAAAGAAGTATGTATTTAACCACTTAAGCTGTGGAAGTGTCCAGGCACTTTACCTCATCAACAAGAAGCAGGCTCACAAGAACGACACAACCTTAGTAAGCTCTGACGGCACAACCAAGGTAACAGGCTTTAGATTTGGCAACGGTGAGTATGCTCTTTCTTCAAGAGTGCTTAAGAATGTAAAGGTACCTGAGCTTTAAGGGCAAGAAGTACCTTGTACTGATGTGTGACACAGTAAATATGTATAGAGTTGAGCTTTCTCGCTTACAACATGGAAACTTCAAAAATAACTACTACAGTTGCGGGCAAGAAGCCGGTTAAGAATGTGTACTACATTGATGGAGCCAATCAAAGCTTCAGAAGTTAAGTTCACACAGAAGGGCGATAAGCTTTACATTCAATATGAGCAGTATGGGAAGATACAATACTGTAATTGAATACAAATAAATCTTGCAAGAAAAAGTAATTAACAAAGTTTTAGCTAAAAGTCTAATGTGGGATTTCCTGCATTAGACTTTTTGGCAAATCATAAAGATATTGTAGTCAAAAGATGGTAATTATCGTGCAATCAAGACTCAATTAGATTCTTATGCTTTTGGTACTTGAAGTAACAAATTATATTTAGCGGATGGTATATAAATGTAAATATATTTAGGGAAATGCAATGACTAGGAGTTAATATGAAATCTAACTTGAAGAAAAATATCTGTAATAGCAGCGTTCATCCTCTCAGGCTCGGTCTTTGCAGCAACAGGCTGTGGTGGGCATCCTGCATACAAACTTAAAGACGGTGAGAGTTCCAAGGTGCGTATTATAGAGAAGGACGGCAAGCTCGTTGGGCTTGAAGTTCATCAGAATACGGTTACAGAGGTAGCTCTTGCGGCTGAAGATAAAAGCAGGTAACTCAGGCTGTAAGATTAAAGGTCTCAGGTAGGCTAAAGACAGAGGAAGCAATCAAGCCTGAAAAACGAGCTGAAAAAGAAATTGACATTAAGGGAAAGAGCAAAGAAAACAATAGAGAAGACAGTAAACAAGACAAGAAAGAAGATAGTAAAGAAAACATTAAAACAAGAAAGTAATCAAGACAACGAGAAAGACAACGAGAAAGGCAACGAGAGGCAACGAGAAAGGCAACGAGAAAGACAACGAGAAAGGCAACGAGAAAGGCAACGAGAAAGGCAACGAGAAAGGCGACAAGAAAGGCGACAAGAAAGACAACAAGAAAGACGGTAAAAAGATAATAAATCGGATAATAATAAGAAAAAATAAAGATAAGAACAAACAAAAAGGGTAAAAACCGAAAAAGGGAATGAGAACAAGTCAGGTAATAAACCTGCCAAAAAGAAAATCTGGGTTCCTGCAGTATACAAGACAGTTAAGCATCCTGCTGTAACAAAGCAGGAAATGACTGTCTACTGGGTATGCCAGTGTGGCGAAGTTTTCTATTCAGATGAAGACTGGCAGGCACACCGCCCAAAGCCTTGAAACGGCAAACATAGCTTTGCGGAGCAAAGAATAGAGACAAAAGAAGTTGTTGTTAAAAAGGGCTTGGACGAGAAGGTCTTGGTAAAAAGAGGATACTGGAAATACGAATAAAGGAAGGATTATGGGAAAGCAAATTATTAAATCACTTATGCTGGGGGCACTTGCAGGAGTCTTAGTACTTACAGCTAAGCCAGAGATGGTTGCAGCTAATACAAAGACAGACAGCATAGTAATATCTAAGTCAAGGTCAAAATGACCGTAGGAAATGAGATTACGATAGTGCAAGTGAAAGTGATGATATTACTGTAAATGTATACACTTCTAATACGAAAAAGGAATTTAAAATTAGTACTAAGGATAGTAAAAAGTTAAGATTAAAAGTCAGGAAAAGTTTATAAGGTAAAAGCTATAAAGAGCGGCAAAGCAAATCTTAAGCTAACTTTATCAGCCAACAAAAAGGTTAGCAAAACCTCAAGCTAAATATCAGAAAGAAGAGTGTTGCTGATTTTTGGTGAGGTGGTAAAGGTTACCGGTAAAAAAACTTTGATAAAGAAGTGCTTCAGGCAAAGGGGATTGTAATTGTTGATTTTACCACCAAATGAGTGCAGTTACTGTCAGTTTTTGATCCCTATTTACAAAGAGGCAGCTAAAATCAGACAGATATATAAGTTCACCAAGGTTGATGGTGATGAAGACCGAGAGCTTGTAAAAAGCAGGAATAGAAAGACTTTCCCTACGTTACATCTCTATAAAAATGGTAAATTGGTTAGAAGGTGGCTACTGGACGGATATGACAGTTTGGGATCTTCTTGACTGGATAGAACTTCGATAAGAAATCACAGATGGTTCACATTAAATGTAGTGCAATTTGTATCGGGGTCAAATTGGAAAATAGCGTGCAGAAATTGATTTAGGTATAGTCCTGTAGTCTGCTATAAAGTGGATTACAGGATTTTTGTTGTATTACACTGACAAAATGTACAAAAAGAGTATAACATAGTAAGAAAAATAAAGCAATATAGACAAAAAGCTATAAATAAACTGATTTATAGAAAATATCTATTAGTATTTTTCTTTATTCTTCTTAATTGTGTTCTGAGACAGTTACCCTCAAACAAATTAAGACAAGAATCACTAAATCGAATATTTTAGTTAAATAAGCAAAAATATCACTTATTTAATCAAATGGAGATACTATCACCATATTTCCTTGATTAGATACGTAACCATCATATTATTTATAACGAGGAGGATGCGAGAGATGAGAAGGTCAAGGTTTTAGTTGCTGGGGTTGTGGCATTTGCAGTTGTCATAAGTACCGCAACGGTTCCAGCAGGTGCGGGGTATTTAGCAGGAAAAAGGTAGAAAATAGGAGTTTGCTTTGCGGATAAAGCAGATATGAAGTTTGTTTTGCCTGTTGGAAGGTATGTATAGTGAGTGGCTAGAAGTTTTTAATCAAACAACAGTACTTGAAGATGTATACGATCAAGATAGTGCCTGTAGAAAATGGACAGATAGTATTGGACCCGATGAGAATGGTCATTTTTCTTAAAAATGGAGGAGTATATTATATTTGGCCAAGTTGGGATAACAATAAATATGTAAGTGCAAAGACAACTTTATCTGTTAATGACAAGATTGAGAGAAAAGATATAATAGGCTTTCAGCTTATAGACGGTAAACTTATTGAATATGACAAAGAAAAAGATGTCGCTTGGTAATGAGATTAAAAGATTGTAGTACATTTAAAGTCTTATGAGAGCGTTGAACTTCCTGAATTTGATGTTGTTTACTCTGATGGCAGCAAAGTAGAAGATGGTGTAACTATAGACATTATGCCTGATAAGGGTGAGAACGATGTAAGAAGTGGAACACCCAAGGTAAAGGACGGTAAGATTACTCCAAATATGACAATAAATGCCAATACAATGTGTTCGATAGGTTTTGCGAAGGATTCAACTAATTCAAAACTTTTTAAGGTTGTTGGTGCAGATGAAAGCAATGATTTTATCAATGTGTTTGTAGATGAAGGTGGCAATGCTTATGTTATGAAAGGCGTTTACAATTATGAAGACAAAAGTATTCCATTTTCAAAAATCACTTTAGAAAAAGAAATCTGGAGATTCTTTAGTTGTTCCAGCATACCTACAAGATCCAACAATAGAAAATATCACAGATGATGAAACTGCTCTTGGTGCAGCTTCGGTGTGGCGATAAAGCGTAGAGAGGATTGCACCTGGCAAGGATGTAAAGTTTCAGATATTGAGGGTTGTGTTTGAGGATGGCACTAAGGTTCCTGATGGTTTAACACTGATAACTTCCTCGCTAGCGACATCAATGCCAAAACCGGCACATTATAAGGTTAACAACGGTAAGATTTCCGAATTGTGCTGAAGCTGATAAACAGTATAAATTAGGATTTGATGCCACAAATGCTGATTATAATAATTATGAAATTGTCGGCGCGGATAAGAGCAAAAGTTTCTTGATGTTTATGCACGTTATGGAGGAGGAGCTACTAAAGTTTGATAATGCTGGCGTTGAAGCACCTGAAAAAGAGGTTTCAAGACTGGTTATTAAGAAGACTGATGTAAAAGCGCTCCAGAGCAAAAATCTAAATCTTACTCAGTAAAACTTACCTTAAGCGACCATGGTTTATCAGCCACAGGGCGTGCTGCCATTCAGACTTGTAAAATAAGGATAACGTTAAGTCTACCCCTGCATATATAGTTCTAAGAACGGATTTCCTTTTCTTTGGAAGCGCGATGCTGGAGTTAATTATGCGAGATTAAGCTTGATAAGAATACAACATACAAGTTAAAAATAAAGCTTGTATTTAGATTTATGAAGGATATAAGGAAACTATCAACCAGTGCTTAACTGGATATAATAACCCTGATGATTTGGAGGAATTTAACCTGTCGTTATGTTGAAGTTGAAAGGTTGATGGGGAAAATACCTGTAAATAATAAGTCTCTAGATAGTAGAGTAAACACTAACGGACAAAGTATTCATTAAAGGATTTTAAATCGGTCTTCATACAAAAAGGACTACAGCTAAAACATCCTCTTAAGGTTAAGTCAAAAGTTCTTAAGAAAGACGTTAAGTTTGAGATTTACAACACGTCAAAGCAGAGATTGAAAAGATTGTTAGAGCTGAAGGTGGTAAACTTACGGGGCTTAAGCTGATTAAAGGAAATGACTACACATTATTTCCGCACTCGATAAAGATTATAGCATGAAGAAGGCTTGATGTGACTGTAAGTAATGAGGGCAAGTTAATAATAAAGGGCAAGAATTCAGCTGGTGAACTTGATGTATTGGTTCTTACAAAAACGTAAGAATATGCTTAAGGATGAAAAATCTTGCAAACAGGGGTTGACTGTAAGCTTCCTGTATATTCGATAGAAAATGCTAAATCAAAGATTAAGGAAGGTGTAGTTCTTAAGTTTGTTTCACCAAGGAGACAGTAACTGCAAAGGTTAAAAATGGTTTGTAGTGAAATCTCCTTGAGGATACAAATTATGTTGTTGGAGTTGAAAAGGGTAACTATACTATAGACTCAATTCCTTTGACTATAAAGAGTAAGCCTGAATATGGTACTAAAAAGCTTGTATTAAATCACTTAAATAGCGGAAGAGTACAGGCTCTCACCTAATAAATAAGAGAGGATGCACACAAAAATGATACTGTACTTGTGAGTGGAGATGAATCAACTAGTGTTAGGGGATTTAGATTTGGTAAAGGCAGTATGTGCTTTTCTGCAAGGGTGCTCAAGAATGTTAAGGTACCTGAGCTTAAGGGTAAGAAGTATGAAGTAATTGATGTGGATACTATAAATATGTATCGTAGAACTTTCTCCTCTAGCAGTTGGTAATTTCAAGATTACAACAACTCTAGCCGGAGATAAAGTAGTTAAGAATGTTTATTATCTTGATGCCAAGAAGAAACTTCACAAGGTTAAGTTTACTAAGAAGGTGATAAACTCACATTCAACATGGAAGAAGATGATCATATATGACAATGTAATTGAGTACAAATAAAAATGTACGAAACATAAAAAGTTGAGTATTATAAAGACTAAACTGTAATATAAGTATTAAAGAGCTGGTGTCAAGCAATAAAAACGTCATGTAGGGACTAATGGTCAATCCTCTTTTTAGAGAACGTACTAATTTCAAAAGGTGGAGTACCATTGTCCCTACGATGTTGTTGATAGAGCAATTGTATATAAGGAGAAGATGGTAATGAGAAGAAAAGAACGTTATTCGTTGGGTTTATGGCATTTACACTTGCTGGGAGTACGACATTATCCCCTGTAAGTGCAGGGACACTTAGTGGAAATGTGGTTGATAATCGCAGGTTACTTGCAGAGACCACAGAAAAAGAAGTTTGTTTTAACTGTTGAAGCGGATGCAGGATGAATCTTTTAATGTTTTTGCGGGCTCCGATGATTATGATAATTATGTCCCTCTAAAAATGGGAGGATTGGAGATTGGAAATGATGCAAGTGGTATTCCTCTAAAAGATAAAGAAGTATATATAATCATGTTTTAGCGAACGAAATAAAAATATGTAGATAGACGGACAAAGATTTCGGTAAATGATGGAGGAGAGAAAAAGATTTGATAGGATTCCAGATAATGAGACGGAAAACTCATTGAATATGATTTTAATAAACGTACTTCGCTAGGTATCGAGATAAAGAAACTCGTAGTGCACTCAGGTAAAGGAGTGAATCAGATGGCAATAAAAAGGGATAGGATTGAAGCCGAAAAGATGTAAATGTTGCTGACATTGCGGTAGTGTTTTGAGGATGGTACCAATGCTCCTGATGGTATCGTCTTAGACAACTTCCGTATGAAGATATTTAAGCGTATCCTGCATGACACAGTAAAAAGACGGTAAGATTTCGGGAATTGTTATGAAATCGACGAGCACATAAGCTGGCTTTGATACTCAAATGCTGACTACAATAACTACGAAGTTGTTGGTGCATATAATAGTAAGAAACTCATGAGAGTTTATGCGTTATGTAGCTGGAGTACTCTTAAAGTATGATTTCAATCAGGGCATTGAAGCGCAGAAGAAGAACTCCCTAAGATAGTTATTAAGAAAACAGGTGGAAGCGCTTCCAGAACCTCCTAAATCTAAAATCCAGTATTGCAATACTTACTGTAAGATATAATGGTTCTAAGCTGAATGAGAAACTCCTTTCAGACTTTTTAAGAAAGGATAACGGTAAGTCGAAAACTGTAACTAGCTCAGAAATTGGAGAACTTTCTCTTAACTGTGAGGGAGATGTTGACTACGAGTTGTTACTTGATGAAAATCCTCATTATAAGCTAAAGGATAAAATTGAGTTCAGATTTATGCTAAATAAAAGCAGGTAATTATATGCCTGTACTTAAGGGTTATACAGATGCCGACGATGGTAAAGCTCTTTTGACTAATTATTATATCGAACTTGAAAAAAATGATGAGAAGAAGCCAGAAGACGGCAAGAAGCCAGAAGACGGCAAGAAGCCAGAAGACGGCAAAAAGCCTGAAGACAATATAAAACCTGAAGTGCCATCTTTTTCTATTCCTGTGATACCAGTAGTAAATCAGAATGATGGAGAATTGAAAGATATTACAGACGACAAGACAGCACTCAGTGATGCTTCCGGTTCAGCTGTAAAAGGCAAGAGAATTGCTCCGGGTAAGGATGTAAAGGTTGCCGATATCGAGGTTGTAGTTCGAAGATGGTAGCAAAGTTCCTGATGGTGTTACCTTAGATAACTTCCGTATGAAGGACATCTGGGCAGAACCTGCACATTACAAGGTTAAGGATGGTAAGATATCAGGTATAGTTCTTAAAGCTGATGAACAGTATAAGCTATGCTCGATGTAACCAACGCTGACTACAGCAATTACGAAGTTGTCGGTGCTTACAAGAGTAAGAAACTTCTTAGAGTATATGCTCGTTATGAAGGCGGAGTACTTTTGAAGTATGATTATGATGAGGGTATTGAAGCTCCTGAAGAGGAGATTTCTAAGATAGTAGTAAGAAAGACTAATGGCAAGCCTTCAGGAACCAGTGAAGTCAACTTCCTGTTTGATGAATTTGATACTTAGCTGCATCATGGCTATCAGCCACAGAGGGTACTTCCTTTCAGGCTTGCAAGACTGGATAATAACAAATCAACACTGATATATAGCTACAAATGATGGATTACTTTCACTTAATGGAGAAGCTGGTGTATGGTATGAGATGAAACTTGATAAGAATCTCTCTACAAGCTAAAAGATAAGACTGTCTTTAGATTTGTACTCAATAAAGAAGCGAAAGTATGTGGCTTTTACTCAAGGGGTACAAGAATCTTGATAATCTGGGAAGCGAGTTGTGACAAGCCATTATGTAGACCTTGTAAGACTTGATGGCAAGATTCCTGTAGGCTCAGCCCTTGATACAGGAGAGTGTACAACCGGTCAGAAGTACAGCCTCAAAGACTACAAGATTATCTACAATACAAAGAAAAGTAGCAGTTAAGGATATACCTGTACAGTTTAAGTCAGCAGCATTTAAGAAGCTTGTTAAGTTTGAAGTTTACAATGCTACAAAGCAGAAGCGTTGAGAAGCGTTGTTCTTTCAAATGATGGCAAGCTTTCTGGACTTAAGCTAATAGTTGGAAATGACTACATCATTTCAGTCTTAGATAAAGAATACAAGATGAAGAATGCTTACGTAACTATCAGCAATGATGGTAAGAAGCTGATATAGCAAGGCTCCATACGGAGAATTCAAGGGATTTAGCTAAGCGTGAGAAAGCATTGACAGATGAAAAGCTAGCTAACAGAGTACCTACTAAAGCTTCCTGTATATGTACTTGGTAATAACAAGAAGAAGCGTAAACAATGTAACACTTAAGTTCATCTCTCCCTAGAAGACATTTGAAGCTAAGGTAGTAGATGGATGGAAGACCTTTCACTTCTTGAGGATACCAACTATGTTATGGAAGTAGTAAAGGGCAACTACGCTATAGATGCCTCTCTTACAGTGAAGGATAAGTCAGAATTGGCGAAAGAAGTATGTATTTAACCACTTAAGCTGTGGAAGCGTACAGGCACTTTACCTCATTAACAAGAAGCAGGCTCACAAGAACGACACAACCTTGGTAAGCTCTGATGGCACAAAGCAAGGTAACAGGCTTTTAGATTTTGGCAATGGTGAGTATGCTCTTTCTTCAAGGGTGCTTAAGAATGTTAAGGTGCACTGGAGCTTAAGGGCAAGAACTACTCTGTACTTGATGTAGATACAGTAAAACTATGTACAGAGTTGAGCTTTCACCTCTTGCATACGGCAATTTCAAGATAACTACTACAGTTGCTGGCAAGAAGCCGGTTAAGAATGTGTACTACATTGATGGAGCCAATAAGCTCTGAAGTTAAGTTCACACAGAAGTGCATATGCTTTATATTCAATATGAGCAGTATGGGAAGATACAATACTGTAATTGAATACAAATAAATCTTGCAAGAAAAGTAATAAAGTGTTAGCTAAAAGTCTAATGTGGGATTTCCTGCATTAGACTTTTGGCAAATAATAGGGTATACTTGTTATTGTAAAGAGGCTTGGACAGAGAGCGTCTTAGTAGGATACTGGAAATATGAATAACAAATAAAGGAGAAATTATGACAAACAAAATTTTAAAAATCACTTATCTTAGGAGCTCTTGCAGGCAGCTTGATATTCACTGCTAAGACGGAGCTTACACTGGCAGACACCAAGGCAGATGGCATTGAGTTATCAAAGTCAAAAGTTAAGCTTTGATGGTAGGAGATGAGATTACCATAGGTATCGGTGAAAGTGATGACATTTCTGTCAAGGTAACTACTACAAAGTAAGAATAAGGGCTTTTAAGGTTAGTACCAAGGATGGTAAAAAGTAAAGATTAGAAAATCTGGAAAAGTATATAAGGTAAAAGCCCTAAAAAGCGGCAATGTAAAACTTAAGCTCACCTTATCAGCTAACAAGAAGGTTAGCAAAACTCTTAAGCTAAATATTGCTAAAAGAAGGATGTAGCGGCTTTTTGGCGAAATAGTAGAGGTAACCGGGAGAAAACTTTGAGAAAGAAGTACTTCAGGAGAAGAGGTACGGTAATAGTTGATTACAGTGCTACCTGGTGTGGATATTGCAGGCTTTTAAATCCACTTTACGAAAAAGCTGCTAAGATAAGACCCTACATATAAGTTTACCAAGGTAGATGTGGACAAGCGATCCGGAGCTTACTTATAGTCAGGGAGTAACAGGATATCCAAGATTGCAGCCATATAAGGATGGCGAACTTGTAAAGATAGGCGGATATATGATGAATATGACAACAAGCGATTTGATTGATTGGATAGAGAATTAGTATAATGCCACCGGTGTTAAAAGCACAGTTTTAGTTGATTATTGCTTTTGTGGTATGTATTCATATACTTGTGGTACTAAGAATAAGTCGATTTTTATCTAGAAAAAGATATAAACATCTGTTCGAAATACGGTTGAAAAATTAATGTCTTTCTGTTATGATAAACGTAGATTATAACTGATTACATCATAAGAGGAAGAATATGCCAGCAAAGAAAAACACAGAAAATTCAAAGAATTTCACTCAGATAAGAGGGGCTAGAGAACATAACCTCAAAGGAATCTCGCATAGATATACCAAGGGATAAATTTGTCGTCATAGACAGGGCTTTCAGGCTCAGGCAAATCATCTCTTGCGTTTGACACCATCTATGCGGAGTGCCAGAGAAGCTATATGGAGTCCCTCTTCTATGCCCGCCAGTTCTTAGGGCAGATGGAAAAACCGAAGGTAGAGAGTATAGAGGGGCTTTCTCCGCTATATCCATAGACCAGAAGTCAACCAATAGAAATCCACGTTCTACAGTAGGTACTGTGACTGAGATATACGATTATCTGAGGCTCCTTTATGCCAGAGCAGGAGTACCACATTGCCCTAATTGCAGGAAAAGAAATACACAAGCAGACTGTAGACCAGATGGTTGATGAGATAATGAAGCTTCCTGAAGCGCACTAAGATTCAGCTTCTTGCCCCTGTAAGGGAAGAAAGGGTGAACACGTTAAGTTTTTGAAAGTGCCTTAAGGCAGGCTATGTGAGGGTGATGGTGATGGAGAACCCATCAGCTGTCCGATGAGATTAAGCTTGAAAAGACCAAAAAGCATAATATCGAGATAGTGGTGGACCGTCTTGTGATAAAAACCTGGGATAGAAAGGCAATGTCAGACTCCATAGAGCAGATTATGAAGCTCTCAGAAGGTCTGCTCATTGTGGAAGTATCAGGGCAAGGAGAACTTAGTTTTTCATCTAGTTTTTTTCCTGTCCTGACTGTAATATCAGCCTTGAAGAGCTTGAACCAAGAACATTTTCATTTAACAATCCTTTCAGTGCCTGCCCGGACTGCTTTGGACTTGGTTACAAGATGGAGTTCGATCCGGACCTTATGATACCCTGACAAAAGCTCAAGCCTCTGCAGAAGTGCTGCATAGTGGTGCTTGGCTGGCAGTCCTCCAATCAAAAGGGAAGCTTTACCCATTCTACTCTTGAAGCACTTTCTAAAGGCATATAAATTTGACCTAAAGACCCCATTTGAGAAGCTCTCAAGAAGTGCAGGATGTCATCCTTCACGGAACCGGAGGAAGCGTTCTTAAGGTGCATTATAAGGGGCAGCGTGGCGAAGTGTATATAGATGTGCCTTTTGAGGGACTTACAAAAATGTGGAAAGAAGATACAGGGAGACCTTCTCAGAGTCAAGCAAGCAGGAATACGAGAGCTTTTATGCGTACCACCCTATGTAAGGGCTTGCGGTGGAAGCGCCTACCACTGCGCTTTGCGGTTACTGTAGGAGATAAGAATATTTCCGATGTTACTGAACCTCTATACTGGATGCCAAGAATTATTTTTGAAAATGTAGAGCTTACCTCTACCAAAGGAAAATTGGAGACCTTGTGCTTAAGGAAATAGTGGCAAGGCTTGCATTTCTTAATGATGTGGGGCTTGACTACCTCACCTCTTTCCCGCGCTGACAGGTAGCACTCTCCGTGGCGAGGCACAGAGAATAAGGCTTTGCTACCCAGATAGGCTCAGGTCTTGTGGGAGTTGCTCACATCCTTGATGAGCCTAGTATAGGACTTCATCAAAGCGGATAATGATCAGCTTTCTTGCCTCACTTAAGAACCTGCGAGATATAGGCAATACCTCATAGTTGTAGAGACATGACGAGGACACCATGCTTTGCTGCCGACTTCACAGTAGACATAGTACGTGGGCAGGCAGAACACGGTGGCGAGATTATAGCTACGGGAACAGCCAAAGAGATAATGAAGTGTAAAAACCTCCTTACAGGAGCTTATCTATCAGGCAGGCTTCAGGTACCCGTTCCAACTGAAAGAAGAAAGCCTACAGGCTATCTTGAAGTAAAGGGTGCCAGGGAGAATAACTTAAAGAATATAGATGTGAAATTTCCGCTTGGGATAATGATCTGGTTACGGGAGTATCAGGCTCAGGAAAGAGCAGCCTTGTCAATGAGATTCTCTACAAATCACTTGCAAAGAAGCTAAACAAGGCAAGAACCATACCGGGAAAGCATGATGCCATTCTTGGAGCAGAGAATCTTGATAAGATAATAGACATAGACCAGTCGCTCACTAGAAGAACGCCCTGCCCAATCCTGCAACCTACACAGGAGTCTTTGACCTTATCCGTGACCTCTTTGCACACACACAGGATGCCAAGGCAAAGGGCTACAGCAGGGGGAGATTCAGCTTCAATGTAAAGGGAGGACGCTGTGAGGCCTGCTCAGGTGATGGTATAGTCAAGATAGAAATGAACTTCCTTCCAGACGTTTATGTGCCTTGTGAAGTCTGCGAGGGCAGGCGATACAACAGAGAAACCCTTGAAAGTAAAGTACAAAGGCAAGTCTATATATGATGTGCTCAATATGACGGTAGATGAGTCCTTAGCTTTCTTTGAGCATATACCTACTATCAGGAGAAAGATAGAAACGCTCAGCGAGGTGGGGCTGAGGCTACATCCGTCTGGGACAGCTGTCTCACCGAGCTCTCAGGAGGAGAAGCCCAGAGAATTAGCTTGCTACGGAGCTTAGTAAAAGAAGTACGGGAAAGACCATCTATGTGCTTGATGAGCCTACTACAGGACTTCATTTTTGCAGATGTCATAAGTTAATCAATATCCTTAGAAAGCTCTCTGAGGGAGGCAATACCGTCATTGTCATTGAGCACAACCTCGATGTAATTAAGACTGCTGACTATATCATTGATATAGGACCCTGAGGGAGGTGCAAAGAGGAGGCAGGGTGATAGCTGAGGGCACACCTGAGGGAGATTGCAGTCAATAAAAACTCTTATACCGGTGTATATCAAGAGGGATGCTTGAACGCGAGAAAAAGAGTGGGTTGAGAAAAGAGGGAGAAAGTAAATGAAGTACTTTAGACAATTTGGCATAATTATGTTGATTACCTGTATAGCAGAGGAATAAAAATTTTTGTTCTCCCTATCCCTTCAAGTGTATATGGGCTTTCGCCTCATGATGCTCTGTCTTCATGACCAAGGTAGTTAAAGCTTGGAGCGGTGGAGGATGCTGCGGTATTTTTGATTGAGATAATGCCGGTTATGTTCATACCTGCGGAGTAGGACTTCTTACATCCTTTGATGAATTAAAGGGTATGCTGGTACCGGTACTTGTCATAACACCTGTTTCTACAGTTGTAGTTATGGTTATTTCAGGAAAAATAACACAAAAGGGCTGTTTGGAAGGAAGAAAAATGAACGGATTAATAGAAAATAGTACTACTTTTTGGCATAGTCATCAGCATTATCGGTTATGAAATAGGCTTGCTTTTAAGGAAGAAATTTAATCTTGCCATTATTAACCCTCTGCTTATTTCAATCATCTTCGTCATAACAGGTATACTTACTGTACGCATTGACTATGAAGATTATTACAAAAAGTGCTCAGTATTTAAGCTATCTGCTTACCCTGCTACAGTGAGCCTCGCCATACACTTTGTATAAGAACCTTTCTATCTTAAAGAAGAATGCTGTAGCTATCATTACAGGAATTGTATCGGGAATACTTGCCAAACTATGGTTTGCATCCTGCTATTTGCTCTAGCTTCTCGACCTCGTCACACAAAGGAGTATATAACTCTGCTTCCTAAGTCAATTACTACAGTTATAGGTATGGGAGTGTCAGAGGAATTTGGAGGAATAGTGGCGATTACGGTTGCTGTTATTATCATAACAGGTATACTTGGCAACATTATAGCTTTAACTGTATTCAGGATTTTTAAGACATATGAGCCTATAGCAAGGGGAATAGCCCTTGTGGTGCTTCTCATGCTACAGGGTACTGCAAAGTATGGAAATGGAGAAATAGAGGGAAGTGTCAGCAGTCTGGCTATGATTGTGAGTGGAATACTTACCCTTGTGGGAGTTTCTGTTTTGCCAATTTTTATCTAGGAGGGCTTCAAGTATTTGATATAATGGGCTCAGAGATTTTAATTTGTACGAATTCTTGCGAAATATGTACAAAAAATAACAGTTTTTCTTAAGAATAATTAAAGGGTATTGAAAAACAAAATGCGTTATGATACTATATCACATATAAGGTTGCTGCAGAACCTTGCAAACACATAGAACGGAGGAGAATGGGATTATGAAGAATAAGAAATTAGGTGTTTTACTTTTAGCAGCTATTATGATGAGTAATGTAGTCGTTCCACAGCCTGTTGCTACAGTGAAGCGCAGCAGAGGTAACCACTCACAGCAAACAGGTGTAGCCCCCTGCAGGTACAACAACAGAGCCTGCAGAAGGAACTATTGAATCCTGCTGAAAAAGTTCGTAGGCGAAGATGACTTAAATGTAGTGTTTTTCTCAGAAGACACATCTTGTTAAGGGTAGTGGAGCAATCAATAATTATTTTAAGTTTACTCTTAACGAAGACTCTTTGGGTATTTTTAGGAAATAGCTTCTCACTTAATAACCACGATGGATTATCTGTTAAGCATGCACTTTACGCAGATGCAGCTTTTTCAAAAAGGGTTGGAACCTTTGAAGCAGGTTACTGAAAGATACCAGCAAGACGAGGCTCACCGCCATACTAAAGAAGTGGCATATTATGTAGAAATCCTCGCAAAAGCATGAAAACTATGATGATTTTTGATGGTAATATAAATGTAGTTGGAGTTGCGGTTCCTGTAACCAAGATTGTTAAGACCAGCTACAAGGTTAACAAAGATAAAAAGAGTGCAACAATTACTTTCTCAACTGCAATGGGCGATTTCTTTAAGTATGCTCAGTACCGTTATGGTAAGGTAGGTAGAGACGGTGAGAAAAACGCTAACTACTGGGGATATTTAAACAGTGCTGGCTGGAATAACTCTACTGATAGGAATGCCATCCAGTTAAAGTTAAATGCAGATAATACCGTTAAGTTCAAGGTTAAGAGAAACGGATACTATACTATAAGAGTTACAGATAAGACTACTCCAAACAATTGGACTGATGTAAAGGAAGTGAACCAGCTATTCAGCATTCTTTAAGGTTAAGGGAATCGTTGACAAGAAGGCTCCTGTTGTAAGTGTAGTTAATGGAAGAACCTATAGAGGCAGTGTAAAAATTACTTTTTCCGATAAGGACTCAGGTGTTAAATCAGCTAAGTTAAACGGTAAAACCATTCAGAGTGGTCATAGCGTATATTTTAGCGAAGATACACTTGTAGTTAAGGATTATGCTGGTAATACTACTAAGGTTAGCTTTAGAGTAAGATAATATAATAGTTTGCCCTGTTAGGGGTTCAATTTAATAAACAGGGTATAAAAGCCACATAGTTTTATATCCTGTTTAGTTTTTAAACTTGTTAAAGAATTACACAAAAATAAAATGATACAAGTGTCAAAAGTATAAAAATTCGATTGGGGCTTGCTTGCAAGAGAATTTATTATCTTTTGACACCCACATCATAAAAATATAAAACTACTAAATTGTAAAAATAGAAAGGTAGGTAGTGAGATGGGACTTATTAAGGCGGTTGTGGGAGCTGTGGGAGGTACACTTGCGCGATCAGTGGGAAGGAGTATTTTTATTGTGATTCACTTCCAAACCAATGTACTTGTTAGAAAGGGAAGCAAGAGAATAGGTGGAAAGATCATCCAATAAGTACAGTAGCGACAATGTAATAACAGACGGTTCAGGTATAGCAGTTGCAGATGGACAGTGTCTTGTTATAGTAAATAACGGAAAGTATCCGAAATATGTGCCGAGCCTGGTGAATATACCTTTAATTCAGGTGAGTCACCAAGTGTGTTCTCAGGCAGCTTTGGTGAGAGTGATAGGTGCCGTATTTAAGGATATGATAGGCAGATTTACCTATGGAGGACAGGCAGGAAGAGACCAGAGAGTTTACTACTTCAACACAAAGGAACTCACAGACAACAAATTCGGTACTCCTAACCCTATTCCTTTCAGAGTACTTGATGCCAATGTAGTACTGATATAGATGTATCTGTACGCTGTTCAGGTGTGTACTCATACAAGATACAGAATCCTATCCTTTTTCTATCACGAATGTTTGTGGCAACGTAGCTGATGAGTCACAAGGGATATGATAGATACTCAGCTAAAGACAGAGTTCGTTTCAGCTCTTCAGCCTGCCTTTGGTAAGCTCAGTGAGCAGGGAATCAGACCAAGTGGTCTTCCAAGCCACGCTATGGAGCTTGCTGACCTTATGGATGAGGTACTCTAAGAAATGGAAGGAGCTTAGAGGTCTTGATATTATCTCAGCTGCCCTTAACCCAATCACACTTTCTGAAGAAGATTCAGCGGCAATAAAGAATCTTCAGTTATCAGGCGCATTTAGAAACCCTACTATGGCAGCGGGCTAACCTTGCGCAGGCGCAGGCTGAGGCTATGAAGACAGCCGCAGGCAATGCAAACAGCGCAATGATGGGCTTTATGGGCATGAACATGGCTAATCAGACAGGCGGAATGAATGCAAACAGTCTCTGATGAGATGGGAGCAGCTCAGGCTGCACAGGCTCAGGGAGGTGCTCCTCAGGGTGAAGCCATTCAGTGGTTCTGTCCAAACTGTGGCAATAAAAAAATAACGGAAATTTCTGTATCAACTGTGGAGCCAAGCGTCCTATGTAAATATTACCACTTCAATCTGGTAAATTCTTAGGATAGATGAGTAAGCAGCTATTTTTGACAACATCATCAAGTAATAGGGAGAAATAAATGGCGCTGATGGAGTATGAGTGCCCCAACTGCGGTGGCGCAATTAACTTTGATACAACTGCTCAAAAAATGAGATGTCCATTTTGTAGTACCGAATTTGAAATGGACACCCGCGCGGCTATGATGACATACTAAAGGGAGATGCCGAGGGTACTATGAAATGGTCTACTCCCCAGAGCGTAAGTGGGAAGAGGGAGAAAGAGACGGCTCTCAGTATATACCTGTAATTCCTGTGGCGGCGAGATAGTCGGGGATGCTACACTTGGTGCTACTTCTTGCTCCTTTACTGTGACAATCCCGTTGTGATGTCAGGTAAGTGGGAAAAGGGACTCCGTCCTCGATCTCGTCATCCCGTTTTAAGCTTGATAAAAAGCAGGCTAAGGCAAAGTTTTTCGCAGTACCTTAGCGGAAAGTTTTTGCTTCCAAAAGGGTATTCAAGTCCGAAAACCATATTGAAGAAATCAAGGGGCTCTATGTGCCATTTTGGCTCTATGATGCGGATACTGAGAGCAGACTTAGATTTAAGGCTACTACAGGTAGAAGCTGGAGTGACAGTAGCTATCACTATTTGGAGACAAGCTATTTCTCGGTAACAAGAGGTGGATCTCTTGACTTTAAGGGGGTTCCTGCAGATGCATCTGCTAAGATGGATGATGTGCTTATGCAGTCAATAGAGCCTTTTGACCTTAGAGAAGCCGTAGATTTTTCAAACAGCCTATCTTGCCGGCTTCCTAGCGGACAAGTATGATGTCAGTGCTGATGCACAACTTCAGATAGTCAACTCACGTATAAGAAAACTCAGTAGAAGAGGCATTTAGAAATACAGTTACAGGCTATAGCTCGGTTACCAAGGAATGGTCCACTGTTAATATTGATAATAAGCTTTATATACGCTCTTTACCCGGTATGGGTGCTGACCACTAGGTGGCAGGACAAGCCTTACATCTTTGCAATGAATGGACAGACTCGGTAAATTTGTTGGCGACCTCCTGCAGACAAGAGTCTGAGACAAAAGCTGTTTGCAGGCATAAGCATTGTAACGGCTATAATTCTCTTTCTTGTCCTATACTTTTGTATTTTAGAGGGAGGAAATGGATAATGATGATAAATAAACTTAGTAAAAAAGCCTGCTTTATGGCGATGGCTCTTGTCTTCCTCCTTACATTTATAAGCAGTTTCAGCTCCTATTCACCTCTGTATATGCAGAGGCTAAGGTACCAAGGCTGGTTGACAATGCTGATGTACTTACTGACAATGAGGAGAAAAGCCTGCTTGCCAAATTAAACGAAATAAGTGAAAGACAGCAGATAGATGTTGCCATTTTGACTGTTAAAGATGAGACCACCGAGAGCGGAATTACTGCTTATGCAGACGATTATTATGATTACAATGAATTTGGCTTTGGGAGCGGTGGAGACGGCTTGGTTCTGGTTATGGATTACGGCTCAAGAGCCTGGGCAATATCCACAAAGGGAAAGGCAATCAGTATATTTACGGATGCAGGACAGAGATATATGACGGACAAATTCCTACCGTACCCTCAGTGATGGAGATGCTTACAAGGGATTTGAGACTTATACAAATCTTTGTGATGAGTTTATTGAAAAAGAGTATGAGACTGGCAGTGCCTATGATGTGAACAATCTCCCAAAAAGAAAGAAATATGTTCTTCCTCCCTCGGTGCCTCAATCCTCCCTGGCTCTCATCCTCGCATTTTGCGGTCTGCTACGACATGACTTCTCAGCTAAAGACGGTTAGAAGGCAGTATGCTGCTGACAGCTATGAACTAAGAAATAGCTTTTATGTAAATATCTGCTCAGGATTTCTTCCTCTATAAGAGACTTTCAAGAACCAGAAGGAATCTTCAAGCTCTTCAGGAGGAGGAAGCAGCACACATACAAGTAGCTCAGGCAGTACTCATGGAGGTAGCTACGGTTCATTTTTGATGAAATAAATACTCATAATATAGTAATAAAGTTACTTGCTAAAATCCTATAAAAATCTCTATGATATTTATAGGAACTCAGTAAAAGCAAAAGCCACTGGAAAGTTCTTCGGTGGCTTTTTATTGATATTGACGATCTTTAGAGGGAAGTTATGGAACATATAGTTTTTGGAATACTGGCACAGGTAGATGCTGGGAAAAACTACTCTTTCAGAGAGTCTTCTCGCTTTCAGCAGGAGTACTTAAAAAGGCTGGAAGAGTGGATAAAAAGGATGCCTTTCTAGACAATTATGAGCTTGAAAGAGAAAGAGGAATTACCATTTTTCCAAGCAGGCTGAGTTTCACGCCTTGGTAGGACTTCACCTCCTTGATACACCGGGACACGTTGACTTCTCGGTAGAAATGGAGAGGTACTGTCAGTACTTGACGTGCTAGTGCTTGTGCTAGTGCATCTGCAGGTGTTCAGTCTCAGGTATCTCGCCATTTGAAGTTACTTAAGCACTATGATATCCCCACTTTTATATTTGTAAATAAAATGGACCAGCCTGATACTTCAAAAGAGAAGATACTAATAGAGCTAAAAGGGAAAAGCTGATTCAATATAATAGACTATGCAGATGCTAATGGTGATAAAGCAGGGTATGAGAAATTTTTGGAAGAGGTTTTCTCTCACTGATGAGACGGTGCTTGAAGCCTATGGAGACAGGAGATATAGGATTTGCAGACATCCAAAATCTTGTAAGAAACCGTAAGTTTTTCCCGGTATTTTGGTTCAGCCCTTAAAAATGAGGGGGTTGATGAATTCCTGAAAGCTTCGCGTCTCTCGTTATTCCACCTGTATACGGTAATGAATTCGCAGCCAGAGTATTTAAGATAGCAAAAAGGGATGAGTGTAGGCAACCGCCTCACCTATATGAAGCCGAGGGTGGAAGTCTTCAGGTCAGGGGAGATGATAGGAGATGAAAAAGTTACAGGGATAAGGATATATTCAGGTGGGAAATATGAAAGCAGAGACAGGGTAGAAGCAGGAGAGGTCTGCGTAGTTACGGGACTTAAAGATACTAAGGCAGGTGGTGGTCTTGGAAGTCTGTCAGGAAGTGAGATATGGAAGCGTACTTAGCAGGTAATGAGCTACGAGGTAGAGCTTCCCGAAGATGAGCCAGCTCATGTCTTCTTTTCCTAAAATAAGGGAAATCTCTGAGGAGATACCTGAACTCTCAGTAAAGTACTCAGAGGAGAAGAAGAGAAATTACTATCTCTCCTTATGGGAGAGATACAGACTGAGGTTCTTAAGCATCTGATAAAAAGAAAGATACAATGTGGATATAGGCTTTGGAGAAGGACGGACCCTTTACAAGGAGACTATAGCTGAGACGAGAAGTATACGGTAGGCTAGGAGCCGCCATAAGGCACTATGCTGAGGTGGAACTTAGACTTGAGCCTGCTGAAAGGGGAAGTGGGCTTAGCTTTTGCCTCTGAGGTAAGCGAAGATGAGCTTAGCCTTAACTACCAAAAGGCTTATTCTTAGCCATCTTGAAGAAAAAGAATACAAGGGAGTGCTTACAGGCTCTCCTATTACAGATATGAAGATTATCCTTGTGGCAGGAAGAGCCCACCTTGCTATGCATACAGAGGGTGGAGATTTCAGACATACGTCACCCACAGGGCAGTGAGACAGGGGTTGATGCAGGCAAGCTCAGTTCTTCTGAACCTGTGTATGAGTTTAAGCTTGAAGTACCTGAAGATGCCATAGGCAGGGCGATGACAGATATAGGCAAGATGAATGGAAGTTTTACTTCGCCTGAAAATATATCAGGGAAGGCTGTACTTACCGGCAAGGTACCTGTATCGGAGGTTAAGAACTCACGCACTAGAGCTAAGAGCCCATACAAAGGGTGAGGGGGTTCTTACGCTTACTCCGTCTGACTATGAAGTCTGCCAGCAATGCTGAGGAAGTCATAGAAGCTATAGGATATTACCCTGAAGCAGATATTGAAAATACGCAGATTCAGTATTTTGTTCAAGATGGAGCAGGCTTTGTGGTGCCTTGAATGAAGTTATTACACATGTCACTCTTCCTTATTTTGGAGATACAAAGGAGGAAGAGGGCGAAGAAGAGGTATTTTTAAGATATGCAAACAGACTACCAAGCCAGGTGGGAAGTGAAAGAGGAGAGGTCTTCCTTGGAACTGATGAGATAGACAGTATACTTAAGTCTGCTGTATCTTCCAACAAAAAGAAGGGAGGAAGGAGTCTGCCAGGAACCGCTGGGGAGGGCAGGGGCAGGGCAGATGAATATCCTGATGCTCATACTGATACAAAGAGGGTTAAAAAGCAGTATAGGTAAGGATGATTATCTCTTGGTGGATGGCTACAACATCATATTTGCCTGGCAGGAGTTAAAAAGAGCTTGCAGATATAAATATTGACAGTGCAAAGAGATAAGCTCATAGAAAAGCTTTGCCAATTATCAGGGGTACAAAGGTTGTAAGTTAATCTTGTATTTGATGCCTACAAGGTAAAAAGGGGTAAGGAAAATGTCATTAAGCAGGGGAACCTGTGGATTGTATATACCAAAGAGGCAGAAACTGCTGACCGCTACATAGCTAAAACGAGCTTAGAGCTACAGGCAAAGGTATGGTAAGAGTGGCTACCTCTGATGCACTTATCCAGATGATAATATCTTAGCAGCGGGCGCGAGGGACTTCTGCCAGAGAGCTTGAAGCTGAAGTAAAGTATGTGAAGGACAGATTTTGGAAAAAGTTAGATGTAGACAGGGAGAAAATAATGGAATTAATGGATTATAAATGCCCCAACTGTGGGGGTGCCATAAGGTTTGATACCGCTGCTCAAAAGATGAAGTGTCCGTACTGTGACACTGAATTCGATATGGATACCTTAAAGGATTATGATAATATCTTAAACGGAGATGAAAAGGAAACCATAAACTGGTCTGCGCCACAGGGTAGTTGGGAAGAGGGAGAAAGAGACGGACTTTCTGTGTATTCCTGTAACTCCTGTGGTGGAGAGATAGTGGGAGATGATACCCTTGGTGCAACATCCTGCCCTTTTGCGGGAACCCTGTAGTTATGACAGGTAAGTGGGAAAGGGACTCCGCCCTGACCTTGTCATTCCCTTTAAGCTCGATAAGAAGCAGGCTAAGGAGAAGTTTTATAACTATCTAAAGGGAAGATTCTTCTTCCCAAAGTCTTCTAAGAATGAGCAGCAATATTGAGAAAATAAAGGGGCTTTATGTGCCTTTTTGGCTCTATGATGCTGATACAAACAGCAGATTCAGATACAAATGTAAGAAGCGTCGGATCTTGGAGTGACAGTTCTTATACATATACCGAGACCAGTCATTTTGCAGTTACAGAGAGGGAGAATACGCATTTAAGGCGGTTCCTGCAGATGTGTCTGTAAAGATGGATGATATACTTATGCAGTCTATTGAGCCTTATGACTTGAGTGAGGCAGTCGACTTTCAGACAGCCTATCTTGCAGGATTTTTGGCAGATAAATATGATGTTAGCTCAGATATGCAAAAGACTACGGTAAATGAGAGAATCAGAAATTCTGTGGAGCAGGCATTTAGAAATACGGTATCGGGCTATAGCTATGTGACTCACTGAGCAAAGCTCAGTAAATATAGATAACTCACTAAGACTTCCCATACCCAAAATGGGATCCGTACCTTGAAAATTCAATACTCAGCTACTAAAATAACGATTTATGCCACTACAGCCTCCGGATGGAGCAGCATTACGCAGATATTCAGGTAGTCTTGCTTCAAAAATCAGCAGTAAAGCAGTCAATTGCTCATCACTGAGCTTTAAGATTACCCGAAGAAGCTTGCCATCAAGGCATCCATCAGGATGCCAGGGCTGATCTGCTGAAAGTAATGTCTCGCCATTTCATCGACAAGGAAGAAGGAACAACTCACCAGCGTTCTCTCGATCTTCATTTTGACGTTGCCCCATTGCAATTAACATATATCTGGTAAGCACAATTGTTACGTGGGCTGTTAGTATCATAGGATAAGCTATGGCATTCTCCAATAAGATTCAGCATAGATTTGCAGGTTTTGAAAAACCTCAATTTGCCAGCGTTTTTCCTAACATACGGATAATCTCTCTTCGGAAAGGGTAGTATCTGTGCAGATAAAAGCAAGCCAGTCCTTGCGATTAGCTTTGTTCTCTACACAAAAACAATCTTTCGCTGGAATTGGATTCTCCTTTCCTCACCATAACACAGACAGAAAGCAGATACTTTTGATTTGCCACGGCGCTTTTGTTCCGGGAATAGATCTCTGATATTCAGTTGCTCACCACAGTGGAATACTTGATCTCGACTGCTTTTCTTAATCATAGCAATTACGTCCATACCTTTTGAATGGATAGCTGTGATTTGGGCAGGGTTTGAAAACCAGGAATCAAAAAGGACATAATTAGCTCAGCCCTGCACTGAGAGCAGTATCCAACAGTGTCATCATTGCTTCAGGAGCTTTTGTCTCGAGCAAGTTTACGCCTTTTACCTGCAAGGGTTCTGTTATCAAAGTGTTTTACAGGACCGATGATATTTGTGTCTGCAGATGCTAACAGGCAGCTGTTCACTCGGGATAAGTGCATTTCACGCTCCAGCTTAAGGTAAGCATACGAAATCCTTTTTGAAATGCATATCCGTGCGATCGAAAACCTTGACCCCAGCTCGTTTCTTTGCAGCTGGTGATTGAAAAGACTGTCATCAATGATGAAAAACATTTTTCCTTTTATCATCTGTTAGGTTTTTGAGATCATTATTTACGATGTCAGCAGCAAGAAGAGAAGTAAAACGAAGCCAGTTTGTTTTTACCGAATTAAGGAAACGATAAAAGTGCTCTTGAAAAATCTTCCTTAAAAGAACCGGTACGTTGTTGCATACATCACTTCTTCCAACGAAAATGTTGCTGAGTTTGTAACGTAGTAAAAGAAACAGGTGAAACACCTTTTTCTTTCATCCCATTACATCTGGCAATAGCCTGCCAACATAGATGTCTGGACTTCGAACACAGTCAATTAGTTATTCTCATCGAAATGATTTTGTGATTAGTACGGACATGGCATAAATCTCCTTTGTACAATGGTTTCTTGTCAATTCCATTATACCAAACTGGGTAGGTTTATGCTATTCTTTATTGGCTGAAATATTGAATTTTCAGTTCAACACACCGTATTGGTGTGGGAAGTCTTAGTAACTCATTAACAAGATATGCCCTCTATCCGGTATGGATATTTACCACAAGGTGGGAAGGATAAGCTTTTACATCTTTGCTATGAACGGACAGACAGGCAAGTTTGTGCTGATCTTCCTCTTGATAAGCTACTTAGGATTAAGATATTTCTGGCTCAACTGCCTTACTAACGCTTATATTCACCATAGCACACTATGTAATACGCTTATAGGAGGGAAGAGATTTGAGAAATATTTATTCTAAAAAGACAATGTGCTTTTTCGCATATTGGATCATACTTTTTTCTTTTTCTTTGTTTTATATTTGCTTTTATGAGCGTGGGTAAATTGGAGTTGTATGAGGCTTTTGGCAGATACAAAAATACAATGCTAAATATCCTAGGCTGGTTGACAAGGCGGATGTATTAACAGATGAGGAAGAAAAAGCTACCAAAAAGCTAAATAAGATAAGTAAAGAAGAGGAAGTAGATGTAATCGTCCTCACTGCAGTAGAAAAATGAGGCGGATGAAGATATAACTGCCTTTTGCAGACGATTACTATGATTACACAATTATGGGTTTGGTGATGAGGGAGACGGAATCATCCTGGCAGTGGACTATGGCACAAGAGACTGGGCTATATCTCACAAAGGGGAAGGGATAGATATATTTACAGATGCGGGCAGAAGCACATTTCAGACAGGTTTGTCAAATATCTTTCTGGCGGTAAGAATTATGAGGGATTTAATACTTATGCGGACCTTAGCAGCGAGTTTATCAAGCAGTATAAAACAGGTTTTGCCTATGATGTGGGCAATATGCTCAAGGAGCGAAACCCAACTGAAGATTATAGCCAGAGGAGAAAAGCTCTTGTGATGGTGGATAATGTGAGCAAGTGTCACTTGAAAATAAAAACAAGATGAATTCAAAGCTTGATGTGGGATGCTCTGCCAGAAAATGCAGATATATCCATACTGACGCTAAAAGAACGAGGTTAATGACAATAATATAATGTCCTACGCCCAAAAGTATTATAATGACAATAACTTTGGTCTTGGAGCAGCTGAGACGGGGTACTGCTTCAGGATGGACTTTAATAAATGCCTTGCCATATACGCGAGTGGCAGGGCTGGTAAATGCTTTCCTGATGAGGCAAAAGAGTATATGAAAAATGACTTTTACCAGTCATCAAAGAAGGAGATATTTACAGCGGTTTTATACGTTATATTAATTTAATGACAAAAATGCTTGCTAACTCATGACAGTGGAAAAACCTATGGTGAGGGCTTATTCCAAAAAGGAGAAGCGTTTTAGAAGTTGTAAAGGATTCAGCCTTGTCGCTGTCACTCTTTTTCTCTATCATCCTCTGTATCATCCTGACTAAGCAGCTAAAGACGGTAAAGCCTGAAAACACGGGCAATAACTATGACCCTTAGGAGACAGTTTTTCTCTAACCGATGCCTGGATCTCTTCCTGTATGCGATCCAAATCCAATGAGCGAAAAAGCAGCTCCAGCCTATCGGGCTTTCAAGGGGAGGCATACTAGAAGCAGTTCAGAAGCAGATGAGTGGAGGAAAGTAGTAGTCTTAGGTGTAAATACGGGAAGAATCAGGGACAAATGGATAAATGGTTTTCAGTCTGACTATTATATAGTTGACATTATATATAAATAGGTTATCATAGTTCAAGAATTAAACCGTAAAATAACTAGGTGATATAGGAATGATATTGATTAGACGATTTTAGAGAAAAATGTTTATGGCTATATACAGATACAGAACTTGTTGGAAGGATACCCACTTTTTAGAACTACCACTACGAAGAGAATCACGTTTAATGCTAGCAATACTGCTAAGTTGAGTATTTCAATCCTGCAGGCTCAGTAGGATAGGATTGCCCTCAATATGATTGAGACAGCTGAAAAAGAGGGCAGCTTTGGTCCCGGTTCTATATCATAGAGCCTACCAGTGGAAATACAGGTATAGGACCTGCATCAACAGCAGCATCTAAGGGACTATAGGATTATTATCGTAATGCCTCGATACAATGAGCATAGAGCTGTGGAAATACATTAAGGCTTATGGAGCTGAGCTTGTACTTACAGAGGGTGCACTTGACATGAAGCGGTGCCATTGCAAAGGCAGAAGAGCTTGCAAAAGATATCCTGAACAGCCTCATTCCTGCACAGTTTGACAACGCATGCTAACCCTGAGGTTCATAAGAAGACTACTCACCTGAGATCTGGGAGGATATGAGGCAAAGTAGACATTCTTGTAGCAGGGATAGTACAGGTGGTACTATTTCAGGAGCAGGAGAATATCTTAAGTCAAAGAACCCTAATGTAAAGGTTGTTGCAGTTGAGCCTACAGGCTCTGGTGGTACTTTCAGGAGGCGCCCTGGACCACACACAAGATTCAGGGTATAGGTGCAGGTTTCAGCCTAAGACTCTTAATACTGAGATTTACGATGAGATTATTCAGATAGAGAAATGAAGGCCTCGATGCAGGGAGAGAAATTGCAAAGAACAGAGGAGTGCTTGTAGGTATATCCTCAGGTGCCGCTGTGATTGCAGCTAAAAACTTGCCGAAAGACCTGAAAAATAAGGAAAGGTTATAGTTGCTGTCTTACCTGACACTGGTGACAGATACCTCTCAACAGCACTTTTTCTCATGAAGTTTAATGTAATGATGTCATTTAACAATCGCCTTAAATATGGAAAATCTAAGAGCTTTGATTATTATTATTCAATCCGCTGTGGCGGATTGAAAATGAGGTGAATTGAAAAAGTAAGTTCCACATCTAGGCTTCTTTATTTATATTCGTTAAGACTGAACTTACTTTTTCTAATGTAAAAATATTTTTAAGTAAATATGTACTTTGTCAGATGTTATAATCAGCCTTGCACAAGAATAGATTTCTCTTTTTACCGTATAGCAACAGGAGCCGAGGCTACATTCTGCAGAATCCGGAATAAGTAACTTCCGCCCTCCTTATTGTGGTATGAGAACTCATCTTGTAACCGGAAATACCGGTTTATCTCTTTAGGAGCTTAGGGGTTAGGGTAATTTCATCTGGGGAAATTTTTATTCTAAGTTTTAATATGCCATATTGAAACGCAAAATATCGTAAGGGCTCTTGTCCAAACTTCGCTCTAGAATAAGAATTGATATGGCTCATCATCAGGTTTATGTCTCCTGTGTGTAATTACTAAAGTCCATACCCTTTGGCATTATTCTTCTTATCATTTATGATTATTTTCACAACCGCCTTCTGATAAGGAGAGGCATGATCACAGTAAAATACCTCAGCCTTCTTATTTCGCATATCGTATTCAAGCGCTTCAGGATTTGAGAACTCACTGCTCACGTGAGCAGTACATCGAATATTTTCCCGAAAATGTCCCTACTTAAGCTCAATGTAGAGCTTTTCAAATATATGTGTAACCGACCTGGAATCATTGTAGTCTCTAATCAAAGGCAAAGCTGTAAGTCTGCTGCACTGAAGAATAGCGTAAGAAGCTAACCTTGCCTCCTGCCTTCCCACACTGTCACCTTCTACATACGATAGAATCAGGGTGTTCGCCATATACTTTCACAGTCTTGTAAGTCCTGCCTTTTCTGCACCCTTGTCTACCTTTAATGTCTGCTTTTTATCTGGACTCATCTCTTACAGTGCGTGGCATATCATCATGTTTCTGGCGGTAAACAGGCTGTTGTTAACATATGAATAAAGTGTTTTATCAGAAAACTGAGTGATTTCATCGGAATGGTTATTAAAACTATGTCTTATGGACTGTCCTTTTTAGCAAAAGCGGACTCACTATTCCGCTCTAAATGTTTAATTCTTCCACGGTTATGTTACACCTGTTCTGACACGGATAATGTTTTCCTGTACCTAAGTATCCGCCTCCTTGCCCTATAAAATCTCCAGACGGCACTTATTTCATCATCTTGGCATCCGTTACGTACATAAGGTGGCTTTAGAAGAGGACAGATGGCTTTAACGTACCATCATCATAACGGTATACATTTACTACAGCCTATGCAGTTCCTGCTTTTGCTTAAAACATCTGCCACAGGTGTTTTTGCAGGTCTGCAGCTTATGCAGTCATTAAAAAGACTCCTACCCGCCTTTTGTTCAATAATTATATTTTTCCTTATTTCTTTAGAAATGGTCGTACTATTTTTCCCTCGACGCAATACTATTAGAAACTTAATTTTAGCCAGCATAACCTCTATATCGGAACGATGCTCTAAAGAAAGATGTGGGGTATTTTGCTCATAGTTAAAAACCCTTTGGTTTATAAATATATAACCCCACTCTAATGAGTTCTCACACTATATATATATATCAACATGTAATCAGTAGTCCATAGGTATAAATGCAATCTTTTAGAATTAGTAAAGTCCAGTTAGTTAACTATGGTATTCGGAATAAGTAAAACCATACTAATGCGGACTTTACACTTTTCAAATAACAGATTGAAAATGTATCTAATGAAGCTCTTTATTTCTTTTGCGATTATTTGCTATAATAAGAAGATGTGAGGCTAATTTACTTTCATTGTAAGTATAATAGCTGTAAAAGGTGAGAATATGAATAAAACTGAAATATCCGAGATACGAAAGCTCTTTTGGCTAAGGATGGCTATCGTATTGATAGTCTCTATACTGTTATGTAAGCTAGAGAAGGAAAAACCCTTGTGCAAAGAAAAGAGGCTCGGCAGTCTGTCTGAAGAGGAACCTCTGTCGCACCTAAGCATTTTCCAGCAAGTGTCTTGGAACCCTTGGCAAGAACCTCATAAATCTGGAATTCTACTCTGAGGCTGAGTTTGGAGAAGGATAGCAGAAGTTTTTGTACTTGAGCTCTGTGACAGCGGACTTAGAGAAGAGGAGAAGCTGAGAAGTGATTTAATCATAGCGAACTACCCTAGCAGTGATAAGTATTATATGTTGCTATTCGATGGAAACCATGATGTACCGGGAAAAGGAAAGGACGGAGATTCTTGAAGATGCCCCAGATGTAATCTATGAGTACATACTCTGTGCCATCTGTCCAGTAAAGCTATCAAAGGCTGCTCTAGGCTATGATTCCGATGCTAACCGCATAGGGAGAGAGATAGAGATCTGTGGTTGAGGCCCTGATAAAGCCTTTTTATTCCCTGCTTTTGATGACAGAGGACCTGATATTCACAGCCTCTATTATACCAGCGCAGAGGAGCATCATCCTGACTTTGTGGATGGTATTTGAACTATTCTCTGTCGCCTGTGACACAGACAGACATTTAACCTCTTATCACAGAGACTCTTATGGATGAGTAAGCCTTTGAGATAGAGTACAGAGAGCAGAAACATAGCTGAAGTAACGAGTTAACAAGGAAATCCCTCGAGCCTGTCGAGCTTAACTTCCTACGAGGTGAAAAGAACTACCGAAAGAGCGTTGAGAATGAAAAACTGGAGCATTTTGAAGATACCTTTCAACGCGGTAAAGGGAGAAAAGGCTACAATAATAGCCACAACCTCCTGTGGTTAAACAGCTAGCATAAAGGCCCTGACATAGAAATAAAGGTGAAGCCTGAGAGCGCTCTCTGGTTAAACACAAGATGGTTGACTTGAGTTTCAATTGTGATTCCTGTAGGCGAAAGGAGTTGAGGTCAACGGAATCACAGTAAAGCATATAGATAGCGAAATGCAGTAAATAACCCTTTACGGGAATATATATCTTTGGAGGAGAAAAGTGGATTACAGATACGGTTACAAAAACAAGAAAGAAGAAGCCGACATGGGAAAGAAAATTAGTCTTTTTCTGTTGGGAATAGTTAGCCTTTATTCCCCATTGTAAGGGGCAGCGGAACATTCTACCAATCTAACACAGTTTGCCTGGTTTGGAGGCGGAGATGACAGCCTTGATGTCTTCCCTTATAGTGAAAGGACAGGCACTCACTCTGGTTGCAATTCTTATGTTGTTTGCCCTTGGAGCAAAACTGTTTTTAGATGGGAAGAAGATGAAACTTCCGGTATGGATGTATGCGGTATTTGGATATGCTGCACTTACTACCATATCAACTCTTTGTATCAAAGCACAGAAGCTGATTCAACGGAACTGAACAGCACGAAACCCTTTTGAGTTATACTTCAGTCACTGTTGTCGTGATTTATGCTTTTGTCTTGCAAGTGACAGCTATGGTATCAGCTTTGTAAGAGGTACTCTTGCCCTGCGTAGTACACTTTATATCGATATACACAGCTTATAGGTGCGGATTTCGAAACAAAGTTGACGCTTTCTCATCATCCCAAGCAGCTTTGATAATGCTGAAGCAATCAGAGAAAATCTTAGCTTCACTTTCTCAGGCTCAGGTAACCATCAGGTTTACCTCACACTCTTTACAACCCTAACTATGTAGGTTCTTATGCTGCCTTAGTTTTCCTATATTCTTGGTACTTGCGGTATTTTCTAAGAAAAATATGGAAGAAGGCTTTTGGGGAAATCATTATCATCAACTTCCTCTACGAGGGTTCCGGTTCAAAAGACCTCTCTCGGTGCCTTTGCGGTATCTGCTGTATTTGTGGTTGTTCTCTTTAGACAAAAGCTTATAGTGGCTGCTACACTATGGTTGGTTTTGCTACATCATCATTGTGTCTAGCAGCAGTATATTTCAACCATAGGGATGAACCTTTTGACCTACCTTAAGAATTCTATGGCAACACAGAAAAATGATTCTCTGCTTGAGAAGGTTGAGCTTAAGAATGACCATGCAGAGATTACCTATAATGGTGTAAAGTTCAATATGTCCCACGATGCTTCAGGAGAAGAGGCTATACTTCATTTCTATAGGATGATGCAGTGAAATACAGGCCACCGACGAACGAGGAAAGGTGCGTATGGTAACCTTTAAATGATGAGGAAACTCACTGACCTTAGCTTCCAATATCTGATGCCTGCAACTAATATCGAGGGATATCTCATTAACTGCAATACACCAAAGGGCTCATTTGCCTTTATGAATACCAAAGATGGATACAAGATTTATACAGGTGGCGGCAAATTAGATGATATATACATGCTCCTGCAGCCGTAATAAAGCGATCACGATGCCTTTGCATCATATCTGTGGTTATATATGGTCAAGAACCTTTCCAGTGTTCTTTAACCATCTCTTCCTTGAACAGGTGCAGATACATTTACTATAGCCTTCCCACAGAACGACATATATTGAGAGGCTAAATGGTGGCTTTGGAAAGTGCGATAACTACAAAGCCTCACAACCTCTTTTGACAGATTGCGTTCAGAGCGGTGGTTTGGCTCTTTGCTTTGCTTCTCTTTGCAGTAATCTACATTGTGCAGACATTTAAGATATACTGGAAGAAGGAGTTAAGCGGAGGAACAGAGACCTTGGAGTTGCTATTCCTGGTATTATTGGCTGTCTTTTGCAGGAATCTTCAACGACCCCTGTGTATCGCTTGCCCTCTTTTACTGGCGTATTTTTGGGAGTTGGTTACGGAATAAATGCTTATGTTGAGCAAAAGGATAATGTGGGAAGTGAAACCAATGAGGGCATAGTTAACTTTTATACAAGAAACCAGCAGTTTATAAAGAGGACTCTATCCTATACGACCCATGGTCGTATAGGGTGCGGGAGTCCTTGCTTTTACTTTTAAGATTTGACCTCGCTTTAGTAAGATTCCTGATACTTTGAAAATATGCAGGCTGTACTCCTCTCATTAACATGTTTGCAAACCGTCATTATTTTCACCTTGAATCGCCCATATACTAGCCTTGGGCTTTATGCAGGCGTGGCTGAGATGCAGAGAATCACTTGCTGTTTTGAGACTACAATAGTAGAAGTACTTATCGCTATGATTAAAGAAAAATGAGAGGGATATTTTCACCAAGAACCTATCATTTCTATACTTTTTATACTCTTACCCTGAGTGCCGGAATCCGCTCTCTACAGGACGGTTAGGAATGATTACTAGCAGGGCAAACTCGGCTAATGTGCAGACTCTCAAGGGTTACGCTAATGGTGGTGGAGAGACAGGACAGATGGTTATAAGGGATGTCCTTTCCAGTGCAAGCGTTATGAAGAGTTTGCTGCATCATAGATGATGATAAGAACAAGGTAGGGCTATATCAAACGGGAATCAAGGTGGTGGAGACAGATATTCCATCCCTGAAAAATGCAGAAAAGTTCAAGATAAATGAGATAATCATAGCCATACCCTCTGCCAGTAGAAAGGAGCTTAGCAGCTGATAAATATATGTACTTCTACAGGCTGCAAGCTAAAAATTACTCCAAGCGTAACTGAAATTATGGAGGGGCATATATCAGCAACCCTGCTTCGTGATGTAAGTGTTGAGGACTTGTTTGGAAGAGAACCGGTAAAATGTAGAGCTTGACCTGCTATGGGCTGTGTGAGCGGCAAGACACACTTGTGACAGGAGGAGGCGGCTCTATAGGAAGTGAGCTGCAGACAGATAGCGCGTATAGCCAAAGCAGCTCAATATAGTAGATATATGAGAATAATGCTGATGACATAGAACTGAACCAAGACACAACTTCCTGAGCTTAACCTTGTGGTACTTATTGCCTCAGCGCAATCTGACAGACTTGACTCGATTTTTGATACATATAGACTCAACCTGTCACCACGCAGCTCTATAAGACAGCCTTTATGGAAAAATAGTCCAAATGAGGCTACCAAGAATAATGTTTAGGCACATATAACACCGTGAAACTGCTGATAAGTACGGAGTAGAGAGGTTTGTTCTTATCTCACCGACAAGGCGGTTAATCCGACCATGTGATGGGTGCAGGTGAGAAGTGTGAAATGATAACCAGACCTTCTGGGCATCATTCTCAAGACTGACTTTTGTGGCGGTTTGAAATGCTTGGCAGCAACGAAGCGTAATCCTCTCTTTAAGAAACAGATTGAAAATGGTGGTCCTGTTACAGTTACCCACCTGATGTAATCAGATATTTTATGACAATTCCAGAGGCTGTTTCCTTTGTACTTTGTGGCGGGAGCTCTATGCTAAGGGAGGAGAAATTTCTATACTTGAGATGGGTGAGCCTGTGAAGATTTCGACCTCTGCAAAGAACTATAATCAGGACTGTCGGGCTTTTGTTCCGATAGGGATATCAAGATTGAGTTTTCAGGGCTGATACCGGGTGAGCCATGAGGAGCTTCTTATGGAGGAAGAAGGTCTTAGGGATACAGATACCAAAGCTCATTCACATAGGACGGCAATTGAAAATGGATGAAGACAAGTTTAAGAGCGAGCTTGAAGAGATTATAGAGCTTGCTCATTGAGCTTCCAGGAGAAGAGAAAGAGATAAGAAGCACACTGAAAAATCGTACCCATATAAAGGATGAAAAGATGCCAAAGAAACTATTTAAGAAAAGAAGATGGAGAGCGAAAAGCAAAATCGTATCATAATGGAAAGAGGGACCTAGTTTTTTCTTTCTAAGATTATCTCTACAGATGGAGTCATCTATCTCTGAGCTTGGAATAATCTGCTTTATTATGCTGATTGCTGCAGTTGTTATATCAACACTGGCAAGAGGAGCAGCTGATATCTATGGGAACTATAGGGTGATTGGCTTTGGCATTTTCACTAACCTGCTTCATAGTTTCACTTAAAACCCTGAACGATGAATACATAGCCGAAGCCATACCTAAGATAGCTGTGGGAGGAACTTTAGCACTTTAATCTACCTTGGGCTCTATGCTTATGGCTTGTTCATTGGAAATGGTATAGAATGTCTACAATTTGTTAAAATTAATTACAAACGGATTCTTACATATTGTCGGTATATTTAGACATCAGTTAAGGAACAGCAGATAAGTTCCAAAACTGAAAGTAACTTAGATTCCCCAATTTGTATAGATTAGCTTTTTCATTTGCAGGTTGGTGACCTCGTTAACCGCAACCACTTCTTTATAAGGACAGCGTGCTGTCTCGTTTGACAGGAAATTCTCCGAAATTACCTGTCAAACAAAACCTCCATGGGATGCACAGCTCGTGCAGGGGGAATTTGGTTTTACGGCACCGTTTTCCGCGTGAAGTGTGTGCGAGCACACACTACAGGAAATCTTTCAGAGGTATCGCACTGCGGTGGATATGCAGATGTCGCCCATCGTGACCCGCCGCAAGATTCACCTCCGCTGCAATAGAAGTCGCTCAGAAGCTTATTGCACACCATGCTAGAGTAGGTGCAAAGTTTTGCAGGAGTTAACCGTCAAATGAAAATTGTAAGAATAACTTAATACACAGCTTAGAAAAAGATGATATACTTTATATAGGCAGAAATCTATTCATGTTTTAAACTGCATGGATAATTAATGAAATTACTAAACTAGAGTAAAGTATATGGATACAAAAAGCAAAAGATTCTTTAGTGGATGATGATAAAGAAATTGCTGATTTGGTGGAAATTCACCTTGAAAGCGAGGGCTGGCCGTGGTAAGAAAAGGCAATGATGCAGTTACCGGTCTCACTATGTTTAAGGCGGATGAAGACATATCTCTTGCCACTACTGGACACTATGATGCCTGGTATGGATACTTTTCATGGTTAGAAGATGCAGAAACCAACAACATACCCATCATTATGCTCTGCCAAGTCTACAGACCTTGACAAAATAGTGACTTGGCAACGGAGCAGATGACTATGTAACCAAGCTGTTTAACCCACTTTGAACTTACAGCCAGAGTCAAGGCAAATCTTTAGAAGATTTTACAGAGTTTAATGCAGAGAAGAAGTCAGGCGGCGGCTTAGATGATGAAATTATAGAGGTTGGACCGCTTTTATATCAATAAGAGTACCAGAGAAGTAAAAACCTACGATAAAGAGGCTAAACCTTGTCTATTGAATACTGACATATTCTCTGCTCCTTGCGAGCAATCCGGGCAGGTGTTCTTCACTGATGATATATTTACAAGGGTATGGAATGAAAGGCTTTTGAAGGAAAACAATACTGTAATGGTCCATATCGAGCGCTTAGAGAAAAGATAGAAATGATGCAAGAAATGCTAAAATAATCAAGACAGTACTGGGGAGTAGGATACAAGATTGAAAATAAATTGTTTTGCAGTGTCAGAATTGAAATTGTAACTTAGTGTCATAGTAAGTCTGATACCTCTTTGATAACTACCTGGTTATTACCTCTACCTATTTATGCTTCAAGCAGAGTTTATAAAAAGAGGTTCGGTTAATTCAACCACTCGGTAGAAAGTGTAGACACAAGAAATGCGTCATCTACCGCTATCAAGCTCAGACCGAAAGTTGGGCAATCTCAAAAGAGTACGGGAGTTAGTGACGATAAGGATCGTTAACGGCACTAAAAGTGATAATATTATCAGCCGTTACCAGGAGGATGTAAGGATTAAACTCTTGAAAGCCGTAGATTTTGCGGGTTTTATCATCTGGAGATGATAGTCTGCTTCATCTTCTCTCGGTGTATTTTGTAAGTTTTCACAAAGAAGATTACCGATTATGAACAGATAGATAGGGAATTGAAGAATTTTCTGCAAGGAAATTTTGACATAAAAATTTGAGGCTCAGAAATGAGGATGAATCCTTCCATTGCCCGTAACTTAAACAGAACAACCAGTGAGATAAAACTGCATTCTTGCCATGGAAAGAGAGTGAGGAAAAAGAGCCGCAAGTGAGTTCATTACCTGCATAGCTCACGACTCTGCGTACGCCTCTAACCCTCTGTTATAGGCTATTTACAGCTTGTGATGGCAAAGTCATATGAGAGCAGGAGCAATGAAGAGCTTCAGATATGAAGAATAGTGAGGGTAGCCTACGAGAAGGCAGCAGGCTCAGGGACTTAGTAGAGGAGCTGTTTTCATTCACAAAGACAGATTCAATCAGAGCTTAGGTACTGCATCTCACTGAAATAGATGTAGTAAAGCTAATGGAACAGCTTACGGATGAATGTTATCCAAGTCTTCAGGAAGCGGGATTGACTTGAATTTAAGACCCTGCTGAGTTGTTAAGATAGAAGCGATGGAGAACTTATGGCAAGGCTATGCCAATCTGCTTTACGGAACGGCATAAAATATGGCAGCATGGCTTAATCATACATATCAAGACGAAAACAGTGACTTTCATATATTAAGATAATCAACTGCTGATTCTCAAAAAGATATTGACCATATTTTTGATAAATTTTACAGGGTTAGAGGATTCCATCGACTGCCAAAACAGTGGTGGTACAGCTTATCACGCAGAACATTGTGCAGTTGTGACGGTATATAGTCAATGACGAAGAGTGACCCATCCGAAACTGTATTTGAAATAGTATGCTGTCAAAATAGGGAGAAAAACGTGTGAGGATTGTTTTATGTCTCATCCGTATTATTTCTTTTTATAGGTTTAATGAGTACTGAGGGAGTTTTAGCAAAAGTTCGAGCCTTATCGGTAGGAGAGGCGGCAAAAAGATTCTCCTGGGGACATGATATAGAGTATGGAAACCGGCGGTTACATACGAGCTTCCTCGACTATGAGAATTAAAGTTCCATTAACAAAGCTAAAAAGACTTTTCGGGAAGTGTAAGATGAAAATACTAGCTATAGGTGATAATCTTTCTCTATAGCGAGAAGTAATATTAAAAAGATGAGGGCAGAGATGTCTATTTTTCTATCCTTCATCAATACCCTCCTCTCCAAGCTTACTCATATCGTTTGTAGATGATAGTGGAGAAACAGAAAGTATTGAAGATAACATTAAAAAGGGGAGATGTTGATGAGGACATCTGAACTAGTTGTACAGTTTTCTTACAATGGATACTGATATATCGCTTCTGGGAGCGACAATCCGAGAGAAAGGGTATTTAATGGAAGACATAGAGCGTGACTACAGAGGCTTAACCACCTTTTCGATCTTATTATTAGCCCAATGATTATGAAATAGTAAGAGCTGAAGCTGTATATCTTACAGGAAAGAGACAGCCAGGGATGAGTTAGCATTTTAGAGAGGAATGTTGACTTTCAACCTTAAAAGGCTGTATCTTGGAAATATGACCAGTCAGAGGGTATGGAAGCGTAGAGAGGGTGTCACACTGTTCTTGACAACCTGAATATAACATCCGGTAAATATATAGCTATATCATATATATATAGTGGTAAGTCCTGTGACTTACTTTGACTTTTTAAGAAGAGAAAAGGAGGGTACAATACTGGTTTTGTGCCTGTGCGGGCAGTCATTTCACTCGTCATTATCTACCTGGTCAGTACAGACAGCCGTATAGACGGTATATATATCCATGAACTGCGTACTTGATTTGAGAGAGGCAGACAGAATGAAAATGTAGCCCTTTTTCACAACCACACGTCACAACAATTCATATACTATTGAAATAAACAATGAATACAGGTACAGTCTATATGGAAGCTACCTAAGCCGGCAGAAATGACTTTAGCTAGATAATTACAATATAGAAAATCAGATGACGACGGATATAAATGTAAAAAGAAGCAGCTGCCTTTGACACCTCTTTTATCTGAGGCAAAGGAAGACCTGTATAACAACTGGGAGCACCGGAAGCTTTATAGGGATAATACGTCTAAAGGGTGAGTTTGTAAATACACTGGAGAATCAGTAAGGTATTTGCCTTTATATGACGATGAAATCATATATAGGGTGATGTTTCAAAGGACGAAACAAAGAGATTTGTTGCAGATAATGAAAACACCCACCTTGATGACCCCTAACAGGAAGTCTTCAGGATTCGTATTCTTAAATAGAATATTTGAATTTGCCTATGAGGGTGAAAATTCAAAAGATTCAGGCTTTGCACATCTGTGCTGATAAAACCTCACTTTGACTAGCAACAGTCCTGCCTTTGTTGTTTCACAAAGAGCCGATCAGTGGAGAATTTGCATCAGATGTGAATACGCCAATGGTTATACATTATGATACTGCCTGCTGACAAAATAGAAGATAGGGATGAATCAGACAATTTTGTAAACGGCACTTTGAAGCCCTCATATAAAAAGCAAGTTAGTAGTTTCCACGATGCACTGGTCATTAGAAATTCAGCGTGATATAACCTATGAGGTGGATATAGGGTGAAGAACCTCAGGCGTTTTACAAGATAAAGGAAGAAGCTAAACTCTCAAGGATATGTTTCAATCAGCTTACAGTAAGATACAGGATACTATATTTGAGCCTGATGAGGACTCTTATTAATAGAATTAGAGAATATGTAAATCAGGTGGAAACTGATTTTCACAAGGGATGCAATGACAGGAGCTTTTACCTTGAGCCTCAATCATGTAAAGGATGGCAACCAACACTCACAGTGCATCAGATTCACCTATGCATGAGATATCTCATTTACCATACCAAAACATACCAAAGATATCAATGGAGTATGAAGTAATATGAGATAGAAAATTGTAGAAAAACTATGGGAAAACAAAAGGCTCTGTGATGGGATATCGCTAAAGATTGAAGTTGGCGAATTATATGGCTTCTAGAGTACCAAACGGTGCAGGTAAACTACTACTATGAGGATAATCTCAGGACTTATCCTGCGGATTCAGGAAAGATAATGCAAGATGGATTGATGTACAAAGATATAAAACAAAGTTAAAAGCAGAATAGGCAGTACTGATGTGTATAAGAACTAGGTGAGAGTATATAGAGTTCTTATTGCGTCAGCCTACAAAGTTACAGGAAGAGAGGCTGGAAAGAAGATGCCTTAGCTTTTGGATGAGATGGACTTGGAGATAAGTTGAATTTTTGTGGATGATTTATCAAGAGGACAAAAAGCAAAGACTTGACCTGCCTGTTTATGGTTCACAATCCCGATATTCTTATCCTGGATGAGCCGACATCCGGTACGGATCCAAAGGGAAGAATAGAGACGAGAGATATATTAAGAAGACTTAATGAATCAGGAAAGACTATAATCATAAGTTCTCATATATTACACGAAATCTCAGAGTTTACATACTCTTTGCTGTCATTGAAGAGGGTAAGATTGTGATGAGGAAGCATAGAGAGTATTGAGAGCTATGTACTAGAAAACCCTATAGGATGAAGGACGAAAAATGCCGACATAGCGGCTGAGGTCCTCAAAGAAGATGAGGCTGTACTTAACCTTACAACATCGAAAGACAACGAATATATATAAGTTATGGCGGCTCTGACGAAGATGAGGGATATCTGCTTAAGAGACTTGTGGAAACGGGTGTTATGATAAGCTCATTTAGTAGAAGGGGACATGACCTTGAATCTGTATTTATCAAGATAATGGAGTAGAAATGGAAAGATATAGAACAAAATGCCGTATATACAAAAGAGTTGAAACAGTCGGGTAAGAAATATTAAATTTCCTATTACGGTGGACTTTACTGCTTTACTATCGCAGCTGCAGGACTGTTTACCCTTGTTGCGATATTCGCCATGGATATCCCGTTTAAGTGCATATACCATTAAACAGGACTTTATTACATTTTTATTCGTAATATTTTGGTCTTGAATTCGGGTCTGCTTTATATTTGTGGTTCCTGCTATAACTGGGGACTATCCGGGAGAGAGGGACCACGGAACCCTTGACCTGCTTTTTGCTGCTACCTTGACCTGCAGGATAATAACGGGTAAACTCATATCGTTGTCAGCAAGCTGCCTATTTATGTTATTTCAAGTCTTCCTATCCTCGCCCTTTAGATTTACTATGGGTGGGGCAGGACTTGCAGACCTTTTAAGGTATATACTTTTATTTTGCTTACTTCTGTATATAGGAAGTTTTGGAGTATTTATGTCTGTGATATTGAAAACCAGCACCGCAATGGCAGGACCTATATAGGATAATGTCTATTGCGCTTGGGTACTATCTTTGTCACCCCTTATGAGTACTGCAGTGCGACGGCAGACACATACTGCCTAACTCCGGTATTTCCTTATCCTATCACAAGCACTCTTGCCTCTTTGGATGCGCAGATAGGCTTACCTGAGCCCGCAGAGTACACGTACTTTGGAGAACAGTACCTCGTTTATTATGGAGAATTGGCTTTATATGTTACTTCTGTTCAGTTTATTACGCTGTGATAAATGTACTCTTTGCAAACCCATTTTTAAATCCTTTAGAGGAGAAGCGAAGAAATATGCTCGTAAAATTCTTTGAAAACTCTGTTTTATCGTATATGCTTTCATATTGTGCTGTGTTTAAGTCAGTTCATGCGTAGTTTTGCCTCATAGTTTTTATTAAAGCCCTTATCCGCAAGGAGTATCTACAGCCTCATAGGTTACAGCTATATTACCTCACTCATCATATCTTCCGACCATTACCGCGCCTTTATGTTTATTTCACCATCACGCATACCGGCTTCGATATTTGCTTTCCAGCCTGACGCCAGGTATATTTGCTTTATTATCTTTATATTTTCATATCTAAAGTCCAAATCATCACCGTTTATAAAGACAATCCCCGCCTGCTACAAGCAAAGTTCCTGATACCATAGCGGCTTAAGATGTTTACCTGCATACCATAGTGCAGCAACAAACAAGTGACGTCTTCTAAGTATCTTTGTGATTAGAATAGTAGGAAGAGCTCATCTGCTGAAAACTCATCACACTCGTGGTAGAGAGGTAGTATTCAGCATCTTCTTCTTCTTAGGATAGTAGAGATTTTCTACACATATGCATAATCACGAAAGCCGATTATGGTCACCCATTTTTCAAAAATCAAGGGTGGCGGTCCTGCACTACAGTCATCTATGGTTTTGTGGCTTTGCAGAAGGTAAGCTAACCACTTTTATATGCCGTGAATTTGCAGCCTTTTCATGTCAGTGGTCAAAGCCGCGATGCTTAGGCGTCTCTCTCCAGGTAAAGAAGCAAACAAAGTTGCCCACTTTCCTTTAGAACCAACTCTTTATACACTCCTTTAATAAATGTTCCACCTGAAAACCCCTCTCGAGAAAATATCCCTTATATAATATTACCACAGTCCAAAACGAGTACGTCAAAAGAAATTATCAATTCTATAGGGCGTACAAACTCGTCTTAAATGATATATGTATTTGTGCAAATAGGGATAAAACCAAGAAGCAAGTTTAGAAATTTTAACTGTTGACTTCAAACATGCTTTTTATTGACAAAACATAAATGCACGCTTATACTATGCGACATAGCTCAGTGTAATACTTTCGTAACATATTCGGAAACAAATACATAATCTATTAACAACTATTAACAAAAACAAAGTAGGAGAACGGTAGAGAGTGCATTACTATAACAGAGAATTTAAGCTGATAATTTTAAGTATGCTAACTGGTCTCGCTTATCGCTCAATAAGGTGTACACACGGCAAATCTCATAGTGCTACAGGCAGAGAAAAATAATGAAGCAAAGGAGATTGCTATATCAGAGAGTGATACCGACAAGACTTTTATCTGCTGCCGCAGATAGCTGAGGAAGAAGCAAGGAAGTCTGGCAGAAGAAAGCAAGGCTCAGGCTGAGTCCGAAAGAATCGCCAGGGAAGCAGCAAGAAAGGCTGAAGAAGAGGCTGCTACGCTCTTCTCGCCGAAAAGAAAGAAGAAGAGAAGAGGCTGAAGAAAAGAAGAGGCGTCAGAGGAGAAGAAAAGAGGCTGAGGCTAAGAAGGAGCGCTGAGGCTGATAGGGATCGCTTACATATCAAGATGAGTGTAGGGATAAAGAAAACCTTTACCCATGGCCTGTACGGGTCTGAGTAGGATATATGGATGAGAAGAAAGCTCTGTGTGGCAAGTGTAGCACTTTAATAGGGTTAAGAATAAAAATTCTAATACTGTCACAGGAGTTGTACTGCCCACAATCCAAGAACAGGTGTATATCAGTTCTCACCTATTAAGCCAGGCGGAAGATTTTGAGATGTCGGGTGTCTGACTCAACCAGAAAGGCTGTGACAAAGTCGCAAAAATGTGACTATTCAAATGGAGCAATTGCATTTGTAGCAAAGAAATCACACAACCTATAAGGCAGCAGCTTGGTTTGACAATACACTTCATCATTTATTCCACCACAACGACGGACTAATACAGATCAGATAATCGATAAGGGACTTACGGCTTGAGGCCAGGTCTTTTCAAACCCTTACAATAATCTTAAGATGCGTGATAAGTAAAATAGTTTTATGTTATACTACTACTAGTTATGCAAGTTTTGTTTGAAAGGAAGCAGTCAGACTGCTATTTAGGCAGGATTGCTTTACAGGGTATGATATGGTATCACTTGAACTCCTCATATGAAGATGATGATATCATCGTTTGCAAACCTGCCGGGGATGCCTCTCAGGAGATAAAAGGCAATAAAAGACCTTGTGAGGGAATTAAAAAGCATATAGTGGTAGAAGCGCTTAAAGTGTAAAATAAAAGCTGATAGGTGAGCCTTATGTCGCTGTGGTACACCGCCTTGACAGGAATGTAAGGGGTATAATGGTATGCTGAGACTACAGAGCGCGGGCGGCAGGACCTCAAAGCAAATAAACGAGAATAGGGTTTGCTAAAATATATATGGCGGTAGTAAGCCTGACACTGATAAGGCAGAACCTCAGATAGGTGTTAGATAAGGTGTTACCTCCTGATGATAAGGGCAAAGAATGTATCTGCTGTTGTAGATGAGGGGACAAAGGAAGCTGAAAGAGCAGAACTTAATTACGAAGTGGTTAAGCATTGGGAACAAAGCCCTTGTTAGGGTGGAGCTAATAACAGGAAGACATCATCAGATTAGACTGCAGTGATGTCAGAAGAATTTAACGGGATAGTTGGTGATACTAAAGTGGCATAATAATGGATTACAGGATATAGAGGGCTGGACCGGTCTTGCACTTGAGGCAGTTATGCTTTCGTTTGACCATACCCGCAAGTGGTAAAAATTAAGTTTTTCAACATCAGCAATCAGGAAAAGAGTTTGGAGAGATTTGATGCAGAAAATTATATATAAAACTGATAATACGATACCCTCTTTGTGCTGTCTGCGTGGTATTTTATACAGTATAAAGGAAAACTTCATACTGGAGAGGACGGAGACAACAGAGACAGTTGCAAGCTTCTACCGTATATATGCTGAGGGGATAAAAAGATTAACTCTTCACATTACGGGCAGGAGATAGAGGCTCTGGGAGTGAGGCAGGAGATCGCACCCCTTGAGAATAATAAGACCTATTGATTTCTTAATCAATGATTACAATAGCATATTGTCAGGGTAGAGTATGAAATAAAGGACAAGATAGATAATATAGTTATAGCAACGGTGAGATGGAAACGCCTGAGATAGATCGGAGAGGGCAGAGAGGAAACTCTCACTTAAGTTGATTCCGAGCTCAAAGGACACAGAGTTTGCCCTTAGTTAAGGCTTGTAAATGAGGACGTAGAAAGTTCATCTTCTTTACTACCATTAAGTTTACAAGAGGAGATAAGTTTGCTGATAATCACAGCTTTGCAGAGTTTTCGAATGCTGCTCTTAGTAAGGCTGATGAAAAAGTTGATAAAGCCGTATCTTGAAACCAATGCAAGCATGGATAATATGAGCTATGCAAGACATCCATTCCTCTTACGAGACTGTGACCTGGGGAAGCTTAGGAGTTGAACGACTTACAGAGCCTGTAGTTACAGTCATCGAAAAACTCTGAGAATATAACGGGACTGGTACAGAAGTACACTAGCAAAGACTCCTGGAGAGGTTCCTAATTATTATTCCGTCAAGGAATACTATAGGATAAATAAAGTAGAGAAGGTTACATATTTACTTGCATTTGAAAGAGATGTGGAAGAAATCTACAATCCTGAAAAGACCTCTGTGGCAAAAAGTCAGCTTAAGTTTGGCATCACAGCTAATCCGGATATTGACTTCAAGATGGATGCTAAAAAGAATATATAGCTTTTGAGAGAGAAAGAGACCTGTGGTACTCATGAAACGAAAGAAAACAAGATGAAGAGAGTTTTTCGTTTTTGGGTGATGATTTCTTGGATGAAAGAACTTATTATGACAATCACGCCGTTAAGGTGCTTAGGATGGAAGATAACGGAGACTTATACTCATAGTATACGGCTACATAGAGAATCGTGGCGTATGAAGCGTAGAACAGGCATACGTCTCATACAGTATCTGAGGGCGGATGACATGGGATTGAGGAACATACTTATATCCCGAAAGCCTGCCTGCAGCAGTTCTTTTGAAGAGGGAATATCGGACTTTAGCTTTGTAAGTACGGGAGCAGTTTTTCTATTTTTCACTCTATGACAGGATATATTCACAGCCTGATAAAAGAGGAAGCTGTCTGTCCTGCTGAGAATATATCGGGTGGTTTCATATCTGCCCCTCTGAGAATAACCACAGTATGGCAGGAAACTACAGATGCCACAAGGTTAAGAAGCTAATTATTATGATCTTGAGACCAGAAGAAGAACTGAGATAAATGCCGAGGATAAGACTGGTACTAGCAGACTCTAGGAAAAATCTCAGGCTAACTTTTGTATACGGTGTAGCCTACAAAAAGGATATGGTAAATGGAAAGATGGTGTAATCAACATTCCTTCTATAAGAAGTTAATCTATTTCAGATGTAAGCGGAACCACGCTTAAAACCTATGAGAAAAAGAAGATTTATGTAACAGGTATAAAATATAGTAAAATGATACCGTAGAGCTTGAAAGAGTTAAAGCAGGATAGGTAGCTTATGAAGGATAAAGACAGACACATCCCAAAACAATGTCAAATCAGCAAAGTAATGAGTAGTGGACAGGAAGGACTGATAAATATTTACCAGAAGTCTATCTCACCCTGCCTTGCCTGGACTCAAGCTTGAGAAGATCCTACTAGGTGACTGGTTCACATTAAATACCGTTATCACTAGAGACCTACCATAAGGCTCGGAGAAAATGGAAAAGAAAGTAAGGAGAAATACTTTGCCAACGTGGCAGGAGAGTTTAGTGCTTCTTCCTATAAGGGCAGACATGATAAAGGTAGCTGACGAGGGGCATGGGCTATGTGGCGATATTGCAGGATACTTTGTCTGGGAACGTGGAAGAGTGAGCGCATCTGCAAAGGCTGAAGATGTGGATGTGGGACTATGTATATGAGGAAGATGACAGCTACATTCTGCGATAAGGCTCTTCCTACAGCAAAGGGAAATATATTTCTACTGAGGATTTAAATAAAAAGGAAACCATTATGGATATCCTTAGGTCGCAGTCGGAAATATCCTCATCAATCTGACGGGAGTTGATTTCTGACAACATCCTATACTACATAGCCAAAGGCAGCCCTGTGATTGCAATGAAGGATGGAAAAGACCGCTGTACCCTTACTGCCTATACACCTCAGAAGATAGAGGTTATGAATGCAAAAACAGGTAAAAGAGCCAGATGGAGCTGAAAGGAAGGAGAAAATGTTTAAGGCGGCAGGCAATGTCTATATACCGCTCTATAACTAGGAGGTTAAAAATGTATGATATTATAATTGTAGGTGCCGGTTTTGCAGGCGCCGTATCTGCAAGAAAGCTTGCAGAGGTCGGCAAAAGGTCCTGGTTATTGAAGAAAGAGACCATGTAGGGGAATGCCTTTGATGATACTGGATGCCCATGGAGTGCTTATACACACCTCAGCTACTCACATTTTCCACACTAAAAGTAAGGAGGTCTCATGACTCTTTGGAAGATTCACTGAGTGGCTGCCTTATCATCACAAGGTGGTGGGCAATGTATATGAAATACATACCAATCTGTTTAACTTAAACAGCATAAGGTTGGTATATGATAGCGAAAAAGGCAGAAAGCCTCATAGACAAGCTGATAAGCATCCACGGAAGAGGGCTGCCATCCCTATCCTTTCAAGCTCTGTGAAAATGAGGATGAGGAGATTAGAGAGCTTGCTGACTATGTGTACGAAAATATCTTTTGTTAAATACACAGGGTAAGCAGTGGGAGTGAAGCTAAATGAGATAGACCCTGCAGTTACGGCAAGAGTTCTGTCATCCCCACTGAAAAAGCACGGTTATTTCACAGATGAGTACCAGGCAATGCCAAGGGATGGATACACGAGCTTTTTAAGAAAATGCTCGATCACCCTAATATTGATATAAGGCTTCAGACCTCAGCAAAGGACTGCCTCAAGCTGAAGAAGCGTAAAGATTTTCTTTTGAGTGCAGCGAGTTTGACGGAGATGGATATTTACGGGAATGACTGATGAGCTTTTTGACCTCTGCTTGGAGCACTGCCTTACAGGTCATTAAGGTTTTGACTTCAGCTACCACGATGAAGACTCATTTCAGCCTGAAGCGGTGGTAAACTATACGGTTGATGAGGAATTTACAAGGATAACCGAATTTAAGAAGATGACAGGGAAGAAGGTTGGAAGGAAACGACAATAATAGAAGTGACTACCCTTGACTATTCACCTGATACTGACTACTGCCTTATTATGCTATCTTAAACGATGAGAATACACTCTATGAGAAATATGCAAATCTGGCAAAGGAATATAAGAATCTTCATTTGTTTGGAAGACTTATGGAGTACAGACATTACAATATGGATGCAATTACAGAAAAAGCCCTAGAGCTTTGTGGAAAGGATGGTATAATGAAGTATAAGTGTTACAATACCCTGCTGGGCAATTCAGCAGAATATATGAGCCACGCTATAGACACCCTGCTTTACGGAGGGGAGGATATCGAACCATCATGGTGGTTGACGACGGTTCTACTCAAGGACAATACCCGAGATAGCAAAAGGAGTCATGAGAGAGATTTCAAACCATAGTAAAGGCTATTCATCAGGTACGCGGATGGACATGGACTGTAAATACAGGCTTACTTAACGCTACAGGCGTGTTCTTCAAGGTGGTTGACTCTGATGACTGGGTAAATACTGAAGCCCTTGCCAAGGTGATGGACTTTTGCGCCTGTAATCAGAGGCACATAAGACTCTAGACATGTTTATCTGTAACTATGTGTATGAGAAGGTAGGCTGTGAACCAAGTACAATGGGATATGCCAACTGCCTCCTGAGAATCAGTTCTTTACCTGGTCTGATATGAGGCAGGATAAGGAATCCCTCAGTACATACTTATGCACTCTGTCTTCTAGCAGGACAGCCTCCTAAGGAGATTGGGCTTTAGCTGCCTGAGCATACCTTCTATGTGGACAATATTTTTGTGTATTATCCTTTGCCTTTTGTAAAGACTATGTACTATATGGATGTTGACCTTATAGGTATTTCACAGGAAGAGATGACCAGTCTGTCAATGAAAAGGTGACGATTGGCAGGATAGACCAGCAAGATTAAGATAACCAAGATACATCATAGGCTCAAGATGATTTGTCTAAGATAAAAGAGGGCAAGTCTAAAGAAATATATGACGAACTACCTTGCTATGATGATGACTATATGTACTGTATTTCTATAAAGTCAGGAAAGCCTGAGAACCTGAAAAGAAAAAGGAAATCTGGAGATATCTTAAGACCAAGAACCCTAAGATGAACCGTATGATAAAGCACTACCCTCCTTGAGTGCTAATTATGGAATGCCTGGAAAGGGTGGAAGAAAGATTATTATTTAGGGCTATGGGAGGTAGCTAGGAAGATATTTAAGTTCAACTAAAAAGGAAATTTAAGAGGATGAAAAACCAGAGAAGAAGTAGCAAGCTTTAGCTTTACATTTACCGCATACATATGGAAAATGCCCTTGCTAAGGATACTAACTAGCTGCTAATCAGAGTAAAAGACAGCAAAAAGCTTTTCCTTTGGATATAAGGAAAGAGAAGTCCATAACTTACTAAAAGTTCTCCCGAGTGAGGGACTTTGGAGAAATGCCTTTAAGTCAGTGGTAGCAGGCTAGCATCAAAATCAAAGAGCATTGGAATACCATTATATTAGACGGCTCTATCCCTGACAAGGATGTAAAGAAACTATGATAGCTGCAAGCTGCTGCCATAATAACAGATTCCGACCAAGCGTATATATGAGGCTGTAAAGAAGATACCTAAGGGGAAAGTGGCGACCTACTACCGTATAGCAGAGCTTGCTGGGATAGGGAAGATGGCAAGGGCAGTAGCAATGCCTCCACAAGAACCCTGAACCCGATGTCATCCCCTGTTTTAGGGTGGTGAACGCTAAAGGAGAATGCTCAGGCTCCTTTGTTTTCTGTACGTCTGACGCACAGGCAAAGAGGCTAAGAGAAGACGGGATAGAGGTTGTTAATAATCAGGGTGGATTTAGAGAAGTATGGATGGTGAGGTGGATTCACATGATTTATTTTACATCTGATTTATATTTTTATCATAAAAATGTGATTAAACATGCCAACAGACCATATAGTGACGAAGATGAGATGAACAAGAAGCTTTTTGGATATTGATATTTTTGCGAGGGCTGTTTATAATAATATTATAAACAACTAACAAAACGCATATATTATGCATTGGAATGTAAGGAGATGATAATTATGACTGAACAGGTATTGGTTCAATTCAGAGCGGATAAGCGTTTTAAAAAGAAGAGGTGGCAGATATATAGCAGCCAGCATGAGCATCTTCCTACCGCTTTTTCGTATGTTTATGAACAAGAGTAAACAGGTGGGGACTGCCTTTGATGCGGTACTCCGCCCAGTAACCAAAAAGAGATGACTCAGATCGGCGTTTAAGGCTTTACGTGAAGAAGCTACCGATGTACCTGAGATGTCTCCTTGAAGAGATCAACGCTGAAATATCTGCTGCAAGAGCTGAGCGTGCAAAAGGGGGTAGTCTATCATCTGCACAGTTATAGACACCAATGTTTTCGTGGCTGCCCTGCTGACAAAGAATGATGATTCTGCAACAGTCAAGGTATATGAGGTTATTGCTGACGGGATGATCACGCCCTGTATCATGCGGGCATATATTGAAGAATACGCAGAAGTCCTTAGCAGACCCACCTGAAATTCAGTGAGAAGTAAAGATCAACGCCGTTCTCGATATGATAATCAAATATGGCATAGAGGTGTTCCCAACCACCGGCGAGATTCTTATAGATATGGACGATCCAATCTCTAGAGGTGGCTATGGAGAAGAGAGACGATGATTCTATTTGGTCACTGGAAACCAGAAGCATTATCCTGTCAGAGATTTTATTGTGACGCCATCAGAGATGGAGATGAGATCAAATAGTGGAAAGCCCTAGTCTTTGATTTGACAGCTCTGTGGCATATACAAAAACTAATTTTGCTCAAAGTAAATGGATATCCTTTGTTGTAAGAAAGCTTCCTTATACACTTTTAAATAGGGTCAAGAGATTGACAGATAATAATACTCCAAGTAAATTTAGATTATTACTGACCTGCCAGTTGGTAAAATCTAAAAACAAGAGGTATCTAAAATGGATATTAAAGTCAAAGAAGAAAAACAAGTAGTAACAGCAAAAATTTTTGAACGAAAGGTCAGGAGATAGGTAGAAGATACTATGTCTTTAGTTATTTTTAGCGCAAAAACTTCAGCAAAAATAAATAATAAAAAATATGCGTTGTTGAGCCGGAGAAAATGGGAGATTTTTGTATGATTTCAAAGATAGCTTTTGAAAATTACGATTATTACTATAAATTTGAACCATACGGAGAAACTATATTGATAATGAGAATATAAGAATGATAAAAATATTTTTCAATCTCTATAACAAGATGGGTAGAAAATTGTAAAATTGAGGAAAGTAAATTGATTGATAAATATAATCTCAGTTTTACTAAAATAAAAATATGCAAAAACTAACTGAGCTTTGTGACTTTAGCGATAAGCAATGGGTATGGGCTGTTTGGGCAAGGAGATTAGTATATTTAGTAACAAATAAATGGTCTAAGTACCAATTATGAGATTGAATTTGTGACACCACTGGTGTCACAAATTAGCTTTTCTAATCATCTGCTTATTATGTCAAGCTGCTAAACAATCACATTATCGGATTGGGGGTTACAATGAAATTTTTCCACATTTCGCATCTCACATAGGGCTTAAAACTTATGAATAAGGACCTGAGTGAAGACCAGAGCTACATTTTAGATGAGATAGTAAAAGAAGTTAGAGACAAAAAGCCGGATGCCATAGTTATAGCAGGATGTACAACAATTCGGTGCCTCCTCTGATGCGATAGAGATATTTGACGGCTTTACATCGAAGCTAGGCAGTAGCACCGAAGATGCATATTAGCGTTTGATCAGTGGGAACCACGACAGCGCAGTCCGCATCAATCAGTTCAGGAAGCGTGCTTTCAGACTACAACCTGCACCTTATAGGGCTTCCGCCTAAAGCAGATGAATACATTGGAAAAGTGGTGCTTGAAGATGAATATGGGAAGCTAAACTTTATCTTCTCCCTTTAGCGCCTGTCTTTTGTAAAATGTATTCGGTCTGGATGAAAAATGAGAATAACTCTCCTATAACGAGGCGCCCACAGGCTTATTGATAGAGAAAACATAGATGAAAAATGAAAGAAATGTATTAGTCAGCCATCAGTACTATCTTCCCTTGGTAAGAATCCTGAGGAAGTGGAAAAGGATGGACTCTGAGATTAAATCAGTAGGAAACATAGACCTGTAGATGCTGACATTCTGGAAAGATTTGACTATTTTGCCCTTTTGACCACATACATAAGCCTTGGAAGCTGATAGGAGACTGCCACAGATACTGCGGGTATTCCCCTTGCCTGCTCTGTAAGTGAGGCAGGGACAGGGAAAAGGTATGAGTTATGGTTGAAATGCTTTGAAAAAGGCAGGATAAATACTGAGGTTCTTCCGCTTAGCCTCTTAGAAACATCAAGGTAGTTAGGGAAGCGTTTGAAGAAGTCATAGCATGATGGGCTCTGAGGACTGTGTGACAGTTATTTTAACTGGAGGATGATACTACAGATGTAGACGCGGTTGACAGAATAAGGGAGAGATTTCAAACCTCCTTGAGATAAGAAGGAGGCTGTAAAGAAGTAAACAGTAGTAGTCTAACTGAGATTTCAGACGAACTAAGGAGATAGATAATTGTAGAGCATTCTAAGTGAAATGAATGCTGAAGAGGAGAAAAATTCTCACCGAGATAATAAACGGCTTAAAGGGGTGTAGTCTATGATACTAAAAGTTAGTTATGCAGGCTTTTGGTTCTTACGGTAAGAAGACCGAGATAGACTTTTCACCAAGCCTGTGCAGAATTTATTTTGATTACGGGAGATACGGGGCGGGCAAGACTACCATATTTGATGCCATTGTCTTTGCCCTCTTTGGAGAGGCAAGCTCAGGGGAATAACAAGAAGTCTGGAGGAGCTCTGAGCCAGTTTACAGACTTTGTAAGTGAACCTTTGTAGAATTTACCTTACTGAAAAGGGCTTTGGAAGTGCTGAGGAAGAATTTAAGGTTAAGAGGATACCAAGGCATAAGAGTCTTTATAAGAGAGGGCGAGAGGGCTTTACTGATGAGAAGGAAAAGGTATCCCTATTCTACTCTGATGGGGAGGAATATTCTCAAAACCTGAAAGAAACCAATGCGAAAATAGAAGAGATAGTGGGGCTTACAAAGAGCCAGTTTATGCAGGTCTCGATGATAGCACAGGGAGAATTTATGGAGGTGCTAAGAGGAGATGATAAGCATACCGTGCTTTAGGAAAACTCTTTGGGACTGAGATATATAAAGAGCTTACGGCGCAGCTAAAGCTTTAGGAAGTGATGCTAAGCAGCGCTGAGCTTAGGACTTTAGCCCAAGTGTGAACTGCTGATTGGCGGAATCAGGCTCTGAATGTGTTATAGGGGATTATTCTGCCCTTAATAGTGAAGAAGGATGTTGACATTACCGATATTGAAAAAGGCGGCAGACGGGCTTAAGAGCCTATGTGACGAACTTGGTATCATCCTTAAACATAAAGAAAAAGAAGATAAAGAGGCTTCTTTAAAAAGAGATAAGATAAGCAGGAGTTAACTGAGGGAAGCGCAGCTTTTTGGGCTTTTTGAAAGTCTTGTTAGGGCTGAGACTGAGGTAAGAGAACTGGAGGCTAAAAAGAAGATATCCTTAAGAAGCGTTAGTCTGGTTAAGGAGATAGAGGCTGTCTATGAAGCGCAGTCCCTTTATGCAGGCTTTAAGGAGGCTGAGAAACCTATCAAAATGCAGTAAACGAACTGGAGATAAACAAAGAAAAAGCTGCCTGAACTAATCTCTGCCTTTTGAGAATATCAGCTAGCTGAGAAGAAGCGCTAAGGAAGAATTATCTACAGTTGTAGAAAGGTTTAATACAGTATCTCGAAAAGGTAAGGGCAGACTTAGAGCAATTTAAGAGTCTTAAAGAGAAGAATAGAGAAAAGGGGATTAAAGAGGCTGAGGGAGAAACTGGCAAGTGCAGTGGAGGAAGCAAAAGAAGAGGCTTGTAGAATTTGAGAGCCTTGAAAAAATCCTGGACTGAGGCTCTAAAGGAGGTGCCAAGCCTTGAAAAAGAGGACTGGTGGCTGAGACTACATGCGAGGACTCTTGCCAAGGTTCTTAGTGAACTAAAAGAGCCTGATAGAGGGCTTTGATAGTCTAAAAATGAAAAAGAAAAGTTAACATCATTAGAAAGGCAGCCTATGAGGCTGAGCTTATAGCTTTTAAGGAGGCTGAGGATGAACTGCTCCCTCAAGAGGAGGCTGTTTTATGAGCTTAGTACTTGCTTTGCAAGAGACCTCCTAAGGAGGGAGAGCCTGCCTCTGTGTGTGGTTCCCTCTCTCATCTCTCACCCTGCTCACTTCCTAAGGGACAGGAGGAACATGACAAAAGAGGATATTGAGAGACTTGAAGAAAGGGTGTCAAAGCTAAAAGACAGTGTAAACACAAGGCTTTCAGAATATGAAACCCTAAGACCAGGACGGGTGAGAAGAAGAGCATTTAAGAGCTGACAAAGAAAAGCTGATTAGTCTTGTAAAATGAGGAGCTATTTACTGACGCCAAGCCTTTATGAAGAAGTAGGGCTTAATGAGCTTAAGGCTGAACTTGAGGTATTTTCAAAGAAGCTGAGGAAGGAGCAGGGTGAAATAAATGCTAAGGTCAAAGAATTAAAGCTCATAGAGGAGAAGCTTTCACAGCTGAAGAAAAGAAAATACTTCTGAAAAAGAAGAAGAAGCTGTAAAGGAAAAAGAAAGTGAGACAGCCAAGGAGGTTGCAGGTCTTTTATCCCTTATAAAGGAGATTGAATCAGGACCTCGAATTTAAGAGTAAAGAGGAGGCTGTAGCAGCTAAAAAGGCTGAGGATGAAAGAAGCGGTAAGGGCTGAGAGTCACGCTAAAGAGGTAGAGGAGAAGAGCGAGTACTCAAAGAGCTTAAAAAGAAAGGACGGAAAACCCTTATCGCGAAGCTGAGACAGACTGCCCTAATCTTTCTATATAGTTGTCAGGCTGAAGAGGAAGACTATGAAAAAGCCCTTTGTCCAGTTTGGCATCTCTGAGGAAAGGTGGTCTCTCCTTGTAAATGAGTATAAAAAGCGATAGGGAGATTTCAAAATGAAATAAGTACCACAGAGGGCAATATGAAGCGCGGCTCTGGTATGGTCGCAAACCTCAAGGAGGCTGTAAAGGATAAGGGAAAAACCTGATACCCAAAGCTGAGGAAGGACTTTACTGTGGCGGATGAGGCTTATAATCGTCTCCATACGGAGTTGGAAGAGATAAGGGCTGACTACAGGACTGACAGTGAAATCCGCAAGCAGCTTAATGCTTCGCTAAACGGCAGGGGAGAAGCGGCAAGGGAATACGGCATTATAAATAGTCTCTACTCAAGGCCTCAGGCAATGGACCGGAGGCAGGATGGACATAGAGACCTTTGTGCAAAGACAGTATCTTGAGAAGATTCTCACATTCAGCAACAGGAGATTTAGCTCTCATGACAGGAGGACAGTTTGAGCTAAGGACTTATGAAATAGAGAAAGCAGGTCAGGGTACTAACAAAGGACTAGACCTCATGGCATACTCATATATAACAGGTAAAAAGCAGGGATGTAAGGACGCTTTCAGGCGGAGAATCGTTTCAGGCAGCCTCTCTCTTGCCCCAGGGCATGGCAGACCAGATACAGGCAAGAAGCGGTGCTGTACGCCTGACATGATGTTTGTGGATGAAGCCTGGCACCCTTGATAACAATGCGAGAAACGAGGCTGTAAAAATCCTTACATGGCAGGAGGCTCAAAGTTGATAGGAATTATCTCCTATGTCAATGAATTAAAGCAGGAGATAGAAGAACAGCTGATAGTAACTAAGGATGAAAACGGAAGTAAGGCCAGGTGGCAGCTGAAGCTAAGGAGGTAGTTATGGGGAAGTATTTGATGGCACCAGACCAGGGGACAACAAGCTCAAGGAGTATACTATTTGACAAGGGTGGAAACATAGTATCAAGTGCACAAAAGGAGTTTACGCAGATATACCCTGAGCCGGGACTTATGGAACATAACCCGAGGGAAATCTGGTCATCACAGCGTTTGCTACAGCTATAGAAGCTATACTAATATAGGTGCAGGTTGTGAAGACATTGAAGCAATAGGGTATTACCAATCAAAGGGAGACAACTGTAGTCTGGGATAAGGAGACAGGTGAGCTCAGGTACAATGCCATAGTATGGCAGTGCAGACGTACAGCCGATATGATAGACGAGGTGGTAAGAAAAAGGCTATGGAGACTATATCAGAGAGGCTACAGGTCTCATTCCTGATGCGTATTTTTTTCAGCGAGTAAGATAGCCCTGGATACTTGACAATGTAAAGGATGCGAGGGCAAAGGCTAAGGAGGGCAAGCTCCTCTTTGGTACAGTTGATACCTGGCTTATCTGGAATCTACAGGTAAAAAGGTGACATGACCGACTTTAGCAACAAGCTTCAAGAACCATGTTGCATAATATCATAAAACTCAGAATGGGATAAGGAAATACTTAAGATATTTGATACCTGAGAATATGCTCCCTGAGGTAAACCAAGTTCCTATATATACGGAGAGACAAAGTCAGCCTCCTTGGAGGCAGCATACCCATAGAGAGCGCTGCAGGGAGACCAGCAGGCTGCTCTCTCTTGGTCAGTGCTGCTTTGAAAGAGGAGATGTGAAGAATACCTTTGGTACGGGAAGCTCATCCTTATGAATACGGGAAGTGAGTGCCATTAGCTCAAAAATCAGGACTGCTTACAACTCATAGCAGCCAGCAAGGGTGACGGGATGCAGAATACGCCCTTGAGGGCAGCGTATCTCGTGGCAGGTGCTTCTATTCAGTGGCTTAGAGATGGTCTTGGGATGATTAGGACTTCTGCTCAGTCAGAGGACTATGCCTTAGAAGTTGGAAGATGCTGACGGAGCATATGTAGTTCCTGCTTTACAGGTATGGGCGCACATACTGGAATCAATATGTCAGGGGACAGTATTCCACTACAGAGGAACCTCAAAGGAACATCTTATAAGGGCAACCTCGAGTCCATAGCCTATCAATCAGCCGATGTATTTAGAGTTTATGGAGGAGGATGCAGGAGTTAAGATTAAGGGGCTCAAGGTGGACGGAGGTGCTTCTGCCAACAACTTACTTATGCAGTTTCAGGCCGATATTGTGGATACCTATGTAAGAAGACTCAAGTGTGTGGAGACAACTGCCCTTGGGTGCTGCTTATCTTGCGGGGCTGGCAACAGGCTATTAGTGAGAATAAAGAGGAGATAAGAAAAAACTGGCAGCTTTAGCAGGCTATTTGAGCCTCATATGGAAGAGGGAAGGAGAGAAAGAAAACTAAAAAGGCTGGAAGAGGGCTGTAAATGTACACTTGATCAAGGAATGAAAAGGATTAAAAATGATAAGTTATGACATACAAAAAGTGGATTATAAATATTATGCAAGGACATTGAAAAGCAAAAGCCTTAGAAATCCTGTATCAATGAATGTCAAATTATTAGAATCGAGTGGAAGTTAAATGCTTTGCCTAAAAATTATGTTATATAAAGGAATAAGAGTATGAAAAAGTTAGGTGTGCTTTCTGTAATCTCTGGATTTTCAGGAGTAGGTAAGGGAACTATAGTTAAGAAACTTGTGGCAGAAGAGGACTATGTACCTCTTATATCAGCTACATCAAGAGCACATCAAGAGAAGTGAAGTTCTGAGTAGCGGAATATTTCTTTTTGACAAGAGATGAATTTCCATAGTATGATAGAGAGTGACGGTCTTATAGAGTGGGCTGAGTATGTGAACACTCTATGGTACTCCAAGAGCACGTAGAAGAAAGGCTTTGCTGGAGGGTAAGGATGTTATCCTTGAGATAGAGCCGCAGGAGCCAGCATCAAAGAAAAATATCCTGAGGCTGCACTCATCTTCATAGTTCCACCAAATGCCAAGGAGCTTGAAAACAGGCTTATAGGCAGGGGAACAGAGGATACCGACACTATAAAGAAGAGGCTTAAGAGGGCAGCGGAGGAAACAGAGTATATTAAAAACTATGAGTACATAGTTGTAAATGATAATCTGATGATGCCGTAAGAGACATCCACCATATCATTCAGGCGGCTTCGCTACAAGCTAGCGGACAGAGCGGAGTCTTTATAGAGGCTTTGACGGATGACCTGAAAAATAGCTTTTAACTTATAGTAAAGTAACATAGCAAACATAGAAAGGAATAATAATCATTATGATGTTACATCCATCTTATTCAGACCTTATGGAAGCAAACAAAGATGTGGAAGAGGGCGAGAGCAAGTTAGTTAACAGCCGTTATTCCATAGTACTTGCTACAGCAAGGAGGGCAAGACAGATACCCTCTGGTTCTGAGCCTTATGTTGCAGCGAATGAAAAGAGCAAGCCGTTATCAATTGCCGTTGATGAGCTTTTATCACGAGAAGCGTAAAGATTGTAGGCGGTGAGGAAGCGAAGAAGAGGAATAATTAGAGAGTTTTAGTATTTTATGAGGGCTCGTGCAGAAGGAATCATCCGGGATGCGACTGCCCTTTTATGTATAATGATTAATCTAAGATGAATGGAGGTGATTTTGGTGTACGCTGAGGTAGTGGTTGGAATATCCATAGATAAGTTAGATAGGACATTTTGCTATAGGATACCGGAGAATTTTGGAAACCCTGATGCCCTCATAGGCACTGGAAGTCATAGTTCCATTTGGAAGAGGAAATAGAGAAACTAGCACTTTGTGGTTGAAGTAAAAGAGGATACCGACATAGATAAAAGCCTTGTAAAGGATATCTTAAGGAAGTCCGAGACAGGAGTTCGATAGAGGGTAAGCTGATGCTTGCTCTACTGGCTTAAGAGCAACCACGGCGGCATGTAAATGAGGCCGCTCAGTGCTCAGGCGCCAAGGAAGATAGAGAGAATAAAGGAGAGGACTGTACTCTCATTAAAGATAGAGAAGAGGCAGAAGACATCCTCAGGGAATTTGAAAGAAAAATATATGGTTAAAGCTAAAAATCCTAAGAAGAGCGATAGAGAGCGACTTTAACTATGAGAGGTTTATAGAAGGAGGAGAAGCGCTGCCTCCTCTGCCTTTAATTCGCTGACAAAAAGACGGAATTATAGAGATAAAGGAAGAATTACTATACAGAAAGCCTGTAAAGACAGGAGAGAAGAATTTGACAAGGTCGAGTTAAATGCCGAGCAAAAAGGGCAGTTGACAAGGTTGTAGATGACTATAGGAAGTGGAATAAACGGAAGGTATCTCCTTTTGGTATAACTGGCAGCGGCAAGACTGAAGTCTATATGGAGATAATGGAGGAGGCTCATGTCAGGGGAAACAGGTTATCTTCCTTATACCCTGAGATAGCACTCAGCTTTCAGATGGTGGAGAGGCTTTTCGCGAGGTTCGGAGAGAGAATCTCCACTGATGAACTCCAGGATGTCGCAGGGCGAGAGATATGACCAGTATTTAAGGGCTAAGAACGGAGATATAGACATAATAGTAGTGCCAAGATCCGCCTCTTTACACCATTTGAAAATCTTGGACTAATCATAGTGGATGAGGAGATGAAGTGAAGCTACAAGAGCTCTCAAAACTCCAAGGTATCACGCAAGAGAAGGGCACTTTATAGGGCGAAGGAGGAAGGAGCGGCTATAATATTTTGGCTCAGCCACCCAAGCCTTGAAGCTGTGAAGTTGGTTTCCGATAAGGAGATAGAGGTGCTGATGCTCTTAAGCCGCCCTGGTGGTGCCATTCTCCAAGATTGAGGTTGCTGACCCTTAGAGAAGAGCTTAAGGCAGGCAACAAGTCCATTATCAGCAGGAGGCTATCTGAGCTTATAAAAAGACAGACTGACTAAGGGGAGCAGACCATATTGTTTATTAACAGAAGCGGGCTACGCAGGCTTCATCTCCTGTAGGAGTTGTGGTGAAGCCATCAAATGTCCTCACTGTGATGTAAGCTTTACCTTTCACAGACCCGACAGGCTGGTCTGCCATTACTGCGGCTACGAAGAGAAAATGCCTGATAAATGCCCAAAGTGTACTCTCTCGCTGCATATACAGGCACCTTTGGTCTTGGCACTGAGAAGCGTAGAGGAGATAGTAAAAAGGACTTCCTACTGCCAGGGTGCTTAGGATGGACGGGGACACGACTACAGGAAAAATCTACTCATGAGGCTATACTTCTGAGAGCTTTGTAAGGCGGGAGGCTGACATCCTCATAGGAACTCAGATGATAGTAAAAGGCACGACTTTGAGAAGCGTAAGTCTGGCTGGCATACTGGCTGCTGACTTATCACTGTTTTTGGGGATCTTAGGGCGGCGGAGACTACCACGAACCCTTGTTCAGGCAGCGGGCAGGGCAGGAAGAGGAAGATAGAGGTAAGGTGGTTATCCAGACATACAATCCTGACCACTATGTGATACAGGCTGCGGCAACAGGCAATTATAAGGACTTTTTATTCCAAGGAAATAAGATATGGAAGCTTGGAGAATACCCACCTGAGACTCATCTCCTTGCAGTTATTCTCTTTGCCGCTAAGGCTGAGGAGGTAAGCAGGGGAGCTGAAATTTTGCGTGATTTTTAACAGAGAAAAAATCAGAGAGCTTTAGGTAAATGGACCTGTATGGGCTGCCATTCCTAAGCTTAGGGACATATACAGAAAGATAATTCTACCCAAAGTCGCCTGATAGAGATGAACTGGTTAGGCTTAAGAACCTGCTTGAAGACTATGTAAAGGAGAGTTTTTGATTTTAGCAAAAGTCAGCGTGCAGTTTGACCTTGAGCCACACGGGAATCCATAAACTTTACATAGGCTATAAGATAATGGTAATAGCGGGTATGATATAGATAAATATAAGAGTTTAAGATAAATGGAGGAGTAATGGCACTAGAAATATAAGAACGGTTGGAGATGAAACTTTGCAAAGAGAGCCAGAGAGGTGAAGGAGAATACCCCAAAGATACAGGAGCTGATAGATGATATGCTTGAGACTATGTCTGATTCTGATGGAGTAGGTCTTGCAGCCCTCAGGTGGGTGTGCCAGAAGAGGATATTTGTATTGACTGCTCGAAGAAAGAACTATGCCTCATGTATTTATTAATCCTGAAAACTCATTGAGACTTCGCGAACAGACAGGAACAGAGGGTTGTCTTTAGCGTTCCTGGCAAGGCAGGTATAGTAACCAGACCGAGTCTATAGCAGGTAAAGGCGCAAATAGGAACTTTGAAGAGTATATAGTTGAGGAGATGAGCTGCAAGAGCTTTAATCCATGAGAATGAGCATTTGACGGACATTTATACACTGAAAAGTGCGTTATTGGCAATGTACAATGCAGGAGATGCGGAGGCTGAAAAAGGCTGCAGAGATAGCGGCAGGACTTCCTGTCGATGAGGAGAACTAATGAAGATAATATTTATGGAACACCTGATTTTGCGGCAGCTTCCTTTAGAGGCTTTGATAGCATCACAGACGAAATACAGGCTGTAGTTACACAGCCTGACAAGTTTAAGGGGAAGGAAGGAGAGCTTACTCCGTCTCCTGTGAAGCGTCATTGCTGAGAGAGAAGTGATAAAGGTATATCAGCCCTCTAAAGGTAAGTGGATGAAGAGTTTTGTGGATACTTTAAGAGCTTACAATCCGGATGTGATGGTGGTGGTAGCTTTTGGACAGATTATACCTTTAGCATACTAAAGATGCCAAAATATGGCTGTGTAACATACATATGGCTCACTGCTACCTAAGCATAGGGGGCTGCTCCATACAGTGGGCTGTACTCTGACGGAGAAAAAGGAAACCGAAATTACTACCATACTTATGGATGAGGGCATTGATACAGGCGACATCCCGCTTAAAAAGACAATTAAAATAGATGAGGATGAGACTCGGAAGCCTATTTGACAAACTTATGGCACTTGGAGCAGAGACTATACTTGAAACCCTTTGATGAACTTGAAAAGGAATCTCACTCTACAAAGCAGGGTGAGCCCTCACTGTCTCATGCTAAAATGCTTACCAAGGCGATGGGACTGATCGACTTTACAAGGTCTGCAAAAAGAACTTGACTGCTTTGTAAGAGGAATGCATCCCACTTAGTGCCTATACTCTGCTTTCAGGTAAGACACTTAAGCTGTGGAAGCGTAAGAGCCGTAGAGGGAGGTGGCAAGGCAGGAAGTGTAATAGAGATAGGGCAAGGAGAGCTTTACCGTTGCCTGTGGTGAATGTGCTAGAGAGGTGCTTGAGGTAACAGCTTGAGGGTAAAAAGAGAATGAGTGCGGTGATTTCCTAAAGGGAAGCACTTCTAAATATAGGACAGGAACTTGCTATAATTATGGCTGTTAACGAAAGAGAAGTAGTGCTTGATATGCCCTTCCCAAGGGAGGGCAAGCTGAGCTACACTATACTTATGATACTCTTGATAGTTACCTCTATCTTGATAAATCATCAGGGGCTTTTATTACAAGGCTTTTATGAGGGAAACCATTGAAAAAGACTGTATCTTGGATTTTTATTATAGACGGATATTCAAAAACCCCTGTAAAGAAGATGAAGCTTCATTATTATGCTTCTTAGAAATGGCGGTATATCAGCTCTTCTTTATGGCACAGAGTGCTCTGACAGTGCCGCCATCAACGAGGCGGTAAAGTTAGCAAAGAAAAAGAGGGCTTACGGGGCTATCGGCTTTGTAAACGGAGTTCTTAGAAATATAGCAAGAAATAAAAGAAAAATATAGCATTACCCGATAAAGACAAAGACTTAATCAAATACCTTTGAAATAAAGTATTCTACACCGAGGACTGTGGTGGAGTATTTGATTAAAGACTATGGTAATGAAGTGGCAGAGACAATCTTAGAGGCATTTGAAGAGAAGATACCTTTTGTTGCAAGAGCCACAAAGAACAGGAAGAGCTTATTAAAAAGCTTTTGAAGCTGGAAGGGGGTTAAGGTAAGTACTGATACAACTTTTTCCTGAAAGCCTTAAGATACTTGAGTTAGACAGTCTAGCTACCTTGAGAGCTTTGAAGAGGGAGACTTGTGTGATTCAGGATGAAAGCTCTCAGTCTCATAGGTAAGATAGTAGTATTCTAAGGGAGCGAGAGTGCTTGACCTCTGCGCCAGTTCTGGTGGAAAAAGTCTATTGTTTGCAGAGATGGAAGAGGTAGATGAGATAACTCCCGGACATCACTGAGAGTAAGACGGAGCTGATTGAAGACAAGCAAGACGAATAGGTGCAGATAAGATAAGAACCAGGGCTAAATGACGCCTCTTTTATACAATCCGGATTTTTAGATGGATTTGACCTTGTTATCTGCGACCTGCCTTGCTCAGGACTTGGAGTTATGGCAGAAAAAGGGATATAAAATACAATGTGAGCATAGATAAGATAAGGGAGCTGTACGCAAACTTCAAAAAGAAAAATCCTTGAGAACGCTGTAAGATATATAAAAAGGCGGAAGGCTTATATATTCCACCTGAATGATGACGAAGCGCTGAGAATGAGGAAAAATTTCACATTTATTTCAGAATTTAAAGGCTTTTTCAGCGGTGGATTTTTCGGATAAAATAAGAGGGTACGTAGATAGATATAAAGACGGCGAAAGACTTGTAAATGAAGCTAAAAGGCTTTTATAAGGCTGATTCTGGGGAACTTGGAACAGATGGTTTTGTTTCAGAATATATGAGGGAAGAATAATTTGACAGAAGGAAGAAAAAGATATTGTAAGCCTTGATTTTAGTGAGCTTCAGTCTCTAATTACGGAGCTTGGAGAACCCAAATTCAGGGCGAAGCAGGTGTATGAGTGGATACATAAAAAGCTGGTAAAAAGCTATGACGAGATGACCAATGTTCCACTTAAACTAAGGAATAAACTTGAGGAAAGACTGCCATTTACTGAGATTACAGAGGTGGTTAGAAAAGACTCAGCCTCAGGAGATACATCCAAGTTTGTATTTAAGCTATATGACGGCTATGTGATTGAAAGCGTACTTATGAAGTACAGATATGGCAATTCAGTCTGTATTTCATCCCAAGTAGGCTGCAGGATGGGCTGCACCCTTTCGCGCTTCTACCCTCTTAGGACTGTCCAGGCAGCTTGCACCATCTGAGATGCTCTCACAGATTTATACCATTCAGAGAGAAACAGGCGAAAGAGTGAGCAATATAGTTGTAATGGGGAACAGGAGAGCCTCTTGACAACTTTTGACAACCTGCTTAAGTTTTTGGAGATGATTACAGATGAGAATGGGCTTAATATCAGCCAGAGGAATATTACAGTTTCCACCTGTGGACTTGTCCTCAATATAAAGAAGCTTGCAGACAAAAATCTTGCTATTACTCTTGCAATTTCGTGACAAGCCTACGGATGAAGACAGAAGAAGATAATGCCTATAGCTAACAAATACACGATTAAAAGAGATACTTGAGGCTACGGACTATTATTTTTGAAAAACAGGCAGGAGAATATCTTACGAATACAGCCTGATAGACGGTGAAAAATGATACTCCGGAAAAATGCGGAGAAGCTGGCGGTACTGCTTAGGGGAAAGAACTGCTCATAAAATCTCATTCCCATTAACCCTATAAAGGAGCGAGCCTATAGGAGCTCGGCACCTAAGGGAGTGCTTAGGTTTAAGAAGATACTTGAAAATAAAGGAATAAATGCTACTATTAGAGAAGAGATGGGGCAGGATATAGATGCAGCCTGTGGACAGCTTCGAAAAAGAATATATGGAAAACGTAAAATGAGTAACTGGTTTTTATATAAAAGATCAGATAAAGATAGTTATGGGGGAGTAGGAGAAACAAGGTCTAACATCCTGTATATGTATCATAGGAGTTAGACAGAATCGCTTTATGAGTTTAGAAGGGAGACACATAGATGAAGACATTTTCTGAATCCAGAGCCGGAAAAAACAGAAGTGTTAATCAGGATTGTTTACTATGTGAAGAAGGGGCAGTCGGTGAACTTTCCAATCTGTTCATAGTGGCAGATGGAATGGGAGGTCACAATGGGGGTGACTTTGCTTCGAGATTCTGTGTAGACAGCGTAAAAAGATTACATTCTGAATAATAGCGGGGGTTCAATCATATCCACCATAAGGTCTGCTATAGCGGCGGCTAATGAGGGTATTAGAGAGAAAAACAAAGACAAATGAAGAGCTAAAAGGCTGTGGGACTACGATTGTATTGGCTACTATTAAGGATGACATTTTATATATTGCAAATGTTGGCGACTCGAGGCTCTATGTGATTCAAAACGGGGCTTTGGGCTCAGATAACAGAGGATCATTCCGTAGTTGAAGAGATGATTAAAAGCGGGTTAATAAAGAAGGAAGAAGCAAGGTTTAACCCATATAAGAATAAGGTGACCAGAGCACTTGGAGTTGAGCCTGATATCGAGGTAGACTTCTTTGAGGTAAAGCTAACAAAGGGAGACCGGATTTTCTTATGCTCCGACGGAGTTTCCAATATGATGGATGAGAGGACATTGGAGGAAATAGCTGGAGCGGACAAAGATTTATCGGAAATTTGCAGAAAACTAATAGAAACTGCTGTAAATAATGGCGGAAAAGATGACGCGACAGTAGTAATGATAGAGGTGTAAATATATGTTGAATAAAGGTAGATTAATAGGGGAACGTTATGAAATTATCAGTCTGGTTGGTTCAGGCGGAATGGCTGATGTATACAATGCAGTTGATAACAGACTCGGCAGACAGGTAGCCATAAAGGTACTTAAAAGAAGAGTATAGCCAAGACAAGAACTTCGTATCTAAGTTTAGGGCAGAGGCTCAGGGCTGCTGCGGTGCTGTCGCATCCAAACATAGTTAACGTCTATGATGTAGGAGAGGATGAGGGCTTACATTACATAGTGATGGAGCTTGTTGAGGGCATAACTCTCAAAAATTCATTGAAAGAAAGGAGCAAGCTTGAGCTTAAAGAGGCTGTAGGTATTGCTATTCAGATAGCTCAGGGTATGGAGGCGGCACATTCCAACCACATCATACATAGGGATATCAAACCTCAGAATATTATCATTTCAAAGGAAGGAAAGGTAAAGGTAACGGACTTTGGTATAGCCGACACTGCTACCTCCAATACTATAGCTGCAGGGCAGGCAGTGGGTTCTGTTCACTATATCTCTCCTGAGCAGGCAAGAGGTGGTTATTCAGATGAAAAGAGTGATATATATTCACTTGGAGTTACCCTCTATGAAATGATATCAGGCAAGATGCCTTTTGCAGCAGATAATACCGTATCAGTAGCTCTTTTACATATCAATGAAGAGGCTGTTCCTCTTAGAGAGCTCGATCCTGAAGTTCCTGCAAGCATAGAGAAGATAGTTCAGAAATGTATGCAGAAGAAGCCTGAACGCAGATATCTTACGGCAACAGAGCTAATAGCTGACCTTAAAAAGGCAATCGCTGAACCGGAGGGAGATTATGTAAACTTTGCTCAGGCAGCGGTTACCGATTCTCCTACCATCAATATATCAGGAGAGGAGGTAGAGGCTATTAAGAAGGGAAGATATAATAGTAACAATAGGGCAGCAGAGCCTATTAAGAAGCGTGAACCTCGTCAAATCCACGAACTTCCTGAAGATGATGAAGAGACAATAGATCCTAAGATGGAAAGACTCATCCTTTTTGGAGGAATTGCAGCTATTGTTATATTGGCGGTAGTGGTAATAGTGCTTTTAATCAAAGGCTTCAACCTCTTTGGGGAAAGGCAGAAAACTCTGACAGCTTATTACCTCAGAGTTCAAATCAGGTAGTATCAGCGTCATCCATAGCATCAGAGCCTGTTTCAAAGCCTGCTGTAGTAACAGTACCTACAATTAAGGGACGTACCCGTGCAGAAGCAATATCCATTCTTTCAGATGCGGGTATAACTAATTACAGGTTTGAATCTGAGAGTTCAAGAGAGTTTGAAAAAGAAACAGTTATGAATGTCACCCTTCTGAGGGGTTCTGAGATTAAGAAGGATGACGAAGTCATTATAACTATCAGCAAGGGAGAGGATGCCATTACAATCCCTGATATAAGAAAATGCTACCAAGGATAGTGCTATAGCAACTCTTGGAAGCGCTTGAAGTTTGTTGTCAAGGTTTCTGAAAAAGCCAGTGATACAGTTGATGAAGGAAGTGTTGTAGAGACAATCCCCGCCATAGGTGCAGCCGCAAAAGAGGGTGAGACCATTACCATTGTAATAAGCACCGGACCTGAGAATAAGCAGACTCTTGTACCTAATGTGGTTGGAAAGACCGAGGAAGATGCAACTACTACACTTAGCAATTCTGGATTTAAGGCTTCCATAGCATATAAGGAAGATGACAATGTTAAGAAAGGTTTTGTTATCAGCCAGAGTATTGCAGGTGGGAAACGAGGCACAGTCAGGAAGCACAATCACACTTAGCATAAGTAAGGGACCTAAGCTCTGTCACCTATACCTACTCGGCATCACTTACCATAGATGAGAATCCTTTTTGCGGAAAGTGGAGAGAGCGGAGACATCGAAGTAAGGATGGATCAGGACGGAAAGACATCTACAGTATACTCAGGAACCCTAAGCTATGAGGACTTCCCACTTCGTATCGAGGATATAATAGGTACGAGTGAAAGTGAAGCAGTTTGCTATCTCATCGTAAACGGTGAGGTATATGACGGCAAAGTATGGCGTATCAAGAATTGGAATAAGGCTGCGAACTAATGGGAAGCGCAGAATAATAAAAAGCAATTGCAGGGCTTCTACTACGTACATAATGGAGAAGAAGCCTATGAATGTAGAGCCAGGGGTATATTTAGAAAACAAAGGAATAAAGCCTTTGGTGGGAGATGTTGTTGAGATTGAAGTCCTCTCAGACGAGGATAAGAATGGCAATCTCATAGAGATAAAGGAGAGAAAGTCTTTTCTTATCCGTCCCTGCCGTGGCTAATCCTGACCAGGCTCTTATAGTGTTTGCAGGTGCAAAGCCTGCGCCTAATATGAATCTCCTTGATAAATTTCTGACAATGATGGAAATAAAGAGGATTCCTGTTGCCATTGCACAAGCAAGAGTGACATTACAGATGAAGCCAAGCTAAAAGAGTTTAGGGAGATATATTCTCCTCATTATAAGGTGATTGAAATAAGTGTAAAAAGAAGAGACGGGACTTGATGAGATAAAGGAGTATCTTAAGGGTAAGTTTACAGTTCTTGCAGGCCTCTGGGAGTGGGCAAGTCTCAGCTACTAACTACCTTGCCCCTGAAGCCAATATGGAGACAGGGAAATCAGCAGGAAGATAGAGCGTGGCAAGCAGACTACAAGACATGCGGAACTCTTTTATATAGGGGAGGGTGGCTATATCTGTGATACACCGGGATTTGGCAGCCTTGAACTCTTTGATGTGGATAAGAGGGAGCTTAAGGACTATTTTCCTGACTTTGAAGACTACGTAAAGGACTGTAAGTTTAACGGCTGTATCCATATCGGAGAAAGGGACTGCGGTGTGAAAACAGCTCTCTGGAAGGAAAGATATCAGAAAGCAGATATAAGAATTACAAGTTGATTTATGAGGAATTATCAAACAAGAGGGGATACTAATATGGAATACATACTTTCACCTTCAATACTGCAGCAGACTTTTGGTGAGCTTGCTAAGCAGGTAAAGATAACAGAGGAAAACGGTGCTAAATACTCTTCACCTTGATGTGATGGACGGTAGCTTCAGTGCCAAGCATATCTTTTGGAATGCCTGTGATTAAGAGCCTTAGAAAATACAGTAATCAGGTATTTGATGTACATCTTATGATAGAGAGTCCTGAAAGATATTTAGAGGATTTTTAAGGCGGCAGGGGGCTGACCTTATTACAGTGCATGACAGAGGCTACAAAAGCATTTGCACAGGACAGTTACAAAGATAAAGGAACTGGGGGCTTAAGGCAGGGGTTTCCATAAATCCCGCCACACCTCTTTCTGCTATCGAGCTTGTACTTTCTGAAGTGGATATGGTGCTTATAATGAGCGTAAATCCGGGATTTGGAGGGCAGAAGTTCATACCTTTTACTATAGACAAGATAAAGAAGCTAAGAGAAATGGCTCCTAATGTAGACATCGAAGTTGACGGTGGAGTAAATCAGGACAACATAGGGAGAGCTTGTAAGAGCCGGAGCCAATGTACTGGTTGCAGGAACTGCCGTGTTTGGCGGAGATATAGCGGTAAATACCAAGAAGATGATTGAGAGGATGTATGAAGAAGAGTACTCATTGTAACAGGAGGACGAACTGATCACGGGACTTGTAAGAGAGGTCTATGAAGAGTATAAGCCAGACCTTGTCATAGCTGCAGATAGAGGGATGATGGCGGCAAAGGAGATGAGGGCTAATCCCTGATTATGTAGTCGGAGATTTTGACAGCGGAGATGGAGAGGTGGTTAGCTACTCAAGTCTCTTTTGAAACCCATGGGAAGCCCATAGTCAAGGCTTTTAATCCAGAGAAAGATGAGACTGATACTGAGCTTGCCATATCCTTGGCTCTTACTCTTAATCCTAAGGATATTGTGCTTCTTGGTGCTACAGGCACAAGGCTTGACCATACCTTAGCTAATATTGAACTTTTGTACAGAGCCTCTTGCAGGAGGAGTAAGGGCAAGAATAATAGATGAACACAATGTAATAAGTATTCATGATAAAGAGATTAACTTAAAGAAAGCTGAAGCTTTTGGAGGTATTTTTCTCTAATTCCTTTTTACTGAAACTGTGAGGGGGACTATGCATTAAAGGAGCCAAATATGAACTTGAGAACTTTATTCTAAGTTCAGGCAGCAGCCTTGGAGTGAGCAATGAATTTGAGAAAGACAAGGTTAAAATTAGCTTTGTATCTGGCATATTGATTCTCTTTCAGACTGATGACAAAAAGGCTGGTAGTTAAAGGAAAGATGTAAAACGGGGGTATTATGAAGAGGGATTTACAAGATATGATTCACGAGCTCACCTACTATCTTGAGCTCATAATAGCTATAATTATGAGTATAGTTATAGGTGTAATGACATTTAAGCTCTTGGCTGTGGCGGTTCCTGACTTTTTGTGGGAGAAAAATAGAACTGGGCTTTTTCCCTTGAAAAAGGCAATGATGTTAGCGATTGGTCTTGAGTTCGTAAAGATGCTTTTGTAAACATACCCGAGTACAATCATTGATGTACTCCTCTTTGCCATAGCTAGGCAGATGATAGTTGAGCACACTACTCCTCTTGAAAATCTAATTACCATAGTGGCTTTTGGCAGCCCTGTTTGCTACAAGGAAATACCTTCTCTGTCATTTTGATGAGACTGAAAAGAGGGTATACAGAGGAAGTCAGAAGACAAAGATTACCAACCACATGGCAAGAATAAATATTCCTATCGAAGAGGGGATACTCTTGCTAAGGTGGTTACGACTGTGCTTAACAGGGAAGAGAGAACCATAGCCATTGGTGCCTGTGTATGGTACAATGATTTTGCCCTAAGGATAGACAGCATGAATGGTGATAAGGTAACCAGAGTAGAAGTAATTAAGTCAGTGTAAAGGAAGAAAATGAATATTCTTGATAATTTTAAATCCGGAACAGATGAAAGCAGTGGTACATGAAAATGGCCCACTGCTCATTTTAGCAGGTGCAGGCTCAGGCAAAAACCAGAGTGCTTACCAGGGCGAATAGCCTATCTCATTAAAGAACATGGGGTAAATCCCTGGAATATACTTGCACTTACATTTACCAATAAGGCTGCAAAGGAAATGCGTGAAAGGGTGGATTCACTTATAGAAGAGGGTGCAGAGAATATCTGGGTATCAACCTTTCATTCTGCCTGTGTGAAGATACTTAGAAGATTTATAGACAAGATTGGCTATGACAGAAATTTTAATATTTACGATACTGATGATACCAAGGCTGTAGTAAAAGCAGGTACTCAAATCCCTCAATATCGACAATAAAAATTTCCTGAAAAGACCTGCCTAAATATCATTTCAAATGCTAAAAATGAATTTATAGATGCTGAGGAATTTGCGGCGAATTCAAGCTATTCCGACAATGTATATGCAAGGGTATATATAGAGTATGAAAAGCGTATGAAGAATAACAACGCCCTTGACTTTGACGACATACTGGTAAAGACTGTGGAGCTCTTCATACAGGATAAGGACACCCTAGACTATTACAGGAGGAGATTTCGCTATATTCTGGTTGACGAGTATCAGGATACCAATGTAGTTCAGTTTAAGCTCTTAAAGCTCCTTGCCAGTCATAGAGAATGAAAAAGGAGAAATAGAGAACAATCTCTGTGTGGTAGGGGATGATGACCAGTCCATTTATAAGTTTAGAGGAGCTGATATCAGGAACATATTAAACTTTGAGAAGATATATCCTGGGGCTTTGGTTATAAAGCTTGAGGAGAACTACCGCTCAACTGCCAATATCCTCGAAGCGGCAAACGGTGTCATAAGCAATAACACAGAGCGTAAGGACAAGAGACTGTGGACGAGCAAAGAGGGTGGTGCTTCCATTTCCTACAAGACATATGATACCGGAGACAGGGAAGCTGACGGGGTAGCGCATATAGTTATGAGGACTGTAAGTGAGGGAAAGGCGACTTATTCAGATATTGCTGTACTTTATAGAACCAATGCACAGTCCCGTGCCATAGAGGAAAAGTTTATATACAATAATATACCGTACAAGCTATATGGAGGAACCAACTTCTATAGCAGAAAAGAAATCAAGGATATCCTTGCCTACCTAAAGACCATAAACAATGTGACGGATGATACTCAGGTAAGAAGAATATTAAATGTGCCTAAAAAGAGGATAGGAAGTACTACAGAAGAAAAATAGCAGAATATGCAATAGACAAAGAAATCTCATTTTTTTGAAGCCTGTATGAGGGTACAAAGCATACCGGGACTTAGCAGAGCTGCAGCCAAGGTGGAGAAATTCGTAGCCTTTTATAGAGGCAAAGGTAAGGGAGTTCAGGCACTGTAAGAGCCTTGAGGCAGAACTTGAGACTCTGATAGAAGAGATAGGCTATGTGGAAGAGTTAAAGCTGAGAGTACTGATGAGGGCAAAAAGGCAGAATCGACAACATAGACGAGCTTATCAACAAGATAGCGGTATATGAAATTGGTCTCGATGAAAACTGATGAGGACAGACTTTCTAACTTCCTTACAGAGGTGTCCTTTTAACAGATGCTGACAACAAGGACAGCGAAAATGAGAACATGGACAAGGTTACTCTTATGACACTTCATTCAGCCAAGGGACTCGAATTCAAAGTGGTTTTCATAGTGGAGCATGGAAGAAGGATTATTTCGAGCAAAATGTGCATTTACTCAGGTGATGAGAGTGAACTTGAAGAGGAGAGAGAGGCTCTGCTATGTAGGCATAACGAGGGCTATGGAGAAGCTTTATCTATCTAATGCGGCTTCCAGGATGCTAAGGGGAGATATACAGTGGAATCCACCGTCAAGATTCATAGGAGAAATTCTGAACATCTCTTGTCTACCGGTGGGGACATTAGCCGTACAAGAAGTATGAGAAATGAAAGTCTCTATGCAGGAGGAGACGGCAGGTATACCGTGAGAAATACCATAACCTTTCACCCTCTCAAAAGATAAAAAACAATCTCTTTTCAGGAAATCCTTATATAAGTAAGGGCTTTGGCAGTGAACCTAAGACTTCTGATAAGGTTAGCGAGGGAGACAGAGTAAGCCACGCCAAGTTCGGAGAGGGAGAGGTTTTAGAGATAAATAGGGATAACGATGTTGTGACTGTGAGCTTTTGATAAAGAAAGCTTTGGTATAAGGAAACTAAAAACTTAGTATGGCAGGTCTTAAAAATATTAACTGACAATGGTATTATTTTAAAAATATATGCTATACTGGTATTATCATATAAAAAAAGGAGCAAGATTATGGATAAGAAAATTGAAGAATTATTAAACGCAGTAAGCTTAATTCCCTCATTCATCCATTAAAGAATGAAGAGTAAAAAGGACAATCCTTATGTGGTTGCACTTGTAATTGTGGGAGCTATTGCACTTATTGCGGCTATAGCTTACGCAGTGTACTACTTCTTTGTTCCGGACAGACTTGTGGACTTTGAAGACGATTTCGATGATGTCTATGGGGATGAAATCTTCGATGAACCTGAAGTAGAAGCAGCAAAGGCAGAGCAGGAAGAAGTTCTTAACTAAAGGGCAATGAATAAAGACGATAAGAAGGAATTCATTGAGGAAGTAGTGGGTAGAATGAGATCCCTTGATTATATCAGGATAGATGATATACCCGGGATTGAATTATACATGGATCGAGGTCATTAAGTTTATGGATGACCATTTTGCTTTCACTTAAAAAGATATGATGGTGACAAGATGTTAACAAAGTATGATTAATAACTATACCAAAAACAAGCTACTTCCTTCACCTGATAAGAAAAAAATATGGCAAAGACCATATGCTGCTTCTGATTTTTATTTATTATTTTAAAAATGTATTGTCCATTAAGGATATCAATAGTATTCTGACTCCACTTACAGAAAAATTTCTTTACAAAGAAGGACGAAGATATTTCCTTAAGTGATATTTATAATGAGGTTTTTGAGGTTTGCAAAGGTGCCACAACTGATATTTCAAGATCAGTTCTAAAGACATTTGATAGGGCGAAGGATAGTTTTTGAGGACGAAGAGGATGAGAAGAAGAGACAGTATCTCACCAACTTCGCATTCATAGCTTCGCTCTGTTTTGATGTATATGTTAAAAACTATAGTTGAAAAATATGATAGATAGAGGATTATTAGATTTTAAGGACGATGCAAATAATGAAAGTAAAAAGGATAGACGATGAGTAAATCTTTTTAAAATTTGCATTAAGCTATTTTTGCTATATTGCTTATTCTAATTCTTGCTATAGGTTCCCTGCTTGGTGTGCTGACTCTTACCGAGTATAAGCCTGGGAATATAGAGAAGCTAACCCTTTAAAGGACAAGTATTTGATGAGGTAAATCTGTCTAAGGAGATTAAGCTCCTTAGTTGGAATGTGGGATATTGTAATCTTGGCGCAGAGTGCGGACTTCTTTTTATGGACGGCGGCACTAAGGTGGTTAGCCAGACTAAGGAAGAAATGGATGCAAACATAGATAAGATAACTGAGAAGATAAAGGAAGTAGATGCTGATGTTACCTTGTTGCAGGAGGTAGATAGGGAAGTCATGCAGAAGCTACAATGTCGATGAGGAAGATATTTTTCTACTTCATTTTCAGACAGACTGTCTTCCTTTGCATATAATCACAAGGGTGATGTTCATACCTTATCCCATTCCTCCACTAAGGAATGTGGCGGCAGGACTGATGTCGCTTAGTGGACTTAAGATTGAAAGTGCAGAGAGGATAAGCTTTCCCAAGTCCGTTTAAGTGCGTAATCAAGTACCTGTAATCTAAAAAGGTGTCTTCTTGTGGAAAGGCTCCCTATTAGTGGAAGTGATAAGAAGCTGGTAGTTATCAATCTTCATCTTGAGTACCTATGATGATGGCAGTGGCAGAGAAGCTCAGAATCAGTATCTAGTAGAGATAATGGAAAAAGAGTATGAGGCTGGTAACTATGTGATTGTAGGTGGAGACTTTAATCAGACCTTCTCTGATGTGGATGTATCAAAGTATGAAGTAGGTGCCGAAGCGTGTTTGGAGACCAGGGCGTCTTTGATACAACCAGGGTTATGCAGAACTTTAATACTTATATGGATGCCTCTGTACCGACCTGTCGTTCACTTGACAGAGCTATATGGCAGGACGACAAAAACTTCCAGTTTTATGTGATAGACGGCTTCATCGTTTCTAACAATGTGGAAGTAGTATCTGCGAAGACTATGAGGGCTTGGTTTTGAGAACTCAGACCATAATCCGGTAGAGATGGTTTGTAAAGTTAAAGTGATGTCATATAAGTTAAATAGTATGTGATTAGATTAACAAAACAAAGACCACAGAAATTTGTTAAAAACAGTTTCTGGATCTTTTTATTTGACAGGAAATCTCCGAAATTACCTGTCAAATAAAAATCTCTCCGATGGATTGCGCTGCCTGCTATCTTACAATATCACTATAGCACTCAGGTCTTCTGTCTCTCATAAGTCCCCATTCAAGCCTTGCACTATTGATTTCATCGAGGTCAAAGCTATGCACAAGGGACGGTTTCGCTTGTTCTATCAGCGCTTTCTACAAGTTCTCCGGTCATATCTGTTATAAAAGATGAACCGTAAGAGGTAAGAGAAGAAGTCTGATTGTTGTTAGCCTCACAAGGTGTAACGCTTTCTGTGCCTATCCTGTTGGCAGCAACAACAGGGATGATATTGGCTGCTGAATGTCCCTGCATGGTTCTTCTCCAATGCCCACAGCTGTCTGTATTAAGCACAGGTTCTGAGCCGATTGCAGTAGGATAGAGGATGATTTCAGTACCGTTTACGGTAAGGCTTCTTGCAGTTTCAGGAAAACCACTGGTCCCAACATATACCTACTCCAACCCTGCCTGCCGAGGGTGTCCCAGACTTTCAAAAGCCTGTATTACCCGGTGTAAAATAGAACTTTTCCTGATAGAAGTGGTCATCAGGTATATGGGTTTTTCTGTATATACCAAGGAAGTTACCACTATCAAGCACGGCTACAGTGTTGTAGAGTACATTGCCGTCTTTTTCGTATATGCTTATAGGGAGTACAGTTCCGGTTTTTTGCTTACTGTGAGGAAATGCTTTACAGCCTCATTTTTCCATTACAGGTTTTGCGAATTCATAGTAGTCGTATCTTCTCTCCTGACAGAAATACTGTCTTTCAAAGAGTTCAGGCAGGAGGATGAGTTTAGCACCCTTACCGACTGCTTCCATTACCAGATTTTCAGCTTTTTTAATACTCTCTGTCGGATTTACTGAGCAGCTCATCTGAACTGCGCCCACTGTTAAGTTTCTCATTATTCATCCTTTCTATTCTCTGCAAGTGGAACCTGCCCCGTGATACAGTGTATGTTGCCTCCACCTACAAGTATACATCTTGATTTGATTGAGACTATTTCTCTTTCAGGGAAAAGCCCCTTAAGTATATCCACTGCCTGCCTGTCGTTATCATCGCCAAAGGCAGGGACAAGCACACTTCCATTGGTAATATAGAAGTTTACATAACTTGCGGCAAGCCTCTCGCCAACACTCCTTTCGGCTTCGCCGTCTTCAAAAGTCATAGCCTTTTTATATCTTCTTCTGTAACAAATATAGGCTTTTTGGAATAGGGAGCTTATGAACTCTTAACTTACGCCCCTTGGCGTCGCATTCCCTCTCAAGGAGCTTTAAGTCAGCAAGGCTCATCTCATACTGAGGATCTTCCTCATCATCTGTCCAGGCAAGAACTACTTCGCCAGGCTTTACAAAAGCACAGACATTGTCAACTATGTTCATTGGTTTCATCGTTATATATGCCAAAAGGAAGCCAGATGATTTTTTTGACACCGAGATAGGTTAGAAGGATATTTTCAATCTCGGCCTTTGTCAAAGAGGGATTTCTCCCCTTACTTAAAAGACAGGATTCGGTCACAAGAACAGTGCTTTTCTCCGTCTGAGTGAATCGAGCCTCCTTCAAGTACAAAGCCCTTATCGTGTAAGTCATAGTAGTCATAATTGTAATTTTTGCAAAATAGAGAAGCGAGGGCATCATCTTTATCATAAGTAGGCAAAAAGCTCAGTCTCACATCACCTCCCCAGGCATTGAAGACCCAGTCAATTCCCCTCATCTTTTATCGTTTTATAACGAGAGGTAGGAGTGGTGTCTCTTGCCCAGGCGTCATCTGTATTTGCTATTATAACCTCAATGTTTCCACAAGGAGCAAAGTCATCTTCACTAAAATAATCATAAAGCTCGTCCTTATGGGCGTCATCGCAGACTAAAAACATTTTCTCGTACTTGATTATATTTTTTTAATTATCTCTGCAAAGGCGGGCTTAGCCTCCTTGCCACTGTAAGAAAAAGCTTCCGGCTCTGGTTTACGTAGACTATGATAGTTCCAAGATGTGGGGCATATTCCCCTGGCATATAGAAACCGTCAGAAGACGGAGTAGTTGATAGTACCATAGTTTCTCCTTTTATTAAAAATCTAATTTCAGGGATTATTGTACCATTTATGGATAATTATTGCCAGCATAAATAAGAAATATTAAGCAAAAACCAAAATGTGTCACGAAACATTTATCCTATTTAACTAAAGTGAAATAAGAAGTCTGTTGACTTTTGGGGTGAATAATGGGAGATAATTGCGGGAATTTTAGGAGCGATTTTGTGAAATTTGTAAAAATCAAGAGAAATAAAAATAATACCATACTGTGATTTTTAAAAAATTGGCTTAAAATGAAAGGAATACTTTGAATCTTATAGGGTTTAAGTGTATATTTATTAATAATGTCCGGAGGCAGGAGGTGTAAGATGGGATTCAAGAGATTTTGAAAATAGAATATGGCTGTCTTCACCAACCATGTCACGGTGAGGAACAGGCTTTTGTAAAGAGGCTTTCGACACTAACTGGGTTACGACCATAGGGGCAAATCTTGACGAGCTTGAAAGCGGAGTCTGTCGCTACCTTGGTGGAGATCTCCATGCAGCTGGTACTGGCATCAGGTACCTCAGCCCCTGCATCTTGCACATCAGCTTGCAGGTGTAGGTGAGGGTGACAGGGGTGTTTTGCTCAGATTTGACCTTTGATGCCACGGTTAACCCTGTGTCTTATGAAAAGGGGTGAGCAGGTATTTATTGACAGTGAAGCAGAAAGCTGGAATATGAGCCCAGTGGCTCTTAGGGAAGCATTTGAAAAATACCTGATACAAAATGTGTAGTAGTTGTTAATCTATATGGAATGCCTGCAAAAGCTTGATGAAATCAGAGCTATCTGCGATGAATACGAGCTGTCCTGTAGAGGATGCCGCTGAGTCGCTTGGAGCCTCATATAAGGGAAGAAAAACCGGCACATTTGGACATTATAACGTAATTAGCTTCAACGGAAACAAGATAATAACCACTTCGGTGGTGGTATGCTTATATCTGAGGATGCAGAATCAATTGATAAGGCAAAGTTTTTAGCTACTCAGGCAAGGGAGCCTTATCCTTGGTATCAGCACGAAGAGCTTGGCTATAATTATAGGGTTGTCGAACATCCTTGCTGGCATAGGCAGGGGGCAGATGCTTCATTTGGACGAACACAGAGAAAGGAAAAGAGTTTTATGAGCTCTATAAGAAGGCTAAAGGATCCACCGCTAAAGATGAATCCGATTTTAAGCGGGGCAGAGCCCTAACTACTGGCTTTTCCTGTATCATTTTTGGATGAAGAGGCTATGGCACCTCAGGATGAGAAGTAGATTTAAGTACGAATTATGCAGGAGATAAGAGCGGAGGGACCAATACATTTTGCTGTAAGAGAAGTTGGCTTTTTGGATGAAGCCTTAAGTCCTATAGAACTTAGAAAAAAGAAAAGAGTATAAGGCTGTGGACTTTCATAAACACAAGCTTTATCTAAGAGAGGCGGGCAAGTCCTCCCCGGAGGAGATTAGAGATGTGCTTGCTGCTTACAATGTAGAGAGCCGTCCTATATGGAAGCCTATGCATTTACAGCCTTATTTTTAGAAGCAGGATTTTATAACTGAAAGAGGAAGCATTAGAGAGCTTGGAGCTGATTTTTACGGATGTAGGGCTCGGTTATATTTGACAGAGGACTATGCCTACCTAGTGACATCAAGATGAAACAGGGAGGAACAGGAGGTCGTAATAGAAATAATCAAGAGCTGTTTTGACTAGAGAAATCATCCCACCCATTGATGAACCGAGGCTTGAAGAATGGGGGATATTAGTAACTCTGAAACCTGAAATTAATTAGAAGAGGTGATTATTATTATTAGTTATGATGGGTTTTGAGAAGGTTTTAAAGAGAGAGGGATTTCGCAGTACAAATTGATTATGCAACATGGTGTAAGTAATTCGCAGCTTAACCACATAAGAAAGGGTGGACATATTACCACCGCAACAATAAATAAGTTGTGTAAGCTGCTTGATTGTGAAATAGGTGACATTGTTGCCTATGTACCTGATGGTGAAGAAACCAGAAAAACTGAAGACAATGAGGGGATGCAGTAGGCATCCCTTTCTTTTATGCTACTACCTGACTATTGAAAATCTATTATTCAAAGAGTTATACTATAAACATTAATTATAAAATGCAATGAAAGAAAAGGATATAAGATGATAGATGAAATTTGCTATATAGTGCAGAAAGTGCGAGAGTAAGGCTGGTAAAATGCTCCATTTGCCACCAAATATAACTATCTGCAATGACTGTTTACAAAAGACGGTAAATGCTTTTAATTCATATCCAATGGCTGATTATTTTAATATGAATGGCTTTACACCAGATATGTTTTAACGGGATGAATGGTAGCCAGTTACGGATTCAAATAATAACGAAGACAATAAAGAAGCTGTTACTGCTGTTTCAGAAGATAATGGCGATAAGCCGGAAGAGGGACAGGAAAAGAGATAAGGATGAAGGAAAACAGAATCCTCCTGTTTTTAGCTTTGGCTTTATGCCTGACATGTTCGGAGGGCAGGGGAATCTTAAGAAGAAAAAAACAAAAAGAAGCCGAAAAGCTGAGATTGACTTCAACAATGTCCTGCGCTCACATAATCAAAGAAAAAGCTTGATGAGTATGTGATAGGGACAGGAACTTGCCAAAAACAGATATCTGTGGCAGTGTACAATCACTATAAGAGTGGCTGCGGAGAAGAATAGAAAAGAAGAAGATATGAGATAGAGAAGTCCAATATGCTTATGATTGGACCAACTCGGAAGCAGTGAAGACATACTTAGTGAAATCTTGCCAGACTTCTACAGATTGTCTCAAGCTATAACAGATGCTACTACCCTTACCGAGGCAGGCTACATCGGTGATGATGTGAAAGGGTGTGCTCAGTAAGCTGCTTGCTGATGCTGACAATGATGTAGAGGCAGCAGAGCATGGAATTGTGTTTATCGATGGGATAGATAAGATAGCCAAGAAAAAGAACACTCACAGCAGGGGACGTAAGCGGAGAGCTGCAGCAGCAGGACTCCTCAAAGCTTCTCAGAGGAGCTGAGGTGGAAATACCTGTAGACCACAAGCAAAGAAACGCTATGGTTCCCATGACGACAATCAATACCAGAAATATACTCTTCATCTGTGGTGGGGAGCTCCCGGATCTTGGCGATATAGATTAAGACAAGCGTTAAATAAACAGGCAGTATGGGCTTTAAGGCTGACTTAAAGGATAAGTATGACAATGAAGAAAATATCCTTAGCAAGGGTAACTACAGATGATCTTAGAAAAATACGACATATTACCTGGGTTCCTTGGAAGACTTCCTATAGTCTTTGCCGTAGATGAGCTTAATAAGGATATGCTAATAAGGAGTGCTTTCCGAACCGAAGAATGCTATACTTAAGCAGTATGAGGCTTCTTGAACTCGATGAGGTAAAGCTGAGTTTTCTGAAGATGCCAAGGAGATCGTTTGCAGAGGAGCCCTTGAGAGGAGAAAACCGAACCCAGAGCACTTAGGGCTATCATAGAAGAATTTATGCTTGACATTATGTATGAAATTCTAAGGATAACAATATAGGCAAGGTTACTATAACGAGGGACTATATAGAAGGTAAGGCAGTCCCATTATAGAGGTGAGAACTTAGACGAATACATAAATCCTGTAAAAAGTTATAAAATGTTTGATTTTTGACAAAATGTAACCGGAATGTAACCGTAATTGTTTATAATGTAGAAATAAGCAAGGAGGTTTATATGAGCGGTGGCAGTACCAGAAAGATCTCATTTTTCTGAAGAATTTAGAACAACCATTATAGCTGTTGATGAGTATAATAGCTCGGATTTTTGCGGAAAACTTTATAATCCGTTCCTTGAACAATAGTGTTCAGATTAAGAGCTTTCAGCAGCTTATGAAAAGAAATGGATACACTTATGGATGAGATAGGATGTCCCATGGGTGGAATGGAAAAGAGGAGTTTTACTAAGAAAAACCAGCTTGATAACAGAGCAGAGCAGATTGCTGAAAAAAAACAGGCACCCAGAGGGAAGGTTGCGACCTTCGCTATTAGGGTTCAGTATAGAAATAATGCCAGTTGGCAGGGGAACTGTAAAAATGGCTTGAAGGGTGACGCTGAGGAGTATTTTAGGAGTATGCTTGAGCTTTTTGGCTGCTTGACAGCGCATTGAAAGATGAATAATTAGACTAAACTAATATCTTGTAATTTGTAAAAATATATGATATACTCATAGAGTTGTTTATATTAATAGATTGGCAAAATCAATCAACAAAGTGAGGAAGTGAATAATATGAGAAAAGGTATCCATCCAGAATACCATGAGTGTAAGGTAACATGCAACTGTGGAAATGAGGTTCACTACAGGTTCAACAAAGGGAGTCTATCACGTTGAAGTTTGTTCAAGTGCCATCCATTCTACACAGGCTAGCAGAGAACCGCAGCTGCCCGTGGAGCTATCGATAAGTTCAATCGCTAGATACGGCATTAAGCAGGACTAATAAAAAAACAGAATAAGAAAGAGACTCGTCGCAGGGGAGACGAAGGCGTCAACATAACATTTTGTTATGGAAGGACGGAATCACAAATGCGATGGTCTTATTTTTAGGAGGAAGTATAGAAGGGTTCGGGAATGAGCGGATTAGCTGTTCTTGAAGAGCATATTGGTAAAGAACAGAAGTAAATATGCACTTGCAGTCCGTAAACCTGATGATGATATTGAGGTTTTGACCGGAAGATCTAACGATATTTCAGAGAAAAGTTCGGCCTTTACACTGCCTTTTATCAGAGGGTAGTTAGCTTTGTGGAGTTAGCGTGTCTGATAATTAAGAATTTTCCGTATCGGAGAAGTTCTACGACGACGAAGAAAGTGATACAGTTGACAGCAGAGAAACTATTGAACTTGTAACTGTGGTTGCAGCTATTTCACTTGCCATCGGACTATTCTTTGCTCTGCCTTACGGTATTTCACTCGCATTTTATGATGTTACTAATTCGGATGTTGCCTTAACCTTGATTGGAGTGTATTATGAGGCTTTGTACTCTTGGTTATATATATATTTGGAATATCGATGCTTCCGGAGATTAAGAGTGTATAGTGTATCTTGGGAGCAGAGCATAAAGGCTATGAACTGCTTAGATAAGGGGCTGCCTCTTACTGTTACCAATGTGAGGAAGATGAACAGGATAAACTACAGGTGTGCTGCCACATTTATAACTACTGTTATAGTGCTTGGTATACTGGTTTTTATGTTTTGTTAGAATAGACAATATTGCAATTAGAATTATAGTGAGACTTCTTACAGTGCCTTTATAGCGGCTGTACCTATGAGATTATGGAGCTTGCGGCTAAGGGGATATCGCTGTGATAAACATCCTTAATCTGCCTGCAATGCTTGTTCAGATGTAATCACTGCCGAACCTGAGGATGAGATGATAGAAGTAGCTATCGAATCTGTATCTGTGGTCGCTGAAAGCAAAGAGGCAGTTAAAGAGGATGGAGGCTGACAAAGGACAGATTTATGAGCGCTCATGGGGTTTCTAAGTCAGGAATTAAAGAGTTAGCAAGGAAAAAAGCAGAGAGGGGCAGGTAAAGAGAGCCGGAGTCCATCAAGGAACAGGATTAAGACTAAAGCTATCCAAAAGGAAAACGTCGAGACAGATGAAGAGGTTAAAAAGACTGTGAAAACAGATGCTAGTCTTGTGGAAAGAACTCAAAACAGTCTGTGAACATTAAAGAAGGAATTAAAACAGTAAAATATCTCGAGGATGAAGATGATGAAATACTAAATGCTCTAAACCATTTTCAACAGCAAGAAAGAAGAGGAAAAAGAAAAAGGGAAAGATGGATGAGAGAGAAATATAGCCTAAAGAGTTGTTCGCATAGGGTGTCAACAGACTCAAAAAAGGCGGAAATAGAAGAAAAGCAGAGCTTGATGCCTAGGTATATCTTAGAGAGATTACAGGGCTTGGCAGAGACAGGTATTTCATACATTCTGGAAGATATCATAGAAAGATAAGGCAGAGGGAATTCTTTAGGGCTTATAGAAAGAAGGAGCAAAAAGAATCCCTCTTTCTTATGTGATTGGGACAAGAGATTTCTTTGGACTTACCTTTAAGGTAAATGAAAATGTGCTTATACCTGAGCAGGAAACCGAGATTTTGGTGGAAGAGGTAATAAAAGCATTCTGAGGGGAAAACAGTACTTGATATGTGTACAGGCTCAGGCTGTATAGCAATATCCATAGCGTTATTCGGTGAAAGCCTCTCAAAGTGACTGCCTCTGATATTTCTGAAAAAAAGCCCTTGAGTGGCGGTGAAAATGCTAAAAATCTTGAGGTCTGTGAGATTAGTTTTATACAGGGGATATGTTTGAAAATATCACCGAAAAAGTTTGATATAATAGTATCCAATCCTCCTTATAATGAAACCAAGGTCATGAGATGAACTCATCTGACAGTAAGGGATTATATACCAAGGACCTGCCCTTGACAGGGATGAAGACGGGTTAAAATTCTACAGAATTATCAGCAAGAGGCAGTATTAAATAAAAATGGTAGAATTTTTCTACGAAATAGGATATAATCAAAAAGTAGAGCGCATACCTATTTTACTTGAAAATGGTTTTACGGATGTAAAGATAATGAAGGATTATTCAGGCTTAGATAGGATAGTTATGGCAAAATTGGAGCGAAAAACTACTAGGAGGCTGCCATAAAATATAGGATAGAACGTGATTCTATGGGGGAGGTAAATGTTCCGGAAAAGGCTCTATGGGGGAGCACAGACAGAGCGTTCACATATTAGTAATATAGGGCACGGAGACTATGCCGCTGCCTGTAATTAGGGGCACTTGCAGTACTCAAAAAGGCTGCGGCTGAGGTAAACCTTGAGCTTGGGAGCTCCTGCTTGATAAGTGCAGAGCTTACATAAGAAGCTATGCGATGAGATATATAAGGGAAAGCACGATGAGAATTTCCGTTAAAGGTGTGGCAGACAGGCTCCGGTACGCAGAGTAACTATGAGATGTAAACGAAGTGATAGCGCGGCAGGGGCAATATGCTCGCGGAAGAGTATGTGCATCCTAATGATGATGTGAATATGTCGTAGAGCTCCAATGATACTTTTCACTACAACTATGCATATAGCAGCTGTAATGGAGATAAAAGGTACTCTTACCTGCAATAGAGAGCTCATCCTTACGCTACTTGAGACTTGAAAAGGAAAATGATGATATAGTTAAGAGTGGAAGAACACATCTTCAGGATGCTACTCCAATCAAGTTTTCTCAGGAAATAAGCGGTTGGAGATTTATGTAATCAACAGCAGAGCAGATAAAGTCTTCTATGCTAGGTATATACAAGCTGGCTCTGGAGTGGTACTGCGGTAGGAACAGGAATAAATGCACCTAAGAATTTTTGACAGGCTGGTAGCTAAGAAAATAGCGGAACTTACAGAAGAACCTCTGTAACTGCTGAAAAATAAGTTCCATCTTCCCTGACTTCAAAGGATGCCCTTGTTGCCTGTCATCGGGGCTATCAAAAGGTCTTGCAGTAATATGATGAAGATAGCCAATGATGGAGGTGGCTCTCCTCGAGCCTGAGGCTTGACTCTGGAGAGATATTCATACCTGAAAATGAACCGGGAAGCTCAATTATCCGGGCAAAAGTAAACCCAACGCAGTGCGAAGCAGTGACCATGGTGGCTGTTCAGGTAATGAAATGATGTGGCAGATTGGCATGCGGCATCTCAGGAAACTTTGAGTTAAAATGTATCTATGCCCTGTGTTAATCTACATACCTTGCAGTCTGTGAGACTTCTTGAGATGCAATCAGTTCATTTAATGATAAGCTACGGGAATAAGAGCCAACCGAGATAAAAATGCGTGATAATCTGCACAATTCTCTTATGCTTGTCACCTGTATTTCTATGTGGGCTATGATAATGCAGCGGCTGTTGCAAAGAAAGCATATAAAGAGGGCTCGAAAGTTTTAAAGAAAGCCTGCCTTGACTTAGGCTTTATGGATGAAGAGAGCCTCGATGAGGCATTTAAGCCTGAAGAGCTTGTATAATAGAAAGAGTATTGTAAGAAGCGAAGCTGTGACAATACTTTGTGGTAGTATGTCAAATACTTTTGACAACACATCATTATATTATAATTGCAAGGAGGAAGTTATGGATTACGGAAAAGTTTCATTAGAAAAGCATGCAGAGTGGGAAGGGTAAGATGAGATAAAGGTAAGGCTGCGGTAGATGGTGCGGAGCGCTGAGTCTTGCTTATACACCGGGGGTTGCGGCTCCTTGTCTGGAGATACAAAAGGATGTAAATAAATCATTTGAGCTAACCAGAAGATGGAATACTGTTGCTGTAGTGACAGACGGAACTGCTGTTTTAGGTCTTGGGGACATAGTACCTGAGTACAGCATGCCTGTTATGGAAGGAAAATCGCACTTTTAAAGCGCACTTTGAGACGTAGATGCTATTCCTCTTTGTGTAAGAAGCAAGGATGTGGATGAGATAGTAAGAACTGTGGAACTGCTTGCAGGCTCCTTCGGTGGTGTGAACCTTGAGGATATATCTCGCCAAGATGCTTTGAGATAGAGGAAAGAGCTTAAAAAATGTACGGATATTCCTATTTTTCACGATGACCAGCACGGAACAGCAGTTGTCACCCTTGCAGGTGTACTAAATGCACTTAAAATCGTTGGAAAAACATAGAAGATGTTAGGTGTTAGCATCAGGAGCGGGAGCGGCAGGTATTGCTATCATAAAACCGCTGATGGCTATGGGACTCTAAAAATGTAATCTATGACAGACAGAAAAGGAGCTATTTACAAGGGGAAGAAGGCTTGAACCCTATCAAAGAAGAAATGGCAAAATATAACAAATTTTAAGAATGGAAAAAGGAAGTCTTGAGAAGTGATAAAAGACGCCGATATATTTATTGGAGTATCAGCCCCAGGGACTCTTACACAAAAGATAATGGTGAGATCCATGGCAAAAAGATGCTCATTATATTCGCCTGTGCCAATCCTATACCTGAGATTTTTCCCAGAAGAGGCAGGAAAAGAAGCAGGTGCAGGAAATTGGTTTCTACGGGACGTTCGGATTTTTCCTAACCAGGTAAACAATGTGCTTTGTTTCCCGGGCATCTTTAGAGGTGCTCTTGATGTAAGAGCGAGCGAGATAAACGATGAAATGAAGATAGCTGCAAAAAGCTATAGCAGGACTTGTTTCGGATGATGAATTAAATGAAGACTACATCCTTCCAAAGGCATTTGATGCCAGAGTAAAGAGATGCGGTTGCCAGGGGCTGTCGCAAGAGGCTGCAAGAGTACAGGGGTTGCAAGATTGTAGGATTTACTATTATAATATGATGACTGGCAACTGTACTTGAGACAATTTATATTTAGGAGAGGAAAACTGATGTTTGAAAGTATTGAAACCCTCGCAGGGAAGGTATAAAGAGTAACTGATGAATTAGCTTCAGGTATGGCTGCAGCTGATCCAAATATAGTTTGAAGCCTTTATGGAAGGAACAGTCAGACCTACAGCCAATAGTGGAAATACAAAGAATATAAGGCGAATAATGAGCAGATGAGGATTGCCTCAAGATGATAGCTGAGGAGAGTGATCCAGGAGTTAAAGGAGTTATGCAAAGGAAGAACTGGTACGAAGCGAAGCTTTTAGTACCTGAATTTGAAAGGAATTAAAGGTTCTTTTACTTCCTAAGGACAAGAATGATGATAAGAACGTAATAGTTGAAATTCGTGCAGGTACGGGCGGTGACGAGGCAGCAATATTTGCCTCTGAACTTTACCGCATGTATTGCAAATACGCTGAAAAATAACCGTTGGAAGCCTGAGATACTAAGCTTTCAATGAAAAACGGACTTGGAGGGATTTAGGGAAGTTACGCTTCCTAATCAACAGTAAGGGTGCGTTTTCGAAAAGCTTAAATATGAGAGCGGAACTCACAGAGTACAGAGAGTTCCAGTTACAGAGTCAAATGGTAAGCTGGCAGACATCTGCAGCTACCGTTGCTATTCTGCCTGAGGCAGAGGAGGTTGATGTTACCATAGATCCCGTCAATGACATCAAGTTTGATGTGTTTGGGAGCTGCAGGTAACGGTGGACAGTGCGTAAATACTACTGATTCAGCCGTTCGTTTGACACATATTCCAACAGGAATTGTTATTTCCTGTCAGGATGAGAAGTCACAGCTTAAGAACAAGGATACAGGCTATGGAGGTACTTCGTTCAAGGCTTTATGAACTTGAATGTGAAAAGGCGCACGCTGAAGAGCGCCAACAGAAAGAGCCAGGTGGGAAGCGGTGACAGATCTGAGAAGATTCGTACCTATAACTTCCCTCAGGGTAGAGTTACTGATCGTAGAATTAAATTTACCACACATAATATTGATGGAGTTATGGGTGGAGATTTAACTAGAGATTATCGAGAATCTTATAGTAGCGATCGAAACAGAAAAGCTTGTAGCAATGGGTGAGATGTAATACTATGAATTAGCAAGGAGTGCGACGATGATTAATGAAAGGAAGCAGACTGTAGATAATACTTCCTCCATTACTGAATATTTAGGAAATTGGCTTTGGAATGCGCTTTGATTTGGAAAAACACTCAAATTAAATGCCAATGAAATGTTGAGATTTCTAGGCGAATTATGTAAAAGTGAACGTTCCTATGTATTTGAAATAGACTACAGTAATGAGACGATGAGTAATACTTATGAGTGGTGTGCAAAAGGTGCACCACAAATGGATGTGCTTCAGAATGAAAGCATTCAAGTGGATTGACTTTTTGGCTTGACTTGTTCAAACAGAATAAGAATGTTATCATACCTGATATTGAAGCTATCAAGGTAGATAACCCGTCAACTACGCTGTCCTCAAGCCACAAAATGTGAAGTCACTTGTGGCGGTACCGATATATTTAGAAAATAAAATTGTCGGATTTTTAGGAGTGGACAATCCTGAGAATTTGAATGAGGATGAAATAATTCCTATACTTAAGAAAAATAAGTTCGCTTTTTCGTTTATTGTTAAACATAGAAGTGTTGAGGAAAAAGTTAACTTTTGATAAATATCATGATCAGCTAACACTGGCTCTTAACAGAGATGCTTTTAACAAGGAATTTAATGAAACTGCTTCATGTAGACAATTGGGAAGTAGTTTCCTGCAATATTTTTGGGTCTTGAGACTATAAATGATGAACAGGGCTATGCGAAGAGCAATATCATCATTTGCCTCGTTAATGCTGTTCTTAAGGAAGTGTTTGCCGGATACAGGATATACAGGATAACAGGAAACCGCTTTGTAGTGGTATGTCCAGATATTGACAGTGCTTATTTTGACAAGCTGATGAAGATGCTTGAATGTGAAATAAATAACAAGCAGCTTCGTTGGTATTTGGTTCCTACTGGTCTAATGAGAATCCTCTCATTCCTATAGAAATAAGGGCTGTTGCAGATAGTGTTCTCTATAAGAATAAAGTAATATATTATAGTAAGCCCGATCGCAGTGTCTGGAAGAACACAAGACAGGAGACTGCTTAGTAATGAGAAATTTGAAGATAATTTCGATGACACGTAGAAACAGTATGTTATATCGTTTCATTGAAAACAACTATCTTCAGCTTAGATATATTCTTTAAGGCTCTTGAACTGGGGAGACAGTCATCCGTACTTTGGAGACCTGCAGAAAAATGTCTGGTATATATCAGATGCTGTTAAGGATAAATGGGGCTTTGAAAACAACATTGTCTACAATCTTCCTGAAGAATGGAAGCAGTTTATAACTCATAAGGAAGATATTGAGATTCTACGAAAAAGACTTTTAGTGAGTTCATCAAACAGAAAAGGATGATATGACCTCATATACCGAGTTGTGAATAAAAACGAGTGTGAGAGTCTGGATACGCTGTGCGGGTTATATAAAGTGGAGTGTGGATAAGGAGAAGCCGCTGTTTTATTGTGGACATAGTTTCCATCCTTAGTGCAGCCTTTGATGCCTGCCCATAACCAATTTCAGAAAAGAAAAAGCTGCGGTACGTGATATAAGTACGCTGTTCTTTGAGGGTGGTAAGTCTTCTTGTTTATGTTTCCGTCTCAATGGATTTGGAGAAATAAATGAGCTTAGAGGCAGGTCGATTGGTGACAACCTTATAAAGGACATTGGATCGGAACTCCTTGGTAGTTTTGATGATACAGTTAAGTTCTACAGACTGGACGGCTTGCGTTTCCTTGTATTAGTGTCAGAGGAAGCTAAGATTGATATCAATGAACTGTCTAAGAAGATTAAGAAGATTATATCAGCTTCTTATGCAGAGTATAACCTCCTATCCGCTATCCTTGTTCGGTAGGTATTTTTGGGAGAATTAAACTCTGATATGTCTGCCATAGAAATTATGACGGACTGTTATGAGTGTGCTGGATATAGCCACACAAGCCTGAAGAGGATATCATCTATACCGAGCAGACGATGAGTTCACATCGTGAACAAAAGCAGATGCTGCTTGAGATAAGCAAGGACGTTGTCAATGACATGAGCAATTTCAGGGTTGTGATGCAGCCAATCGTATCAGCTGAGACACATAGGCTGATAGGTGGAGAGCTCTTGCTTCGCTGGAGTTATCAGGGACAAAAATATATCACCTATGGTGTTTGTGCCAATCCCAGAAGAAAACAACCTTTATGCCAACTGTAGGGAAAATGGGTATTTAAGCAGGCTGCAAAAAGCTGAGTAAGAGAATGACTGCCTCACATTCCGGAATTTGCCCTGGACTTCAATGTCAGCTATTATCAGATGAAAGATGAGACATTGTTGCCATATATGCGAAAGGAATTACTGGAAGATTATGGAATGGATGGCTCAAGCCTTGTGCTTGAACCTCACTGGAACCCATTATCATGATGATCCTATCAAGCTTACGAAGTTTATCGAAAGCTGTAAGGATATGAATATGAGGATGGCGATTGATGACTTTGGAGTGGGATATTCCTCTCTTGAGATGCTTCTTAAGTACCCTGCCAATATAGTAAAGCTTGACCGCTCACTTATGAAGAAGATGTCGGATTCATCTGACAGTAACTCTTCATATCCACCCTGTTTCTGCCTCGCCATAACTTTGATAAGATGGTGTGCGTGGGAAGGTGGAGACCGAAAAGAACTTAATATAGTAACAGAAGCAGGGCTGTGACTCCGTACAGGGGCATTATTTCTATAGACCTATGGAAATCCCTGATGTCTCAAGCTTTTTGCGACAATTTAATAAAACATTAGCTATAATGAACCACTGACTTAGTAAGTGCCTTTGGTGCTTGCGAAGGCTAGTGGTTTTTGCTGCGGTGAATTGAAAAAGTAAGTAACATATTTTTCACATATGATAGAATTAGTAAAGTCCAGTGCGGTAATGATGATTTTAGAATAAGCTAAAATGATAAGGCTGCCAGTAGTTTTAAAGTGAGTTTGAAGTGAGTTTGAAGTGAATTTGAAGTGACTTTGAAGTGACTTTTGAAAGTTGACTTTGAAGTGAGTTTGAAGTATTATTGAAAGTAGTTCAAATAAAGAGGTGACGTTATGTATTTAGATGAGATACCGGCGATGTGAGAGCTTGAAAGTGACAAGTTTGAGAGCAAGGCAATCCTAAATAGAGAGGATGTTATCAGCTGGCTTTAAAAGTATTGCAGGATTTGCCAATGCATCCGGAGGAGATTTTTATATTGGAGTGGAGGATAAGACCAATAAGTTGATTGGTTTTGATAGGGAAGGCGCAGATAATGAAAGGAACTACTTCAACAATCAGGTTAATGAACATTTGACACCAAGACCACAAATGAAAAATCATCCTTTATAGGATATAAAGTAAATGGTAAAGAACGCTTTATAATTAAGATAGCGATTGATGAATCGGCAGTTAAGCTCTGTAATATTAAACTATAAAAATATCCACTTCTATTTTTATACGGCGTGACGGATTTACAAACGGTGCAACCTATGAAGAAATAATCGAAATGAGCGTTAAAAAGTAAGAAAACCCAGTATGATATATTGGTTTCTTATATAAAATATGAATCAGATAAATTCTTGATCTTCATAGGTTTTATAAAGAACATAATAAAAGGTAAAGTACTAAAAGAAAAAGGCGTTACAGTCACTTGGCTTTGTAAATGAGGGAAGGTACCTATTAAATGGTGCAGTCTTATTTATGGATAATTATGATGGTAAGAAAACAGAAGTACAGTGCTCAGTTTTTCTCAGGATTTAATAAGGGAAGTGACAGGGTTGTTACAATTAACAGGTTTAATGGCAATATTACCTCGACCATTGATTATATCATCGAATTTGTGAACCTGAGAATGAATCATAGTATGGTAAAGCTTTGATAATACCTGCATAAATATAGATGCATTTCCTTTAAGAGCTTTGTTTGAAGGTGTTATAAATGTGGTTGCCCATAGACTACTATTTGGATGGCACTCAAATACAGGTTGATATGTTTAAGAATCGTTTGGAAATATCTTCTCCAGGTGGATTTTATAGGGGTGAGAAGCTAGGGAAAACTTATGATTTATCAGGAATTATTTCAAAAAGAAGAAACGAGTTGATTTGTGGAGTATTGGTAGCTTGCAATGTAATGGAGGCAGCAGGCACGGGTTTTGATAAGATTGTGGAGGAGTATGCATCAGCAGATGAAAAACATAAACCATATATTTACTCAAGACGGATCATTTTTACTCTAGTTCTTCCTGATTTGACTTATGATAGAGGGATTGAAAATGATGTTGTGGAAGGTTTGAGCTTTGTACCCGTACCTGATGGAACTGACCTGGATGAAAAGGTACTAAATTTTTGTTATCTTAATGCACATAAGGTATCCGAAATAGCTGAATACTTGGGAGTAAGTGATTCAAGTTATTTTAGAAAGAGAGTTCTAGGCAATCTTGAAAAGCACGGCTACCTTATGAAGAGCAAAGTTTTCAAGGGCAGACATATAAAACTAACCCTGATATGGTTAGCGTTTAGTGAAGGTTTTTCTACCTCAAAGCAGGCAGAATGGAGGTATTATGAGAGTTAGTTATTATGCAGTTTTTAATTATGACGAATATGACAAAAAGTGAAGAAAAATACGGAATATCAATTACATTTCCTGATATTTCGGAGGCAACACTTGTGCAAGGAACTACGCTGAGGGAGCCAATATGGCACTGGATGTACTGCAGCTTTGTCTGATTGATAGTGAAATAGAAGCATATCCCAAGCCGTCTTCTATAGAAAATATTAGGTTAGGCAAAAATGAGAAAGCTGTTCTTATACAATATGATACGGATAAAATTGATATTTCAAAAGTTTAAATTTTTAATGAATAAAAGCGGATTAAATAATAAAGAAATTTACAATAGTATTAGTATATGGCTTTTTATTTCTGCTCCAGAAATTAGCTCTGGATTAAGGGAGAGAAAGCTGGAACCATCAGCATATTTTTATAAAATACAACTTCAAACTTGTATTTAAAAACTCAACTATTTGAGATGGAATATATGGATTAATCTAAGGATTATTTTTGAGAGTTAGTGCATGATTTGTGAGAATTATGAGAAGCGAAGCTGTAGCAATCCTGTACCATAGTGTAGCCAAATACTTTTGTCCCTCATCACAAACTTAATAATAAGTGAACATAGGCTATATACAATAGGTGATGACACCACAGAAGCTGATTTACAGAAGTTCTTTATGAAATAAGGATACTGTTATGCTAAAACGAGCTAAACAAAGAGTTTACGAAGCCAATATGCTTTGCCAAAGTACGGTCTGGTCACCTTTACCTGGGGGAATGTATCAGGTATTGACAGGAAAAGGGACTCGTAGTTATAAAGCCAAGCGGAGTGGAATATGATAAACTAAGACCTGAGGATATGGTTGTAGTTGACCTGGATGGAGGCAGGGTGGAGGGAGAGCTCAACCTCCTCTGACACCAAAACCCACATTGAACTCCTACAAGGCTTTTCCAAATATAGGTGGAATAGTGCATACTCATTCTCCTTATGCAGGGCTTTGCGCAGGCAGGTGAGGACATACCTGTGATGGGTACCACCCAGTGACTATTTCTATGGGAATATACTCTTGCATAAGGCATCTTACCAAGGAGGAGATAGATGAGGATTATGAGAAGAATACCGGTCTTGTGATAGTAAAGACCTTTAATGAAAAGAATATCAATCCTGACTATGTTCCTGCCTGCATCTGTAAGAGCCACAGTACCATTTTCCTGGGGAAAGACACCTTTTGAGGCTGTGCATACGCTGTAGTTATGGAGGAGGTAGCCAGATGGATATCTTTGCTAAGATAGTAAATCCTAAGGCGAGAAATGCTCCTGATTATTATCTTGAGAAGCATTTTACAAGAAAGCATGGACCAAATGCGTATTATGGGCAGAGGTAAGGAAAAGTAAAATATAATTACTAAATAAGGATAAATGTGAGTCTGTGGCAGGGTGGTTGCCTTTGTCACAGGCTTTAAAAGTATTGAAAAGTCATAAAAACAAAGGTGTAAAAAGTTATTGAAAAGTCATGAAATTTTGCCTCAAAAAGCTATTGAAAAGTCATAAATTTATGCCATAATTTTATTGAAAAGTCATAAAATTATGGCTTAAAATCGTATTGAAAAAGTCAGAATGGAGATGAAAATATGTTGATTAGAAAGATTGAAAGCCTGATTAGAGAGCACTACAAAGCACTTCTAATAAGGTTTACTTGATTGATGGAGCAAGACAGGTAGGCAAAACCTATATTATCCGTTATGTAGGAGAAGAGCTGTATAAAAATTTCATTGAGATCGACTATGATTGAAGACTCGCTTAAGGATAGACTTTTTGAAAGGAGTAAAAACTGTTGAGGATTTTTATTTTCAAGTCAGTATACTAGCAGGAAATAGATGGGACAGAAGACACTCTTATTTTTATTGATGAGATACAGGCATATCCCGCTCTACTAACTCTGCTTAAGTTCTTATCACAGGATGGCAGGTTTACATTTATAGCAAGTGGTTCATTATTAGGAGTTACCTTGTCGCAGACGACTTCCATACCTATGGGGAGCATAAGAAAGTGAAATGTTTCGCTTGATTTTGAAGAACTTTTTATATGCTAATGGATTTAATGAAATGACCATATCATTTCTGCGTAAAAATATGAGAAATGAAGAGGCACTTGATGAGCCACTCACATAAGATTATGGAATTATTTCGTAAATATCTCACTGGTAGGAGGACTTCCGAGGCAGTAAATTCGTATATACAGAACGCAAATATTGTGCTTGTGCGTGAGATTCAAAATGAAATTAGGGAATACTAGCTGCTGATGCTTCAAAGCATGATGAAGAAAATAAGTTGAAAATACGAAGAATATACGATATGCTTCCTTCGAATATGGAAAAAATAAAAGAAGCGTATTGTGGCAAAAACATTGAGAATAAAAAGGAAAGATATTTAACGATTATAGTGATGAGTTCGAATACTTAATTAGCGCAGGGATTGCACTAAATGTTCAGGCTATATCCAATCCGAGGTTTTCCGCTTGTGCAGTCAAGCAGTAAGAATCTGCTAAGCTATACTTAAATGATGTAGGGTATATTAACAAGTATTCTTTATGGAAATAATATCAGAGCAGTGTTAGATGATGAAAGAAGTATAAATCTTGGCTCGGTTTGTAAAACAGTAGTTGCAAGTGAGTTAATAGCAATATGGATATAAGCTGTTTTACTATGATAATAGGGACAAGGAGAAGTAGATTATCTGATTGATGATTGCGACAGCTCTGTCAGTGGTGCCTGTTGAGGTAAAAATCAGGTAAAGACTATACCGTGCATAGTGCTTTAAGTAATTTTTACAAAAATGAAGCTGATAATCTCAAAAAGGCAGTATAGTATTGTCAACGAAAGAGAAATTATTAAAAGGATAAGATTATATATATGCCGATTTATTATGTAATGTTTTTGAAATCGGTTCTTGAAGTTATTGAAAAGTCACAAAATTCTATGCAATAATGATACCCCATTTTCGACACTTAGTAAAGAATAAAGTGGCGGTAACCTATGTATATACAGGGTTTGCGCCACTTTTATATCTAAAAACGTTGTATGGAAATGCTACTTCAAAATATTTCTAATATTTAATTCTTTTGGTTCATAGTATTTTATCAACCCTAGACCTGTGATGGCATTCAGAGCAGTACATAGATCTGAGCTTGTGTATGTTGACATATAGCACATATCTCAAGATTAGCCACATCTCATATTTTTAGCGTTTCTATTGTGTTCTCTATTGTCAAAAATGTGTGCCATAATTATCAAGCTTCTTCTCAAAGAAGACGGTAGATTAGCAAGGCTGTAACAAATCATAAAATATTGCAATTATTCTGTTTCGTTTCTGATGGAAAACAGGGCGTGCGGATAAATTTGTTTTCATTACACGGAAAACAGTCTTCAATCTTGTAGCGGTTTTCGCTTACATTACCAGTATGTCTTTTGCTGAATCCTCCAGGTTTGTTGCAACAGCGTAGAAGCCGTCATATTTTCTTTCATCATAAATAACTGACTGGTCGAGCATATATGTATCAGCAACATTTTCTCCTGATTTTACCTTTGATATACGCTTAACAAAGCGTACTTACATCATTGGACCTTTCTTATAGGTTTCGGGGGTCAATATAGTAGGTTTTTGCACGTTCAATCTGACGGTTCTATATTTCTCTGATATTCCATCATTTTCTTGAAAATGAAACGATAATATTTTGAGGAATTACCGCTTTGATTTCACTTTCTTAACTGCACCCGTTTTTACATACCTTTTTCCTCCATAAAGCCCCCAAAATCAAAAGCTTTATCAGCAGGAATAATCTTATATATTCTGTCGTTATACAGGTTTGAGATCATCAAACCTGTCAAAGCTCTTCACAGAGTTTGGCGCTTGCTGGCTTATCAGTTGACAGCAGGCGGTAATCAGAGTCGCTAATACAGCTTTCGCTAAGCTGTTCAGACAGCTTTTTAATTGACTGGGTTACAATAAAAGCCTTCCACCCATAGAATTAAAGCTGCGTATGTTCAACGAATCAAGTCCTGCGTCTGCACAGTAAATGAATTTTTACCCTTAAACATCTTTTGTCAGTTTGGTTTCAAGTGGTATAGCTGTAGTCTGCTCATTGTCAGAACCTGATGCTAATACACATGGACAAAGGGATTCCGTCTCTATCCATAAAACAGACCCATCTGCGCAATAGGATTAGGGCGGTGTTCTTTGCTTGTAGTATATTTTCTAAGCCCTTTATAAACTTACCAGTTACCTCGTCTACATAATCTCATCATCAGTTTCGGTTTCAAAGTAATAGTTTGAGCAGTCATAGAAGCATGACCGATGTATCCCTTTTCACAATCTTACAGCTTTTTCATAAAGATGGCTGATATACTCATCATAATGCTCCTCTAAAAATCATCCATAGTGTGCAAGAATATGCACATAGTCAAAATCAGGCTTTTCATAATACCTGCTAAGGTTCTGATGTGTTCTGAGTTTTGAATCAGGCCCAAGAATGCGTGAGCAGGTAAAGAAAGCGGTTAACCAGGGTTTGGGTCAAACTCGTTTTTCATATCAGCAGTAACTGCTTCAAAAAGGATGCAATCTCAAGATCGCTTATAAAACTTTTGAAGGAAAAGGTAGCCAATATTTAAAAAGGGTGCTCTGCGAACAGGTTGAGCTTGAAGACTTTATTTTTTCGGCAAAAATCAACCTTAATCTCTAAAGATACCTTGTTTTCCTTTCTATAAACCTCGTTATATTTATTAACCTCGTCTTTTATGCTATGCGAAAGCGGGTCATCGGTAATCTTTAGAAGCTCAGAATGCTTTCCAATACGTGCTACATTTTTGTTGTTGTTTTCTTTCCGTTACGGATACCAAGCTGTATAAAGAGGTTGGATCCTTGGATTTTTATCATACCATAATCAGTTTCATCACCTATTATATCACACTTTTAACTAAGAATACAACACCATACAACAGATAAATTTAAGAAAATTTGACAAAAATACGCATTTCTGTGGTTAATAGAGATTATATATAGTTTCTGAAGTGTCGAAAACCCGTTATGTAATGTTTTTGAAATCGGTTCTTAAAGTTATTGAAAAGTCACAAAATTCTATGCATAATGATACTATAAGTCACTGATGGAGATACTCTGTCACCGACAACTCATTTTACTATGGGAAGTAATAGTAAAAATAACAAACGGAGGGTATTCTGATGAAGATTTTGTGGACACAGCCAATGTTGAAGACATCAGGAAAGCAAATGACTTATGGGGTTATTTGCGGAGTTACTACCAATCCTTCTCTTATCGCAAAAAGAAGAAGGGACTTTGGGAGGTAATTAAGAGATTGCTTCCATTGTAGACGGACCAATCAGCGGAGAGGTTAAGGCTACGACCACCGATGCGAGAGCTATGAGTAAAAAGAAGGCAGAGAGATAGCTGCTATTCACCAAGAACATGGTAGTAGAGATTCTATGACAGTAGAGGGACTAAAGCTGTTAAGGTGCTTACGCTGCGAAGGCATTAAGACCAATGTAACCCTGGTGTTTAGACGTCAATCAGGCTATGCTTGCAGCCTAATGCGAGGGGCAACCTATGTGTCACCTTTTGTTGGAAGACTGGATGACATCAACCAGCCGGTATTGACCTTGTCCGCCAGATAGCTGAGGGTATTTAGCATAGACGGATATGAAACAGATAATTGCCGCATCTGTACGCAATCCAATCCATGTTACTGACTGCGCTCTTGCAGGGAGCAGACATTGCAACCATACCATATAAGGTAATTGAGAATATGACAAAGCACCCTCTTACAGACCAGGGGATAGCAAAGTTCCAGGCAGATTATAAGGCTGTATTTGGTGAATAATTGACGAAAAATGGAAGGAAATATATTTTGTTAGCACTCAATAAAAGAGTGCACAAAACCTGACAAAAGCTTTAAATCAGTATTATTATATTAATCAGACAGTAAATAGCTGTTCGATTTTTAGCTTTTCAAACGACTAAACATCAAAAATAAAAATAAATATACGAGGGTGAAATAATATGGGAAATATTGAAAAAGGTTCATTATCAATTACTTCGGAAAATATATTTCCGATTATCATAGCTATACTCCGACCACGATATCTTTTTAAGGGAGTTGGTGTCTAATGCCTGTGATGCTATTACCAAGCTTAAAAAGTTGGACGGAATAGGGGAGTGGAAGGCTCCTGAGGACAATAAATACAGGGTAGATGTAATCACAGACAGCGAGGCAAAGACCATAACCGTCATTGATAACGGTATCGGTATGACTGCTGACGAGGTTAAGAAGTACATCAATCAGATAGCATTTTCAGGTGCTCAGAGCTCCTTGAGCAGTATAAGGATAAGACAAGTGAGGAGCAGATTATAGGACATTTCGGACTTGGCTTCTACTCAGCCTTCATGGTAGCAAGAAGAGTTACTATAGATACTCTTTCATATAAAGAGGGAGAAAAGCCTGTACACTGGGTATCAGACGAGGGCATAGACTTCACTATGGAAGATGGCGACAGGACGGAGCGTGGTACCAAGATTACACTTTTAGCTTAAATGATGACTGCTATGAATTTGCTAATGAATACAGGGTTAAGGAAATCTTGAGAAGTACTGTTCGTTTATGCCTGTTGAAATCTACTACACCAATGCAAATGCGGTTAAGGCTGAAAAGACTGAGGAGGTGGAGGACAAGGAGGCGATAAGAAGCGAAGAGGCCCAGCCAATCAATGATATTCATCCGCTGTGGACAAGACACTCTAACGAGGTAAGTGAAGAGGACTACAAGGAGTTCTATAGAAAGGTATTTAGAGACTACAAAGAACCGCTTTTTGGATTCACCTGAATATGGACTATCCTTTTCTAACCTCAAAGGTCATCCTCTACTTCCCTAAGATTAACAACGAGTACGAGGCAGCAGAGGGGAAACTATAAGCTTTACAACACCAGGTATTTATAGCAGATAACATTAAGGAGGTTATTCCTGAGTTCCTGCTTCTCTTAAAGGGTGTAATTGACTGCCCTGACCTGCCTCTCAATGTGTCCAGAAGTGCATTGCAGAATGACGGTTTTGTTAAGAAAATATCAGACTACATAACCAAGAAGCGTGGCTGAGAAGCTTTCAGGACTTTGCAAGACAGACAGGAAAAACTATGAGAAGTACTGGGATGATATCAGTCCTTTCATCAAAATGCACGGCTGCTTAAAGGATGACAAGTTTGAGGAGAAAATGAAGGATTCATCCTCTTTAAGGATATATACGATAAGTATGTAACCTTTGATGACTATGTAAAGACTATCGAGCCTGAACAGGTGAGGGAAGAAAAGGCAGCAGACGGAAAGGCTGAGGAAGAAAAGAAAGAGGATGGTGCGGAGGCTGAGCCTGAGAAGCCTAAGAAGATAATCTACTATGTAACAGATGTGCGTGAGCAGAGCAGTACATCAATATGTTCAAGGAAAAACGGATTAAATGTAGTTATACTTGAACACAGGATGAGACCAGCCTTTTATCAATGCTCTTGAGATGAAGAATGATGACCTTAAGTTCGAGCGTATCGACTCCAAGGTAAATGCTTCTGCAAAGAATGAACTTCCTGAGGAAGAAGTAAAGGCTATGACAGAGAGTCTTTCAGAACTTTTTAAGAAGGCACTTGATAAGGATAAGCTTGAAGTTAAGGTTGAAAGCCTTAAGAATGAGAATGTTTCTTCTATGATAACCGTATCAGAAGAAGTACGCAGGATGCAGGATATGATGAAGCAGTACAAGCATAGAGCTATGGAGATTCTCCTTTTGATATGGGGAGAGGTTCTGTGCTGTAACAGCAATAATGCCTTAGTTAAGCATCTTCTTGACCATAGGAGGAAGCTGATAACGAGGTGAAAGCTCTTCTGCGAACAGCTTTACGACCTGGCAGTTATAGCCAACCGCCAGCTTTCCCCTGAGGCTATGACTAAGCTTATAGCAAGGAAGTAATGAGGGTGTAAGCTTTTGGCTGAATAAAATATCTTAAAATAACTGATGGCAGTTGATGAGTTATGTTTGTTAATCGTGATAGAGGTATATCTCAGTAATGTGGCATAATCTCAGAAACTATCATTTTCAATATGAAAAGTAGAAAAGGAATTATAATAAGGTTAGCAGCTTTTATCTATTGATATATGTAAAGTCGAATAGAAAAATAAATCGACATAGTGTGTGTAGTGTGTATAATGGGGATATAAGGAGATGATGCTATGAATACAATTAGATATAAACTTTGCCTGTTACAGCTTATGAAACCATAAATGATTATGCTAAAAATGCAGCATATCTTTTTCTGAATTTTTAAGAGATACTGCCTTAAAGGCAATTGCTAAAAAGCGAGGATTTGAGTCTGTTAGAGTATGTCAATGCAAATTGTGCATATATGGATAAAAACGAACAGGAAGAAATTGAGGCTTTTGAATATTGACTTTGATGATTTAAGTGAAAGGAACTTAACTTAGATGAGCTTTTTACAAGATTAGCATTCAAAGTCTCGCTGAAAAATCATAAAGAAAAACAGCGATAGGTATCAGGTTTTTCTAAAAGCCTTTGAAGAAACAGCACAGAATAATGGAAATAGTTAACCTATGATGGGAAGAAGTTTCTATTCGAAAACATGTGATATCTTAAGACTGCGAATAGGTGGCTACATGGCTGTTTTCGTATGTATAGGCAACGAACTTATTGTATATGTCTTTGACATAGGTGCAAGGGTGATATCTACAAGAAGCTGGATGTATGATGATGAGAAGAGCAATTTAAGGATAGATGCAGAAACAATGCAGGAGATTTATAAACAATGGAGGCTTATAGATATTAGCTTATCTATAGAGTCTTTGTTGACTTATCAGAGAAAGATATGCGCTGGATAATCCTGCTAATCTTGCATAAACATAATACTGAGAAATTAATTTATAGACAAAAATGCCGATAATGTTATTATGGTTTGCGTAATATATACAAAAAATAAAGGAGAAAAACCTATGAGGAAATTAAAGACAGCATTGGCATTAACTTTATGCGCAGGACTTTGTGTAAGTTCCAGACAGAGTTTCTGCTAAAACAATGGCGATCATGCATTTGACACAAAAAGCACAAAACTATCAGTATCGGTTTGATGAAAGTCAATGTAATGAAAAGCATGGAAGCTTATTAAAAGAGAAAGGTTATTCAAAAGGTTAAGGTCGGTGTAATAGACACAGGTGTCGACAGCTTACACGAAGACCTTAAGAAGAACTTAAAAAGAATATGTTCGCGTTAGTAAAGGCGCTGTAAAGAAGCGCTGTGGAAGATGAGATATGCACGGAACCCACGTGTCAGGAATAATTGCAGCCACCTATGGCAATGGAAAGGGTGGAGCATGGTGTAGCTACAGGCTCATGACAATGACATGGTTGAGCTTTTATGTAGCTAGTGTTCAGGATGACGATGGCTCAATCAATGATGTAGACCTTATTAAGTCTATTGAGTATTTTTAAGGAAAAAGGCGTTAAGGTTGTGAAATATGAGCCTTGGTGGCTGCAGCTATGATGATAATATTCACAAGGCATTAAGGGCTGCTTATGATGCGAGCATGAGTGCTTTATAGCGGTTTCCAGGAAATGAAAATACAAACAAGGACAGTTCACCTGCAGTATTTAAGGAGTCATTTCCGTAAATTCACTAGATTACTATAATGAGCCTTCATATTTTTCAAACTATGGCATATATTCAGATATTTCTGCGCCTGGTTCTGCTGTTCCTAGTACAATTCCAGGTAACAGATATGTACCATTTTTCAGGAACCTCCATGGCTTCGCCTTAGTAGCTGGAGTTAGCTTCACTTGTGCTCTTCCGCCAATAAAGACCTTACGCCTGGTGAGGGGCTATACAACGTACTTTGCGGAAGCGTCAATAAGATCTAAGCTGGGAAGCAAGTTCTTCGATGAGAAGCAGTACGGTTACGGTATAGTGGATGCCTATGAAGGCAGAAGGCAGCCTACGAGATGAAGGAGAATCCTTTCCTGACAAGGTAGATAGTATCTTTGTAAAGAGTAAGACACTTACAGTACCAAAGGGCTATGAGATAGCTATTGAGACATTGATTTCACCATATACAAGCACAGCCAATATCACTTGGTCAAAGCAGTGATGAAAAAGTTGCTACAGTTGACAAAGACATTTGCTGAAAGGGTATAGCTGTATACTATACTACAGTGACTGCAAAGGCAGGAATAAGGAAGTAACCGTATCTGTAAATATTTCAGAGATACAGCTCCTGACAGCATTGAAATCTTAAAGGCAAAGAAGTAATTTCTGTGGGAAATGGCTGTTCCTACTGTAAAAATTTACTCCTGATGATGCATTTGTTACAGAGTACTATACAACAAGCAGTGACAAGAGTGTTGCAGTAGCTTATTCAAACTTTGGAGTAAGAGGTATAAAAGCCTGGCAAGGGCGAGCCATTACTTTAAGGACAGTGAACGGAATTGAAGAGAAGTATGAGGTTACTGTTAAGCCTGCTGTTTATGATATTAAGATAATCAGGGAAGACAGACAAGCTTCAGGTAGGTGAGACGTTCAAGTTTGTTGCCGAAGCCCTCAACTCCTCAGGTAAGAACTGATGTAGCTGAAAAGGGAGTAGAATGGGCAGCTGTCGACACAGATTTGCTAAGATTGACGAAAAAACTGGTGAGCTTACAGCCAAGAAGGCAGGTAAAGTCTTTTGTCAAGGTTACATCTAAGGGACTTAGAGAAAGATGGAACCAACAATATGTCCAAGATATTTAAGGTAGAACTTACAGGAAAGGGCAAAGGAAATTCCTTCAAAGCCTGCTAACAAAAGCAGAGAAAAAGTCTAAAATATGGTAAAGGCAAGCCATATAGTAAATGCTGAAAGTATGCTTAAATCAAAGGCTAATGACTTGATTGATACATCACTTGCAGATTTTTATATCCAATCGTACTAAAGTATTCTGCAGAGGTTATGGATGCTGTATTTAAGTTAAAGAAAGAGGCTCTTAAGTTTATCTTAGATGCAAAATATGATACTGAGCTTTATACAGCAAGTGATAAACGAAGGAGGCAGAAGACGGAGTTGCTCCTGCAGGAAAGCTTTGCTGAGTATGATATGCAGTTTAGGGCACTTTCCGGCTATGACATCACAAAAGACAGGCTATAAGTATAACTTTAGCAAACTTAAAAATGAAATCTACAACATTATAAAAGAGGGATATAAAGTGTAGACAAGAAGGACTAACGAATACTACGCACAGATTGTAGATGCTGAATATGCAAGGCTATGGCAAACATCAAGAAAGCAAAGAATGTACTTGAACTGGCTCAAGGCTGATGCAGAATCGATGAGCTTCCTTCCAGCAAGCGACCTTGAACTTAAGGGAATCAGAAAAGCCAAAGATTTTGAGGCTGTGTACACAACAATGATATTAAAGTAATCAAAGAAAGCTTCTAAGAGACAGCTTGATTCTTATGTAAACGGTGCGCTTAAGATGGCTGGTTATAAAAAGGATGTAAAAGGCTTTATAGAAAGACTTAAAATCCTATAAAAAGAGTATCGATAAAACCCATATGTAGGAGAAATGTTTACCAAAACTGATAATTATATCAAAACGATGGTTAAGAAAACTGGAATTGAGCACGAAAAAGTATCTATAGGGGATATGAACAAGGCTAATGCAGCAGTTGACAAAGTGATGTCAGGTTTTGATATAAAGAACTACTCTACAAAAAGGCTGGGATAGTGTAAAGAATGCTTATAATGATGCAAGTGATAATATCAACACTGCTCTGGTACAAGGGAGAGCTTTATAAGATAGACACTAAACAGTTAAGTCTAAGCGATGCAAGTTAAAGACATTAAAGAAGAAAAAGGGCAGCAAAAAGCTGCAAAGGCTGCAAAAGGCTGCAAAAGGCTTCTAAAAAGGATAATGCTCCTGCTAAAAACAGGTAAATAAAGTCAGATAATTGGGAATAAAGAGCTTTTATACTATGGCATATTGTAAAGGTTAATGACCTTTTGCAACTATGTCAGCTGTAGTTTATGGAGGGATTGAGAGGAAATGAAAGAAAGAAACATTTAATTTTGAATCAGCAGACGGAAAGCATAGATCGCGCTATATTTATACTGATGAATTAGTTAAGTTCAAGGCTGTGATTCAGCTTTCATGACTGCATGTGCGAGTATGTAGAACGCTATGAGTGGGTTGCGGATACAGCCAGGGGGCTATGTTTTGCAATGCATCATCTGGGAGGCATGGTAACTCATCAAAAGCCTTCTGGAGTATGGTATCTTTGACGAAGAGCATATGTGAACTTGACCTCAAAAAGATGAGATGGTATCTTGAGGGATAGATTCCCACTTTTACCTATTGTTTTTGTACGGACACAGTATGGGAAGCTTCTTTGCAAGATGGTACGCAGTGAGATATCCGGATACTATAGACTACTCATCATAAGTGGGACAGCAGGACCTGCTATTAAAAATGTGGGAGGAAGAATGCTTTTGCAGCATTTATTTCAAGAACCCACAAAAGAAAGCGTATGTATCTGATTTGCTTATTAATCTTAGCTTTGAGGCAACCTAAAGAGGATACCGAAGCTAAAGACTCCTTTGTGATTGGATTACCCACGACAGGAACTAATAGATAAATATAAGAAACGATCCTAAAATGTAATTTTAAGTTCTCAGCAAAGGGATTCCATTCTATGCTAACAGCTCTTACCGTTGTAACAGGAGAGGCGTGGGCAAACAGCCTGCCTAAGGATATGCCTGTACCACTTTATAGCAGGGCGTGGGATCTCATTGGCAATTATGGTATAGGAGTAGGTTACCGCAATGTTAAAAATGCGGGACTTAAGGATGTTACCGAGATACATTGATGAGACAGGCATAATGAATTACATAATGAAGTTAATAGGGCAGAAATAATGAAAATAGTCGCCGTAAATGGCTGATGAGAAGATTTAGTTAATTTTGGGAGAGGTTATGCAGAGCGTATTGTAAAGCTGGGGGACACTAGTTGCCGCGGGGGCAGATCAATTGATAAACTATGCATCATAAAATCAGGACAAACAAAGGTCTGGTGATGTGAGGGAAGCATAAACCTGCTCGGGAGATGTAGTAGGTATATGAAACACTTTCAGAGGTGCATATTTTGTCTTACACTGCACTTGAAGATACTACATTTTATGTTTATCCAATTACCGGTGTTGACGCGGTAGATTCATTAATCAATTCAAATCCTGATATTGCAAGAATATTTTTGCGATCCTGCTTGAGACAAGCAATAAGAATAATAAACTCATGACAGGACGGAAAAGTTAAGGAGCAATACAATTTATGATAATTTGATTGCCTGCTACAATATGTATACTAATGTAGCCAATCAGTTGGAGAACAGAGATTGAGAACATTGAAGGCATCAGTGAGCTTGAAGCGTATCGTGACGTAGAGGACATCGATTATTGGCTAACAGGGTATTATGAAGGGCTTAGTAAAATCTATGCAGGAAGAAACTATAAGACACTTATAGCTGAGCCTGAAGTATCGATAGGCATTATTAGAAAATGTTGTATTGAAGTTAGGAAATCAGTTCATCATATGGTGAAAAGACATCGTTTGTAAGAAAAATGTCTTAGTTATTTTGATAGAGACAGATGGAGGTTGTTTACAAACTTGTCAGAAAGCTTATGAGAAGCTATCCTCAGATGTCTTTGTTAAAACATAATTTATTAAACAAGATAACCATAATGATAGAGGAAGCAGGCAAGGTTACATTAGGCGCTAATGACAAGCTTGCGAAGAAAAATAAGAGAGTGCACGAGATATTAAATAATATCAAAATTGACAATTCGCTTTCTGTCGTTGCAGATAAAGAAAGCGAGGAAATGCAGACCTAATAGAAAAGTTCTATGAGTCACTTGATACTATACTTGATTTTTGCAGATATGGAGCTAGGAAAGAAGATTTTTCCGACTTAATATAAATAAATTAAAAAGCTCAAGGACAAAAATGCATTGATGATGAACTACTGCTCTTAAAAAGAGAAATAACAGCAGAATTTTATCAGATATATGCTGAGGTTTTTCTTTAAGAGCCTTGAAAAAGAAATTACTCCTGTTATCAGGATGTTTCTGTACTTTGGTTATATTGACGAGATATTGGCAGGAGAAAAAGTATACTAAGGCTTTATATAAACTATCTGAAGAGCTTAAGAAAATGACTCTGCTGTGACAGGTGTGTATACCTTTTATGATTGGCTTATGGCAGTATATATAAGGGTGAGAAAAGCCTTGCCGCAATGAATTGGAGGTTGATTCTCGATTATGTAAGAAATCTTAAAAGTACAAAAGAAGCGTCACAGGCTCTGAGGCTCGAAAAGATGCTGGAGGATGGCGAGGCAAAGGTAAATTATGAGTTAGACAATATATTTAAAGACAGCAAATAAGATTACCTGTGGACGAGTATCCACCTTTGCCCGGTATTCTTTGAAGAGAACGTCCTTAAAGACTTTGAGAGTTGCAGAGTAAAGCTGATATTAAAAGCGGAAGCTAAATGTTATAAAAAGTGTGGATTTCTCTGCATTCTATAGAGAAACTGCAGCTACTGGTGATGGTGATATTATGAGCAAGGAGCATATTCACGTAGAAAAGCTTCCGGACTTTATCCTAATGCCTAACGCCGGTATAAGAGGCATAATGTGGCAGGGAGATAGAGGGAAAAGGTTAGGACGACTCCAAGTGAGAATGTTCATCTCCATACTTCATATGGAAGACCTTCAAAATACTTTGATTAGGATGACTGGTGAATTCCGCTGGGAAATCTGTGAGAGCAGGAGGACGTTGGAATGATGTAACAGAACGCTCACTCTACGAGCCTTTATTGTGATTATGTACAGTTCTATCGAAAGAACAGCAATCTAAGTGCGGATGCCAAGGAAAAGATAAAAATAGCCGCTCAGAGATGTCGAAACAGCTTGAAGGAGATGTTTGTACAGGGATTACTATCACTTATATTTTGTATGAGGTCAGGTTCACAAGGCTTAATAAGGTTGCAAGAAAGATACTATTTGAATTCTGTCCTCCTGATGAGGGAAAGAATTAAGATGCTGGCTACAAATCCTACCTATGCTGAACTTGTCAAACACTGGGAACAAAGTGGAAACAGGAAGCTTCAAAAATATGAGCTTATTGAAAGAAAAACTGCTTAAGGAAACCAGTAGTGTACCTCAAAGCCTTAAAGAGGAAATTGACTTTGTAAAAGGAAGACAATAAAACAGCCGTCTTGTAAATATATATACAAGGCGAGCTGTATATTGACAGGAAATTTCTCCAAATTACCTGTCAAAATAAAAACTCTCGAGGGATGCACAGCTCGCGGCAGAGAAATTTGCCTTACGGCACAGCTACCATGGACCCAGTGTGCGAGCACACACTTTTTATGAGATAGATACAGGTGTAAAAATGTTATGACACTTTTAGTCCTGATAGGAATTTCTATATAATTTCCCTGGGAATTGACAGCAATTTAGTAGTCCATTTTGATAAATCCCATACATCACTTGCAGTCCCCTTAGAATTCAGGCTCGTGGCAAACCATAATTATGCTGCCCTTATAGGCTATGAGAGCTCTTTTTAGTTGTCCTTGGCATCCACATCTAAGTGGCTGGTAGGCTCGTCAAGTACGAGAATATTACTCTTTTCTGTTAATCAGCTTTGCAAAGCCTTACTTTGCCTGCTCTCCACCGCTTATATACCTTAAACCATACTTTCTATGTGTTTGGTGGTAAGTACTGCATTTACCTAAGGGCACTTCTAACCTCATATTGACTAAAGCCCGGGAACTCTTCCCAGATTTCATTTATACAGGTGTTATTTCCGTTCTCGCTCATTTCCTGCTCAAGTAGCCCAGTTCCGTGAATCACCAAGCCTCACCTCTCCTGAAAGAGGCGGGATGAGTCCCATAATGCTCTTAAGCAGGGTAGTCTTCCTATTCCGTTAGCACCCTCGATAACAACGCTTCGACCTCTCTCCATGTAGAGGTTCATAGGCTTACTTAGAGGGCTGTCATAGCCTATTACAAGGTCTTTTGCTTCAAGGATAACCTTACCGCTGATACCTGCTTCAATGAAGTTAAATACAGGCTTTGGCTTCTCTCCGGCAAGCTCTATTATGTCCATCTTTGTCAAGTTTTTCTGCCTTGACATAGCCATATTTCTGGTGGAAACTCTGCCTTGTTTCTTGCCACAAAGTCCTTAAGGTCAACGATTTCCTTCTGCTGTTTGTTATAGGCAGCCTCCCTGCTGCGCCTTTTGCATCTCATAAACCTCTAAGAAGTTGCTGTAATCACCCACAATCGCTTTAGTTCCTGGTTGTTCATGTGGTAGATGATATGATTACACTGTTTAAGAAAGGAACATCGTGGCTTATAAGGATGAAGCATTTCATATATCCTGTAAATATCTGGTAAAGCAGGCAATATGTCTCTGTCAAGGTAGTTGGTAGGCTCGTCAAGCAAGAGAATGTCAGGCTTTTTCAGCGGGAGCCAGCCAGAAGAACCTTGGGTACGCTGACCACCCGAGCTCAATCACATCATTATCAAGTCCCATATCACTCAAGACCATACGCAGCCTACTCTCCACTTTTGAGCTCATCATATGAGTCGTGATAGTAAGCAAGTCCGAATGGGCACCTGTCCTCCATCAAGCTTAGCAAAGGCTGGCTTCTATCAGCCTCACCCATTTCAAGATAGGGCGTCTCAACGCTTTTTCAGGTCAAACAAAAGATAGTCAAGGCAGACTTTAAGACGCTACGTCATTCCCTTGTGAGAACTGCGTGCCGATCCATATAGCCTCACATGGCAGTTTTTAGCCCATTCTATCTTACCCTCGTCAGGCATCTGTTTGCCTGTAATTATATTCATAAAGGTAGACTTCACCTCGCCGTTGGCGCCAATAAGCCCTATATGTTCTCCTGCCAGAAGACGGAAGGACGACATCATTAAATATCGCTCTGTCACTGAAAACCCATGTAGTCAAATGTTCTGATTTAATATACTCATTGCAACCTTTCAAATATTAGTTAAATATTATTATACCAACAAGGGTTGAATCTAAAACAGAAGGATTTCACCTGCTAGGAGATCCAAATCTGCTTTTAAACAATAATCTCTACACAAAATCCAACTATTTTTACACTCACACAATATAATAGACGATGAAAGGAAGATTTGCAAGGTAGTAGTAAAACAACCCACTGCAAGCCAAACACATGTGGTATAATTAGATATTATATCTTAGATAGAGGAAGTATGAACGATCAGTATTTGGAAGAGGGCATCAATGCCCTCGACACAGGCATAAAGCTATAAGGGCTGCCTTATAGCCTGCGTTGTATTTAGCTTTTATTTTAGTTTTAATCAACCTGCACTTATAATAACCCCTATTGTGGCTATAGCAATCACGGTATTCATATTTTCAAGACTTAAGATTGAATATGAATACATATATACGTGATGGACAGATGATTTTGACAGAATTAGCGGTAATGCTAGGAGAAAAACCTTGATGAGGGTGGATATTGAAAATGCTAGAGGTTATAGCTCCATCAAATTCCGATTCAATCAAGGCATACAATAACAATAACAGAATCAAGGTTAAGGATTTTAGCTCATATGACAGTAACGTAAGAACTTATTCTATGATAGAAAAGCGGAGAGCTCTATAAGATAATCTTTGAGCCCTCCGAAAGAATGCTTAAAAAGTATGAAGTACAAGCAGCCAAGAAAGGTTAAGGAGTACTAATCTTTCTGCAAAATTAATAAATGAATCCAGGGCTTCATTAGCCGAATATTCTCTGAGATAGGTAAATCCCTATCTCTCTTTTGTATTGGGAGAGAGAGAGGACATGGTGGTTAAACTGCCTCTTTAAGCTCTTTTTACAAAAGTCTGTTATTACACAGGCTATTCCAAGTCCTATTTTAGCAAACTCTATGAGGAGATCCATGCTGCTGACTTCGAGGATATGCTCCTGTAAGCATCTGTCCTGTGGATAGCTCATTTCCCTTATATACTCGTCTATATAGCGTCTTGATACATTGCTGCCGGTCAAGCATAAGATTGAGCGTATTCAAATGGATTGGAGGCAGCCCTCAGGATGCCTTTTTTAAGGTTCCTTAGGTAATCGGGAGTGGCTACAGCCGTCTTCGACCATGCCTATAGGTGCAAATACAAGGTTTCAAGCCCTGCCTTCCGACAAGTCCAACATCTACCTTTGTGATTCTGTATAGCGTTAAGAGTCTGATAGGTAGATTGGCAGCTTATTGATATTTTGACATGAGGGTGGAGTTTAATAAACTTCTCAAGATAAGAGCATGAGCACATACTTACAAAGGGTAGTGGAAACACCTATTTTAAGGCTTCCCGTACCCAGCTTTTTATTTTTCTTAATCGTATCCTCTGCCTGTTTGAGATGCTTAAGAGCAGCATTTGTCTGTTCATACAGCATTTTTCCAGAGTCGGTAAGAGTATCCCCTTGAGCTTCTTACAAAGAGCTTTGTCTCTAAGTTTTGCTCGCTTTGTAACAGCCTTGCTTTGTGGCAGGCTGACTTATGTATAGCTCCTTTTGCTGCGTGGAGATATTCCCCGCCTCTGCAACTGGTATTAAATATATGATAAAGTGATAGATCTCTGCTCCATGTTATTTTCCATAGCTGTCCCTTTTGATGCGTGGTATACATGATGTTGTAGGTCAAAAGCATAAAAATTCTCCCCAAAGCAAGCCCCACCCAAATTTTACATACGTTTGACACTTGTATCATCACATAACTTCTTTTCATAGCAATTATATTTATTATGTATTTTTATTATACTATATGTCTTGCTATAATACAAGAATACTTACAACCAGAAAGGTATATTATGGAAATGACAATGACTCAGAAGATTCTCGCTGACCATGCAGGACTTCCTAAGGTTCAGGCAGGAGAACCTCATGAGTAGGGCTTGACGATGGTGCTTGGCAACGATGTAACTGCGCTCGTTTGCACATCAAAGAATTGTCAAAATTTAAGGATAATGAGTATGTTGACAAGGATAAGATAGCCCCTCGTTCGGATCATTTTACCCCTAACAAGGATATAGAAATCGGCAGAAAAACTGCAAATGTATGCGGATTATGCCATAAGCAATGATATAACCAACTACTTTGAAGTGGGCTGTATGGGTATAGAGCATGCTCTCCTTCCCGAACAGGGGGTAGTTACAGCCGGAGACTGCATTATAGGTGCAGACTCTCATACCTGTACATACGGGGCTTTGGGAGCATTTTCCACAGGTGTCGGAAGTACTGATATGGCGGCTGGAATAGTGACTGGCAAAGCCTGGTTTAAGGTATCTTTCAGCCATAAAGTTCGTTCTTACAGGTAAGATGAAGAAGTGGGTTAGCGGCAAGGATGTCATCCTTCACATCATAGGCAAGATAGGAGTAGACGGAGCTCTTTACAAATCTATGGAATTTAGCGGAGACGGAGTGAAGAACCCGGACCATGGATGATGAGATTTACCATAGCCACATGGCGATAGAAGGGTGCAAAGAATGGCATCTTCCCTGTGGATGAGCTTTTCACCCTGGAGTATATAAAGGAGCATTCCACAAAGCCATACAAGGTATATGAGGCTGATGAAGATCGCGCCTATGATGAAGTCATTGAGACAAATCTCCAGAACTTGAGCCTACCATAGCATTTCCACACCTTCCCTGAGAATACCAGAACCATAGGTGAAACAGAAGAAGTTAAGATAGACCAGGTAGTCATCGGTTCCCGTACCAATGGCAGGATATCTGATATAAGGGTGGCTGCAGAGGTAATGAAGGATAAAAAGGTGGCGCCGGGGATAGGGCTATTGTCATCCTGCTACCCAAGAGGTCTCATCTTACAGCCCTTAAAGAGGGACTTATTACAACCTTTGTACAGGCAGGCTGTATAGTAAGTACCCTCACTGGTACAATTTTGTCTTGGTGGACATATGGGGAGTGCTTGTAGCGGTGAGCGTGCCATATCAACAACCAATAGAAACTCGTATACCGTATGGGACATACTGAAAGTGAGGTTCACCTTGCAGGCCCTGCTGTGGCAGCTGCAAGTGCCATTACAGGTAAGATAAGTTCACCTGAAGAACTGGGATTATAGGAGGGATTATGGAAGCAAGAGGATATGTTCATAAGTACGGAAATGACGTGGATACAGATGTAATCATTCCTGCAAGATATCTAAATACCTCGTATCCAGCTGAGCTTGCGGCAAAATGACGATAGACATAGATGCAGACTTTGTAAATAAGGTGAAACCGAGATATAATGGTCGTAGGGAGATAACTTTGGCTGCGGTTCTTCAAGAGAACACGCGCCATAGCCATCAAGGCATCAGGTATAGCCTGTGTAGTAGCAAAGACATTTGCAAGGATATTCTACAGAAATGCTATAAATATAGGTCTTCCAATCATAGAATGTGCTGAAGCCGCAGAGGCAATCAATAATGGTGATGAGGTAGAGATAGACTTTGACACAGGTATAATTAAGGATATAACTACAGGAGAGAGCTTTACAGGACAGGCTTTTTCCGGACTTTATAAAGAAAATAATAAAGCAGGGGTGGTCTGATAAACTACATAAATTCTGAGAAGTAATAAAGATTTGTGTACAAGCATAAGTGAAATGTTAAGAATGATGTGTTTTAAGAATACTTGGATTAGCTGTACCAAGTGATTAAGAGAATGAGTATGTTTAAAAATAAAAATTAATATATAGGGGCATTATAATTTAATGGACTTATGCCGATATTAGGTATGAGTCCTATTTTTGTTTTATGAATTAACACCGGTATTTCACAAAAAGCAAAAATAAAGCTCATATTTGAGAAAGAGAAATTTGAAATGCTAAATTAAAAAGAGGCATTTTAAAGCAATTAAAACTCTGTAACTTATAAACCCTTACTGAATAGTGGAGTGAAATTATGAAACCCGTTAAACAAACCCTTTGGAAGCCTTTTTAGTTGCAGTTATGGTGATTAGTCTATTTTGTAGTGGATTTTCAGAGACGGTACTGGCTGCTTCTGTAACTCTTACCGCTACTTCTGTAATTGAGCATGCAGAAATATATCGCGTAATTACGAAAAGACTTGCGGGAGGGCAGATTGAACTTATTTCAGAAGATTTAATTACAAGTGGAGATTCGAAGTCTTTAACCTTTGATTATTCTGAAACTATTTATATTGTATTCTTTGTGAAGCCGGAAGATGGATACCTTTATAACTGGAGCTGGTGCAAGTGGACAAGGCAATATGTCACATATATCGGAGCTTAGAGATCCCACCAAGCAAGGTAGAACAGAGACCAAGGTACCTGAAGAAATATTAAAACGTATGGAAGAAAATGGTTTTGTTATTGCTTGGGGATATACAAGGGGTGCTGGAAATGACCGTAGAGATAGTTTTACAGATACAGTAAATGGATATAAGCCGGTTGTTAATTCAACAATTACCAATACCACAGGGGATATTGAACCTGGAAAAACCTATAACTATGAATATTGTAATAAAAACCGGTCAGTCCCTTTAGAGAATCAGGTGACAATCGTAAAATACTCTACAGAAATTCCTGAAGGTGGAGTTAGTGTAACTATTGACAATAAAAAGGTTATTCCTGTAACAGGTATAGAAAGAAAAGATAACAACGAATACAATGGAACTATTTCATTTGTACTAAAATGAAGAAGATGCAAGTATTAACAATCATACAGCAACTGTCAATGCTACGGTAAAATATACTGCAGAAATATCAACAAAGCAGTAGCTACAAGTCAGCGGTTCCTACAAGAACATCAACTGTAGTAGAAGCTAAGCCTGCAACTGTTAGTTTTAGCCTAATAAGTGACCCTCCTGCAACCAACATATGACCCTTACTACCCTGGAGCAGAAACTTTAGCTACTGAGATCACAATATTGGAACCAGTGTTATAGTAAGACCTGACAATTATGAGCGTCCGGGTTATAGAGTTTGCTGGCTGGGATACCTTAGATTATCAGGGAAAATGCAGTAAACCGCAAACCATCAGATACATTCATTATGCCTGATAGAGTAACAGGAACAAAGCTAACTGCAAGATGGAGACCTTATCTTACAGTAGACTGTGATAACGGAAGTGCAGTGTATAGTGTACCTTGTGAGATAGGAAGTTTGGCTACTCCTATAAGACCTTTGAAGAAAGACTCACTATTTCGCCGGTTGGAAAGTAGAAAACGGAAAACAATACGGAGTTAGCGAAGATATTGTTATGCCAGACGGACCGATTAAAATAACTGCTATGTGGTATAATACTATATCCAGTGTCATTACACCGACTGTTCGTAAGCCTGTTTTTTCAGATGCGGGTATCGATACCAGAGTAGAAGATAAACTGAAAAGGCTGTTACAGAAAAAGGCACGGATAAAAACTTCATCAGACAAGAAAAATACAAATGAAAGTAAGTCTGGCAAGAAGGAAACTTCAGATAATAAATCAGGGAAAAATCTTTAAAAGCAAAGCTGAAAGTAAAGCTGGAAAGCAAAGCAGAAGGCAAGTCTGAAAGCAAGAAAGATTCAGAGAGCAAGACAGATAAGAAAATAGCCTGCGGGCAAGTCAGAAAGCAAAAGCAGAAAACAAGGCAGAAAGCAAAGCAGAAGCAAGTCTGAAAGCAAGAAAGATTCAGAGAGCAAGTCATATAAGAAGAACAGCTCAGAGAACAAGGCAGAAAGCAAAGCAGAAAACAAGGCAGAAAGCAAAGCAGAAAACAAGGATGGAAGCAAGGCAGAAAGCAAAGTAGAAAAACAAGGCAGAAAGCAAAGCAGAAAACAAGGCTAGAAAGCAAAAGCAGAGCGCAAGTCTGAAAGCAAGAAAGCTCAGAGAGCAAGTCAGATAAGAAGAACAGCTCAGAGAACAAGTCAGAAAAAGCAAAGCAGAAAAACAAGTGCTGGAAGCAAAAGCAGAAAACAAGGCAGAAAGCAAAAGCAGAAGCGCAAGTCTGAAAGCAAGAAAGCTGAGAGCAAGTCAGATAAGAAGAACGGCTCAGAGAACAAGGCAGAAAACAAGGCAGAAAGCAAAGCAGAAGCGCAAGTCAGATAAGAAAAATAGCTCTGCGGGCAAGTCAGAAAGCAAAGCTGAAAACAAGTCAGAAAGCAAGAGATTCAGAGAGCAAGTCTAATAAGGGTAAAGCTGATGTCAAGAAGAAGATAAAGCAGAGGCTCAGCCTGAGGAAGTTAAAGAAGGTAAATTATATAACCTCTTGAGGAATTGGAAGCTATAGATGCACTTGAAACAGCGGGGAAACTCCTGAAATTGAAGAAAATGCTGATGAAATAGTTGGCGAGGAAGAAGCTCTTGAGGAAGAGGAAACTCTGCAGGAGGAAGATGATAGAGAAAGAAGAGACTAAGAAAGAAACTAAGAAGAGCGAAACCTCGATAAAGTGGAAGGATAAGAAGAATAGTTCTGATTCTAAATCAGGTGAAGAAGGATAATTCCGGTAAAAACCTGATAAAAGGATACTTCTTCTACTGATTCAGGCAAAAGAGGAAGTTCTTCCTCTGAATCAGGCAAAAGGGCAGTTCATATGCAGAATCAGGCAATGATGGACAAGCTCACAGCCTGTAAAAGAAAATGTTTCTGTAATTGCAGCAGGAAGAGGAGGAACAGAATAATCGATCCAAATACAGGACTGCCAAGAGACTTTGTAAATGGAGCTACTTCAAGAAGTGAAATAAACAAAACGCGTGCATTTGGTGTGGGTCAAGACCAGG